>Ga0102592_1000043_pt1 | contig 446200 bp, 389 predicted proteins | sample AraplaCol_mMF_r2_FD_76861 | JGI IMG/M metagenome (GOLD analysis project Ga0102592, IMG submission 76861) | Arabidopsis root microbial communities from North Carolina, USA - plate scrape MF_Col_mMF_r2 (SPADES assembly) (version 2) | ecosystem: Host-associated > Plants > Roots > Endosphere...
GCGGTGATTGCTGCCGTCATGCATAAGCTGGCACATCTGATCTATGGCGTTATTCATACCGGCAAGCCCTTCAACCCAAATTACTTAGCCAAAGGGCTTGCTATTCAAGACGGTATCTGACCCCGGATTGGATTACTTGCTTGCGCCGTTCAGCAGCATTTCATTCAAACGCTTGACGAAGGTGGCCGGATCGCTCAGCGAACCACCCTCGGCCAGCAGCGCCTGGTCGAACAGGATGTTGGCCCAGTCGCTGAACGCGCTGCCCGCCTCCTCGTACTTGAGGCGCGTCACCAGCGGGTGATTCGGATTGATCTCCAGGATAGGCTTGGACTCCGGCGCACTCTGGCCAGCCGCCTTCAACATGCGCAGCAGGTTGCCCGACAGCTCATGCTCATCCGCCACCAGGCAGGCCGGCGAATCGGTCAGACGGAACGTCACGCGCACATCCTTAGCCTTGTCCGACAAGGCTTCCTTCATCTTGCCGACCAAATCCTTGTACGAAGTCTCGGTCTCCTCGTGTTCCTTCTTCTCGGCCTCGTCTTCCAGCGCGCCCAGATCCAGACCACCCTTGGCCACCGACACCAGCTCCTTGCCTTCGAACTCGGTCAGGAAGGACAGCATCCACTCGTCCACGCGATCGGTCAGCAGCAGCACTTCCACGCCCTTCTTGCGGAAGATCTCCAGATGCGGCGAGTTCTTCGCAGCGACGTAGTTATCGGCCGTGACGTAATAAATCTTGTCCTGGCCTTCCTTCAAACGCGCCACATACTGCTCCAGCGAGACGCTTTGCTCGTCGTTATCGTTGGCGGTCGAAGCGAAGCGCAGCAGCTTGGCCAGACGGTCCTTGTTGACCGCATCCTCGCCCACGCCCTCTTTCAGCACCTGGCCGAATTCCTTCCAGAAGGTGACATACTTGTCCTTCTTCTCCTGCTCATCCGCGTTCGCCAGCTCTTCCAGCATGCCGATCACGCGCTTGGTCGAGCCATCGCGTATCACCTTCACATCGCGCGACTCCTGCAAAATCTCGCGCGACACGTTCAGCGGCAGGTCGGCCGAATCGATCACGCCCTTGACCATGCGCAGGTACGCCGGCATCAGCTGCTCGGCATCGTCCATGATGAACACGCGCTTGACGTACAGCTTGATGCCGCCACGCTTGTTGCGGTCCCACAGGTCGAACGGCGCCTTGGCCGGAATGTACAGCAGCTGCGTGTACTCGCTGCGGCCTTCGACGCGGTTGTGCGTATGCGTCAGCGGCGCCTGGAAGTCGTGCGACACGTGCTTGTAGAATTCCTCGTACTGCTCCGGCGTGATGTCGGCCTTGTTGCGGGCCCACAGCGCGCTGGCCTGGTTCACGGTTTCCAGTTCGTCCTTGACGACGGTTTCCTTCTTCTCCTCGTCCCACTCCTCCTTCGCCATCACGATAGGCAGCGAGATATGGTCCGAGTACTTGCGGATGATGGACTTGATCTTCCACGACGACAGCAGTTCGTCCTCGCCCTCGCGCAGATGCAGGATGATGTCGGTGCCGCGGCCCGGCTTCTCGATCTGCTCGACCGAGTAATCGCCCTGGCCTTCGGATTCCCAGCGCACGCCTTCGGAGGCGGGGGCGCCGGCGCGGCGGGTTTCAACGGTGATCTTGTCGGCCACGATGAAGCCCGAGTAGAAGCCCACGCCGAACTGGCCGATCAGGGCCGCGTCCTGCTGCTGGTCGCCCGACAGCTTGCCGAAGAATTCCTTGGTGCCCGATTTGGCGATGGTGCCCAGGTGCGAGATTGCCTCGTCGCGGCTCATGCCCACGCCATTATCGGAAATGGTGATGGTGCGCGCAGCCTTGTCGAAGGCCACCTTGATCTTCAGTTCATGGTCATTGCCATACAAGGCGTCGTTGTTGATCGCCTCGAAGCGCAGCTTGTCGGATGCGTCGGACGCATTCGAAATCAGCTCGCGCAGGAAAATCTCTTTATTCGAGTACAGCGAGTGGATCATCAGCTGCAACAGCTGCTTCACTTCCGCTTGAAAGCCCAGGGTTTGCTTATCGGTGTCTGCCATTTTAAAAGCCTCAATAGTCTTGTGGTTGATGCAAGGGTTTGACGAAAGTGGGGATTATAAGAGGGTTTTCAAGAGCGCCCCCTCATTTGCCCAACTCCCGCTCGAAGAAACGCCACACCGCCGGCTCCTGCATCGCCGCCACGTTGAGCCGCATGCGGGTCGACGGCAGTTGCTTGGGTGAGAACAGGCTGCCCGGCGCCAGCAGCAGATTGTGCGCCATCGCCCGTTCGGTCAGCACATTGGTGTCGCAGCCAGCGTCGGCCCACACGAACATGCCGGCTGGCGGCGCCACGTCCACCTTCAGCCCCACCCGCTCCATCTGGCGTATCGTCTTGGCGCGGATCGCGTCCAGCCGCGCGCGCACCCGGTCCGTATGCTTGCGGAACGAGCCCTCCGACAGCACCTTGTACACCACCCGCTCGCCGATATCGCTGGTGGTCAGCATGGTCAGCATCTTGCGGTCGGCCAGGCGCTCGGCCCGTTCGGCCGACGCCGCGATGTAACCGACCCGCAGATTGGCCGCCATCGTCTTCGAAAATCCGCCCAGGTAGATCACCCGTTGCAGCTGGTCCAGCGCCGCCAGCCGCGTGGCCGGCTGCACCGCGCTGCCCGGATGCAGGTCGCAATAGATGTCGTCCTCGACGATGATGAAGTCATGCTCCTCCGCCAGCCGCAGCACCTGGAAGGCCTTGGCCGCCGACAGCGAGGTCGAACTCGGGTTGTGCAGCACCGAATTGATGATGTACAGCTTGGGCTTGTGCAGCGCCGCCAGCTCGGCCAGCTGGGCGATGTCCGGGCCGTCGCCCAGGCGCGGAATGCCCACCACCTTGGCGCCCAGCGCCGCGAAGGAGCCGAACATCAGGAACCAGGCGGGATCGTCGACGAAGATGGTGTCGCCCGGCCGCGTGAACTCGCGCGCCACCAAGTCCAGCGCCTGCGTCACGCCGGCCGTGGTGACGATCTGCTCCGGCGCCGCCGCGATCTCCAGCTCGGCGAACTTCAGCTGCAACTGCTGGCGCAGCGGCAGGAAGCCCTGCGGCACGCCGTAGCTCACCAGCAGATTGGCGTTCTGCCGGCTGACCGAACGCAGCGCGTTGGCGATGGCCGCGCCGTCCAGCCAGTCCGGCGGCAGCACGCCGGTGCCGGGCGTCTGCCCGTGCGGCATCTGGCGGAACATATTCCGCACCAGCCAGACCACATCGATAGGCTGGACGCCGAGGCGTTCGCGCTCACGTTCACTCTCCCCGACCCGGCGCCGGCCGCCCGGCCGCCGCTGCGCCAGGTCCATCTCCAGTGCCGCAGGTTCGCGCACGAAGAAACCGGCGCCCCGGCGCGACTCCAGATGGCCCGAGGCCACCAGCTTGTCGTACGACGCCACCACCGTGAACGCCGACACCCCATGCGCCGCCGCGAACGCGCGGATCGACGGCATGCGCGCGCCGCCGCGCAGCAGGCGGTCGTCGATACGCGCCGCCACCGAACGCACGATCTGGTCGATCAGCGTCTCGCCGGATTCGCGCGACAGCAAGCCCACCACCGCTCCCGTCTTCGCAGCCTTCGATGGCGCGACGGCCACCGACGTCACGGCCGGTCCCGGCGCCGCAGCCGCCTTGGCCGCCGAACGCGCCTCGGCCGCCGCCAGCGCATCGGCCACCGCCTCCGCCGCAGCCGACGCGGCGGCGCCCAAAAGTGAAGTGCGCGTACGTGTATTGGTCATTTTACCGTCACAGTATGAGAAATTATGTGCCGAAGTGTACTGGCACTGTACTGGTTTTGTCACGTAGCATACATCCATACCGCTTATAACCATATTTGTAACGCCAACGGAGACCCGCATGACCCACAGCGCCCCGCCGCCCGCCGCCGTCGCCATCCCCACCCGCCCCGGCTTGAGCGACGAAACCACCGGCATGCTGCTAGGCCTGATCGCCGTCGCCATCTTCAGCCTCACGCTGCCGTTCACCCGCCTGGCCGTGGGCGGCGGCGCAAGCGGCGCCGGCCTGTCGCCCACCTTCGTCGCCCTCGCCCGCGCCCTGGTGGCCGCCGTACTGGCCGGCGGCTGGCTCGCCTGGAAGCGCGCACCGCTGCCGCCGCGCAGCGCCCTGCTGCCGCTGGCCATGGTCGCCATCGGCTGCATCATCGGCTTCCCCTGGCTGACCTCCATCGCCATGCGCAGCCTGCCGGCCGCCCACGGCGCCGTGCTGGTCGGCATCCTGCCGCTGGCCACCGCCGTCTTCGGCGCCGTGCTGGCCGGCGAAAAACCCTCGTCCGGCTTCTGGCTCATGGCCAGTATCGGCTCCGCGCTGGTGGTGGGCTTTGCGCTGCGCCAGAGCGGCGGCAGCCTGCACTGGGCCGACCTGGCGATCTTCCTGGCCGTGCTGCTGGCCGCCATGGGCTACGCCGCCGGCGGCCGCCTGTCGCAAACCCTGGGCGGCCAGCAAACCATCTGCTGGGCGCTGGTGCTGTCCGCGCCCGTGCTGCTGCCGCTGGTGGCCTGGCTGTGCCGCGCCGAAGGCGCCCAGCTGGCCGCCGCCAGCCGCGCTGCCTGGAGCGGCTTCGCCTACGTCTCCGTGTTCTCGATGTTCATCGGATTCTTCTTCTGGTACCGCGGCATGGCGCTGGGCGGCGTGGCGCGGGTCGGCCAGGTGCAGCTGGTCCAGCCCTTCCTGTCGCTGCTCGGCGCCGCCGTGGTTTTGGGCGAGGCGCTGGAATGGCCTACTGTCGTTTTTGCAATTGCCGTCATCGCCGTCGTGGGTACGGGCCGCAAAATGCAGGTGAAACGGGGCTAAAACCGTAGACTATCTTGATTTTGCACCGATTGTGGGCATGCCCTGCCGCTGACGTACAATATCGGTCTTAGCCTTACGCATTCCCCTACTTACTCTTTGGATAACCACATGTCTGTCTACGAAAAACTGCAAGCGCTCGATATCACCCTGGCCGCGCCAGCCACCCCGGCTGCCGCCTACGTCATGTACGCCCAAACCGGCAACCTGGTGTTCCTGTCGGGTCATATCGCCAAGCGCGCCGACGGCAGCGTGTGGGTCGGCCAGCTGGGCAAGAACATCGACACCGCCGAAGGCAAGGCCGCCGCGCGCGCCATCGCCGTCGACCTGATGGGCACCCTGCAAGCGGCCGTCGGCGGTGACCTGACCCGCGTCAAGCGCATCGTCAAAGTCATGAGCCTGGTGAACTCCACGGCCGAATTCACCGAACAACACCTCGTCACCAACGGTGCTTCCGAACTGCTGGGCGAAGTCTTCGGCGAAGCCGGCAAGCACGCCCGTTCGGCCTTTGGTGTCGCCCAGATCCCGCTTGGCGCCTGCGTCGAAATCGAACTGATCGCGGAAGTCGCGTAAGCGGGCGGCTCCTTATCCGGAGTCGTTCCTTTTATAAGAGCACGCCACAAGCGAGCTTGTTGAATAGCCGGCCGTGCCGGCACACATTTAGTGAGACATGTATGAAAATCGAAAACCCGAATCCGATCCAGTGGCGCTTCTCCGAACGCGCCGACCAGCTGCAATCGTCCTTCATCCGCGAAATCCTGAAGATCACGCAGCAGCCTGAGATCATCTCCTTCGCCGGCGGCCTGCCATCGCCGCTGACCTTCCCGGTCGACGAAATGAAAGCCGCCTTCGACAAGGTGTTGAGCGAAAACGGCAAGGTCGCCCTGCAATACGGCCCGACCGACGGCTACCTGCCGCTGCGCCAGTGGATCGCCGATTCGCTGTCGACCAACGGCGCCAAGATCGTGCCGGAACAGGTGCTGATGACCTCCGGCTCGCAGCAAGCGCTGGACCTGCTGGGCAAAGTGCTGATCGACGAAGGCAGCCGCGTGCTGGTCGAGACCCCGTCCTACCTGGGCGCGCTGCAAGCGTTCTCGGTCTACCGCCCTGAATTCAAATCGGTCGACACCGACGAACACGGCCTGGTGCCGTCGTCGCTGGACAAGGTCGCCGCCGGCGCCCGCCTGCTGTACGCGCTGCCGAACTTCCAGAACCCGACCGGCCGCACCCTGTCCGTCGAGCGCCGCCTGGAGCTGGTGGAAACCTGCGCCCGCCTCGGCCTGCCGCTGATCGAAGATGATCCGTACGGCGCCCTGAGCTACAAAGGCGACCCGCTGCCGAAGATGGTGGCGATGAACCCGGACGGCGTGATCTACATGGGTTCCTTCTCCAAGGTGCTGACCCCTGGCATCCGCCTGGGCTACGTGGTCGCCCCGCTGCCGCTGGTGCGCCGCCTGGAGCTGGCCAAGCAGGCCGCCGACCTGCACACCTCGCAGCTGACCCAGATGGTCGTGCACGAAGTGATCAAGGATGGCTTCCTGGGCCGCCACATCCCGAAAATCCGCGCCCTGTACGGCGACCAGTGCCAGGTCATGCTGGACGCCATGGCCCAGCACTTCCCGGCCGGCGTCGAGTGGACCAAGCCGGAAGGCGGCATGTTCATCTGGGTCACGCTGCCTAAGCACATCGACGCCATGAAACTGCTGGACGAAGCCATCGCCCAGAAGGTCGCCTTCGTACCGGGTTCGCCGTTCTACGCCAACGAACCGGAAACCAACACGCTGCGCCTGTCCTTCGTCACCGTGGCGCCGGACCGCATCCGTACCGGCATCGAGATCCTGGGCAAACTGATCGCCGCCAAGATCTAAGTCGTCATACCTCGTGGGCGGCGCTCGCCGCCCACATTCCCGCGCTTCAAATACAACACTGCCGCCGCGACTTTATCACCAAAAGTCACGGAAACCGCGCAAAGCCATAACATCCCATCAACATTAAGTAAGCCAATAGCATGCTGATGTGGCATGCTTGCCAATTCCGAAGCAATCCTCGAAAAACAGCGGATTTTTTTTCACCCGGAGCGGGGCCGAAGCGTTATGATTTGAACGGATAGTTACTTTTTAGATCAGGCCAGCCTTTGTTCAACCCAGTCCCAAATCCCCTCTTTGCCACGCGGCGCGACGCCGCGATACTCATAGTGGACGACGCGCCGGAGAACCTGAGCGCGCTGCGCAAGCTGATGGTCCAGCAGGGCTATCAGACCTTCGTCGCCACCTCCGGCGAACGGGCGCTGAAGATCGCCCGCCGCGTCCATCCCGACCTGATCCTGCTCGACGTCATGATGCCCGGCATGGACGGCTTCGAAACCTGCCGCCAGCTCAAGAGCCACGTCGCCACCCAGGGCATCCCGGTGATCTTCATGAGCGCCCGCACCGAGACCGAGGACGTGGTGGCCGGCTTCGACATCGGCGCCGTCGACTACATCGCCAAGCCGCTGCGCATGGCCGAAGTGTGCGCCCGCGTGCGCACCCAGCTGCACATCCGCAGCAAGAGCGAGACCCAGGAAGAACAGGCGGAGCGCCTGCGCACCATCGTCAACAACATGGCCGAGGGGCTGTTGATCATCGAAGCGGACGGCCGCATCCAGTTCACCAACCCGGCCTGCGACAAATACCTGGGCTACCAGGAAAACGAACTGGCCGGGCGCGGCATCTCTGAGCTGCTCAATCCCCTGGTGGCGCAGGAATACCTGGACTACTTCGAACGCTACGCCGCCGCGCCGGAGACGGCGCACAGCCACGGCACGCGCGAAGTGATCATCCGCCACCGCAACGGCAGCTCGGTGTGCATGGACCTGACCTTGACGCCGATGTATCTGCGCCAGCCGCTGTTCATCGGCCTGCTGCACGACATCACCCACCACAAGCAATCGGAAGACGCGCTGCAACGCGCCGCGATGGTCGACCCGCTGACCAAGATCGCCAACCGCCGCCACTTCGACACCTTCCTGGAGAAGGAATGGCAGCGTTCCATGCGCAGCGGCCTGCCCTTGTCGCTGGTGGTGCTGGACGTCGACCACTTCAAGCTGTACAACGACACCCTGGGCCACCCGGCGGGCGACGCCTGTTTGCAGCAGGTGGCGCAGGCCATCGCCTCGCACGCGCTGCGCCCGACCGACCTGGCGGCCCGTTACGGCGGCGAAGAATTCGTGCTGCTGTTCGCCGAGACCGACGGCGACTCGGCCTACCTGCTGGCCGAATCGATCCGCGCGCATGTGGAGTCGCTGCAAATCCCGCACCCGCGCTCGACCACGTCGGCCTGGCTGACGGTGAGCATAGGCGTGGCGACGATCAAGCCGCACCAGCTGGACAACACCGAATCGCTGTTCGTCGCCGCCGACCGCGCCATGTACGTCGCCAAGGAAGGCGGCCGCAATCAAGTGCAAGCCACCCAGACCGGCAGCGCCGCGATGGAAGCGGTCAAGGCGCTGGTGATGCGCTGATATCTTGAATTATTGTGCGTTATCGGCGCGCAGCCGCTGCACGAAGACCTGTGCGGACTCGCGTAGCGCCGGCCTGGCGTCGCCTTTGGAGCGGACCATCGAACTGATGACGACGGCGACACGCCCGTTCACGTTGAGCATCTCCGTGTAGGCCCCGCCAGCGTCTTCGGGAAGAAAAGCGCACACTCTGTCCGTCTCGTCGCACGTCAGTTTGGCCGCGCCCAGTTCGGCGGCGAAGCGCTGCTTGATGGCGGCAAACTCCTTCGCGTGGACGGGGACGGCCCCGGAGCGTACGTCGTCAAGCACCAGCACCATCTGGGCCGGACCTGGCTGATCGCCGGATGTCCCGGCCGGAACAAACGCGCCGATAAACAAACTGGTGTTGACGGCCGGGTGCAGGCGCTTATCTGTATTGGGATCGAGCAGCAATGGCTGCCACCCAGTCGGCAAAGTCATCGCCAGCGAGCTGACAGGCGCGTTTCCGATTCGGAGTTTGCTGTCGCCGCGCGGCGTGCAATCAACGATTGGAGCAAGCCCCTTCGGCCGCACCCGCACGGAAACCGACTTCACGCTGCGCGGCTGTTTGGCCGCAGCCGCCTTGGCGCCGGCATCCGGGAACTCCCGATCGATCAGCAGCCATTGATCCTCAATCCGATAGCGAACTTCCGAAGGCGCCCCCTTGGCTTCCCGGCTTACCGGATCGAGCGGCGTCACGCGCAGCGTGCCCGCGCCAACCCGCTGATAGGCCGACAAGGTCTCCGCCTGGCCTGACGCGGCATGGCAGCGCGAACGAACGAATTGCGCATCGTATTCGGTAACGCAATCGCGGTTCTGGTCATTGAAAGACTGGTCGGCAAGCGTCACATGCACTTGCTGGTTGCGCCAGCAGCCCAACAACGCATCATCGGCGCTGGCGACAAAATGCGACAGCAGGAACAGGCCCGCAACCAGAGGTTTCATCATGCATCACTCCTGTTTATTGAGTCGGTCGAGGAATCGCCTATGCTTCCAGCCGCTCGTCTCGCGGCAGGCTTGTCGACATCTTGCCATTCGAGCGTACACGTGACAATTGAATAGTATTTCCAAATGGAAATATTGCTATCATGTCGTACCGCACACCCACTCCACCGATTCCGCATGACCGACGACTACAGTTCCGACTCCGGCACCACCGGCCTGCTCACCGCCGGCGGCTCCGCCACCGGGAATTTCGAAGAAATCTTCGATCAGGACTGGTTCAAAATCTCGCTGCAGGCCGGCACCACCTATCTGTTCAAGATGACCGGCGCGCCCCATGGCGGCGGCACCATGTACACCTATGGCCGCGCGTCGCTGGAGCTGCTGAATCAGGCGGGAAGCACGCAGGACATGCTGGACGTCGGCATCTACGCGGGGGCGCCGTTCAAGCAGTACACCGCCACTGCCAACGGCACCTACTACCTTCGGGCCAGCACCACGCTGGTCGTCGGCAGCTACACCCTGTCGGTCACGACGCCGGCGGCCGATGATTATCCAGCCAGCATCGCCACCAGCGGCGTCATCGGCGTCGGCGCACCGGCCCGCGGCGTGTTCGAACGGGCCAAGGATGTCGACTGGTTCAAATTCCACGCCGAAGCAGGCCAGCACTACAAATTCGGCGCCAGCCTGGACGGCGACTTCAACCTGGCCCCTGTGACGGTCTACGACACCAGCGGCAAAATGGTCGCCGACAAAGTCAATTCCCAGTCTTTTGAACCAGCCAGCGAGGGCGACTACTACGTCGCGCTGCACGCCGCCGGCATCGGCGTCGGCGCCTATACCGCGACGGTGCGCGTTCTGACGGACGACTACAGCGCCAACGACAGCGGCCCCGGACAACTCACGGCGGGCAGCACGGTCAGCGGCGCGCTGCAATACGAGGGCGACGTCGACCGCTTCAAATTGGACGTGGTCGATGGCATGTTCTACACGATCACGCTCAAGCAATCCAATCTGGCGGGCTTGTCACGCTACATGAGCCTGAGCGCGCTGGGGAGCGGTGCCACCAGCGCAACATACGCCCACATCGACGGCAGCAACGGCCCGCTCTCCGTAACGTTCAAAGCCAGTGTTACGGGCACGTTCTTGGTCGATGTCACCGGTCGCCTCGACAACCGCCCCGACCCTGGCGCCTATACGCTGACAGCCAGCGCCACCCCGGACGACTACGCCGACAACCGGGACAGCGCGACCGCGCTGGCGGTGGGCGCCGTCATGCGCGGCGCGCTGCAGATCGGCACCGATATCGACGTGGCGAAATTGGCGCTGACGGCCGGCGTCAGCTATTCGTTCGCGATACCACCTAGCCAGTCTTACGATGTGCGCGTCCTGTTATACGGGCCCGACGGCAGCGTAGCCCACGACAGCGGCAACCGCTCCACATCGTTCGGCTACACGCCGGACAGCAGCGGCGCCTACTATCTCTGGGTGGGCAAAGGGTATGACGGGTGGACGGGGACCGGCATCGCCTATGCCATCACGACCGCTCAGATCGCCAACGACGTCAGCGCGAACGCGGACACCACGGCCAGGCTGGCCGCGGACGGCAGCTTCAATGGCAAGCTAAGCCCGGGCGGCGGCGACCGCGACTGGGTGGAACTCGACATGACGGCGGGCACCACCTACGCGATCCGGCTCGACGGCCAGACCTACACGAAGTTGAGCATCAAAGACGCCACAGGAAAACAACTGGCCCTGTCGACGCCACAGACCGATGGGCAGCCCTCCAAAACGCTGTACTACACGCCCACCGCCAGCGGTAGCTATTACATTGAAGTGGGGGCGGGCAACGGCGACGTGGAGCAGGACTACCAGCTGCACATGAGCAGCTTCGTCGACGACTATGGTAACGACAAGGCCCATGCCGGCGCGCTCGCTTTCGGCGGCACCGTCGAGGGCGCGTTGGAGATGCCGAACGATGTGGACGTGTTCAAGATCACGCTGCACGCGGACGAAGCGTTTTCAATGACTTTCAGCTCGCCACAACTGGGCGGCAATTCCACGCAACGCGCCAATGGCCCGTTGCTGCAAATCGTCGACAGCGCAGGCAAGGCGTTGCTGCCCATCGGCGGCGCAGAGGCCCGGCAAGATTCGCTCCAGAGGTTTATGTCCCCGGCCTACGGCGACTACTACGTCAAGGTCGTCTATGCCGGCGCCGCAGCCGCGCCAGCCAGTTACACACTGACTCCAACGCTGGAATATCCCGGCGATGATATCGGCAGCGCGCTGGCCGATGCCAGCACGCTGGTCCTCGGCCAGTTGACGGCGAGTGCGGTCGACCGCAGGTTCGACGTGGATACGTTCAAGGTTCACGTCGCCGGCAGCGGCGTGCTCAGCGTAGACCTGGGCGCGGCCGCCGGCACGGTCACGGTGAGCGCCATCGACAGCAAGGGCCAGCCCCTGGCGCCCACCCAGAGCACCGACTATGGCAGCCACACAGTGATCAGCTACGCCGCGCGCGCCGCCGGCGACTATCACCTGATCCTGACCACCCCGTGGGAAAAGCCAGTGCCCGCCAATTACTCGCTCCTGGCCACATACGTCTCGGACGACATCACCGCCCCGCTGCTGAAGGGCGCGTCCATCGCCAACGACGCCGCCGGCGTCGCGCTCCATGCCAAACTCACGCTGACGTTCAACGAAGCGGTGGCGGTCGGCACCGGCCTGGCGCTGCTCGACGACCACGGCGTGGCCGTCACCGCCCCCGGCGGCGCGGCGCTGTTCAGCGCCAGCGGCAACACGCTGCAGCTCAACCCGCAAGTCCTGCTGCATCCCGGCACGACCTACACGCTGGCGCTGCCGCAAGGCAGCGTGCTCGACATGGTTGGCAACCGCTATGTCGAACATGCCGGCTACAACTACCATTTCACCACGGTGAAGCCAACCGAAACCGGCAGCAGCGGCAACGACCTGCTCGCCGGCAGCGCAACCGGCAAGCACATCGATGGCGCCGCCGGCATCGATACGGTGTACTACGACGACAGCAAAGGCCCGCTGGACATCACGCTCAAGCAAGGCCAGGCAACCGTGTCGCTGCACGGCGCCGACACCGGCGACACGCTGACCGGCGTCGAGCGGCTGCTGTTCCCCGATCATGCGCTGGCGCTCGATATCGATGGTCATGGCGGCCAGGCCTACCGGCTGTACCAGGCCGCGTTCAACCGCGCGCCTGACCTGGACGGCCTCGGTTACTGGATCAAGACGCTGGACGACGGCTACTCGCTGGACAAGGTTGCTGGCAATTTCCTCATCAGCAAGGAGTTCAAGCAGCAGTACGGCGAGAACCTCAACGATCACGACTTCCTCACCAACCTGTACAGCAACATCCTCCACCGCGCGCCGGACCCGGACGGCTTCGCATACTGGATGAACACCCTGCACAATGGTTTCGACCGCGCCATCGTGCTGAGCGGCTTCAGCGAGAGCGCCGAGAATCAGGCGGCGCTGCTGCCGCTCATCGGCCAGGGCTTCCCCTACACCTTCACAGCATGACGGCGCTACGGCAAACTACGCGCCGGACTTGGCCGCCGTAATCTGACCGACAGCCAATTCAAGCTGCTCAAGCTCTCCCGCCGGAAAATCCCTTTTCTCGTCCGGGTATATTTTGATGAATTCATCGTCGAGAAAATGCACGGACGCGGGCGCATCGTCGCCCTTCGTCCGGTCTTGTTTCAGCGAGAACGCATAGACCAGCTTTTTATCCACCCACATCGCGTCGATATAATTCGCTCGCCGGGAGTCGGCCCGGCTGGCAAAGATCTTGTTACCTCGGCGACGGATAAAATACGTGTGCCAGTCATCCCCTCTGTCGCCGACCCTGATCTCATAGCAACTATCTTGATCGCTGGCGGGATCCAAGGTGATGCTGGCGCGTTCGATTTTTTTGAACAGCGGCTTTTTCGCCAGGGTGCGCCCGAGCGGCTCGCTTTCTCTCATGCCGCAATTTTCCGGCCCCATTTCCATGTGCCCGGCGGTCATTGCCGCCATCACAAAGTGGCCGTTGCGGTCGATGAATCCCACCGGCTTGTTATCCGGATCCTCATATTTTTTCTGCCGCAGCTCCGCCAGCGCCCGATGCAGACGCTCGCCATCGGGCAAATACGGGATCACGGTGGCCTCCCCATCGATGTCAAACGTGCCGGGACTTGTGCGTATCAGCGCGTTCTTGGCGACGTCGGTGTGCCGCACAAAACCTGCCGCATGGGCCGACCCGCCGGTGGACTGAACCAAGGTAAATTTCCGGCCATTGACGCTGAAATCGCCATATTGCGTGTCGTCGCCATTCTTCCGGTCGGCATAGCGATACTTGTTATCGAACACCGCGAAGCTGTCCAGCCGGTACGCTCCCGGCCCGTCGATCGCCACGTCAAATGGAAAGGAAACCTCGCCACGTTCACGGTCGACGTAGCCGGTCGGGTAGGCCGCCCTGGCCTCGACGAAGACACTGCAGGGATGGAGGTGCAAAATAACTCCGTTGCATGACTTTCCCCGGGACACCCCTTTGTCGTCAGGCCGGCTCGCGCTGTACGACAGGATGACCGACATGTATTGCAAGTCGTCCGGTGGCGCGCCCTGGAAACTGAGAACGATCACTGGCTTGCCCTTGGGCAGATCCTTCACATCCTTGGCGTGTGGATACCTGTCATAGATGTCGCCGATCACAAACACGGCCAGCACGAACAGCAAGACGCCGCCCAATATCTTTTTCTTCTTCATGCGCTATTTGAACCAGGCGAAGAACGCGGATTTGCGCATTGTATGGAAACTTAAACATTATCGAAAATGCATTATGCCATAGTGTGCCATCACAGCTGTTCCGGGTAGCCCGTGATGTCCGCGATCTCCTGATACATCGGCTGCAACTGCTTGTACATGTTCAGGTACACGCGCCGATACAGCTTGTCGTAGATCTGCCGGTTCGCAGCGATAGGCTGGAACACCCGGCCCGGCCGCGTCATCGCGCGCGTCGCGCTGTCGAAGTCCTTGTGCAGCCCCAGCCCCGCCGCTATCGCAATCGCCGCGCCCAGTCCCGACGTCTCGTACACATGCGCGCGCGCCGCAGGCAGGCCGAAGATATCGGCCGTCAGCTGCATCGCCGCATCGCTCTGCGAACCGCCGCCGGCCACGCGCAATTCCGTCACCGGCACGCCGCTGCGCTTCTCGATGCGCTCCTTGCCCTCGCGCAGCGCGTAGGCCAGGCCCTCAAGGATCGCCCGGTACATATGGGCGCGCGTGTGCACATCGCCGAAGCCGATCATCGCGCCCTTGGCCTCCGGCCCCGGCGTCCTGATGCCGGGGCTCCAGTAAGGCTGCAACATCAAGCCCATCGACCCGGGCGGCACCTCGTTCACCAGCAGGTCGAACATCGCCTCCGGCGCCATGCCCTGCTGCGCGCCGGCCATCTGCTCGAAGTGTCCGAACTGCTCCTTGAACCAGTTCACCATCCAGTAGCCCCGGAATATCTGCACCTCCGTGCTGTAGGCGCCGGGAATGGCCGCCGGATAAGGCGGTATCAGCGGCGTCACTTCGACATATTTTTTGGTGGTGGTGTTGATGGTGGCGGTGGTGCCGTAGCTCAGGCAGGCGATGTGCGGCTCAAGCGCACCGGCGCCTATCACCTCGCAGGCCTTGTCGGCGGCGGCGGCCACCAGCGGCGTGCCTTCCGGGATGCCGGTAGCCTCGGCGGCGGCGGCCGTGATCGCGCCGATCACCGTGCCCGGCTCCACCAGCTCCGGCAGCATCTCCTTGCGCACGGCCAGCGCCTCCCATTTCCAGTCGCGCGCGCCGGCCCACTTGTGGCGCTTGTAATCGAACGGCAGGTAGGCCACCTGCGAGCCGATGGAATCGACATGCCGCCCGCACAAACGGAAATTGAGAAAGCCCGACAGCAGCAGATATTTGTCGGTCCTGGCCCAGATGTCCGGCTGATGCTCGGCGATCCAGTTGATCTCCGCCTCGCGCCGGAAGTACTCGATGGTGCCGGACACGCGCGCCAGCTTGAACGCCGTGCGCCACAGGAAGCTCAACGGCTTCTGCTTGCCCACGCGCCGCTGGTCCAGCCACGTGATCGCCGGCCGCAGCACCTTGCCGTCGCGATCCAGGTTGACCACCGTCCCGCGCTGCGTCGTCACCGCCACGCCCTTGATGGCGGAACGAGGAATATCGGTGGAAGCCCACAGCTGCTGGCACGCCTGGCCGACCGCCTGCCAATAACCATCGGCGTCATGCTCCGCCCAGCCGGGATGATCGGAGAAGTAGGCCTGCAGATGCACCTGCGCCTTGGCGGCCAGGTTGCCGTTCAAATCGAACAGCAATGCGCGCACGCTCTGGGTGCCGTTGTCGATGGAAAGAAGGTATTGGTCGGCCATGTCGCTCTAGTCTCGTAATGTATGCCCGTACTTATGCGGGCAGACTGTAGTGGGTATTCCATAATGCCAGATAGGCGGCCTGCTCGGCATCCCACCGCTCGTCGCTCCAGCCCAGCTCCGGCTGACAGATGCCCCGTATGCGGCCGAGGATGTCCACGCCGCCGCCGCGCAGCTGGATGCCGAGACGGCTGCGGCGCAGCATCAAGTCCTCCAGCTTTTGCACAGACTCGCAGCGGGCCGCCCAGCGCAGCTGCGCCCAGATGGTTTCAGTCCCCGCGATCAGCGCCAGCTCGCCCGGCTGCGCGGCGGCGATCAGCGCCAGCGTCAGCTCGCCGTAACGGCCTTGCAGACGCCGCGCCTGGCCCGCAGGCAGATGGCGCTGGTAAGGCAGGCCACGCGCCGCTGTCGCCGCGCCGAACACCGGCTGCGGCTCCAGCTTGTCGCGCCACTCCGGCAGCAGCGTCGACGCCAGCTTGAGCGCATCGAGGGCGATCACGCGGAACGTGGTCAGCTTCCCGCCTGTCACCGTCAGCAGTCCGTCCTCCAGCCACAGCGCATGGTCGCGCCCCTCCTTCGACGGATCGGCCTTGCCGCTGTCGATCACGGGACGCACGCCGGCATAACTGGCGATCACGTCGCACTCCTGCAAGCCTAGCTGCGGGAACTGGTCGTGCAGGGCCGCCATCAGATAATCGACTTCGGCCCGCGTAATGGCGGCCTCCCGCGACAGATCGTCCTTGTGGTCCACATCCGTCGTGCCCACCAGCGTCACGCCCTCCCACGGGAAGGCGAACACCGGCCGGCCGTCCAGCGGATGCATCAAGCTGATCGCCTGCGCCAGCGGCAGGCGCCAGGCGGGCAGCACCAGATGGCTGCCGCGCAGAGGCCGCAGCCGGGGCTTGGCCGCAGCGGCCTTGCCAGACGCACCACCTTGCGTACGCAAGCCATCCGCCCACGCGCCGGTCGCGCTGATGACCAGCTTCGCGCGCACCTCGTGCACCGCGCCGCTCACACCATCGCGCAGCCTCACGCCACGAACCCCGCCGCCATCCACCCGCAGCAGCGACTCCGCCGCCATGTAATTGACGGCCACGCCGCCAAGCTGCTGCGCCTCCTGCAACACGCGCATGACCAGCCGCGCATCGTCTGTCTTGGCATCGGTGTAGACCATGCCGCCCTTGAGCCCAGCGGCCGACACATTCGGCGCCAGCGCCGCGAACTCGTTCAATCCAAAGTAATGCCGTCCCTTCTGCCGCGCCATCCGGTCGTAGATCGCCAGTCCAAGCAGGAACATGCGCTTGCCCGGCTTGCGTCCCTCGTAATCGCCGAACGCAAAACTCTGCGGCTCCACCAGCCCGGCCGCATGCTGCAGCAGATGCTGCCGCTCATGCACCGATTCACGCGTCAGCGCAAACTGCCCTTCCTTCAGATAACGCAAGCCGCCATGCACCAGCTTAGAAGACCGGCTCGACGTACCCCAGGCAAAATCGCGCTGTTCCACCAGCAAAGCCTTCAGCCCGCGCCGCGACGCCTCCAGCAATATCCCAGCGCCGGTGATGCCGCCGCCGATCACGATCACATCCCACTCGCGCGCCAGCAGATCCGTCAACGCGGAGCGCCCGCCATTGCGCCAGTGCGCCGTCATGGCAGCAACTTCCCGGGATTCATGATCTGCTGCGGATCGAAGTGGTTGAACAAGGCCTGCATCGCCGACAAGCCCAACTCCCCCTTCTCCGCCACCAGGTACGGCGCATGGTCGCTGCCCACGCCGTGCTGATGGCTGATGGTGCCACCGTTCTCGACGATCGCCATGCTCACCGCATGCTTGAGCGTGCGCCAGCGCACCAGGTCCTGCTCATAATCGCCGGCCAGCCGATACACAAAGGTCGAATAAACGCTGGCGCCCTGCGCATACAGATGCGACAGGTGCGTGTAGGCGTGCACCTTCTCGCCGTGCTGCGCCAGCGCATCCGCTGCCGCCGCCTCCACCGCCTGCATCATCGTGCCGACGCGCGGCCAGTCCACCGCCGTCTCCACCGTATCGATCGCATAGCCGTGCTGCCAGGCCGCGTTGCGCAGGTAGACGTTGCGGAAGCGGTTCTGCTTCCACTTGTCGCCCATCTTGCGGCCGATATGCACGCCGCCATGCGGCGCCACCAGCACCAGCGCATCCCGCAGCGCCGCCTTGGCTGCGGCCTTGCGTCCGCTCACGCCTATCATCAGCATGCACTTGCCGTCCTTGCAGCCGCGCCAGGACAGATAACGCTCCAGCGCCGAGATCAATTTCTTGTGGCCGGCCAGCGCCAGCATGGTGGTCGTCTCCAGCGGATTCGACAAACGCAGCATCGACAGCGACAATCCCGCCTGCACCACCTGCCGCACCGCCGTCTCCGCCGCATCCCAGCTCGGGAAGAACACCGCATGGAAGGCCTCGTACTCCGGCAGTGGCGTCACGCGCACCGTGGCCTCGGTCAGGATGCCCAGGCGCCCTTCGGAACCGAGCACCATCTCGCGCAGGTCCGTACCCGCAGCAGACGCCGGGAAGGTCGGGATATCCAGCGTGCCGGCCGGCGTCTCCACCTTGCCGCCCCTGAACATCTGCTCGATGCGCCCATAGCGCAGCGATTGCTGGCCGGACGAACGCGTCACCACCCAGCCGCCCAGCGTCGAATACTCGAACGACTGCGGAAAGTGGCCCAGCGTGTAGCCGCGTGCGCGCAGCTGCGCCTCCAGGTCCGGCCCGAACACGCCGGCGCCGAAGGTCGCCAGCTGCGATTCCGTATCTAGGTAATGCAGCTGGCGCAAGCGCGTCAGGTTCACCGACAGCACCGGCTGCGCACCGGGCCGCGCGGTCAGATGCCCGGCCACGCTGGTGCCGCCGCCCTGCGGGATCAGCGCCACGCCAAACTGCTGCGCATAATCGATCAGCTCCCGCACCTGCTCAGGGCTTTCCGGATACGCCACGCCGTCCGGCGCCGTGCCGATCACGCCGTAGCGCAGGCGCAGCCAGTCGGGCAGGCTCTGGCCCAGCGCACTGCGCAGCCGGACCTCGGGGGCGGTATCCACCAGCGCATGCGGCGGCAGCCGCGAAGGCGCGATCTGCGCGCAAGCCTGTTCGAACGCCGCATCCGCCACCGGCAAGCCCCTGCCAATGCGTTGCGCCAGAAAGCCCAGCGCATCGTCACTCAGCGCAAACTCTATCGTATCGTCACCCCAACCGTTCCAGCGTCTCATTGTTTTCCTGTCTGCGTAGCGGAGCGCTTGCTATACTGGCGCGCACCGAGTTTCAATGACAACAGAATAAGATAACGAACCCACCTGGTATTGTGCTTTCATGACATCCGCCTTGTTCGATCATGCCAAGTCCGCACGCTGAGCTGTCGCGCCGCGTGGCCGGCTCCTACCTGCAGCCCTTGCTCGAAGCGGCGGCGGCGCGCGGCGTCACGGCCATGGCGCTGGAGCAGGCGGCCGGCATGCCCGCCGGCGCCCTGCAACCGCTGCCCGACTCGCTGCGCGCCGACGACTACGTGCGCCTGCTCGACATCGGCGCCCAGCTGGCCGACGATCCGCACTTCGGCCTGCACGTGGGCGAACGCGTCAAGCTGGGCACCTACAGCGTCTACGGCCTGATTTTGCTGAGCTGCCGCGACTTCGGCCAGGCCTTCGAACAGACCATGCGCTACGAACAGCTGGCGCACGACCTGGGCCGCTCGGCCTTGACGGTGGCGGACGGCGTGGCCCACTACACCTGGCACAGCAACTACGGCCCGGCCCAGCGCCACCTGGCCGACAGCGTATTCGCCGGCATCCGCGTGTTCGGCAACTGGCTGGCCGGCGTCACGCTGCCCGCCGCGCAGCTGACCCTGACCCACGACGGCGGCGCCCCCGCAGACCGCGACGAATATGTACGCGTGCTGGGCGCCATGCCCACCTTCGGCGCCACGGCCAACGTCGCCAGCTTCGACGCCGCCCTGTTGGCCTACCCGGTGCCGAACGCCGACGTCAGCCTCTACCCGGTGTTGCAGCAGCACGCCGAACAGCTGCTGCGCCAGCGCGCGCAGCCAGACAACGCCATCACCCAGCAGGTGCATGCCGCCATCGTCCGCAACCTCGCCCATGGCCAGGTGCGGCTGGCGTCCATCGCTGAAGAATTGAAACTGTCGCCGCGCACGCTGCAACGCAAGTTGAGCGACGCCGGCGCGACCTTCCAGCAGATACTGGACCAGGCCCGCTTCGCGCTGGCCAAGGACTATCTGCGCCAGCCGGAACTGAGCCTGGTGGATATCGCCTTCCTGCTGGGCTACCAGGAGCAGAGCGCGTTCAATCACGCGTTCAAGGAATGGGCCGGCGTCAATCCCGGCGCCTATCGTGCCTAGATCGCGTTGCCCTTGACCCGGATGAAGGGCCCCAGGCATTTGTCGGTACGCCGCTCCACGCACATCAGGAACATGTCGCCGCTGGGATGGAACAGCAGATAGGTGGTGGATGAGTGCCCCACCTCGCTCACATCGCCAAGGCAATCGCGCTTGCCGTTGTCCTTGACGATGGTGTCGACCTCCTTGTAGAAGCCGTCCTTGTCCGGCTGGTCGCTGATGGAGAAGGTCGACTCGACCACCTCCTCATTGCTGAACACCAGCGTGGTGCCGTCGCTGCGGATGCGGTAGGTCTCGCTGCACGAACCATCGGGCATCGTGATCCGCCAGGTGCCGACGACGGGATGCCCCTGCCGCACCGGCGGCGCCGCTTCGGCGGCCGCCATCAACACCGCCGGCATCGCCAGCACCGCCACCGCCCGTCTCAGACGCAAGTTCATGGCCCACCTCCGCATATGCTATTTCTCGGCCACCGCCTTCATATTGGCCAGGCCGGTCTCGAAGTCCTTGCCTATCATGCTGTCCATGCTCACCACGAGGCCCATCAGCTTGGTCATGAATTCGCTGGGACCGGACATGGTCCAGCTCACGGTGGTGATATCGCCCTTGGTCTCCAGCGCGAACACGGTCTGGCAATGCGATTCGAACGGTTTCAGGAAATCGAGCTTGATATCGACCTTGGCCGGCGTCAGGCCGGTGATCTCCATGCGGCCGGCGCCGACCTTGTCGTCGCCTTCCCATGCGTAGACCGCGCCCTGGTCCTTGGGTGCGCCGCTAAAGGTGCGCTTCATGGCGGGGTCCAGCTTTTCCCACGGCGACCACGACGTCCAGTTGTGGAAATCGCTGATCAGCGGCAGGATCTTCTCGGCCGGCGCCTTGATGGCGATGGTGCGCTGCACGCGATAACTGTCCGGCTGCATGGCGGCCAGGCCCAACACGATCAAAACCAGAACGACGACACCGATGGCGATCTTCTTCAGCATGATTTTTCCCTTTTTTTAAGATGCGGATGGACGCTGCACATCTAGCCTATCATGTTTTTTTGATCAGTCGCACCGGCAATGCGCTCGGCGTCATCGTAAAGGTGAAGCGCTCCTCGACCGGCGCCGCGCCCGGCAAGCGCTCGATCTCGAAATTCTTCACCAGCATAGCCATCGCCATCTTGATCTCGGCCATCGCCAGATACCGGCCGGGGCAGAAACGCGGCCCGCCGCCAAAGGGGAACAGCTTGCGCGCCGGATCGTCGCCGCTGCCGTTGGCGCCCTCCAGCCAGCGCTCCGGCTGGAAGCGTTCCGGCTGCGCCAGTTCGCAGTCGCGCTCGGACGACTGGCGCAGCAGCAGGAAAATCACCGTCCCCTTCGGCACCGACAGGCCGCCGACCACCGCGTCCTCGTTCGGCTGCGCCGCCATGATGGGCGCCACCGGCTTCAGGCGCATGGCCTCGCGCGTGGCGGCGTCGATATACTTCAGGTGCTCCAGCTGATGGTAGTCGTCCAGCACCGCCTTGGCGCCAAGGACTTGTTCAGTCTCCGCCGCCATGCTATGCGCGGCCTGCGGATGGGTCGACAGGAAATCGATCAGCCAGGCGGTCGTATTCGAGGTCGTGTCTTCGCCGGCGAACACCATGGTGATCGCATTGCCGACCACCGCCTCGTCGGTCAGGCCGGAATCCGGTTCGTCGCGGGCAACGATCAAGGCCTCAAGCATATTGGAAGGCTTCTGCCGCAACGCCGGGTTGCGCTCGATGCGCTTGCGGGCCTCGGCGATGAAACCGAAGATGGCGCGCTGGATGCGCCCTGCAGCCGCAATCGCCTCATGGTCGTCGGCCCGCCGCAGCACCGACACGCGCCAGTAGGCGAACGGCGATGTCAGGCGCTTGGCCACCAGTTTGAAAAGGAATTCGATATCGCGCTGCAGCGGATGCTCTTCCAGCTCCAGCGTGTTGATGTCCTGCCCCATCGCCAGGCCGATGGTCACGTCCAGCGTATAGGCCTTCAGGTCGCGCAGCACGTCGACCGGCTGGCCGGTGGCGATGGCGTTTTCCCAGCGCAGGCGCAGGCGTTCGGTCAATGCTGTCAGCGTGGGGAAAAAGTTATGGATCACTTCCGGCGTCAGCGCGCGCATCACCAGCTTGCGCTGGCGCCGCCAATCCTCGCCCTCAGCCGTGAACAGGCCCCGCGTGCCCACCTCGTTGAGCGCATCGGCGGTGCGGCTGGAGCGGCGCATCGCGTCGGGCCGGTCGCGCAGCAGGCTGGCGATCAGCTCACGGTCGGATGTGACAACGATCTCCTTGCGCAGCACGCGGAAGCGGTACATGGGACCAAACTCGCGCCCCCACCCTTCCAGCACCTGATGCAAAGGCCTGCGATTGATATCGCGCACATTCCCCATCAACAGCTGCGCTTTCGGCGCGGGCAAATCGGCGATGCGGCGCAGCGGCGGTGGCGCGACGGACGTCAGTTCCATGGTGTTCCCCCATTCGATTAGTCTCCGGGTACACTATACCCCGAAATGTTGACGATCTATTCACTCAACCGGGGAAACCGATGCTATCGCATATCTACGTGGGGACCAACGACTTCGAAGCGGCGTTCGCCTTCTACAACGCGGTGATGACGGAGCTGGGCACGCGCCTGCGCTTCAACGATGCCTCCAAGCCGTGGGCCGGCTGGCAGCCGGCCGAAGGTGCGCGGCCCTTGTTCATCATCGGCAAACCGTACGACGGCCAACCAGCCGCCTGCGGCAACGGCCAGATGACGGCCTTCATGGCGCCGACCCGCGAGGCGGTCGACCGCGCCCACGCGGCCGCGCTGGCGAACGGCGGCCGCTGCGAAGGAGCGCCGGCCTTGCGTCCCCACTACCACGCCAACTACTACGGCGCCTACCTGCGCGACCCGGAAGGGAACAAAATCTGCGTCGTTTGTCACGATGCCGAATGATCTATAATCGAACTCAATTCAGTCTACATTTGGACTAACCATGGCGATTCCCGTAAAACCGCGTCCGTCTCGTATGGCGGTCAAGAGCACGCCTGCCAAAGAACTGCGCAGCGGTTTCCATGGCGACCCGGCAACGGTGATCCAGGACATGCGACGCGGCACCCCTGCCAGCGTGATACTCGCGCTGGCAGGTCGTTTCGGCATGAGCCAGGACGGACTGTTCGATGTGCTGCGCCTGCCTCGCAGCACTATGAAGAGCCGCATCAGCAAAGACGAGACCCTGTCCGCATCCGAACAAGACCGCATGTATCGCGCCGATCGGGTATGGCGACGCGCGATGGAAGTTCTGGAGGATGAGGATGCTGTCCGAGCCTGGATCCGTCGCGGCAATCGTTCGCTGGGAGGCGAAGCACCTTTATCGCTGCTGGACACCGAAGTGGGCTACGAACTGGTGCTCGACACCTTGGGCCGGATCGAATACGGCATCGTTTCCTGATGCCAGCCGCTCCGGCCATACTGTGGCGGATCGCCAAGCATACTGCCAAGTATGCGGCCGATGACCTCAGCGGTGGCGGCGCCAAACTCACCGGCGGGCGCTGGAACAGCAAGGGTAAGGAGGTTGTGTATGCCGCCAGCAGCATCGCGCTGGCCACACTGGAAACGCTGGCTCACTTGGGCGACAATATAGCCATCCGCAATGCTTTCCTGGTTCGTATCAGCGTGCCGGCATCGATATGGCGGAAACGCGAAATCATCGAAGCCAGCGAGTTGCCGCCGGCCTGGCTGGCCGAACCAGCCGGTTCGACCACCATCAATTTCGGCGACGCCTGGCTGGAGTCAAAAGCCGCAGCTCTGCTACTGGTTCCGTCAGTGATCGTCCCGGAGGAATACAACGTTTTGATCAACCCACTACATCAGGATGCCCGCCACATCACGTCACAAGTAATCAGGCAGTTTATCTACGACCCACGGCTTTGACGCCCCCTCCCGCTTCTTTAACGACTGGCGGGAATCGCCAACGGCCGCACATACTCCAGCAAGCTATTCAGCGTTTTGCCCGGCTCCTCCCACGGAATCATGTGCGCCGAGCGCTCGAACCAGACTCCCTTTTTATACGGAGCGTCCACTTGCTCCAGCCATGCGGCGGTGGGAGCCGAAGGCGTTGTGTAGTCGTGGCGTCCCATGAACATCACCACCGGGATCGGAAATTTATGCACCTGCTTGTAGTCGACCAGCAGGAACTCCGGCAGGATCCGGTCCAGCGTGAACAAACTACCCTGATCCACCGCGCGAGCAGCTTTGCAGTCGTATTCGGGCGATAGCAAGGGCGCGTCGAAATAGTACTTTGCGCCGCCATCGCGATACGCACTCAGCCCGCCATAGAACTGCGGCCATTTCCGGGCAATGATGATGCGCTCGCGCGTGATCGGCGTATTGCCCGGATACGGCGCGATGGAGTTGAGCTCCGCGATCGCTTCCGCATTGTTATGCGCCCGTGCCTGGTCCAACCCGTACTGGAAACTGAGCCGCTCGTTGTCGGGCGTATTGATCACCTGGCCCATGCCGACGTAGGCGTAAAACAGGTCCGGCCGCTCCAGCGCGGCCTTCATACCGATCACAGTTCCCCAGCTGTGCGCCATCAGGATCACCTTGCTCTTGCCGTAACGCTGGCGTATGAACTCGGCGACCTCGATGGCGTCCTTGACGTAGCGGTCGATGTGGATGCTGTCGCTGATCTCTTCGGGTTTGGCTTCCAGATAAGTCTTGCCGGCCCCGCGCTGGTCCCAATTGACGACCGTGAAATACTCCTCGATCGGCCGCTGGAACTCCCAGATGCTCGGCGTCAGCGGCGCCGCAGGGCCGCCGTGCACGAACAGGATGACGGGATTGGACTTGTCCTGCCCGCGCACATTGAGCCACTGCTTGATGCCGCCGATGGTCGTCGTATACGACTCATCAACTCCGGTAGGCGCGACAATGCGTTGCAGGTCGCGTACAACCGCCCTCGCCTGCTCATAAGACTTCCCGGCTGGGCACTCCTCGGCGTTGACCTGAGGGTAAAGCGTAACAAGGAGCAGCAAAACAACAGCGTATATTCTCATCGTGACAATTCCAGCATAGGACAAGGTATCAGGCCAGCGCTTCCTTCGCTGCCTCTTCGGGCGTCAGGCCCTCGTAGAACTGGTCGGTGAACCACTCCACCTGCTCTTCGATATGCTCCTGCGCTTCTTCCTGCGTGGCGCCGCCCTTGACCAGGAAGCCCTCCACTTCGATACACCAGTTGATCAATTCCAGGGTTTCCGGATCCAGCTCTTCTTTTTTCTTTGCCATGATTTATCTCTACATCGGTTAGTACAAGCCGCCAGTGTAACAGGCGGCCCGCCTACTTCGCCGGATACAGCACCACCTGCACGTAGTTGTTCATGTCGAAATAGCGCCGCGCCGTCTCCTTCAACTCCTCCGCCGTCAGCGCAGTCACGCGCGACTCATAGGTCAGCACCTCGGCCGGATCGGACTGATTGACGAAGGCGTTCATCATCACCGCCATCCAATAGCCGTTCTCGCGCAGGCCGTTGCGGTAGTTCTTCAGCCAGGTCGCCTTCACCTTCTCCAGGTCCGCATCCAGCGCGCCGCTCTCCTTGATCTTGTCGATCTCCGCAAACGTCGCCGCCAGCACCTTGTCGACATTCTCCGGCGCGCAGGGCAAGGTGGCCGTGACCGCGTAGTGCTGGTACGGGATGCGCTCAATGCCGCCGCGTATGCCGCCGCTGTACATCGCACCCATCTTCTCGCGCAGCACCTCGATCAGTTTGATATTCAGCACCTCGATCAGCGCCTGCAAGCGCATGCGCTCCTGCGCGGAGAACTGCGTCTCGCCGGTAAAGGACAGCGAGATCGTGCTCTTCGGCTCCGAGCCCGCATGCACTTCCTTCTTGACCACGCCGCGCACCGGCCGCACGCCCTCGTCCTTGAACGCCACGGGAATGTCGCCCACCGGCAGGCTGGCCAGATAGGTGGCGATCAGCGGCTTGACCTTCTCGACATCGAAACTGCCCGCCATGAAGAAGGTAAAGCCCTTGGCGCTGGACATGCGGCTGCTGTACAGGTCAACCGCGCGGTCCATGCCCAGCTGGTCGAAGTCGGCCGGCTTCGGCGCCCGCTGCACGCGCGGGTTGTTGTTGTACAGCGTAGCCGTAATCGTGTCGCCCAGGATCGACTCGGGCCGCGCCAGGTTGTTCTTCGCCAGTTCGCGCTGACGGTCCACATAGGCGCTGTAGATGGCGGGATCTTTGCGCGGCTGCGTCATGTTCAGATACAGCAGCTGCAACATGGTCTCGACATCGCCTTTGCCGGAAAAACCGTTCGCCATCTCATTGAGCGAACTGACGCTGGCACTGGCGGCCGCCGTCTTCCCGGCCAGTACCTTCACCAGATCGCTCGGCGTGTAATTCTGCACGCCCATCTGGTGCACGATATTGCTGGCGTAGCGCGCGCTGAACAAGTCCTGGTCGCCCAACAGCGACCAGCCGCCGAAGCGCAAGCCTGTCACAATCACCTGGTCATTATTGAAGTCGGTAGGCTTCAGCACCACCTTCACGCCGTTGCTCAGCACAAGCTCCGTCAATCCCAGCTTGGCGTTGACGGTCTGGCTGACGATGCTGCCGGCCTTGGGCGCAACCGGCATCAGCTGGCTGGCGTACACCTTCTCTTCCCGCGCACTGACGCCGATCTTCTCGGCGGCGCTGGCCACGGCCAGCAGCTCCTCGGCCTTCGGCGTGAGCGCGTCCGCCGCAGCGGTACCGGAATAGACCACCAGCTTGTTCTGACTGTCGGGAATCGCCGCGCGCACGGCCGCATTCACCTCAGACAGCGCGATGCCCGGTATCAGCTCGTTGGCGTAGCGGTACTCCGCTGCGATGCCGGGGATGCTTTCCTTGTCGAGGAAGTTGCGGATGTACTCCGCCGCGTAACCGGACGAATCGGACTTGTCACGCTCGTTGTACATGCGTTCGAAATTGCGCAACAGGCCCTTCTTGGCGCGCTCCAATTCAGATTCGGTAACGCCGTACTGGCGCGCGCGCTGGTCTTCCTGCACCAGCGCATTGATGGCCGGTGTAACGCCGCCCTTGCCCAGCACCGCGCCGGCGACGAAGGAGCGATAGCCGCGCATCACGCCACTCATGCCGCTGAAGCCTTGCAGGAATGGCGGATTGGCCTGCTGCGTCAACTCATGCATGCGCTGACCGAGGATGAAACCGTAGATATTCTCGATCATCTTCTGCCGATAATCGGCAATAGTGGTGCCGGGCTGCCATGACTGAATCGGATAGCGGATGAAGACCGAATTGGTGCCGATCTCCTTGTCGGTAAAGACCACGCCTTCGGGTTCGGCACGTTCAGGAATCTTGGCGTACTCGCGCGGCCGCTCGTTCTGCGGGTTTTTCAGCTTACCGAAATGCTGCGTAATCAGCTGCTCGGCGTCGGCCGGCTCGATATCGCCGACCACCACCACCGCCATCAGGTCCGGCCGATACCAGTCGCGGTAAAAGCGCTTGACGGCGTCATACTTGAAGTTCTTGAGGATGTCCTCTTTGCCGATGGGCAGCCGCTGCGCATAGCGCGAACCGTTCAGCACCTTCGGCAGCAGCACCTTGTTCATCCGGTCGTCCACACCTTTACCCAAGCGCAGCTCCTCCAGCACAATGCCGCGCTCGCTGTCGATATCGGCATCGTTGAATGACAGCCCGTGCGCCCAGTCCTCCAGCACCTGGAAGCCCTGCTCCACCACCTCGCGCTTCTCGGTCGGTATCGGCAGCACGTACACGGTTTCGTTGAAGGTGGTGTAGGCATTGAGGTCGGCGCCGAACTTCACGCCTATCGTCTGGAGATAAGACACCAGCTCATTGCGCTTGAAATGGGTTGAGCCGTTGAAGGCCATATGCTCGGTGAAGTGCGCCAGGCCTAGCTGGTCCTCGTCCTCCAGGATCGAACCCGCCTTGACCACCAGCCGCAGCTCCAGCTTCTTCTCCGGGCGGCCGTTTTTTTGCACATAGTAGGTCAAGCCGTTGGCCAGCTGCCCAACCTTGACCTGCGGGCCGATGGGTATCTGATCGTTCAAATTCAGCGGCTGCTGATCGGCGGCTTGCGCCATGAGAGTACACGCCAGCAGGACGGCGGCGGTGGCGCTACGCATTGTCATCAGCTTCATACCCATTGCAATTTTAGGAAGGAAAAAGCTACCTTACACCGAAATTCTTAATTTGGGCTAGAATCCTCGCTCGCCTGCCAGCCGGCAGGTGTTAACGACGTCTTCGGGGCGGGGTGCGATTCCCCACCGGCGGTAAGGCCAGCGATGGCCAAGCCCGCGAGCGCCTTTGCAATCCATCGCAAAGGGTCAGCAGATCTGGTGCGACTCCAGAGCCGACGGTATAGTCCGGATGAAAGAAGATGTGCGGTGACGCGGCCTCCCGCCCGAGCGATCGGTGTGGCGGGCCGCGCGTATTCGCTTGCCCTGTCGCGTTTTTCGCCATTTTTGCGAGGAGCGTTCCACATGTTTGACCAACAATCCGCAGTATCCCCCTATTCCCTCGTTTCGGACGATCTGGAAGGCCGCATCGCCGCGGCGCTGGACGCCATGCGCGCCGGCGTGCCGGTGATTCTGCTCGACGATTTCGACCGCGAGAACGAAGCGGACCTGATCGTCGCCGCCGAAAAAATCACCGTGCAGTCGATGGCGATGATGATCCGCGAATGCAGCGGCATCGTCTGCCTCTGCCTGAGCGCCGACAAAGTGCGCGCGCTGGAGCTGCCGATGATGGCCGCCGATAACGGCAGTCGTTACGGCACGCCGTTCACGGTGTCGATCGAAGCGCGCGAGGGCGTCACCACCGGCGTCTCGGCGGCCGACCGCGTCACCACCATCCGCACCGCCATCGCTGCGGACGCCGTGCCGCATGACCTGGTCCACCCGGGCCACGTGTTCCCGCTGCGCGCCACCCCAGGCGGCGTGCTGGCCCGCAAAGGCCACACCGAAGGCTCGGTGGACCTGGCAACGATGGCGGGCCTGAACCCGGCCGCCGTGCTGTGCGAACTGATGAACCCAGACGGCACCATGATGCGCGGCGCCGACATCGAAAGCTTCGCCGAACTGCACGGCATGCCCATCCTGACCATCGCCGAGATGATCGAATGGCGCCGCAAGCATGGCGTTTAAACCGGCTTGCCCAGTTTGACGTAGCGGTACACCAGCAACAGCGCCCCGGCGTATGCCGCCGTAATCAGGCAGAACGACAGCGGCAGACGCCAGGCCCAATCGGGCGCCATATGCATCACGGTGCCCATCATCGCCACTCCGACCAGGGCGCCGATCTGACGATTGGCGTTCAACGCGGCGGCGGCGCTGTTGGAGTGCGCCTTGCCGGCCACCAGCATCACGGTCGCCGTCATGCCCGGAATCGCGATGCCGATGGCGAAATTCATCACCACGGCGGCCAGCACCAGCAGCCAGTACGGCATTTGCGGCGTCAGGCCGACCAGCATCACAACCGCCATCACCAGCCCCACCATCAAGCCATACAACATCGGCGGCCGCGTGCCGACACGCGCCGTGATGCGTCCCGACGTCAGGTTGCCGACGGCGAAAGCAGCCATCATCGGTATCAGCTTCAAGCCCGTATGCAGCGCATCCGCGCCGGACTGCTGGATGAAAAGGCTAAGCAGGAACAACTGGCCGAACACCGCAAAGTTAATCAGGAAGCCGACGCCATTGGCCGCCGCGAAGGCCGGCGTATCGAACAGCGCCCGTGGCAGCAAGGGATGCGCGCCATTGCGTTCGCGCCGCACCAGCATGGAGGCCGCAAGCACCGTCGCTACAGCCGCACAGAGCACCGGCGCCGAAGCCCAGCCCAGCGACGGACCTTCGATCAGCACAAAGCTCAGAGCCGCCAGCGCGACCACGCCCAGCAAATGGCTGAGCATCGACAGCGCGCGCTCATGGCGCGGCGTGGCCGGCGCCACCACCTGCGTCAGCACGATGCCGAGCAAGCCGATAGGCACATTCACCCAGAACACGCTGCGCCAGCCGAACGAATGCACCAGCAGGCCGCCCACCAACGGGCCGGCCGCCGACGAACAGCCGACGATGGCCGACCACGTCCCCAGCATGCGCGCGCGGGTGGCCTGGTCCTCGTAGGCATGCGTCAGCAGGCTGAGGGAACTGGGCATGAACAGCGCGGCACCGGCGCCCTGCAGCAGGCGCGCAGCGATCAGCGCATTGCCGCTCGGGGCCACGGCGCACAGCACGGAACCGAGGATAAACACACTCAGGCCGCCCTGATAGACGTTCTTCGGGCCGAAGCGGTCGGCCAGCGCGCCACCCGCCATCAGCAGCGCGGCGAAGGTCAGCGTATAGCCGTCCACCACCCAAACCAGGCCGGTAAGCGGCACGCCCAGGTTGACGGAGATATCGGACAAGGCGGTATTGACGGCGGTGACATCGATCATCGCCATCACAAAGCCTATGGCCAGTGTCATCAACACCAGCAAGGCGGGAATCTGGCGCGGCTGGATCGCCGGCGCCACGGAGACAGGGGTAGTCATGGTGCTTCCTTTAGAGAGATGCGCCGATGTTAGCCCTCTTGCATGATGCAGTAAATACGCATAACATCAGCACTCCGATGCAAAAATGCATCACCCTCGGACACACCGCATGGATTGGGACAACGCCAGGATTTTCCTCGCCATCTACCGCAAAGGCACGCTGCGCTCGGCCGCCGCCTTCCTCGATATCGACCAGGCCACCGTCGGCCGGCGCCTCAACGCGCTGGAAGCCTCGCTGGGCGCGCGCCTGTTCCTGCGCACGCCGTCCGGCTACCTGGCCACGCCGGCCGGCGAGCTGGCCGTCACCGCCGCCGAGTTGATGGAGCACGCGGCCCTGCAGTTCCAGCGCGAGATGCAGGGCATCGACAACCGCCTGTCCGGCACCGTGCGCGTCGCCACCTCGGACACCATCGCCAGCCACTCGGTGCTGGGCGCCATGCAGCGGCTGCACATCATGCATCCCGAAATCCGCGTGGTCCTGAGCACCAGCACCGAGATCAGCAACCTGACCCGCCGCGAAGCCGAACTGGCGGTGCGCACGCTCAAGCCCACCAGTCCCGACCTGATCTCGCGCCACCTGGCCCGGCGCAGCATGGGCCTGTACGCCACCCCGGCCTACCTGTCCGAACGCGGCATACCGGCCCCCGGCAACGGCATGCAGGGCCACGACATCATCATCTACCAGGGTTCGGTGGCGCCGCGCCACAAGGAGAAGCTGTGCCTGGAGCCGATCGCCAACGCCCGCGTGGCGATCGAAGTCAATAGCGGCATGGTCATGCTGGACGCGGCGCGGCGCGGCATGGGCGTGGCCGAACTGCCCTGCCACATGGCCGATGGCGATCCGCAGCTCACCCGCGTCTGGCCCGAACGCGTCGACCACTACGAGGTCTGGCTGGTGATGCACACCGACCTGAGTCGCAGCGCCCGCGTGCGCGCCACGGCCGACGCCATCATCGCCACCTTCGCGGAAGAGGAATAGGCGCGGCCGTGCCGGACACCTTCCCATGCCGTCGCGGTGCTAAGATGCCAACATGAGCATGGACGCATCTATCCCCCCGGCGCTGCGGCGCCTGATCCGCGCAACCGTCGCCTGGCTGAACAGCTGGTGGCGGCTGCTGCAATTCGCCGTGCTGATGCTGCCGCTGGCCTTCAGCCCCACAAGCTATCGCGGCGCCAACCGCAACCTGCTGGCGCGCCACATCGTGCGCGACACCGCCCCCAACCTGGCCTGGTATGGCGTGCTGTCGGCGCTGGTCAGCCTGGTGTTGATCCGCATCGTGGTCGTCACCTCGCAGAGCTATGGCCTCTCGCGCTTCGCGCTGGAGATGGTGGTGCGCGTGCTGGTGCTGGAGCTGATCCCGCTGACCGCCGCCGCCTTCGTCGCGCTGCGCACCACCCTGCCCGCCGGGCTGGAGTTCTCGCAAAGCCGCAGCAGCGCCGCCAACACCAGTGATGCGGAACTGCGACAGGAATTCTTCCCGCGCGTGGCGGCCGGCGTGTTCGCCGTGTGGATGCTGGCCGCCGTCAGCTGCGTCATGACGCTGGTGCTGGCCTACCTGTCGATGTACGGCTTCACGCCATGGGCGCTGCCTGGCTACACCAGGGTGGTCGGCCAGGTGTTCAACCCGGCGGTGGCGCTGATCCTGGTGTTGAAGATCGTCTTCTTCAGTTTCGCGGTCGGCCTGATACCGATGGCCTCCTCCTTCTATTTCGGCAGCAGCTACCGCGCCAAAGTCACGCACGGCCTGTACGACATGGTGCGCCTGTTTGCCGTGATGCTGCTGATCGAAATCGCCTCCTTGATGGGCAACTACTACTGAGCGGAATATAGCGATGACCGAACAAACAAACGAAGCGGCGCCGGTGCGCAACGCGGAATTCAAGGCGGCCCTGCTGCTGGTGCTGATGGTGGCGCTGGTGGCAGGTTCGGCCCTGTACCTGATGTATGCTCGTGGCGCTTTCGAATCGACGCAGACGCTGGTGCTGCAGGCGGACGATTCGGAAGGCGTCACCGTCGGCATGGACGTCACCTTCGCCGGCTTCCCCATCGGTCGCGTGCGGCGCATAGAACTGGGCAAGGATGGCAAGGCGCGGGTCATCGTCGACGTGCCGCGCAACGACGCGCACTGGCTGCGCAGCTCCAGCATCTTCACGCTGGAGCGCGGCCTGGTGGGTGGCGCCAAGCTGCGCGCGTTCAGCGGCATTCCGACCGATCCACCACTGGAAGACGGCGCCGCCCGCGCGCTGCTGGTCGGCGATGCCGGCGCAGAGATCCCGCGCCTGCTGGCCTCCGCCAAGGAGCTGCTGGAACATCTCAGCGCGCTGACGGCGGAAAATTCCGCGCTGGCCGCCAGCCTGGCCAATGTGCAAGGCGTCACCGGCAAGCTCAATGGCCCGGGCGGCGCCATGGGCCTGATCGCCGGCGACGACAAGAACGCCCAACAACTGACGGAGCGCGCCAACAAGCTGCTGATCACCGTGAACGCACTGGCCACCAAGGCCGATAGCCTGATCGGCCACGCCGACACGCAAGTCTTCGGCAAGCAAGGCGTGATGACCGACGCGCAGGCGACCATCGTGCAACTCAACGGTCTGCTGGCGGACGCCCGCAACAGTCTGAAGAAAATGGACGCTGTGCTGATCGAAGCGCAGGCCGTCGGCGCCAACGCCAAGGAAGCCACGGCCGACCTGGGTGTGCTGCGCGGCGAAGTGGAAAGCAGCTTGCGCCGGGTGGAACAGCTGGTCAATGAAATCAACCGTAAATGGCCGTTCAAGCGCGACACGGAGATCAAGCTGCCATGAAGACTACCGCCCACCTGATTGCAGCACTGACCGCCGCCACGTTGTTGGCCGCCTGCGGCAACAACCCGCCCGTGCCGGACTGGCAGATGAACGCGCAAAGCTCCATCGAGCGCAGCACGGCAGCCTACATGTCCGGCAACGCCCGCGTGGAAGCGGCCGAGTACCAGCGTGCCCGCGCAGCGCTGGCCAGCACCGGCAAGGTCGATCTGATGATACGCGCCGAACTGATACGCTGCGCGGCCCGCGTCGCCTCGCTGGTGTTCGAAGACTGCACCGGCTACGACAAACTGTCGCGGGACGCCAGCCCGGCCGACCGCGCCTACGCCGCCTACCTCTCCGGCAGCGCCAGTGCCGCCGACATCGCGTTGCTGCCACCCCAGCACCAGCCGGTAGCAGCAGGGACCAGCACCACACAAGCCATCACCGACCCGCTCTCGAAACTGGTAGCCAGCGGCGTCCTGCTCCGCACCGGCAAAGCCACGCCGCAAGTACTGAGCGACGCCGTGGACACCGCCTCCGCCCAAGGCTGGCGCCGTCCATTGCTGGCATGGTTGGGCGTCCAGGCCATGCGCGCCGAGAAATCGGGCGATACCGCCGAAGCCCAACGCATCAAACGCCGCATCGATCTGGTCAGCGAAAAACCGTAGGATGCTGACCATCGTCCTATTGCCAGGCATGGATGGAACCGGGAATCTGTTCGCTCCCCTCATCGAAGCGCTAACCGACGAATTCGCAATCGCCGTCGTTCGCTATCCTGCCCACGAGCCGCTGGGCTACAACGAACTGGAAGCAATCGCGCGCCGGGCATTGCCGGCAAGCGGGCAATTCATACTGCTTGGCGAGTCGTTCTCAGGTCCGATCGCCATTTCGATTGCCGCGTCTCGCCCCGAGGGCCTTGTTGGCGTTGTCCTGTGCTGTACCTTTGCACGCAATCCCAGACCAGTACTCAGCGCCATCGGCAGGCTGGCATCCCGCCTGCCGATCAAACTGGCGCCCACCGCGTTGATAAGCTATGCGCTGTTGGGTCGCCAGGCCAGCAGGGCCTTGCGCTCCTCCCTGGCCGCAGCCATCGCCGCCGTCGATAGCCGCGTACTGCAAGCCCGTTTACGCGCCGTGCTCACGGTCGATGTCTCGGCAAAACTGAAGACATTGCAGCTACCGCTCCTCTACATGCAAGCCTCCGAAGATCGCGTAGTACCAGCTAGCGCCGGGCATGACATCGCAGCGCTCTACCCTGCAACGCAGCTGATACCGCTACGTGGACCGCATTGCCTCCTGCAGACTGCCGCCACGGAGTCCGCGGCGACCATCACCGCTTTTACGAGGCAGTCAGCACGCGCGGGCAGTATGTGATACTGTTTCGGCATACTCTTTCGTGCACACGGACCTCCATGATTTCCGCCATCGACATCCCGCCGCAAAGCGAAATATCCCGCCACCTTGACGGCGCCGATTTTTACGACTGCTATGAAACGGCCATCAAGCCAACGCAGCGTTCCGCGCTGGACTTGTATTTGCAAGTGGTCGCAGGCACCCCGGCATGGATCAACAGCCTGATGGCGCTGCGTAATCGCATGGTCCAACTGGTCGGCCTGAAGAACCTTGGCGGCCTTGGTGATGTCAACACCGCCAAAGCGGCCAGCGACTACCGCATCGGCGACCGTGTCGGCATCTTCACCATCCGCTACCTCAGCGAACAGGAAGTCATCCTCGGCGACACCGACAAGCACCTGCACGTCGAAGTCTCCGTCTGCAAGCTGCAGGACAAGGTCGCCGTCAGCACCGTGGTCCACATCCACAACCTGCTGGGCCGCGTCTACATGCTGTTCGTAGCGCCCATGCACCGCCGCATCGTGCCGGCATCGCTGAGGAACGCCCGTTTTATCTAGGTCGGCTTCTGCTAGAATTCCGGCTCTATGAAAACCCGTCTCGTCTACTCCACCGAAACCGGCCGCATGTGCCCTGACTGCGGCCAGCCTGTCGCCGATTGCAGTTGCAAGGCCGCAGCCAAAGCCAAACCCGCCGGCGACGGCATCGTGCGCGTATCACGCGAATCCAAGGGACGCGGCGGCAAGACCGTCACGCTGGTGAAAGGCCTGGCGCTGGACGCCACCACCCTCGCCCTGCTGGGCAAGCAGCTGCGCAGCGCCTGCGGTTCCGGCGGCACCGTCAAGGACGGTGTCATCGAAATTCAGGGCGACCACTGCGACCTGGTGATGGAAGCCCTGAAAAAACAGGGCCACCAGCCCAAGCGTACCGGCGGTTAGCGCGTACGCTGGTTCGACAGATAGATATTGTCGGATTCCAGCTTGCGGCCATCACGCACCGCAGCCTGCCATTCTTCAGTGCTCACCACCGCGCCGAAGTTCGAATGGAAGACCGTGTTGAAAACGCGGTGTATCTCCTCCGCGCTGGCCTTGCCCGCCGCATTCTCATACGGCAGCGCACCGGTGGCGTCCTCCAACACCTCCACTTGCAGGCCGCGGTGCTTCGCCTCAAAGATGGTCGATGCATTGCAGTTGTGCGTCATGTAGCCGGCGATGGTCAGGGTATCGATGCCACGCTCCTTCAGCCAGTCGGCCAGGTCGGTCCCGGCAAACACGCTGGCCATGCTCTTGTTGATGAAATGGTCGTGCGCGCGCTCGGCCACCACGGGATGCACCTTCCAACCGTCCGAACCCAGGCCGAAGATCGGCGAAGCTTCCGGCGCATCGTGCTGCACCACCACCACGGGGATACCGGCTTCGCGCGCGGCGTCCATGGCGCGGCCGATATTCGGCAGCGAAGTCTCAACCGGTGGATACTCGATCTTCATCTTGCCGGTGAAGTATTCGTTTTGAACGTCGATCACGATCAAGGCACGGCGTGGGGTTGCAGTCATGTTGTTCTCCTGTAGGATAAGGCGGAAGCGCCCGGTGAATGATATTCTGCGCCGTCGCACCATTCTCCAAAAGTGGCCCGAAGGCCACCATACGATATAATCAGGCCATGTCGACATCCACCCCGCCCATCCATAAATACCGCATCGCCGTCATCGCCTTCGACGGCATCAACCCTTTTCACCTGTCGGTACCGTGCCAGGTATTCGGCGCCCAGCGTGCCGACTGCGGCAGCGCGACCTTCGACGTCAAGGTATGCGCGGAAGACCCGGCCGCGCCGCTGAGCACCACGGCCGGCTTCGACATCGTCGCCACCCACAGCCTCGCCGCACTGGCCCGCGCCGACATCGTCATCCTGCCATCCTGGCACGCCGATTGCCGCCCGGCTCCCGCCAGCCTGCTGCATGCCTTGCGCCGCGCCCACCATCGCGGCGCGCAGGTAGTGGGCCTGTGCATAGGCGCGTTCCCGCTGGCCGAAGCAGGCCTGCTGGACGGCTACACGGCCACCACCCACTGGGCCTGTGCAGACACCATGACCACACGCTACCCCAAGGTCAAGGTCGACCGCGAAGTCCTGTATGTCGATGAGGGGAAAGTGGTAACGTCGGCCGGCGTGGCAGCGGGCCTGGATTGCTGCCTGCACCTACTGCGGCAGCTGTGCGGCGCGGAGGTCGCCAACCGGGTGGCGCGGCAGTTGGTGGTGGCGCCGCACCGGCAGGGAGGACAGGCGCAGTTCATCGAACGCCCGCTGCCAGTCACCGGCAGCGACGACCGCTTCGCTCAAGTGCTGGCGTGGGTTGGAGAGGATTTGACACAAAACCACGGCATCGACGCGCTGGCCGAGCGTGCGCTGATGAGCCGCCGGAACTTCACGCGCCACTTCCGCAACGCCACCGGCACCTCGTTCAAGCAATGGCTGCTGAACCAGCGGCTGACCCACGCGCAGCATCTGCTGGAGAGCAGCGAAGTATCGATCGAAGTGGTGGCGCAGCAGGCGGGATTCGGTTCCGCGCTGTCATTGCGACAGCACTTCCGGGCGGCGCTGCGAACCTCGCCGTCCGAGTACCGCAAGCTATACCGCTCGGCCGCGCCGGATTAACGGCGCGAGTTATTACTCGTCCGCAGCCGCAGCCGCCTCGCGCAGCTTGTCCTTCTTGCTCTTGCGCTTGCCCTTGATGCCGCCGTTGACGGTATCCGTCACCGAATTAGCTGGCGCAGGCGACAGCGTCTCCACCGCCTCAAAGCCCGCGATTTCTTCACGCGGCAGCAAAATACCCTGGCGCTTCTCGATCAGGCGGAAATGCTGCTCCGTCTCCGCACTGACGAAGTTAATTGCCACACCACTCTCGCCCGCGCGGCCAGTACGGCCGATGCGGTGCGTATAGTCGACCGCCGAACGAGGCAGATCGTAATTGACCACCGCAGGCAAACGCGCAATGTCGATACCACGCGCCGCCACATCGGTCGCCACCAGCACTTGCAGACGGCTGGCCTTGAAGTCGCCCAGCACCTCCGTGCGCGCACCCTGGCTGAACTCCCCGTGGAAGGCGCCGGCGCGGATACCGTTGCGGTTCAGCTTATCGGCCACATGCTCGGCCGCGTACTTGGTCGCGACGAACACCAGCACCCTGCTCCACTTGTGCTCCTGGATCAGATGCTTGAGCAGCATGGTACGGCGCGGCACATCGACCATGATCGCGCGCTGGGCGATATCCGGCTTGCTCACCGGTTCGGACAGCACCTCGATGCGCGTAGGCTGATGCAGCATGCCATCCGCCAGCGCCTGCACCGCCGGCGGGAAGGTCGCCGAGAAGAACAGGTTCTGGCGCTGCTTAGGCAGCAGCTCCAGGATACGGTTCAATTCTTCGCTAAAGCCCAGGTCCAGCAGGCGATCCGCCTCGTCCAGCACCAGCATGGCCGTGCGCGAGATCTTCAGCGCATTGTGGTCGATCAGGTCCAGCAGCCGTCCCGGCGTGGCAACCACGATATCGGCGCCGCCGCGCAAAGCCATCATCTGCGGATTGATCGACACGCCGCCAAACACGATCGACACCTTGACCTGCATCGACAGATGCGACGCCAGCTTGCGGATCGACTCGCCCACCTGCGCCGCCAGCTCGCGCGTCGGCACCAGCACCAGGCCATGCAGCTGGCGCGGGCCGCTGCGGTTGTCCAGCAGCGCCTGGAGCAGCGGCAGCGCGAAAGCGGCAGTCTTGCCGGACCCGGTCTGCGCCGCGCCCAGCACGTCCTCCCCGCGCAGGATGGCGGGAATGGCGGCGCTCTGGATGGCGGTCGGCTCCTGATAACCGATTTCGGTAACGGCGTTAATCAGTGAGGGAGCAAGGCCCAGCGAAGAAAAAGACATGTTGGCCTTAATAATGTGAATTTGTCGCCAGTATAAAGCATGCGCGCCACACCCCGGCCGCTCCGATTTGCCCTGGACACGCATTCGTGGGAACATAGTATTTTTGACAAAGCCTACGAACATGATCAACTGGGACGCCCACGCTTGCCTGCCGCAGCATCCGCAGGCCGACTTCACGCCCGTCCAGCGGCTGCACGCCGCCGGGGTGAACTACGTCTCGCTCAATGTCGGCGGCGACATGAACCCGGTCTCGCAAGTCATGTCGGTGATCGCCGGCTACCGCGCCACCATCGCCTCCGATCCCGACCGCTACGTGCTCGTTTCGAGCGTGGACGACGTGATCCAGGCCGCCGCCGACGGCCGCATGGCCATCAGCTTCGACCTGGAAGGCGCGATGCCGCTGCTCGAACAGCCCGAGATGGTGGCCCTGTACGCCCAGCTGGGCGTGCGCCAGATCCACTTGGCCTACAACCGCAACAACAGCATCGCCGACGGCTGCCACGACCTGCCACGCGGCCTGACGCCGCTGGGCCACAGCATGGTGGCGGCGGTCAACGACGCCGGCATGCTGATGGACTGCTCGCACACGGGCCGTCTGTGCAGCCTCGATATCATGGCCGCGTCATCGCAGCCGGTGATCTTCAGCCACTCGAATCCCTACGCCCTGGTGCCGCACGGCCGCAACGTCACCGATGAACAGATACGCGCCTGCGCCGTCACCGGCGGCGTGGTGTGCATATCCGGCCTGTCGTGGTTCCTGGGTAAAGAACGGCCAGGCGCCGACGATGTCGCGCGCCACGCGGCCTATGTGGCGGAACTGGTGGGCGTATCGCACGTCGGCATAGGCCTGGACATCTGCTTCCAGCAGCCAGGCCTGGACGACACGCCGCCGGGCGGGTTCGACCCAAGCCACTGGTGGCCCGCCTCCGCCGGCTACAGCATCGAACGCCCGCCGACCTTCACGCCGCCGGAAGTCTGGCGCCAACTGGCCGCCGCGCTGCGCAAGGTCGGCATGACCGACAGCGAGGCCGAACTGGTCATGGGCCGCAACATGATGCGCGTGGCGCAGCAGGTCTGGAGCAAGCCGCAGGCCTTATTGAAAGCGGCCTGACGACGATCACGCGCTGAGCGCCTGCATCTCCGCATACAGGTTGGCCTTGCCCTCGAAGCCGATGCCGACAAGGTCCGGCATGGTGATGTAGCCGTTATCGACCATCACGCCATCCGGGAAGCCGCCGAAGGGCTGGAACAGGTCCGGATACGACTCGTTGCCGCCCAGGCCCAGCCCCGCTGCGATATTCAGGGACATCTGGTGGCCGCCGTGCGGGATGCAGCGGCTCGGCGACCAGCCATGCTCGCGCAGCATGTCCAACGTGCGCAGATACTCGACCAGGCCGTAGCTCAACGCGCAGTCGAACTGCAACCAGTCGCGGTCTGCGCGCATGCCGCCGTAGCGTATCAAGTTGCGTGCATCCTGCATCGAGAAAAGGTCCTCGCCAGTCGCCATCGGATTCTTGTAGTAGTTGCGCAGCGTCGCCTGTAGCTCGAAGTCCAGCGGATCACCCGGCTCCTCGTACCAGAACAAGTCGTACTGCGACAGCGCCTTCGCATATTTAACGGCGGTGTCCAGGTCGAAACGGCCATTGGCGTCCACCGCCAGCTTCTGCCCATCGCCCAGCACACTGAGAATGGAGTCGATGCGGCGCAGGTCTTCATCCAGCGAGGCGCCACCGATTTTCTTCTTCACCACCGTGTAGCCACGGTCGATGTAGCTGCGCATCTCGTCCTTCAGCTTCCCGTGATCCTGGCCCGGATAGTAGTAGCCGCCCGCCGCATAGACGAAGATCTTGCGGTCCGGCGTACCGTTGCCGTAACGGTCGGCCAGCAGCTGAAACAGCGGCACGCCCTCGATCTTGGCCACGGCATCCCACACCGCCATGTCGATGGTGCCGATGGCCACCGAACGTTCGCCGTGGCCGCCCGGCTTCTCGTTGGTGAACATGCAGTTCCAGATCTTGTGGGGATCGAGGTTGGTGCCGGCGTCGTTCATCAGCGACACCGGATCGGCTTCCAGGATGCGCGGGATGAAGCGCTCGCGCATCAACATACCCTGGCCATAGCGGCCGTTCGAGTTGAAGCCGTAGCCCACCACCGGCTTGCCGTCGCGGATCACGTCCGTGATCACCGCCACCAGGCTCAAAGTCATCTTGCTGAAATCGATGTAGGCGTTGCGGATGGGGGAGCTGATAGGGATGGTCTTTTCGCGGATCTCGACGATTTTCACGGTGCTGTCTCCAGTGGGCTAAGAATGGGACCAAGCTTACTCTTGAAAAGCAGTCGTATAATTCACTGACATTTACTCCTTTATACACTTCAAGTGAATAATGACATCGTCTCCGAATTGTCCTTCTTCGTGCTGCTGGCGAAGCTGGGCAGCCTTTCCGCGACCGCGCGCGAACTGGGCATCACGCCGCCGGCCGTCACCAAGCGCCTGATGCTGATGGAGCAGCGCCTGGGCGTGCGCCTGCTGAACCGCACCACGCGCCGCGTCAGCCTGACTAGCGAAGGCGAAACCTACCTGTCGCAGGCCGCCCACATCCTCGGCGACATCCGCGACATGGAGGAATCCGTATCGAGCAGTCGCGCCGTGCCCAAGGGCCTATTGCGCGTGAACGCCACGCTGGGCTTCGGCCGCACCACCATCGCGCCGCTGGTCTCCGCCTTCGCGCGCCGCTATCCGGACGTGGAAGTTCAATTGCAACTGACCGACCGCGCCATCAACCTGGTGGAAGACGCCTACGACCTGGGCATCCGCTTCGGCGAACTGCCCGATACGCGCCTGGGTGCGCGCAAGATCCTGTCCAACCGGCGCTTCCTGTGCGCCTCGCCGGCCTACCTGAAGCGACGCGGCATGCCGCATCTGCCACAGGATCTGGCGCAGCACAGCTGCATCCTGCACCGCCAGAACAACGATACCTACAGCACGTGGAAGCTGCAAAAGGGCCGCAAGGCCGAGATGGTGAAGGTGCACGGCAGCCTGTCCAGCAACGACGGCGACGTGGTGCTGGGCTGGGCGCTGGACGGCCACGGCATCCTGCTGCGCTCCGAATGGGACGCCGCCAAATACCTCGACAGCGGCCGCCTGCAAGTGGTGCTGGCCGATTACACGCTGCCGTCGGCCGACCTGTACGTCTATTATCCGAGCCGGCAGCAGCAGCCGGCCCGCGTGCGCGCCTTCATCGACTTCCTCGCGGAGAGCATTCCGGCAGCGGCAAATAAACGCCATCGGATATAATGGCAACATGATCGAAATGGCAAAAAGACAAACGCTGCACATCTGGATAGCCTTGCTGGCAATCCTGTTCAGCGCACTCGCGCCTTCGATTTCGCATGCACTGGCCGCAGCCGGCGCCGACACCGTGGAAGTCTGTACGGTGAACGGCTACAAACTGGTCAAGCTCGCCCCTGGCGACAACAGCAAGGCCCCTGCATCCGCCAAGCACGGCATGGAGCATTGCGCGTTTTGCGCCACCCACGGCGGCTCCGACGCCATCCCCACCGCGCCGGCCACCGTGCTGCTTGCGGATGGCGGCCGCGCTATCTACCCGTCCCTCTTTTACGCCGCCCCGCAGCCGCTGCACGCATGGTCTGCGGCTCACGCGCGCGCACCGCCCGCCCTCGTCTGATCCCTGCCCACGTGCGCACTTTTGTGCGCTAGGTCAAACTGTCTGACGAGGATAGCAATGAGCTCATCGTATTCTGCTACGGCCGCGGCTCCGCGCGCCGGCCTGTATCGACGCATCTGGCGCTGGCATTTTTTTGCCGGCCTGGTTTGCGTACCTTTTATTTTTTCGCTGGCGGTGACTGGCGCCATGTACCTGTTCCATCGCCAGATCGACGACTTGGTCTACGCCCCGCAGATGCTGCGCGCACAGGCCGGCAACAGCATGCTGCCGCCGTCCCGGCTGATCGCCGCCGCGCTGCACTCCTACCCGGGACGGCCCAAGGCGCTCAATCTGCCTGCGGACGACCGGCACAACGCGCAGGTGGACGTGATCCGCCACGACGGCAGCACGCTGCAAGTGTTTGTCGATCCCGCCACCGCGACGGTTGCAGGCGCCATCGCCGAAGACCAGCGCATCATGACCACCGTGAAGCACATACATTCGCTGGCCATCGCCGGTGATGGCGGCAAGGTGGTGATTGAAATCGTGGCCGGCTGGATCATCGTCCTGATGTCCTCCGGCGTCTACCTGTGGTGGCCTCGTGGCCGACGCGCGGGCGTGGTGTCGATACGGCCCGGCGCACAAGGCCGAACCTGGTGGCGCGATCTGCACGCTGTCACCGGCGCCTTCGGCGGCATCGTCATCCTGTTCCTTGCGCTGACAGGCATGCCGTGGTCGGTGTTCTGGGGCGCAAACGTCAACGCGTGGCTGACCGCGCACGATCTCGGCGTACCGAATGGCATGTGGCGAGGCGTACCCAAATCCACGCTGCCGGCGGGTGCCCTGGGCGAACTGCCGTGGACCCAGCAGCAGCTCGCTGTTCCTGAATCGGACGATCCGCATGCACATCACAAGGCCGTGCCGCACGAGGCCAGCGCCAACGACTATGTCCTGCTAAGCCACGCCGGCACGGCCAGCCCGGACGCCGTCGTCACGCAACTGGCGTCGATGGGCATCGATCGCGGCTACCGGCTTGCGGTGCCGCGCGATCCCCGTGGCGTCTACAGCGCGATTCGCAGCACTGGCAGGACGGAGGACCAGCGCGTGATTCACATCGACCAATACAGCCGCAAGGTGCTGATGGATATCGGCCCGGAGCGCATCGGCGCGATAGGCCGCGTCACCGAATGGGGCGTCAGCGTGCATCAGGGCGGAGAGTACGGCACGCCCAACCTGCTGCTCATGCTGGCCGGCTGCCTGGCGCTGATCGCGCTTTGCATCAGCGGCATCGTCATCTGGTGGAAGCGCCGCCCCACCGGCAGGCTGGCCGCGCCCGAGCGCCGCAACGGCGACCAGCTGGCGCGTGGCGTCGTGCTGATCGCCGTGGTGCTGGGCTGCTGCTTCCCGCTGCTCGGCGCATCCATGCTGGCCGTGCTGCTGCTCGACACCCTGATCTCCGCGCTGCGCCGCCATCCTCAAACAAACTATCAATAACAGTAGCAAAAGGATTCACCATGAAACAGCACTACCTCACCGCCTGCCTGGCCATCGCCAGCGCCGCCGCCGCAACCGCCAACGCGCAAACCGGCAACGAAGCGACCGCCGAGCCACGCATCAAAGTCATCGTCTCCGCCATCGGCGAAGGCTGGCTGCAACGGCCGAATGCCGTCAGCGATTCCGCATTGCTGCTCAGCGCAACACCCGGCTACAGCGCAGCGCAGGCTGGCGGCGTCTCGGCCCTGCCATTCGTCAATGGCCTGGGCGACGACCGCCTCAAGATCCGCATCGACGGCATGGAGATCACCTCCGCCTGCGCCAACCACATGAACGCCCCGCTGTCGTACATCGACCCGAGCCAGGTAGGCCGCATCGAAGTGCTGGCTGGCGTAACGCCGGTCAGCGCCGGCGGCGACAGCATCGGCGGCACCGTCACCGTTAAATCCCCAGCGCCGGTATTCGCCGAGACGGCCGACGCGCTGCGCAGCACCGGCCGCATCGCCGTGAACGCAGGCAGCAATGGCGAGACGATCAACAGCGGCATCTCGGCCGGCATTGCCAGCGACCGCTGGAGCCTCGGCTACAGCGCAGCCTATGCGCGTGGCCACAGCTACGACGATGGAGACGGCCAGCGCGTGCTGGCCAGTCTTTACGAGAGCATCAACCAGTCGGCGGTGCTGGCCCTGCGCGGCAAAGACCAGCAGCTCACACTGCGCGCAGGCATCCAGCACATTCCCTACCAGGGCTTCCCCAACCAGTACATGGACATGACCGACAACGACGGCAAGTTCGCCAACCTGGGCTACGTGGGCCGCTTCGGCTGGGGCGAGCTCGATGGCAGCGCCTACTGGCAAAGGACCAACCACGATATGGGCTTCTTCACGCCGGAGCGACGCGGCATGATGCCGATGGTGACGCGCGGCCGCAACGCCGGCTACGCGCTCAAGGCCTCGCTGCCTTGGGGCGACGCCGGCAAACTGCGCGTCGGGCATGAGTACCACACCTTCCGCCTGGACGACTACTGGCCTGCCGTTCCCGGTTCGATGATGATGGGACCGCAGACCTATGTGAACATCAACGACGGCCAGCGTGACCGCGTCGCGCTGTACGGCGAGGCGGAGACCGTGCACAACGCGCAATGGACATCGCTGCTCGGCGCCCGTTGGGAATCGGTACGCATGGATTCCGGCGACGTGCAGCCTTATGCCAACAACATGATGAACGCCGCCGACGCCGCAGCCGCTGCGGCATTCAACGCCCGCTCGCGCCGTCAGCGCGACAGCAACCTGGATCTGACGGCGCTGGCGCGCTTCGAGGCCGATGCGTCCACCACGTACGAATTGGCGGCGGCCCGCAAGACCCGTTCGCCCAATCTGTACGAGCGCTACTCCTGGGGACGCGGCACGATGGCGATGACCATGACGAACTGGTTCGGCGACGGCAACGGCTATGTCGGCAATATCGATCTGAAGCCGGAGACCGCGTACACACTGGGCTTCACCGCGCACTGGCATGGCGCGGGGGCTGCGGGATGGTTCGTCAAGCTCAATCCCTACTACAACCGCGTGCAGGACTATATCGACGTGGATGTGCTGGGACAGTTCCATCCCTACATGCGCATGAGCGCGAACGGCGCGCTGCTGCGCTTCGCCAACCACGACGCCAAACTGTATGGCGCCAACCTGTCATGGAGCGCGCCGGTTGCCAGCCCCCCTTCCTTCGGTTCGTTCACCTTCACCGGCAATGCCGCGTACGCACGCGGAAAGCGCACGGATGGCGGCGACCTGTATCGCATCATGCCGTTCAACGCCTTGCTGACGCTGGAGCACTCGACCGGCGCGTGGCACAGCCAGATCGAGACTAAACTGGTCGCCCGCAAGGACCGGGTTGACGCGCGCCGACTGGAACCGGAGACCGCAGGCTATGCCCTCCTCAACGCGCGCACCGCTTACCAGGTGCGGAAGAATGTGCGTCTGACGGCTGGCGTCAGCAACCTGCTGGACAAGGCCTATGCAGATCCTCTGGGCGGCGTCTACCTGTCAGGCCTGCGGGCCGACGGCGGCACGCTGCGCCCTCTGTCCGGCCATGGGCGTTCAATAGAACTGGGCGTCAGCATCGATCTGTAAGCGGCTCATCGCCTGTACACCGGCAGCCACTGCGCCACGCAGAAGGCCATCTCCGGCACGATAAACAGCCAGAGTAGCGGCGCGCCGGTGACGCTGAGCGTCCAGATCATCCAGGTCGAAAACAGCAGCCGCGCTGCGCCGTCGAAACGGCCGAAGCGCTGCTGCGGATCGCTGATGCGCAGCAGCGCCCACACCAGCACCACGCTGCCAAGCAGGCAGGCAAACAGCACATGGAACGGCGTGAACTCCGGCAGCGCTGCGCCGCCCAACCGCTGGTTGATCTCGTCCAACTGCGAGCGGGCGATGGCGAAGCTCCACGGCGTGGCGAAAGGCGCCGTCACGATCAGATCGTAGATGGCGCTGCCGAGGACAATTTTACGAAAGGTGGATGGTGCAAGCATGACGTCTCCTGAAATATGGTGGAGCCATGCTAAAGCCTGGAGTACACTCCAAGGTCAAACGATATTTGGAGTCCAGGCATGCAAATCGGAGAAATCGCCAGCGCCACGGGGCTAAGCCGCGATACCTTGCGCTTCTACGAGAAGCGCGGCCTGCTGCGCGCCCGCCGCAGCGCCAATGGCTACCGCGACTATCCGCCCGAAGCGGTGAACTGGCTACGCTACATCCGCCTGGCGCAGTCGCTGGGCTTCACGCTGGGCGAGATCGAAGCCGACCTGCCGCTGCTGGCCGAACCTGAATCTTCCGCACCCCAGTTGCGCGCGGCGCTGGAACGCAAGCTGGAAGACATAGACAAACGCATCGAAGGCCTGCACACCCTGCGCGGCGAACTGGCGCGCAGGTTGGGCGAGAACATGCAGACATGCCCTTTACAGGCGACATCCGACTCCCACGGCTCGTCTATTTTGCGGCCTTGATAAGCTTGCAGTTATCAGGGCCAAACTCCGACTGGAACTGCAAGACCTGCCCCGCCACTTCCAACGCCTTCATGCGAGGCGCCACCAGCGTGTACTGTCCCGCTTTGAGCTTGTCGATCAGCGGCTGACATGAGCTTTCGTCCGCATCCAGGTGTCCGGCAACTCTCCATTTTCCATCCGCCTGTTCGGCGTAGAGAGACGGATTTGTGTAAGGGCCTGTGTTAAACAGCAGCACTTCCGGCTTGTCATCGCCATCGACATCAATCACCAAGGCGTCGCAAGTGCGTCCGGTCGTGACCAGGCACTGAGCCTGAACCGCATCCGGCATGTTTCGCCACTTCTGCGCCAGGAAACTGGCCGGCAATCTGCTGGTCGACGGCCACACCTTGACGTTATCGGTGATAGATACTGGCGCCGGCGGCAAGCCGTCGTACCAGCGGTTCGTCTCCTTCAAGGCCTTCGCGGCCAGGTCGCGTATCAGCGCCGCATCCGGGCCGGTGGCCTGCTGCGACAGGCGCGTCAGCGCCTCCTGGCCGTAGCGCTGCCCGTCGAACCGCAAATAATGGAAATCGAATTGCGCCGCCTTGGTGCGGCCTTTCTCCAGGCGCGCCACCTGGTTGTTCACCGACAGCCGCGCGGGATCGGCGATAGGAGTGAACAACGCCAACAGCACCGCCAGCACCACGAAGGCAGTCGCCACGTTCACCTTGGCGATGGGGCACAGCCATGTCTCGTAGCGGTGCGCCGCCCAGGCATAGCCCAGCGCATAACAGCTTGCGACCACCAGGCAGGCGGCCGCGATCACGCGGTCCGAGGTCCAGCCATAGTCGTGCACCCGCAAACCCAGGGCATAGACGGCGATGGCCGTCAGCGGCAGGATCAGCAGCGCGGCCACACGCGCGCTCACGCGCACCACCAGCGCCGCTTTGGCCTCCCCATTCTGGAAGGCCGCGTTAATCAGCACGATCAGCACCGCGTCTGCCGCCAGCAGCAGCGAGGTGGCGTGGCGCGTGGCCCACAGCACATCCAGTCCCGTGAACGGCAGCGCGCAGAGGAAGCCGCTGACGATCAGCGCCGCCACCGGCAGTATCCAGGACAACAGCACCAGCAGCAGGCTGCGGATACCGCGCACGATGGCAGGCCGCACGTCCGTGATGTGCATCGCGCAGGACCAGGCGAAGCAGATCACCGGCACTACGAACCACGACTCCTCCATCATCCGCTTGAGGAAATCCAGCTTCACCATCGCGAACAAGCCGCTGCCCATCAACAGCACCAGCCACAACGCGCCGACAAAGAAGGCCGAGAACATCAGCTGCACCGCCAGCTTCCACGCCAGCTCGAAATACGTGTGATAGCTGGCGATGCGTCGCTTATCCGCAGCCCCCGCCATCACCAGCGCATGGGCGATGTACATGAAGACCGCGCCGAAAACCATCATGGGGCCAGGTATCGACGTGAACGCGCCCTTCGCAATCTCGCCAGCACCCCGCGCCAGGTCCGATTGGCGACTGACGGCATGCAAAGCCATGACCAGCACCACGCCGACAGCAGCCAACATCCACTGCGCCACTTTTTTCGGCGCCATATGGCCCATGGCCGATATCAGCATCGCCGGCAGCAGCGCACAGGCCATCAACAAAGGCGTCATCAAATACGGCGTCCCGGCCGGCCACCAGCCGCCCCGGTCGGCCTGGTACAGCCAATACAGCAGCGCGCCCTGCACCAGTCCCGTCGCCAGCCGCAGCGCCATCACGCGCCGGCTGACGCCCGCGTCCAGCATCGTTTCATCCTGTTCCATGCATAACCTCTTCGTGAACCATGGGCCGAAGTATCTCACACGTTTATTATTTGGCATTGATAGCAACGCTTCTAACGGTCGTATGACGAGGCCAGTGCGGAGGCGCTATAATGCTCGTCTACGCTGCTCTTTTATCAACGTTCCGCACCCGGTCCGCCAAGTGAATCCACATCTCGACAAGCTGCAACCCTATCCGTTCGAAAAACTGCGCCAGCTGTTCGCGCAGGTGACTGCCAGCCCACAGCACAAGGCCATCAGCCTGGGCATGGGCGAGCCCAAACACCCGACGCCGCAGTTTATCCAGCAGGCGCTGATCGACAATGTGGACGGCCTGGCCAGCTACCCGACCACCATCGGCTCGGACGCGCTGCGCGGCGCCATCGCCGGCTGGCTGGAACGCCGCTATGGCATCCCCAAGCTGAATCCCGCCACCCAGGTGCTGCCGGTGAACGGCTCGCGCGAGGCGCTGTTCGCGCTGGCCCAGACCGTGATCGATCCGGCCGCCAAATCGCTGGTGGTCAGCCCCAACCCGTTCTACCAGATCTACGAGGGCGCGGCCTACCTGGCCGGCGCCGAACCATACTTCGTCAATTCCGACCCGGCCCGCAACTTCGGCTGCGACTACGACAGCATCCCTAGCTCGGTCTGGGAGCGCGTATCGCTGCTGTTCCTGTGCTCCCCCGGGAACCCCACCGGCGCCGTGCTGACGCTGACCGACTGGGAGAACCTGTTCGCCCTGTCCGAGCGCTACAACTTCATCATCGCCGCCGACGAGTGCTACTCCGAGATCTACCACGGCGACAAGGCGCCCTTGGGCGCGCTGGAAGCGGCCCACACCCTGGGCCTGTCCACCATCGACAAGCCGTACGCGCGCCTGGTGGTGTTCAGCAGCCTGTCGAAGCGCTCCAACGTGCCGGGCATGCGCTCGGGCTTCGTGGCCGGCGACGCCGACGTCCTGAAAAAATTCCTGTTGTACCGCACCTATCACGGCGGAGCCATGAGCCCTTCCGTGCAAGCTGCTTCCATCGCGGCCTGGAACGACGAAACCCACGTCGAACAGAACCGCGAAAAATACCGCGCCAAATTCGCCGCCATCACCCCGCTGCTGCAGGAAGTGCTGCAGGTGGAACTGCCGGACGCCGGCTTCTACCTGTGGGCGGACGTCAGCCAGACCGGCCTGTCGGATACCGAATTCGCCCAGCGCCTGTACGCCGAATATAATGTCACGGTACTGCCGGGCAGCTACCTGGCGCGCGACGCCCATGGCGCCAATCCGGGCCGCAACCGCATCCGCATGGCGCTGGTCGCCGAAACGGAAGAAGGCCTGGAAGCTGCGCAGCGCATTGTCCAATTCTGCAAGTCCCTTAACAAATAATTGAGTAAATCATGAGCCAACAACTCCAGCAAATCATCGACCAGGCATGGGAAGACCGCGCCAACATCAACCCGGGTAACGGCACCGCCGAACTGCGCGACGCGGTTTCGCACGTGATCGCAGGCCTGGACGCCGGCACCATCCGCGTAGCCGAAAAAACCACCGGCGACTGGGTTGTGAACCAGTGGGTCAAGAAAGCCGTGCTGCTGTCCTTCCGCCTGGAGAACAACGTGCAGATGCCGTCCGACGGCACCATGCAGTTCTACGACAAGGTTCCGACCAAGTTCGCCAACTACACCGCCGAAGATTTCGCCAAGGGCGGCTTCCGCGTGGTGCCGCCGGCTGTGGCGCGCCGCGGTTCCTTCATCGCCAAGAACGTGGTGCTGATGCCTTCCTACGTCAACATCGGCGCCTACGTCGATGAAGGCGCGATGGTCGACACCTGGGCCACCGTCGGCTCCTGCGCGCAGATCGGCAAGAACGTCCACCTGTCCGGCGGCGTCGGCATCGGCGGCGTGCTGGAACCTATGCAAGCCAATCCGACCATCATCGAAGACAACTGCTTCATCGGCGCCCGTTCGGAGATCGTCGAAGGCGTGATCGTTGAAGAGAACTCGGTGATCTCGATGGGCGTGTACATCGGCCAGTCGACCAAGATCTACGACCGCGCCACCGGCGAAGTAACCTACGGCCGCGTGCCTGCCGGTTCGGTGGTCGTCTCTGGCAACCTGCCTTCGGAAGACGGCAAGTACTCGCTGTACTGCGCGGTCATCGTCAAGCGCGTGGATGCAAAAACCCGCGCCAAGACCGGCATCAACGAACTGCTGCGCGGTATCTAAGCAGGCAACAAGAACCGGGGACTCATCGTAGTCCCCGTTTTTTTTGATACTGAGGAGAGTGCCATGGCCATGGAGCGACTGTTCCAGCTGATGAAGGAAAAGAACGCGTCGGACATGTTCTTTGCGGTGAATTCGCCGGTACACATCAAGATCAACGGCAACCTGATCCCCATCAACCAGCAAAAGCTAGAGCCGGACAATATCCACTCGCTGCTGTCGGAGATCGCCTCTCCCGCGCAGATGGAAGAACTGGCAGCGACCAATGAGCTGAACATGGGCGTGTCGGTGCCTAACATGGGCCGCTTCCGCCTCTCCGCATTCAAGCAGCGCGGCACCATCTCCGCCGTATTCCGCTTCGTGCCCGCCACCATTCCGCTGCTGGCGGACCTTCAGCTGCCGCCTGTGCTGGCGGACCTGATCATGGAAAAGCGCGGCCTGCTGCTGCTGGTCGGCTCGACCGGCTCCGGCAAGTCCACCACCATCGCCTCGATGCTGGACCACCGCAACGAACTGCGCTCTGGCCATATCCTGACGCTGGAAGACCCGATCGAGTACCTGTTCAAGAACAAGAAGTCCATCGTCAACCAGCGCGAGATCGGCAGCGACGCCAAGGACTTCTACACCGCGCTGCGCAACTCCATGCGCCAGGCGCCGGACTGCATCCTGATCGGCGAGATCCGCGACAAGGAAACCATGGCCGCCGCGCTGGCCTACGCGCAGTCGGGCCACCTGGTGCTGGCGACCCTGCACGCCAACAACAGCTATAACGCGCTAAACCGTATTATCAGTTTCTACCCTATCGAGAACCGCGCGGCGCTGCTGCAGGATCTGTCGTCGACGGTGAAGGCCATCGTCTCGCAGCGGCTGGTCCGCTCGATCAACGGCGGCACGCGCACGGCGGCGGTGGAAGTGATGGTCAACACCCGCTACATCTCGGACCTGATCGAAAAAGGCGAAATCGGCCAGATCAAGGAAGCGATGGAGAAGAGCATGTCGCCCGGCTCGCAATCGTTCGAACTGGCTTTGCTCAAGCTGGTGCAGGATGGCTTGATCAGCCAGGACGAGGCGCTGGCCAACGCCGATTCCGCCACCAACCTGCTGTGGCTATTGAATAATGGCCCGGACAGCAAGAGCGCCCAGGCCGAGCCGGACGCCAAGCCCGCACCGGACGAGGCCTCGTTCACCGAGTTCACGCTCAATACCTGAAGCGCCCTACTTCACCTCGCGCGCCAGCTTCAGCATCTGGTAGCTGATCGCCAGGCCGCGCCGCCTGGCTTCCGTTTGATTGATGCGGAACGCCAGGCCATTCGGCTCGATCACCAGGCCGATGATGGCGCCGCTGCGGAACGACTCCGCGCTGTCGCCCACCACCAGCACCGGATCGTCCGCCAATATCTCCTGCCAGCGCCGCAGATCGCCGCGCACGCCCGCCCCCAGCACCAGCAGCTGGCATTGCGGCACGCGCTGCGGCTCGCTCAGTTGCAGCGTATGCACCGGGATGCCGCCCGGCGTGGCCTGCATCAGCGCGCGCAGCGCGTCCTGCAAGGGCGCGTCGCCCGCAACGCAGTAGGTGAACTCGCGCTGCGGCGGTGGCGGCCATTGGGTCAGCTGCGCGAAGCGATAGATGAACGCCGCCTTCAGTTGCAGCTGGTCCTGCCCCGCGCGCGCGGGCGACGCCAGCGTCGCCAGCATCGGCAGCAGCAGCCATGTTTTGCGCCAGGCCGTCATGGACCGAACTGCCTGGTCAGCGACAACCTCAACACGCGCCCCTCTTGACGAAGCGGTGGCCCCACGCCATCGGGCTGGTCGAAATAGCGCACGTTGCCGATGTTGTACAGCGACAGCGCGACGTTGACGCCCTCGCCCTGGCGCCACAGCAGCGTGCTGTTAAGCAGAGTGTATCCAGGCAGGGTAGTTGTCGCCGTCACGCGCCGGCTTTCGCTCAGCGCCTGCCACGACAGCCGCAGCCGATCGCCTTGCAGCGGTTGGCTGTACAGCATCTTGAGCAGCGCGCGCGGCGAGTTATTCAAACGCTGCCCGAGCGAGTCGGAGGTACGTTGCAGCGACAGCGCGGCCTGCCATTGCTGCCCTCCGGCCCAGCGCCGTTCAAGGCCAAGCTCCGCGCCCACGCTGCGTATCAGGCCGGAGTTCTCAAACACGCCGCTCTCCTGGCCCACGCTGATCAGGTCACGCAGCCGCGATGCATAGACCGATGCCCGGTACTGCACGTTATGGCTCAACGCATGGTCCCACGCCAGTTCCAGCGTGCGCACCCGTTCCGCCGTCGGCAACGGCGCTTCCCATGGCGCGTTGACCTGGTATTCGAACAGGTTCGCCTCGCGGTAGGCGCTACCGTACATCAGCTTGAGCGACGCATCGGGCACGCCGCTCCAGATCCAGGCGAAGCGTGGATTGATGTTGGTGCCGCCCATCATGGTGGCGTCGCGGCGCACGCCCAGCGTCACGCGGTGCGTATCGTTGAGGCGCCACGAATCCTGCACGAACAGGCCGCGCCGCCGGTTATCGCCATAAAACTCGGCGTCCGGCTGCTCGCCTACCGGGCCGGCGATGATCCGTTGCGTGCGGTCGTACTGGTACTCGAAACCGGCCATCAACTCATGGTCGCGCCAGCGCTGGGTGCTGACGCGCAAGTCGACGTTGTACCAGCGCCCCAGTGATCGCTTGTCGAATTCGAACGGCGTCAGATCGCGGTGTATGTACGGGAAGGCTTGCAGGTAGTCGCTGCGTTTGGACGACACCGCGCCATACAGGCTCCAGTCGTTCCCCAGGTCGCGCTGGTATTCCGCCGACAGGAAGCTGTTGTTGAACACATTCCGGTTCTGCACAACAGGCGTCGGCGCTTCCGGCGGCAGGAAGCCGGGCGCGCCCTGCTCCCGGTGGCTGAGGCCCGCGCGCAGCGTGACGCCGCCGTAGCGGCCCATGCCCAGCAGGCGCTGCCCACGGTCCCAGTTGTGGTCCTTGACCGGCCTGTCGAAGCCTGGCGGAAGCGGATACTGGGCGGCGATGTCGCTCTGTTTGAAGGCGCTCAGCGCCAGCCAGCCCTCGCCGCCCTGCTCCCAGCGATGGCCGACGCTGGCGCGTACTTCCCGCAGGCGGTCGGAGTCCGCGCTGGCCCGCACCTGTAGGCCGTGCAGCTTGTCCGTGCCCTTGGTGATGATGTTCACCACGCCGAAGAAGGCGTTGTTCCCGTACAGCGCGGAGCCCGGACCCGGCGCGTACTCGACCCGGTCGACCAGGTCGACGTCGACGAAGAACTCGGAACCCAGCAGCCCGGCGTCGTAGATGTTTTCGTTGACGCGCATGCCGTCGATCAGGAACAGCAGGCGCGAATTGTAGTCTCCGGGCCGCCCCAGGCCGCGCGCGCCGACATAGACGAAGTTGCCGTCGCCGGTCACGTACAGGCCGGGCATGCTACGCAGGACGTCCGCCATATTGCGCATGCCGTGGCGGGCGATGTCGGTGTCCGTCACGACGTAGGTGACGGACGGCGCCTGCGATGCGTTCTGCGCAAAGCGCGACGAGGTCGATTCCTCGACATCGCGCGTCACATCGGTCGGGGTTTGCCGCAGCAGCTCTTCCAGGCTGGCCGGTACTTGCTGCTGCGCTGTCGCCACGGACGTGCAGCACACGGCCGCCAGCAACAGGCCAGGCTTAAGCCCCCGCATGCCGCACCCTCCTGTAGGTATTCTTGCCGGCCCGCTTGGCTTCATACATGGCCTGGTCCGAGGCGTTAAGCAGGGCTGTGGCATCGGTGGCGTCGACCGGCGCGAACGCCAGCCCGACGGTGGCGCCGATCGGCATCACCACACCGTTGATCGTCAGCGTCACGCGCACCGCGTCGATCAGGCGCTGCGCCAGATGCTCGGCCGCCTCCTGGTCCGGCAGCGCCGGCAGGATCAGCGCAAATTCGTCGCCGCCCAGGCGGCACAGCACATCGCGCGAACGCACCACGCTGGCCATGCGGCGCGATACTTCGCACAACACGGCGTCGCCGGTTTCGTGGCCATGCTTGTCGTTGACGGTCTTGAAGTTATCCAGGTCGATGAACATCAGCGCCATCAACTCGTCGTGCTCCGTGCTGAAGGCAAGGTAGCGCTGCAACTCGCCCTGGAAGAACAGGCGGTTGGGCAGGCCTGTCAGGCTGTCCTTGTGGGCCAGCTGCTGGAACTGCTGGCCGGCCTCCTGCTCCTGCTCCAGCTGCTGATGCAGGTCGGCCTGCCACACTTCGATCCGTTTCAGCATATCGTTGAAACGCTCGGTCAAGCGTCCCACTTCGTCGCGCCGGTAGACCGTCGCGCGCTTGCCGTAATCGCGTTCGCGGGCGATGTGTTCGGCCAGGTTGGACAGCTCCACCAGCGGCGCCAGCGCGCGGCGCTGCACCAGCAGCAGCCCGCGCCATGCGACCAGGATCGCCATCGCGATCAACGCCGCCGCAGCAGCGCTGAGCGTCAGCACCGCCATCCGCAGGCCGGCCAGGCTTTCGCGCAGCACCAGCACGCCGACCACTTCGTCCTTCAGGCGGATCGGCGCCCACACTTCCAGTTCCTGCATCGTCACCGACGTCGCGTCGGCCAGTTGCGCGGCGGCGGCCGGCGGCGCGATGCGCGGTGGCGGCGTACCGTCGCCGGCCTGCCACTGCGCGAACACCGCGCCGGCCGGGGTCTGTACCTGCACCAGCAGCAGGTCGCTGCGGCGGGAAAACGCTTCAAGCTCGATCTGGGCAGCGGGACGATCGGCAAACACGATCATCGGCGAGACGCTGTTGGCCAGCAGCCGGGCGCTGAGCTGCGCCGCGTGCACCTGGCGGCCGCGCGCGACGTACCAGGTGGCCGTGGCCAGCAGGGCGAAGGTCAGCAGCATGGTCACGCTGAGCAGCTGCAGGTTCATGCGGGTCAGGCGCCTGACAAGCGAATCGGCGGGTGGAGATAATGAGGCTTTGGATTCGGTCATGGATACTGTCGGCAGCGTGGGTGGCAAGGGACGCGGCCGCGCCGCAAGACCCAATACTGGTATTTCCACAAAGAATGTTCTTAATGGAATTGTAAGCGCAAAGGCGGGGAATGTGGGGTGAAAGCTGGGGAGTCGTGGCGGCGTTGCCACCATGGGGCGCGGGCAGGTCGCCCGCGCCGGTGCAGAGGGGCGAAATCAGGTCCGGCGACGGGCCGCGACGCCGATGGCGCCCAGGCCTAGCGCCAGCATCAGCCAAGCCGACGGTTCCGGCACCGCGTTGACCGAATAGGTGATGTTGTCGATGCCGACGTTGTACGCGCTGTCGTGCCATTCGATGCGGATGCCGCTGAGCGAACTCCAACTGCCATCGAAACTGCTGGGCATATTGCCAGGCAGGCCGCCGACATTGCCGTCGTAGCTGAACAACACTGGGCCGCCGATCGCGGAAACCGTCAGATGGGTGCCGCGCGCGGTGTTGGGATACGCGCCAAGGTCGAAGTGGGTGACGGTGACGGCCATGCCGTTCAGGGGCCGCAAGTCGATCTGCGCCGCCGAGTTGTCGTCGCCGCCGACCGCCCAGGCCACGCCGCGCAGCGTGTTGTAGTCGGCATCCCACCAGCTCAAACTGGTGTCGTTCACGCGCAGGGCCGTGTACTGCACATCCAGCACGCCCGGCACGTCGCCATAGGACTGGGCGATGCTGCCGTAGTTGGTGCAGCCGACGATGCTGCCGCTGCCATTGGCCGCGCTGCTGCACACGGGCGAAGGTGGATTGAAGTCGATCACACCCGCTTGCGCCAATGCGGCGGCGCCACCCAGCGCCAGGGCCATCAGAGTCTTTTTCATATTATTTCTCCGTGAGGGGTTGCGGCCAGAGTTAATATTGTTTCAGACCGCCCCAGTCGTGTCTATTCGATATTTCTTTCCCCCGATGGCGAAGGCATAGCTTGCAACTAAGGAGCGTCGGCGCAGATCAACAAGTGCCAGCCATGGTATTCTGTCGCCCTTCGCCTATCACACTCGTTTTCGCAAGCACGCACATGAAAATCACCCTCTACGGCATCCCGAATTGCGAGACGTGTACCACAAAGCTTTGACGCAGCATTTCGGAAGCGTTGATAATAAAGGCTCCCAAGGGAAATCGGCTGTAACACAAGGCCGTCCTTTCCCTACCTAAATCACCCCTGCGATGCCTACACAGGGGCGCTACACGTGGAGCACAATGGCTGAGTTTCTTTTTCGTCGTAACGGCAGGTATAGCTACCGCCGCAGGTATCCCAAAGAGATCGCCACAATTCTCGGTCGCACAGAATTCGTTCAGGCCCTTGGCACTTCCGATCCAGCAGAAGCTGCACGACGTTCGCGATGCGTAACTGTCCAGTTCGATGAGCAGTGCGCTGAGGCGCTTGCTAATGTCAATGCACCGATGAGCACCGACAACATCGAGAGCGCAAGCGAAACCAACCTACAGCAATCCGACAGGCGCTTGCCTCAGGCAGATGCAGAGTATGCGGCAGCAATCCTTGCGTCATTGCCGGGCGTTATGCGCACGATCACGATGTCAGTAATTGCCGAGCAGGGCAGAAATCCGCGTGGTTGGCGCGATGATATAGCGTGGAGAAAGAAGGCCGCTCAAGCTCACATTGACGGTACCATGCCCCCACAAATTCAGATGCACCCGGCGCAGGCTCAAGCTGCGTTGAAAGCTTTGGAACTCCTTGAGGCAGGCAATCCTGTTAGCTTAGCTCAGTATCCAGACCAGCGCCCTGTTGAACCCGTTCAATCCCCGTCCGCCAAAACAGGTGGGGAACGCGAACTCACCTTGCAGGTATTGCAGGATGCCTTTGTAGAGTATGGGCGCGGCAAGTCAGGGCGCCGCGTGGCAATAGCGCGGCGTTGCGCGGAGAAATGCATTCAACTCCCCTGCTCTATGGGTCGTGCCAAGGAAAGCATGAGCGAGTGGTGTGCGGCAGAACTCAAGAAGAAAAAAGCAAGCTCAGTGTGGACAGAGATTTCAGCGGTAATTGCCCTACTAAAGCTGGTTCCCGGATGGCACGATTTCATCATGCCAAAAATCGGAGAGCTTCGGTCACTTAAAGGAGCAGGCAAGGCATCGAAGGATGCGAAGGCCCCCATTCCTGTTCCGATGTTAAGGGATGCCCTCAAGGGTTTCGCCAGATTTGTACCGAACAAAGGTGAACATTGGCACGCCGCAATTACGCTCTGCTCACTGTACGGATTCCGACCGGGCGAACTGCTGCAATCTGGGGAAGAATCACTTGTCCAGCGTCCCGACATTATGGGTAAGACACGGCTAGTCTTTCGCATTGGGCTACAGGGAGCTAAGAACAGTTCCAGTAAGCGCGACGTACCTGTCACAGAGGCGATTGAACCCATTTTCCGACTCGCGCTGCGCGCAGGCTCATGCGCATCAGAAACCGCACGGACACGGGTTGAACGCTTAAACGGAATGCTTAGACAAGCTCTTGGCACACAAGCCTCCGGCTTATCCCTTTACAGCATTCGACACACATTTGCAGATGTGGCACGCGAATGCGGTTACTCCGACTCGGAGTTCGGCCCTATCATGGGACATACCGGAAAAGGCGGGACGACCGGCGTCTATGGCGGCATGGAGTCGCTAGATAAGCAGGCGGAAATTATTGCAGCAATTCAGCATAAGCTTTTCCCGGAAGGACTTAATACATATCTGCCAATAGCAGACTTAAACTGACGACAGTCGCCAGATGGGTTAAAGTTGCCTTGCCACTGCCACCTGCAATAAGCAGACGATCTAACTGCATGTGGAAAACTGCCATTATGACTGAAACGTAGTAATACAAAAAACAAAGGAATAGTTGATGTTTAACTTTTTGGTGACAGGTACATCAATAACTTCACCTCGTGGTTCTCTAACGCTGCCCCGAGGCCGAGTACTGTTACATACAAGCGAAAATCTCGTGGCCCGGTACGCCCCAAATGGTACGCTGGATGAGGCCAACCTGATGGCGCTGCCATTGATCATCACGAACGAATCGACAATCGATCCGGCTCTTCCGGCTGTCGCTAGAGTTGGTACAATCACCAAAATCGGACGCGACGCGAAAGATTACCATGTCGAATATATACTTGACCTCGACATCCCACCTATTCCTAACCCTGTACTTGAGGCACTCGCCGCCCAGTTGGATTTTGTCATTCGCAAGAGGGGCTTTGATGATTTCCACACTAACCACTGGGCCGTCAAGGATGCTGATCTCTTCCGTGTGCTATTCACAGAAAGCATCGTCCGCAGAAGACCGACAATCTTTAAATTGCCCGAAGAGCCAGTGGACACCAAACTGGTCACAGTGATGATGCCGTTCGACGCAGGGTTCAATGGAGTGATTACCTCCCTGCGAAGTGCAGCCAACGCCGTTGGTATGCAGTGCATGCGCGCCGACAACATATGGGATGATGACGTGATTATCCAGGACGTAGTGAAGCTGATCAGTACTGCGCGCGTCGTGATCTGCGACCTATCGGGCAAGAACGCAAATGTCTTCTACGAGACCGGGATCGCACACACCTTGGGGCAGGACGTGATCTTGATTGCACAACATGAATCTGATATCCCTTTCGATCTGCGGCACATACGTCACATCAAGTACTTACCCAACGAACAAGGCTTAAAAAAGCTGGAGGAACAAGTATCGACGCGATTACAAGACTTGCTCAAAAGGTAATAAATGGCACTCCGTGTTCGAAACTCGCACGGGGCTTCGACCGATCCTGTCCATCTGATGTCGTGTGGTCAAGCTGAACTGAAGTGACTCAGCATCGACCTGACTACATATGCTTAGTATTTCTACTGAAACTGATTGAGCGAAATTCAGTATTTGAATACTCCATCATTTACGATGAGATTAAAAGGAAAAAGAATGACGATTCAAGAATTGACTGCACAACTCGGTACCGCACGCCGTCAAGTAGTGACGGATGGGTACGATATGTCATTGGGCGAAATTGCTTCGATGTACAAATCAAATGAGCTAGTGATTGACCCCAACTATCAACGGTTATATCGATGGGAGGAATCGCAACGAACTCGCTTCATTGAATCCCTTTTACTCGGTATTCCTATCCCTCCGATTTTCGTGTTTCAACGTGATACTGGGGTGTGGGAATTGATAGATGGGCTGCAGCGGATATGCACTGTCCTGCAGTTCATGGGTGAACTGCGGCACCCCGAAGGCGGGATGTATGCACCGTTAGAGTTAGAGGGTACAAATCACCTACCTAGCTTAGATGGCATGAAATGGCGTGCAGCGGATGATCGCGATGAAAATTTCCTCGATACGACTACTCAACTTGAAATCAAACGTGCACGTGTGCGAGTTGAAATTCTGCGCAAGGAGAGCGATGAGGATGCAAAATTCGAACTTTTCCAGCGACTTAATACTGGTGGCACAAAGCTTAGTGAGCAGGAGGTACGAAACAGTGTTCTTATCATGCTTAACCCTGAGTTCTATCGTTGGCTTATCGACAGAACTGAACTTCCGTCATTCCAATCTACGGTCCAAATTACGAGCGTTCAGCGCGACCAACAACAGATTGTGGAAATTGCCCTTCGATTTATTGCTTATCGTTTGCACCCCTATCAGCGTGGCCTCGACGTGAATGAATATTTGGACGTCGCGGCTAAGCATTTAGTAAAATTGACCGGAGAGGAACTGGATCAAGAACGCGAGTTGTTTACTTGGACGTTTGACACTCTTCAACAAGCCGTCGGTAATGAAGTTTTTAAACGATGGGATGGTACACGTTACCTCGGCGCATTCTCCATATCGGCATTTGACGCTGTGGCACATGGTGTGGCGGTAAATAGACAGGCCATTTCGGATATGAATGACGATGATAGAAGAGACTGGTTACAACAGCGTGTACGAGCACTGTGGACCGATGGCGGCTTTTTGATTAATTCTGGCTCAGGTGTACGGGGAACTACACGACTTACCAATTTGCTGCCTTATGCAGTCGAGTTCTTTAAGCCATGAAAGAACTTAGAACTGCAGGTCTAATCTTGGATCATCTTGACCAGGAGATGGCATGGAGAATCAAAGAAGTGCATCAATTCAAAATTGCAGTAGAAAAAGCCAGCGGCAAAAATGTTGATGCACACGTTCGAGCAGGAGTTTCGATGCTTTACGCTCACTGGGAAGGCTTCATCAAAGGTGCTGCAAATGCCTATGTAAATTATTTATCCTATCGGACCATTCGAAATAACGAAATTAAGCCCTGTTTTGTGGCACTAGGCCTAAGGAGTAAATTTATTACTGGCAATACTGCAAAGTCTGAAATAGCTGTACAGATGGTGACATATCTACTTGATGAAATGGATAAGCCTCTTCGCCTTCCTCGATCAGATGCTATTACTGCCGAAAGCAATCTTAACTCTTCAGTTTTTCTAAATATTCTAGGATGGATCGGATTAGATCCGACGCCATATAGTAGTCGATTCCCGCTCATCGACTCTACCCTTCTTGCTAATAGAAATCGAATTGCTCATGGAGAGTACCTAAACATTTCTGCTGATCGGTTTTACGAACTTACGTCCGAGGTACTTGAACTCTTGCGCTGGTTCAAGACAGACATTGAAAACTCTGTAGTTAGTAACAATTTTCTGCTAAAAATAGAGACTGACAAGTGAAGATTACACTGCTACGACTATGACTAGGTATTCCATGCAATTCCCTAGGATAATTGAATTGTGTGTACACCACTACAAATTTTAATAATCCTAAAATTTTTATAGTGATGTGAGAGCCTCTCCTTCACATATCTCAGACCTAGCGCCCCCCTTCCCCTCCCTTGGAAAGGCTGAGCCTTGGTTATCTACTATCCAACATATCCGCTACATTCCCACATCAGAAAGAATTTCAGATAACTTACACTGAACAGCTTCTGATATCTTCAGAAGATTCAGCAGGGTGACATTACGCTCCCCTCGCTCTATCTTTCCCATATGGGCACGGTCCACTCCTGCATAGTCAGCCAGAGCTTCCTGAGACATCCCAAGCGCTTTCCGACGAGCGCGAATAGCCCCGCCTAGCGTAACTAAGCTCCCATCCTTATCGGTCTTTCCTGAAATTCTTGGCATATCGCCAATGATCGCGTTATGATGCTGTTACGACCACGGCATTTACGACCCATTCAGGCGGACTGAACAACCATAACCGGCATTGTGGGTCAGCTCGCCAACCCGCTATTAGGAATGAAAAATGGAAACAGTACTGATTGTTTGTCTCGTAGGGTTCATCGCCTACATTGCAGGCCGCGGCCAAGTCGGCACAAACTTCGTCACAATAGAACACGCACAGGCCACAGCGAAGAACATGTACGAAAGAGGTAGAGCCATCGGGCAGGCGGAGACACTACAAGCTGTCCGCTTGCCAGCTGAAGAGGCTGCGGCCACGACAAATGCAATCGCGTTATTGGACGAATATATCAACGGTTATACGTTCGCGATGAAAGCAGTACGTAAGCATGGGCACCAAGCTGAAGCTGCAATGAAAGATCACATAGCAGAGGTCTTATTGGCACGCGAACAAGCAATCATCGCGAATCCGGGTCGCCGTGCCGTGGTGCACATCTGAGACTATGAGCTGTAAGCAATGTTCAGCCGAGAGGATTCAAGGGCCGCAGCACCGCAATTGGTACATAGCCCTTCCAATCTCTCGTCCAAGAATAGCTTCCTTGTATCTATTTTCTTCTCCCGTCCGCTGACTCAAACCATCCCATCTGGGGACTCCTCGCCCGCCTCATTTATTAGGCGCTCCACGGCAGCCAGGAACGGGCCGATAGGGCAAGCGGTAATAATTCTGCTTTCTTTAGACCAACCGCTTTGGACCGCCACCAACCTAATTATGCTGGAGCCGTCCTCTTGCTTAATCAGACCAAAGATGGGGCCTCCGCTCATGCCGCCGATGTCCACGGCGTTAAGTTCCTCGGAGTCGACTGTATCCAGTCGCCCGAAGAGCGACGTTTGACTCTGGTCCGGGTTCCAATTCTCTGGCCGCTCAATCTGTGTGACCCCCAGTACGTAATGCCGCTGCGAGATACTGCTACCGTTCTTTTGGGTGTAGTTTGAAGCGAAGCCTGTCAGCACCAGCTTTTCCACCTCGGAAGCGTCGGCAGTCCTCTCCATTGTGATGGCGCGTACCCCGCTACGCTGTATGTTTTCGGCAGTTAACCAATCAACGTAGATCAGACAGTAGTCCAAGCCGAGCTTATCCTCTCGCAAGTGGAGCCGCTCCCGCTCCATGACCTCGAAGGGATACACTATCGTCCCGGACGGTTTCGTAAACACATCGTTAATATGCCAGTGTGAAAGGATAACCCCGGACTTTATCACCTCAAGTATTTCGTCTATTACGTGCGCCGCTGTACACATTAGCAGATGCCCATTAACCACAACGAAGAAACAGGAGGAAGACCATGCACGCGGCGGACTCACATCATGTACAGAACAGCCGAAGCTTGCAACGCAAGGGGCTATCGCCGCCGTTAGCCGGGCAGAGTCCTCATTCACGGAGTACGTCTTATCAAGCGTCATGCCATACCTCAAGTGATGCGTTAAACAGCAAGCGCGCCGGGCGATGCTGCGCGACCTAATCTACGTGTACGGTGCGGGCGCAGGGCATGTCACCCTTTTCTTTGAACCCTTTGATGCCTATGCAAGTCAATCGTCATCAAATGGGTCACTCGGCTCATCCGGGATTTCCACTGACTCCCAGCCGCAAGCTTTACAAACAGTAACGTAGGGTGGCTCCGGTTCAAGTTCAGGAACATAGAAACTACCGAGTTGATAAGATGAGCACTGCGGGCAACGATCCGGCCGCTCGGACTCCTTTCGGATCACCGCTGTAGAGAACACTTCCAAGACGTGATGTGTCGCATCGACAGCCATCTCAGCATCGATCACAAGAGCATTGGATGTGTGGGTAAGCCAATTGACCAGTTGCCACGCCGATGTAGAAACTTGTTTGAGGTAGGCGCGTATGTCTTTCAAATGAGCGCCCGGTGCGGCCCAATTGGCAACTAGTTCAGCCCATTGTGTGAAGTCGCCGCGCTTAGGTTGCGCCACGTCGTCGGGCAGTTCGATGTAGTCAGGTGCGCCCCGGACGAATGCCAGTAAGCACTCCCGACACTTCATCCCCACAGCCTGAAAGTCCTCGGCCTCTGCGGCACTATCGATGGTTGATGCGGCTTGCTCCCAACGCCGCCACGCTGCCGCAAACCGGTGCTGGTTCGGATTTCCCGACTTCCTAGAATCACGCGCAGCGATCCGCGCCATTAGTCCAATGTGGAAGGAAAGCAAGTAGTCCAAGCTAGGGAACTCGAACTGGGAGTATAGATTAGTCGGGTTTGTCACCACCCACCAGCGCCCATCTGTCGAATGCACATCCCAGGCAGCGTACTTCTGTCCGAATGCAACTTCCGTTTTCATTTTCTCTAGATGTTGGACGGCCGTATGCGGCTCCGCTTCCGTCTTGCCCTTGTTGGCCTGCCACTCAAAGTAGTCAACGATACCTCGTTCCTCAATCTCGGACCTACCCAGCACAGCCTTCCGTAAAACCTCAGTCTTGATGGGACCGGGTACGGTGCACTCCATCGCCCGCTCTGTGGCTTCCGGCTCAGTCGATTCTAGTCTTTGATTAGTCGTCATGCGGCTCTATTACATTATTTATCTAAGTGAAGTGCAAAGAACAAAGATCGCACGAGACGTCCGCTACTAGGCGACCCAATACTGACAAAATTTGCGCACTCTACGGCATTCCCGTCACCGTCCGCCGATCAATGCCGTCGAAAACTAGGGCGTTCATTCTACTAGTCAAGGCCGCTGCTTCGAGTCATCATGGTAGTGAGTTGAACAAGTCATCCACGGAGGCATCAAGCACATTCCATGATGTTTTGCATGTGGCTTGATCAAAGTTGGCACGGGCCATCACAGCCTGCCATGGATGAACGACATTGCGAGAATCCCGCAACGCATGGCTGAACTTGCTTCGGTCCACCTTAAGCCATCCGTGGTCTGCGGCTACGTCAATTAGCGAACTTAGAGTCCAGTCGTGGATAGCATGGGCTTTACCAGTCTTATCTCGCGGGGCCTTTTGCGATTGGTAGGCTTCGGCGGGGGAAAGCTGTGCGCGTGCCAGCAACAGACCTTCGAGAATACTGCCCATCATGATCACAGCAGCGGTATACGCCTCGACGTGCGCGCAGCGCTGAGCCTCACGCCAGCGCTTCTCCAACTCTTCTTTGAGGCCCGGCACTGTAGCCGTAAGGCGTGAGAAGTCTGGTGGAGCATGGATGATCTTCTTCGGCTTCTCGAACGCGCCAGTATTGGCAAATTTGAGCGCGCTGTGAATGTACCGTGCGAGGCTTTCCAGCCGGATGCGGCGGCTATTGGCCTGAAAGTCGATGTCGTCTGTCATGCTTGCCAGCAGCGTAGCAGGGATGCCATCCAGTCCTTCAAGTACGATGCGCGCTTCACGCGCCTTGCCATCTACGTCACGGAGCCCGCTAAATCGGTCGGTAGCCGCCGAGCCGTCAGGCATGGTTATCTCTGCCAGAATACCCTGCAATAGCTGCACTGCCTGCGCCTTATCCATCGGATCTCGCCACGGTTGTTATCTATTTATCCAGTGTACCACTGGCTTTGCCAACCGGAACATTGAATTGCCGCTGGCTCACAACTTGTAAGTAATGAGCTACCCGGCAAACCATCGCCTTGACCAGATCAAAAGATATTAGACATGACTTATGATCTAGCTCATAATTGCACCCATATCTTATGAACAATCAGGAACAGCACATGAGCCACATCGCTTACTACCGCGTCAGTACCACGGGCCAGTCCATCGAATCACAGAAAGCAGCACTGACTCAAGCCAACCTTATTGAGCAAGAGTACACGGACGAAGGTATATCCGGCTCCGTACCTGCGGCTAACCGTCCGGGCTTTGCTGCCATGCTGGCATACGTGCGCAAAGGCGACACAATCCATGTCTATGCTATTGACCGACTGGGCCGTGACGCCATCGACGTGCAAACCACCATCCGAGGGTTACTTAAGAAGGGCGTCACCGTGGAGGTCAACGGCCTTGGACGGATCGGCCCCGGCGTAGGTGAGTTAATCGTTGCCGTCTTGGCTCAGGTAGCTGACATGGAGCGCGCACGAATCAACGAACGCACAGCGTCAGGTCGCCAGCTTGCCAAGATTACCCTTGCGGCCACCGGCAAGACCCACCGTGGAAAAGAAAGTCTCGGTAGACCCGTCAAAGCAGACCCGGTTGCCGTTCGAGCATGGCGCTCCGAGAACAGCGCCAGCATAAAAAAAACTTCCCTGCACTTTGAATTGTCTGAGTCGACAGTAAAGAGATACTGCGTTTGTACGTGATTTGCGGCTGTCTGCGGCCTTTTTTTTCAGCATGCCAGCATTGCAGGACTGGCTCAACAAAAGCGCGCAGGATGCCCCCCTAATGGGCCGTAAAAGAATTGCCGATATTTCATACAAAAGCCATGAATACTTAGAGTCACATATAATAGGAGAGAACACCTACAAAAGCTTAGTCGGTTATGAATCACACGATCACATACCCCAGCACCGCTAGATGCGCGATACCTAAGCACTAGCCCCTAATCCTAAATACGCCCCCCCTTAGGCCTGCCACTGTGCAGGCTTTTTCACGTCAGGAAAGTAGATTAAACAATATGAACAGAGTAGAAATGATCGCAGTATTGGCAAACCAAGTAAACAAAGGAGAGCTATCAATTTCAGGGGTTGCCAAAAGTATGGGCCAGCAGTGGGCCAATGAAGTACAGGCATACCTCGGCCAACAGAGCCTAGCAGATCCAATGGCCGGAAAGCGAATTGTGATGCAATTTCAGCGCGAGGACAGAGCGCGTAAAGCTGAGCTTTTTGCACGGTTAGCTGCCGCTGGAGTGCATCTATACACTCCCAAACAGTCATGCTACACACAACTGGTAGCCGAACATCTTAACAGTTGTGAATCTGGTGAATACCAACCAGTAGGGGCGACGGCGACAATGATTGCAGGGAACGATGCTTCCAAGCTCCTATCCAAGAAAAGCAAAAACAAACTTCGGAACGCTTTGCAAGCAAACTCCCAACATCCCGCACTGCAAAGAATAATGAGAAACACTAGCAAATCCCTGATTGTGGCGGTGATCTCAAGTAGCGTCTCAAATTGTCTGACCGCACTGACCTCCCTACACAGGGCGGCGCTACAGAACGAATTGACTAACAATACCAACCTAGAACTAAGAAAGGAGAAGTTAGCGTTAGAAGCTCGCATTGCTTCGTTAGCGGCGAAACTTAGTCTTGCAGAAAAAAAGGTGCACTGGACGGAGCAAGCACGATCAATCCGAGCAGTGGACCCGGGAATTTCCAACAGGAAATTTGCTGGGCTTTGTGCTGTTTCGGAGGGCGCGATTCGCAAATACCTCAAGAGCGACGAACCGGAAATGTCCATATAATCAGAGGCTTGATGAGCATTAGAATTTAATCGGCGCGCGTACCAAGTACGCACCAAATTAAGTCAATTATATAAGTCTCTTTCAGAGACAATTATAATGATCGATATACAACCATAGATAGTCAGATCAATTTAGTCATAGTCTTGATCAAAGTCAGGTTCAACCTCTCCAACATCAACTTCATACTTACCAGAGGCAATGTCAACGTTTACTACCCATTCTTCGTGGGCATTCTCTTGGCTAATACCTGAACAGTTCAAGAAGGCTTGCACCTCGATCTCAACAGGAAATTCGAACGGCTGCGTATCCAATTCTATCTCCTCCCTATCGATTGAATCCCAAACAAAAAACGTCACGTCCACTGTCACCACAACTGCAACACTAGCTGCCAATTCAACGATCCAAGCGCCGGCCTCATCCTCCGCCGCCCAGATCTCAGCATAATCCCGATGGACTTCATAACTTTTGAGTTCCGCGTCGGATACATGCCCTTCTACACGTGCTACTGCGCCGCTATATATCTCATCGATGTCCCACTGCGCCTCCGCAACATGATGCTCAATAGCACTATGCAATTGTTTCAATAGCACAGACTGCTCATCAGAAATAGCCGCCAATACGCGTGCCTTGGTAACTTGTGCAAGTTCATCCGTAGCGGCAAACAGCGCCGCGAGTTCATCAATTGATTTGACACAGTACAGGTATTCTGACTGAGCAGCAAAATCAGATGACCCGCCGTCTCTTGACGCAAATATTCCTTTGGTCTGATGTTCCCTCGCAAACGTCTCTAGGAGGATTAACGTGGTGGCATCAGGGAATTCAGATTTCTTATCTGCACGCTGCGCGAATGGAGGTTTGCCTGAAAAGTACTGAGAGAACACCTGCGCGGCTAAGCCATCCCCACTGATTGGAAGGATATGACCACGACACCGATCAACGTATTCTTCAATAAACTGCCTAAATCTTGCGGCTGCGACCGCCTCCGCACTTAGTTTCTCAAAGCTACCATCGATATTCGTCATATCAAGGCCAGCAGTTCGCTTAAGCGCTTCGGAAGAAGCTTTGAATTGAGCAATGGATTTTAGAACCGGCTCCATTCGATGTTTAATGATTTCTTGGGCAACCACTTCTGTTAACTGCAATTTCATTCTAGCAGGTAGTTGCGCTGGCAACTGATTCAACTCTCCCGCTGAAAAATCGTAGCCCGCAGATTGAATTAAATCCGTATCAATCGAAAAGAACGATATAGCCCCCTCCCAAAGATCTGCTGCACTAGGTAGTTCTTTTGGCATACTGAATCCTTCTGGCGGCCGGTATTAAGGAGTACCGACCAACCGAAATTTTGATACAAAGTTACAATCCTTGAATGCAGCAAACGAGCACGGACAGATTGTTATAGACGCCTTTCCGTGAGCGCTATCTATCTCTTTTCGACAGGGACGGTTGTAGACAGTGCTCAGAAAACCAACGTCTGTGAGTCAGACGACAGTAGCATAGCCATGTTACTCTATCGACCTTTTACGTGAATTTGCATCGTTCGATGCTGTAGCACACGCTACCCACACAAAAAAACAACACACACCAAATAACAACGTAAGTGTTTGATTTTATGAATAAAATTACCCTCTACGGCATCCCGAATTGCGATACCGTCAAAAAGGCCCGCGTATGGCTGGCCGACCAGCAGCAGGATTTTGTCTTCCACGACTTTAAAAAGCAGGGCCTGACCCGCGAGATCGTCGCCGGCTGGCTCAAGCACCTGTCGCGCGATGTGCTGGTCAATAAAAAAGGCACGACCTGGCGCGCGCTGTCCGACGAGCGCAAAGCCTCCATCGTCGACGACGACAGCGCCATCGCCCTGATGCTGGAAAACCCGTCCGTGATCAAGCGCCCGGTGCTGGACAAGAACGGCACCTTCGCCGTGTCCTTCTCCGACGCCCAGTACAAACAAATCTTCGACAAATAAACATGACTCCTTCCAAGACCCTGGCGCTGACCGAAAAGCTGATCGCCCTCTCCTCTGTAACGCCGGACGATAAAGGCTGCCAGCAGCACCTGATCGATTTGCTGTCGCCGCTGGGCTTTGCCTGCGAAGTGATCGAATCGAATGGCGTGACCAACCTGTGGGCGCGCCGCGGCACGACCTCGCCGGTGCTGGTGTTCGCCGGCCATACCGACGTGGTGCCGACCGGCCCTGTCGAGCAATGGCGCTCGGAGCCCTTCAACCCGACCCACCGCGACGGCAAGCTGTATGGCCGTGGCGCGGCCGACATGAAGACCTCGATCGCCGCCTTCGTGGTGGCCTGCGAGGAGTTCGTCGCCGCCCACGCCGACCATAAAGGCTCGATCGCCTTCCTGATCACCAGCGATGAGGAAGGCCCGGCCATCGACGGCACCGTGGTGGTCTGCAATATCCTCAAGGAGCGCGGCGAGACGCTGGACTACTGCATCGTCGGCGAGCCGACCTCCGACGAGACCCTGGGCGACATGATCAAGAACGGCCGCCGTGGCTCGCTGTCCGGCCGTTTGACGGTCAAGGGCGTGCAAGGCCACATCGCCTACCCGCAGCTGGCGCGCAACCCTATCCATCTGGCCGCGCCCGCGCTGGCCGACCTGGTGGCCGAACGCTGGGACGAAGGCAACGAGTACTACCTGCCGACCTCCTGGCAGATGTCCAACATTAACGCCGGGACGGGCGCGAACAACGTGATCCCGGGCGAGATGGTCATCGACTTCAACTTCCGCTTCTCGACCGCCAGCACCCACGAGGAGCTGAAGCGCCGCGTGCACGCCATCCTGGACAAGCACAATCTGCACTACGACCTGAAATGGGCGCTGAGCGGCCTGCCCTTCCTGACGCCGCGCGGCACACTGAGCGATGCGCTGGCCGCCGCGATCAAGTCCGAAACGGGCGTGGACACCGAATTGTCGACCACCGGCGGCACCTCGGATGGACGCTTTATCGCTCAGATCTGCCCTCAGGTGATAGAATTCGGGCCTCCCAACGCAAGTATCCACAAGATCGACGAGCATATCGAGCTGCGTTTTGTCGATCCGCTGAAGAATATCTACCGCCGTACGCTGGAAAACCTGCTGGCCTGAGTCCCGCAGGCTGGCGGCGCGGCGTGCGCAAACCGATTACTGTTTTACCGAGATAGCCATGAACACGACTCCTTTCACCACGCCGCGCGACCTGTTGCGCTATGCCGTCACCCGTTTCAACACCGCCAAGCTGTTCTTCGGCCATGGCAGCGTCGAGGCCTTCGATGAAGCGGCCTACCTGATCCTGCACACGCTCAAGCTGCCGCTGGACCACCTGGACCCGTTCCTGGACGCCAAGCTGCTGCCGGAGGAAATCGCTGCGGTCATGGCTGTCATCGACCGCCGCACCAACGAGCGCGTGCCGGCCGCCTACATCACCAACGAAGCCTGGCTGGGCACCTACAGCTTCTACGTGGACGAGCGCACCATCGTGCCGCGCTCCTTCATCGCGGAACTGATCCCGCAGTACTTCGCGCCGTGGGTCAACGAGCCTGAAAACGTCAGCAACGTGCTGGAACTGTGCACGGGCTCCGGCTGCCTGGCCATCATGCTGGCCGACGCCTTCCCGGACGCGCACGTGGACGCAGTCGACATCTCGGCCGACGCGCTGGAAGTGGCGAAGAAAAACGTCGCCACCTACAAGCTGGAAGACCGCCTGACGCTGATCCAGTCCGACCTGTACGCCAATGTGCCGGACAAGAAGTATGACCTGATCATCACCAACCCGCCGTACGTGAACTCGTCGTCGATGAGCAAGCTGCCGATGGAATATCGCGCCGAGCCTGAACTGGCGCTCGATGGCGGCAAGGACGGCATGGACCTGGTGCGCAAGATCGTCGCCGGCGCCGCCGAGCGCCTGACCGATGACGGTATCCTGATCGTCGAAATCGGCAATGAACGCGAGTTCGCCGAAGCGGCCTTCGGTGAACTGGGCCTGACCTGGCTCACCACCAGCAACGGCGACGACATGGTATTCCTGCTGACCGCAGACCAGCTTAAACTTTAAGAAGAACAAGAACCAATGATTCGCTTTATTCAAGTAAGCCTGATGCGCGGTATTAAGCCGCTGCTGGAACAGGTCGATGTCACCCTCAACCCCGGCGACAAGATTGGCCTGATCGGCGCCAATGGCGCCGGCAAATCCAGCCTGTTCGCGATGATGCGCGGCGAGCTGCACCCGGACCAGGGCGAGATCGACTTCCCGGCTAAATGGCGCGTCGCTTACGTGGCGCAGGAAACCCCTCCGCTGGACCGCGCGGCACTCGACTACGCCATCGACGGCGACGTCACCCTGCGCAAGCTGGAGGCTGAACTGGCCCGCCTTGAATCGGAGCCTGAATCGTCCGAGAACGGCATCGCCATCGGCGAGATCTACAGCGCGCTGGCCGACGCCGACGCCTACACCGTGCAATCGCGCGGCGAACAGCTGCTGCTCGGCCTGGGCTTCTCGATCGACCAGATGCAGCAACCTGTGGCCAGCTTCTCCGGCGGCTGGCGCATGCGCCTGAACCTGGCGCAGGCGCTGATGTGCCCTTCCGACCTGCTGCTGCTCGATGAACCGACCAACCACTTGGACCTGGACGCGATCATCTGGCTGGAAGACTGGCTCAAACGCTACGCCGGCACGCTGCTGATCATCTCCCACGATCGCGACTTCCTCGATGAAGTGGTCAACGTGGTGGTGCACATCGATGAGCGCAAACTGAAACGCTACTCGGGCAACTACTCGTCCTTCGAACGTCAGCGCGCAGCGCAGATGATCCTGGCCGCCGGCGCGCTGGAAAAGCAGCAGCGCAAGCGCGCCCACCTGGAATCGTTCGTCAACCGCTTCAAGGCCCAGGCCTCCAAGGCCCGCCAGGCGCAGAGCCGCATGAAGGCGCTGGCCAAGATGGAAGAACTGGCGCCGCTGCGCGCCGCCGCCGAATTCTCGTTCGAATTCCGCGAGCCGCTCAGCGCCCCGAATCCGCTGCTGGTGATGGAAAACGTCGATGCCGGCTACAAGATCGAGAACGAAGAGACCGGCGACATCACCCACAAGACCATCGTCAACAAGATCAAGTTCTCGCTGCAGATCGGCCAGCGTATCGGCCTGCTGGGTGTAAACGGCGCCGGCAAATCGACGCTGATCAAGACCATCGCCGGCGAACTGTCGCCGCTGACCGGCGACGCCACCATGGGCAAGGGCCTCAACATCGGCTACTTCGCCCAGCACCAGGTGGAGATGCTGCGCCACGACGAATCGCCGCTGTGGCACCTGGCGAAGATCGCGCCGACCGTGCGCGAGCAGGAGCTGCGCAACTTCCTGGGCGGCTTCAACTTCCCGGGCACGATGGTGACTAGTTCGATCGCGCCGTTCTCCGGCGGCGAGAAGGCCCGCCTGGCGCTGGCCCTGATCGTCTGGCAGCGCCCCAACCTGCTGCTGCTCGATGAACCGACCAATCACCTGGACCTGGAAACCCGCGAGGCGCTGACCGAAGCACTGGCGCAGTTCGAAGGCACGCTGGTAGTGGTCTCCCACGATCGCCACCTGCTGCGCGCCACCACCGACGAATTCATCATCGTCGCCGACGGCAAGCTGCAGCCGTTCGACGGCGATCTGGACGACTACAAGGATTGGCTGTTCAAGACCAAGCTGGGTAAAGGCACCGACGTGCTGCCGGCTGCGGGCAAGGCCAACAAGACCGACTTCCCCGTCACCTCGCCGGTCGCGCCACCGTCCGCTCCCGCGCCGGCTGCGGTCAGCAAGGATCAGAAGCGCCAGCAGGCCGAAGACCGCCAGCGCCTGGCCACGCTGCGCAAGCCGCTGGAGCAGAAGATCAAGCGCCTGGACGACCAGATCGCCAAGCGCAGCGCGCAGAAAGCCGATGTGGATGCGGCCCTGGGCGAATCGTCGATCTACGACGCGGCCAACAAGGCCAAGCTGAAACAGCTGCTGGCCGATCAGTCCTTCTTCACCAAGGACCTCGGCCAGCTGGAAGCGGAGTGGCTGGAGCTGCAAGAGCAGCTCGAAGCCCTCGCCTAAGCTGCCTGACGGGCGCCTACCTGGACTTTTTGGATCGACATCAGCTTATCGATGTCGACCACGATCAGCCGGCGCCCGTCCGCTTCACCGATACCTACCAGGTACTCCACCGCGCTGGCGCCCGGTATCGGCTTGATCTGCCCCAGCGTCAGCGGGACGATATCCGTCACCCCATCCACCACCATCCCCATCACGCAGCTCGACAGCTTGAGGATGATCACGTCCGTCAGCGGATCGTGCTCCGGCGGCCGCGGCCCGAAGGCGATGCGCATGTCGACGATCGGCATGATGACGCCGCGCGACACGGCCACCCCGGCCACGATCTCCCCTTCCGATGAAAAGCGCTCCAGCGCCTTCAAGGGCCGCAGCTCTTGCACCTTGGTGAAGTCCAGCGCGTAATCGAGGCCGCCCAGCCGGAACACCAGATACTGGTTGGCGGCGACGACGGCGGTTTGGTCGGCGCTGGCGGATTGCGTAGTCAATGAAGGCATGATGATCCTTTCGTCCAGGACGTGCGGTAACAGGCATATGCCATCCTACCTTCGCCTCCAAAAGCAGTCGTTGAGCAACGTCAACATTCGCCGGGCTCGCGGTTGCTGGTTTGCTACAATGAATCCATGACTACAGAACTCCCTCTCAGCGGCATCCGCGTGCTGGACCTGACGCGATTGCTGCCCGGCCCCGTCGCCACCATGCACCTTGCGGACATGGGCGCGGAAGTGATCAAGATCGAAGACCCCGGTCCCGGCGACTACGCGCGCGCCATGGGGCCGGTGCGCAATGAAGTGTCGCAGTTCTTCGTCGCAGTCAATCGCGGCAAGCGGATGATGCGCCTGGACCTGAAGGACGCCGCCCACCGCGAGCAGCTGTTGGCGATGGTGGAGACGGCCGACGTGCTGGTCGAGAGCTTCCGCCCCGGCGTGATGGACAAGCTGGGACTGGGCTGGCACACGCTGCGCGAGCGCAATCCCAAGCTGGTGATGTGCGCGATCTCCGGCTACGGCCAGCACGGCCCCTACGCGCTGCTGGCCGGGCATGACATCAACTACATCGGCTACGCCGGCATGCTGGATCAGAACGTCGGCGCGGACGGCGTGCCGGCGCTGCCCAATCTGCAAGTGGGCGATCTGCTGGGCGGCGCCCAGTCGGCGCTGCAAGGCATCCTGGCGGCGCTGGTCGCGGTCAAGATGGGTGGCGCGGGACGCATGGTCGATGTCTCCATGACGGCCGCCGTGATGGCGCATAACATCATGCCGCTGGTGGGCGTCAACAACGGAGCGCCCGCCGCACCGGGCCGCGATCTGCTGACCGGCGGCGTCCCCTGCTACAACGTCTACCGCACGGCCGACAGCCGCTACATGGCGGTCGGCGCGCTGGAGCTCAAGTTCTGGCAGGGCTGCTGCGACGTGCTGCAACGGCCGGACCTGAAGCCGCGCCACTGGCAGCTGGGCCAGCAGGTCGGCGGCGACGACGCGATGGCGCTCAAGGCGGAGCTGGACGCGGTGTTCGCCGCGCGCACGCTGGCGCAATGGACGGAAGCCTTCGCCGACGCGGACTGCTGCGTCACGCCCGTGCTGCGCACCGAGGAGGCCTTGCAGCACCCGCTGTTCCGCGACATCGTCAGCCGCCGCCTGCACGACACCGAAGGCGAATCGTGGTCCGTGGCGCAGCCGGTCAGGTTTGCGCCGTGATCGATCCGAATGAAGTGGAGTTCACCGCCATCCGCGCCCAAGGGCCGGGCGGGCAGAACGTCAACAAGGTTTCAAGCGCTGTGCATCTGCGCTTCGACATCGTCGGCTCGTCGCTGCCGGAGCATATCAAGGAACGCCTGCTGGCCATGCGCGACCAGCGCATCACCAAGGATGGCGTGGTGGTGCTAAAGGCGCAGCAGTCGCGCAGCCAGGAGGCCAACAAAGAAGAGGCCCTGCGCCGGCTTCAGGAGCTGGTCGACAGCGTGGCCGTGCTGCCCGCCGTGCGCCGCCCTACCCGGCCCACGCGCAGCTCGCAGCGCAAGCGGCTGGACGGCAAGAGCAAGGACGGCGAACGCAAACAGCTGCGCGGCAAAGTCAGTTTGTAAAGGTCCGCAGGCACTGGTGCGCGCCCAACGCCAGCAGGCTGGCGAAGAAGCAGCGCCGGAACAACGCGGGGGCCATGCGTCCGCGCAGCCACTGCCCCAGCAGCATGCCACCCGCAGCCGGCAGCAACGCCAGACACGAAGCGCCCGCCGCAGCCGCATGCCACGCGCCCTGATACGCCAGCATGACCGCCAGCGCCAGCGTCGATACAGTGAAGGCCAGCCCCATCGCCTGCACCAGGTCATCCTTCTCAAGCGCCAGCGCCTGCAAGTACGGCGCCGCCGGCATGACGAAGACACCGGTAACGCCGGCCAGCGCACCGGTGACGACGCCCGCCAGCGGCCCAAGCCAGCGTTCGGTGCGCGGCGCCACCTGCCAGCGCCAGCCGGCCAGGCCCAGCGTACCGTAGGCCAGCAGCGCCAACCCCAGCACCGCGCCACTCCATACGACGGCAACCCCGGCGCCGGTCAGCGCCGTGCCGACGCACACCGCCAGCAGCATGGGCCGCAGTCGCCGCCACAGCGGATACAACGCCGGTCCGGCCGCCAGCTGCCACACATTCGTCACAGACGAAGGCACGATCAGCAGCGCGGCCGCCTCCAGCGGCGACATCTTCAACGTCAACAGCGCCACCGCCACCGTCGGCAAGCCCATGCCGGTCACGCCTTTGACCATGCCGGCCAGCACAAACACCAGCGCGATAAAAATGTAAGAAGTATCCATGAGCGCCATTGTGGCGCAACACGCGGCGCCTGAAAATCTGGAATATACTCAGCCAGACTTCGTCAATTCCATAGGCAGAGACCATGCGCTTCGACCTCACCGATCTCAAGCTGTTCGTCCATATCGCCGAAAGCGGCAGCATCACCGCCGGCGCGCAACTAGCGCATCTGGCGCTGCCCTCGGCCAGCGCCCGCATACGCGGCATGGAGCAGGCGCTGGACCTGACGCTGCTGCAACGCGGCCGGCGCGGCGCCGAGCCCACCGAAGCCGGCCGCGCACTGCTGCACCATGCGCGCATCATCGCCCGCCAGGTGGGAGACATGCAGGCCGACCTGGCCGAATTCGCCTCCGGCCTCAAAGGCCGCATCCGGCTGCTGTGCAACACCTCGGCCATGACCGAGTTCCTGCCGGACGCGCTGGCCGGTTTCCTCGCCACGCATCCGCAACTGGGCATCGATCTTGAAGAACGCCTCAGCCGCGACATCGTGCAGGCCGTGGCCGAAGGCGCAGCCGACATCGGCATCGTCAGCGATGCGGTGAATGCGGAGACGCTGCAAACCTTCGCCTTCCGCGACGACCGACTCGCACTGGTGATGGCGCGCAGCCATCCGCTGGCGCGGCAGTACCGCAGGCGCAGCAGCATCCGCTACGCCGACGCCTTGGCCTACGACTTCATCGGCCTTGCCGGCGACAGCGCCTTCCAGCAGTACGCCGCTGGACAGGCATCGCGATTGGGATTGCACATGCACTGCAAGATCCGCCTGCGCAGCTTCGAAGCGGTATGCCGCATGGCGGCCAGCGGCGCCGGGCTGGCGCTGATGCCGGAAACCGCGGCCCGCCGCAGCGCCGACGCCGACCGTCTGCTGGTGCTGAAATTAAGCGATGAATGGGCCGACCGCAAACTGCTGATCTGCGTGCGCGACCTGGACGCGCTGCCGCGCCACGCACGCGAACTGGTGGCGACGCTGCGCCGGGACTAGTCCGTCTCCGGCGCCCAGGCGACAGGCCCCGTGGCGCCCGAGTAGATGGTGACCATGCCGGCCGCCGTGGTACGCACCTTGGCCTTGACCTCCTTGGCCGGACGATCGTACGCCGGCGGGCCGTCGGGGATGAAGATCATGGTCCGCAGCAGCACGTCGCCGGTCAGCGTCTCCACCATGCAGCGCGAGCCGCGCATGATCGCCATCTTCTGGCGCTGCACTTGGTTGACCTCTTCCTGCGCCTGCTCCTGCTGCACCTGCGCCGCCTTCATCGCCAGCGAAACCTTCGCCACCGCCCTCAGCGACGGCCCCACCGCCGCCGCCATCTTGTGGAACAACGGCTCCTGCTCGGGCGTCAGCATCACCTCGCGCTTGCGCACGCGGGTGGCCAGCGTCAGGTAGTTGCGCACCTCGGTCTGGCCGGTGATCGCGTCGATTTCCGCCTTGCGCAGATTGGCCTCGTGGGCCGCGTGCTGCACCTTGGGCTGCAACTCCGCGATCTTCTTCTCGAACTTGGAGGTGTCCGGCACCAGCGTGTAAAGCAGCATCTCGTTCTGCTTGCGCGGCCCGGCACTGGCGATCTCGATCTTGCGCGCGGCAATGGCGCAGCCCTCCGCCACCTTGATGACGACTTCCTCCGCCATGATCTCGCAGTTGCTAGCCTCGCCAATCACCACCCGCGTGCCGGAGATGATGCAGCTCTCCGCGCGCGCCAGCGTCACCTCGCCTCTTTTCGTTTGCAGCACCGCGCCCGACGCCACGCCCTGCACGCGTATGCCGCCGTCGGCATTGATGGCGGTGCCGCCCATCAGGTTGCGGCTCAGGACAATGTCGCCGCCACGCGAGTTGATGATGCCGAACACGTCGCCGTGGATGGTGATGTTGCCGCCTTCGACGGAGCGCTGTTCCTGCACGTCGCCGAATTCCTCGTACTCGCCGGTCAGCTGAAGATTGCCGGTAGTGCGTGCGCTGACGCCCTCGCGGCTGATGATCTTGGGGCCGATCGACAGCCGCTTGGTGGCCGGGTCCACACTGAGGAAGCCCTCCACCGCCGACACCAGGAACTCGCCATCGCGCAGATTCTCGATCACCGTGCCCTCGCCGGCCACGCTGCTCAATTCGATGTCCTTGGGCGCAGGCGGCTCCAGCACGATGCCCGACAATTCGAAGCCGCGCACACCCGGCGTACGCGGCACCTTGCGCAGCAGCTTGACGTTGGGCTTCACTTGCGGGAAGCGGTTCTGGAAGGCCTGCAAATCGAGCTTGCCATCCGATTTTTCACGCGGCGCATTGCTGCGGTGGATATCGGCCGACACTTCCACGATGGTAGCGTCGCGCCCCGGCGTGGCGTTGAGGCGGCGGGCGACGATGATGCGCGCCAGCCGGCCGTTGGTGATCACATCGCGCACAGCCGGCGCGTCGATGCCGAAGCGTATGCCCTTGACCCACATGTCGGAGACGAATTCGTCGAAGTTCAAGCGCGCCGGTTGCAGCGGCATGTCCGGGATCTCGAAGAACACCGGCTCGAAATAGTACTCGGCCTCGCCGTTGATGATCTTGACGGACTTGTACAGCGCGCGGCGCGGCGGATGGAAAGGCTCGATGCTGTCGGCGAAGCGCACCAGCGGCTTGTTGGTCAGGCTGGCCGGCAGGTCGGGGCCGCAATTGTAGAGCAGCTTGATGAAGATGGCGTAGTCGAGATTGGCGAAATAGGCGCTGCCGAGGAAGATCTGGCTGACCGCGGCCAGGCACGATACGGCCGTCGCCTCGGCCGCAAAATAGACGCCGTCGGCGCGTTTGACGATCGCTGATGGCAGATCGTTTTCCGCGCTTGGTTCCATCGCCGTCGCGTCATCTGACACAGTAATCCCCAGGAAGATGTACGTCGAAACGCCGCCGCAGCGGCACTTCTTCACTTTTTTAATGTTATTTCTAGATTAGCATGAACCGCAGGCCTTGTGCGCGCACCATGGCTAGCCAGCCACAGGCCGCAGACGTGGATTCAAATGCCAGTCCAGCGAGCCGGCGCCATCGCAGAACAGCAGCTCGCCGCCGCTGGACGTGCCGCGCAGGCGCTGCTTGATGTCCTTGGCCGGCAGCTGAGTCAGCGCGGCCACGTCGGCCTGGAACGGCATGGTGCGCACCGTGGTCTCGCCGCTGACCATGCGCAGGCCGCAGCGGGCGATGCCGGCCGCCTCCACCTTCTGCTCGATCACGCGGGTCAGCTTGTCCTGCAATAGCTTCAACTGCGTCTGGCCGGCCTGCAGGTCGGTGCGCAGCTTGGCGATGGCTTGCAACTCTGTCGCCACCGCGCCCGCGATCTTGCGCAGGTGCTGGCCCTGCTCGGCGTTCAGTTGCAACTCCTGGGTGCGCAGCTTGGCGGCCAGCGCCAGATAGCGGCGCACGTCCGGAATGGCGGCGATGCGGTCCACCTCCAGCTGGAAGCCATGGTTGGCCTGCTCGAAGCCGGCCACCCGCAGTTCCAGGTCGGCGATCTCCTTGTCGAACTGGCTGACATCCTTCACCAGCACATAGACCACCATCTCGGTGCGGCGGCGCGGGCCGGCGCTGTCGATTTCCACGTTGCGCCCCGCCACCGCACAGCCCTCGGCCACCTCGATGCGGATTTCGTCGGCGATGATCTCGCAGTTGGAGGCTTCGCCCAGCGTCACGATGGTGCCGGAGATAACGCAGTTCTCGGCGCGGCCGATATGCACCGCGCCTTTGCCGGTATGGATCACCGAGTTCGAAGCGACGCCGGTCACGGTAATGCTGCCAGCCGCGTTGGCGATGCTGCCGCTGACCAGGTTCTTGTCCAGCACCACGGTGCCGCCGCGCGAATGGATATTGCCGTAGACGTTGCCGTGCACCGTGATGTCGCCGCCGGTGACGTCGCGCTGCTCCTGCACGTCGCCGAACTCCTCGTAGGCGCCAGCCAGTTCCAGGTTGCCGGTGGTGCGTCCGCTGACGCCATCCATGCTGACGATTTTATCGGTGATGGAAATGCGATTGGACTTGGCATCGACGTTGAGGAAGCCTTCGCGGGTCGACACCAGGTACTCGCCGTCCTCCAGCTCCTTGGCCTCGGTGCCGTCGCCGGCGAAGAAGCGCAGCGTCAGGTCCTTGGGTTGCTCGGCCGGCGTCATGCGGCCGGCCAGGTCAAAGCCCGGATGGCCCGGCACCGCCGGCAGCTTTTTCAGCAACCGCACATTGGCCTTGATCTGCGGGAAGCGGTTCTGGAAGCTGCCCAGGTCGATGCGGCCGTCGGCCCTGGCCTTGGGCGCGTCGCTGCGGTGCAGGTCGGACGATACCTCGACCACGGTCGCATCCTGGCCCGGCTCGGGTTCCAGCTCGGTGGCCACGGTGATGCGGTCGGCCTTGGTGGACGCGATGGCCGCCGCCACCGCCGCCACCTCGATGCCGAATAGGATGCCCTTGTTCCACATCTCGGCCACGAATTCGTCGACATCGAGCCGGGTCGGCCGTTCCGGGATCACGGTGCCGTCGGGCAGCGTGATCTCATCCAGGTACAGCGTCTCGAAATAATATTCGGCATAGCCGCGCCCCATCTTGGGCTGCTTGTACAGCGCGATGCGCTCGTCCGATATCACGCTCAGCTCGCTCGCCAGCCGGGTGATGCCCGGCGCGCCCATGTCCGGGCCGACGCCATACAACGCCTTGACCAGCACCGGATAGTTCAGGCCGACGAAATAACTGTGGGAATGGAAGACTTCATTGATGGCCGCAGCCAGCGTCAGCGGCGACAAGGACATGTCGATATAGATGCCGTCCGGCCGCTTGGACAATCCGACAGGCATGCCTGCGCCCGGAGCGTGCGACTCCTCTCCTGGCACTGCAGGTGCTAGCGGTTGAACCACAATCTTCCTCCGAACGGCACGCGGCCGAAAGGCATTGCGTGTAATTAATTAATATTACACTTGGGCCAAGAAAAAGAAAGCGATTTCCGTGACATCGACGATAAAACTGTGAACTTATTGCTACAGATCAATGTTCAATAAATAACATCGGAGCAATACGCAACAGTCGGCGACTAGTGGCGCGGCGGGTTGGCGTAGATATCCTGGCCCACTTCATTGATCTGGCGACGCAGATCGCGGCGCTCGTCAGGGGTCAGGCGGCCGGCGCGGCGGCTCATTTCAGCGTTGCGGCCGGCTTCCTGCATGGCGCGGCGCTGCTCTTCCGCGCGGGCGTCGTAGCTGCGCGGATCGATCTGGCGGGGTTCAACCTGGCGTTCCATGCGCTCCTGGCGCACCGGCTGCACATCGCGTGAAGCAGGCAGGCTGCGTGGATCTTCGCGGCGCGGCGGGTCGCGGTCGGCCGAACTATCGTGCGCCATGGCGCTGCCGCTCAGCAGCAGAACACCCAGCAGGGTACGAACGCAAAAAGTTGCGCTTGCTGCCGCGTAGTGTTTTTTGTGATCGATGCCCATGGCGTTCCTAAAAAGCTGAATCTATGCCCAGAGTGTATGATGCTTTACCTGAGGGGGTAAGACGAATTGGGTAAAGTTTGTAACACTTTGTAATGGGTTGTCACAGACGTTTTCGCAAGTCCGATTATGACGTTACCATAGCAACATGAATATGACAAATCTGGCAGCCAAATGACTAGCACAACGACTGAATCCGGCAACACCCCCGCCAACCAGCATGGCCACCAGGCCAAGATCATGGTAGTGGACGACGACGTCCGCCTGCGCGACCTGCTGCGCCGCTACCTGACCGAGCAAGGCTTCAACGTCTTCACGGCCGAGAGCGCCACCGCGATGAACAAGCTGTGGCTGCGCGAGCGCTACGACCTGCTGGTGCTGGACCTGATGCTGCCGGGCGAAGACGGCCTGTCGATCTGCCGCCGCCTGCGCGGCGCCGGCGACCAGACGCCGATCATCATGCTGACCGCCAAGGGCGAGGACGTGGACCGCATCGTCGGCCTGGAAATGGGCGCGGACGACTACCTGCCCAAGCCCTTCAACCCGCGCGAGCTGGTGGCCCGCATCGGCGCCGTGCTGCGCCGCCGCGGCCCGGACGAGATCCCTGGCGCGCCGTCGGAAACCCCGCAATCGTTCGAGTTCGGCCAATTCGTGCTGGACCTGGGCACCCGCACGCTGAAGAAAAACGGCGAAACCGTGCCGCTGACCACCGGCGAGTTTTCGGTACTAAAAGTATTCGCCCGCCACGCCCGCCAGCCGCTGTCGCGTGAAAAACTGATGGAACTGGCGCGCGGCCGCGAATACGAAGTGTTCGACCGCAGCCTGGACGTGCAAATCTCCCGCCTGCGCAAGCTGATCGAGCCCGATCCGTCGAGCCCGCTGTACATCCAGACCGTCTGGGGCCTGGGCTATGTGTTCATTCCGGAGGGGCAGCCGCGCTAAGGCGCGGACGCGCGCATGAAGTCGAAGTTCCCTTTTTCGTTTCGAGCGGCCAGCCTCAAGAGCGGCCTGTTCTGGCGCACCTTCTTCCTGCTGGGCGCGCTGACCACCACCAGCATGACGGCCTGGGTCGGCATGATCAGCGTGGTGCAGCACGAGCCGCAGGTGCAGCAAATCTCTTCCCAGGTGATCTCGGTGGTGACGATCACGCACGCCGCCCTCACCCACTCGGCGCCGGAACTGCGGCGCGAGCTGCTGTTCGACCTGGTCTCCAACGAAGGCATCCGCGTGTTCACGCTGGAGGACGACGACAAGGTCGATCCGCCGCCCGACAACGCGCTGATGCCCGACATCCAAAAGCTGGTCAAGGCCAAGCTGGGCGCCGACACCCGCTTCTCCGCGCGCGTCAACGGCGTGGCCGGCTTCTGGGTCAGCTTCAAGATCGATGACGACGCCTACTGGCTGATGCTGGAACGCGAGCGCATCCGCGGCCTGACCGGCATCCAGTGGCTGGGCTGGGCCAGCGTGGTGTCGGTGGTGTCGCTGCTGGGCGCGGCCTTCATCTCCAGCCTGATCAACCTGCCGCTGCGCCGCCTGACGCAGGCCACGCGCGCCTTCGCCCAGGGCAAGCGCCCGGAGCGCCTGCCGGAAAAAGGCCCGATGGAAATCATGGAAGCCAACCGCAGCTTCAACCAGATGGTGACGCAATTGCAGCAGGTGGAATCCGACCGCGCCGTGATCCTGGCCGGCATCTCGCACGACCTGCGCACGCCGCTGGCGCGCATGCAGCTGGAAGTGGAGATGGCCAACCTGTCGAACGAGGCCCGCGAAGGCATCCAGTCCGACATCGGCCAGATGGACGCCATCATCGGCCAGTTCCTCGACTACGCCAAGCCGACCGAGGTATCGAGCTTCATCAACGTCGACCTCAGCGAACTGCTGAGCGATACCGCGCACGAGGCCGAGCGCCTGCCGGACGTGCGCATCAGCACCGACATCGCCCCCAACGCCCACGTGATGGGCAACGCCACCGACATCAAGCGCGTCATCAACAACCTGATCGAGAACGCCCGCCGCTACGGCAAGACGCCCGACAGCGAGCTGACCGAGATCGACATCAAATGCAGCATCAAGGGCATGCACACGTCGCGCCGCGTGGTGGTCGAAGTGCAGGACCACGGCAACGGCGTGCCGGACGACCAGATCGAACAGTTGCTCAAGCCCTTCACCCGGCTCGACGCCGCGCGCGGCCAGGCCAACGGCGCCGGCCTGGGCCTGGCCATCGTCGACCGCGTCATGCTGCGCCACGGCGCCGAACTGCATGTGCGCAACCGCGAAGGCGGCGGCCTGCTGATCCAGATCGTGATGAAGGCGGTTTGATGCGGGCACTGACGATAGCACTGCTGCTCGCGGCAGCCGGCCCGGCCGTGGCAGCCAAGCCTGCACCGGCGCCGCCGCGCATCGAACAACGCGAGCCGACCGAAGAGGAACGCAATTCCTTCGACATCTACTTCCACCAGAAGATGGTGGCCGAATCGCACGGCGCCCGTCCGGTGATGCCCCTGTTCGCACCGGCCTTCGACATCCAGCGCCAGCGCGGCAAGCCGTGGCAGGTGATCGCCCGCGTCGACTCGGCCCCGCGCCATTCGGCGGTCGACCTGTGCCGGCAGATACGCTCCAGCTTCATCTACGACGCCAAGGCGCCCAAGGACAGCCGCTGGAGCGTAACGGCCCAGGAACCGACCTGGCATGTGTGGCTGGCCCAGCCCAACACCATCTGCAGCGCCGTCCAGCACACCGTATTGATGGACCAGGCGTTGCGGCCGGAGGACGTGGTGGCGCTGCTGCGCCAGCACGGCGAACTGCTGAGCCGCGCACGCCTGCTCTTCGCCGGCAACTCGCGCTGCATCCGCCAGCGCGCACTGCCGTTCACGCTGCGCGCGATCACACCGGCGGCGCCGGCGGCCGGCGCACCCGTGATGTTCAGTTTGGTGTTTGAAAGCGACCGCGACACTGTGGCCCGTGTGGCCGTGCGCCGTCATCGCGGCGAGTACGCCGCCTGGAACGTCGACTGCGACTAGGCTGCGACTAAGCCCCCGCGCCGCTGCGGTTGATCGGGTGGTCCAGCGGCTCCAGCAGCCTGGTCAGCAGCAACTCGGTCGAGCCGTAGCCGTACAGCGAATCCGTCTCCAGCCCCGGCGTATCGTAAGGCACGGATTCCTCCCGCTCCGAACGGCTCGGATCGGCATCCGAATACGTCACGCGCCAGGCGCGTTTGAGCGCGTCCGCGCGACGCAAAAACTGCGGCACCGGCCACTGCGCCGGATCCCATTCCAGCGCATCGCCCAGCACCGGCCAATGGCCGCTGGCCAGCGCCATATCGCCCACGCGCAACACCTTGACCGCATCCTGCGGCCGCAGCGTGGCGAGCTCTTCCAGCGACGGCAAACGCGGCAGCTTGGGGCCGAACAGATACGCCAGCATGATCTTGCTGCCCGGCGACAGACGCGCCACCAAACCCCAGCCGTAGCCGCCATCCAGCAACGGCACGGCAAACCAGCTTCCCTCGTGATACGACTGCCTCATTCCTAACCTTTCACTCACACGATGCAGCAGGGTGTCGCCAAAATGTACCGACATAGGGCGCCTCCGCTAAAAGCTGTGACTGCTTCGTTGGCGCCTTGTGGCGCAAAGCGCAAGTTTAGCGGCGCGACGCGGAACGCGGCGCACGGCACCGCAGCCCGCGCCTGTGCTACACTACTGCCTCGCTAGGGGTCCTGGAGCTTTGCTGCCGGGTGAGAGATACCCTTCGTACCTGATCTGGATAATGCCAGCGAAGGAAAGCGCAAAGTAGTTCTCCCCTCCTTTGATGGCTCTCTTCGCGGTTCCAGCCGAACACGTAGAGAGTCCATATGTCCACACCAAAATTTGCAGTTTCCGTCATCGCCATGGCGGTGTTACAGGCTTTTCCCGGCGCCGCCGTCGCTGAAACCTCCGCTCCCGAGCAAGCCCTGCCCGAAGTGGTGATCACCGGCGCCAAGGCGCAGGCCAGCCGCGCCTCCGTGGCCGGCTTCGCCAACGCGCCGCTGCTGGAAACCCCGGCCTCGGTCAGCGTGCTGAGCTCGCAGCAGATGCTGGACCTGCAAATCCGCTCCACCACCGACGCCGCCAAATACGACGCCAGCCTGAGCGACGCCTACAACGCGGTCGGCTACTCGGAGCAGTTCTCGATCCGGGGCTTCAAGCTGGACAATTCCTCCAGCTACCGCAAGGACGGCATGGCCATCCCCGGCGAAACGCAAATCCCGCTGGAAAACAAGGAACGCCTGGAAGTGCTCAAAGGCCTGTCCGGCCTTCAGGCCGGCGTGTCCGCGCCGGGCGGCATCGTCAACTACGTCACCAAGCGCCCGACCGATACGCCGGTGCGCACCGTGGTGCTGGAAGAGCGCGAGCGCGGCACGCTGTACGGCGCCGTCGACCTGGGCGGCCGCTTTGAAGACAACCGTTTCGGCTACCGCTTCAACGCCGCCGCCGAACGCCTGCGCTCCTACATCAAGGGCGCGGACGGCAACCGCAAGTTCGTCTCGGCCGCCTTCGACTGGAAGATCTCGCCGCAGGCGCTGCTGCAAGTGGACGCCGACTACCAGAAGAAATCGCAAGTGACCGCGCCCGGCTTCCAGCTGCTGAACAACCTGACGCTGCCGAACATCCCGGCCGACACCATGCTCAACAACCAGCCGTGGAGCCGTCCGGTGGAAACCACCAGCAGCAATATCGGCGCCCGCTTCGAGTACAAGTTCACCCCCGACTGGAGCGCCACCGTCAGCGCCAACCAGCACAACTTCAAGCGCGACGACTACACCGCCTTCCCTTACGGCTGCGGCGCGGAAGGCCTGTACCCTGGCTTCTGCGGCAATGGCAATTACGACGTCTACGACTACGTCAGCCTGGGCGAGAAGAAATCGCCGCTGACCGTGCAGGCACTGGTGCAGGGCAAATTCACCACCGGCTCGATCGCGCACGCCTTCACCGGCGGCGCGTCGCTGTTCAAGAACAGCGAGAAATGGGGCGACTACCTGTACGTGCAGGCCAACCCGGACCACACCGCGTTCAGCAACATCTACCATCCGATCATGGTTCTGCCGGCAGGCGGCAGCAGCGGCCAGGTCTCCGAGCGCCGCCGCGACAACGAACGCGCCCTGTTCGCGCAGGACATCCTGAGCCTCAACGAGCAACTCAAGCTGCACGCCGGCGCGCGCTACGTGCAGGTCAAGCGCGACGAAATCGTCGACGCCACGCTGCCGTTCGCCCACACCGATATCGGCTTCTGGCTGCCGAACGTGGCGCTGGTGTACAGCCTGCGTCCCAACGTCTCGGTCTACACCTCGTACGCACAGGGCCTGGAGCACGGCGGCGTCGCCGGCATCGGCACCAAGAACGTTGGCCTCGCGCTGGCGCCCGGCAAATCGAAACAGGTGGAAGTGGGCGTCAAGGCCGACATCCATCCGGACCTGAGCGCCAGCGTCGCCCTGTTCGAGATCCGCAAGGGCCTCGAATACACCGACGCGCAGAAGTACCTGGTGCGCAACGGCCAGGCGCAGAACCGCGGCCTGGAGATGGCCCTGAACGGCCGCGCCTCGCGCGATCTGACGGTGGGCGTATCGGCCACCGCGCTCAACACGCGCCAGCGCGACACCGGCCAGGCGGACCTGGACGGCAAACGCGTCACCAACGTCGCCGCCTTCAAGTCGAGCGTGTACGCCGACTACGCCGTGCCGCAAGTAGCAGGCCTGTCGGTCAACGCCAACTGGGTCTACTCGGGCAAAAAAGCGTTCGACAAGGAGAACCAGGTATTCGTGCCGGGCTACCACGTGATGAACCTGGGCGGCGCCTACGCCACCCGCATCGCCGGCATGCAGGCCACGCTGCGCGCCAGCGTCGACAACGCGTTCGACAAGTTCTACTGGCGCGATGTCACCCCGGACCTGGGCGGCTACCTGATGCCGGGCGCTACGCGGACCTTCCGCGTGTCGGCCCAGATGGACTTCTAAAAGATCAGCTGCGCGCGCATCGAAAAACTCTTCGCTGCGCGCGCCGAGTTCCTGCCGATCAGGTAAGCGAATTCGTACTTGATCTCCTGCCGGCCGATATCGCGGTGCCCGAACACCGCCGGCCCGGCGCGGTGCGACTGCTGCCGGTACGGCAGCCAGTCATTCCACTGTCCCACTTCACCGAAAGCCTGCACACCGGGCTGAAACCAAGGCTTCCAGTTGTGCTTGACCTGTAGTTGATAGGTCAGCTCCATCGGATGCTCGCCGCCGCCCGGCGCCACGCGATAGTCGCGCTGGAAGAACAGGTTGGCGTTGAACTGCGTGCGGCCGATTTCCGTCTGCAGCACCGGCCCCCACTCCAGCGCATAGCCGCTGGCATTGTCGCGCGCCTTTTCCAGCTTGGTGTGCAGCGCCAGGTCGAAGTCGTACTGGCCTTGCGTCAGCAGGTAGTCGTTCTGCCACGCCGTTTCCACCCAATGACCGGCGCCGCCGTTCATCTTGACCCACTTGGCATAGACCTCGGTGTACCAGCGCGACGTGACGCCGTAGCCGATGCCGATTTCCGGCGCGGCCACGGTCCTGCCCTTGTAGTGGGCGTTCCAGTATTTGTAGTCGAGGGAGAGCTGGCCTTCCACATCGTAGGTGGAGACCAGGTAGTAGCCGGTATCGGCCAGCGCCAGCGGGGATATGCACATCAACATCGCCGCCAGCTGCTTTTTCATCGTAGATGCCGCTCCACTTGGGACAGTCGTTCAGCCGGATCGCCGGATACCAGCAGATAGGGTATCCCACGCGCCGCCAGCTCGTCCAGCAGCATGCGGTCGATAATCACGCTCACCTCTTCGGATTCGCGATGCAGGCCTTCCTCCACCCACGGAATATCCGGCGCCGTCACCAGCGTGATGGCGTAGTCCTGCTGGTGGCTGGCCGCCAGCGCGCCCAGTTGCCGATCGAAGCCGCCGAAATAGTGGCGGCCGTACACCAGCGTCATCAACGGCGCGGTGTCGCAAAAAAGATACTTGTGGGCGCGCGGCGCGGCCGCATCCTCGCGGTCGCGCTGCGTGGCGGCGATGTGGAACTGATCCTCCGCCACCGGCACCCGCTCTTCCGTGTCGACGAACTCGCGCAGATACTCCGGCACCCACAGCGTTTGATAATGCTCGGCCAGCGCAGCCGCCAGCGTCGACTTGCCCGACGAGGTCGTGCCCAGCACGGCCACCCGCAGCGGCGCCGGGCTCATTCCAGCACCATGCGGCGGTCCTTGCCGTCTATGCGCCAGGCGCGCAGGCCGATCGCCGCCATGGCGACGAACACCGCATACAGCACCGCCGTCAACATCAGGTGCTTGTGCACGTACAGCGCCACGTACAGCACATCGACGACGATCCATACCACCCAGTTCTCCAGCTTTTTACGCGACAGCAGAAGCTGGCCCAACAGGCTGCCGGCGGTGAGGAAGCCGTCGGCCATCGGCACATCGGTATCCGTGTAGTGCGACAGGAACCACCACAACAGCCCGAAACCCAGCAGCCAGCCGCCGACGGCCAGCCAGCCGCTGTTGCGGTCCAGCCGCGTCACCGGCAGCGATTCCGCCGTGCTCGGCACACCGCTCAGCCACTGCTTCCAGCCCCATACCGACACCGCGATAAACACCAGTTGCAGCGCCATGTCGCCGTACAACTTGGCGTCGTAGAACACCACGCCGTAAATCGCCGACGACAGGATGGACAGCAACCAGGCCCAGTGCAATTGGGTGATGTTGAACAGCACCGTGATCACCGCCAGCACAAAGCCGAGCAATTCAAGCGGCGTAGTGCCGAAGCCAAACAGGACAAGCGGATCGTTCATCAGTTCCGGAGGGGTAGCGCGGCCAGGGCCGCCAGGGTGGGAAATATCGCCGCGGCAGTATGCGAGTTTTCAGCTGAATAAGCAAGATTTGGCGGCCCGCCGCCCGCACATTCCTAAAAGCACAACATTACATAATAAACATTGTTATTGATTTGAAATTGCCCATATGTCATTATTAATTGGCAACATCCTTTTAATCCATATGGAGCATCAGAATGCGAAAAATCCTGTTTCTCGCCGCAGCCCTGGCGGCCGGCGCGGCACACGCCGACTTCATCCCCCGCGTCGTCTCCGGACAAAACGTCGCCACCGTCAGCGTCAACGGCGGCAGCCTGTCGTACTCGCAACCCTGGGGCAACGGCACGCTGGGCGCGCTGATTGTCGACGCGCAGAACGTGCCGCGCCAGATCGAAAACGGCTTGAACGCCGCCGCCGCCAACGCCATCAACGGCCATGGCGCGACCTTCGGCAAAGGCACGGTGACCGGCACCCCCACCCTCACCCTGCGTCCCGATGCGAGCGGCGTCGTGTTCGCGACCATGACCGGCCTCAGCTATCGTGTCACCTCGTCCTTCAGCGGCACCAAATGGGGCGTGATCAACTACAGCTGCACCAACACCACCGACTACAACAACATCACCGTCACCGCGCAGTACGGCACGGCTGATGGCGTGATCCCGCCCACCAAGGTCGGCATCAACGGCACCCTGAACACTTCCACCGATTGCGACTCCAACCTCAGCTGGATACTGCCCGTGCTCGGCGACATCCTGATCAACAAGGCCGAAGGCAAGGTCGATGCCGGCATCGCCAACGCCGTGCAAAATGGTTTGGCCGGCGTGACGCAGAACTTCTTCTTCAAGCGCGACCAGAACTGGCTGGTGGGCCTGAACCGCCTGATCCCGGCCGACAAGGTCGTCACCTATCCAGGCGGCAGCTTCCCGCTGGGTCAATACATCGCCAACAACCTGCCCTACCTGATCGCCAACAGCCAGATCACGCTGAAGCTGGGCCGCGGCGCCAACCTGAACCCGGTGTTGGGCACCAACGAACCGCCGTATGACCTGAGCGGCGACGCCATCACGCTGACGCTGACGTCGCCGGGCGTGAACTTCACGGCCAACCTGAGCGAGCAGGTCCACGTGTACTGGCTGTGGCAATGCAGCATCGCCAATCCATCGCGCAAGTGCCAGGATCCGCGCTAAGCTTGGACAAGAAAAAAGCCCCGTGTGCGCATGCGACGTCAAGATCGTCGCACCGCCACACGGGGCTTTTTAACTTCAGAAGCGTCCAGGCTTACTTGGACTTGGCCGGATACTTGATGGTCATTTCCTTCAGCACGTTATCGGCGTGGTCCACTTCGGCCATCACCCACAGCATGTAGCGGATATCCATGTGGATGGCGCGGGTGATGGCGGTATCGAAGTACCAGTCCTTGGTGATGGACTCGTAGGTCGAATCGAAATTCAGGCCGATCAACTCGCCGTTACGGTTCATCACAGCGGAACCGGAATTGCCGCCGGTGGTGTCGGCGCTGGTCAGGAAGTCGACCGGCACCGTGCCCAGGACAGGATCCTTGAACTGGCCGTAGCGCTTGGCCTTGATCGCATCCAGCAGTTTTTGCGGCGCGTTGAACGGATCCTTGCCGGTGTTCTTCTCGACGATGCCTTCGACCGTGGTGAACGGGCCCTTGGTGATGCCGTCCTTAGGCGAGTAAGGCGACACGGTGCCGTAGGTCACGCGCAGCGTCGAATTCGCATCCGGGTAGACCGGCTTGCCCTGCGATTTCTTCCACGCGATCACGGCCTGCATGTATTGCGGGATCACGCGTTCCAGGTTGCCGTCCAACTCCTTGCGGCGCTCCTTCAGCAACTGGGTCACGTCGTCCAGCTTGACGGCCAGCTGCACGAAGGCGTCGTTCGACGCGGCCATGGCGGCGGCATCCTTGCCCACCCACGCCAGGCGCTTGGCGGTGTCGCCCAGCTCGGACTTGGCGTACAACGCAGGCACCGCATCCACGGCAGGCAGCAGCGCATCCAGGCCGCTGACGTGCATGGACTTCGGCAGCTTTGCATAACGCTGCAAGGCGGCGACGAAGCGCGCCTGGTCCACGCTGCCCACGTAGGACTGCTCCAGGCGGTTCAGGCGGGCCTTGATGAAGGTCAGGTCGCGCTGCTGGTAACCGGTTTCGCGGTCCGCGTCCGGCTTGGCGCTTTCACGCGCCAGGCGGTACAGCGTGCTGCCGCTTTTCAGCAGGTCGCCGGTGGTGGCGACGCTGTAGCCGAATTCCTCGTCGCTCAGCGCCAGGTCGGCGGCGATCACGGCATCCAGTTCGGCCAGCAGGGTTTTCGACACGCCCGCCTGCTTGTTGTACCAGGCGCGGAACTCCGCATCCTGCACATCCTTGATGGCGGCGATGTCCTTGCGCGCAAAGCCGTCCAGCAGGCCCTGGGTTTTCTTCATCACGTTGTTCATGCTCTTGTCGACGCTGGCGTAACGCACGGCGGCGGCAGGATTGCCCTTGGTGGCGGCGGCGATCACGTCCAGGTCGGCCTGGATCTCGGCCACTTTGGCCGGATAAGCCGAGTCGCGCGCGGCGCGGATTTCCGACGGCAGCTTGTAGCGGCTGGTGCGGCCAGGGTAGCCGGCCAACAGCACCGGATCGCCGTTTTTCAGGCCGGCGGCGGAGACCACCAGGAAGTCCTTCGAGTGGTAAGGCACGTTGTCCGGCGACGGGTCGGCCGGACGGCCGTCCTTGCCCACGTAGGCGCGCAGGAAGGAGTAGTCGCCGCCCTGGCGTGGCCATTCGTAGTTGTCGATGTCGCCGCCGAAGTTACCGATCATGTCGGCCGGCGCATACACCAGGCGCACGTCGCGTATCATCATCTGGCGGATGCGGTAGTACTCCAGGCCGCGATGGAAAGCCGGCACCGAGCAGCGGTAGATCTTGTCGCTCTCGCATTCGGCGATCAGCGCCTTGATCGATTTTTCCACGGCGTCGTGGCGCTGCTTGCCGCTCATGGTGTCGCTCACGCCCTTGAGCACGCGCTCGGTGACGTTTTCCACCTTGTCGGTCACGTAGACCAGCGTGTTCGGGCCGCCCGGCAGCTCTTCGGCGCGGGTCTTGGCCAGATAGCCGTCGACGATGTAGTTGTGTTCCGGCGTGGCGTTGCGCTGGATCGCGCCGTAGGCGCAATGGTGGTTCGTCACCACCAGGCCGGCGTCCGACACAAACGACGCCGAGCAGCCGCCCAGCGAGACGATGGCGCTCATCGGATGCTTGGACAGGTCGGCCAGTTTTTCGGCCGGGATCGTGATGCCGATGCGCTTCAATTCGGATTTCAGCTGCGGCAGCTGGTACGGCTGCCATTGGCCTTCGTCGGCCTGGGCCGCGGTGGCGGCCATCAGCGCCGCTGGAAGAATTAGATATTTTAACAAGATATATGCCCCAGTTTGAGTTCTGGCGGCAGTATATGCCTTCTGCGGAAGGCTGAAAATGCTTTTATGTTCAGACGGGCAGCTCAAAGTCCATCGTCAGCGTGCAGCCGGCGCCCGGCTTGTAACGGCCGATATCGAGGCGCCCGCCCAGCGAAGCCGCCCGCTGCGCCATGCCGATCAAGCCGAACGACTCGCTCTTGCCACGGTGCTGGGGCGCGATGCCGATGCCGTCGTCGCTGACGATGAACAGCAGCCGGCCGCCCTTGCGCCGCAGCGTCACCTCGACCCGGCTGGCGCCCGCGTGGCGCCGCACATTGCTCAGCGCTTCCTGCAGGCTGCGGAACAGCACGATCTCCATCGCCGGCGCGATGGCGTCGAACACCGCGTCCTCCGGCAGCACCAAGGTGCACGCCAGGCCGCTGCGCTTGCGGAACTCGCCCACCTGCCACTCCAGCGCCGCCTGCAGGCCCAGGTCCAGCACCGCCGGCCGCAGATCGTTCATGATCCCGCGCACGCTGCTGATGGTGGTGTCGACGTTCTCCAGCACCGCGTCCACCCGCTGGTGCAGCCGCGCATGGCGCTCGCTGGTGCGGGTGCTGAGCATGGAGATGTCGATGCGCAGCGCCAGCAGGTTCTGTCCCAGCTCGTCGTGGATGTCGCGGGCGATGCGGGTGCGTTCCTCTTCCTTGACCACTTCCAGGTGCTCGGCCAGCTTGCGCAGCTGCTCGCGCGATTCGTGCAGCGCGGCCTCGGCGCGCTTGCGTTCGACCACCTCCAGCATCAGCTGGCGATTGGCTTCGGTCAGTTCGGCGGTGCGCGCCTCCACCCGCGCATCGAGCTCGCGCGACAGTTTCAGCAGCGCCGCCTCGGCCTGCTGGCGCGCCGTGATGTCCGAGAACACGCCGATGTAGTGGCTGATGATGCCGTCGTCGTCCCGCACCACCGTCAGCGACATGGAGGCCACGTACGGCGTACCTTCGCGCCGCCGGTTGTACACCTCGCCCTGCCATTTGCCGTAGGTGCGCAGGCAGCGCAACGCCTCGGCGTGGTAGCCGACGGGATGGGCGCCGGGCCGGCCCAGGAAGCGCGGATTGCGGCCCAACGCCTCCTCCACCGTGTAGCCGGTCAGCGTGGTAAAGGCAGGGTTGACGAACACGATGTCCTGCAAGGCGTCGCATACCAGCACCGCCTCGTTGATGCTGTCGAGTACCTGGAAAGCCCGCCGCCGCGCCTCGTCGCGCACATCGTCGCTGCCGATGTCGGTCAGGATCATGCGGCACTTGGGCGCCGTCATGTCCATATTGGCTTCGATGCGGATGCGGTGCAGCGAACGGGCCGCCGCGCCGGCGTGCGGATCGAACAGCGGCACCTCCAGCACGGCTCGGCCGCCGTCGTGGCGCAACGCCAGCAGGAAGCTGCGCAGCGTCGCCTGCGATTGCGGCGCCACAAACTGTTCGAAGCGCTTGCCCTGCAGATTCTGGCGCGCGCTGCCCAGCATTTCGGCGACGGCGAAGTTGGCGCGGATGATGCGGCCGTCGGCGTCCAGCGACAGATAGCCGGCCGGCGCCTGGTCGTACAGCGCGGCGTAGTTGTCGCGCCCCGCCTCGGCCTGGTCGCGCTCCAGCTGCAACTCGACCAGCGCGGTGTTCTGCATGTCCAGTTCGATCTGGCTGACCTGGAGCTCATGCCAGCGTTTGAGCTCATCGCTTTCGCTCGCCGCCGATGGTGGGCGGACATCCGGCAGCGCCGCCACCGTCATTTCGGCGATCTGGCGCAGTTGCACTGGATCGAGTTCGGGACGATGGCGTTTGCGCATGCTAGTCTGAGCCTCTCTGCATCGAGCGTAGCTGCGTTTCAAGCTGCTTCGACTCGCTGATATTGATGAAAGTAACCACCACTCCGTCGATCACATTCTCCACTGTCCGGTAGGGCATGATGCGTACCGTGTACCAGCCGCCGCTATGCGTCGGTATTTGCCGCTCGCTGAACACCAGCGTGCGCAGCACCTCCCGGGCATCTTGCTCCAGCTCGGGGTATTGCAGGTCGTTGACGATGTCGCTCAGCGGGCGCTGCACATCGCCCGGTATCAGCTTGTAGATCTGCGTGCTGCGGTCGGTGTAGCGGCGGATGCGCAGCTCGCCGTCGAGGAAGATGGTGGCGACATCGGTGCTGTTGAGCAGATTCTTCATATCGCCGTTCACCAGCGACAGGTCGTCGACCTTCGATTGCAGCTCGGCGTTGACGGTGTACAGTTCCTCGTTCAGCGACTGCATCTCCTCCTTCGAGGTGGTCAGCTCCTCGTTGGTCGATTGCAGTTCCTCGTTGGTGGACTGCAGCTCTTCGTTGGCCGACTTGAGTTCTTCCCGCGAAGCCTGCATCTCGTCGCGCACCGCCTTGATCTCCAGCCTGGCCTGCGCCAGCTGCTGCTCCAGTTCCAGCACTTGCGGATTGCTGGAGCGCGAGCGGCGCTTTTCCGGCGGCAGCGGCACGCTGCCAAAGGTCAGCAGCACGCTGCCGGACAAGGGACCATTGCCGGGCATGGCCTCGGCGGTAAGGTCCAGCGCCTGCGACGGCTTGCCGGCGTCGTCGCGCTGGATCAGGCCACGCACGGCGATCATGCCCTCGCCCTGGACCGCGCGCTTGAGCAGGTCGGCCAGCTCGTGGCGCAGGCCCTCGCGCGCCATCGCATGGATGTTCCAGTTGGCCTTGCCCGCCGCCGGTTCCAGATAGGCGCCGGTGCGCCCGTGGATGTACAGGATGTCGCCATGGGCGTTGACCAGCACGGCGGCCGGCGAGTGCTTCTTGAGCAGCTGCTGCTCGACCTGGGATTGAAGATTACCGTTCATGGATGGGTGCTGAGTCTCGCTGGCGGAAGAAATCGATACGCTGTTGACGCGCGTCGGGAAATAGTTGGCGACGCGTTCGATGGACGCGTCCAGGCGGCGATAGATGCGGCCCGCGCCGCTCATCGGCGCGAACAGCTCGTTGAAATGGCCGGGCGTATCGGCGCTGCCGAGCATCAGCAGCCCGTCGGTCTTGAGCGCGTAGTGGAACAATGGTATCAACTGTTCCTGCAGCTTGGCCGTGAAGTAGATCAGCAGGTTACGGCAGCACAGGATATCGAGCTTGGTGAACGGCGGATCGGAAATGATGTTCTGGCGCGCGAAGATGATGGTGTTGCGCACATCCTTGCGGATGACGTAGCCACCATTTTCAGACGGTATGAAGTAGCGTTGCAGCTGCCCGGGCGTGACATAGTCTTCGATGCCGGCGTCGAACACCCCCTGGCGCGCGCGGTCGATGGCGTCGCCATCGAGATCGGTGGCGAAGATCTGCAGCGTGTAGCGCGCTGCGGGCCGCTGCTGCTCCAGCACTTCGTTGAAAGCGATCGCCAGCGAATAGGCTTCCTCGCCGGTCGAGCAGGCCGGCACCCAGGCCTTGAAAGCCGCACCTTCGGGATGCGCCGCCAGTAGCTGCGGCAACGCCGTCGCCATCAGGTACTCCCACACCTTGGCATCGCGGAAGAAGTTGGTGACGCCGATCAGCAGCTCCTTGAACAGCAGCTCGATCTCGGCCGGGTTCCCGGCCAGCACGGCGACGTAATCGGCCAGCGCGGCGCATTGGCGCACCTGCATGCGGCGGTCGATACGGCGCAACATGGTGCTCCGCTTGTAGTCCGAAAAATCGGCGCCGGTCTGCTTGAGCAGCAGGTGGAACAGCTGTTGCAGCGCATTGCGATGGACGGCTGCATCGGCCGGAAAAACGGTTTGCTCGCCGCGCCACCAGTCGGCCAGGCGGGCCGCCATCTCGCCCGGCAGCGCCACGATATCGACCACCTTGGCAGCGATAGCGCTGGAAGGCATGGGGTCGAAGCGCGCCGACTCCGGCAGCTGAGCCATCGTCAGGCCGCCGCGCTCGCGCACTGCGCGCAAGCCCAACGTACCGTCTTCGCCCATGCCGGAGAAGACGATGGCCACCGCCCGCTCATTGCCGCGTGCAGCCAGCGCCTGGAAGAAGCTGTCGATCGGCAGGCGGCGACCGCGCGAGCCGGACGGCGGCAGCACGGCAAAGCTGTCGCCGTCGAAACCGAGATCGTGGTTGGGCGGAATCACATACACATGGGCTGCCTCGACGGCCATGCCGTCTTCGACTTCGCACACCGGCATGCTGGTGACACGCTGCAGCAGCTCGGGCAGCAGCGCCTTGTGCATAGGGTCGAGATGCTGGATGACGACATAGGCGAAGCCGCTGCCCGGAGGCACGCAGGCCAGGAACTCGCAGATCGGATCAAAGCCGCCGGCCGACGCGCCGATGCCGACCACCGGCACAGCACCGCCATCCGGCATCGACACCGGATTTTCGACGGGAGGAGCTAGCAGTTCATGGGCGGTGCGTTTGGTCATCGTGGCATGTCCACCGCCGGAAGAACCCTGCACCGGCGGTCAGGCGTCTCGGAGAAAATGGTATTTGTTTACATCTTGCCAGATGATTATACAAACACCACGTCCAAAAACCAAGCGCCGCCGCCTTGCTGTTGCAGGCCCTACTCGCTAGCGGTATGCCAGCCGCCGCCGAGCGACTGAATCAGCGCCACCGCAGTTGTCTGACGATCTGCCTGCGATTGGACCAGTGCGCGGCGCGCGGCCAGCGCCGTGTTCTGCGCCGTCACCACGTCGCTGTAACCGACTTGGCCGGCGCGGTAACGGTTGAGCATCTGCGCCTCGACCTGGTCGGCCGCCTCGGAGGCGATCTTGCGCAAGTCCTGCTGCTGGGCCAGCGCGCGGGTCGCGGCAAGCTGGTTCTCGACATCGGCAAACGCGGTCAGCACGGTCTGGCGGTACTGGGCGATGGCCGCATCGCGCGCGGCCTCTGCGCCGCTGACGCGGGCCTTGGTGGCGCCGGCATCGAACAGCGTCTGCGCCGCCGACAGGCCCAGCGACCACAGGTTGTTGGAGGCGTTGAACAAGCCGCCGGTGGAGCTGGAGCCGTAGCCGAAGGAGCCGGTCAGGTTCAGGCTCGGGAAGTAGGCGCTGCGGGCCACGCCGATCTGTTCATTGGCGGCGGCCACGCGGCGCTCGGCGGCGGCGATGTCCGGCCGGCGTTGCAGCAGCGTCGATGGCACGCCGGTCGGCACATCGGGCACCACCACTTTCCACGGCGCGGGCGGCAGGCTGAAATCGCTGGCGGCCTTGCCCAGCAGGACCGCGATCGCATGCTCCAGCGTGGCGCGCTGGCGGCCCAGCGTGACCTGGTCGATGCGGGCGTTGGCCAGCTGGGTTTGCGCCTGCAGCAGGTCCGACTTGGCGGCGATGCCGGCGTCGAAGCGGTTCTGCGTGATTTGCAGCACGCGCGCATAGCCTTCGGTAGTGGCGTCCAGCAGCGCTTTCTGGGCGTCGGTCTGGCGCAGCGAGAAGTAGTTGGTGGCCAGCTCGCCCTGCGCCGACAGGCGCGCGGCGGCCAGTTCGGCGGCGCTGGCCTGCATGCCGGCGCTGGCGTTGTTGGCGCCTGCGCGCAGCTTGCCCCAGATGTCCGGCTCCCAGCTGCCGCCGATGCTGGCGCGGTACTGGTTGGCGGTCGGCGTGTTGCCGCCTCCGCCGGAGCGGTTGGCGCTGCCGTTGAGCGTCGCCGATGGGAACAGCGAAGCGCGCTGCTGGTCGACCAGCGCCCGCGCCTGCGCATAGTTGGCGACGGCGGCGGCGACGTTCTGGTTGGAGACGTCGATGCTGTCGGCCATCTGGTTCAGCAGCGGATCGCCGAACAACTGCCACCACGGGCCGCGTTCCAGCGTATCGGCCGGCGCGGCGGCGGTCCAGCCGGCGGCCGTTTTCTCGGCCTCGGTGGCGGTTTCCTTGTAGGCCGACGGCTGCGGCGTGGACGGCAGCTGGTACGCAGGGCCGACGGCGCAGCCGCTGGCCAGCAGCGCCGCCAGCGCGATCAATGTGTAGCGGAAGGATGGTGCGTGTGTGTTCATGGTGTGCTCGGCACTTCGCTGTGGATGCGGCTTAAATGTTGTTCGGACTTGCCGCGGCGGCGCAGCTTGTCCATCAGGATGTAGACCACCGGTGTGGTCAGCAGCGTCAATACCTGGCTGGCGATCAAGCCGCCGATGATGGCCACGCCCAGCGGCTGGCGCAGCTCGGAGCCTTCGCCGAAGCCGATCGCCAGCGGCAGCGCGCCCAGTGCGGCGGCCAGTGTGGTCATCAGGATCGGGCGGAAGCGCAGCAGGCAGGCTTCGCGCACCGCCTGCAACGGCGTCAGGCCGCGCGAACGCTCCGCCTCCAGCGCGAAGTCGATGATCAGGATGGCGTTCTTCTTGACGATACCGATCAGCAGGAAGATGCCGATCAGCGAAATGGTCGAGAACTCCATCTTGAAGATCAACAGCGCCAGCACCGCGCCCACGCCCGCCGACGGCAGCGTGGTCAGGACCGTGATCGGGTGCACCAGGCTTTCATACAGGATGCCGAGCACGATGTAGATCACCACGATGGCGGCCAGGATCAGCAACGGCAGCGACTTGTTGCTGTCCTGCGCGGCCTTGGCCGAACCCTGGAAGCTGCCGCGCACATTGTTCGGCATGCCGATTTCCGCCTCCGCCGCCTTGATCTGCTCAGCGGCGTCGGACAGGCTGGTGCCGGGCTGCAGGTTGAAAGCGATGGTGGTCGCCAGCTCGCCGTCCTGGTGGTTGATCGAAGTCGGCGCCGAGCTCTCGGCGAAGCTGGCCAGCGCCGACAGCGGCACCATGGTGGTGGCCTTGGTGCTCAGCGCGGAGCCCGACGACGCATCCTTGACCGCAGGCGCGGCCACGTTGGCCGGCGTGGCACTGGCCGTGCTGGCGCTTGTACCGGTACTCGTCGCGCCGGAGGCCACCGTCAACGCCACCGGTGCGCCGTTCGGATTGCTGGCGCTCGGCGCAGGCAGGCCTTTCGACGGTACATAAACATCGTTCAGCGCCGCCGGGCTCTTGGCAAACTCCCTCGGCACTTCCATGATGACGTGATACTGGTTCAGCTCAGAGTAGATGGTGGCGACCTGGCGCTGGCCGAAGCTGTTGTACAAGGCGTTGTCGACATCGCGCGCCGACAGTCCCAGGCGCGAGGCGCTGTTCTTGTCGATGGTGACGAAGGTCTCGACGCCATTGTCCGCCTGGTCGGTATCGACGTCGGTGAGCGCCTTCTGCCCTTTCATCGCATCGGCCAGACGGCTGGCCCACTTCTTCAAGTCGGCCTGGTTGTCGCTCTTGAGCGTGTACTGATAGTTGGAATTGGCCTGACGTCCACCGGCCCGCAGATCCTGCACGGGGCTGAGGAACAGGCTCACGCCCGTCACCCTGGCGAGCTTGGGCCGCAGGCGCGCGATCACGGCCTGCCCCGCCACCGTGCGCTGGCTGGCGGGTTTCAGGTTGATGAACATGAAGCCGCCGCCGGCCCTGCGGCCGCCGGTAAAGCCCACCACCGTGGCGACATCGGGATCGTCCTTGATGATGTTGACCAGCTGTTTCAGCTTGCCCTGCATGGCCTGGAAAGAGATGCTCTGGTCGGCGCGGATGCCGCCGTTGATCTGGCCCGTATCCTGCTGCGGGAAGCCGCCCTTCGGTATCGCCGCAAACAGGTAGAAGTTCAGGCCGATCACGAACACAAGGCTCAGCATCACCAGCCACACGCTGGACAGCGCCCAGTCCAGGCTATGCTCGTAGCCCTTCAGGATGAAATCGAAACCGCGCTCGAAGAAGCGGGCGATACGGCCCGGCGGTTTGGCGTGGACATGGCCGGGCTTGAGCAGCCAGGCGCACATCATCGGCGTGGTGGTCAGCGAGACCACCAGCGAAATCATCACCGCCGCCGACAGCGTGACGGCGAACTCCTTGAACAGCGCGCCGAACTGGCCACCCATGAACAGCAGCGGAATGAACACGGCGATCAGCGAAAGGCTGATCGACAGCACGGTAAAGCCGACCTCGCGCGCGCCCAGCAGCGCCGCCTCGAAGCGGTCCATGCCGGCCTCGATGTGGCGAGTGGTATTTTCCAGCACCACGATGGCGTCGTCGACGACGAAGCCTGTGGCCACGGTCAGCGCCATCAGCGACAGGTTGTTCAGGCTGAAGCCCAGCAGGTACATCGCGCCGAAGGTACCCAGCAGCGACACCACGGTCGCCACCGCTGGCACGATGGTGGCGCGCACGCTGCGCAGGAAGGCGCTCACCACCAGCACCACCAGCAGGATGGAGATGATCAGCGTAATCTCGATCTCGTGCAGCGACGAGCGGATCGAGTTGGTGCTGTCGCTGGCCACGTCGATCTTGACGTCCGACGGCAACTGCGCCTGCAACAGCGGCAGTTGCGCGCGCACGCTGTTGACGGTTTCGATGACGTTGGCGCCCGCCTGCGAACGCAGGATGACGATGATCGCCGGCTTGCCGTTGAACAGACCGAGGTTGTTGTTGTCCTCGACGCCGTCGATCACCTGCGCCACGTCCTGCAAGCGGATGGCGGTGTCGTTGCGCCAGCCGACCACCAGGTTGCGGTAGTCGGCGGCGGAGCGGCCGCCGCTGGCGTTGGCCGAGACGGAATAGATCTGCAAGCGGCGGCCATTGCCCTGCAAGGCGCCGCGAGGACGATTGGCGTTGGTAGCCTGGATGGCCGCACGCACATCTTCCGCCGACAGGCCGTAGCGGTTCAACGCATAGGGATTCAGCTCCACGCGCACCGCAGGCAGCGAGCTGCCGCCCAGTTCCACGTCGCCCACGCCGGTCACTTGCGACAGGCGTTGCAGCACGGTGTTGGAGACGGCGTCGAAGATCTGGCCCGGCGTGCGGGTGTCCGAGGTCAACGCCAGAATCATCACCGGGATGCCGGAGGTATTGGCCTTGCGGTAGGTCGGGTTGCTGCGCAGCGTGGCAGGCAGGTCGACGCGGCTGGCGTTGATGGCCGCCTGCACCTCGCGGGCGACCGAATCGACGTTGCGGTTCAAGTCGAATTGCAGGGTCACGCTGGAGGAGCCGGTGTTCGATTGCGACGTCATCTCGTTGACGCCGGCGATCACGCCCAGGTGGCGCTCCAGCGGCGTGGAGACGCTGGTGGCCATGGTGGCGGGACTGGCGCCCGGCAGGTTGGCGTTGACCGAAATGACGGGGAAGTCCACCTGCGGCAGCGGCGCCACCGGCAGCACGAAAAACGCGCCGATGCCGGCCAGCGCAAGGCCGCACGTCAGCAGGACGGTGGCGATCGGGCGCTTGACGAAGGGCGACGACAGGTTCACAGCGCACCACCTTCAATCTGCGCCGGCGGGTTGGCTGCCTTGCGGCCGAAGCGGCGCGCCAGGCTGTCGAAGCCGAGGTAGATCACCGGCGTGGTGAACAGCGTCAGCATCTGGCTGACGATCAAGCCGCCGAAGATGGCCAGGCCCAGTGGACGGCGCAGTTCCGCGCCCTCGCCCCAGCCCAGCATCAGCGGCACGGCGGCGAACAGCGCGGCCAGCGTCGTCATCAGGATCGGGCGGAAGCGCAGCAGCGCGGCCTGGTGGATGGCCTCGCGCGGCGGCTTGCCCTGCTCCCGCTCCGCCTCGATGGCAAAGTCGATCATCATGATCGCGTTCTTCTTGACGATACCGATCAGCAGGATGATGCCGATGATGCCGATCACGCCCAGGTCCTGGCCGCTGACCAGCAGCGCCAGCAAGGCGCCGACGCCGGCCGACGGCAGCGTCGACAGAATCGTCAGCGGGTGGACATAGCTCTCGTACAGCACGCCCAGCACGATATACACGCAGATCACGGCGGCCAGGATCAGCCACAGTTGATTCGACAGCGAGGCCTGGTAGGCGCCGGACGCGCCGAGGAAGGTCAGCGTGACCGAGGCCGGGAAATGGATGTCTGCGGCGGCCTGCTTGATGCCGTCCACCGCCGTGCCCAGCGAAACGCCGGGCGCCGTGTCGAAGCCCAGCGTGGTGGCCGGGTACTGCGCCACGTGCGTGACCTGCAACGGCGCGGCGCGCTCGCTGATGGTGGCCACCGCCGACAGCGGCGTGGCCTTGCCGGAGCCGGTGCGGATCTGCAGGTTGCCCAGGTCGGCCGGGGTGGTGATGTCGTCGCGGCGCGCTTCCAGGATTACGCGGTACTGGTTGGTCTCGGTGAAGATGGTCGAGACGATGCGCTGGCCGAAGGCGCTGTACAGCGCGTCATCGATGGAGGCGGCGGTGATCGACATGCGCGAGGCGCTGTCGCGGTCCACGCTGACGTAGGCCGCGTTGGCGCTGGCGCCCACGTCAGACACCACATTGCGCAGCTCATGCCGCGTGCGCATCTGCTCCGCCAATTTGGTGGCCCACAGGTTGACGGTGGCGTTGTCCGCTCCTTCGATCGACACGCGGAACTGGGTCGGGCCGGATTCGGCGTCGATGGTCAAGTCCTGGGTCGGTTGCAGGTACAGCGTCAGGCCGGCGATCTGCGACACGCGCTGGCGCAGGCGGTCCATGGTTTCCTGCTGGCTGCCGATGCGCTTGTGCTTCAGGTTGATCAGCATGCTGCCGGTATGGAGCATGGTGTTGTTGGCGGCGTCCACGCCGACCACGGAGCTGAGCGTGCCGACGTCCGGGTCTTCCAGGATCAGGCGCGCGGCCTGCTGCTGCAAGTCCGCCATCTTGGCGTAGGAGACGGCCTTGCCGGTCTCCAGGCGCGCCTGCAACTGGCCGGTGTCCTGGGTCGGGAACAGGCCTTTCGGTATCACCACGTACAGCAGCACCGTCAGCGCCATCGTGCCCAGTGCGACCAGCAGCGTCAGGCCGGCGTGGTTCAGCACCCAGGTCAGCGAACGGTCGTAGTGGCCGACCACCCAGTCGAAGAACTGCTGGAAGCGGCGGGCGAAGCGGCTCGGCTTTTCTTCGGCGTGGCTCTTGAGCCAGCGCGCCGACATCATCGGCACCAGCGTCAGCGACACCACGGCGGAGATCAGGATGGTGATCGCCAGCGAGATAGCGAACTCGCGGAACAAGCGGCCCACCACGTCGCCCATGAACAGCAGCGGGATCAGCACGGCGATCAGCGACACCGTCAGCGAGATGATGGTGAAGCCGATCTGCTTGGCGCCCTTGAGCGCGGCGGCCATCGGCGTTTCGCCCTCTTCGATGTAGCGGGCGATGTTCTCGATCATGACGATCGCGTCATCGACCACGAAGCCGGTGGCGATGGTCAGCGCCATCAGCGACAGGTTGTTCAGGCTATAGCCCAGCAAATACATCACGCCGCAGGTGCCTATCAGCGAGATCGGCACCGACAGGCTGGCGATCACGGTGGCGCGCACGCTGTGGAGGAAGGCGAAGATCACCAGCACCACCAGCACCACGGCCAGCAGCAGCTCCATCTCCACGTGCTCCACCGAGGCACGGATGCCGGTGGTGCGGTCGCTCAGCACCTCGACCTTCATCGCACCAGGCAGGCCGGCTTGCAGCTCCGGCAGGCGGGCCTTGATGGCGTCGACGGTGGCGATGACATTGGCGCCAGGCTGGCGCTGTACGTTGAGTATGATGGCCTGCTTGTTGCCGGACCATGCGCCCAGTTCGACGTTCTCCGCGCTGTCCTTGACGATGGCGACATCGTTCAGGCGCACCGGGGCGCCGTTCTTGTAAGCGAGGATCAGTTCCTTGTAATCCTTGGCCGTCACCAGCTGGTCGTTGGCGTTGATGCTGTAGGCGCGGGTCGGGCCGTCGAAGCTGCCCTTGGCGCCGTTGGCGTTGGCGGCGGTGATCGCGGTGCGCAGCGTGTCCAGGCCCAGGCCGTAGGAAGCCAGCGCGTTGGTGTCGGCTTGTATGCGCACGGCGGGACGCTGGCCGCCGCTGAGCGTGACCAGGCCGACGCCCGACACCTGGCTGATCTTCAGCGCCAGGCGGGTGTTGACCACGTTCTGCACTTCGGTCAGCGGCATCGTGTCCGAGGTGATGGCCAGCGTCAGCACGGGCGCGTCGGCCGGGTTGACCTTGGCGTAGACCGGCGGCGCAGGCAAATCGGTCGGCAGCAGCGAGGCGCCGGCGTTGATCGCGGCCTGCACTTCCTGCTCGGCCACGTCCAGCGTCTGGCCCAGGCCGAATTGCAAGGTGATGATGGAGACGCCGGCGGCGCTGGTGGAACTCATGCGCTGCAAGCCGGCCATCTGGCCGAACTGGCGCTCCAGCGGCGCGGTCACGGTCTGGCCCATCACTTCAGGGCTGCCGCCCGGGTACAGCGTCTGCACCTGGATGGTGGGGAAGTCGACCTGCGGCAGCGCGGACAGCGGCAGGAACTTGAAGCCCACGATGCCGGCCAGGACGATCGCCAGCATCAGCAGCGATGTCGCTACCGGACGCTGGATGAAGGGTGCTGATGGACTCATTATTGTGCCGCGCCCTGTTCTTTGCGATGACGGCGTTCGCCGGCCGGCGCGGAGGCGTCGGCGGAGGCGCCGGCCGAAGCACCGGCGGACCCACCGCGCTTGCCCTTGCCGCCTTCACCCGGCAGCGTGACCTTGGCGCCCTCTTTCAGGCGGTCGCCGCCCTCGGTGATGACTTGCTCGCCCAGTTCCAGGCCGCTGGCGATCTGCACCTTGTCCACCGTGGCCTGGCCGCGCGTCACCGGACGCACGGTCACGCTCTTGTCGGCCTTGAGCACGTACACGAAGTCGCCGCTGGCGCCGTGGCGCACCGCAGTCACCGGCACCATGACAGCGTCCTTGATGGTGCGCAGTTCCAGGCGCACGTTGACGAACTGGCTTGGGAACAGGTTGGATTTGGCGTTGGCGAAGCGCGCCTTGGCTTTCACCGTGCCGGTCTGCACGTCGACCTGGTTGTCCATGGCCGAGAATTTGCCGTTGTCCAGCGCATTGGTGCGGGTGCGGTCCAGCGCAATCGCCGTCAGCGAGGCGCCGTCGTTCACCTGTTTCATCACGCCGGGCACGCTGTCCTGCGGGATAGAGAACTCCACATCGATAGGCGACAGCTGGGTAATCACGGCCAGGCCGTTGGCGTCGCCCGATCCCACCAGGTTGCCGACATCGACCACGCGCAAGCCCACGCGGCCGGTGATCGGCGCGATAACCTTGGTGTAGCCCAGATTCAGCCTGGCCGTGCCTTCCTGCGCGCGGTCGGTCATGACCGTACCTTCAAGCTGCTTGACCAGCGCCGCCTGCGTGTCCACGTCCTGGCGCGCGATCGAGTCCTGGCCCAGCAGCGTGCGATAGCGGTTCAGCGTCAGCTTGGCGTTTTCCAGCTGCGCCTCGTCGCGCTGACGCTGGCCGGAAGCCTGCAACAGCGCCATCTCGAACTGGCGCGGGTCGATCTGCGCCAGCACCTGGCCGGCCTTGACCATCTGGCCTTCCTTGAACAGCACGTTCTGCAAGATGCCCGACACCTGCGGCCGCACGGTGGTGGTGGCCGCAGCCGTCACCGTGCCCAACGCTTCCAGCGTGACCGGGATGTCCGCCTTCTCGGCGGTCGCCACGCCAACCGTGGTGGGGGCACCGCCACGGCGTCCGCCGCCCGGGCCACCGGGACCACCAGGACCGCCGGCGCCTGGAGCTCCAGCCCCGGGCGCGCCTGGTGCACCGCCGCCGGTGGGCTGGTGCGTCAGGTACCAGGCCAGCCCACCCAGCCCCGCCATGGCGGCGACAGCGATCACGCTGCCGACAACCCTGGAACGGCGGCTGCGCTGCGGTGGGGTGGCGGTCTGATTCGGCTTGACTGGTGTGTCCATCTTTATCCTTGTTTAGGCGTGCGTGTCCATGGCAAACCCACCATGGCGATCAATGCGTGGACTCTAGCACAGGCATCCAGCCGCTGTCAGTCGCAGCCGGTCCGGGGTTACAAACTCGCTACAAATCAAGGACTTTGCGCATTCTCCGTTAATGTAGCTTTACATATCTTTACCGGAGCGACATCGCCGCTTCACGCTGGCGGCGCACACTGGCCTCGTTGTCTCCCAAATCAACCAAACGAGGATAAAACATGAGTATCTTTAACCGCCAAACCGTTGCCGCATTCCTGCTGGGCTCCACGCTGGTCGTGGGCGTCGGCGCCTTTGCCGTCGAACGCCACATGGGTGGCACGCACGCCGCCATCGACGCCGGCGCCCATATGGACCGCATGCTCAAGCACCTGTACGTCGAAGTCGACGCCACCGATGCGCAAAAGGCCAAGATCGAGCCGCTGGTGAAGGCCGCCATGGCCGACATCAAGCCGCTGCACCAGCAGGTGCACCAACTCCATGCGCAACTGATCGAGCAGATGTCCGCCGCCACCATCGACCGCACGGCGCTGGAAACCACCCGCGCCAACGGTCTGGCGCTGGCCGACCAGGCGTCGAAGCGCATCGTGCAGCTGCTGGCCGACGTGGGCGACACCCTGACGCCGGCGCAGCGCCAGAAGCTGGCCGCGCACCTGAGCCAGATGCACGGCCGCCATGGGCATCACGGCTAAGCCGTCTTGTGAAGCGGCTCGCCTGTCCGTAGAATGATCCGCATGACTGATCATATTCTGCTGGTCGAAGACGACCCCCGCCTGGCCGAGATGCTCGTAGAGTATCTCGGCCAGGCGGCCTTCCGCGTCACGCACGCGCCCAACGGCCGCGCGGCGCTGGACTGCATCGCCGCCGGCGAGGTCGACGCGGTGATCCTGGACCTGATGCTGCCCGATATGGACGGCCTCGATGTCTGCCGCCAGCTGCGCGCCGTCTCCGACATTCCGGTGCTGATGCTGACCGCACGCGGCGACGCCATCGACCGCATCATCGGCCTGGAGATCGGCGCCGACGACTACCTGCCCAAGCCCTTCGAGCCACGCGAGCTGCTGGCCCGCGTGCGCGCCATCCTGCGCCGCCGCGTCGAGCACCGCCACCAGCCGGACGCCGCGCCCCAACACCGCAGCGAACTGCTGCAGTTCGGCCGCCTGGAGATCGACCCGGCCGCCCACGCGGCCAAGCTGGACGGCGTCGCCTGCGAGCTGACCGCCTACCAGTTCGACCTGCTGCTGGTCCTGGCCCGCCACGCCGGCCGCGTGCTGTCGCGCGACAGCCTGATGGAGCTGCTCAAGGGCGAACCGCTGGAAGCCTTCGACCGTTCGATCGACGTTCACATGTCGCGCATCCGCGCCGCCGTCGAAGACGATCCGAAGAAACCGCGCCGCATCATCACCGTACGCGGCGCCGGCTACCTGTTCGCCAAGGTGCAGGACTGATGGCCGGCCCGCGTTTCAGCTGGGGCCTGCCGCGCCTCTACTTCCGCTTCTACGCGGCGCTGCTTTTCAGCCTGCTGCTGTTCGCAGTGGCCGTGGTCATGGTGTGGAACCGCACCGGCGGCCCGCTGGAGCGCTCCAACGCCACGCTGGCGATGGTGATGCAGAACGTGCTGGCGCCGGCCAACGCGCCGCCCGCCGAGCAGCAGGCCGCGCTGGAACGCGTGGCCGCCAACCTCAACGCCCACATGACGCTGTACACCCGCGATTGGGAGCCGCTGGCCGTGGTCGGCGTGCAGATACCGGCGCGCCACTGGCGGCAGCACAATATGGACGCCCCGCCGCCGGAATCCTACGTACGCTTGCCGGACGGCCGCCGTTTGCTGTCGAGCGAGCCGCTGGGCTTCACGCGGCCCAAGGCCATGCTGCACAACGCCCTGCTGCTGCTCGCGCTGGGCATAGGCATCGCCGCCTTCCCGCTGGTGCGGCGCCTGACCAAGCGCCTGGAGCGCTTGCAGCAAGGTGTGGAATCGCTGGGCGCAGGCGACCTGACGGCGCGCGTGCCGGTCGAAGGCAAGGATGAAATCGCGCGGCTGGCGCGCAGTTTCAACCGCGCCGCCGACCAGATCGAACAACTGGTGGGCGCGCACAAGACGCTGCTGGCCAACGCCTCGCACGAGCTGCGCACGCCGTTGGCGCGCATCCGCCTGGCGCTGGAGCTGATCAAGGACGATGTCGACCCCAAGCGCCGCGCAGGGCTGGAGCAGGACATCGCCGAGTTGAACGAGCTGCTGGATGAGATCCTGCTGGCCAGCCGCCTGGGCGCGATCAGCGACAACACGGAACTGGAAGAGCTGGACCTGCTGGCCTTGGCGGCGGAAGAATGCGCGCGCTACGACGACGCGGTGCTGAACGGCGCCTCCGCCGTGATGCTGGGCGATCCGCGCCTGCTGCGCCGGCTGTTGCGCAACCTGCTGGAGAACGCGCACCGCCACGGCGTACCGCCGGCGCACGTCAACATCGCCATTGCCGACGGCACGGCCACGCTGGCCGTGTGGGACAGCGGCCCGGGCATACCGGAAGAGGAATTCGAGAGGGTGTTCGAGCCGTTCTACCGCCGCCGCGGCACGCGCGACAACAGCGGTGCGGGCCTCGGCCTGGCGCTGGTGCGCCAGATCGCCCGCCGTCACGGGGGCGAAGCGCGCTGCGTGCTGATGCCCGATGGCCGCAGCAGCTTCGAGATTACGCTGCCGCTGGCGGCAACGGCAACGCCAAAATAATATCGTCGTAGTCGGTATCGCCGACACGGAAGGTGCGCTGGCCGATCTGCGCAAAGCCGCAGCGCTGGTAGAACGCCAGCGCATCGTGGTTGCCCGCGTAGACGCCCAGCAGTACGCGGCCCGCGCCACGCTCCCTCGCATCGGCCACCGCCGCATCCATCAAGCGCTTGCCAACGCGCTGCCCATGGAAACGGTGCAGCAGGTAGATGCGCTTGATTTCCAGGTCGTCGGCCTGCGGATCGGCCACCGGCAGCTTGGCCGGCGCCAGCACCAGATAGCCTATCGGCGCCCTGCCCGGCGTGGCTTCCGCCAGCCAGATACGCATGTCGTCGTCGGCCAGCCAGTCGCGGTAGACGGCTGCCGCATGCTGGCGTTCGCAGTGGGCGATGATGTCGCCGCCATCGAGGATGCCGGCAAACGCTTCGAGAAAACTGGCCTTGCCCACTGCGGACAAGGCCTCTTCATCGCCGCGCGCGGCGGCGCGGATGCCGATCTCGTTGCTCATATCAAGGCGATTCGCACAGGCAGTGGGTGATCGCGGTGAACGGCTTGCGTGCAGCCGAGACCTCCGACAGCCAACCCAGATCGTTGACGATGCCGGCGGCCGCGTTAGGCGGCAGGCCGGTGCTGGCGGTAACGCCCACCTTCAGCTGCGCGCCCAGGGTTTGCGCGACCGACTGCGCCACCGCGCGCGCGGCCGAACCGCCCACCATCTCGACCAGGCGATCGAACTTGCTGGATTCGCGTTCGATGTAGACCACGCGGTAGTCGGTCAGCTTGGCGCGCTTGGCGGCGGACTTCAGCGCGTCGCCGTAGCTGCCCAGCGTATCGACCAGGCCACGTTCCTTGGCTTGCGCGCCGGTCCAGACACGGCCCTGCGCCACGGCGTCGATTTTCTCCGGCGTGGTCTTGCGGGCCTTGGCGGCGCGGCCGGTGAACTCGGCGTAGACGTGGTTGATGCTGCCCTGGATCACCTGGCCGAAGCGCGGATCCAGCGGACGCAATGGATTGCTGGCGTCGCCCAGCCAGGTGGTCGGCTGGCCGGCGGTGTGGATGCCCAGCTTGTCGATCACCTTGTCGGCGGTCGGCAGGATGGCGAACACGCCGATCGAGCCGGTGATGGTGTTCGGGTCGGCGATCACTTCATCGGACGACATCGAAATCCAGTAGCCGCCGGATGCGGCGACGTTACCCATCGAGACCACCACCGGCTTGCCGGCGGCGCGGGTCAGTTCCAGCTCGCGGCGGATCAGCTCCGAAGCGAAGGCGCTGCCGCCAGGCGAATCGACGCGCAGCACCACGGCCTTGATATGGTCGTCCTCGCGCGCGGCGCGTATCAGCTTGGAGGTCGAGTCGCCGCCGATGGCGCCGGGACCGGTGCTGCCGTCGCTGATCTCGCCCTGCGCCACGATCACGCCGACGGCGTCGCCGGTGAACTTGGTGCGCACGCGGGCCAGGTAGTCGTCAAAGCTGATCTGGCGGAAGCTCTTGCCCTCGGTGTCGAGCGCGCCGCGCTTGATCATCATCTCGCGCACTTCATCCTTGGTTTTCAGGCCGTCGACCAGCTTGGCCGACAGCGTCAGCTTGGCCAGGTCGCCGTTGACCGCGGCCACTTGCGCCGGCAGATCGTTGATGGTCTTCATCACCTGGCCTTGCGGCAGTTTGCGCGCCTTCTCGACATCGCCGGTGTAGGAAGCCCACAGCGCGTTGTTCAGGTAGGCCTCCGCCTCCATGGCGGCGGGCGATGGGCCGTTGGCGATAAACGGCTCGCCGAAGCTCTTGTAGGTGCCCACGCGCAGCAGGTTGACCGTCACGCCCAGCTTGTCCAGCGCGTCGCGATAGTAGTTGCGGTAGCGGCCGAAACCTTCCAGCATCACCACGCCCATCGGGTGCAGATAGACTTCGCTGGCATGCGCGGCCAGCAGGTACTGGCGCTGGTCGTAGCTGGAGCCCCACGCCACCACCGGCTTGCCGGAGGCCTTGAAGCGTTCCAGGCCTGCCGCCACTTCGCGCAGCATGGCCTGGCCGCCGCCTTCCATTTCATCGGTCAGCAGCACGGCGCCGGTGATCTCGGGATCCTTGGCGGCCGTTTCCAGCACGGACAGCACGTCGCGCAGCTGCATCATCTTGTGGTTCTCGCCGCCGCGCACGCTGGTCAGCAGCGCGTCGCGGGCGTTGCCGCTGGACTGTTCGACCAGCTGGCCCTTCAGGTTCAGCACCAGCGTGGTCTTGGATTGCAGCGGCTTGGCGCCGCCACCGAAGATGGCGTAGCCCAGCACGATGAGCACGAGCAGGAACAGCAGGTTCAATATCGTGCGGCGGCCTGTATCCAGCGCCCGCCAGAAAAAGGCAAAGCCGCTGCGAATGTAGGAAAACGTTGATCTGCTCATTGACACTCCAGGTGATTGCGTAAATTACAAGAATAATACTGCATGCCACTGCTACTGTCTCGGTTTGGAAATCAGGCACAGCCCGGCAAACACCAGCAAGCCATTCATGATAAGCAACTCCAGGCCCAAACGATAGCTGCCAAAAAGCAATTTCTGATGATAATCAATGGCGTAGCAGATGGCGGGACCGGCCAGCGCAACCAGCGGTACCCAGCGGTCGCGCACGCTGCGGCGGGTCAGGATGCCGAAGGCGAACAGGCCCAGCAGCGGGCCGTAGGTGTAGCCGGTCAGCTTCAGCACCAGGCCTATCATGCTGGCGTTGTCCACCCATTTGAACAGCAGCACCAGCAACAGGAACAGCGCGCAAAAGCCCAGGTGCACGCGGTGGCGCAGGCGCAGCTGGGCGGCCGGCGGCAGGTCGCTGCGGCGCTGGATGCCGAGGATGTCGATGCAGAAGCTCGACGTCAGCGCGGTCATGGCGCCGTCCGCGCTGGGGAACAGCGCCGACACCAGGCCGATGAAGAAGACCAGCTGCACGGCGGCCGGCATGTGCTGCATCACCACGGCCGGGAACAGCTTGTCCCCCGTCGCGGCCAGGCCCACCGTGGGCGCGTACAGGCTCAGCAGGCCACCGAGGAACATGAACAGCAGCAGCACGCCGGTCAGGACCACGGTCAGCAGCAGCATGTTTTTTTGCGAATCGCGCAGCGTCCGCACCGAGATATTTTTCTGCATGATCTCCTGGTCCATGCCGGTCATCGCCAGCACGATGAAGAAGCCGGCCAGGAACTGCTTCCAGAAATAGGCGGGGCTGTCGACCGCGCTGGTGACGACGCGCGTGAGGCCCTGCGCCTCCATCGCGGCCAGGCTGTCCGGCAGGCTCAGGCCCAGTTGACCCAGCAGCCAGCCGGCGCAGATCAGCAAACCCAGCAGCATGCCGGTGGTTTGCAGCGTGTCGGTCCAGACGATGGTCTGGACGCCGCCTTCGTAGGTGTACAGCAGGATCATGGCCAGGATCACCAGCGTGGTCAGCCAGAACGGCACGCCCAGGCTGTCGAGGATGGTCGCTTGCAGGATGTTGACCACCAGGTAGAGCCGCGCCGATGCGCTCAGCGTGCGCGACAGGATGAAGAAGGCGGCGCCGCTCTGGTAGGAACGGCGGCCCAGCCGCACGTCGAGATAGTGGTAGATCGAGGTCAGCTTGAGGCGGTAGTACAGCGGCAGCAGGATGTAAGCGACGGCGATGTAGCCCAGCACATAGCCCAGTATCACCTGCACATAGCCGAAGCCGTCGCGGCCGATGGCGCCAGGCACGCTGACGAAGGTGACGCCGCTCAGCGTGGTGCCCACCATGCCGAACGCGACCAGCATCCAGTTGCTGCGCTTGTCGCCGATGAAGAAGCTGTCGTTGGTGGCGTTGCGGGAAGTGCGCCAGGCCACGGCCAGCAGCAAGGCGAAATAGGAGAAGACCAGGCAGAACAGGGAAACAGCAGACATGGGGAGGCGATTTAGTGATTCAATTCGCCGCCAATATACACCGGCCGCGCTGGCTGCGCGGCCGGTCCCGGTTTTAGTGGGCTACGGCATGGATCGTTTTCTCGCCGCCGACGCTGGCGGGGCGCGGGTTCAAGCGGTCCAGGCGGCCGCTGAGCGCAGTCAAGCCCAAGGCGCCCAGCACCACCAGGCCGCCGACCCAGCCGGTATGGATCAGGCCGAAATGATCGACGATCAGGCCGCCACCCCAGGCGCCGCCGGCGATGCCGACGTTGAAGGCGGCGATGTTCAGGCCCGAGGCCACGTCGACGGCGCGCGGCGTGAAGTGCTCGGCCTGCTGCACCACGTACACCTGCAAGCCGGCGACGTTACCGAAGGCCACGGCGCCCCACGCCAGCACGGTCGCCAGCACCAGCCATTTGTACGGCGCGGTAAAGCTCAGCACGAACAGCACTGCGGCCAGGCCGAGGAAGATGATCTTCAGCGCGCCGATCGGACCGCGCCGGTCGGCCAGCTTGCCGCCCCAGATATTGCCAACCGCGACGGAAACGCCGTACACCAGCATCACCAGGCCCACCGTGTTGGCGTTGAAGCCGGTGATGTCCTGCAGGATGGGAGCGAGATAGGTGAAGGCGGTGAACGAACCGCCATAGCCGAGCGCGGTGATCGCATACACCAGCAGCAGGCGCGGCTCGCCCAGCACCTTGACCTGTTGCAGCAGCGAGGCAGGCTTGCTGTGCTTGATGGTCGACGGCACGAACAGCAGGCTGCCGAGGAAGGCGATCACGCCCAGCGCGGACACGGCCAGGAAGGTTTCGCGCCAGCCGAAGTGCTGGCCGATGAAGGTGCCCAGCGGCACACCCGTCACCAGCGCCACGGTCAGGCCGGTGAACATGATGGCGATCGCGCTGGCGGCCTTTTCCTTCGGCACCAGCGAGGTGGCGATGGTCGAGCCGATGGAGAAGAACACGCCGTGCGCCAGCCCCGTCAGGATGCGGGCGACCACCAGCGATTCGTAGCCGGGCGCTTTCCAGGCCAGCAGATTGCCGAGCGTGAACAGCACCATCAGCGACACCAGCAGCGTCTTGCGGGGCACCTTGCCGCTGAGGGCGGTCAGCACCGGCGCGCCGACGGCGACGCCCAGCGCGTACAGGCTGACCAGCAGCCCGGCCGACGGCAGGTTCACGCCCAGATCGGCGGCAATGGTCGGCAGCAGGCCGACGATGACAAATTCGGTGGTCCCGATGGCAAACGCGCTGATGGTCAGCGCCAGCAAGGCAATAGGCATGACATTCACTCCTGAAAAGTTGATGTCATGCAGTATCGGGACTTTCGTTAATGAGAAAAAGACTCGAAAATGGCAAACATATTTGATTTCAAGTCAACAATCATTATTCCACCCTGCCCAGCAGCTGCGAGAGGCGGTCGACCGTGCCCGGAATGCGCTCCAGCGTCGGGTAGCGCAGCGACCCGAAATACGCGATGCTGACTGCGTGCTCCGTGCCGTCCGCCGCGAAGGTCAATTCGATCGGCTGCCGGCTGGCGGCGGCCGAGCGGATCGCCTGCTTCAAGGCATCATCGCTATACGGTTGTTTGCCGACGGACAGCAGCTTGGCGCCGATGCTGATCCCGGCGCGGAACGCCGGGCCATCCCAGGCCACGCTTTTGACCGCGCCGCTGCGCCCCATGACGACGCCCAGCGAGGTGGAGAGATCGGCGCCGCCCAGGTCCGCCTCGTGCTGCACGAAGAACTCGCTCGGCTGGTCGGTGTAGGCCAGGCGGTAGCCGCCGCGTTTCAAGCCATCGAGCAAATGGGTATCGTCGTGCGTGTTCAGGCGCTCGGTGAGATAGCCGGCCCAGTTGTAGGGCACGATGCGATTCAGGGTTTTGCAGACATCGTCGAAGGTGTAGGTCGATATGGTGCGGCTGTTCTGTCCCGCGCCAAAGAACACGGCGGCGAAATCCGCCAGGCTTTTCCTGTCTCCGCTCAGTTCGCGCAGCAGCATGTCCACGTCCAGCCACAGCATCACACCTTCTGGATAGTAGTCTTCGCGCCGCTGCCAGTCGCGCCAGTTCGCCGGCTTGCCCGGCATGTAGAGCGCGTCGATGGTGCTGTCCTGCAGCGATTTCCACTGACGCCCCTTGCGCTCGCTCATCAGCGCGGCGGTCTCCGCCAACGCATCCAGTCCTTGCTGCACCGTGCGCATGCCCAGGCGCGACGCCATGACGTCGGCCCAGAACTCGGTTTGTCCTTCGTAGACCCACAGCAGGCTGCCGCGCATCGGCAGGTTCAGGTTGGGCGACCACAGATCGGCCGGCTGGCGCGTGCGGCCGTTCCACGAGTGCGCGAACTCATGCACGATCAGGTTGGCCAGGAACATCTGCTCGCCGGGATTTTTCGCATAGCCGCCCGAAACATTGATCTCGGTGGACTCCTGGTGCTCATAGCCGCCGCCGGACTGCATCACGTCCGACATCGACACCAGGAAATCGAAATGGCGATAGTGCTGGGAACGGAATAGCTGCGGCACCGCCACCACCATCTGCTTGAACCGGGCCAGCCATTCCGGCGGCAGTTCCAGCGCCGCGTCGGAGTCGCCGAACAAATTCAGGCGCACCGGTATCGCCGGCGCCGAGCTCAGCTCGACGCGTTTGTAGTGCAGGCCGGCATAGACCGGGGCATCGGCCAGGTCTTCGAAATTGGCCTGCTTGAACGTGACGCGGTTGGCGGCCGCACGCTCCGTTTCCAGCGAGGTGGCGTACTGGAAATCCTTGGGCAGCGCAAGCTCGGCCTGGACCGCGATATTGCGGATGAACCAGCCGGCCGGATACAGCGCGACCTTGTGCCATGGCAGCGTCAACATATGCGGGGAAATCAGCTTGGGGCCGGACAGTGCAGGCAGCAACTGGAATTCGATGTCCAACTGCTTGACGCCTGCCGGAACGTCGAGCCGGAAGGCAAACGGATTGACCGGATCGCGCTGCCAGTCCAACCGTCGCGCACCGGCCTTGATCACCAGGCCGGCCAGCGGTGCGGCTTCCTGGGTGGGCGAATGGCTGCCGGTTTCCCATTGCGGATACAGCAGCACCAACGCGCCTGGCTTTTGCACCGGGATGGTTTCCTGGACGCGGAATATCTTGTGGACGGTGTCGGTCGCATCGACCTTCAGCTGGATCGCGCCGCGAAACGGCCGGTCGCGCGGGGTTTCAATCCCGGCGGCATCCGGCGCGGGCTGCGGGCCTACGCTGGCGTGGACGGGGGCCGCGATCCCGATGGCAGCCAATACAGCGAATAGCAGGGTTTTCATTTTTGAGAGTGCAATGAGAATGGAAAGCTTTCACTCGCAAAATGCATGCCAGCCCACGATGCAGAGCCCCGGGGCAAGGGTCGGCGGATGCTGTCCGCTGCGCGTCAAGCGGTGTCCGCCGGACGTCCGCTGCCGGCATGAGCGCTCTATTGCACCTTGCGCTCCATATACGCACGCGCCACGGCGGCGTTCGGATAGTCGGGCCGCAGCTCCAGCGCCTTGCGGTAGGCGTCCAGCGCCAGCGCGCCCTGCCCTTGTGCCGCCGACAGCTCGCCCAGGCTGTCGTAGAGATTGACGTCTTCCGGATACAGCATGGTCGCGCCTTGCAAGACTTTGACGCCCCGCAGCGGCTGGCCAGCGCCGCTCAGTTCATAGGCAAACCTGTTGAGCGCTTCGGCGCTGGCGCCGCTGCCCGGATCGAGCGCCAGCGCGGCGCGCAGCTGGCGCAGGCCGGTATCGCGCTGGCCCATGGCCATTGCCACCGCGCCGTGCAGCGCCAGCGCCTGGGCATCGGCCGCGTACCAGGCGCCGGCCAGCTGCGCCGCCGCCAGTGCGCCGGCGTCGTCGCCACCGGCCAGCATGTGCATCGCGCCCAGCTTCAGTTCGGCCACGTGGTCGGGATAGGCACGCTTGCCGGCATAGCGCAGCTTCATTTGCCGCTCCAGCGCAGCAACGCCTGCCACGCTGCCCACATCAGGCTGCCGCAGCGGTCCAGCACTGCTGCTGCGCCAGTCGCCTTGCAAGGCGCCGATGGCGGCTTCCAGCGACGGCGCCATGCGCTGCGCCTTGGGCAAGGCCAGATAGTCGGCGAAGAAGGACAGCGCGCCCCGGTTCGAATAATCCTCCAGGTGGGCGCCGTTGACCTTCAACGCGGCGGCCATGGCGCTGCCCAATCGCGCCAGATGCAGGCCGCCCTTCGGATGGCGCGCCGCTTGCAGGCTGGCCGGGTCCGGCTGCGCGCTCCAGGCATTGACGAAGGCAAGCGATGCAGCCAACTGGCCGGCATCGGCGTCCATTGCCCGGCCGTTGCGCTCGAACCATGCGCGCCCCTCATCGAACACCGCCTGGACCAGCACGCTTGCCGGCTGCAAGCTGGCATCCGCCACGTACGCGCGACGGTGCCAGGCTTCGCCGGTAAGCTGTTCAAACAAACGCTGGACCAGCAGCCGCGTATCCACCCGCTGCAAATTGGCCGCCACCGCAATCGTCAGCTTGCGCGAGGGGAAGCAAAACAAGTAGGTCGAGGTTTCGGGCTGGACGCCGTCATGGGCAATGCCAAAGCGGCCCGGCGTGACGCCGGTTGCCCAGCCCATGCCGTAGCCGGTAAAGTCGCCGCCGGTGGTCGTCATGGGTTCGAACATCATGGCCATGCTGGCCGGCGACAACAACTTCCCCTGGCTGACGGCGTCGCCGAAACGCAGCATGTCGAGCACGGTCCCACGCGTGCCGCCGGCGGCGAAACGGCTGCTGATATCGATGAATTCCGAATGCCGCAGCTGGCCGTTCTGCAACTGGTAGCCGCGTACGCGCCAGGGTATCAGCGCCAGCGGATCGTCGAGACGCGTGTCAACCATGCCCAGCGGTCCCCACACGCTGCGTCGCATATGCTCGCCATAGCTGTCGCCGCTTGCGCCTTCGATGGCGGCGCCCAGCAGGTTGTAACCGTAGCTGGTGTAGCGGAAACGGGCGCCCGGCGCGGCGATCAGGTCGAACTGGCTGAACACGGCGATCGACTGGCGCGTGTCCATATGCTGCTTGAAGTGCTGCTCCAGCGCCGAATTGCGGTAGGCGTCGATGCCGCCCAGATGGCCTAGCAGCTGGCGCACCGTGACCGCCGATGCCTTGCGCGGGAAATACGGTACATACGATTGAATCTCGGCGTCGAGATCGAGCTTCCCCTGTTCGGCCAGGCGCAGTACGGCCGCCGCCGTCATCGGCTTGGTCACCGAGGCCATGCGGTAGCTCGACAGCGCCGTTGCCGGCGTCTTGTTCTCGACATCGGCATAGCCATAGCCCCGGGCCCATGTCTTCCCATTCATGCTGTAGCCAATGGACAGGCCGGGGATTTTCCTGGCCGCCATCTCGGCGGCGACAAACTGGTCGAACCCGGCCGGGCCGGCGTTGGCGCCGGCGTGGACCGGCGCTGCGCAAGCGAGCATCAAGGGAAGCATCAAGGCGGTCAGTCTCATGGCAGGCAAGGTAAGTTGGCGACCCTCGCATCCTAGCCGAAAGCGCCACCGGCGCCGCCAGCAAATGCATGAACGGCACCATGCCAGCCTGAATTGCACCGGCACGTCTGGCAAACCCCGCTACAATGCCTGCTCGCCGATCCAAGGAAACCATGCGCCGCATTCTGATTGCCTGTTGCCTGCTATTGCTGCTGCCCCTGCCGGGCATGGCCGGCGCCGCATTGTTCGACGGCCTGCGTTTCATCCAGCGCGATTTCAGCCGCTGCACGGAAGCCGGGACCGGCGCAGAGCGCAACTTCACGCTGGCGCAGTTGGCGCCGCAGCACGCCTACTGCCTGCTGGCGCCGTTCGACATGGCTCAGCAGGCGACCCAGCCACAGGTGTTGCAGCTGTCGGCGCTGGCCGCCACCGAAGTGTTCCTGGACGGCGTGCTGGTCGGCAGCAACGGCGTCCCCGCCGATACCGCGGCCGGCGAGCGCGAAGGCCTGATCGACTACAGGCTCACGCTGACACCGCAGCAACTTACGGCGGGCCACCACACGCTGACGCTGAAAATGTCGACCTGGCACGCCAGCCCGCAAGTGCACATGCTGTTCTACGATCTATCGCTGCAACCGCAGGCATCGCTGCGCTCCGTCGCCCTGTCCAACCTGCCGGCGGTGCTCCTGGCCGGCGCCCTGGCATTGGCGGCGCTGCTGTTCGCGGGGCTGATCGCGTTCTACCAGCGCAACGCCACGTGGTGCGTGTTCCTGCTGCTGTGTTTGACGGCCAGCAGCCTGCTGCTGGTCGAGGCCTGGCGCGACCTGGCCAACTATGCCTACGGCCGGCACCTGCTACGGCTGTGGAGCGTGACCGTCCTCAGCGCCGCCTTCGCCTTGCTGCTTCCCGCCTACTTCCTGCTGGCCAGCGGAGTTCGCCGCCTGCTGCCGGTGATGGGCGCGCTGGCGCTGGCTTTGCTGGCCGCCGTGCTGGCCGTGCCTTGGTTCGATGGCCGGGCCGCGCTGATGTTCGTCATCGCGCTGCTAGCCAGCACCGGCATCAACCTGCTGGCCTGGCGTCGCCGGCGCGAAGGTGCGCAAGCAGGGCTGGCCGTGTCCTTGCTGTCGATCGGCGTGTTCCTGCTGCCCGGCGTGGACTTCGCCCGCACCGGCTTCGCGCTGGTGGTGTGCCTGCTGCTGTCGACCATCCTGGTCCAGCTGCTGCGCCGCTTCGTGCGCGAGCGCGACCGCGCCGCGCTGGCGACACGCTTCGAAAACCAGTTGCTGCGCAAAAGCCTGCAACCGCACTTCCTGATGAACGCGCTGAGCCTGATCGGCGAACTGGTGCACCAGTCGCCTGTGCGCGCCGAAAACTATATCGAGGCGCTGGGCCGCGAATTCAGGATGCTGGGCGAGTATGCGCGCCGCCCCACCATCGCGCTCGACGATGAACTGGCGCTGTGCCGCAACTACCTTGAGATCATGAGCACGCGCTACCAGCAACGGTTTACGCTGGAGGTGCGAGGCAAGACCAGCGCGACCATGATGCTGCCGCCGGCGATCCTGCTGACTTCGCTGGAGAACGCCTTCGCCCACAACCACTACGGCCGCGACGTGGCGTTCACGCTGGACATCGACGCGCAGCAGCACCGCCTGCGCCTGCGTCTGTCCGCGCCGCAGGCGCAGGCGCGCGCGCACCAGGGCGGTGGCACCGGGCTCGACTACATCCGCCAGAGCCTGGCCGAAGCGTTTGGCGCCAAGGCCGCCTACACCACCGAACATCGCGACGGCGCCTGGCTGTCCACCTTCGCACTGCCATGCGCATCCTGATCGTCGAGGACGAGCCCTTGGTGGCGCAACGCCTGCAACGCGAGGTGGCGCTGTTCTTCGGCGCCGGCGTCCACCGCGTGGTCCATTGCGATACGCTGGCCGGCACCCATGCCCTGCTGCGGGAAGAACAGTTCGACCTGGTCCTGCTGGATCTGAACCTGCACGGTGAAGATGGTTTCAAAGTACTGGAGACGACTGGGCCGGCGCCGTTCAACACCATCGTCGTATCGGCCCATGCGGAGCGCGCGCTGACCGCGTTCGATGTCGGCGTGCTCGATTTTGTCGCCAAGCCATTCAGCCAGGCGCGCCTGGCGCAGGCCTTCCAGCGCCATCTGGACAGCACGGCCGGCGCCCGTTCGCGCAAGCTGCTGGTGCGGCGCCTGGGCGATATCGAATTGGTGGAGTTCAGCGCGATCAGCCATGTGCGCGCGGACGGCCATTACGCCGAATTGGTGATGACGGACGGCAGCACGCGCTTTTACGACCAGCCGCTCGACAAGCTGCTGGAATCGCTGGGAGAAGGTTTCATGCGTGTGCACCGTTCCCATGCCGTGAACCTGGCACATGTGGTGCGCTTGACGGTCGAGGCCGGCGGGCGTTATGGGCTCGACACCCGTTACGCCACCGCCATCCCGGTGTCGCGGTCGCTCTATCCTATCGTGAAGGCAGCGCTGGCCGCCCCCACCTGAGCAAGGCAGGATCGCTTATTCGACTTTGGTCAGCTCGACGCCGTCAACCGTCATCTTCATTTTCCTGTCGTCCTGATGCGGCGGCTTGCTCACCACGAAGGTGCTGCGGATGATGCCGACGCCGACATCGAAGTTGTCGCCGTTGAAGCCCAGCATATCAACGCTGAGGTCGAGGTTCTTGCCGGGCTGGTTGCGTTTGTAGTGCAGCTTGCCGCTGGCGGCGATGTTGAGTTCCATGTCCTTGCCCTTCCATTCGCCGATGTAGGCGCGTTTGTCGGACGGGATGGGTTGAGGATCGGCCTGCGCGAACATCGGCACGGCGAGCGCGCCCAGCAGCGCAAGGGATTTGAATGCAAGCTTAAATGACATACGGATCCTTTTAGACTAGGTTTAAGATAGCTAAAATAGCAATCCGATTGTACTGTAAGCCGACGATGAACTCAGAAAAACTTACCCTGCTGCTAACGCGTGAAATGCCCTACGGTAAATACAAGGGCCGCCTCATCGCCGACCTGCCTGGCCACTATCTGGGCTGGTTCGCACGCGAGGGTTTTCCCTCCGGCGAGCTGGGCGGCTTGATTGCGCTGATGTATGAACTCGACCACAACGACCTGCGCAGCCTGCTCGATCCGCTGCGCAAGGCCATCAGGCCTGCTTGAGTTTCTCTGGCCTGGCGGCAAAAACCAATGGGATGGCCAAGGGGCCGATCACGGCGACCAGCATCGCCCAGAGCGTCGTTGGCCGGACGTTGCGGCGCTTGGCAATGTAGAGGCACACAAAGCCCGAAAGCAGCCAGATCAAAGCGGGGACATATGTGCTCATGGTGAACTCCAGGGACGATTCGAACGGAACATTCTGCATCCTCGCATGAAAAAATGGCGAAAGCAATCGTGACATGCTGGCAATGAAAACAAGTGTATAAAGACATCATTGCATTTGTGAAGGAGAACGTCATGCCGATCCAGCCGCACGGCTGCACTTGCTTCATCATCTCTTCCCGCATGCTGCGCCAGTTGGCCGATGAGGCCGAGCCCGCCGAACGCCATCGACTGCTGGACCAATGCGAAATGTCGGCCCACCTGCGCGGCCAGCGCTCGGTCGCGCAAACGCTGGCGGGCACCGCCGCTCCCGGCGAAAAACGCCGCACCGTCTACGACGCCAGGCACAAGGCCACCCTGCCCGGCAAACTGATGCGCGGGGAAGGCAGCATGGCGGTGGCCGATGTCTCCGTCAACCAGGCCTACGACGGCGCCGGCACCACCTATGATTTCTTCCGCGAAGTCCTGAAGCGCAACTCCATCGACAACAAGGGCTTGCGCATCGACTCCACCGTGCATTTCCAGACCAGGTTCAACAACGCCTTCTGGAACGGCCAGCAAATGGTCTACGGCGATGGCGACGGCAAACTCTTCCTCGGCTTCACCCACGCCGTCGAAGTCATCGCGCACGAGCTGACCCACGGCGTCACCCAGCACGCCGTGCCCGGCGGCCTGGTCTACGAAAACCAGAGCGGCGCGCTGAACGAATCGATCTCCGATGTGTTCGGCAGCCTGGTCAAGCAGTGGAAGCTCAAGCAGAGCGCCGAGCAGGCGGACTGGCTGATCGGCGCCGGCGTCCTGTCGGCCAGCGTCGGCAAGGCGCTGCGCTCGATGGCCGATCCCGGCAACAAGGACTTAACCTGGTCGGGCGACGAGCAACCGAAAACCATGGCAGGATATGTGGACGGCGGCGACGTGCACACCAATTCAGGCATCCCCAACCATGCCTTCTATGCGGCGGCCATCGCGCTCAAGGGCAATGCCTGGGAGAAGGCCGGGCCCATCTGGTACAAGGCGCTCGGCCTGCTGACCTCGAACGCCACCTTTGCCGACATGGCCAAGGCGACGACGCAGGCGGCGGTGCTGCTGTACGGCGCCGATTCGGCCGAGCAGCACGCCGTGCAGGCGGCATGGAAAGTGGTTGGCGTTGTGTGAAAGGATGGCCATGACACGTTTGATCTTGAAGTGCACGGGCGGCTTCACCGGCCCGGCCGGCGCGCAGACGCGCACCGTGGAGCTGTCGCAACTGCCGCAGCCCCAGGCGCAGGAGTTGGAGCAGTTGCTGACGGCCAGCTGCTTCTTCACGCTGCCGGAAAAATTGACCAAGACCGCGCCGCAGTCGTCGGATTTTCTGTACGACCTCAAGGTGGACGAAGGCCAGCAGGCACACTGCGTGCGCTACCATCTGGACGCCGCGCCGGCGCCGCTCAAGGAGCTGACCAACAAGCTCAACGAAGTCGAGCCCGACTAGCCGATCTTCAATTCCGGATAGCCGGTGCGCGGGTCCAGCTCGCGCATAAAGCGCTGGCCGGGCAGCAGCGCCAGCAACAGCTCGGCCGTGGTGCGCACCGTGCAGCCCGCGCACACATGGCCGCCCAGCACCCTGCCCTGCGCATCCGATACCGACATATGCAGATGCGCGCCATCAGCCGAGATCGATCCGGCCAGGGTCAGGATTTCCAGGTCGCCGCGCAGCGTGTCGGCTTGCGGCATGCCGGCGTAGCGCAGCTGCGCGCCGTCCAGGCTGCCGATGCCCTGCAATACGAAGCCGGCCTGATGGCCGCTGGCGGCCAGCGCCGCCACTACCGATGCGCGCAAGTCGTCGCCCGGATTGAGCCGCAGCGCCAGCGTCTGCATCAGGCCACCATGCGCGCGAACTCGCCGTCGTCGACCAGCTTCTGCAAGTCGGTGGCGCCGCCGATCAGCGTGCCTTTTACGAAAATCATCGGGAAGGTCGGCCAGCCGGCCCACATCTTCAACGCCGTGCGCGGACGCCACTGGGACAGGTAGTTGCCGTAGCTCAGATAGGTGTAGGGCGTGCCGAGGCCGTCGAGGATCTTGCGGGCCTTGCGCGGGAATGGATTCAAGCCCATGCCGACCACCACCACCTTGTTGGCGGCCACGGCGGTCTGCACTTCGGACACCAGATCGCGGTGATAGCCGCTGACGCGCTCGCGCACGGCCGGGTGGATGTGGGCTTCGTCCAGGATTTTACGGCTCATCGTTGCTCCTCATGAATGTTAGATGAGCGTAAGAGTAGCCGCAAACCGGCGCGGCGGCATAGCCTTTTCCGCGCCGGCGCTTGCCGGGTCAGAGCTCCAGCTTGGAGATCTTGGTGCCTTCGAGGTTCAGGTTGGCCATCAGGCCGGCGTTGGTCAGCACCAGCGCCTGCACCGGATTGTTGGCGGTGTTGGTATCGATCTCGCCGTTGGCGCCCACCTTCAGCAGCGCCACCGAGCCGTCGACGCCGGCGGTCCAGCCTTTGCTGTTGCGGAATTTATCCAGCGCTTCATGCGTCATGAACAGCAGCACCACGGCCTTCGATTGCGCGCCGGCCTGGAAGCCGACCGACACCGAAGCGACGCTGTAGTAATCGACCGTCTGACCGCCCGTGCGCAGCACGCCCTTGCCGTATTCGCCGCCCACCACCAGGCCCGCGGCCAGCACGCGCGGGAACACCAGCACGCCGGCCGACTTGCGCACCAGCTCGCGCGAACCTTTGACTTCGGAATACAGGCGCTCCAGCGTCGCGTAGGAGCCCTGCTCGATCTCGGTGCGGACGGCGGCCGAATCGGCCTTGCCGGCGGAGGTGGTCGTGGTGCAGCCGCCCAGCGTCAAGCCGGCGAACATCAGCGCTGCGGTGCTACGGACCAGGAAAGTACGTTTTTGCATGGAAGTCTCCGTAAGGGATCAGTGAGCGGAAGGTTGCCATGATGGCCATGGCCTCCCTATTCTGTCATCTTCCGGCGTTTCATGCTTTGTCCCAGCCGTATCAAACGGCCCGTCCCTGCCCGAACAAAATGGCGCGCTCTTCGGCCGACATGCTGCGGTCCTTGCGGGCATAGACGTTCTCGACGCCGACGTAGGCCTTGATGGTGGCCGGCCGCGCGCGCATCGCTTCGAACCAGCGCTGCAAGTCGGGGAAATCGGCCAGCGTCTGCCCATGTCCCTCGTGCGGCACGATCCACGGATAGCAGGCGATGTCGGCAATCGAGAATTCACCGGCGATGAAGTCGCGGCCTTGCAGCTGCTTGTCCAGCACGCCATACAGCCGGCTGACTTCGCGCGTGTAGCGGTCAATGGCGTACGGCACCGTTTCCGGCGCGTAGATGTTGAAGTGGCCGATCTGCCCCGCCATCGGCCCCAGCCCGGCCACCTGCCAGGTCAGCCATTGCAGCGCCTCCAGCCGCGCGCGCGGATCGCCCGGCAGGCCGAAGCCGGTCTTGTCGGCCAGGTATTGCAGCATGGCGCCCGACTCGAACATGCTCAGCGGCCCGCCGCCATCGGCCGGTGCGTGGTCGACCAGCGCCGGGATCTTGTTGTTCGGAGAAATGCGCAGGTACTCCGGCGCAAACTGTTCGCCCTTGCCGATGTTAACGCGGATCAGTCGGTAATCGATACCGGCCTCTTCCATGTACATGGTCATTTTCAAGCCGTTGGGCGTGGCGGCGTAGTAGAGATCTATCATGGTTTGATTGTGCACGGGGATGGCCCGCCGGCGGGATGCCAATCGCGGGATTTTTCAGGAGGCCATTCAGGCCGGGCGCTTCAGCGATGGCCAAAGGCCAGGCGCTTGCCTTCGCGCAGCATGCCCGCGAAGTCGGCCGCCGGGATCGGCTGGCTGAACAGATAGCCCTGCAGCTGGTCGCAGCCCAGCTCGCGCAGGAAGCTCATCTGCTCGGCCGTCTCCACGCCCTCGGCGACGATCTCCTGCCGCAGCTGCTGCGCCATGGTGACGATGGCGCGCGCGATGGCGCAATCGTTCTCCTCGTACGGCAGGCCGATGACGAAGGAGCGGTCGATCTTCAGGGTGCTGATCGGGAACTTCTTCAGGTAAGCCAGGCTGGAGTAGCCGGTGCCGAAGTCGTCCAGCGCCAGCGCCATGCCCATCGCCACCAGCTCGTTCATGATGGCAATCACATTGTCGGTGCCGCGCACCAGCAGGCTCTCGGTGATCTCCAGGTTGATCTGGTCGGGCTGCACGCCGTGCCGCTCCAGCACCGCCGCGATGCGCTTGGGCAGCTGGCTGTCGAACTGCCGCGCCGACAGGTTGACCGCGATAGGCGGCATGATGAGGTTGGCGTCCTTCCACTCGCGCACCTGGCGGCAGGCTTCTTCCAGCACCCAGCTGCCGAGGTCGAGGATCAGGCCGGTCTCTTCCGCGACCGGGATGAACACGCCCGGCGACACCAGCCCGCGCACCGGATGGCGCCAGCGCAGCAGCGCCTCGGCGCCGACGATGCGGCCGCTGCGCAGGCTGACCTTGGGCTGGTAGTACAGCATCAGCTCGTTGTTGCTGAGCGCCTGGCGCAGCTCGCTTTCGATGCGCAGGTGTTCCTTGGCGCGCTGGTTCATTTCCTCGCTGTAGAACAGGAAGGCCGATTCGATATTCTGCGCCGCCTTGTTCATCGCCACGTCGGCGTAGCGTATCAAGGTCGGGACATCGGTGCCGTCCTCGGTGTAGACGGTGATGCCGATGTGGCCGCCCACCTGCAGGCTGTGGGTGCCGATGACGATGGGCGCGGCCAATGCAGTCAACAGCTTTTGCGCGACGATGGCGGCATGTTCGCGCTTTTCGATGTGCAGCAGCGCGACCGCGAACTTGTGGCCGTCCAGCCGCGCCAGCACGTCGGCCTCGCGCAGCGACAGCCGGAACAGGCGGCCGATCTCGCACAGCAGGCCGTTGCCGACCTCGTGGCCCAGCGTGTCGCTGATGGCGCCGATGCGGGTGATGTCGATCACCAGCAGCGCGCCGTGCTCCTGCGAGCGCTTGGTCTCGGTCAGCGCCTGGCCCACCAGCTGGTTCAGCAGGCACAGATTGGGCAGGCCGGTCAGCGAGTCGTAGTTGGCCATGCGCTGCATGCGCGCCTCGGCGTCCTTGTGCACGCTGATGTCGGAGAACAGCGAGAAGGTATGGCTGATCTTGCCCTGCTCGTCGCGCACCACGCTGATGGTCACCGATTGCGGGAACAGCTCGCCGTTCTTGCGCTTGCCGATGATCTCGCCGCGCCACGGCCCCTCGCCCTGCATGGCCGAGCGCACCTTGGCGCGGAACTCGGCGTCGTGCACGCCGGAGCGCAGCAGGTCGGGCGTCTTGCCTATCGATTCTTCCGGCGTGTAGCCGGTAATGCGGGTGAACGAGGAATTGATCGAGACGATGCGTTCGTGCGAGTCCGTGATCAGCACGCCCTGGTCGCTGTCCTCGATGATGCGCGCATGCAGGTTGATCTTGTCCGAAGCCGACAGCGCGCCATCGGCGGCGTTCAGTTCGACCAGCATGCCGACCGGATCGCCGGCCTCGTCATGGCGCAGCAGCAGGCGCAGCTTTACCCAGATCAGTTCGCCGTTCTTTTTGCGGCGGCGCACTTCGGTGCGGGCATCTGTCGCGCCGGTGTCGGGTTCGAAAAACAGTTCGGCGATATTGCCGTCGTCGTCGTCCTCGGCGTACAGGAACAGCACGTGCTGGCCCAGCGCCTCCTCGGCCGCATAGCCGAACATGCGCTGCGCACCGTCGCTCCAGCCGGTCAGATAGCCGGCCAGGTCCAGCTCCAGCTCGGCGTCGGCGGCCGGCGCGGCGTTCGGCTCGGCGATGCCGGAGCGCGTGGCCGCCAGCAATGCATCGAGCTCGGCCAGCGTCGCCGCCAGCGCCGTGCCCGACTCTTTGCGGGCTTGCCGGCTCAGCGCGAGGCAACGCTCCAGCGCGTCACGCATGGGGAGTGCCCGCCTTGCCTACCGAGACGCCCTGCATCCACAGGTAGGCGTCGGCCATGATCTGGTTGAAGCCGGCGTTGTCGATCTGTAGCGCTTGCAAGCCCTGCGTCAGCGCGGCGATGTCGTCGTGCTCGGCTGCTTCGACCACGTCGAGCAGTTGGCCCAGCTCGCCCTCGCGCGCCAGCAGCGCCTGCTGCACCGAGACGCTGATGGACAAGGGCTTGAGCACCTCGGCCAGCGGCATGCCGAACAACACACCCAGCAGCGAGAACATGCCGGTCATGAAGGCTTGCTCCTGGTGCGGCTTGTCCTGGCCGGCGGCCTTGGACAGCAACTCCATCGCCCGCGCCCGCACCGACACCCGTGCCAGCAGCATAGCCGAGCGCTGGTCGGCCTCGCGCGAGGAAAACAGCATCAGGTTGAGCCAGCGCCGCAGCTGCGAGCGTCCGAGGATCAGGATGGCTTGCGAAAAACTGGTGACGCGGCGGCCGGTGCCCATGCCCAGCGAATTGACCAGCCGCAGCAAGTGGTAGGACAGCGTCGGATCCTGGCGCAGCAGCGCTTCGATTTCGTGGGTGTCGGCATCGGCCGAGACCAGTTGCACCAGCTGCAGCGCCAGCGCGCGCGAGGCGGCCTGGCTGCCGACCGGCTTGGGCGGCGGCGCCAGGAACCAGTCGCCGTCTATCCAAGCGACGGCGGCCGGCAAGTCGGCGGCCAGCGCAGTGTCGGCGTGGTGGATTTTATCGGCGGGCAGCGGCTTCCAGCCGGCCTCGTCCAGAATCTGATGGACGGCTTCGGCCTGGCCGGCGCGGTAGTAGCAGCTCATGCTGCCAGATGCCAGCTCTTGCAGCACGCTGGTCTGCACCGCATCGGCCTGCAGGCTGGCGGCGTCCAGCAGCAACGCCGACGGCACGCCGTTGCGGTCGGCCAGGGGATGCAAAAACACGGGCGGCATGGCAGTCGTAGCGGTCATGGAATGTCCAGCGTATAACAGTCGGTGATCCCGCTATGGTACTCCGAAATTATTGGCGTCGGCCAACATTATGGCGCCGGGACCGGCAATATCAAACGATGGGGCAGATGGTCGAGCAGGCGCTCGAACAGACCGGGCTGTTTCATGCGGGCCAGCCACCATTGCAGCGCGGCGCCGTGCTCGCCGCTGCGCCAGGCCAGGTAGAAGGTTTCGGCCGGTTTCGGCTCTTCCACTTCCTTTTCCACCAGCAGGCCGGCGGCGATGGCGGCGCGCGCGCACGGCTCCGGCAGGAAGCCGAAGCCCATGCCGTCAAGCTGGTACTGGAACTTGGTTTTCATGTCGGGCACGGTCAGCGTGTCCTGGCCCAGCAGCAGGCCGACGGTGCGCGGCGCCAGTTGGCGGGCCGAATCGGCCACGCTGACGGCGCGGTGCTGCTGCAATTGCACGCGGTCGAGCTTGCCTTGCACCGAGGCCAGCGGATGCGACGGCGCCACCGCGAACACGAAGGGGATCTTGCCGATCGGCAGGGAGACATAGCCGCCGCCGGCCGGGCCGTCGCCGGCCACGCCCACCAGCAGGTCGGCGCGGCGGTCCAGCAGCGCCTCCCAGGTGCCGGACAGCGCCTCCTGCACGATGCGCAGCCGGGTCTGCTGGGCGACCTGGTAGAAGGCCTTGATATCGTCCTGAAACAGGCTGGCCGAGAACATGCTGTCCATGCCGACCGCCAGTTCCGTCTCCCAGCCGGAGGCCACGCGGCGCACCCGGTGCTCCAGGTCTTGCGCGGCCTTGAGCAGGTAGCGCCCCTCCTTGAGCAGCTCGACGCCGGCCGCCGTCAGCTCCACGCGCGGGCCGTTGCGCTCGAATACTTGCACGCCCAGATCGTCCTCCAGCTTGCCGACGGTGTAGGAAATGGTCGATGGCACGCGGTGCAGCTCCTTGCCGGCGGCGGAGAACGATCCGCGACGGTCGATGGCGTCGACGATTTGCAGGGCTTCCAGGCTGAGTCTGAGCATTCGATTTTTTCGATAGTAGAGGGGTAAATTTTCCGTTTTTTTATTCCAAAACACAGGCGTACACTGTGGTTCATGGATGCGAAATTATCGCACATTAATTAAAAAGAAACGGAGCCCTACCATGTTGCAAATTCGTAAAAGTGAAGAACGCGGCGTCGCCAACCACGGCTGGCTGCAGTCGCGCCATACCTTCTCGTTCGGCAGCTATCACGATCCTGAACATGTCGGCTTCGGCCCGCTGCTGGTCATCAATGAAGACCAGGTAGCGGCCGGCCAGGGTTTCGGCACCCACGGCCACCGCGACATGGAAATCATCTCCTACGTGCTCGACGGTGCGCTGGCCCACAAGGACAGCATGGGTACAGGTTCGGTGCTGCACTACGGCGATGTCCAGCGCATGAGCGCCGGCAACGGCGTGCGCCACAGCGAGTTTAACCACTCGCAGGACGAGCGGGTGCATTTCCTGCAAATCTGGATCCAGCCCAACCAGACCGGTATTCCACCGAGCTACGAGGAAAAGCACTTCACGCCGGAAAGCAAACAGGGCCAGCTGCGCCTGATCGCCTCCAGCGACGGCCGCGAAGGCTCGGTGCTGATCCACCAGGATGCGGCGATCTACGCCACCATCATGGCGGCCGGCGACAGCCTGCAACACACGCTGGCCGGCGGGCGCAAGGCTTATGTGCACGTGATCCGCGGCGAGGTGACGGTCAATGGCACGGCGCTCAAAGGCGGCGATGCGCTGAAAATCAGTGGTGAAACGCTGGTGTCGCTGCAGGATGCCCAGGACGCGGAAGTGCTGGTGTTCGACCTCCCTGCCTGAGGCTAGAGGCCGGCCTAAAAAAACTTTCCGCCAGTTTTGGTATCATGAAGGGCACGCCGGGTCTGTTTGAACAGCCCGGCGTGCCTTTTTCACCTTGAATATCACTAATTGAAGAGCATAGCTATGTCGCAGAGCGCAGCAACCCCGGCAACCGACGAACTGGATTACACGACTTCCTGCGCCCTGCCGACCCCCTGGGCCCAGTTCACGCTGCACGCCTTTGTCGAAAAAGCCACCGGCAAGGAACACCTGGCGATGGTGCTGGGCGATATCGGCGACGGCGAGCCGGTGCTGGCGCGCGTCCACTCCGAATGCCTGACCGGCGACGTGCTGTTCTCGCAGCGCTGCGACTGCGGCGCCCAGCTCGAAGGCGCGCTGAAGAAGATCGCCGCCGAAGGCCGCGGCGTGCTGCTGTACCTGCGCCAGGAAGGCCGGGGCATCGGCCTGATCAACAAGATCCGCGCCTACCGCCTGCAAGAGGCCGGCGCCGACACGGTACAGGCCAACGAACAGCTGGGCTTCAAGCCGGATCAGCGCACCTACGGACTGGTCCAGCCGATGCTGGCGCAATTCGGCGTCAAAAGCCTGCGCCTGATGACCAATAATCCGCGTAAGATCGATGCCATGACCAAACTGGGCATCGAGGTGGCCGAGCGCGTTCCGCTGCTGGTCAACCGCAATGCCTTTAACCAGCACTACCTGAATACCAAGGCCGCCAAGCTGGGCCACATGATGACGCCGTTGACTCCGGCCCCGGTGGAGGATGGCGCGCTGTAAGGTTGATTTTTAAGGACTGCATGAAATTTAACAAGCTTGCCCTTACCCTCGTCCTGAGCTGGACCTGCGCCGGCGCGCTGGCCGCGCCCGCGCAACTGGCTGCGGCGGCGCAGTCCTCCGCCAAGGCCTCGGCGCCCGCCGCCGACAACGCCGACGCCGCCCCGCTGCCGCCGCCCTCCAGCGCCGCCCAGCATCTCTACGGTTCCGCCAAAAACGATATCCTGCAAGTGCGTTCGCTGCTCAAGAGCGGCCGCACGCAATCGTCGGTCGGCTCCGGCTTCCTGATCGGCACCAGCAACCTGGTGGTGACGAATTACCATGTGGTCTCGCAGTTCGCGCTCGATCCCGACACCTACGTCGGCGAATGGGTGGACACCAGCGGCCAGCGCGGCAATGTCGAGCTGCTGGCGGTGGACGTGCTGCACGACCTGGCCGTGCTGCGCGTCAGCCGCAACGGCACCGGCTTCTTTAAGATCCCCGATCAACTGGCCAAGCTGACGCAGGGCCAGTACCTGTACTCGCTGGGCAATCCGCTGGACCTGGGCTTCGCCATTTCCGAAGGCGCCTATAACGGCGTGATCGCGCGCAGCTTCTACGACCAGCTGATGTTCACCGGCCCGATCAACTCCGGCATGAGCGGCGGCCCCAGCGTGACGGTCGACGGCGCGGTGGCCGGCGTCAACGTCTCCAAGCGCCTCGATGGCGAGCTGGTCAGCTTCCTGGTGCCGGCCCGCTTTGCGCAGGACTTGCTCAAGCGCGTGGAGCAGCAAAAGAAAGCCCCGACCGACTTCACGTCCATCGTCGCAGCACAGCTGCTGAACCACCAGCGCGCCATGGTCGACCAGCTGCTGGCCAGCCCGCTGAGCCTCAAGCCCATGGGCCCTTACCAGGTGCCGGTGCGCGAGTCCGAACAGATGCGCTGCTGGGGCCGCTCCAACGTCAAGGCCGACAAGCCGTTCACGGTCGATGACGCCAGCTGCGCGATGGAATCGGCGATCTTCATCAGCGGCTCGTTGCAGACGGGCCAGCTCAGCATCCGCCACCAGTTCCTGCGCGGCACCGGGCTGGACAAGCTGCGCTTCGCGCAACTGGCCAGCGCCTCGTTCAAGAACGAGCACTTCGGCACCAACAAGGACACCCGCCTGACCGGCCCGCAATGCACCGAGGACTTCGTCAAGAACAAGGACGTGCCGCTGCGCGCCGTGCTGTGCGTGCGGGCCTACCGCAAGTTCGCCGGCCTGTACGACTTCGCGCTGCTGACCGCGACCACCGACCAAGGCTTGATGAGCCTGCAAAGCCGGCTCGATGCGCGTGGCGTCTCGTATGAAAACGGCTTGCGCCTGTCGCGCGTGTTCATCGACTCGCTGGGCCTGGCGCCGGTGGCGAAGAAGCCCGCCGTGGCAAGCAAGGGAGGCGCGCAATGAAAGCCCCCTACTTCATCGAAATCCTGGCCCGCAACGGCGACGTGCTGCACCGGCACAAGGTGGACGCGTTGCCGATCCGCCTGGGCCGCAGCTACGATAACGACGTCATCCTCGACGACGCCCACAGCGCCGCCGCCCACGCCATCGTCGACGCCAACGAGCAAGGCGAGCTGGTGCTGCGCGACCTGGGCAGCCAGAACGGCACCTACCTGAAGGGCAAGCGCCAGACCAGCGTGGTGCTCAGTGGCGACACCATGGTGCGCCTGGGCCACACGCGGCTGCGGGTGCGCGCGGCCGACTTCCCGGTGGCCGCCGAAATCGCGGATACCACCATGCATGGCTGGGAAGGCACGGTGCCGGCCGCCATCGGCCTGGCGCTGATCGCCATTTTCACCTGCCTGGAAACCTGGCTGTCCGACGTCGAACCGTTCGCATTGATACGCTACCTGCTGGTGCTGGCCTCCAGCTTGGCGGCCGGCTTGCTGTGGAGCGGCTTGTGGGCGCTGGCCAACCGCCTGTTCGGCAGCCATGCGCGGCTGGGGCGGCATCTGTTCATCCTCGGCAGTGCCCTGGCGGTCGTGGGATTGTGGCGGGTCGGCAGCGCGGTGCTGGCCTATGCGTGGTCGGCCGAAACGTTCACGCGCTACGGCAACCTGGTGACCCTGGCGATAGCCTGCGGCATGCTGTTCTTCCACCTCATCACGATCAAGCCTCACCATCCCCGACGCTTCGCGGTCAGCTGCTGGGTGATGCTGGTGGCTGGGGCCGGGTTGATGCTGATGACCAACCTGCAAGGCACAGGACGCGCCGCGGACGAGCTCTACATGTCGGTGCTGCTGCCGCCGGAAGTGCGGCACAGCGCGGACCGCAGCGTCGACCAGTTCATGGCCGATGCCGCCAAACTGAAAATCGGCGCAGACGCAGCCCGCGCCCACGCCATCAAGGACGGCACGCCGGAAACCGAAGACGACGACGGCTCCGAATAAATCCACCCCGCACAACGAAAAAGGGGTCTGACCCTATGGGTCAGACCCCTGCTTTAGCTTTGGGGTAAGGCAGCGAATTACTTCGCCATCTTGCGGCGGCGGGCGATAACGCCTACCAGACCCAGGCCGGCCAGCATCATCGCGTAGGTTTCCGGTTCAGGAACAGCGGCGGTGACGGACACATTGTCCAGCACTGCACCCGAGTAACCGTCACCACCAACGCTGCTGAACACCAGCGCTTGCAAACCGCCGGTGGTGGTGAAGTTGAAGGTGTAGTTGGTGACAGGGGTGCTGCCTTCGAACGAGTAGTGGTTGCCGCCAACGAACACGTCCAGGCCGGCGCCGTGCGAGTATGGATTATGGGTCAGGTCGAACGACAGCGTGTAGGTGGCGCCGGCAACTGCCGTGAACGATTGCGACAGTACGCCCGGACCTGGCGTGCCCAGCATGTCGATGCTGTTGCCCGCGATCGCGTTGTAGCTGTTATTGATGACATCCACCGAGTTGCCGCCGACGTTCCAGAAGGCAATCGCGCCTTCGCCTGCGCCCACGCGGACGTAGTTGTTCGGATTAACGCCGCTGACGATTTCAAAGTCGCCGTTCTGAATCAGGTTGGCGGCCGATGCGGCGCCCGAAGCGGTCAATGCGGTAACAGCTGCAGCCAGGAACAGTTTGGACAATTTCATGATGTGACTTTCAAAAAGATAGAACGGCGACCCAATGTAGCCATTCTACCGAGGAATTTCAAAAGCACAACTAAAATTTCATTTTGTTACTGAATATATTTTTAAAGCAACATTTCTACGAGATCAAGAAGGCCAGCCGCGCAGCACCTGATCCACCACTTCCTGCAGCTGTTTGCGGGTGGCGCCGGCCGCCGCCTGCACCGCCATGCCATTGGAAACCGTCATCACATAGCGCGCCATCTGGCCTGAGCAGCTATCGGCCGGCAGGTCGCCATCGATCTTGGCCTGCTCCAGGCGGGCGCGCAGTTTAGCCTCGCTGGCGGCACGGCGTTCGATCAGCGAGTCGCGTATCGGCAAGGCATCGTCGCTGCAAGCGAGCGCGCCATTGATCACCAGGCAGCCATGCGGATTTTCGGTTTCGGTCTGGGCGTCGGCATTACCGCGCAAGAAATGCTCGACCACGGCGCGCGCCGTCGGCTGCGCCAGCGCCGCGTTGAACAGCGGATCGTGGGTCGCGCCGTAACGCTCCAGCGCCATGCGGAACAAATTCTCCTTGTTACCGAATACGGCGTACAGGCTGGGCCGGTTCATGCCCATCGCTTCGGTCAGTTCCGGCAGGGAGCTGCCTTCGTAGCCCTTCTCCCAGAACACTTTCATGGCCTTATCCAGGGCGGTTTCCGCGTCAAAAGTACGCGGACGGCCCGACTTGCGAGCTGATGCGGAATTATCTTTCATACCGTTCGGTTAAAAATTCATTGACAAAGTTCCTTGCGCAGATCATTATGAACCGATCAGTAAAAAACTCAAGTATTTTTACAGCCGATAGGAATAATCTCATATGAAAAACAACACCAGCGCCCAAGCCGCCCTCCGCGACGACGCGCCCCTCCCCATTTCAAGCTCCCCCACCCGCGCCGCCTGGCTGGCCGTGCTGTCGGTCGCCGTCGGCTCGTTCGCGCTGGTGACGACGGAATTCCTGCCGGTCGGCCTGCTGCCCGCCATCGCCGCCGAACTGGGCGTGACCGAAGGCGTCGCCGGCATGATGGTGACCGTGCCCGGCCTGGTGGCCGCATTCGCAGCCATCCTCGTGACCATAGGCGTCGGCAAGACCGACCGCCGCTACGTGATCTGGGGCCTGACCGCCACGCTGATCGCCTCCAACCTGATCGTCGCGCTGTCGCATTCCTATCCTCTGGTGCTGCTCGGACGCGCACTGCTCGGCATAGGCGTCGGCGGCTTCTGGGCCATCGGCGGCGCGCTGGGCAACCGGCTGGTGCCGGAGGCGTCGGCCGCACGCGCCACCTCCATCATCTTCGCCGGCATCTCGCTGGGCACCGTGGCCGGCGTGCCGGCCGGTGCGATGATCGGTGAAATGGTGGGCTGGCGCATGGCCTTCTTCGCCGCGACTGCGGTATCGCTGCTGGTGCTGGCGGCGCAAATGTGGCTGCTGCCACGCCTGCCCACCACGACATCCCTGACCTTCGGCCAACTGCCTGCGCTGCTGCGCGTGCAGAAGGCGCGCCTCGGCATGCTGGCCACGCTGCTGATCTTCATCGGCCAGTTCGCCGCCTACACTTATGTGACGCCGTTCCTGAGCCAGGTCGCGGGCTTGAGCGCCAAGAGCATCAGCGTGCTACTGCTGATTTATGGCGCGGCTGGTTTCGTCGGCAATCTGATCGGCGGCTGGGCCGTGGCCAAGAGCGTGAAAAATTCGCTGATCGCCACCGGCGTGGTCATGGGCTTGTCGGCTGCGGCGATGCCGCTGTTCGGCGCCAGCGCCGCCGGTGCGACGGTGTTGATCGTGATCTGGGGCCTGGCCTTCGGCATGATGCCGATCTCGGTGCAGACCTGGATGTTCAAGGCCGCGCCGGATGCGATGGAAAGCGGCGGTGCGGTCTTCGTCTCCACCGCGCAGATTTCGCTGGCCAGCGGCGCCTTGGTCGGCGGCGTGTCAGTCGATCATCTGGGTGTGGCGAGTGCGATGGTGGTCGGCGGCGTGTTCGCGCTGGCGATGGCCGCCGTCATCGCGGCGTGGGCCAAGGACGACGGCAAGCCATTGGGCAAGCTGCACGCAGTGCACTGATCAAATCCGTCCGCGTTTGAAGGCAGCCAGGAAGGTCTCGGTCTCGCTGGCTGTCAGCACCTTGATTTCATCGCCATGCCAGGCGTACAGGTACTGCATGCCGCCCATGCGGTCGGTCAGCTTGGCGTCCAGCAGGAAGCAGGTGCCCAGCGGGTAAAGCTCGACGTCGCTCATGCGGCGCGAGCACTGCACAGGCAGCGCGGGCGAAAATGCCTGTCCCGGCACAGGATGGATCTCCACCTTGCCCTCGGGCGCCACCGAGTGCACCGCCACCTGCCGATAAGCGTAGATATCACGCGCCATTGTTCATCCCCTGCGTCACAAAAGCGCCATGGTAGCAGATCGCTTATGGCGCCGCCCTAGCCTACCAGCGTGGCGACGAAGTCGAGGAAGGCCAGCGTCTTCGCGGGCGGGTGGTAGCGTGACGGGTAGTAGGCGTACAAAGGGAAGCGCTCGTCCGGCCATGCCGTCAGCACCGGCACGACGGCGCCAGAGCGCAGCAGCGGCTCGACCGCCAGATCGATCACCTGCGCCAGGCCGTAACCGGCCAGCAGCACGCTTTCCATGGTGCCGGCGTCGTTCAGCGTCAGCTGGCTGCGCGGGTTGACGATGGTGGTCTTGCCGCCGCGATGGAACTCCCATTCGTAGGGCTTGCCCGTCGCCGGATTGCGGAAGTGGATGCAGGTGTGTTCCGCGCCTTCGAGGTCGGAGGGCTTCTTCGGCACGCCGTGGCGGCGCAGGTAGGCCGGCGTGGCGACCGTCAGCACGCGGGTGTCCAGCAGCTTGCGGGCGATCAGCGACGACGATTGCGGATGGCCGAAGCGTATCGCCAGGTCGAAGCCGTCGCCAACCATGTCGCCCAGCTGGTCGCGCGCCACCACATCCAGGTCCAGCTCCGGATATCGTTTCAGGAAGCCGCCCAACTTGGGGCCCAGCAGCAACCGCGCCAGCAGCGGCTCGACGTTGATGCGCAGCCGTCCGCGCACCGCCACCGCACCCTCGCCCGCCGACGCAACCGCCTCTTCCAACCCCGCCAGCAATGGACCTATCTGCGCGTAGAAACGGCGCCCCTCATCCGTTAAAGAGACCTTGCGTGTGGTGCGGTCGAACAGCCTGATATTAAGCCGCGCCTCCAGCTTGGCGATGGCGCGGCTGACGCCCGACTGCGACATCTCCAGCGCCTCGCCCGCGTGCACAAAGCTGCCGGCGTCGACGATCGCCGCCAGCACGCGCATGCCGTTCACTACCCGCTCATCGAAAGCCATATATGCCAATTAGTCATGAATGATATGAGTCGCATGCTATCGGAGTATCGGTGATTTTGCATCAGAATTCTTGCATGCGGACTTACCGCTTCACTCAAGGAGAACACGATGTGTGCAATGAAAAAATGGGTAACGGCATGAGCGGCCGTCTGCTTGGGCAGCGCGTGATCGTACTCGGCGCCTCGTCGGGCATCGGGCTGGCGGTGGCGCGCGAGGCGCTGCGGGAAGGCGCTGAGGTGCTGGTGGTGTCGAGCCAGATCTCGCGCATCGAGAAAGCGCTGGAGCACCTCGGCAGCAAGGCGCAGGGCTGCGCGCTGGACCTGCTGGACGAGCGGGCCATCGAGCGCTTCTTCGCCACCAATGGCGCGTTCGATCATCTGGTCTACACGGCGGGCGATGCACTGCAAATCGGCGCACTGTCCGGAACCGATTTGACCGCTGCGCGGTCGGCGTTTGACGTGCGCTATTGGGGTGCGCTGGCGGCGGCCAAGCACGGCGCGCGGCATATCCGGCCTGGCGGCTCGATCACCTTCACGACCGGCATCGCGGCGGCGCGGCCGCAGTCCGGATGGGTGCTGGGGGCCAGCGTATGCGGCGCTGTGGAGGCCATGGCACGGGCCTTGGCGGTGGAGCTGGCGCCGTTGCGGGTCAACGCCGTGTCGCCGGGCGTGACCGCGACGAACCTGTGGTCGGACATGACGCCGATGCAGCGCAAGCAGATGTTCGATGATGTCGGCGATGCGCTGCTGGTCGGCCGCGTAGGCTCGGCAGAAGACATCGCCGCCACCTACCTGTTCCTGATGACCAGCGGCTTCGCCACCGGCCAGACCCACATCGTCGACGGCGGAGCACTATTGATCTAGACCGAAGACGGTTGAGAATGGCAGGCGCAGGATATCAAAACGATGTCCTGCGCCTGTTTTTTTCAGTGCCGCTTGAAGGATGTCCTCAAGCCACTACACTGAAATGACAACGTACACATGGGACGAAGCAAAACGCAAGGCCAACCTGCGCAAGCATGGGCTGGATTTCGCCGATGCAGCGACCGTGCTTGAAGGGAATTCCGCTACAAAAGAGGATACTCGCTTCAACTATCCCGAACGACGTTTCAACACCCTTGGATATCTGTTCGGAAAGTCGGTCGTTGTAACTTATACGGAGGAAGATGATGTCATCCGAATTATTTCATTTAGAAAAGCCAGCCGGAGAGAAAGACTTGGATTACGCGGACAGTCCTGATAGCTGGATCAGTGCCATGCCCAACTATGACGACGAGATAGAATTTGATGAAGATAGCCCGGAACTTGATGAAGAGTTCTTTCACAATGCCGTTCATCGCATTAATGGACGGATCGTGCCGCAACGCAAATCTCCGACCGATCCAATTGACCCTGAAGTGCAGGCGTTCATGAAATCGATCACACCACTTATACAGATGGAGCCAGATATTCTGGGCGGCATGCCAGTATTCAAGAACACGTTGGTGCCCGTTAAACGGATGTTCGACTATCTGCTGGCAGGCAAACCCTTGGGTGACTTTTTGGCCGACTATCCCACGGTCTCCAATGACACCGCTATCGGCGTGCTGGAGAACGATGCAACCTTGTTTTACGAAGCGATCAGTAAAGCGCTGGATTCGACGGCCACGCCCTCCTCTTCCCTGTCCAAGTAACCCAGCTTCTCACTGGCCTTGGCCTCAACAGCCACTCCCAGATCCTCCGCGATATTGGCGAACATGCCAGCGAAATACAACGCCACCTTCGGATGCCGCGCGACATGATCAAGCCGATATTACCGATGCGGCACTGATGGCCGATCCGTGCCGCCCCTCCCTGCGTGCCTTCGGAATAAACTCACATACTTCCGATTACGCCCCATTGCAGACATTACTGTTCCTCAAATAGGTCGCCCAGGACGGCCATCTCCTTATCCCTGGTCAAAACTTAGGTAATTCATACGACCGTTTGCTTGCCATACCACACACCACGAGTTCACATCGCTCTCGTTTGCGAAAAATACTTCCCATTTTTCGTCGGCTCCATCCTGAAAATCGAGCTTGTTTGAATTGATAAATTGGCGGCAATACTCATCGATTGAGTCATAGTTTTCTTCCGCTCCAAGCAACCAGCGAAAATCCTCGCCCCATGCCGGGTCGTGAGCGACGTCGACCGGATGTCTCAGGCGCAGCTTTCGAGCGACGGCGGGCCAATTCGCGTCATCGATACGGCACTGAACAGCTAGGCGATCATCGACCCCCACTCCGCCAGCATAAAAATTTAGGGAGTAGAAAAGCCCATCAGGCACGGGCTGGAAACCGATCAGATCCACAATTATCCGGATCGATTCTTCCTGCTTTGCATCGTTGTGCCTGTAGTTGTAATCAATACCGTCGTATGAACGCATACTCGTTTACCTATGTGACCGCTATAGTGTCATGGAGTGGATTGAGTCGCCAACTGCTGTACGTCTGTTTTTGGCCGGGAACCGCCAACTATGGGGATACCCAGTGCGTTTTTTTCAATGCAGTTCCAGTGGAACTAACCTCAACGGACCATGCCTCAAACCCTTTAAGTATCGGATGCTCCCACCAAAGTCGTCTCACACATGGGAGACGACACGGTTCGGATGTGTATCTAAAAAAAGGAGAAGTGAAGGTCTCGATAACATCTGGTGCGCCGAGTTTTTTTACTGCATTGTGTTCTGGGGCACCATCATCGATCAACTCAAACTCCCTCTCAATTTCAGTAACCCGATAGGTACATGCAGAAATCCCGCAGAGAATAACTACGCTGACAGCCAAGGAAATGTGTCTAAGCTTCACTATCCACCTCTGAAAATTCAAGGTCTGCTGGTGGCCGTTTGTCGCCTGACTAGTTTCCCCCGACATAGCCGCCGCCTTGCAGGACAATGCACCGCCCGCCGTTTTACGAGGCAATCAGCAAAGCGATCGACTCTGCGGCAATGCCCTCTTCCCTGCCCAGGTAACCCAGCTTCTCGTTAGTCTTGGCCTTGATGTTGACCTGGCCGACAGCCACGCCCAGATCCTCCGCGATGTTGGCGCACATGCTGGCGATGTGCGGCGCCATCTTCGGACGTTGCGCGATGATGGTCGCGTCGATATTGCCGATGCTGTAGCCGGTGGCCACCACGCGCCGCGCCGCCTCCTTCAACAAGGTGCGCGAATCGGCGCCCTTGAACTGCGGATCGGTATCCGGAAAATGCTTGCCAATGTCGCCCAGCGCAGCCGCGCCCAGGATAGCATCGGTGATCGCGTGCAGCAGCACGTCGGCGTCCGAATGCCCCAGCAGCCCCACATGATGCGGGATGTCGACGCCGCCGATAATCAGCTTGCGGCCTTCCACCAGTGCGTGGCAATCGTAGCCCTGGCCGATGCGGAACGGGAGTTTGGTCATGTTTTCTATCCTCTGTTATTCGCCGGCGGCCAGGTACATTTCCGCGATGCGGATGTCGGCCGGCAGCGTGACTTTCAAATTTCGTGGATGGCCTTCGATCAGGCGCGGCGACAGGCCGAGCATCTCGACCGCGCTGGCATCGTCAGTGATGGCGTTGGCGTCCGGCGCGCTGCCCAGTGCGCGCAGCAGCAGCTCGTAGCTGAACATCTGCGGCGTCTGCGCCAGCCACAGGCCGTTGCGCGAAACCGTCGTCGCCGCCACCGGCACCGCGCCCGTCGCGCGCTTGACCGTGTCCACCACCGGCAGCGCCAGCAGGCCGCCCGCCGCATCATCGCCCACGCCGTCTATCAGCTTGGCGATCAGCGCCGGCGTCAGGCCGGGACGCGCAGCGTCATGCACCATGATCATGTCGTCGCCGGCCACCACGCCCTGCAGCTCGCGCAAGGCGTTGAGCACCGTGTCCATGCGCGTGGCGCCGCCGCAGCGCAGCACCGTCACGCCGTCCAGGTCCGCCGGCAGCACCGCGTCGATCTGGCCGTCCGCCGCGCTGACCACTACGTAGGTGTGCGTCACCAGATCGCTGGCGCGGAAGGCGTCGACCGCGTGGCGCAGCATCGGCTTGCCGCCTACCGTCAGGTATTGTTTAGGTCCGTCCGCCGCCATGCGCGCGCCGACGCCGGCGGCGGGCAGCAGTGCAAAGTAGCGTGGTGTAGTGTTGGATGCAGTCATATTCTTCAATTGTTTTTATGGCGGCGCAGCAGGATCGCAGCGATCTCGCCGTCGCACACCTTGCCCATGCGGGCATATTCTTCCGGCGAGTCGATCTCCGCCTGCTTCGGCCGGCCCTTCTCGAATTCGTCCCGGATGAACGGGAACCAGGTGCCGTTGATCTCGTGCTCCAGCGCCGACATCGCGGTGCCGGACGGCGCATACAGCGGCCTGGCTTCGAAGCGTTTGCTCAACGCTTCGCGCACCACCTTCTCCACGCGCGCCAGGTTGTCCATATACGCCTGCAAATGCCGCTGCTCGTGTTCGAGGATCGCTTTGTACGCGCAAGTACCCGGCGCGAACTCGTTGCCGACATAGATCAGCACCGGCGAATAATTCAGCTTCACGTCCACGCGCGGCGCGATGCATTCGTAGCCGCTGACAGGATCCTGCAAAACCGGCCCGCCCAGATCGACCGCGTACTGGCCCTTGGTCACGGTCAGCCCCAGCGTCACCATCGTGTTGCTCATATTGCCGAACTTCGCGGTCAGCGCGCGATACGGCAACTGGTTGTTGATGGTATAGCCGTTCTGTTTGACCGACAGCACGGAGACCGTCTTGGCGATGCTGTCTTCACAGCGGATCTGGAATGGCGTGCGCGCGGGAGCGGCGGCGTGCACCGCACCGCTGCCGGCCCAAAGGCCGAAGGCGATGGCGGCGCACAGCGGGTTCACAGCTTCCAGTCCCCCGCGCGCAGCTTGTCCAGCCAGAAGATGCCGATGACGGTCTTGACGTCGGTGATCTTCCCTTCGCGCACCCATTGCAGCAGCTCGTCGATGGTGGCGGTGAAGGTTTCGAGGAACTCGCCGTCATCCAGCTTCTGCGGGCCGGCCTTGAGGCCGCGCGCCAGGTACAGGTCCAGGTGTTCGTCCGAGTAGGCGATGGCGTTGTGAATCTTACTGACGAACTGCCACTCGCTGGCGGTGTAGCCGGTTTCTTCTTCCAGCTCGCGGCGAGCGGCGACCAGCGGGTCTTCGTTGCGATCGATTTTCCCGGCCGGGAATTCGATGAACACCTGATGCAGCGGATAGCGGTATTGGCGCTCCATCAGCACAGTGCCGTCGTCCAGCAGCGGCAGGATCACCACGGCGCCGGGGTGCAGCACGTATTCGCGCGTGGTGCGCTTGCCGTCGGGGAGTTCGATGGTGTCGCTTTGGACTTTGAGGAAGCGGCCGTTGTAGACCAATTCACCGTCTATACGGGTTTCTGTCAGATGCTTGTCGTCCATACCTGCTCCACTGTCGTTGAAGAACGATAGTGTATCAGCCGTGGCGCTTGCGCAGGTAGCGGACGATGAATCCCGGGAAGCCCAGGACGATGAAGATGCAGGCGGAGATGGCGTAGAACTCCCAGGTCTGCTGGAAGCGGTTACCGATCTGCGCTTCGAGGGCGAAACCGATAAGGCCAACAACAAAGTACAGCACAGTCATTTCCGCCAGCCGCACGAACAGCGGCTTGCGGGGCCAGCGAGTGGCCACCAGTGCGAATACTTTGTCATTGAAGAACGGCAGGTTGGCGGCCACCAGTGCGGCAGCGATCACCAACCAGCTTGCAACGGATGCATTCATCAAGAAGCCAGCGTCAGACGCATGGCATGCAGGCAGGCCGCCAGCAGCGGGCCTGGCAGAACACCCAGCGCAACGATCGCCAGGCCGTTCAGGCTCAGCGCAACGTTCATGTCCAGCTTGGTCACGATAGGCGAGTTGTCCACCGGCTCATCGAACCACATCACTTTGACGACGCGCAGGTAGTAGAACGCGCCGATCAGCGAGAACATCACCGCGAACACGGTCAGCCAGATCTGGCCGGTGCCCAGCACGGCGGTCAGCACCGAGAACTTGGCGGCAAAGCCCATCATCGGTGGCACGCCGGCCAGCGAGAACAGCAGGATGGACATGACCACCGCGAACCAGCCGTTACGCTTGCTCAGGCCCTTGAAATCGTCCAGGGTCTCGGCTTCCAGGCCGGCGCGCGACAGCAGCATCAGCATGCCGAAGCTGCCGATGGTGGTCAGCACGTAGGTGATGGTGTAGTACATCGCGGCGCTGTAGGCGGCGTCGCGGCCGGTGGCGTCCGTGGTGCCAGCAACGCCGGCCAGCAGGCCAAGCAGCACGAAGCCCATCTGCGCGATGGTGGAGTAAGCCAGCATGCGTTTCAGGTTGGTCTGCGCGATCGCGGTCAGGTTACCGACGGCCAGCGACATGACCGCCAGTACCATCAGCATCTGCTGCCAATCGACGGCGCGTGGGAACAGGCCTTCCACCAGCAGGCGGATGCAGATGGCGAAGGTGGCGATCTTCGGTGCGCCGCCCAGCAGCAGGGTCACCGCGGTAGGCGAACCTTCATAAACGTCCGGCACCCACATGTGGAACGGTACTGCACCCAGCTTGAACGCCAGGCCGGCGACCAGGAACACCAGGCCGAAGACCAGGATGGTCGGCTGGATGGTGCCGCGGCCGACGGCGTCCGACACCTTGGCGATGTCCAGCGTGCCGGTGGCGCCGTACAGCATCGAGATACCGTACAACAGGAAACCGGATGCCAGCGCGCCCAGGATGAAGTACTTCATCGCGGCTTCGGTGGCTTTGTGGTTGTCGCGGCGGATCGCCACCAGCGCATACAGCGACAGCGACATCAGTTCCACGCCCAGGTACACGGACAGGAAGTTCGAACCGGAGATCATCACCAGCTGGCCCAGCGTGGCGAACAGCGCCAGCACGTAGAACTCGCCGCCCAGGTTACCGCTCAACATGCCGCGGTCGTCCGCGTACTGGCGCGAGTAGACCAGCGTCAGGCCGACGGTCAGGTAGGTGAACAGCTTGAGCAGGTTCGACATCGGGTCGGACACGAACATGCCGTTGAAGGTGTAGACCGTGGTGCCGGCCGCGTAGTCGTGGTAGCTGAACGCGGCGCAGACCAGCAAGGTCAGCAGCGACAGCGCGTACGTCACCGAACGCTTGCCGTGCGACAGGAACATATCGATCAGCAGGATCGCGCAGGTACCGACCAGCAGAGCGATTTCTGCGGACAGCGGCGCCATGTTGATAACCGCTTGTGGAAGTGGAGTAGTCATTTATGTGTTTCCGTTTTCAGTAAGGCAGCTTGCTGTGTGCAACGTGAGCCAGCAGGTCTGCAACCGAGGTTTGCATCGTGTCGGTGAATGGCGCTGGGTACAGGCCCATGAACAGCACGGCAACCGCCAGAATGCCCAGCATCAGGAATTCACGGCCGTTGACATCGACCAGTTCAGCCACATGGTGGTTGGCGACCTTGCCGAAGATGACGCGCTTGGCCATCCACAGCGAGTAAGCGGCGCCGAAGATCAGCGCGGTCGCGGCCAGCAGGCCGATCCAGAAGTTGAACTGGGTGGCGCCCAGGATCACCATGAACTCGCCGACGAAGCCGGAAGTCGCTGGCAGACCGCAGTTGGCCATCGAGAAGAAGATGAACAGCGCGGCGAACTTCGGCATCTTGTTGACCACACCACCGTAGTCGGCGATCTGGCGCGAGTGCGCCTGGTCATACAGTACGCCGATGCACAGGAACATCGCGCCGGAGATGAAGCCGTGCGAGATCATTTGTACGATGGCGCCCTGCACTGCCATGGCGTTGAAGACGAAGAAGCCCAGCGTGACGAAGCCCATGTGCGCGATCGACGAGTAGGCGACCAGCTTTTTCATGTCCTTCTGTACCAGCGCGACCAGGCCGATGTAGATCACGGCGATCAGCGACAGGGTGATGACGAACGGCGCCATGTAGTGCGATGCGTCCGGTACGATAGGCAGCGAGAATCGCAGGAAGCCGTAAGCACCCAGCTTCAGCATGATCGCGGCCAGCACGGCGGAACCGCCGGTAGGCGCTTCAACGTGGACGTCCGGCAGCCAGGTGTGGACCGGGAACATCGGCACCTTGACGGCGAAGGCCATGAAGAAGGCGATGAAGATGAAGATCTGTTCTTTCATCGTCAGGGCGATCTTGTGCCACATCAGGATATCGAAGCTGCCGCCCGATACCTTGTACAGGTAGATGATGGCGACCAGCGTCAGCAGCGAGCCGAAGAAGGTGTACAGGAAGAACTTGAACGACGCGTACACGCGGTTCTCGCCGCCCCACACGCCGATGATGATGTACATCGGGATCAGGGTCGCTTCGAAGAAGAAGTAGAACAGCAGGCCGTCCATCGCGCAGAACACGCCGATCATCAGGCCGGACAGGATCAGGAAGGCGCCCATGTATTGAGCGACGCGCTTCTGGATCACCTGCCAGGCCGAGATCACGACGATCACGGTGATGAAGGCGGTCAGCGGTACGAACCACAGCGACAGGCCGTCGATGCCCAGCGAGTAGTAGATGTTGAAGCGCTCGATCCACGGCGACTTCTCGACGAACTGCATGCCGTGGGCGGTGTTGCTGAAATTGGTGATCAGCGGGATGGTCGCGGCGAAGCTGACGATCGCGCCGATCAGCGATCCAACGCGGACCAGCGCCGCATTGGTATCACGGCCTACAGCCAGCACGATCAGGCCGAAGATAATCGGGAGCCAGATCGCGAGGCTCAGGTAAGGAGGTAGTGTAGATATGGTTGACTGCATCATGGTTATCGTTATCTCTTTGCGTATCAGCTAATTAAGCGTGCCAAAACGGCAGGAAGTAGACCAGGAACCCCAGAATGCCGAGGATCATGACGAACGCGTAGTGGTAGATATAACCAGTCTGCGCCAGACGGGTCAGCGACGAGAACCAGGCTACTACTTTGGCGCTGCCGTTAACCACGAAGCCGTCGATCAGGGTCTTGTCGCCGATGTTCCACAGGCCATTGCCCAGGACGCGCGCGCCGCCGGCGAATACAACCTCGTTGAACTTGTCCATGTAGTACTTGTTGTCCAGCAGCGTGTGCAGGAACTTGAACTTGGCGTAGAACCAGGCCGGTACGCGTGGGTTGATCATGTAGCAGTAGTACGCGGTAGCGACGCCGGAGATGGCCAGCCACAGCGGCAGCGACGTCAGCGAGTGCATCGCCATCGCCATCGGGCCGTGGTATTCCTCTTTCAGCAGTTCCATCGCATGGTGGTTTTCGCCGAAGGTGATCACGCCTTTGAAGAAGTCGCCGAACAGCATAGGACCGATGGTCAGGTAGCCGATGATGACCGAAGGGATGGCCAGCATCGCCAGCGGGAACCAGACCACGAATGGCGATTCATGCGGCTTCTGGCCTGGGGCCAGACCGTGGTGAGCGTGGTCGTCTTCCTCGTCGTGGCCGTGGTCGTCGTGACCGTGGTCGTCATGCGCTGCGGCAGCCGGAGCGTGATGATGATCGTCATGCGCGTGGGCCTTGCCGAAACGCTCTTCGCCGTGGAACACCAGGAAGTACATGCGGAACGAGTAGAACGCGGTCACGAACACGCCAGCCAGCACGGCGAAGTTAGCGAAGCCTGCGCCCCAGATGTGGGTCTCGGCGACGGCTTCGATGATCGAATCCTTCGAGTAGAAGCCCGAGAAGAACGGCGTGCCGATCAGCGCCAGGGAACCCAGCAAGGAAGTGATCCAGGTGATAGGCATGTACTTGCGCAGGCCGCCCATGTTGCGGATGTCCTGGTCGTGGTGCATGCCGATGATGACCGAACCGGCGCCCAGGAACAGCAGCGCTTTGAAGAATGCGTGGGTCATCAGGTGGAACACAGCCACCGAGTAAGCGGACGAACCCAGAGCCACGGTCATGTAGCCCAGCTGCGACAGCGTCGAGTAAGCAACCACGCGCTTGATGTCGTTCTGGATGATGCCCAGGAAGCCCATGAACAGCGCGGTGATCGAGCCGATGACCAGGATGAACGACAGAGCGGTGTCCGACAGTTCGAACAGCGGCGACATGCGCGTCACCATGAAAATACCTGCCGTGACCATGGTCGCGGCGTGGATCAGTGCGGAGATCGGGGTTGGACCTTCCATCGAGTCAGGCAGCCAGACGTGCAGCGGGAACTGGGCCGACTTGCCCATCGCGCCGATGAACAGGCAGATGCAGGCAACGGTCAGCAGCGCCCAGTCGGTGCCCGGCAGGGTCATCGTCATCAGCTGTTCCTTCTTGGCGAAGACTTCCTGGTAGTCCATCGAACCGGCGTAGGCCAGCAGCAGGCCGATACCCAGGATGAAGCCGAAGTCGCCGACGCGGTTGACCAGGAAAGCCTTCATGTTGGCCACGATCGCCGTTGGGCGGGTGTACCAGAAGCCGATCAGCAGGTAGGAAACCAGGCCCACCGCTTCCCAGCCGAAGAACAGTTGCAGGAAGTTGTTCGCCATGACCAGCATCAGCATCGAGAACGTGAACAGCGAGATGTACGAGAAGAAGCGGTTGTAGCCTTCGTCTTCCGCCATGTAGCCGATGGTGTACACGTGCACCATCAGCGACACGAAGGTGACGACGCACATCATCATCGCCGACAGCGCGTCGATCTGGAAGCCGATTTCCAGCTTCAGGCCGGCCACGGTCATCCAGTTGTAGACGGTGCCGTTGTAGTGGGCGCCGTTGACGACATCGTTCAGCGTCATCGCCGACAGGATGAAGGCAACCAGCACGCCCAGGATGGTCGCGGTGTGCGAGGTCTTGCGACCTACGACGTTGCCGAAGAATTTAGTTCCTAACAAGCCCGCAATCGCGGCGCCGGCCAGCGGCGCCAAGGGTACGGCTAGCAGGAGATTAGGGTTAAGAGTAACCGCCATGATGAACCTTAATCGTTATTTTTCGAGGTTTGAACTTTAGCCACGGGATCAACCCTTCAGGCTATCCAGGTCTTCAACGTTGATGGTGTCCAGGTTACGGAACATCACCACCAGGATCGCGAGGCCGATTGCCGATTCAGCAGCCGCCACGGTCAAGATGAAGAACACAAAGATCTGCCCGGCCGCATCGCCCAGGTAGTGCGAGAACGCGATGAAGTTCATGTTCACTGCCAGCAGCATCAATTCGATGGCCATCAGCAGAACGATGATGTTCTTGCGGTTCAGGAAAATACCGACGATCGAGATCGCGAACAGTATCGCGCCAAGAACGAGGTAGTGAGCGAGCGATAACGTCATGGTGCCTCCTTAACTTCTGCTTCGGCCTGGCCACGCGTGGTCACCGGAGCGATCTTGACGATCTTCAGGCGGTCATTGCGCTTGACGCGTACGGCGTCGGCTGGGTCGAAATGTTTGGTGTCCTTGCGCTTGCGCAGGGTCAGCGCCACGGCGGCGATGATCGCGACCAGCAGGATGACGCCGGCGATTTCAAAGCCGTAGATATATTTGGTGTAGATCTGGATGCCCAGTTCCTTGGTGCCGCCGATGTTGCCGGCGTTGACCGGCTGCTGATCGAACGACAGGAAGGAGCGCCACAGCACGGCGGCCATTTCCAGCACGATGATGACGCCGACGAAGGACGCCAGCGGCAGGTAGCCCCAGAAGCCTTCGCGCATCTTGTCCGTGTCGATGTCGAGCATCATGACCACGAACAGGAACAGCACCATGACGGCGCCGACATAGACCAGTACCAGCACGATGGCGAGGAACTCAGCCTCCAGCAGCATCCAGATGCCGGCAGCGGAGAAGAATGCCAGCACCAGGAACAGTGCCGCATGCACCGGATTGCGGGCCGTGATAACGCGCGTCGCAGCCAATATCATGATGGCTGAGAAGGCGTAGAACAAAGCAGTTTTAAATTCCATAACTAACCCAAGAGACGTACATTATTGATCAATACACTGATAACGCCGACCCGAAGGCCGGCATACGTCAGCGGTAAGGAGCGTCCGCTGCGCGGGCTTCGGCGATCTCGTTTTCGTAGCGATCGCCAACGGCCAGCAGCATCTCTTTCGTGTAGTACAGATCGCCGCGTTTCTCGCCGTGGTATTCCAGCACGTGCGTCTCGACGATCGAATCGACCGGGCACGACTCTTCGCAGAAACCGCAGAAGATGCACTTGGTCAGATCGATGTCGTAACGCGTGGTGCGGCGCGAACCGTCGTCGCGCTGCTCGGATTCGATGGTGATCGCCATCGCCGGGCACACTGCTTCGCACAGTTTGCAGGCGATGCAGCGTTCTTCACCATTCGGATAGCGGCGCAGCGCGTGCAGGCCGCGGAAGCGCGGCGACATCGGCGTCTTCTCTTCCGGGTACTGCACGGTGATCTTGCGCGAGAACATATACTTGCCCGTCAGCGCCATCCCTTTGATCAATTCGGTCAGCATGAAGCTGCCGATGAAGTCTTTTAAACGTTCCATTTTTTCCAGTCCTTACTTCCAGATATTCCAGGATGTCTGCATCCAGCCGGCCACGAACACCAGGTACACCAGCGTCAGAGGGATAAACACTTTCCAGCCCAGACGCATGATCTGGTCATAACGGTAGCGTGGGAAAGTACCGCGCACCCAGATGAAGACGGACACCAGGAAGAACGCCTTGGCGAACAACCAGAAGAAGCCGCCGAAACCGCCCCAGAATTCGAGGAAGGCAAACGGTGCGGACCAGCCGCCCAGGAACATGATCGAACCCAGGGTCGCGATCAAAATCATGTTGGCGTATTCGGCCAGCATGAACATGGCGTAGGCCATGCCCGAGTATTCGACCATGTGGCCGGCAACGATCTCGGACTCGCCCTCGACCACGTCGAACGGGTGACGGTTGCACTCCGCCAGGCCCGAGGTCAGGTAGACCACGAACAGCGGCAGCAGCGGCAGCCAGTTCCACGACAGGATGTTCAGGCCGTGGTCGGCGAACATGCCCTTCTGTTGGCCGGCGACGATGTCGCCGAAGTTCAGCGAACCGGACACCATCAGCACGACCACCAGCACGAAGCCCATCGGGATTTCGTAGGAGATCATCTGTGCCGAGGCGCGCATTGCGCCCATGAACGAGTACTTCGAGTTCGAAGCCCAGCCGGCGATGATGATGCCGTAGACTTCCATCGAGGTGATCGCCATCAGCAGCAGCAGGCCGGCGTTGACGTTGGCCAGCACGGCTTCGGCGCCGAACGGTACGACCGCCCAGGCGGCCAGTGCCGGCATGATGGTCATGATAGGACCGATCACGAACAGGCCAGGGTTGGCCTTGGCCGGGGTGATGATTTCCTTGAACAGCAGCTTGAGCGCATCGGCGATAGGCTGCAGCAGACCCATAGGACCGACGCGGTTAGGACCGACGCGGATCTGGATCCAGCCGATGAACTTACGTTCCCACAGCGTCAGGTAGGCAACCAGGCCCATCAGAGGCAGCAGCACGACGATGATGCGGATCAGCGCCCAGGCCAGCGGCCAGAATTCCCCCAGCGTTTGCGCGCCGGTGGCATTGATGGTATTGACGAATTCAGGCAGAGCCATTATTTACCCTCCCCTGCTTTTTCAACGGTGATGGAGCCGAACATGCCGCCCAGGGCAGCGGTCGACGCGTGAGCGGCGGCGACGCGGACTGCGTTGGCTGGCAGTTTGGCATCAACAGCGGCGACCAGGATCGCGCTGCCGGAACCTTGCGTGACCTTGACCTTGTCGCCGGCGGCGACACCCAGCTGCAGCGCCAGGGCGGACGACAGGTGCGCTTTAGGCGCAGCCGCATCGGCCATCTTCTGCAGCGACTCGGCGCGACGCACCACGGCGTCGGCGAAGTAGATAGGCACATCGGCAATACGTTCCGTACCGGTGGAAGCAGCGGATGCGGCAACCAGTGCTTGCTTGGTGACGTTGTTCAGCTTGACCGACAGGTCGGTCACGCCGGCGCCCAGCACTTCGTCGCGGATTGCTTCGGAAGTGTCGTAGTCGAAACCGGACAGGCCGAGGATGTTGCCCAGCACGCGCAGGACTTTCCACGCAGGGCGGGTTTCCAGCAGCGGCTTGACGGTGCCGTTGAAGCTTTGCGCGCGGCCTTCGCAGTTGACGAAGGTGCCCGAGGTTTCGCTGAATGGCGAGACCGGCAGCAGCACGTCGGCGTAGTCCATGCCGTGCTTGTAGGCCGACATCACCACGACCATCTCCGCGTGCTTCAGTGCGGCGACGGCGGCTTGCGGGTTGTGTGCGTCCAGCTCTGGTTCGGCGTTCAGCAGCAGGTAGGCCTGCTTCTGTTCGGAGAACGCAGGAGCCTTGGCGCCGTTGGCGTTGACCAGGTAGGCGCCAACGGTGTTGGCGGCTTCGGTCAGGTAGCCCAGCTTGGCGCCGGTTTGTTCGGCGATCCATTGTGCGGCGGCGTGCAGCGCGGCGGCCTGTGGGTGCTGCGTTGCTGCGTTACCCAGGAAGACAGCCTTGTTCTCGCCGGAGATCAGCGAAGCGGCGATCGCGTTGGCGGCGTCGGATGCGACTACGCCTTCGAAGCCGGCAGGAGCTGCCACTTCTTTAGCTTTAGCCACGGCCACGACAACTTGCGACAGCGCCGACAGCCACTCCGACGGAGCAACGATCATCTTGTTTGCGATGTTCATCAGCTGGTCGTCGTCGGTGGCGTGCAGGATGGACAGCTTGGCGCCGCCCTTCACTGCCGTGCGCAGACGGGTAGCCAGCAGCGGGTGATCCTTGCGCAGGAACGAGCCGATGACGAAGGCGCGGTTCAGCTGGCCGAACTCGGTGATCGACATGCCCAGCCAAGGGGTCACATCGCCCAGCGAGAAGTCGCTGTGACGCAGACGCGTGTCCACGCTGTCCGAGCCCATGGCGCGGGTCAGCTTTTGCAGCAGGTGCAGTTCTTCCAGCGTCGAGTGCGGCGTGGCCAGTGCGGCCAGCGCGTTGGCGCCGTGTTCGTGCTTGATGTTCTTCAGGCCATGCGCCACGTATTCCAGCGCGGTTTGCCAGTCGACTTCCTTCCACTCGCCGCCCTGCTTCAGCATAGGCTGGGTCAGGCGATCGGCGGCTTCCAGGCCTTCGTACGAGAAGCGGTCCTTGTCGGAAATCCAGCATTCGTTGACGGCGTCGTTTTCCAGCGGCAGTACGCGCTTGACCTTGCCGGCCTTGACCTGAACGATCAGGTTGGCGCCCAGGCCGTCGTGCGGCGATACCGATTTGCGGCGCGACAGTTCCCACGAACGGGCGCTGTAGCGGAACGGCTTCGACGTCAGTGCGCCTACCGGGCACAGGTCGATCATGTTGCCGGACATCTCAGAGTTGACGGTCTGGCCGACGAACGCAGTGATTTCCGAGTGTTCGCCGCGGCCGATCATGCCCAGTTCCATCACGCCGGCCACTTCCTGGCCGAAACGTACGCAACGGGTGCACTGGATGCAGCGCGCCATCTCCTGCATGGAGACCAGCGGGCCGGCATCTTTCGGCACGACGACGCGCTTGTCTTCTTCGTAGCGCGATTCGCCCTTGCCGTAGCCGACTGCCAAGTCTTGCAACTGGCACTCGCCGCCCTGATCGCAGATCGGGCAGTCCAGCGGGTGGTTAATCAACAGGAATTCCATGACGGACTTCTGTGCCTGTACGGCCTTGTCCGAAGCGGAGCGCACAATCATGCCTGCCGAGACCGGCGTTGCGCATGCTGGCAAAGGCTTAGGCGCCTTTTCCACTTCGACGAGGCACATACGGCAGTTCGCAGCGATCGACAATTTCTTGTGATAGCAGAAGTGCGGAATGTAGGTTCCCAATTTGTTGGCGGCGTCCATCACCATGCTACCAGCAGGGACTTCGACTTTTTTGCCGTCTATTTCGATTTCAACCATGGTGATCGTTACCTGACGCAGCTTAGATGTAAGCGGGCACTAAGCAATGCTTGTGCTCGACGTGATATTCAAATTCTTCGCGGAATTGCTTGATGAACGCGCGCATCGGCATCGCCGCGGCATCGCCCAGCGCGCAAATGGTGCGGCCCTGGATGTTGTCGCAGATCGAGTTCAGCACGTCCAGGTCCGAAGGACGTCCCTGGCCGTTTTCGATGCGGTGAATCATGCGGTACATCCAACCCGTACCTTCACGGCATGGGGTGCACTGGCCGCACGACTCTTCAAAGTAGAAGTAAGCCAGACGCTCCATCGCCTTGACCATGCAACGCGTTTCATCCATGACGATGACGGCGCCCGAACCGAGCATCGAGCCAGCTTTGGCGATCGAGTCGTAGTCCAGGTCGGTGTTCATCATCAGTTCGCCGCGGATCACCGGAGCGGACGAGCCGCCAGGGATCACAGCCTTGATCTTTTTGCCGCCGCGCATGCCGCCTGCCAGTTCCAGCAGTTTGGCGAACGGGGTACCCAGCGGTACCTCGTAGTTGCCCGGCAGTTCAACGTCGCCCGAGATCGAGAAGATCTTCGAACCGCCGTTGTTCGGACGTCCCATGCCCAGGTACTTTTCAGGACCCATGTTCAGGATGAACGGAACAGCCGCGAAGGTCTCGGTGTTGTTGATGGTGGTCGGCTTGCCGTACAGGCCGAACGACGCAGGGAAAGGCGGCTTGAAGCGCGGCTGGCCTTTTTTGCCTTCCAGCGATTCCAGCAGCGCGGTTTCCTCGCCGCAAATGTAAGCGCCATAGCCATGGTGCGCATGCAGCTGGAAGCTGAACTCGCTGCCCATGATCTTGTCGCCCAGGAAGCCGGCGGCGCGCGCCTCTTCCAGTGCATCTTCAAACTGGGTGTAGACCTCGAAGATCTCGCCGTGGATGTAGTTGTAGCCTACCGTAATCCCCATGGCGTAGGCGCCAATGGCCATGCCCTCGATCAGCGCATGCGGGTTGTAGCGCATGATGTCGCGGTCCTTGAAAGTGCCTGGCTCGCCCTCATCTGAGTTGCATACCAGGTACTTCTGGCCCGGGAACTGGCGTGGCATGAAGCTCCACTTCAGGCCGGTGGGGAAACCCGCGCCGCCACGGCCGCGCAGCGACGACGCTTTCAGGTCGGCGATGATTTGTTCCGGGGTGATCTTCTCTTCGAGGATCTTGCGCAGGGCGCTGTAGCCGCCGCGCTTGACGTAATCTTCCAGGTGCCAGTTCTTGCCGTCCAGGCCGGCGAGAATGACTGGGTCGATGTGACGATTGTGGAGTGACGTCATTTCTTCAGTTCCTCCACGAGGGTGTCGATTTTGTCGTTGGACATGAAGCTGCACATGCGCTGGTCGTTCACCAGCATCACTGGCGCGTCGCCGCAGGCGCCCATGCACTCGCCTTCCACCAGCGTGAAAGCGCCGTCGGCCGTGGTGTCACGGAAGTCGATGCCCAGCTTTTCCTTCAGGTGGTTGGCCGCGCGCACGCCGCCCGACAGGGCGCATGGCAGGTTGGTGCACACGGAAATCTTGTGCTTGCCGACCGGCTTCAGGTTGTACATATTGTAGAAGGTCGCGACTTCCTGCACGGCGATGGCCGGCATGCGGATGTAGTCGGCCAACTCGGCCATCACTTCCGGCGAGATCCAGCCCAGTTCAACCTGGGCGTGGGCCAGCGAGGCCATCACGGCCGACTGGCGTTGGTCGGCCGGATACTTGGCCAACTCGCGGTCGATTTTTTTGTAGCACTGCTCTGATAACAACATACTTTTTCCTTAGCGGTCGATACTGCCGAACACGATATCTTGCGTACCGATGATGGTCACGGCGTCGGCAATCATGTGGCCGCGCGCCATTTCATCCAGCGACTGCAAGTGCGCGTAATCGGGAGCGCGCAGCTTCATGCGGTATGGCTTGTTGGCGCCGTCGGACAGCAGATAGATGCCGAACTCGCCCTTCGGATGCTCCACCGCAGCGTACGCTTCGCCCGGCGGCACGTGGAAGCCCTCGGTGAACAGCTTGAAGTGGTGAATCAGCGATTCCATATTGGTCTTCATGTCGACGCGGCCCGGAGGCGCTACCTTGCGGTTGTCGGTCATGACCGGGCCCGGATTGTTGCGCAGCCATTCCACGCACTGCTTGATGATCTTGTTCGACTGGCGCAGTTCTTCCACGCGCACCAGGTAGCGGTCGTAGCAATCGCCGTTGGTGCCGATAGGCACGTCGAAGTCCATCAAGTCGTACACTTCGTACGGCTGGTGCTTGCGCAAGTCCCACTGGATGCCCGAACCGCGCAACATGGCGCCGGTAAAGCCCATGGCCAGCGCATCTTCCGGCGCCACCACGCCGATGCCGACGGTACGCTGTTTCCAGATACGGTTGTCGGTCAGCAGGGTTTCGTATTCGTCGACGTAGGTCGGAAAACGGCCGGTGAACGCTTCGATGAAGTCCAGCAGCGAACCCTGGCGGTGTTCGTTCAGGTTGGCGACGGCCTTGGCCGAACGGATGATCGACGGCTTGTGCTGCGGCATCGCGTCCGGCAGGTCGCGGTAGACGCCGCCCGGACGGTAGTAGGCCGCGTGCATGCGCGCGCCCGACACCGCTTCGTAGCAGTCGAACAGGTCTTCGCGGTCGCGGAAGCAGTACAGGAACGGTCCCATGGCGCCGACGTCCAGCGCGTGCGCGCCCAGCCACATCAGGTGGTTCAGGATGCGGGTGATCTCGTCGAACATCACGCGGATGTATTGCGCGCGCAGCGGCACTTCCAGGCCCAGCAGCTTCTCGATGGCCATCACGTAGGCGTGCTCGTTGCACATCATCGAGACGTAGTCGAGGCGGTCCATATAAGGCACGGACTGCAGGTAGGTCTTCTGCTCGGCCAGCTTCTCGGTGCCGCGGTGCAGCAGGCCGATGTGCGGGTCGGCACGCTGGATCACTTCGCCGTCCAGCTCCAGCACCAGGCGCAGCACGCCGTGCGCGGCCGGGTGTTGCGGACCGAAGTTCAGGGTGTAGTTCTTAATTTCAGCCATGTTTTACTTCCCGTAGTTTTCTTCGCGGATCACACGAGGCACGTTTTCACGCGGCTCGATGGTGACCGGCTGGTAGATCACGCGCTTCTGCTCGGGGTCGTAACGCATTTCGACATAGCCCGATACCGGGAAGTCCTTGCGGAACGGATGGCCGATGAAACCGTAGTCGGTCAGGATGCGGCGCAGGTCGTTGTGGCCTTCGAACAGGATGCCGAACATGTCGAACGCTTCGCGCTCGTACCAGTTGACGGCGCGCCACAGCGGCACCAGCGACGGCAGCAGCGGCATTTCGTCGTCGGCGCAGAACGCGCGCACGCGCACGCGCCAGTTGTGCTTCACCGACAGCAAATGGACGACTACTGCGAATCGCAGGCCGTCCCAGGCGCCATCGCCGTAGTTCAGGTAGTCGACGCCGGCCAGGTCGATCAGCTGATCGAAGCCCAGCGACTTGTCGTCGCGCAGCGTTTGCATCACGCCGTAGTAGTCGGCGGCTTTCACGACCAGCGTGATCTCGCCCAACGCCACGGTCGTAGTAACGCGATCGCCCAGGGCAGTGCCGAGGGCGGTTTGCAGTTGTTCCAGATGTGTAGTCATATTCTTGAAGCAGCCCCGTTAGCGTGCGATCGTATTGGTGCGCTTGATCTTGTTTTGCAGCTGCATGATGCCGTACAGCAGAGCCTCGGCCGTCGGCGGACAGCCCGGCACGTAGACATCCACCGGGACGATGCGGTCGCAACCGCGCACCACGGAGTAGGAGTAGTGATAGTAGCCGCCGCCGTTGGCGCAGGAGCCCATCGAGATGACCCAGCGCGGTTCCGGCATCTGGTCGTAGACCTTGCGCAGCGCAGGGGCCATCTTGTTGCACAGCGTGCCGGCCACGATCATCACGTCGGATTGACGCGGCGATGGACGGAACACGACGCCGAAGCGGTCCATATCGTAACGGGCTGCGCCCACGTGCATCATTTCGACCGCACAGCATGCCAGACCGAACGTCATCGGGAACATCGAACCCGTGCGCGCCCAGTTGATCAGCTTGTCGGCCGAGGTGGTGATGAAACCTTCGTTTAATACGCCTTCAATAGCCATGGCTTATTCCCAATCAAGGGCACCTTTCTTCCAGATATACCAAAAACCGACGACGAATTCAGCGATGAAGCTCATCATCACCAGGAATCCGTTCCAGCCCAGTTCGCGCATGGATACGCCCCACGGGAAGAAGAATGCCGTTTCCAGATCGAACAAAATAAAGAGGATCGCGACCAGGTAGTACCGGACGTCGAATTTCATGCGCGCGTCTTCGAAAGCTTCGAAGCCGCATTCATATGGGGAGAGCTTGGCGGAGTCAGGCTTGTTCGGCCCGAGTAAGTGGCCAAGGACTTGGGGAGCGATGCCTACGCCGAGACCGACGAGGATGAACAACAGGACGGGGAGATAATTTTCGAGGTTCACGATTGATGAGCTTATATTGAACGGTCGGTTAAAAGGACACACTGCGATGTTCTGCGGTGCTCTTAACGTTCGACCCAATCGTAAAACCGCTTAGACCAGGATCGAACGACACATCCTCGTAAAAAAGCCAGCTCAGGTACACTTCGGTGCTCCCTTGCTGGCCTTATATTTCTGGTGCCGACGACGAGACTCGAACTCGTACAGCTTGCGCCACTACCCCCTCAAGATAGCGTGTCTACCAATTTCACCACGTCGGCGTAAGGCCGCTATTCTACTGTGTTTTCACGCGGTTGTTAATCCGTATTGCGCCAAAACAAGAAGAAAAACGATAAATCTTTGCTTCTTTTTACTCTGAATTGTTTTTCTAGCTTGCAACGCTAATGTACTGCCAAAACAATGAGCAAACAACTTAAAAAGTTGCTAAGGGACCTGAACTTATTTCACAACTTAGTTCATTATTATATTACTTTGGGATCGAAGCTGCAGGACCCGTTGCTGCCGGAGCAGCTGGCGCGGCTGCCGGAGCGGCCGGTGCCGCCGCAGGTGCGGTCGGAATCGCTGCTGCGCCGGTCGCTGGAACAGGAGCCGGTGCCGCTGGCACGGCCTTGTCCATCACGCCACCGCTGACTGCGCCGCCGCCGCGCTGTGCCGAGATGTACGACAGGGCCAAGGTGGCGCTGAAGAAGATCGCGGCTGCAACGCCGGTCGACTTGGACATGAAGTTCGACGAGCCGGTGGCGCCGAACAGGCTGCCCGAGGCGCCCGAACCGAAGGCCGCGCCCATGTCGGCGCCCTTGCCGTGTTGCAGCAATACCAGGCCGATAATGGCGATTGCGGAGACCACCTGCACTACGATAACCAGATTGAACAAGGAGTTCATGTTATTCCATTCAAAAATAAAAGATTTGTATCGTTTTGTTTCTACAACTTAAACGGCCTGGATAATCCCGAGGAAATCCGCCGCTTTTAATGCGGCACCACCTATCAGGCCGCCGTCGATATCAGGCTGGGCCATCAATTCTTTCGCATTGTCCGGCTTCATGCTGCCGCCGTACAAAATCTGCATGCCGGCCGCGACCGGCGCATTCTTCTGCGCCACGCGCGCGCGCAGCAAGGCGTGCGCTTCCTGGGCGATCTGCGGCGTGGCGGTCTTGCCGGTGCCGATGGCCCAGACAGGCTCGTAAGCCACAACAATCTTGGCCAGGTCGTCGGCGGCAACCGCATCCAGCACCGCTTGCAGCTGGCCGCAGATGACCGACTCGGTCTCGCCTGCTTCGCGCTGCTCCAGCGTTTCGCCCACGCACACCACCGGCGTCAGGCCGGCAGCCAGGGCCGCAACGGCCTTCTGCGCCACCAGCTCGCTGCTTTCCTTGTGATAGGCGCGACGCTCGGAGTGGCCGCACAACACATAGCGGGCGCCGAAATCGACCAGCATCGCGGCCGAAACTTCGCCCGTGTAGGCGCCGGCAGCGTGGACCGACAGATCCTGCGCACCCCAGGCGACCGGGCTGTCTTGCAGTTCAGCCTGGCACTGGGCCAGGTAAGGAGCCGGTACGCAGACTGCGCAATCGGCGCCAAAGTCGTTCAAGCCGGCGATGATGCCGGACAACAAAGCAGTGTTGCCGGCACGATTGCCGTTCATTTTCCAGTTGCCGATGACGAGTTTGCGACGCATAGTAGCCTAAAATTCAATAACCCGCTATTTTAACGCGAGGCTGGAAGCCCGGTCAAACCAGCGGCCGGAGGCTTCGTCCGGGAAATCGCAAAAATACTACGGTCGAGGCCACCTCCCTGCCCGTGTTTTTGACCTAGATGACTTGCAACATGATCTTGCCGACATGATTGCTGCTCTCCATCAGCGCGTGCGCGGCCGCCGCCTGCTCCAGCGGGAACACCTCGTAGATCACCGGCTTGAGCTTGCGCGCCGCCATCAGCGGCCAGACCTTGTCCAGCAACTGCTTGGCGATCGCGCCCTTGAAGGCGGCCGAACGCGGGCGCAAGGTCGAGCCGGTGATGGTCAGCCGGCGGCGCAGCACCTGGCCCAGGTCCACCGTGGCCTTGCCGCCGCCCAGCGTGGCGATCAACGCGATGCGGCCGTCGTCGGCCAGGCAGGAAATCTCGCGCGGCAGGTAGTCGCCGCCCACCATGTCGAGAATGACGTCGGCGCCACGGTCGTTGGTCAGCGACTTGACGATGGTGGCGAAGTCCTCGGTCTTGTAGTTGATGCCGCGCTCGGCGCCCAGCTGCATGCAGGCGGCGACCTTGTCGTCGCTGCCGGCGGTGGCGAACACGCGGTGGCCCAGCGCGCTGGCCAGCTGGATCGCCGTCACGCCTATGCCCGAGCTGCCGCCCTGCACCAGCAGCGTCTCACCCTCGCTCAGATGGGCGCGGTCGAACACATTGCTCCACACGGTGTAGTAGTTCTCGGGGATGGTGGCGGCTTCGAGCATGCTCCAGCCCTTGGGGATGGGCAGCACCTGCTCCAGCGGCGCGACCACGTACTCGGCGTAGCCGCCGCCCTGCACCAGCGCGCAAACCTTGTCGCCGATATCGAAGGTGGTGTAGTCGAGGTCGCCATCGACGATCTCGCCGGCCACTTCCAGGCCCGGCAGGTCGGAGGCGCCGGCCGGCGGCGCGTAGTTGCCCATGCGCTGGAACACGTCGGGGCGGTTGACGCCGGCCGCGTGGACCTTGATCAGTACCTCGCCGCCGCGCACGACCGGCATAGGCCGCTCGCACAGTTTCAGGACATCGGCCGGGCCGGGATGGGTGATTTCAATCGCGCGCATGGCTCGCCCTCTCGTGAAGAAAGGGCGATTGTACGACAGCTGACAATTAGCTGCCGCCGGTGCGCGATTGCTTGGGCAATGGCGTGTTCGGCTTCCAGGCGGCCGACAAGGCCTGCCCTTCCTCGATCTGCTCCGGCGTCATGCTCTTGACCACGGCCGAGCGCTGCTCGGCCGCATTCATCGAACCGTTGGCCGCCGCCAGGTTCCACAACATGTAGGCGATCACGTTATCCTGCGGCATGCCCGCCATGTGATATCGATACATCAGCCCCAGCGCCTGCTGCGCATCCGGGTGGCCCTGCTCGGCCGCCTTGCGGAACCAGGTGACGGCCTGCTTGTGGTCCTGGATCACGGCATTGCCGGTGTAGTACATGGCGCCGACCACATACTGCGCGTCGGCCTTGCCCTGCAGCGCGGCCTTGCGGTGCCACTCCAGCGCCTGCTTGTAGTCCTGTGTGACGCCACGGCCCATGTAATACATCAAACCCAGCAGGTGCTGGGCGTCGGCATTGCCGGCTTTGGCGAGCGGCGATATCTCTTTCAAGGCCGCCGAGTAGTTTTTGTTGTTATAGGCGGTAGCGCCTTCGGCGAATCCGGCCATCGCAGCCTGTTGCAGGCCCAGTGCGAGACCGATCGCTAGTATGAATTTTTTCATGTCGCGTAGGTGTGTGTGTGTTTTACTTCCAACTTACCTTGCCCAGACCGTCAACGCTCACGTTGCGGTTCAGGGGCTTGCCATAGACAGTGACCGATCCCAGGCCGCTCAAGTTCAATGTCGCATTGGTCTTGGCGTTGACGGTGGCGTTGCCCAGGCCGCTCAGGTCGATGTTGACGGAGTCGGCCTGGAATTTCTGCGCATTCAGTCCGCCCAGCCCGCCCAGCGTCGCCTTCAGCAGCTTGCTGTTGCCGCCCAGCGTGATGTAGCCAGCGCCGCGCAGATCCAGTTCCACGCTCTCGTTTTCGCTGACCCACAGATGCATGCTGCCGACGCCGCCCAGGTTGGCCTTCAGGACCTTGTAGTCACAGACCACCTTCATCGTGCCGGCGCCATCCATCGTCAACTCCAGTTCGTCTCCGCTGAAGCCGTTGATTTCGGTCGAGCCTACGCCTTCCGACACCACTTCCCGCAACATCGGCAGCACCAGCTCGGCACGCGTGGAGGAACGGCCTATCTTCAGGCCCCGCCCTTCGGTCTCCAGGTGCAGCGTATCGCCGGCGGTCGATGTCGTAATCTTTTCCATGGTGCGCTTGTCGGCGTAGAGCGTCAACGAAGGCGTGGCGCCCTGGCGCAGCTTCAAGTCGAGTACGCCGTCGAGCTTGACGCGCACCACGCGGGCATCCAGCGTGATGACGCGCTTCTCGGTGGCTTCGTCGGCTGCCTGGGCGCGGCCAAACAGCGCACAGAAAGCGGCAAACAGCAGGCCAAATTGGAAAAGCTTGTTCATTATCGGTTCCTCTGATGTGGTTCTTGGTGCGGCGAACGGCTAATGTAGCAGCGCACTAAGCTTTCTAGCAATCTTTGCAGTAGGACCAATTGTCAAATTACGACAGGCTGGCTTTTTCCACTGCGGTCAGGCGTTTGGCCTTGATGACGACAACTTGCATCGGAGCGTGGGCGGCGGCAACGTGAATGGCTGGTTGCAGGGCGACGGTGGCTTCGGCGGCGGCGCTGGCGTAGGCGGATACGCCCAGCAGCACGGCGGCGGCGACGAAGATGGCTTCCATGTTTTTGGCGATGTTCATTTTTGCTCTCCTTGAATGCGTTTCGGTATGTGATCACTATAGCCATCACTTGCCAGACGATCATGCGGATTGCGACGAACTGCACAAATGGGGGACTGGGCGACAGAAAACCGGGAATAAGACCGGGAAGCGCAGCGGCGAGCGCCGCTGCGCGAGGGGATGTTACTGATTCAGGCCGGCGTTGACGGCGCTCCAGAAGCTGGCGTCCTCCATGCCGAAGGCGTAGATCGAGGTGCCGGCCAGGCCGTAGGCGCTGACCAGGGAAGTCTTCAGTGTCACGCTCTTGGCGTTCTCATTCCACACCGTGTGCTTCTTGCCGCCGGTGGTGTAGTTGAAGGTGATGGCGTTGACGTTGTTGTCGTACTTCGGCGTGACGCCGTACTTGGTCAGCAGCGCCGGCACGTTACGCCAGAACAGCTGGCTGCCCTCGCCTTCCTTCACCCAGTCATAGCCGTAGGCAGGAATGCCGTTCAGCACCTTGGCGGCAGGCGCCTTGCTGGTGGCGTAATCCAGCGCGTTCTCCATCCAGTCCGAACCGGCGACGGCGCCCGGCGCCCAGGCAGGGATCGCCTCGTCGTAAGTCATCACCTGGATATAGTCGGCCGACTGGCCCAGCGCGGCCAGGTCGAACGGCAGGTTGTAGGGATGGTTTTCATCGGTGGCCGAGAAGGCCGGCACGGTCATGATCAGCTTCAGGCCCTGCGCGTGCAGCGCCGTGGACAGCGCGGCGGAAAACGCGCTGAGGTTGGCGCGGTCGGCCTGGTCCACCGCCTCGAAATCGACGTTGATGCCGGCGAAGCCGTTGGCCTTGGCGAAGGCAACCAGGTTGGCCACCGCCGTGGCGCGCTTGGCGCCCGTGACCGCGTGCGAGATGACCGGATCCCAGCCGTCATTGGAGACGTTGGAGATGCAACCGTAAATCGGTATGCCCTTGGACTTGAGGAAGGTGATGGCGTTGGTCGGCGTCGGGTCGCCGTTGCCGACAATGGCGCCGGCGCTGGTGATGTTCCAGAAATCGATGGCCACCGCGTTGACGTTGGCGTAGTACTTGGTCAGCGAATTGTAGTTGTTGCTGTAGCCCGAATAATAGGCCAGCACCATCTTGCCGTTGGCCAGCGCCTTGCTGCCTGGCGCGCCGCCCTGCACCACGCGCTCGCCGCCGGCATCGGCCGGTGTGTCCGGCAACGGCGCGACACGCCCCGCCGCCAGATTGCCCATGCGCGCCATGGCCTTGGGCGATTGCTGGCCTGCGGGGTCGGAGCCCCCGCAACCGGCCAACGCAGCAGCGATACACACCGCTATCAGTATTTTTTTCATCGCGTATTCCTCCGATTAAAGTTTGATGTAGATTTTTTGACGGTCCAGCACATACCCGACCGACCAGCAGCCCAGCATGTACACCACCGCCCACAGCAACGTCCCGTTGTAGGCACCCGCCCACGGACGGAACAGATTCAGGTAGATCCAGTCGAAGACGTTCAGGTCGCCGATCTTGACCAGGAAGAAGGTGGTCGCCACCACTTCGCTGAACAGGTAGATGAACAGCGTGTTGCGGCCGAAGACTTCGAAGAAGTAAGTCCAGCCGCGCTTGCCCAGCATGTCGATCACGTACAGCAGCAGGGACAGCGTGAACAGGTCGATGGCGATGGTGATCAGCGTGTAGGAGCTGGTCCACAGTTTTTTATTGAGCGGGAATACACTGCTCCAGCACAGTGCCAGTACAGCCAGCACGGCGCCGGACATGGCCAGCTTGGCGACCGTCTCGTAGCTCGCGCCCAGCCGGCGCACCAGGCGGCCCGCGAAGTAACCGGCCAACACATTGACGATGGACGGCAGCGTGCTCAATATGCCCTCCGGATCGAAGGCGATGCCTTCGCCGTGATACATATGCGCCTCGCCCAGCACCAGCAGATCCAGCTTGCGCTGCGCGTTACCGGCCAGCGTGTAGTCGCCGAAGCCGTACATGACGGCCCAGTAGCCCAGCAACGCCAGCACCGCGAACACCAGGGCGCCCTTCTCCTTCCAGTAATGCAGGATCAGCGAACCGGCGCAGTAACCGAGCGCGATGCGTTGCAGTACACCGAAGATACGGGTGCCGGACAGCGGCAGTACAGTCAGCGACCCACCCTCGGTACTGAAGAACGGATACCAGTACATCAGGAAACCGCACAGGAAGATCAGCGCGGTACGCGTGAAGATCTTCTTCAGCACCGCCGCCTCGCCCATGCCCTCGTACTTCTCCAGCGTGAAGCTCAGCGCAGTGCCCACCACGAACATAAAGGTCGGGAACACCAGGTCGGTCAACGTCAGGCCGTGCCACTCGGCGTGCAGGAAAGGTGCGTAGGTGGTGGCCGGCGTGCCCGGCATGTTCACCATGATCATCAGCGCGACCGTCAGGCCCCGCAGCACGTCGATGGCTTGCGAACGTTGATGCTGTGTTTTCATTGATCGTCGACTTTCAGTGAGTGTGTTGGGTTGCTGCAAACGTTATCATCTTCGCCAAGGCGCGGCGAATGACCATAAGCCTTTGATTTCATTATTTAAATCCCTGCCCGGCTTACAGTTCCTTACGCGTAAGGACGGGCTAGACGGGAGCGCGCGACGGCGGCTGCAACAAAACTTCACAGAGCCTTACAAAATGTATTGCGCGCTGTTGCATTTGTGCTCAGGCCGGCAGGCGGATGGTGGCGTTCAAGCCCCCCTCGGGATGGTTCTCCAGCACCAGCTGGCCGCCGTGGGCCTCGATCACGCTGCGGGCGATGCCCAGGCCCAGGCCCATGCCGCCGTCGTTTTGTTCGCGGCCGTGCGCCAGCCGCACATAGGGATCGAACAGGCTGGCGAAGGCATCTTCCGGCACGCCGGGGCCGTGATCGCGCACGGCGATCGCCACCAGGTCCGGCCCGCTGCTGACACTGATCTCGGCGCGGTCGCCGTAGTACAAGGCGTTGTCCAGCAGGTTGCCGATGGCGCGCTTCAAGGCCAGCGGCTTGGCGCGCACCGTGATGCCGCTGTCGCGGTAGCCCACTTCATGTCCGGCCAGCCGCGCGCTGCGCACCAGGCGGCCCAGCAGCGCGTCCAGCTTGACCTCGGCCGGGTTCTCGTGGATGTCGCTGTCCTTCACGCATTGCAGCGCGCCCTTGACCATCATGTCCAGTTCATCGAGGTCTTCTTCGAACTCGTTGCGCAGCGCCTCGTCGTCCAGCAGTTCGGAGCGCAGCTTGAGGCGCGTGATCGGCGTGCGCAAGTCGTGCGAGATCGAGATGAACAGCCGCTCGCGATCCTCGATATAGCGCTGGATGCGCTCGCGCATGGCGCTGAAGGCGCGCGCGGTGTTGATGAATTCCCGGCTGCCCGTCTCCGGCAGCGGCGGCGCGCGGTCGTCCTGGCCCTGGCCGAAAGCGGCGGCGGCATCCGACAAGGCGGCCAGCGGACGCGTGATCCAGCGCACCACCAGCAGGCAAAGCAGCAGCACCACAGCCAGCGACAAACCTTGCAGCGACAGCCGATCCCACGCCAGCGGATCGTTACTGCTCAAGAAGTACGGGTTGGGCATCAGCGCCGCCATGTACAGCCAGTTGCCCGGCTCGATCTCGGTCTGGATCACCAGGATGGGCGCGGGGTCCGGTTGCAGCAGCAGGATGTGCTGGACCCAGGCATCCGGCAGGTCGCTCAGGTGCACGCCGTCTTCGGACACCACCAGCTGGTCCGGCCAGGCGAAAGCCAGGTGGAAGCTGGGCGAATGCGGCAGGTCGCTTTTCAGCGTGGCGCCCACCGTCGCCAGCACGCTGCTGGCCAGCGGATGTTCGGCGATCTGCTGCACCGGCACGTAGGCGTGATTGAGGTTGACGAAGAAGCGCGTGCCGCCCATCTCGCGCAGCTGCTGGATCAGCAGCAGGCGATAGTTCGGCGGCAGGCTGCGGAAGAAGCGGATCGCGCCGGAAGCGCCGTGCGCCATGTACTGCGACGCCGACTGCGCCTCCACCTGCGCCTTGGCGCGCAGCTGGCTGGCCCAGATCACGCTGGCCGCCAGCTGCGTCACCAGCAGGCCGGCCGCCATCACCAGCATCAGGCGGCCCAGCAGCGACTGCGGCCAGATCCGGCGCAGCGGCTCCAGCAAACGCTTACGCATGCGAGACGCTGACGTCGGCCGAGAACACGTAGCCGGCGCCGCGCACGGTCTTGATCAGGGCCGGCTGCTTGCCGTCGTCGTTGAGGCGCAGGCGCAGGCGGCTGATCTGCACGTCCAGCGAACGGTCCAGCGGGCCGGCATCGCGGCCACGGGTCTCTTCGCACAGCACGCTGCGGTCCAGGATCACGCCCGGATGTTCGACGAAGTACTTCAACAGCTGGAAGTCCAGGCCCGTCAGCGCGACGACGGCGCCGGCGTTGTCGAGCACCTTGCGCTCCATCAGGTCCAGCGTGAAACCGACGAAGCGGTAGTAGCGGGCCGACGGCGTCTCCAGCGCGGTGCGGCGCAGGATGGCCTTGATACGGGCCAGCAGTTCGCGCGGGCTGTATGGCTTGGCGATGTAGTCGTCCGCCCCCAGCTCCAGGCCGACGATGCGGTCGGTCTCGTCGGAGCTGGCGGTCAGCATGATGATGGGGACATTGGAACGCTGGCGCACCTGCTTGCACAGCGCGAAGCCGTCGGTATCGGGCAGCATCACGTCCAGGATCACCAGCGACAGCTGGTCGGTGTGGGCGTGCAGCTCGGCCAGGAAGCTCTCGCCGTTGTGCGACAGGATCACCTCGTACTGGTTTTTCTCCAGGTAGGTCTTGAGCAGGACGCGGGTCTTTTGGTCATCGTCTACGATCAGTATCTTGCGCACCGGGTGCTCCTTGGCTTCTGAGGTTAAACAAGCGGAACAGCGCGCCCAGGCGGCGTTGCGCCTCGGCCGGCGTGGCCCGGTCGTCTAGAAAGTATCGGTGGATTTCGGCGATGATGGCGTCGCGGCTCGCTTCGTCGGTGGCCATGCGGTGCACCAGGCTTGGGGCCTGCACCGCCGCGCCCTGCGCGAAGGTGGTCCAGGAGGCGCGCGCGCAGCTGTCCATCTTCGACACGTCGGCGTCGCGCCGCACCGGCACCGCGCCCTTGAGCGCGTTGTACTCCGCCTGCACGGGCGAGGACACCAGCAGCCGCGCCATCTTTTCCTGCGACGCCATGTGGCGGTAGTCGCCGGCGAACATGGTTAGCGTATCGACGCTGTACAGGTGGTACTTGCCCGTGTCCGGCGCGGTGCCGCAGGCATAGTCGTCGTCCAGCGCCATGCCGCGTTCGGCCAGCTCCGGCTTGGCCCAGTCGCCCATGATCATCATCGCGGCCTCGCGGCGCGCGAACTGGCGCACCACTTCCGGCCAGGGACGCTCATCGAGCTGGCCGCTGATCCAGCCTTTGACCACGCGCAGCCGCTCCAGCGCCTCGGTGGTGCGGCGGTCGATGGCGGCGCCCGGATTGCGGCGCACGAACAGATCGCGGTAGAACTCCGGGCCGCTTTCGGCCAGCACCAGGTTCTCGAACAGCGCGGCGATCTGCCAGGCTTCGCTGCTCTGCGCCAGCGGCACGATGCCGGCGGCCTTGAACTTGAGCGCGACGTTCTGGAATTCGGCCCACGTCTGCGGCGGCGCCAGTTTGAGCTGGGCGAACAGCGCGCGGTTGTAGTACAGTGTATTGACGCGGTGGATGCCAAGCGGCGCCGCCACCACGTGCTTGCGGTGCTGGATCAGCGCCTGGATGGTGGGGAACAGGAAGCCGTTCCAGTTGCCCGCGCTGGCGACGTTGTCGATTTCCAGCAGCAGGCCCAGTTCCGCCCATTCGGCGACGGAGACGCCGATGATCTGCGTGACTTCAGGCGCATCGCCCGCCAGCACGCGGCTCTTCAGCACCTTGCCGGCGCCCAGCCCCGCGCCGCCAGGAATCGCTGCGTCCTTCCATTCGAGGCCTTCGTCGGCCATGCGGGAGGCCAGCGCATTGGCGGCCTTGCGTTCGCTGCTGGAGGTCCACCAGTGCAGCACCTGCAGCGTATTGAGGGAGGCGGCCGGTGAAGCTGCGCCGGTCGCCGCAGGCTGCTGCGGCAGTTGCGTGGCCTGCGCCATGGTCAGCGCGCCGCAGTTGAAGGCGCATGCGGCGGCCAGCAAGCCGAAGGACCAGGCCTTGGCGGGCGGCGCGCGGCGGGCGGTCGAACGAAAGCGTAACCAGTCTGACCACGGCAAGGCTACTTTTTCTGTCGACGCAATCACTCGTTATCCCGAATAAAACAGTGCCACGATTATAACGGAGAAGGTAGCCTCCGGGATGAATTGGTATGCTTTGCGCGCGCCCTCCCCGCTCAGGGGTTGTCGATGCGCGACACCACACCCGGCCTGCCGTTGCGGCCAAACGCGGCGACCTTGATCTGGCCCTTGTCCAATATGGGTCCGCTAACTGGTTTGCTAGTGGTATTTGGCTCACTGCCGTCACTGGTGTAGCGCATCGCGATACCCGGCAGCACGTGGTTGACCAGCACCTTGCCGTTATCGACCACCAGCCCGGGAGGCGCGATGCGGTAGTCGACGCCGGTGCGCTCCAGGTCCAGGCGTGGCAGCACGCGTTGGCTCAACGTGTTGACGAAGCCGGACCATGCGGTGCGGTGCAGCGCGGCGGCTTTGGCCGCATCGGTCTCAGTCGCCCAGGCGGGATCGGGCGCCCATGAGCGCTCGGCCACTGCCAGCAGGCGTGGCATGACGAGGTAGTCCATGCGCTCCGTCGTGCGTACGGTTTCCGTGAACAGCGTCGCCTCCAGCCCACGTATGCGGCGCTTGCCATAGTCGGTCAGCGCGTCCTTGCCCACCAGCGGCGGATTGGCGTTCTTCAGGTAGTCCAGCGGAATGAAGTCGTAGACCGTATCCAGTTCGACGTAGTCGCCCCAGTTCACGCCCGGCTCTTCGGGATTGGCGTTGTAGGCCATGTCCATGTACATCTTCGTCACCGGCGCCAGCACGATGTCGTAGCCGGCATTGGCGAGACGGTAGGCGAAGTCCTCGGCGCCCTCGGTGTTGTTCCAGACGTAGGCGCTGAAGCCGCGCTGCGTGAAGCGCGGGTTGGGGATCAGCTTATGCTCGCCGCGCACCTTGGTGGCGCGGGCCGCCATCTCTTCCCAGCCCGACGCATACAGGCCATGCTTTCGCAGGATGGCGTCGACGCGGTCGTAGAAGTAGTCCCACAATTCGGCGGTGCTTTCCAGTTTTTTCTTCTGCATGACAGCGCGGCTGGCGGGCGACTGCTCCCATGCGCCGCTCGGCAGCTCGTCGCCGCCGACGTGGATGGTGTGCAGCGGTGCGCCGGCCTCCTTGTGCATCGCCACGACCTGCGCAATGACATGGTCGATGAAGGTGAAGCTGGATTCCAGGCCGGGGTTGATCACGTGGTCGTTGTACAGCTGCGGCGATTTGTAGACCGACTTGTCGGCGAAATCGTTGAGCAGGTACTTGGCGGCGTCGCTCTTGCCTGCGGCTTTCAGGCGGTGGTAGCGGGACTCCATCGCCTTGACGGCGGCGCGGGCGTGGCCCGGCATTTCGATTTCGGGGATCACCTCGATATGGCGGGCGGCGGCGTAGCGCAGGATCTCGATGTATTCGGCGCGGGTGTAGTAGCCGGTGCCGCTGGCGTCGGCCGGGTTCGGGCCGGAGCCGTAGGCCGGTTGCAGGCGCACGCCCGGTTCCGCGCTGTGGCCGCGTACTGCGCCGATGGTGGTCAGCTCGGGCAGGCCGGCGATCTCCAGCCGCCAGCCCTCGTCTTCGGTCAGATGGAAGTGGAATTTATTGAGCTTGTAGCGGGCCATCAGGTCCAGCAACTTGAACACGGTCTGCTTGGTGTGGAAGTTGCGGCCGACATCCAGCTGGAAGCCGCGATACTCGAAGCGCGGCGCGTCGGTGATGGTCAGTTCCGGCAGTTCGATGCCGGCGGCGCCACTGCCCGGTAGCGGCAGCAGGTCGCGCAGCGATTGCAGGCCGTAAGCCACGCCGGCGGCGCTGTTGCCGACGATGTCGATGCCGCTGCCGGCCTTGATCGTCAGCGTGTAGGCTTCCGGCGAGGTCGAGCCAGGCACTGCGCCGACGCCCAGGCGCAGCGCAGTCGCGCCGGTGCCCGCAGGCAGGCTGGCCGCGAACAGCGAGCGCGCAAACGCCGCTTCGGTCTTGAGCGCGGCCGATGCGGTGATGTTCGGCAGCGCGGCCAGTTTCAATTTTCCACCGCCCGCCTCCAGATGCTGCGGCGTCGGGAACACCGGCGGCAGCGCGGCGGCCGGCAACCAGTCCGCGTTGGCGTTGCGGCGATAAATGTCCTGCACGGTGACGACAGGCTTGGCGCCGCTGCTGCCCTTGTCCAGCTGCTCCGGACGCGTGACCGGCAGCAGCTGATAATCAGCGATGGCCTGGCCGACATCCGGCGCATCATCGTAGACCAGATAAGGCCCGGCCGGCGCCTTGGCAAGCTTGATCACCAGGTCGGGATGGTTGTAAGCGATATTCAGCGTCTGCCCGGCCGGCACGCCGGCGAAGCCCGGCGCGGGACGAATGCGGAACAGATTGCCGGCAACCTGCTCCAGCACCAGCTTGCCCTCCAGCGGCCCGGTCGACACGCCGTCCATGACATTGAAGTACAGCGACCAGCCCTGCGCAGGCAAAGGCTGCTGGCCAACGTTGGAAAGGATGAACCGCGCCTGCGTCCCACCACCCGGAGACTCGGGCGTGAACACATTGCGCACCAGTTCCCAGCGCAGGCGAAGCTGCGCGCCGCTGGCATAGCCCTCCAGCGCGCCCCGGGCCGCCGGCGCCTTCGCTTCCGGCGCCGCATGCGCCACCTGCACCAGCGAGCCGCCCGCCATCGCCACCATCAGCCACGAGGCCAAAACGAAACCACCGCACTTGCTTTGCTTACGCATTCGATTCCTCTTCATTTACCAGGTCGCGCCAAAACGGATGCCGTAGATGCGCGGGTCGTTATAGGATGCCGTTACATAGCCGGGGTCCACCACGCTCGCGTAGTTCTTCGCCAGCGTCTGCCCCCAGTTTTTCACATAAGCCTCCAGATGCCATTTTCCGTTCGGCGAAACCAGCTTGAGCGCCGCATCGACCGTGGTGTAGGCTTTCTGTGCATCCGAGATGTGGGGATTATCCAGATTCCGCAGCGAGAAGTACATCTTGTCCTGCCAGCGCGCCGAAATCCATGGCGTCAGCGTGTATTCGCCAATCTCAAAGTCCTGCGACGCGTTCAGGTTCAGCGTATTGGCCGGCGCATACGGCAGGCGGTTGCCCGCGATATTCAACGGGAATTTACCAGCGAACAGCGGGTCCGTACCCTCGTACGCGACGCAAGGCGGTGCGCCGTACTTCTCGCGAATATTACAGCTGATCGATCCGTCCTCGCTGTAGGTCGGATAGGACTTGATGACCGCCTTCAGGTGCGAATACGAATAGCCGATGTGCGAACCTGGCCAAGGCTTGTACTCGCCCTCGATCTCCAGGCCGGAAATATTCGCCTGCGCCGCATTCTGGGTGCCGTAAATGACCACGCTGTCGCAGTAGGGATTAGTGGCGGTACACGGCACCTTCGGAATGATCTTGCCGACAGTGACACCGCCGGTCAGTTGCATGTCCTTGTAGCGGCTGTAGAACGCCGTGGCCGAGAAGGTCAGCTTGTTGTTCAGCAGGCGGCCCTTGTAACCCAGCTCGAAGTTGGTCAACGTCTCCGGATTCCACGGCATGTTGGTGTAGTGCGGCCCCGGCGTCATACCGGCGCAATTGCCGTTCAAGCCTGTGCGGCAAATGTCCTCCTTGTCGCTGAAGCCACCGGCCTTGTAGCCGGTCGACAGCGAGGTGTAGACCAGGTCGCGCGGCGTCAGCTGACGGCTCAGGCCCAGGCGCCAGGTGAACTTCTTCCACGAGGCCGAATCGTCGCTGACCACCGGATGGATGGACGAATCGAAACCGCCAGCGCCGTAGTAGCCGCCCATGCCAGGCTTCAGGTCCGAGCTGTTGAACGGGACGAAGCCCGGAGTTCCCGGCGTGCCGGGATTGTGCAACCCCTTGAAGTAAATCGCCGGATCGTCCGAGAACGCCGTGTCCCAGTACTGGCCGCCGACATCCTTGCGGGTATCGCGGGTCATGCGGCCGCCCACGGTCAGGTTCCAGGTCGGCGCGAACTCCCAGTCGGCCTGCGCGAAGATGGCCTTGGAATCGGACTGGCGGTCGGCCTGGTGATAGAAGTACGACTCGGCCGGGAAGCCATAGGTGCCCCACGATGCGCCCAGGTAGTCCTGCGCGTAGTCGATCATATTCTTCTCGTGCATCCAGAACAGGCCTGCCACGTAGCGCAGGCGGTCGTACTTGCCGCGCAGTTGCAGCTCATGGACGGTGGAGACATACTTCGACGCCGTGGTGTAGGTGGCAAAGTCGTTGAACGGCGACGTGCCGGGCCGCGTAGCCAGCTCGCTCTCGATAGGCTGGTAGCCGCTGTCGCTGTCCTGGATTTCGCGCCGCTTCTGGCTCGACCAGGAGGCGTTGTATTCGATGGTGGTGGATGGGCTCAAGTCCCACGCCAGGCTGCTGCGCACGGTGTCGATGGTCATGTCCATCACGCCCGGCACGTTGACCTTCACGTCCCACTGCCCGCCGGTGCAGGCGTAAGGCGTACCGGCCGCCTGTTCGCAGTCCTTGATCGGCAGGTCGCCCGCACCGTTGTTCTGGTACTTCTCGTACGTCAAACGCCAGTCCAGGTCCGGGCGGATTTTCCAGCGCGCCTGCAAGCGCGCCGCGTATTCGTCCTTGTTGGTGTAGAACTTGTCGGCGCCGACCTTCTGGTTGAAGCGCTGGTCGACGTCCGGAATGATGTTACCGGCCGCGTCACGCGCAGGCACGATGCCCAGCGCCGGGAAGTTCGCCGCGTAGAAGTCCTGCTGCTGGTTGATGTAGCCGTCGCGCTTGATCTTCATCGCCGTCACGCGCAGCGCGAAGTTGTCGCTGACCGGGATGTTCTGCACCGCCGATATCTGGCGTCCACGATAGTTGCTCACATCCGTCTCGACGGTGCCGTAGCTGCTGCCGAATTCCGGCTTGGCCGGGATGATGTTGATGCTGCCGCCGGTCGAGTTGCGACCGAACAGCGTGCCCTGCGGACCACGCAGTACCTCGACCTGATCCAGGTCGAACATCAGCGCCAGCGCAGCTTGGGGACGCGGCTGGTACAGGCCCGCCACGTGCAGGCCGACGGCCGGGTTGCCGATCTCCGTGAAGTCGGAACTGCTCACGCCCCGGATCGCGATCTGCACCCCGCCGCTGCCGTCGTTCGAGGTCCCCAGTTGCAGATTGGGGATCTGGCCGCTCAAGCCGCGCACGTCGGTGATGCCGTCGCGGCTCAAGGCTTCCTGCGTCACCGCCGTCACCGCCACCGGTGTCTTCAACAGCGACGTGGAATGGCGGGTAGCCGTTACCTTGACCTCCGCCACCTGGTCCTTGGTGGCGATGGCCGAGGAGTCGGAGGATCCAGTGCTCTCCTGCTGCGCCCACGCCGCGCCGCCCATGCATGCGCAGGCGCTGCCGATGGCGAGACTCATTAGCTTTCTCTTGGTACTATGATGCGACATCATTTCTCTCCCGATCAAACGTTATTTATCCCGCCATCTTTTTTTAGAACTTGGCTTTCAAGCCAACGCTGTAGCGCGCGCCGTTTTCATACACGCCCACCGGCAAACCATCCGTAGTATTGGTGCGGATGACTTCATTGGTGATGTTCACCGCCGTGAAGTACAGGCTGACCTTAGGCGTGATATCCCAGCTGGCCGACGCATCCCACTGGCCGTAGGCACTGGTGACATCCTGGCCGCCTTCATCCAGCGCACCGTAAGCCTTGGAGCGGTAGTTGTACGACAGCCGCGCGCTGTAGCCGTTCTTCTCGAAGAAGCCGGTGATGTTGGCCTGGTTGCGCGAGTTGCCGACCACGTTCAGCTTCACGCCGCCCGCATTGGCGCCGGTCTTGGCGTCGGTGTAGGTGTAGTTGACGATGGCGCCGAAGCCGCTGCTGAAGGCTTGCTGCCATTGCAGTTCCAGGCCGTTGACCGTTTCGCCGTTGTTGGCGTTATACGGACGAGTCACCGGACGCATCACACCCGCCACGTTTTCCTGCGTCGTTTGCGTGTAGATGAAGGTGTCCAGCTTCTTCGCAAACAAGGTCGCCGACAGCAGCGACGCATCGGCGTAGTACCATTCCGCGCCGATCTCCGCCTGGTTGGCGTGGTAAGGCTTGAGCAGCGGATTGCCGGAGGTGGCGGCGTTGGTGGTGCCGCTGATTTCCGTACTGGCGCTCAAGTCGCTGTAGGTGTTACGCGCCATCACACGCGCCACGGCACCGCGCACCAGCAAGTCCTTGTTGACGGTGTAGACCGCGTTCAGGTTGGGCAGCACGTCCGTGTAGCTGCGGCTGACGTTGGCCAGCGTGTAGCCGCTGCTGCCCGCCACAGGCTGGAAGGCCTCGGAGTTCTGGTCGGTCTTGACGATGCGGGCGCCAAAGTCGCCGCGCCATTGGCCGAAGGCGAAGTCCGCGCGCGCATAGGTCGCGTAGATTTTCTCCTTGATCTTGTAGTACTCGCCGATCGCTTCCGCGTAGACCATGCCCTTGTCGTACATAGGGAAGCCCTTGGAATAAGCCAGGCCGTCGTCCACCCACGCATACTGGGTCAGCGAGCCCGGATTGGCGGCCTTCTGGCTCAGCAGCGGCGAAGCACCGGTCGACAGGTCGGCCAGCGAGAACGACTGCCAGCCCGCGTTGCCAGGACCGTCGGTGCCGATGGTGCGGTGATTCTGCACCGTCGTGTCGCGGAACTTGGCGCCCACCTTGACCGATTTGAGGAAGCCGTTGTTCAGGTCCAGCGTCAGGTCGCCCTGCGCGTAGTTCTCCTTGGTCTCCATGCGGCGGATCCAGTCGCGCGAGCTTTGCAAAGTCAGCTTGCTTGCGTCGAGCGGATTGATGTCCAGGTACTTGACCTCATAGGTGTCCGGCGCGAGGTTGAAGGTGGTACGGGTATTCCCGACGAACCAGAAGTTGCGGTCATGGTCGCTGCCGCCGGAGCCCTTGGTGGTGCCGGCCTGGCCGTGGAATTTCCAGCTATCGGCGTCATAGGTGCCTTCCAGGTCCAGCACTTCCGACTTCACGTAGGACTGGCGGAAGATAGGCTCGAACGACACGCCGCCCGTTGGGCCGACGGTGCCGCCGACCAGCGCCTTGGTGCCGTTGGAGGTGGTGATGAACTTCGGATTGGTGACGGCGATATTGCCCTGCTTGTCCACCAGGCCGCCCGCTTCCCACAGGTAGTTCTGGTTGCTGTTGTCCATGCTCATATCCGAGTTCATGTAGTTCAGCGAGAGGTCCGTGTTGGCGTTCGGGCGGGCCTGCAGCGTGATGTCGCCGGTGGTGCGCTTGCGGTCCTGGCGGAAGATGGCCGAGCCGCCGCCCCACGACGCATACGCGCCCGGCGTGACGACGCCGTTCTGGTCGACGATGTTGTACTTGGTCGAATCGGTGAAGTTCTCCAGGCCGTCGCGGCGCATGGTGCGCTGCTGGCGGCTCAGGGCGACCAGCGCGCCGAAGGTCTTCTGTTCATTGGTCCAGCTCAGCAAACCGGAAAGCTGCGGGTCGGTCTTCTTCGGCAGCTTGCTGTAGGTCGCTTCCGCCGACACCTGCGCCACCAGTGGCTTCAGCTGGAACGGCTTGCGGGTCTTGACGATGACCAGGCCACCGATGCTGCCCTCATCCAGATCGGCCGACGGGCTTTTGTACACGTCGATGCTGCCCACCAGCTCCGATGCCAGGATGTCGTAGTTGAAGCCACGGCTCTGCGAATCGTTCTTCCACCAGTAGCCCGAAGCGACCGCCTGGCCGTTCAACTGCGTCAGGTTCAGGTTCTTGTCGGTGCCACGTACGAAAATGTCGCGGCCCTCGCCCCATGTGCGGTCCACGGAGATGCCCGGCACGCGTTGCAGCGAGTCGGCCACGTTCTTGTCGGGGAATTTGCCGACTTCCTCGGCAGTCACGGTATCGATGACGTTGCCGGAATCGCGCTTCTCGGCGAGGTTGCGCTTCAGACGCTCACGGATGCCGCGCACCTCGACGGTTGCGGTGTCGCCAGCGGGTACCACGTCGCTGGCCTGCGCCGCTTCGGCCGTAACTGGATCGGCTGCAAATGCATGGTGCGCAAAGCCGCCGCTCAGCGCCAACGCGATCAAGTTAGGTAGTAGTTTTTTCTTAAATACCGGCTTAGTCATTCAATTCTCCTTGTTTGAAAATGTGAACCGCATAGATCTCAGACGCTGCGCATCATGCCGCGCGCGGCCGAAACCATATTCCCCGGACGCAGGCGTCTCAGCGCCTGTCCCCCTTCGTCAAAAACGTGGAAGGCGGTGCTGTCGGCCGAGAAGACGATGGATTGTCCGATCTCGACGTGACGTTCGCCGTCTCCGCGTATCACTACGTCTTCTCCACCCTCACGACTGACGTAGATGTAGTTGGCTTCGCCCAGGTGTTCGACCACACTGACCTCGCCCTTGAAAACTTCCGAACCGGCGCGCGATTCGCTGATATGTTCGGCGCGCAGGCCCAGCGTCACCTTTGTGCCGATGCGCAGGCCGCTGCCGTCGACGTAGGCGCGCACCGCTTCGCCACTGGGCAGCAGCACCAGCACGCCGCCGGGGCCCGCTTCGGCGATGGTGCCCGCCATCAGGTTCATCTTCGGCGAGCCGATAAAGCTCGCCACGAACAGGTTGCGCGGCTGCTGGTACAGGTCCAGCGGCGTGCCGGCCTGCTGGATCTGCCCTTCGTGCATGACGACGATCTTGTCGCCCAGCGTCATCGCCTCGACCTGGTCGTGCGTGACGTAGACGATGGTGGCGTCGAGCTGGCGGTGCAGCTTGGCGATTTCCAGGCGGGTCTGCACGCGCAGCGCGGCGTCCAGGTTGGAGAGCGGCTCGTCGAACAGGAACAGGCGCGGTTCGCGCACGATGGCGCGGCCGATGGCCACCCGCTGCCGCTGGCCGCCGGACAGCTCGCGCGGCAGGCGCTCCAGCAGATGCTCAATCTTCAGCGTGGCGGCGGCGCGGGCGATGCGCTCCTTGATCGCCGCCTTGCCCTGCCCCGCCACCTTCAGGCCGAAGGCCATGTTCTGGAACACCGTCATGTGCGGATACAGCGCATAACTCTGGAACACCATGGCGATGCCGCGTTCGGCCGGCGGCAGATGGTTGACCACCTCGTCGCCGATGGACATGCTGCCGCCGGTGATGCTCTCCAGGCCGCACAGCATCCGCAGCAGCGTCGATTTGCCGCAGCCGGATGGGCCAACCAGCACCACGAACTCGCCGTGTGCGATATCCAGGTCGATGCCGGCCAGGACATCGGTCTTGCCATCGTAGGATTTACGCAGCTGCTTCAGGCTGACACTTGCCATTACATTCCTCTTTCAGTTGTTGGGTTACTTGACCGCGCCGGCCGTCAGGCCGCGGATCAACTGGCGCGAAAACAGCGCGTACAAAATCAGCATCGGTATCACCGCCAGCGACAGCGCCGCCAGCACGGAATTCCAGTCGGTGACGTACTGGCCGATGAACTGCTGCACGCCCAGCGTGACCGTCTTGGTGCGGTCGGACGGCGCCAGGATCAGCGGGAACCACAGGTCGTTCCAGGCCGGGATCATGGTGAACACCGCCACCGTCGCAATCGCCGGCCGTATCAGCGGCAGCACCACCTGGAAGAAGATGCGCACCTCGCCGACGCCGTCGCAGCGCGCCGCATCCTTCAGTTCCGACGGCACCTGGCGCATGAATTCGGACAGGATCATGACCGCCAGCGGCAGGCCCTGCGCCGTGTACACCAGGATCAGCGCGGCCAGCGTGTTGACCAGCTCCAGCTTGACCATCAGCTCCAGGATAGCCACGGTGCCGAGGCGGATCGGGATCATGATGCCGAGGGCCAGGAACAGCGTCAGCACGCGGTTGCCCATGAAGCTGTATTCCGACAGCGCCCATGCCGCCATCGCGCCGAACAGCACGATGCACAACAGCGCCAGCAAGGTCACATACAGGCTGTTGCCGAAGTAAAGCAGGAAGTTAGTGCTGGCCAGGACCTTCTGGAAGCCGATGAAGGTCAGCGACTCCATCGTCGGCAGCGCGAGCGGATCGTCGAAGATGGCGGCGCGGCTCTTGACCGAGTTAATCAGGATCAGCGCGATCGGGAACAGCGCCAGCACGGTGTAGGCGATCAGCGCGGCATGCACCATCAGGCGGCCCAGGTCAAAGCGGGCGGCCAGCGGTACGGGTGGATTCATGGCGATAGCGGTCATGGCGCGGCCCTCACAGTGCGAAGCGGGTCAGCCTGCGCTGGACACCGACAAAATAAACGCCCACGCCGGCCAGGATCACCAGGAACATCAGCGTGGCGACGGCGGAACCCAGGTAGGCGTTGCCGACCTGCGCCTGGTAGCCGAAGAAGGTGCGGTAGAACAGCGTGCCCAGGATATCGGTCGAATAATTCGGCCCGGCCAGCGCGCCCTTGATCGAGTAGATCAGGTCAAAGGCGTTGAAGTTGGCGACAAAGGTCAGTATCGTCACCAGGCCCAAAGTCGGATAGATCAACGGCAGCTTGATCTGCCAGAAGATGCGCAACGCGCCCGCGCCCTCCACGTGCGCCGCCTCGACGATTTCCTCCGGCACCGCCAGCAGCGCGGCGTAGATCAGCATCATCGGCATGCCGATGTACTGCCACACCGAGATCATCGACAGCGTCGCCAACGCGGTTTCCTCCTGGCCCATCCACGGCGCGAACCAGTCGGCCAGGCCGGCAAAGCCCATCAGCTTTTCGCCCACGCCCCACAGCGGCGACAGGATCAGCTGCCAGATAAAGCCGATGATCACCACCGACAGCAACGTCGGCAAAAAGATCAGCGTGCGGTAGGTACGGGCGCCGCGCAGCCCTTTCAAGCTAAACAGCGTCGCCAGCAGCAGGCCGATGGGATTTTGCAGCAGCATATGGATGCAGAAGAATTTGGCGTTGTTGAGCATCGCATTCCAGAAGCCGGCCGACCAGTCGGGATCGAGCAGGATGGTGCGGAAGTTCTCCAGGCCGACGAAGACGGTCTTGCCGCTATCGTCCGCGCTGAAGAAGCCCTGCCCCAGCGTCTGCACCAGCGGCAGTGCGCTGAACAGGGAGTAGATCAGCACCGCTGGCGCCAGGAACAGCAGCAACTGCCAGGGCCGCACCGTATTAACCGCATGTTTCAAATAAGCCTCCAGAATTCAGAATTCGGGCAAAAAAAGAGCCGGCGCCGCGCCCGGCGCCGGCCAAAGGAATCACACAATCAGGGGGAGGGATTGGTGTGATACTACTTTTGCTGTGGCTTGTACCACTTCGCAAATCCGTTTTGCAGCTTGGCCGCGGCGTCCTTGGGCGCCAGCTTGCCGTTCAATACCTGGGCGTTGATGTTCCACAGTTCGCTCTCCATGCTGGGTTGGCCGCGGTTCAGCACCTGGGCATTGAAGCGGATGGTCGATGCGCAGGTGCTGCGCCATTCCGCCATCTGCTTTGCTACCGGGTCGCGCACCGCGATCAGGTGGTTGGACAGCGAGAAGAAACCGGTCACGCGGTTGGTGTAGATGTCCGCGAATTCCTGCGAGCCCACCCAGGCCAGGAATTTGAAGGCGTCGTCCTTGTTGCGCGACTTCTTGTTGATGCCGATGCCGATGTCCATGTGGTCGGAGATGAAGCACGGGTCGCCCGCCTTGCGCACCGGCGGCGGAAACGCGCCCAGCTCCAGGCCCGGCGTCTGGCCGAAGTACGAGATGTCCCACGAGCCGGTCGGGTAGATCGCCGCGCGACCCAGCGCGAACTGGTTCTGGCTGTCGCCGTAGGTCTGGGCGCTTGCGCCCTTGCTCAGGTAAGTGCCCATGCGCTGCTCGAACTGCAAGGCCTCGACAAAGGGAGCATCGGTCAGCCTGGCTTTGCCGGCGATCAGCGCCTTGCGGCCTTCCTCGCCGCGCCAGAAGTTCGGGCCGATATTGGTATAAACCATTTGGCTCGATTCCCACTGGTCGGCAGTGCCCAGCGCCAGCGGCGCTACGCCGCCCTTCTTCAGCGCCTCCAGCACGCCGAAGAATTCATCCACCGTTTTCGGCGGTTGCAGGTTCAGCTTCTTGAAGATCTTCTTGTTGTACAAAAAGCCGTGGATCACCGAAGCCACCGGCATGCAGAAGGTGTCCTTGGCGTCGTCGGTCTGCCAGGCCACCGTCGACGTGGGCGCGAAGTTCTGCATGCCCGCTTTGCCGTCCAGCTTTTCCAGGTGCCCCTTCTTGTACAGCGACAGCGATACGTCGAACGGGCGGCAGGCGATCAAGTCGCCGGCCGTGCCGCCGGCCAGGCGCGCGGCCAGGCTGGAGTCGTATTCGGTCGGCGCGGTCGGTGCGAACTTCACTTCGATGCCGGGATTACTTTTCTCGAAAGCCGGCAGCAATACCTTTTCCCACAGCGTCTTGTCGTCGACGCGCCAGCTTTCGATCACCAGCGTGCCTGCCTGCGCGGCCTGGGCGGAGAACATGGCGGTCAACAGTGCGTTGCGAACAATCCGGCGTAATTGCATGGTTAAGTCCTTTTTGCGTAGCTTTATTTACAACGATGAATTTATTCTAGCATTGGCTTTTCTGTGACAAGAGGGTTAGTTGCATTATGGAATTAAACTCGTAAACCATTGAATTTATTCAGATAAATTTTTACTGGATGGCCACCGCATTACATTTCCTTACCGCTGAAGGGGCCGCAACGGGGTCCGCGCCCCGGGTTGGCGCAGCACTGTGCAAGGCTTCGCAAGAAATGCTTACAAAACTTAACAAAACTGTTGTGGCGCCTGTTGCAGGAAGGAGGCAAAGCGGCCGCGATCAGCAGATAAAGCCGTGTTTAGTAAACCTGCGCTAAACTTTTCCCCTAAGCCGCCAAGTCGTTTGACCCTGGCAGGACGCTGATGCAGACTTCTCGAAAAATAATGGAGACAAGATGGACCAAGCCACCAAAGACGTCGCAGTGACGATCAGGGACATAGCCCGCGTCGCCGGGGTGTCCGCAGGGACGATTTCGCGCGCGTTGAAAAACGAACCGGGATTGACCGAAGCCACGCGCCAGATGGTGCTGGAGGCAGCGCGGGAACTCGGCTACGACTTCTGCAAACTGCGCCCGAAACGACTGCGCCGCCTGACCTTCCTGCTGCACCGCCAGCACAACACCGCATCCAGCAGTCCGTTCTACTCGCCGGTGCTGCACGGCGCCGAGGAGGCTTGCCGCAAGCAGGGCATCGTGCTGTCGTTCATGGCGGTCGGGCCGGCGGACGGTTTGATCGACCAGATACGCATGCACGCGCCGGACGGCATCGTCTGCGCCGGCTTCTTCGAACCGGAGACGCTGGAAGCGCTGCGCTCCACCGGCAAGCAGCTGGTGCTGATCGATATGAAGCTGCGCGGCTACAGCTCCGTCAACCCGGACAATATGATGGGCGGCTACCTCGCCACCAAACACCTGATCGACGCCGGCCGCACGCGCGTAGGCCTGATCTCCGGCCCGCTGTCGCACTACAGCATCCGCGAGCGCGCACGCGGCTACCGCCAGGCGCTGTTCGAGGAAGGCATACTGGCCGACCCGCGCCTGGAAGCGGGCCTGCCCGATGGCGTCGACCTTGAAACCGGCGCATGGGAAGCGATGGAACAGCTGCTGTCCCTGCCCCATCCGCCCGACGCCGTGTTCTGCTACAACGACAGCGCCGCCCTGGTGGCGATGCGCTGCTGCCTGGCCAAGGGCCTGAAAGTCCCGCACGACATCGCGATCGTGGGCTTCGACGACATCGCCACCGCCGTGCTGGGACACCGTCCGCTGACGACGCTGCGCATCGACAAAAAAGCACTGGGCGCGCTGGGCGTGGAGCTGCTGCTGCAAGGCCAGATGGCGGGGCCGGTGGAAAAGATCGCGCCGGTGGAGCTGATCGTACGCGCCAGCACCGTGGTCGAAGGCTGGCGCCCGAAGACTCCCGCAACCCCTAAATGGACCTGACGATGGCCCCAGATTTTCAGTCCCGCAGCACCCTGCTGGACCACATCCGCCACACCAAGCAGTTCTACGATCCGCGTTGCGTGGACCCCAGCGGCGGCTTCTATCACTTCTACAAGGACGACGGCACTGTCTACGACAAGCACACCCGCCACGTCGTGAGCAGCACGCGTTTCGTGTTCAACTACGCGATGGCGTGGCGCCAGTTCGGCGAGGCGGCGGACCAGCAGCGCCTGCGCCACGCACTGGCCTTCCTGCGCGACGCCCACCGCAACCCGGCCACCGGCGGCTACGCCTGGCAGCTGGACTGGAGCAACGGCAACGGCACCGTCACCGACGGCACCAACCACTGCTACGGCCTGGCCTTCGTGCTGCTGGCCTACAGCCACGCGCTGATGGCCGGCGAAACCCAGGCCCGCGAGTGGATCGCCGAAACCTACGCGCTGATGGAGCTGCGCTTCTGGCAATCGGCCCACGGCCTGTATGCGGACGAAGCCAGTTCCGACTGGTCCTACCTGTCGCCCTACCGCGGCCAGAACGCCAATATGCACGCCTGCGAAGCGCTGATCGCCGCCTTCGAAGCGACCGGCGAACGCGCCTACCTGCTGCGGGCCGAAACGCTGGCCCGCAACATCACGCAACGCCAGGCCGCGTTGTCCGGCAACCTGATTTGGGAGCACTACCACGCCGACTGGTCGGTCGATGCCGAATACAACCGCCACGACAAGAGCAACATCTTCCGTCCGTGGGGTTATCAGCCTGGCCACCTGACCGAATGGGCCAAGCTGTTGCTGCTGCTGGAACGCCACGGCGAGCACCTCGCGGGCGACACCAACTGGCTGCTGCCGCGCGCCGCAGAATTGTTCGACACCGCGCTGGCCAAGGCCTGGGATCATGAGCATGGTGGCGTGTACTACGGCTTCGCGCCGGACGGCAGCATCTGCGACGATCTCAAATACTTCTGGGTGCAGGCCGAAAGCCTGGCCGCCGCCGCGCTGCTGGCCGCGCGCACCGGCCGGACCCGTTACTGGACGTGGTACGACAAAATCTGGGCGTACAGCTGGGAGCATTTCGTCGACCACCGCTACGGCGCGTGGTACCGCATCCTGGGCGCCGACAACAGCAAGCTGACCGACGAGAAAAGCCCGGCCGGCAAAGTGGACTATCACACCATGGGCGCGTGCTACGAAGTACTGAACGTATTGAAGGATTGAGATGACTGCTTTTCCCATCTTCGTTGCGGCTGGCGAAGCGCTGACCGACATGATCGTGCAAGACCCGGCGCAACGCCAGTGGCTCAGCCAGACCGGCGGTTCGACCTGGAACGTGGCGCGCGCCATGGCTCGGCTGGACACGCCGACCGCCTTCGCCGGCGCCATCAGCCGCGACGTCTTCGGCGACGCGCTGTGGCAGGCCAGCGAGGCTGCACGGCTGGACCTGCGCTTCCTGCAACGCTATGACAAATCGCCGCTGCTCGCGATCGTGCACCGCACCGATCCACCGGCCTACTTCTTCGTCGGCGACGACAGCGCCGACCTGCAATTCGACGCGGCGGCGCTGCCGCAAGGCTGGCGCGCGCACTGCAAGTGGGCGCACTTCGGCGGCATCAGCCTGGCCCGCCAACCGCTGGCGGACAAGCTGGTGGCGCTGGCCGAACAGCTCAAACGCGACGGTGTACGCATCAGCTACGATCCCAACTACCGTCTGCTGATGGACCAGCGCTACGACGCCACGCTGCGCCGCATGACCGAGCTGGCGGACGTGATCAAGGTGTCGGAAGAAGATCTCGAAGGCCTGTTCCGCACCTACGACATCGACCAGGCGTTCGCCACGCTGCGCAGCTGGAACCCCGCCGCCACCTGCCTTTACACCAAGGGCGGCGACGGTGCATCGCTGCACATCGGCGACGTCGCCTGGCATCTGCCGGCGCCGTCCATCACCGTGGCAGACACCGTCGGCGCGGGCGACGCCAGCATCGCCGCGCTGGCGTGGAGCATGATGCATCGGCCGCAGTATCAGCCTGCACAGCATTTGCAGTTCACTGTGGCGGCGGGCGCCGCCGCCTGCATGGCGCCTGGCGCGTCGCCACCGTCGCTGGCGCAGATCGAAGCGCTGATCAAGTAAAACCCGGGGAAGAGACAGGGACGCCGTCATACGGTTGTCATACAAGCCCGATAAGATTGCGGACTGTTTGTATGCCATCCATCGTCCCTCTTCCTTAGGTCCACATGTTCCCGACTACTCCATTCGTCCGATCCCGTTTGCACCTGGCCCTCGCGGCCGCCGGCCTGTGCGCGCTGCACGGCGCAGCTTTCGCTGCCGAAGACAGCGCTGAAGGCGCACTGTCCAAGGTCGTCATCAAGGCGACGGTGGAAAAGAAAAAACTGGGCGACAGCGTCAGCGGCGGTGCATTGGGCCGCAAGTCGGAACTGGATACGCCCTTCTCCACCAAGGCTGTCAGCAGCGACGAAATCGAAGACCGCCTGGCCACCAGCATTTCCGAAGTGCTGAAGTACGACGCCTCGGTGACGGCCATCAGCCCGCCGATCAGCACCCACCCCGCCACCATCCAGATGCGCGGCCTGCGCCTCGATGACCTGAACGGCTACAAGGTCAACGGCCTGGCCAACGTCAATCGCGGCACCGAGATGCCGCTGGAGATGTTCGAGAGCGTGGAAGTGCTGAAAGGCCTGACCGGCTTTATGTACGGCTTCGGTTCGCCGGGCGGCATCGTCAACTACGTCAGCAAGCGCCCTACCACTGACAAGAGTTTCAGCGCAGCGCTGGGCTACCAGGAAGGCGGCGCGATCAAGGAACACATCGACATGGGCGGCCGCATGGGCCAGGAAGGCGACTTCGGATATCGCCTGAACCTGCTGCATGAAGACGGCGGCGTTCAGGAAGAAAGCGGCTCCATCAAACGCAACGCGGCGGGCCTTAACCTGGAGTGGCGCGTCAACCGCGACGTGGCGATCACCTACGATGCGATCTACCAGCGCCGCAAGAGCGTGGGCGGCACCGACGTCGTGATCTCGCCATCGTTCGTGGTGCCTTCGCCTATCGCCGGCGACAGCAAACTCAATAGCGTGGGCGCAGGCAGCGATGTCGAATTCGCGCTGTCCACCGTCGGCATGGAATACCGCCTGAGCCCTGAGTGGATCGCCAACCTGTCGTATCGCACCTCGAACTCGACCCGCGTCTACAAGAAGGACCAGTACTACATCACCAGCAACAAGGGCGACTACAAGGACCGCGTCACCTCCGAGCTGCACGGCTATCACTTCGACCAGGCGCAGGCCAGCTTCGAAGGCAAGGTCAACGCCTTCGGCCTGTCGCATGAAATCGTCGCCGGCGTTACGTCGCAAAACCTGTCGTCGACTTCGTCGGCCGTCACGCCCAAGACCTATCTGGGCACCGGCAACCTGTACGCGCCGACCATCATCAACGTCGACAGCATCAACTGGAGCGGCGGCACCTACCGCGACGAAGCTACCCGCCAGGAAGCGGCCTTCGCCAGCGACACCGTGAAACTGACCGACAACTGGTCGGTGCTGGCCGGCGCGCGCTACACCCGCTACAACGACAACGCCTACTCCACCAAGGGTGTGGTCATCGCCAACTACCCGGCGCAGCGCACCACGCCGACCGTGGCGCTGATGTACAAGCCGGCCGCCAACACCACCGTCTACGGCAGCTACGTCGAGGCGATGGAGCAGGCTTCCAGCGCGCCGACTTCCACCGTCAACGCCAACCAGACTTTCGCACCGCTGAAGAGCAAGCAGGCCGAAGTCGGCATCAAAACGGAACGCAGCTTCTGGAACGCCAGCGCGGCGCTGTTCCACATCAAGCGCGGCGCGCAATACACCAACGCCGCCAACGTTTACGTGGCGGATGGCGAATCCAAGTACCAGGGCGTGGAATTCAACACCGTGGTGCAGGCTGCGAAGAATCTTTCGATCGAAGGCGGCTTGATGCTGCTGGACGCAAAGCTGGAAAACGCCGCCCCGGCCTACACCGGCAAGCGAGCCGTCGGCGCGCCGCGTCGTCAGGTATCGGTGCAGGCTACCTGGCGTGAAGTGCTGCCGGGGCTGGCCCTGCACGCAGGCACCCAGTATCTGGGCGAGCTGCCGATGGATGCGGCCAACGCCAACACGCTGCCGGCGTACACGCTGTTCGATGCGGGCTTCAACTATCGTCATCGCTACTTCGGCAAGATGGTCAGCGTGCGCGCCAACATCTCGAACATCGCCAACCGCAAGTACTGGACCTACTATCAGGAGAACTACCTGAACGTCGGCTCGCCGCGTACCGCCAGCGTGAATGTTCGCGTAGACTTCTAAGGTATGAAACCACCACGCCTTGCGGCCGGCGCCGCGCTATCCCTGTTGCTGTTGAACGCGTCCGGCGAGCAGTATTATCAGACCAAGACGCCGTATCAACCGCAGCAGGCCAGCGCCAGCTACGAAGCCGCACCGCAAGGCTACCGCGCGATCTACACCCAGCTGCTGGCGCGGCATGGGTCGCGCGGTTTGAGCAGCATGAAGACCGACCTGGCGTTGTACAACCTTTGGCAGCTGGCCGGCAAGGAAAAGGCCTTGACGCCGCTGGGCGCGCAACTGGGTGACGATCTTCTTCAAATGATGAAGGCCAATGCGCTGCTGGGCTACGGCGTGGCCGGCATCACCAGGCCGGGCTACGGCAACGAGACCATGCAGGGCGTGACGGAGCACAAGCAACTGGCCGAGCGTATGATGCGCCGCCTGCCGCAGCTGTTCCGCGACGCCGCTGGCGGACAGCCGCGCAAGATCCTGCTCGTCACCTCCGGCAAGGACCGCGCCGTCGACAGCGGCGATTACTTCGCCGGCTCGCTGGTGGCGCAACAACCGAATCTGCAAGCGCTGATCGTGCGCCCGCCATCGCTGGCGCCGCGCGCAGAAGCAAATCACGACAGCCGCCCTGCCGGCACCGACCGCTTCCTGCTCTACTTCCACAAGCTGAGCGCAAAGCAGGACCTGGTGGCGGACAGCAGCGATCCGCTGTACGCCACCTACCAGGCCAGCCAACAATACCAGGCCTGGGCCAGGAGCGATGAACTGCGCGCACGCGAAGCCGCCTTGCTGGCGCAACCGCAGGTGTCCGCCGCCGCCAAGGCAGTGCTGGAGCGCCTGTTCACGCCAGCCTTCGTCGCGGGCCTGGACCAGGGCCGCTACAGCGCCGCCAACACGGGCACCTACAGCTACACCAGCGCCGACGGCAAGTTCACCAACAAGCTGACCGGCGACGGCGATACCGAAATCAAATCCGCCGTCGACGCCGCGCAAGCGCTGTACGACCTGTACTCGGCCGCCGCCGACATGAAGGCCGAACTGAAGGCGGACTTCACACGCTACATGCCCGCGCAGCAGGCCGCAGTGTTCGCCGCGACGGAGGACGCCATCGCCTTCTACGCCAAGGGCCCCGGCATCGCCGAAAACGGCGGCGTCAATTACCGCATGGCGCAAACGCTGCTGGACGATTTTTTCAGCGAAGTGGACGCCGTCGCCAAGGGTAATCTGTCGCACGCAGCCAAGCTGCGCTTCGCCCACGCCGAAATCGTCATTCCGATGGCGGCCATACTCGGCCTGCCCGGCATGTCCGAACCGCTGCCGCGCGCCACGACCTACAGCTACAGCAACAGCAACTGGCGCGGCGACCTGGTCGCGCCAATGGCGGCCAACATCCAGTGGGATGTCTACACCAACGACCAGGGCCGCACGCTGGTGCGCATGCTGTACAACGAGAAGGAAGCGGACTTCAAGCGCGGCTGCGACCATGCAAGGATCGCTCCGGCCAGCCATTACTACGACTACGCCGGCCTGCGCGCCTGCTACCTGCCGAATTAATCAGGAGTTGACGGCATGGTTGTCGTGGCGGTCAAGTGCCTCCAGCAGCGCCGGCATGTAAGTGCGGCTTGCACGTAGCAGGCTGCCGTCACGCAGGCGCAGCAAGGCGTCCCGGTTCGTCAGCGCTCGCAGTTCGACGACCATGTCGATGCGCACGATCGCCGAGCGGTGTACGCGTTGAAACTGCAAGGGGTCGAGCTGCATCGCCAACTGATGCAAAGGCTCGCGCACCATATGCGTCTTGCCGTCCGCGTACAGCGTCGCGTAGTCGCCATCCGCTTCGATGCGCTCGACGTCGCCGGCCCTCACCAGTACCGTGCGCGTTCCTGCTCTTACCGTAAATGTGCGCGTCCAGGGAACCGACGCCAATACAGGAGCGTCGTTCTGCCGGCGCCAGGGGAAGGCCCGGCGTGCGCGGTCCAATGCCTCGTCGAAGCGGTCGTCGTCGACTGGCTTGAGCAAATAGTCGAGCGCCGCCAGATCGAAGGCCTGCAGCGCGAAGCTGTCGTGGGCCGTCACCAGGATCGCCATCGGCCTGCGGTCACTGGGCAGCGCGCGCAGGACCTCCAGGCCGCTACGGCCCGGCATTTCGACATCGATGAACACAAGGTCCGGACGCAGCTCTGCCAGCCCCTGAACGGCAGAGTCGCCATCGCCGTATTCCGCAACCAGATCGAAGCCAGGCCGGCGCGCCAGCCGGGTCTTGAGCGCGAGCCGCGCCAACGGTTCGTCGTCGACAATCGCGACGCTGATCGGAACGGGCTTCATGCCGCGGCCCGCAAAGCGGCGGGCGTGAATTCGGCCTTCGGCCGCAACGGGAGGGTCAGGCGCACGTGAAAACTGCGTTCATCGCGCCAGCCGGCGTCGAACTGGTGCTCTCCGCCGTACAGGTGGCGCAGGCGCTCGGCCACGTTGGCCAGGCCGATACCTGCTCCGCTGGCCCCGTCCGACGCGGGCCGGCGTCCATCGTTGAGCAGTTCAACCGCCAGGTGGGTGCCGCTATGTTCTACCCGGATCTCGAGCCGGCCCGCCGTGGCCAGCGGCGCGATGCCGTGGCGGATCGCATTCTCCACCAGCGGCTGCAGCAGCAGGTACGGAACCGCCGCATCCAGCACGTCGGGGCCCGCCGTCATCGTCACCCGCAGGCGATCGCCGAGTCGCGCCTGTTCGATGTCGAGATAGGCTTCGATCAGCGCCAATTCCTCTGCCAGCGCGTGTTCATGGCGACCGTCATGCATAAGGGTAGCGCGCAGAAAGTCGGCCACGCGGCTGATCATGCGCGTGGCCTCGCGGTCGGCTCCGGCGGAGACCAGCGCCGAAATCGCGTTCAGCGTATTGAAAAGGAAGTGCGGATTCACCTGCAAGCGCAAGGCGCGCAGCTCCGCGTCCCGCGCGTGCGCCAGGGCCTGCGCGAGGTCTAGCCGGGTGCGTTGCAGCGACAGGTAGTAAACCGCCACCGCATGCACGGCGCAGAAAGCGATCAGCGCGAGCCAGCAACCGTCCAGCCCCCGTACCAGGTCGGGCCAGCTATACGCGGCCGCCAGCCCAAGCCCAATCTCCAGGCGCTGCCCCGCCAGCGCGTTCGCGATCGACATCGCATAACTCGCCGCCAGCAAAACCACGGCCGTGAATATCAACGAACTCTCGCGACGCCACAGGATCCGCTGCAACTGGGCCAATGGCGCGATCCACGCCATGCATGCAACGAAGTACAGGCTGCGGAAGGCGACGGCGTTGCCATGGCCGATCGCCGGCAGACCGAGAATCGCCATGCAGACGGCGACCGGCAGCGCGGCAAGGAAGGCGATGAGTTGTGGGCTGGGTTCTTTCACGCGGCGCGTCCAAAAAGGGGAAACCAGCGATTCTAGCGCGTCAGTCGCCGATCGAGTACAGCATTGAACTGATCTTCCATCCATCTTCGGTCTGCACCATCTGCCAGCTCTCGCTGCCACGGTTGCTGACCTTTCCATCGGAGAGGAAATCAAAGTTGAAGTACACCGAGCCCACGGCGCCATTCGTATCGATGCGCACATCGTAGAAGCGCTCCTCGACCGCCCCCTTGGAGGTCCGGATGGATTCCGCGAACTTCTGCCAGCTCGACCGCATCACCTTGCGTGCCGCCGGGTTCTCCGCCTTGACCACCTTCCAGGTCGGGGTGTCGAATACCGATAACCAACTATCATGCTCCGCCAGGAACAGGCCGCCCAGGGTTTTGCCGTCGTGGGCGACGATGGCGGACTGGAATTGCTGCACGACCTGGCGTATCGCGGCCACGTCGGCGTCATGCCCGGTGTCGGCAGCGCGCACGGGCGTGGCGCACAATGCGGCCATGATGGCGGCGAAAACAAGGGAAGGCAGTAAGCGCATGTAAGCTCCAATGTGATTAAAAAGATCACAATAAGCATCCGGGGCCCGCCGGTCGAGCGGAATGCGCCGGACCGTGCAGGGATTGCGGCGAAACGGTGTGACCTCAAAGAAACCAATTACTGTCGTAAACGCAACATCTGATTCAATTCGTTACGAGGGTCTCTTTTTTATAGTGATAGACTTGGTAGGTCTTTTCATATTATGAGAGGCTTCCCCCATGAATCAGATGACCAGGCGTCAGTTCCTTCGGGTGACTGGCGCAACCATCGCGGGTTCGAGCATCGCGCTCCTAGGCTTTGCGCCGGCTACGGCCTTGGCCGAAGTCCGGCAGTACAAGCTGGCGCGCAGCACCGAAACCCGTAACACCTGCCCCTACTGCTCCGTAGGCTGCGGAATACTCATGTACGGCCTGGGCGACGGCGCCAAGAACGCCAAGGCCAGCATCATCCACATCGAGGGTGATGCAGACCATCCGGTCAATCGCGGCACGCTGTGCCCGAAGGGCGCGAGCCTCATCGATTTCATCCACTCCGAAAACCGCCTGCTGGTGCCCGAATACCGCGCACCCGGCGCGACCGAATGGAGCAAGATGTCCTGGGATGACGCGCTGACCCGCATCGCCAAGTTGATGAAGGCCGATCGCGACGCCAATTTCATCGACAAGACGGCGGACGGCAAGACCGTCAACCGCTGGACCACCACCGGCATGCTGTGCGCGTCGGCGGGCACCAACGAAGTAGGCTACCTGACTCACAAAACCATGCGCAGTCTGGGCATGCTCGCATTCGACAATCAAGCACGCGTATGACACGGTCCGACGGTGGCAGGTCTTGCCTCGACATTTGGACGTGGTGCGATGACGAATCACTGGGTGGACATCAAGAACGCCGATGTCATCCTGGTCATGGGCGGCAACGCAGCTGAAGCACACCCTTGCGGGTTTAAATGGGTCACGGAAGCGAAGGCGCATCGCGGCGCCAAGTTGATCGTGGTCGATCCGCGCTTTACCCGCACCGCTTCGGTGGCGGACTACTACGTCCCTACCCGCACGGGCGCGGACATCGTCTTCCTCGGCGGGATCATCAACTACCTGCTCATGAACGACAAGATACAGCACGAGTACGTCCGCAATTACACGGACATGCCCTTCATCGTGCGCGAGGACTTCGCCTTTAACGACGGCCTGTATTCGGGCTGGGACGAGAAGGCCGGCAAGTACACGGACAAGAGCAGCTGGAACTACGAGATGGGCGACGACGGCTACGCCAAAATCGACCCCACGCTCGAACACCCGCGCTGCGTGTACCAGCTGATGAAGAAGCACTACTCGCGCTACACGCCGGAGATGGTGGAGAAAGCCTGCGGCGTGCCGCCGGAAAAATTCCACAAGGTCGCCGAGATGCTGGCGTCGACCGCAGTGCCGGGCCGCGCAGCCACCATCCTGTATGCGCTGGGCTGGACGCAGCACTCCACCGGCGCGGAAACGCTACGCACCGGCGCCATGGTGCAGCTCCTGCTGGGGAACATCGGCATTGCCGGCGGCGGCATGAACGCGCTGCGCGGCCACTCCAACATCCAGGGCCTGACCGACCTGGGGCTGCTGACCAATATGCTGCCCGGCTACCTGACGCTGCCCGGCGAGGCGGAGCAGGACTTCGAGGCCTACGCCGCCAAGCGCGCGCTCAAGCCTTTGCGTCCGAATCAGCTCAGCTACTACAGCAACGCGAAGAAATTCCTGGTCAGCTTCATGAAGTGCTGGTGGGGCGATGCGGCCACGGAGGAAAACAACTACGCCTTCGACTACCTGCCCAAGCTGGACAAGCCCTACGACATGATGCAGGCGTTTGAGCTTATGCATCAAGGGAAAATGAACGGCTACATCTGCCAGGGCTTCAACATCCTGGCCTCGGCGCCGGACAAGCAGAAGATCACGGAAGCCTTGTCCAAGCTGAAGTTCCTGGTGGTGATGGACCCGCTGGCCGTGGAGACGGCGGAGTTCTGGCGTCCGTTCGGCGAGTTCCATAAAGTCGATCCGACCAAGATCCAGACCGAGGTGTTCCGCCTGCCGACCACCTGCTTCGCCGAGGAACGTGGCTCGCTGGTCAGCTCTTCGCGCGTGCTGCAATGGCACTGGCAAGGCGCGGACGGCCCGGGACAAACGAAGAGCGACCTGGAGATCATGTCCGGCATCTTCCTGCGCATCAAAAAGGCTTACCAGGCCGACGGCGGCAAGTTCCCCGATCCTATCGTCAACCTGACCTGGCCTTACGCCAAGCCATACAGCCCGACGCCGGAAGAACTGGCGATGGAGTACAACGGCAAGGCGCTCAAGGAGCTCACCGATCCGAAAGACCCGACCAAGGTTATCCTGAAGAAGAACGAGCAGGTTTCCGGCTTCGCGCAGCTGCGCGACGACGGCAGCACGGCCTGCGGTTGCTGGATCTTCGCCGGTTGCTGGACTGCGGCGGGCAACCAGATGGGACGGCGCGACAACTCCGACCCGAGCGGCATCGGCCAGACGCTGAACTGGGCGTGGGCCTGGCCGGCCAACCGCCGCATCCTGTACAACCGCGCTTCCTGCGACCCGAAAGGCAAGCCGTGGGATCCCACCCGCAAGCTGATAGGCTGGAACGGCGCCAACTGGGCCGGGCCGGACATCCCCGACTTCAAGGCCGACGAGCCGCCGGAGAACGGCATGGGGCCCTTCATCATGCTGGCCGAGGGCGTGGCGCGCTTCTTCTCGCGCGACGCCATGGCCGAGGGTCCGTTCCCCGAGCACTACGAGCCGTTCGAAACGCCGATCGGCCACAACCCGCTGCATCCGACGAACGCGCGCGCCACCAGCAATCCGGCCGGCCGCATGTTCCCGAACGACAGGGCCAAGCTGGGCAAGGCGGCGGACTTCCCGCACGTGGCGACCAGCTACCGCCTGACGGAGCACTTCCACTACTGGACCAAGCATGCGCGCCTGAACGCCATCATCCAGCCGGAACAATTCGTCGAGATCGGCGAGGAGCTGGGCAAGGAACTCGGCGTGGCGCACGGCGACCGCGTCAAAGTCAGCTCCAAACGGGGCCATATCGTGGCGAAGGCGGTTGTCACCAAGCGCATCAAGGCGCTCATCATCGACGGCAAGAAGACCCACCAGGTCGGGCTGCCGATACACTTCGGGTTCAAGGGAGTCACCAAACCGGGCTACCTGATCAACACCCTCACGCCGACGGTTGGTGACGGCAATTCACAGACACCGGAATTCAAGTCCTTCCTGGTGAAGGTGGAAAAAGCATGACGGCCCGAGGAGAATAACCATGGCACTGCAATCCCTTGATATTAAGCGCATGTCGGCGACGACGGTGCAGGAGCCGGTGGCGCGCACGCCTGTCACCGGCACCGTCGCCAAGCTGATCGACGTGTCGAAGTGCATAGGCTGCAAGGCCTGCCAGACCGCCTGCATGGAATGGAACGACCTGCGCGACGACATCGGCGAGACCACCGGCGTGTACGACAATCCCATCGACCTGTCGCCGCAATCGTGGACCGTGATGCGCTTCTCGGAGCACGAGACCAACGACGGCAACCTTGAGTGGCTGATACGTAAAGACGGCTGCATGCACTGCGAGGATCCGGGCTGCCTCAAGGCCTGTCCCGCGCCGGGGGCCATCGTCCAGTACACCAACGGCATCGTCGACTTCCACCAGGAGAACTGTATCGGCTGCGGCTACTGCGTGGCCGGCTGTCCGTTCGACGTGCCACGCATCTCCAAGAAGGACGACCGCGCCTACAAGTGCACGCTCTGTTCGGACCGCGTGGCCGTGGGCCAGGAACCGGCCTGCGTCAAGACCTGCCCCACCGGCGCCATCGTCTTCGGCACCAAGGAAGACATGAAGGACCATGCCGCCGAACGCATCGAAGACCTGAAGTCGCGCGGCTACGCCAACGCCGGCCTGTATGATCCGGCCGGCGTCGGCGGCACGCACGTGATGTATGTGCTGCACCATGCGGATCAGCCGGGCCTTTACCACGGCCTGAAAGCCAATCCGAGCATCAGCCCCATGGTCGGCCTGTGGAAGGGCCTGACCAAGCCACTGGCGCTGGCTGGAATCGCCGTCACCGCGCTGGCCGGCTGGTTCCATTACTCGCGCGTGGGGCCGAATGAGGTCAGCAAGGACGAGGAAGCCGAGGCGCTGCATGAGGCCAACCGTATCCGGGAGAGCGAAAAATGAACACGCCAAATCGCGACAAGGACGGCAATCCCCTGATCGAGCGCTACACGCCGAATGAGCGCAGCAACCACTGGATCACCGCCATCTGCTTCATCCTGCTGGCGGTGTCCGGGCTGGCGATGTTCCATCCGGCGACCGCCTGGCTGGCCGTGTTTTTGGGCGGCGGCCAGTGGACCCGCATCCTGCATCCGTTTATCGGACTGGTGATGTTCATCTCGTTCGCGCTGCTGGTGCTGCGCTTCTGGCATCACAACCGCTTCGAACCGGGCGACAAGCAGTGGCTGGAACAGATCGGCGACGTGGTCAACAACCGCGAGGACAAGCTGCCCAAGGTGGGCCGCTACAACGCGGGGCAGAAGCTGCTGTTCTATGTGCTGATCTTCTGCATGTGCGGCCTGCTGCTGTCCGGAGTGGTGATCTGGCGCGCCTACTTTGCGTTCTACTTCCCCATCGAGATCGTGCGCTTCGCCGCGCTGCTGCACGCGTTCTGCGCCTTCGTCATCATCTGCTCCATCGTGGTGCACATCTACGCCGGCCTGTGGGTGAAGGGTTCGATAGGCGCCATGGTGCGCGGCACCGTGACCTATGGCTGGGCGCGAAAACATCATCCGCGCTGGTTTGAGGAGGTCGCCCGCAAATCGCGTGATTAGCTCTGCAATTTAGGATTAGAATAGTCTCCGGGCCGGCGGCGCTGTCGCCGCCGGCGATCTGGGAGACATCTTGGTACAACGTCTGCTTGCCCCCGGCGAGATCGAAGCGCTCGATCACAACGCCATACCACGCCTGCTGCTGCCGCAACCGCGCAGCCTCTTCACGGCGCGCGCCGCCCGCCTTCGCCAGCTTGCCAAGAATGAAATTAAAGGTATCCCCGTCGGCGAAACGCTGCGCGGCTATCTGCTGCTGATGGCGGCTCTGGTGGACGCGCAGGCTGCCGTGGCGCACGCCCTTCCGGCGGAGACCTTCGCGCTGCCCGATGCGGCGGACATCGACGTCTCGCTTGAACACAATATGCCGCCGCTGCCGGTCAGCGGGGCGCGGCCGCCATCGTGGCGCGCGGTGTTCGACGCCCTGCTCGATCAACTGGACGCGCTGGCGGAAGGCCAGCCGCAGATCGCCGCCGTGCTGGCCGAACTGCGCGGGCTCGATAGCGCGGAGCTGGAAGGCTGCGCCGACGCCGTGCTGGCCGAGCTGACCGACAGCGTGCATCCGCTGCACGCGCCGTTCGTGGCCGCCGCCCTGCAAGTGATGTGGACCATGCGCGCCGGCCAGCTCGATGCGCAGCGCGTGCAGCCGCTGGTGACCAATACCCTGTGCCCGGTGTGCGGCGCGCATCCGGTGGCCAGCGTAATCCGCATCGGCGGCCAGTCGCAGGGCTACCGCTACCTGCAGTGCAGCTGCTGCGCGAGCGAGTGGCATATGGTGCGGGTCAAGTGCTCGTGCTGCGAACATACCTCGCGCATCGCCTACCAGAGCCTGGAGCCGGCCGATGCGGGCGCCGCACCGGAGAACGCCAGCAAGGCCAATGACCCCAGCAAGGTCGCCCGCGCCGAAACCTGCGAAGACTGCCGCACCTACCGCAAGATCTTCAACCAGGAACACGACTACAACGTGGAGCCGCTGGCGGACGACCTGGCCAGCCTGGCGCTGGATCTGCTGGTCGGCGAAGCGGGTTACGCCCGCGCCAGCGGCAACCCTCTGCTGTGGTTCAACGCCGCATGAACGGCAAGCCAGACACCGAGGCATGCGCACCGGAGGCGGGCGCCATCCGCCTCCCGGCCGTCCACCTGATCCTATCCGATGCCGCATGCGCGCCGCTGATCGCCGAATATGGCCGCGTCCAGACGCTGGAAGCGGCCCGCGTGCTGCTGGCCGAACTGCGCAGCGTCATGCTGGCCAGCCGCCGCGACGGCGTGCCGGTGGCCACCGCTGGCGACACCGGCATCCCCGCCCTGCTGGCGATGCTGGCCGAACGCCTGCGCGATACCAACCGTTCGCCGTTGCGGCCCGTCTTCAACCTGACCGGCACCGTCCTGCACACCAACCTTGGCCGCGCCCTGCTGCCCGACAGCGCGGTGCAAGCCGTGGCAGAGGCGCTGCGCTGGCCGATGAACCTGGAATGGGATATCGACACGGGCAAGCGCGGCGACCGCGACAACCTGATCGAAGAGCTGCTGCTGGAGCTGACCGGCGCCGAAGCGGCCACCATCGTCAACAACAACGCCGCCGCCGTGCTGCTGATGCTGAACACCCTCGCCCAAGGCAAGGAGGTGATCGTCTCGCGCGGCGAGCTGGTGGAGATCGGCGGCGCCTTCCGCATCCCGGACATCATGACCCGCGCCGGCGCCGTACTGCGCGAAGTGGGCAGCACCAACCGCACCCACCTGAAGGACTACGCAGAAGCCGCCGGCCCGCAGACCGCGCTGATGATGAAGGTCCATTGCAGCAATTACGCCATCACCGGCTTCACCAAAAGCGTGGAGCTGCCGGAGCTGGCGCCGCTGTCGAAGAAGCACCACATCCCGCTGGCGGTGGACCTTGGCAGCGGCACGCTGGTCGACCTGGAACAATACGGCCTGCCGCACGAGACCACGGTGCGCGAGACCATAGAAGGCGGCGCCGATCTCGTCACCTTCAGCGGCGACAAGCTGCTGGGCGGCCCGCAGTGCGGCATCATCGTCGGCCGCGCCGACCTGATTGCACAGATCAAGAAGAATCCGCTCAAGCGCGCACTGCGCGTCGGCAAACTGACGCTGGCGGCGCTGGAACCGGTGCTTGCGCTGTACCGCGCGCCGGACTTGCTGCCCGAACGCCTGACCACTTTGAAGCTGCTGACCCGCCCCGCCGCCGCCATGCGCGAGCTGGCGCAGGCGCTGCTGCCGCCATTGCAGGCGGCGCTGGGCGCCGGCTATGAGGTCAGCGCAGAACCGATGATGAGCCAGATCGGCAGCGGCGCCCTGCCCGTCGACCAGCTGCCCAGCCACGGCCTGGCGATACGCGCCGCTGCGGCGGGCCGCGTCAGCAACGCGCTGGGCGTGCTGGAACAGCGCCTGCGCGCCTTGCCGCTGCCGGTGATCGGCCGCGTCGCGCAGGATGCGCTGTGGCTGGACTTGCGCTGCCTGGACGACCACCAGCGGCAGCGCTTTGCCGATCAACTGGCGCTGCTGGCCGTATGATCGTCGGCACCGCGGGCCACATCGACCACGGCAAGACCACGCTGACGCGGGCGCTCACCGGCGTCGATACCGACCGACTGAAGGAAGAGAAGGCACGCGGCATATCGATCGAACTCGGTTACGCCTACGCGCCGCTGGCAAACGGCGAGATCCTCGGCGTGATCGACGTGCCGGGCCACGAGAAATTCATCCGCACCATGGCCGCCGGCGTCACCGGCATCGACGCCGCGCTGCTGGTGATCGCCGCCGACGACGGCATCATGCCGCAGACGCTGGAACACCTCGCCATCCTGCGCCTGCTGGGGGTACGGCGCGGCGTGGTGGCGCTGACCAAGATAGACCGGGTCGATGCGCAGCGCATGGAACAGGTGGAGCGCGATATCGAGGCCATGCTGGCATCCACCGATTTTGCCGGCGCCCGGATCTTCCGCACAAATGCCGCCGCGGCCGGCGACGCGGGCGTCGATGCGCTGCTGCTGCACCTTGCGGACATGGCGGCGTCGCTGCCGGCCGCCGACGAACACCGCCTGTTCCGGCTTGGCGTGGACCGGGTATTCACCTTGCAGGGCCAGGGCACCATCGTCACCGGCACCGCGCTGGCGGGCAGCGTCCGCGCCGGCGACATGCTGCAACTGGTGCCAGGCGGCCAGCAGGCGCGCGTGCGCAGCATCCACGCGCAGAACAGCAGCGCCGACACCGGCCGCGCCGGCCAGCGCCTGGCATTGAACCTGGGCGGGGTGGCCAAGGATGACATCGAGCGCGGAACATGGGTGGTAGCGCCCGCGCTCGCAGCCTGCTCCGAACGTATCGATGCCGAACTGACGCTCATGCCCGACTGCGGCCAGACATTGAAACCCTGGTCGCCGGTGCACCTGCACCTGGGCGCCGCGCATCGCACGGCCAACGTGGTGCTTCTGGATGGCGACCTGCTGGCGCCGGGGCAAACCTCCCGCGTACAGCTGGTGCTGGACGCGCCGGTGCATGCCGTTCCCGGCGACCGCTTCGTGATCCGCAACGCCCAGGCCACCGCCACCATTGGCGGCGGCGTCGTGCTCGATCCCTTCGGCCCGTCGCGCAAGCGGCGCGGCGCGGTGCGACTGGCGTGGTTGCAGGCTTTGTCGAACTTCATCAACGGCGGCGACATCGGCGCACTGCTGGCGCGCAGTCCGCTCGGCTTGCGAATGTCTGCACTGGTGCGCCTGTCGCAGCTTTCCGCCGAACGGATCGCGCTGCCGCCGGACACCATCGACATCGCCCTGCAAGGCGGCGACCAGCTGCTGCTGGCCGGCGCCGAAGTCGCGGCACTGGAAGCGCGCATCTTGAACGGCCTGGCCGGATTCCACGAACGCCTGTCGGACGACCCGGGCCCCGAACGGTGGCGCCTCAAGCGCATCGTGGCGCCAGAGATGGAGGACCGTTTGTGGAGCCGCTTGATCGACACGCTGATCGACAGCGGCCAGCTAAAGCAGCGCGGACGCAGCCTGCACCTGCCAGGCCACAGCGCAGAACTGAGCGACAGCGAGAAGGCGCAAGCCGCGCCGTTGCTGGCCTCCCTGCTGGAGGGCCGGTTCGATCCGCCCTGGGTGCGCGACCTGTCGCGCGAACATGCGCTGCCGGAGGCGGAGCTGCGCCGCCTGCTGCTCAAGCTCTCCCGGACGGGAGAGATCAGCCAGGTGGTGCCGGACCTGTTCTACCACCCGCAGCGCCTGGCCGAACTGGCGGAGCTGGTGACGGCGCTGCCCGAAGTACAGGCGTCATCGTTCCGCGACGCCGCCGGCCTGGGTCGAAAGCGGGCCATACAGATATTGGAGTTCTTCGATCGCGTCGGCTATACTCGGCGCGTGGGCAACATCCACTTGATACGGCCAAACGCGGTCTGGCTGTACAGTGGCGAGTAGTACCAGGGAAGGCATACTCATCCGGTGATGGGGCCGGGCTTCAAACCCGGTGGGGGGCGTCAGACGCTCCCCTGTAAGTTCGACTCCTACTGCCTTCCGCCATTCACCACATCGGCCACCATATCGACGGCGGCTTCAAAGCTGGGCGGGTGTTCCGCCAGCAGCGACCAGAGACGATTGTGCTCCGCGCCCTGCACCACATGCAGGCGGCTCGATTGCGCCCTCGTTGCGGCGGCGACCAGGCGCTGTGGGATCTCCAGCGGGATGGTGGCATCGTGTTCGGCGGCGATCACCAGCAGCCGGCCTTCGAAGCGGGACAGGATGTCCCATGCATCGCTGTCGGACCAGCTGCGCTCGCGCCGTATCACCGCCGAGAACTCGGGGCCGAACGGCACTTCGTAGGCCGACGGCGTGTACACACCGGGCACGATCAGCACCAGCGCATCGACGCGATGGCTTTGCGTCATGCGCACGGCGTTGTAGGCGCCCATGCTGGCGCCCACGATCGCCAACGGCTGCGGCACGCCGCGCGCCTCGACCACGGCCTGCGCCTGGCGCGTGCGGCTGGCCACCGACGATTGCGCCAGCGCGCCGCCGGTGTCGCCATGACCGATGCAATCGAAGCTGGTGCTGCCTATGCCCCGCTGCTGCAAGGCGCTGCGCAACAGATGATGTCCATGGCGGCTGCCGGTGCCCGCGCCGTGCAGGTACATCAGGCGGTTGCTGGCGGCGCCGACGAACTGGTCGCCCTTCAGCACGATGCCTTCGTAGTCCACATCGAAATCGACGATCATTTACCCGCCTCCCCTGCCAAACGCTTGTTGAGCTTCTCGCGCGACTGCTGGACGTAGGCCTTGCAGCCCTCGCCGCCATCGAGCAAGGCATGCGGCTTGCCGCCCTTGACCTTGTCCCACATGCCGGTGAAGTCCGGATGCCCGGAGACGACGATATCGCACGCCGCCTTTTCCAGGGCGGCGTAGCTCTGTTCATACTGCTTCAGCACGGCCGGATGGGCGTTGAATTTGTAGTCGCCGCTGGATATCGGATTGATACTGTCGGCGAACACGATGCTGGCGCAGCGGCCCTGCTCGCAGGCGTTCCAGGTCCAGCTGGTGCCGCCCGTCGTGTGGCCCGGCGTGTACAGCGCGGTCACGGCCAGCGGTCCCAGTTTGACCACCTCCCCATCGCGCACCGCGCGCACCTTGGCTACCTTGGAAAAAGGCGTATTGCCTTCGAACTGGGGATCGTCCTCGCCCATGCTCCCCCGCTTCAGCGCATCCGCCGTCGCCGGGCTGGCGACCACCGCCGCCCCCGTCATGCGCTGCAGTTCGGCGATGCCGCCGGCGTGGTCCCAGTGATCGTGCGAACTCAGTATCAGCTTGACGTCGCGCAGGCGGAAGCCCAGCTTGCGGATACTGGCGGCGATCAGCTTGGGCGAATCGGGAAGCAAGCCGTCGATCAGGATGTGGCCTTGGGCCGACGTCACCAGCACCGAACTGAGGCCGGACACGCCGACATAGTAGCTGTTGCCATAGATCTGGAACGGCTCCACCGGTTTGTTCCAGTCGTCGAGATTATGCGCATTTGCGAAAGCGGCCATGGCGCACAACGCGCCCGCCACACAGATTTTGATCATGAATGGTGTTGGGGATGGGTTGAAGAGCACGGCATTGTACCTTGATCAAGACGGGTGGATTATTTCAGCAGCAGTATGTCCTTTTTCATCGAGGACATGCCCCATGAACTTATCTGACATGAAGGTTGGCAAACGGCTAACCATCGGCTTTGGCGCCACCCTGCTGCTGTTGCTGTCCATCGCCGCCACCAGCTGGTTCAGCATACGCAGCACGGCCGAAGACACCAATAATCTGCTGACCGGGCGCCTGCGGGTGGAGCGCCTGATCATGCACTGGAAGTCGCTGGTCGAAGTCAATCTGCAGCGCTCGCTGGCGGCGGCCAAGGCCACCGATCCGGCGGTGCAGAAATTCTTCGAGGACGGCATCGCCCGCACCTCCAAGCTGGCCACCGAGGATCTGAAGCAGATCACCGAACTGATGACCGACCCGGCCGCCAAGGCGCTGTTCGCGGCCGCCGCCGACAAGCGCGCCCAGTATCTGGAGGTGCGCAAGCGCCTGCTGGCGGCAAAGACCGCCGGCGATCCCGAGCAGATCCGCCGCATGATCGACCAGGAATTCCTGCCGGCCAGCGAGACCTACCTGGCCAGCCTGCAACTGCTGATCGCGCGCCAGACGGCGGTGATCGATGAAATCGGCGTCGGCATCCACGAACGCAGCGAACAGTCGGCATGGCTGATCGTGGCGCTGAGCACGGCCTCGGTGCTGCTGGCGGCGGCCCTGGGCTGGCTGATCAGCCGCTCGCTGCTCCGCCAACTGGGCGGCGAACCGGCCTACGCCGCCGGCATCACCGACCGCATCGCCGCCGGAGACCTGACGGTCCATGTCGCGCTGCGGCCCGGCGATCGTTCCAGCCTGCTGCACAGCATCGCGACGATGCGCGAGCGGCTGTCGGCCATCGTTGGCCAGGTGCGCGCCGGCACCGACGCGGTCGCCACCGCGTCGAACCAGATCGCCAGCGGCAACCTGGACCTGTCCTCCCGCACCGAGATGCAGGCCGGTTCGCTGGAAGAGACGGCGTCGTCGATGGAGCAGCTGACCGCCACCGTCAAGCAGAACGCCGAGTTCGCGCGCCAGGCCAACCAGCTGGCGTCAGCCGCTTCCGGCGTGGCCGCGCGCGGCGGCGAGGTGGTGGCGCAGGTGGTGACGACGATGGAATCGATCACCGCCTCGTCGAAGCAGATCGTCGACATCATCGGCGTGATCGACGGTATCGCCTTCCAGACCAATCTGCTGGCCTTGAACGCGGCGGTGGAGGCGGCTCGGGCCGGCGAACAGGGGCGCGGCTTTGCCGTGGTCGCCACCGAGGTGCGCAACCTGGCGCAGCGCTCGGCCGGCGCCGCCAAGGATATCAAGCAGCTGATCGGCATGTCGGTCGAGACCATCGCCAACGGCGCCACGCTGGTGGACGAGGCCGGGCTGACCATGAACGACATGGTCGCCAGCGTGCGGCGCGTCAGCGACATCATGGAACAGATCCTGCACGCCGGCACCGAGCAGCAGGCCGGCATCGAACAGATCAACCGGGCCATCATCGAGATGGACGGCGCGACGCAGCAGAACGCCGCGCTGGTGGAACAGGCTGCCGCAGCGGCGGAGTCGCTGCGGGGACAATCGAGCCATCTGGCCGAGCTGGTCAGCGTGTTCACGGTGGACGGTGCGGGCCAGACGGCCGCCGTGCACGCCATTCCCGCGCCCAAGCCGCGCGCCGCTGCCGCTGCCGCACAGCACACGGCCCTGTCCGACGAACACCTGAGGATAGGGGCGTACTGATCATTTTCATGGACGGCGCCGGGCCGGCGTGGTCATTCGCGGCAGGGACTGGCACAATACCGGTTCGCCTACCCCGAGGACACGTCCATGAAATCTCCAGCCTTCCACCTCGCCGCCCTCGCCTGCCTGACCGCCGCCGCGCTGACCGCCCAGGCGGCCGAACCGGCGCTTTCCGCTGCGGAAAAACTCTACCAGGCCAACTGCGCGGCCTGCCATGGCAGCAAGATGGAGGGCGCCGTCGGCCCGACGCTGCGTGCGCACAACTGGCTGCACGGAGCGCCGACCAAGGCCAACCTCATCAAGATCATCAGCAAGGGCGTGCCGGAGAAGGACATGCCGGCCTGGTCGCCAGCGCTGAACGCCAGCCAGATCGCGCTGCTGGCCGACCTGATCGCCGCCAACGCCGGCAAGCCCGCCGCCGCGCCATCGCCGGCCGCAGCGGCCGCCGCCAAGGCGCAACAGAACGTGCCCGACCTGGGCGGCTTCAAGCTGCCCAAGGGCTTTCACATCAGCGTCTACGCCAACGACGTCAGCACAGCGCGCAGCATGGTGGTGTCGGACAGCGGCATCGTCTACGTCGGCTCGCGCAAGGCCGGCAAGGTGTACGCGCTGGTGCCCCGCGCCGACAAGCAGACGGCCGATGTCGTCACCGTCGCCGAGGGCCTGGAAAATCCGATCGGCGTCACGCTGCTCAACGGCGCGCTGTATGTGGGCGAGATCAGCCGCGTGATCCGCTTCGACAAGATCGACCAGCGCTATGCGCAGAAGCCATCCTACGAAGTCGTCAAGGTCAGCCTGCCCAACGACAAGTGGCATGGCGAGAAGGTCATGAAGGCCGGGCCAGACGGCAAGCTGTACATCCCGGTCGGTGCGCCCTGCAATGTGTGCGATGTCGAAGACACCAAGAGCGCGAAAATCTACCGCATGAATGCCGACGGCAGCCAGCTGGAAGAGTACGCGCGCGGCGTGCGCAACACAGTGGGCTTCGCCTTCCACCCTGCGACCAAGGTCTTGTGGTTCACGGACAACGGCCGCGACGAGATGGGCGACAACACGCCCTCCTGCGAGCTGAACGTGGCGCCCAAGGCCGGCATGCACTTCGGTTTCCCCTATTGCCACGGCGGCGTGGTGCCGGACCCGGACTTCGCCAAGGGCCGCACTTGCGAAGAGTTCGAAGCGCCGGTGGCCAAGCTGGGGCCGCACGTAGCGCCGCTGGGGTTGGCCTTCTACACGGGCAAGCAGTTCCCCGAGGCTTACCGCAACAACGTCTACATCGCCGAGCATGGCTCGTGGAATCGCTCGACCAAGAGCGGCTACAGCGTGCGCCTGATTACGCTGTACAACAGCAAGGTCGTCACCGACACCGCCTTCATCGACGGTTTCCTGCGCGGCGATGAAGTGGTCGGCCGGCCAGTGGATGTGGCGACGCTGCCGGATGGTTCGATGATCGTGTCCGACGACTACGGCGGTCGTGTGTACCGCGTAACTTACGACGGCAAGTAATCCGCCGACAAAACCTGCCCGAAGTCCCATATGCGGACTTCGGGCAGGCCGGATAAATTGGCCTCACTGCCTGCCAGATCGACCGCATCGTCCCATACGTCCTGATCCCACTCAGGATCTTCCAGCCAGTAAATGCGCCATCAATATCGCCATCCGGTGCGCCAGTTGATGGCGGTGGCTGATATTCATGTCCTCGATTTCTTCGGCGATGTGCTCGATGTCGAGCAAGGCCACCTGCTCCAGCGCCCACTCGGCCACGTCGTCTTCGTAAGTCGCAGTCATGATCGATACCTCCCTCATGATGAGACCGTGGGCCGGGGAAAAAGTTCAGCCCAGTTGGGCGATGGCGTCAGCGACGCGCTGCTCCAGCGTACCGGTCAGCAAGACATAGGGCAGCTTGCGGCGGGATAGCTCATCCAGGTACCAGCGGTGCTGCTGCTGGCGGAAGTCGACATCGCGCCGGGTGCCGTCCTGGATGAAATCGAAATCCGGCGTACACAAGAAGAAGCGCTCGTATGGCGCATCGGCCATCGCCTCCAACGCAGGATCGGCGCGGCCGAACATCTCGCGGGAATAGAACAAGGTGGTCAGCGGCGACGTGTCGCAGAACAGAAAGCGCTTCGCCTGCAAGCGCGCTTGCGCCTCGCGTTGCAGCTGCGTGCGGCCGATGCGGGCCATGTCCTCGTAATTGAGTACGCCGTCTTGCGCCACCCACAGTTCGCGGCCATATTCGGGCACCCAGGCCGTATCGAGCCGCTCGGCCAGGGCGGCGGCCAACGTCGTCTTGCCGCTCGATTCCCCGCCGAGAATGCAGACCCTGTCGACAAAACTGGCATAGACCACGTCCGACAAAAACCGGCGATGCGCATGCGGATCGGTGCGCGCCATCGTCCCGGACACCGGCACAGCGCTCCGCGCCTGATCCACACTCACATGCCGTACCATGTGCGGCCGCCCTGTGCGTTCGGTGAAGTAGCGGCCCAGTTCAAGGGCAAAACCATCGCCATAGTCTTCGCTGGTGAAGACCGCTTCCACCGTCGTACCCAATGCGTCCATGCACAGACTGGCGCAGAAGCGGCGATGCATCAACGCGTCGTCATCGTTGTGCGGCATATCCTTGTCGACCACCAGTACTACCGCATCGGGGAAGCGCGCGCGCAGCCATTGTTCGCGCTTGTGCGCTTCGCAGCCCGGCAACTCCGGCAGCGAATAGCTGATGATGAAGGTTGTGTCGCAGGCGTCCGTGGCGCGTTGTATCAACAGCTCATGGCCCAGATGCAGCGGACTGAATTTTCCGACCACCAGGCCGGTCTTGAATTGCTTCATGCGTGTGCGCCATCCAGGGCGGAGGTATATTGAACTGTCTTGTCGTCAGCGGCCAGCACTTCTAGCAGCACGCTGCCCGCGCCGAACAGCGCTTCCAGCGCGGTGCACGCATCGGCGCCCAGTGCCGTATGGGCCTGCGCCAGCCGCAACACCACAATGCCGTCGGCGCGCTGGTGCACGCTGAAGTGCGGTATCGGCAGGTGTTTCAAGGCGTGCGTTACGTCGATATTGTTTATCCAGTTTCCGGACGCGAGATAACGCACCGGCGAACGGCCGGACAATCCCACCAGCACGGGCGCATCGGCATGGAAGGACAGCGACGCATGGTCGCCGGTGCGATAGCGCAGCAGCGGCAGGCAGAAATTGAAGCCTCCCGTCAGCGTGATCTCGCCGCGCTGACCGGGCGCGAGCGGCTTGCCGTCCGGGTCCAGTATTTCGATATAGAGTTCCGGTTGCAGCAGCACATGGCCGCCGGCCTGCGCGTCGAACACGGCCACCGGGCCGACTTCGTTGAGCGAGTAGATGTCCAGCACCGTGCAGCCGAAGCGCTGTTCCAGCCGTGCGCGCAAAGCAGGCAACAGCAGCATCGACACCGACAGCAGCGCACGCGGCTTCATCGTCACCGGCAGTTCAAGCAGCTCGGCAAACGAGATCGGATCGCCGGCGACGACCTCCGGCGACAGCGCGTCCAGGTAGAGCGCGCGGTCGTCAGGATGGCGCCATTCATCGGGATACAGATTGATCTTGGCCAGCCCCGACTCGCCCATCGTCGGCGTCACCGACACATACGTGAAGCAGCGCTGCTGATGGCCAAGCAGCACAACGCCCACCTGCCCGCTGCCGTGCCGCAGCTCGACGCCGAAGCGCTTCAATGCGCGCTTGTGAAACGCCAGGTAGCGCGCCGCGACCACCGGGTGCGAGGCGATCAGCAAGGGATGGCCGGTCGTGCCGGTCGTGCGAAAATTGATCAGCCGCGCGATCTCCACGGTGTCCGGCACGAAGGGCGTGATGTCGGCGGCCAGCGCCGCCCTGCTCTGCGTCGGCAGATCTTCAAAGATCTTGGGCGGCGAGCCGAGTTGGCGATAGTAAGGCACCGTATCGAAGGCGCTGCGGATAAACGCATCCAGCCAATCCGGCTTGCGCTCCGCAGGCCAGCCCACCGTGGCCTGCGCGACATCGCGCTCGAACCGGCGCACCTGCTCCACCTCATGCGCCAGCAGCTTGTTGCCGCTCTGGTTGCGGTAGAACGGCGCGGCAGGATGCTCGCACAAGAACTCCAGCATGCCGCGCCCTGCCGGCGTCAGCGTGGGAAATCGTTCCTCTTCGTCGGGTATCGCCATGCCTGCACTCATTCACGCGACCATTTGTCGGCCGACTCCTCGGCCGCCTTGCGGGCCAGTGCTTCGCGAATCTCGGCGGCGCGGCGTTCGGCGGCACGGCTCGCCTCCAGCAGGCGCTTGCGCTCCATGCCGCTGATGCCGGACAGGCGGTCGGTGGCCTGGGCCTCCGTCTCCCCGGCAGGCCGAAAGCCCAGCCGCGCCAGCGTCACACGCGCAAGCTCCTCGCGCCGGTCGGGATCGTGGACGAACTTGTGCGCCGCCGTCGCCTGCGCCAGTTCGCCGAGCGCGCCGTCGAGCAGCGCCAGCACCTTGTGCTGCGCCAGCTGCGCCGACAGAAACCAGTCGTCCGCCAGCAGCCACGCCGCAATCATCACCAGCGCCAGCCGGTTGCGGTCGCGCCGCGCATCGGCGCCGACAAAGCGCTCCAGCGCCGCCACAGGCGCGCGCTGGCCTTGCATCTTCAGCAGATCGTTGACCAGCGCGGCCACGTGCACGGTGCCTGCCACGCCGATGCGCGGCTCGTCGAGGAACTCGGCCGGCGTATCGGACAGGCGGTGCGTCAGTATTTCGAGGGCAGGACCGGTATGTTCCATCATGCGTTCTTTTTCTTTGGCGGGGACTTCGGCGCGTAGTGCCGGCGGCTGAAGGCACGCGCAAATTCTACCAAGTCCTCGAACTGAGCGATCGCGTGGATCTCCCACTGCTGCTGTTCCTTCGCCTGGCGCAGCACTTTGTAGGCTGAGCTGCGCCAGTCGTCGTCGCCCAACTGTTCCCAGCCGGCGGGCAGGTTCAGCGCCATCGTGCCGCCTGCGTCGCCCACGGCCAGCGCCCGCGCGGCCACGTCCCAGCCGCTGTTGCCACGTTCATCCGGCTCGAACATGGTGGTGATGCCGTCGTCGGAGATGTGCAGGATATGCGTGCGGCGCGGCCGGGCCTTCTCGTAGGTTTGCCGGAGCTGGGGAATCGGGAAGCAGGTGGAGCCGCCGAAAAATCCGGTCAGCACTTTGAGCACGCTGACGTCGTCGCGCACAAAGCCCTTGGTGACGATGACCTCGTCCTTGCCGCTCCATAGCGTGACCTGCACGCTGGACCCGGCGCGCAGCGCGGACAAGGCGATGATGGCGCCGGCCAGCGCCAGGTAGGAAGTCTGCTGGCGCGGGTTGGGCATCGACCCCGAGCTGTCGACGTACAGGTCAAGGTCGATGGGCTCGGGCTTGCGCAGCGGCGCCGCCTCGCGGCCGTAGGAGCGCTGCACCGTGGTCACGCCCGGGATCGGGCGCGGGCTCTGGATGACGGTTTGCAGCCAGTCGATCTGGTCCAGCGGATCGCCGATCTGCCACGGCTCCAGCCCTTCCAGCTGCAATTCATCGGACTGCGGCGCTGGTGTGCGGGGGAAGGAAATCAGGTGCGGCAGCGCGCGTTCGCGGTAGTAGCGCACGGCGATATCCTCTTCACTGAGCTTGATGCCGGCGGCCTTGAGGATTTCACCGTACTCGTAAGGTTCGCGCATCTGGCCGGCGCTATTGCTTGCGGCAGCCTTGTCGCCTGGCGGCTTGCCGGTTTCGTCGAGGCCCGAGATGCGGCTGTCCTGAACCGGGTGCACGGCATCTTCCACTTCGCCTGCTTCGATCTGCTGTCCGCCGCTCGGCTCACAGCCTTCGGCGGCATCCTTGGTATCGAACATGCGGCGGAACTCGTCCTCCTGGTTCTGGCTGTCGACCAGGTAAGGCAGCAGCAGCGTGGCGAACCTGCCGGCGCCGTCCATCCAATCCTTGGCGTACACGCGGATCAGGCGCGCGCCCAGCCAGGCATCGGTATCGGTCGCATCGTCGGCACCGGCACCGCCGAGGGCGCCCTTGGCGAGCTGCCACAGGTTTTCGTAGATGCGCATGTATAGCAGCCACACCTTGCTGCGCAACGCCGGATCGGCCGGCGCGCGGCCCTGCTCCAGAATGCGGTAGATGTCGGCCATGCGCAGGCCGGCCTGCCGTTGCAGCCGGTCGTTGATGTACAAGTCGGTGTACAGGTTGGCCACCATGGGCGCGTGCTTCTCCAGCGTGGGCAAGGCGCGGCGGATGCGCGCCAGCAGCCGGAACTGGTCGGTGGCGCTGGCCGGCGCCAGCACGTGATGGCCGATCTCGTGCGCCAGGATCTCGACAGCGTAGTCGTTCAGGCCCAGCTCCTGCACGCCCTGCATGTCGACCACCACGCTTTGATCGAGCAGCCGTATCATCGCGAAGCTGCCGCTCAGGCCTTCGCGCGCCGCCTCCACCTTAGTCGCGCACAAGCGGGCGTCGCGCAGGCGCGTGAACCGGCTCCACGCTTCCAGCGCCAGCGGCCAGGCCCCCTGCCATTGTGCGATCAGCGCGGCCGTCATCGCAGCGGTAACAACAGGATGGCGTGGCTGTATGCCGACGTCACGGCGACAGTGTGCTGGTTCGCGGTGGCCGCCAGTCCCTGCGCCGGCAGATCCAGTTCGATCTGCCGCTGCCCCAGCGTCAGGCGCTGGCCGGACAGGCTGACTACGCCGCGGGGCGCCGGCTGTTGCAGGTACTCGTATTCGTCGGCCGTGGCGCCATGCAGCACGGCGCCGCAAGCATCGGCAACCAGCAAGGCGTAACGGTCGCCGCTGCGCACCCAGAAACCGTCGGCGGCCGGGCGGACTTGCGGCGGCATCGCGAACGCGCCACCGAAGCCGCTGAAGCTGCCGAACTCGCGCCCCTGTTGTGCGCGCTGGCGTTCGGCCGGGTCAGGAGTCCACCATGGATCGGCCAGCAGCACGGTGCGCAGCGCTTGCCAGCCACCCTGGATGGAGCCGAAGGCCGCCAGCGCCAGCGCTTCCGGCAAGGCATCCGCCGCCTCGATCGCGCCGGTGCGGAAGTGCGCCAGGCCGGAGCGCCACGCGCAGATCTGGCCTACCGCCTCCAGTTGCTGCCAGTCTTCGATCTGCACCGCCAATGCCTGCATCAGCAACAGCCATTGCGCCGGGCGCGCCGCGCCGCTGCGCTCCAGATGCAGCGCGGCGTTGGTCAGCATGCCGAGCAGGCGCGCCGGTTGCGCCAGCAGCAGCGCCGGATAGCAGGTCGCCAATTCGCGCCACACCTCCACGATCAACGGCCCGGCCTGTCCTTGTCCCACCAGTTCCAGCGCGACATCGTAGGCGGCCATCGCCACGCCGCCGCTGCGGTCGGGCGCATGCACGGCCGCCAGCTGGACCACGCCGTCGACGCCGCTCTCCAGCAGCGCCGCGAAGGCCTGCGCGTCGAAAGTCGGATAGCGGCGCCGCGCCTCGGCCGCGCGCCGGTTGAATTCCGGGCGGCCTGCGGCCAGCACCTGGGCAAAGGCGGACGAGATCATCTTATTGCGACCGTACCCAGCTCAGATAGTTGGTGTAGCGCTGATGCAGGTACTTGAGCTTGAGCAGGTCGTCATACAGATGCCCGTAGAGCTTGCGGCCCTTGAGCTGCTCGGCCACCAGGCGCTCGATCTTGGTGAGCCGGGCCAGCGCTTCGCGCTCGGTCAGGCCATCCAGTCCCTTGGCGAACTCGGCGGCGAAGTCGCCGACCGGATCGCTGCGGTCCAGGTCCAGGCGGTCGTAGTCGGCGTTGGAGAGGTCGAACAGGCGGCGCAGCCAGCTCAGGCGATCGGTGCGGTAGGCGGCGTTTTCCGGCAGGCCGAAAAACGGCGCGTCCAGGTCCGGCTGCAACTTGTCGTGCAGGACGAAGGGCAGCACCTGGCGCAGGTCGTCCAGTTCGACTTCGACGTTGCCGCGGAAGTAGGCCAGCGCCTTGGCATAGATCAGCAAGGTCATCAGGTTGCGCACCGAGATGCCGTTGAGCGTCTGGCAGCCCAGGTCCTTCAGGCGGTCGCGTCCGGTTTCGGCGGCGACCACCTGGCTCCAGTCGAAGCCGGACAGGCGCGCCGTGTCCTTGGTCATGTATTCGAACTGGCCGCCGGCCGTTTCCAGCAGTTCGAACTGGCTGGTGAAGAATTCCAGCCGGCGCCGCACCGGCTCCGGCACCAGGATCTCGCGCACTTCGATGCCGATGCGGTCGACCTGCTCCGGCGTGAAGATGATTTCCGGCGGCACCAGCTCCTCGGGCTTGAGGTTTTCCTCGATGCGCATCAGCAGGTCGCCGAGGAAGCGCGGGTTGAAGGACAGCGCCTGCACGATCACGTCGATGCGGTCGCGCAGCGCCTCGATCACCTCGTAGGTGCCGCCGCCCTGGTCGTCGTTGGCGGTCAGGTACCAGGCGGACTCGGGGCACTCGTAGACGTGGTTGAGCACTTCTGCGTAGTTGTCGCCCATCAGCGTCAGCAGCGCGCTTTGGGTGCGGGTCGGGATGCGGTTGTATTCGTCGATGATCTTGACGCGCATGCCCAGCCACGAGCGCCAGGCGATGCGGATGTCGTCCATGCTTTGCGCGTTGACCAGGTCGGCGGGCAGCGGGTTGCCGAGCAGGTCGGCGATGGTCATCTGCGGATGGCCGTGCTGCATGCCGCGCTTGACCTCCTTGACGGTGGCGCCGGACAGCACGCCCATCAGGATGGCGCTGGCGGTCTTGCCGCGTCCCGGGCCGCCGACGAACAGGCACTTGCGGCGCGTGGCGAAGGTCAGCAGCGGCAGCAGCACGAAGCTGGAGTAGCTCTGCGCCGAGGGCAGGCTCAGCGTGCGCTTGCTGTCGCCTACCGAATACGATTGGGCCGGGCCGTGGTTGTACTCGATGTCGTAGTGCGGGCTGATGATGGCGTTGTTGACGATCCAGAAGTAGGCCTGGCGCAGCTTCTCGTCCAGCGACTGGGTCGCCGCGCCCTCTCCGGTGCCGAGCTTGACCGGTCCCTGGTAGAGATCGGCGACATCGAACTGGCGCGGCTTCGGCGCGGCCTTGGGATTAGTGGGCGCTTTGGAGACGCGCTGGAACAGATTAAACGGAGGCATCTGCGCTGTCCAGTTGGGAAATTGGCAATGCGCAGAGTATAGCCGAGGCGGCTTTTTGATGTCGTGCGGCTAGTCGGGCCAAAAATCGGACGATAGGACTTGCCCAACGTACCAGGGCAGTTCCGCCGGAAACACCCTTAACTGTGTCTGCGCTTCAGCATCCCGCGTTGCGCGGCGGTAGGTTTTTTCCAGCCATTGAGGATCGTCGAGCAGCGTCTGTAAACTTGGGCAGTCATCGAGCGCGTCTTCGATGGCCGCGCGCTGCGTGCGTATGGTGTGGCCCCAACTTAGGCCGCGATGCGATGGCTGGAATTGCCACTTCAGCAGATGAGCGAGCAGGACCACGAACCGGCTGCGCAGCTCTTTCTTTTCCCGATGGCCCACATCCTCGATCTCCTCGGCGATGTTGTCGATGTCCAGTTGCGACCACTGGCCGCGACGCAGCAAGGCCGCCTGTTGTTCGGACCAGGCGATGACGTCGTCTTCGTATAAGGTGCCCATGATCTGGTTTGACCGGGCGCGGCTCTAAAAGTTCAGGACGAAAAAAAACCGCCGGGGCGCTCCGGCGGTTTTTTTTGTCGAACGCTTTAAAGCTTACTGTGCAGCGGCGGCAGCGGCTTCTTCAGCAGCTGCTTTCATCGACAGTTTCAGACGGCCGCGGTCGTCGGTTTCCAGAACCTTGACGCGCACTGCCTGGCCTTCTTTCAGGTAGTCGGCAACAGCGTTCACACGCTCGTTGGCGATTTGCGAGATGTGCAGCAGACCATCTTTACCTGGCATGACTTGTACGATCGCGCCGAAGTCCAGCAGCTTGAGCACAACGCCGTCGTAGGTCTTGCCCACTTCGACCGATGCGGTCAGTTCTTCGATGCGGCGCTTGGCTTCCTGGCCGGCAGCAGCGTCGACGGAAGCGATGGTGACCACGCCTTCGTCGCTGATGTCGATCTGGGTGCCGGTCTCTTCGGTCAGGGCGCGGATGACTGCGCCGCCTTTGCCAATGACGTCACGGATCTTCTCTGGGTTGATCTTGATGGTGATCAGGCGCGGTGCGAAGTCCGACAGTTCGGTCTTCACGTGCGGCATGGCTTTTTGCATTTCGCCCAGGATGTGCTCGCGGCCTTCTTTGGCTTGCGCCAGCGCCACTTGCATGATTTCCTTGGTGATGCCCATGATCTTGATGTCCATCTGCAGCGCGGTGATACCGTTGCGGGTACCGGCTACTTTGAAGTCCATGTCGCCCAGGTGATCTTCATCGCCCAGGATGTCCGACAGAACCGCGAACTTGCCGCCTTCCTTGATCAGGCCCATCGCGATACCGGCGACGTGCTCTTTCATTGGAACGCCGGCATCCATCAGCGCCAGACAGCCGCCGCAGACCGAAGCCATCGACGACGAACCGTTCGATTCGGTGATTTCCGACACCAGGCGCACGGAGTAGCTGAACTCTTCCGGCGATGGCAGTGCGGCGATCAGCGCGCGCTTGGCCAGACGGCCGTGGCCGATTTCGCGGCGCTTAGGCGTACCTACGCGGCCGGTTTCGCCGGTGGCGAACGGTGGCATGTTGTAGTGCAGCATGAAGGAGTCGGTGAACTCGCCCATCAGCGCGTCGATCTTCTGGCTGTCGCGTGCGGTGCCCAGGGTGGCAACCACCAGCGCCTGCGTTTCACCGCGGGTGAACAGCGCCGAACCGTGGGTGCGTGGCAGTACCGAGGTGCGGATCGAGATCGGACGTACGGTGCGGGTGTCGCGACCGTCGATGCGTGGCTCGCCGTCCAGGATCTGGGTACGGACGATCTTGGCTTCCATGTCGAACAGGATGTTGTTCACTTCGGCTGCGTCGACTGGCGCGGCGCCGGCAGCGGCGGCTTCAGCGGACAGGTCGGCCAGCACTTCGCTGGTGGCGGCCTTCAGCTTGGCGGTACGCTCTTGCTTGTCTTTGGTCTGGTAGGCTTCGTTGATTTTGCTCGATGCGAAATGCGCAACGCGGCCGATCAGCGCTTCGTTCTTCGCTGGTGGCACCCATTCAACTTCAGGCTTGCCGCCGTCGCGTACCAGGTCGTGGATCGCGTCGATGACTGCCTTCATTTCGGTGTGACCGAACACCACGGCGCCCAGCATGATTTCTTCGGACAGCTGCTGCGCTTCCGATTCCACCATCAGCACGGCGGTTTCGGTACCGGCGACAACCAGATCCATCTGCGAGGTCTTCAGTTGTTCAACGGTAGGGTTCAGGATGTACTGGCCGTTGGCGTAGCCGACGCGCGCTGCGCCGACCGGACCGTTGAACGGTACGCCCGACACGCACAGGGCGGCCGATGCGCCGATCATGGCGGCGATGTCTGGATCGATTTCCGGGTTGACCGACAGCACGTGAATGATGACTTGCACTTCATTCAGGTAGCCTTCCGGGAACAGCGGACGGATAGGACGGTCGATCAGGCGGGATGTCAGCGTTTCTTTTTCCGAAGGACGACCTTCACGTTTGAAGAAACCGCCCGGGATTTTACCGGCAGCATAGGTTTTCTCAACGTAGTCGACGGTCAGCGGGAAGAAGTCCTGGCCTGGCTTGGCGTCCTTGCGTGCGACGACAGTAGCCAGTACCACGGTATCTTCAATCGATACCATGACTGCGCCGGAGGCCTGGCGAGCGATCTCGCCGGTTTCCAGCGTCACGGTGTGTTGACCGTACTGGAAGGTTTTCGTAACTTTATTAAACATGGGTAATCCCTTTCTATTTGCCGACAGATTTTCAGGGGCTGTCGTTCACCTCACCACAGACGGTAGTGCTACCGTCTTTACTGCAACTGCTAAAACCCAGGAATTCCATGTCGCACTGCCAAGACGCTATTCCGCTTGGCAAGTTTTCCCGGCGAAAATGACAAAATGCCCGCGTCAGCAAACTGGCGCAGGCATTTCGATTAAGCCGGATGACGCAAAAATTACTTACGCAGACCCAGTTTAGCGATCAGATCGCGATAACGGGTAGCATCTTTGCCCTTCAGGTAGGACAGCAGGCTCTTACGACGGTTAACCATCATAATCAGACCACGACGCGAGTGGTGATCCTTGCTGTGTGCCTTGAAGTGGCCGTTCAATTCGTTGATGCGTGCGGTCAGCAGCGCAACTTGAACTTCTGGGGAGCCGGTGTCTTTTTGACCACGGGCGTTGTCCGCGATGATCGCGGCTTTGTTGATGTTTTCTACGGTCATGATATTTACCTTTAACATGCGGTGCGCGGAGTCTGAACCCTGCACACCGTGAACTTCAAAAAAAACTGATCCGAAGACCAGACCCGGAAGTATAGCGGAAAATCCCCCGCATGTATCCTGTGTTGGCTACAATTCTTGTATCTTTCCAGTTCTACAGAGGGGTTCGTCATGAAAAAACTGATATTTGTGGCAATGTTGCCGGTCGTGTTGAGCGCTTGTGCCGGCATGAACACCCCTCCGCTGGCGGCCGGCGAACCCGCCGACGCGGTCAAGGCCAAGCTGGGCCAGCCCACCGGCACCTATGCCAACGGCGCCGACACCATGCTTGAATACGCCGGCGGCCCCTTCGGCCAGTACACCCACATGGCCCGCATCGGCCCGGACGGCAAGCTGATTTCCTTCGAACAGGTACTCAGCAGCGAGAAATTCGCCACCGTCAAGCCGCGCAAGGACAACAAGCAAACCATCCTCAGCACCTTCGGCAAGCCGGCGCAGCAGGTGCATTACGCCAGCGTCGACGGCGATGTGTGGGTTTACCGCTACAAAGAGCAGAACGTGTGGGATTCCGTGATGCATGTGGAATTCGACCGCAACGGCATCGTCCAGGCCATGGTCAACGGCCCGGATCCGGAAAGGGAATCGCGCCGCGGCCGTTAAGAATGTAGCAAAGATACACAAAATAATCCCTCGCAATGGGGGATTTCCCCATTTTTGTAGCCAAACTACTTTTTCGAGTAGATAATACGCCAACAAAAATGGAGATCCCCCATGCATGCAAAAGTGAAACCGGCCACGCCGGCACAAAAGCCGAAGCTGTCGTTCTGGGCCATCTGGAACATGAGCTTCGGTTTCCTCGGCATCCAGGCCGGCTTCGCCCTCCAGCAAAGCAACGTCCCGCGCATCTTCCAGACCATGGGCGCCGAGCTCGACAAGATCGGCTTCCTGATGACCGCCGCGCCGCTGGCCGGCCTGCTGGTGCAACCCATCATCGGCTACCTGAGCGATCGCACCTGGGGTCGCTGGGGCCGTCGCCGCCCCTACTTCTTCATCGGCGCCGTGCTCGCCACGCTGGCGATGCTGGGCCTGCCGAACGCCACGGTGTTGTGGACCGCCGCCGCCATGCTGCTGGTGCTCGACGTGGCGATCAATATTTCAATGGAACCGTTCCGCGCCTTCGTCGGCGACCTGCTGCCGAAAGAACAGCTGACCACCGGCTACGCCGTGCAGACCTTCTTCATCGGCGTGGGCGCGGTGGGCGCCTCGGCGCTGCCGTGGGTACTGACGCACTGGTTCGACGTGGCCAACACCGCCGCCGCCGGCAAGACGCCGGACTCGGTGGTCTACGCCTTCTACATCGGCGGCGCGATCTACCTGGCGGCCGTGCTGTGGACCGTGCTGCGCACCCGCGAATACTCGCCTGAGCAGCTCAGCGAATTCCATCCCGAGCAGGAACAGGCGGCGCCCGCATCGACCGGCGTGCGCGGCTTCATCAACGACTACCTCAACATGCCGAAGATCATGGTGCAGCTGTCGCTGGTGCAGTTCTTCACCTGGTTCACCTGGTTCTCGATGTGGACCTACGGCACGGCCACGCTGACCCAGCACATCTACCACGCCACCGACACCACCTCCGCGCTGTACAACGAGGGCGCCAACTGGTGGGGCGTGTGCGGCGCCGTCTACAACGCAGCCTCGATCGCCTTCGCCTTCGTGCTGCCGCTGATCGCCGCGCGCACCAGCCGCAAGACCGCGCACGCGCTGGCACTGGCAGTCGGCGGGCTCAGCTTCGTTTCGATCTACTTCATCACCTCGCCGATGATGTTGCTGCTGTCGTTTGCCGGCGTCGGGCTGGCGTGGGCCAGCACCTTGTCGATGCCATACGCCATCCTCGCCGGCAAAATACCGGCGAAGAAAATGGGCATGTACATGGGCATGTTCAATATGTCGATCGTGATCCCGCAGGTGGTGTCCGGCGTCTGCCTGGGCTACTTCCTCACGCATGTGTTCAACGGCAGCGCCGTGATGATGATGGTGTTGGGCGGCGTGTCGATGCTGATCGCCGCCGCGCTGGCCTTGCGCGTCGAGGAAGAGTAGTAGGAACAATCCCACGCGAAGGGTGGGAGTGCGCCGACGTAAATCGTCATGACCGATTGCTAAGATTCCGGCATTCAATCGCCAACCAATCGGAGCACTACATGCCCTTACGCACGCCCCCTGCACGCCACGCCATCTACGCCGCCTCCCTGCTCGCGTTGAGCACCGTCACCGCATTGGCCTGGGCCGATCCATCGCCCGCGCTGGACCGCGCCAGCGTATCGGTCGGCGCGTTCTACGCCGACCCGCGCATCAACTACGAAGGCGACACCAACTACGGCCACATCGACAGCGGCAGCTACAAGGCCGATCACGCGACGCTGCCGCGCGTCAAGGCGCAGTTGCTGCTGGGCGATACGCAGGGGCTGGACTTCGATTACTACAACTACAGCAAGACCTACAATCCCAGCTTGAACGGCAGCACCAACCGCAACGGTGTTCCGCTGACCGGCAACGGCAAGCTGGATGCCAAGCTGAAACTGGACCTGGCCAACCTGGCCTACAAATGGTGGCTGGGCAGCGGCAATGATGTGTTCGGCATCGGCGTCGGCGCGGCCTACTACCGCGCGCGCATCGATGGCACCGCCAGCGGCGTGCTGAACGGCGTGGCCGGCAATGCCCGTTACTCGGAAAGCGAAAACGCCTACGCGCCCTTGCTGGAACTGGGCTGGCGCCATGCGTTCTCGCAGAATGTGCGCATGTATGTGGACGCCAGCGGCATCAAGAAAAACGGCGGCAGCATCCAGGGCCACATCTACGGCGGCGCCATCGGCGTGGAATGGTATCCGACGCCGGCCGTCGGCGTGGTGGCGGAATACAGCGCCTCCAAGATCAGCCTGCATCGCGAGCGGGATGCCACGGATGTCAACGTCCGCCTGAACGGACCGGCGGCCTACGTCAAGTTGCGCTTCTAAGCCAGGCGGGCAGCTCGGTCCTGCCGCGCGCCGATACCGATAGCGCGCGGCTGTCGTCGCTGCGACCCAGCCAGCCCCGCTCGACGAAATTGTCGAGCAACGCCACCGCCAGTGGGCCGGCGAAATGATCCCTCCGTTCGGACCAGTCGACGCAGCCATACAACTGGCGCTGCGTCGGCGCACCTTCCGATAGCACGATGCCCAGTTCACGCAATCGCGCCTCGCCCAAAGGCGTGAGCGGGTACTCGTGCCCGTCACCCTCCTCCGGCTTGACCCAGCCGTTATCGACAAAGCAGCGGCACAGATCTACGCCCAGCACGCCGGCCAGATGGCCGTAGCAGCTGCGCGCATGGCGCAGGCCGCGCATGGCTGGCGCCTGCCAGCGCGTGGTCTCGGGCAGCGCGCCATCGGCAACACGCAGCAAGGCTTCCAGCGCATGGGCGACGTTGCCGTCAGCGAGCATGTAGTAGCGGTGGCGGCCTTGCGCGCGCACCCGTGCGAGGTTTTCGTCGACCAGCAGCTTCAGGTGCTGCGACGCGGTCGGCGCGGACACGCCGGCGTGCTGCGCCAGATCGGTGGCCGTGTAGAAGCGGCCATCGAGCAAGCGCGACAGCATCAGCGCACGGGTCGGGTCGCCGATCGCGGCGGCCACGCGGGCGAAGCGCGGTTGCGGCGTGCTCATCGCGCGGCCACCGGTGGGTGATATGGCGGCGCTTCGTCGCGCTCCATCAAACCGTAATCGCGGATGACGCTGGCCACGCGCAAGCGGTAGTCATTGAACACGCCAGCACGGCCGGCGCTTTGCGCCTCGCGATGCTGCTCCTGCTCGCGCCAGGCGCGCACCGCATCCTCGTCGCGCCAGAACGACAGCGACAACAGCTTGCCGGGCGACTTCAGGCTTTCAAACCGTTCGATGGAAATGAAGCCATCTATCTTTTCCAGCAGCGGCGCCAGTTCGGCGGCACGGTCGAGGTATTCGGCATAGCCTTCAGTACTGGGGATGACTTCGAATATCACGGCAATCATGTGGAACTCCTGTGCAAAAGGCGCTGGCGGCATTGTAGAGCAGCCCACGCGAGGACTCCAGATTAGCCGTTTGAAGCGGCCCATGCTTCGGTGTGGAGCGAAGCGTGGACGACGCAACCTCAGAAGGTTCGGTATTTAATATTTTTGCATTGTTACAAAGTGCGTGTTTTTGAATAACTACGCCGGGGTAGCCTTCATGGCAGTTTTGAGCGGCAGCGGGCGCCCTTGCCCCCCACTCACCGCGCAGCCCTGATAACCGAGCCTGAGACGCCATGAACCATCCATCCGCCACAACGCCGCCCAAGATCAGCGAATTCAAACTGAACTGGCCAAGCCCTCAGCACGGGTCGACCCATGAACTGGTCCTCGACAAGGACTACATCTACATCACCGGACAAAACATGGACTTGGTGGCCAAGTGCAATTACCAGGGGGAGATCTGCGCCTACTACCCTATGCCGGCCGGCAGCGGCCCGCACGGCCTGCTGATCGACCGGGCGGGACGGCTGTGGGTCTCGCTTGAGTTTGCGGGCCTTGTGGTCCAGCTCGACGCGGCCGGGTTGATCGTGCGCGAGCATGACGTGCGCCTGTACGCGGAGGGCGCCGCGACGCCGATCAATCCCGCCCCTCACGGCATCGGCCTGGATGCCGATGGTGAAACGATCTGGTTCACCGGTAAGCGCACCAGCACCGTCGGCCGGATCGCGCCGAACGGACGGATCGAGCATTTCCAGCTCAACACGCTGGCCGCGTTGCCGATCTTCCTCCAGGCAGGCCCCGACGGCGGCATCTGGGGCAGCGAGCTACGGGGCAACGCGATCCTCAACGTTTCGAAGGACGGCGTCGTGCGCGAATTTCCGACGCCTTGCATGAACAGTGGACCGATCGGCGTGGTTCCGGATCCGACGGAAGATTGCATGTGGTTTAGCGAAGGGACCGGCATGAAGATCGGAAAAATCGACATGCAGGGCAATATCACCGAATACCCGGTTCCGTCCTTTCAGAAAACGGATACGCTGGCCTCGCTTTGCTTTGACCGGGACCACAATCTTTGGGTGCAGGTCTACGTCGACGGGGGTGGCGCCGAGCCGCACGGCACCGACTACCTGCTGAAGTTCGACAAGTCGATCCGCCTGCTTGCCGATGGCGATATTTCGGGCGTCCCGGTCGTCACCTACGCGCTGGCCAGCAAAGGGTCGATGATGCACCGGATTAAATGCGATCACCAAGGCAATCTCTGGTTCACGGAAATGATGACGGACAAGCTGGGCCGAGTCGCGCTATAGCGATGCGCGGCCTTGCTACTTATTGGCCCTGTGGCCGTAACTCAGCACTCGGGTGAAGTAGCAAGGCGGGCCAGGTCAAGACTTGGGCTTGGATACGCCGTTGAAAGTCTTGTTGATGATCTTCCATTCGCCATCCACCTTCAGCAGCGAGATGTAGTCGGTATAGATCACGGTCGGGTAGTCGAGGTAGACCTTGGCCGTTCCCGCTACGCCGGTCACTTCGACATTCTCGATGCGGCGCACGCGCTGGGCTTCGTTGGCCGCCGGTTTGCCGGGGAAAAGCTTGGCGAACTCATCGACCGTCAGCGCTTGCAGCTTGCCGTCGCGGAAGGAGTAAATCTTCGCGTCCGGGTGGAAGGCCTTGCGCATGAAGGCTGCGTCGCCGGTGGCGTGGGCCTTGATGTAATTCTCGACCGGCACGCGGGCGCCTGCGGTATCGGCATCCTGCGCAAACGCCGCGCCGGCGACGAGGAACATTGCTGCAAACGACTTCATCTTCATAAGGCTTCCCACGGTAGGTTGGCTAACTAGCTGTGAGGCATTGTGAAGAAAACACATCTTTTAGTCAACAACTCCTACAAAAATGGCGCCAGCGCTTGCGTAACGGCCTGCGGGCTAAGCGCCCTCGCCTCCAGCGCGCGCATGGCGCGGGCCACATCGGCTTTTCTCGCCTCATCGTTCAACACCGTCTGATTGCTGGCCATGGACCGCAACAGCTGCGTGGTGAGCCGGTCGAGCTCGGGGCGCACGGTCTTGGCGAGATCGGGAGCGTCATCGAACTTGCCGGCCTGTTGCGCGCTCCATTTGGCGAACAACTCCCGCTGCACGGTCTTCGATGCTTCAATCTGCGCGCGAAACACCGCCTCGATCCACACCTTGGGAAGACCGAGTGCAGTCCCCTCCTTCACCGCGGCCTGGATGACCTGCGCTTCGCGTCCCAGGTCTTCAATGGGTGCCTGCACATTCCATTTGGCGCGCGCCACGGCTTGCGCCAGCAGCAGGCGCTGGTCGATCGCCAGCCGCAACGGCTCCAATCCCCACGGGAAGTCCAGCCAACGATCGACACTGCGCTGCACAGCACCGCTGGCGATAAGCTGATGCAACCACTTGTCGACAACGGCCTTGAACGCCACGTCACGCGGCAGCAGGATGGCCTTCTCCGCAAAATCGAAAGGCGCATCCGGATGTACAGCGCAGAGCTGCGGGCGCAGCCGTTGCTGAAGGCGCGTCTCGATCGCGTCGGTGATCATCAGGTCGGCAGCGCCTGCGACGACCTGGTCGAAGATCGTCACGTTATCCGGGTACACGCTCAGCTGCGCGTTCGGCGCCTGCGATCTCGCAAAGCGCTCGTTGGTCCCGCCCGGATTGACGATCAGGCGTACGCCGGGCTGGTCAATTTGCGCCAGCGTCTGGAATCGCGCCGCATTCTCGCAACGGGTGATGGGCGTCTTGCCGTCGCGCAGATACCCGACCGAGAACAGCCCCTGCTTCTGCCGCTCCGGCGTGATCGATACTCCGCCCAGCGCGATGTCGAACTTGTCGTCGCCGAAGTCCTTCATCAGCGCGGGCCAACTGGTGGGCACGATCTGCACCGTCACGCCCAGCGCACGCGCAAGGTCGGCGGCCAGTTCGATGTCGAGGCCGACAAAGTCGTCGCCCACCCTGGCGCTGAAGGGCTTGTAGTCGCCGGTGGTGCCCACGCGGAGCACGCCGCGCGCTGCGATGTCATCGAGCCGGTGGTCGGCGCCCGCTTGAGCGCTGGCCATCATGCCGACAAGCAGTCCAAGCAGGGCGATCAGCCTCATGCCATGTATGAATTTCCGCATCAAGGCTGCGGATTGACGCGCTCGATCTTCGAGTGCAGCTTGTTCAGCGCCGACAGGTAAGCCTTGGCCGAGGCGACGATGATGTCCGGATCGGCGCCGACGCCGTTGACGATGCGTCCTTCCTTCGACAAGCGCATCGTCACCTCGCCCTGCGACTGGGTGCCGGTGCTGATGGCGTTGACCGAGAACAGCACCAGCTCCGCACCGCTGCCCACTTCGGATTCGATGGCGTTGACGGTGGCGTCGACCGGGCCGTCGCCCCGGCCTTCGGACACGTGCTCCTCACCGTCGATCGTGAACACCACTTTCGCGCTCGGCGTCTGGCCGGTGTTCGACTGCTGCGCCAGCGAGATGAAGCGGTAGTATTCGCTCTCATGCGATTGCTCTTCGTCCGACACCAGCGCCAGGATGTCTTCGTCGAAGATGTCGGACTTGCGGTCGGCCAGCTCCTTGAAGCGCACGAAGGCGGCGTTGACTTCCGCTTCCGATTCAAGGTCGATGCCCAGCTCCTGCAAGCGCTGCTTGAAGGCGTTGCGGCCGGACAGCTTGCCCAGCACGATCTTGGTGGCGGTCCAGCCCACGTCCTCGGCGCGCATGATCTCGTAGGTCTCGCGCGATTTCAGCATGCCGTCCTGGTGGATGCCGGACGCGTGCGCAAACGCGTTGGCGCCCACCACCGCCTTGTTCGGCTGCACGGCGAAGCCGGTGATCTGCGACACCATCTTGGAAGCGGCAACGATCTGCGTGGTGTCGATGCCGACTTCGAGGTTGTAGTAGCCGCCACGCGTGCGCAGCGCCATCACCACCTCTTCCAGCGCGGTATTGCCGGCCCGTTCGCCCAGGCCATTGATGGTGCATTCGATCTGGCGCGCACCGCCTATCATCACGCCGGCCAGCGAGTTGGCCACGGCCAGGCCCAGGTCGTTATGGCAGTGCACCGACCACACGGCCTTGTCGGAGTTGGGGATGCGTTCGCGCAGGCGGCGTATGGTTTCGCCGAAAATCTCCGGCACCGCGTAGCCCACCGTGTCCGGGAAGTTGATGGTGGTCGCGCCCTCCTCGATCACGCCTTCCAGCACGCGGCACAGGAAGTCCTCGTCCGAGCGGCTGCCGTCTTCCGGGCTGAATTCGATATCGTCGGTGAACTGGCGGGCGTAGCGCACGGCGTTGCGCGCCTGTAGCAGCACCTGGTCGGGCAGCATGCGCAGCTTCATCTCCATGTGCAGCTTGGAGGTGGCGATGAAGGTGTGGATGCGCTTGCGTTCGGCCGGCGCCAGCGCTTCGGCGGCGCGCGCGATGTCGCGGTCGTTGGCGCGCGACAGCGAACAGATGGTCGATTCGCGCACCACCGAGGCGATCGCCTTGATGGACTCGAAATCGCCTTGCGAGGCGGCGGCGAAGCCGGCTTCGATGACGTCGACGCGCAAGCGCTCCAGCTGCTTGGCGATGCGGACTTTCTCGTCCTTGGTCATCGACGCGCCCGGCGATTGCTCGCCGTCGCGCAAGGTGGTGTCGAAGATGATGAGGCGGTTGGATGAGTTGCTCATGATAGCTCCGTGGCTGATGCTTCGTTGCTTGAATTCTCAGGGCCTACCGCCCTTGCCGGTCAGCGCCGCTCGCTGGGGTCGCTGGAATGTTCGTCGGTCTGGATCAGGCTGACCTTCTTGCCCTTGGCCAGCCGCCACGCCGACACCGCGTAGCCCGACAGGCCGTAGGCGATGAAGATCGGGAACAGCACCTTGGGTGGATCGATCGACACCAGCGCGAACACCAGCGCAATCAGGAACACCGCGATGAAGGGCACCGATTTACGGAAGTTCACGTCCTTGAAACTGTAGAACGGCACGTTGGTCACCATGGTCAGGCCGGCGAATACGGCGATACTCCACGAGACCCAGCGCAGTTCGAGGCCGGACACTTCCTGGTCCACCATCAGCAGCACGAAACCGGCCACCAGCGCGGCGGCCGACGGCGATGGCAGGCCCTGGAAGAAGCGCTTGTCGACCACTTCGATGTTGGTGTTGAAGCGGGCCAGGCGCAGCGCGGCGCCGGCGCAGTAGACGAAGGCGGCGATCCAGCCCAGCTTGCCCAGGCCGCGCAGCGACCATTCGTAGATCACCAGCGCCGGGGCGGCGCCGAAGGACACCATGTCCGACAGCGAGTCGTACTGGGCGCCGAATTCGCTCTGGGTGTTGGTCAGGCGGGCGACGCGGCCGTCCAGGCCGTCCAGCACCATGGCGATGAAGATCGCCCAGGCGGAGTGTTCGAATTTCTGGTTCATCGCCATGACGATGGCGTAGAAGCCGCAGAACAGCGCCGCGGTGGTGAAGGCGTTCGGCAGCAGATAGATCCCGCGATGGCGCGGCCGGTCGAGGTCCTCGCCCCGGGCGCGGCGGGCAAAACGGCTGAAGCGCGACATCTGGGGCGTTTTGCCTTGGGCTACGCCATTCTTGGCTCGGCGGCGGGGGAATTTGGCCATAAGGTTCCGTTTCTGATTAACTGGTCATGTTGCGCCATCATTATAGTGGAGCCGCCCATAAAAAAGGGGATGGCGAGCCATCCCCCTATTCTGCCCAAGTTCGCTTATTTGAAGCGCACTTTGCCGACCAGCCGCATTTGCAGGGTGGTTTCGCCCGGTTCGAAGCTGGGCTCTTCCACCGGAGGCGGAGGCGGGCTGCCGGCCATCGCCATCGCCACGCGCGACGAGCCCGTGACGTTGACGCGGTCCTGGTAATTGCCCGAGCCTTCGAAATCGATGGTGTCGATGACGGCGTCGCCGACCTTGCGGCCCATGGCGCGGGCGATCGAATTGACGCGCTCGGTCAGATTGGCGTAGGTGGCGGCGATGCGCTGGTCGTCCAGCTTGCGGGTGGTCTCCGGCGCCAGGCCGAAGTGCAGATTGTTCAGCGACAGCGTGCGCTGGGCGGCGGCCACGGTTTTCGGCAGGCCGGCCAGGTTGACGGTGGTCACTTGCAGCGACTGCCCCACGCGCCAGGCGGTCGGCACGCGCGGCTTGCGCGGCTGGCCGTTCAGCGGCTGCGGCTGTTCTTCCGGATAAACCGGATAGGTGTAGTAGCCCTGGGTCTTCAGGCTGGCCTGGGGATCTTCCTGCTTGACGATCTCCAGCCCCTGCTTCATCTTCAGATTGACGCGGGAGGCGGCCGCGGCCTTGTCCTTGTCGACTTCCTCGACGGACAGCGTGATAACGGCCTGGTCATTGACGTGGCGGACTTCGCCGAATGCGGGGACAACCACCAGGGCGCCGGCGGTCGGCAACGCTTCCTGCGGCGCCGCCTGTGCGGACAAGGCGCAGGCGGTGATGGCGGCGGCAGCCAGATGTTTTAGTACAGTCATTGCATTCTCCGTGATTGGTATAAAAGCAATTGCAACTGTAACTCAGCGCGCGCCGCCGCGCATAGACTTACTTGAATCGTACCTTGCCCACCACGTTCATTTGCAGCGTGGTTTCGCCCGGTTCGAAGCTAGGCTCCGACACTTCGGCGCTATCCGCCATCTTGGCCGAACGCATCATCATCGGCGCCGGTGCGCCGCCCATGCGTTCCTGGGCGTAGTTGCCCGAGCCTTCGAAGTCGATGGTGTCCAGCACGGCGTCGCTGACCTTGCGGCCCATAGCGCCGGCGATCGAGTTGATGCGCTCGTTCAGGTTCTTGTAGGTGGCGGCGATGCGCTGGTCGTCGAGTTGACGGGTGGTTTCCGGCGTCAGGCCGAATTGCAGGCCGTTCAGGGTCAGGATCTTCTGGACGGCAGCCACGGTTTTCGGCAGTTTTTCCAGGTTGGTGGTGGTCACTTCCAGATACTGGCCCACGCGCCAGGCGGTCGGCACGCGCGGCTTGGACGACTGACCGTTCGGCATCGGACGATCTTCCGGATACACGGGATAGGTGTAGTAGCCCTGGGTTTTCAGGCTGGCGCTCGGGTCTTCTTTCTTGACGATGTCCAGGCCCTGCTTCATTTTCAGGTTGACGCGCGAAGCGGCGGCGGCCTTGTCCTTGTCCTGCTCTTCGATCGCCAGCGTGGCGACCGCTTGATCGTTGGCGTGCTTGACTTCACCGAAGGCCGGCACCACGACCAGCGTGCCGGAGGTCGGCAGCGATTCGAGCGGGGCGGCGTGCGCGGCGAGCGCGAAGGAGGCGGCAGCGGCTGCGGCGATAGTTTTCATGACGGTCATTGCGGGCTCCAAAAATTAAAATTACAACAAGACGCACTTTACCTGAAATTACCTTCGCGATATGTAAGACATAGTGAGTGTTTGTAACAATCGTCAGTGTTCCAGTATGTCCAGCACCCGGTGATGCAAGGCCACGGCCAGCTGTTGGTGCTGTAGTTCGTCGAGATGAACGCCATCGACTTTGCTAGGTTGAATAAACTCCGCGGCATCGAGGAAGGAGCAGCCGCGCTCTTCGGCTATGCGCGCGTAGCAGCGCGTGAACTGGGTCGACTTTTCCTCTGCGCCGTGAAATTTTTCCACCATGGTTCCGGCAAGCCTGGTGATGCGTGGCGGCGCGACCAGCAGCACTTGGGGAGCAAGCAGCATCGGCTCCGCCCGTTCAGGCATTCTTCGATCACGCGGATGTCGTCGCCCAGCAGTTGCTGAAGGATGCCGGTCCACCGGTTGTCATACGGGTGGCGCAGCCTGCTTCCTGGAACGATCCCCCAGGACATCGAGTCCCCGTAACACAGCACATGTTTTGCGGCCATCGCGCATCAACCTTTCCAGAGCATGCAAACGTCCGCCAGCATAGCATCGGGCCGGCTGTTCGCGGCAGCCCCTTGTGCTAAAGTTGCCGCCGGATTCAATCACTTTCGAAAGCTACCATGTCGTATCCGTATTTGAGTGACGTTATCAAGGCCTGGACCGGCATCGACCTGCCGCTACCGCTGGCGACCTTCGGCCTGTTCGTGGCGCTAGGCGCGCTGGTGGCCGGCGCGCTGTTCCGCGCGGAGCTGCAACGCCTGTACGTAGCAGGCAAGATCGGACCGGCGCGCGTGCGCGGCGCCGATGTGCCGCCGCAGGATGCGGTCAGCGATTTCATGGTGGTGGTGATGGTGGCCGGCGTGTTCGGCGCCCGCCTGTTCCATATCCTGGAGCATACCGACCAGTTTGCCGCCGATCCGATGGGCATGATCCTCACGCGTTCCGGCCTGAGCATTTTCGGCGGCCTGATCCTGGGCACGCTGGCTGGCATGGTATGCGTGCGGCGCTGGCGTTTGCCGGTGCGTCCGCTGCTGGACGCGGCGGCGCCGGCGATGATGATCGGCTATGCGATCGGCCGCATCGGCTGCCAGGTTTCGGGCGACGGCGACTGGGGCATTGCCGCCAACATGGCATTGAAGCCGGAGTGGCTGCCGACTTGGCTTTGGGCGCAAACCTACGACAACAACATCTACGGCGAGCTGATCGCCCTGCCCGGCGTGTATCCGACGCCGATGTATGAAACGGCGATGGCGCTGCTGTGCTTTGCGGTGCTGTGGGCGTTGCGCAAGCATGCGTTCCGCCTCGGCTGGCTGTTCTCGGTGTATTTGGTGCTGGCCGGCGTGGAGCGCCTGCTGATCGAGCAGATCCGTGTCAATCCGATGTTCAATGTCGCAGACCTGCATGCCACGCAGGCGGAGATCATCGCGGTATCGTTGATTGCAATGGGCGCCATCGGCACCCTGCTGCTGAGCCAGCGAGGGCACACCGGCGGCGGGCGGGTGAAGGACAGCCTCTCATGATTTTTAACATCAAACCAATCCACGCTTCGTACGCATCATTACTGCTGTTTTTAACCATACAGATGGCGCAGGCTCAAACGGTGGATGCACCTCCGCTGCACCTCCAACTGCCGTCGACCTGGACGCTCGACTCGGCCAGGCGGCCGATGGAGGGCAAGGGGCCGGATGGCGAAAAGATGATGTTGACGATAGCCCGCGCCCTGCCGAACAAGACCACCACGGCCAGGGAAGATGCGCACTCGTTTGCACAGGGCATCCTGAAAGACGTGGCCAGCCGCAACGGCAAACTCGTAGTACGCGCAGTCGAAGAGTTCCCTGTGCCGGAAGGGAAAACCGCTTACTCGTCGGCTTCGGAGTCTTCCCGCATGTTCGGAAAATATTATTTCATCCAGTATCTGCTGGCCTCCGAGAACGCGATGTTCTATTTCACGTTCGAAGGCAAAGGCGAGGCCCTGCCAGCGCTGAAGCGCTTTGATGCGCTGATGAACGAGCAGCGCTGGGACGAATAAAAAAAGCCGGCTCGCGCCGCCCACCATAGGTTCGCTGCACTTTAGTCAGCGAACACCCGCGAAAGCTGCCCCCATCGATCTAGACAAATATCAGCGCCCGAGAAAATGAACTGGTGAGAATAGAAGGAAACCAGAGTACGCCGCCGCAACGGCCGTTCATCTTGAAATTCACCTTTATCGCACATAGACTGAGGCTATGCGAATCACGTACGATCCGGTCAAGCGTAACAAAACGCTGGTCAGCCGAGGACTCGACTTCGCCGATGCTGCGCAGGTATTTAATGGCCGAAATCTGACGATTTCAGATACGCGAAAGAACTATGGCGAACCCCGCATCATCTGCTACGGCATGTTAAACGGTCGGATGGTTGTTGTAGGCTACACGCCACGCGGCGCTTGCCGCCACGTCTTTAGCATGAGGAAAGCAAATGAACGCGAAAAGAAACGATTCGCCCCACTCTTACGGATCTAACTTCACGCTGGTGGACGCACACGAGATTCAAAACGAAGAATACGAAGAGCTCCCCGAGCTGACGGATGAGATGATTCCGCGCGGGACGCTACAGGATGGTGAACAGCCCATCGACTCTGTGGATAAGCTGATCTCACTGAAGCTTCCCGCTGCCGTAATCGAACGTTGGCAATCCACCGGCCCCGACTGGCAAAAGCGGATGATTGATCTACTAAGCAAAATCTGAAACTTCTTCAACGATTTCGCATGCCAGCGCCACGGCATATGGACGTACACCTACAACCTCGATGGCCCCTACCCTGATGGAAAAAAGATGCAATGCGGCTACGGTGAGCACGATGAAATGACGCTATCGAAACGCATCGCCGATCACATTTCCGTTTGCGTAATCACCTACGGCAAAGCCACGAAAACCTCACAACAGCAGCTTCAGATCAACTGCCGCTGAAGCGAAAAAAAAGCCGGCTCGCGCCGGCTTTTCCGCATCGAAGATGAAGCTTAGTTCTTCGACTGGTCAACCATCTTGTTCTTGGCGATCCAAGGCATCATGGCGCGCAGCTTGGCGCCGACTTCTTCGATCTGGTGCTCGGACGTCAGGCGACGGCGCGAGATCAGGGTCGGAGCGCCTGCCTTGTTTTCCAGGATGAAGGACTTGGCGTACTCGCCGGTCTGGATGTCCTTCAGGCACTGACGCATCGCGTCCTTGGTGGCCGAAGTCACGACCTTAGGACCGGTCACGTACTCGCCGTACTCGGCGTTGTTCGAGATCGAGTAGTTCATGTTGGCGATGCCGCCTTCGTAGATCAGGTCGACGATCAGCTTCAGTTCGTGCAGGCACTCGAAGTAAGCCATCTCCGGAGCGTAGCCCGCTTCGGTCAGGGTTTCGAAGCCGGCCTTGATCAGCTCGACCGCGCCACCGCACAGAACAGCCTGTTCGCCGAACAGGTCGGTCTCGGTCTCTTCGCGGAAGTTGGTTTCGATGATGCCGGCACGGCCGCCGCCGTTGGCCGATGCGTACGACAGGGCGATGTCACGGGCGATGCCGGACTTGTCCTGGTACACGGCGATCAGGTGCGGCACGCCGCCACCTTGGGTGTAGGTGGCGCGCACGGTATGGCCTGGGGCCTTCGGTGCGACCATGATCACGTCCAGGTCGGCGCGTGGCACGACTTGGCCGTAGTGCACGTTGAAGCCGTGGGCGAAGGCCAGTACCGCGCCTTGCTTGGCGTGAGGCGCGACGTTTTCGTTGTAGACCTGGGCGATGTTCTCGTCCGGCAGCAGGATCATGATGACGTCGGCGGCCTTGACCGCGTCGTTCACTTCCGCCACTTTCAGGCCGGCTTTCTCAACCTTGTTCCACGAAGAACCGCCCTTGCGCAGGCCGACGGTCACGTTGACGCCGGAGTCGCTCAGGTTTTGCGCGTGGGCGTGGCCCTGCGAACCGTAGCCGATGATGGCAACGTTTTTGCCCTTGATGAGGGAGAGGTCAGCGTCTTTGTCGTAGAAAACTTTCATGGTATTTCCTTAGTAGTATTTTTGAATTTGTTTAAACTTTGAGGATGCGTTCGCCGCGTCCGATGCCGGAACCGCCGGTACGTACCGTCTCCAGAATGGAGGCGCGGTCGATCGAGTCGATGAACGCGTCGAGCTTGGTCTTGGCGCCGGTCAGTTCAATCGTGTAAGTCTTTTCGGTGACGTCGATGATGCGGCCGCGGAAGATGTCCGCCGTGCGCTTCATCTCTTCACGCTCCTTGCCCACCGCCCGCACTTTAATGAGCATCAGCTCGCGTTCGATGTGCTGGCCTTCGGTCAGATCGACCACCTTCACCACTTCAATTAAACGGTTGAGGTGCTTGGTGATCTGTTCGATGATGTCGTCCGAACCGGTGGTGACGATGGTCATCCGCGACAAGGTCGCGTCTTCGGTCGGCGCCACGGTCAGCGTTTCGATGTTGTAGCCGCGGGCCGAGAACAGGCCCACCACGCGGGACAGCGCGCCGGCTTCGTTTTCCAGCAATACAGAGATAATGTGTCGCATGTTATAAGTCCTCCGAACCCAACAGCATTTCAGAGAGCCCCTTGCCCGCTTTCACCATCGGCCAGACGTTTTCCGATTGATCGGTAATGAAGTTCATGAAGACCAGCTTGTCCTTCATGCCAAACGCATCGCGCATGGCGCCGTCGACGTCGCCCGGTTTCTCGATGCGCATGCCGACGTGGCCGTAGGCTTCCGCCAGCTTCTCGAAGTTCGGCAGCGAATCCATGTAGGACTCGGAATAGCGCGAACCGTAGTCGATCTGCTGCCACTGGCGCACCATGCCCAGGAAGCGGTTGTTCAACATGATGATCTTCGGCGTCAGATGGTATTGCTTGCAGGTCGCGAGTTCCTGGATGCACATCTGGATCGAACCTTCGCCGGTGATGCAGGCGACGGTGGCGTCCGGGTTGGCCATCTGCACGCCCATGGCGTACGGCAGGCCCACGCCCATCGTGCCCAGGCCGCCCGAGTTGACCCAGCGCTTAGGCTTGTCGAACGGGTAGTACTGCGCGGCCCACATCTGGTGCTGGCCGACGTCGGAGGTGATGAAGGCGTCGCCCTTGGTCACTTCCCACAGCTTCTGCACCACGGCCTGCGGCTTGATCACCAGGTCCGACGAGGCGAACTTCAGGCAATCCTTGCCGCGCCATTCGCCGATCTGCTTCCACCAGTCCTTGAGCGCAGGCGCGTTCGGCTTGGCTTCCGCAGCGTCGAGCTGGGCCAGGAATTCGATCAGCACGTCCTTGACGTTGCCGACGATAGGGATGTCGACCTTCACGCGCTTGGAGATCGACGATGGATCGATGTCCACGTGGATGATCTTGCGCGGGTTGGAGGCGAAGTGTTTCGGGTTGCCGATCACGCGGTCGTCGAAGCGGGCGCCGATGGCGATCAGGACGTCGCAGTGCTGCATCGCCATGTTCGCTTCGTAGGTGCCGTGCATGCCGGGCATGCCGACGAAGTTCTCGCTCGACGCTTTGTAGGCGCCCAGGCCCATCAGCGTGTTAGTCACCGGGAAGCCCAGCTTGTCGACCAGCTTGTTCAGCTCGGGCGAGGCATTGGCCAGGATCACGCCGCCGCCGGTGTAGATCATCGGGCGTTCGGCTTGCAGCAGCAGCTGGACTGCCTTGCGGATCTGGCCGGAGTGGCCCTTGTCGACCGGTTTGTACGAACGCATCTCGACCTCTTTCGGGTACGAGTACGTCGTCTTGTGCATCGAGATATCCTTCGGGATGTCGACCAGCACAGGGCCTGGACGGCCGGTGCGGGCGATGAAGAAGGCTTTCTTGACGGTTTCCGCCAAATCCTTGACGTCTTTGACGAGGAAATTGTGCTTGACCACGGGACGGGTGATGCCGACCGTGTCGCATTCCTGGAAGGCATCCTGGCCGATGGCGTGGCTAGGCACCTGGCCCGAGATCACGACCATGGGGATGGAATCCATGTAAGCGGTGGAAAGACCTGTCACGGCATTGGTGACGCCCGGACCGGACGTGACCAGCGCGACACCAACCTTGTTCGAGCTGCGCGAGTACGCATCGGCGGCATGCACTGCGGCCTGTTCGTGACGCACGAGGACGTGTTGGAATTTGTCTTGCTTGAAGATGGCGTCGTAGATATACAGTACGGCTCCGCCCGGATAGCCAAAGACGTGTTCTACGCCTTCCTCGGCCAGGCAGCGCACCAGTATTTCAGCGCCTGTGAGCGTGTTCGCTCCCGATGTTGCGGATGATGCGGTTGCTTCGGTATTCATGAAACATTCCTTTCAAGGTCCATAGGAGATTGATCGGATGCTCTTTCCTAACGAAGTAGGCCCACCTCTACAGCTTTGCCCTGCTTCCCTTTTTTTCTGCAGTCACACCTGCCTCTTCCGTCAACCGTAGTGACGTGCAAAGCAGTGCTAGCTGCAAACTCTCGTTTGGCTGGATCTGTCTGTAGCGGTTCTGCGTACCTCTCGCGCTTGTGGCACGGGTTAGAGCAAACTGCTGACATATGAAAGCGCGTCTCGTCGATTGCGGCGTTGTGTGCCTGCTGCGACCAGACCATAGAGCTTCGGGGTGTTCAAAGCGTCCCATACGGTACACCCGGCGCCCCGGTTTGGGCAAGGGAAATATCGAAAAAATCGGCGTCGCGGTGCATTTTGCATCGTCAAAGCCGCAAAAACCATGCAGAAATGGCTAATTTTTGCTAGCATGCGCTCAGTTCACGAGCCGCCACCTAGCGGCCTAGCGCCGGCTTTCCCGGCAGTATCCACACCCGACGCATGGCCACAGACAAAGAATTATCCGACTTTCTCGAAAACGTCGAGCGGCGTGCCTTCAAACAAGCCGTCTACGCAGTGCGCAAGGACGAATCCGCATTGGACATCGTGCAGGACGCGATGATCAAGCTCGCCGAAAAATACGGCGACAAGCCGGCCGCCGAGCTGCCGATGCTGTTCCAGCGCATCCTGCAAACCACCATCCTCGATTATTTCCGCAGGGAAAAGGTCCGCAACACCTGGGTTAGCCTGTTCTCGGGCATGGCCCCCTCGGGCGGCGAGAATGAGGACTTTGATATACTCGAATCCTATGCCGCCGAAGACGGAACCGAGGCTTCCGAATCGAGCGCAGACAAGGTCGAGCGCCAGCAAATGCTGTCTTTGATCGATGCCGAAGTACAAAAGCTTCCGGCACGTCAACGAGAAGCCTTCCTTATGCGTTATTGGCAGGACATGGACGTGGCTGAAACAGCCGAAGCGATGGGATGTTCCGAAGGGAGCGTGAAGACACATTGCTCACGTGCAACACATACACTCGCGGAGTCGCTAAAAGCCTTGGGAATAACACTATGAATACCGACGATCTGAATTTCGCTTACAAAGTGCGCCACGCGCTCAATGAAAAGCTGGACGATCTGCCTGCATCGACCACAGACCGCCTGGCTCAGGCGCGCAAGCTGGCGCTCGCCCGTAAAAAGGCGCATGTGGAGGCGCCGATGAAGGTGCGCGCCACCAAGGCCGGACTGGCGACGGCCGGCGGCTTCTTCTCGTTCTCCTGGATGACCCGCATGAGCGTGGCGCTGCCGCTGCTGGTGTTGGTCGGCGGCCTGGCCGGCATCTACCAGTACGAGCAGGAGCAGCGCGTGGCCGACCTGGCCGAGCTCGACGCCGCCGTGCTGTCCGACGAATTGCCGCTGTCCGCCTACCTGGACCACGGCTTTAACGCCTACCTGACCCAAAGCGAGTAACCAGCATGGCATTGAGCGGTCGCGCAAAACGGGGCGCAGGAACGGTGGTGTTAGCGGTAGCAGCGGCAAGTGCCCTGATTGGCTGCGGCAACTCTGACACGCCGGCACAGCCTGCCGCGCAACAAGCTTCCGCTGCCGGCGCCCTGCCCGGCACGGCGGCGGGCAAGCGCGCGTCGGCCAAGTCGCCGGAAAAAACCATGTGGAAGGATTTGACGCCCGCGCAGCAGCAGGCGCTGGAGCCGCTGGCGCCCGAGTGGGACCAGATGGAGCCGATCCGCAAGCAGAAATGGCTGGGCATCGTCAAGCGCTACAACTCGATGAAGCCGGACGAGCAGGCCCGCGTGCAGGAACGCATGCGCGAATGGGTCAAGATGACGCCGGAAGAACGCCGTCAGGTGCGCCAGAACTTCACCCGTGCACAGAAAATCGACCCGTCGCAGAAATCCACGCAGTGGGAATCCTACCAGCAGCTGCCGGAAGAACAGAAGCAGGAGCTGGCAGCCAAGGCGGCGATGAAGAAACAGGTCGCCAACCTGCCGACGCCCGCGCAAAGCAAGCTGAAAACCGTGGCGCCGATCAAGCCCGCCGTGCCGACCACGGGCGGCCCCGCCGTGGCGCCGGTCGCCGCGCCGACCGCTGGTGCAGCCGTGCCTGCCGCGCCCGGCATGGATCCCGCCACCGGCGCGCCGATCCCCAACGCATCGAACGTGGCGCCGGTGATCGCGCCTGCCGCCACGCCCACCTCCGCCCCTCCCGCCCAGCCTGCCAGCAGCAATGTCAAATAAGCCGCCTGTGACCGTACCGACCATCAAACGCCGTCTGATTTCGATGGTCTACGAAACCCTGCTGGGCTTTGCCGTGTTGTTCCTGCCCTTCCTGATTTTTGAATTCGCCACCCACGCCAGCCACACGCCCACCGCCGAGCACATGCGGCAGGCGCTCGCCTTCCTGGTGCTGGGCGCCTACTTCATCCACCAGTGGAGCCGCGACGGCCAGACGCTGGCGATGAAGACCTGGCGCTTGCAACTGGTCCGTCCCGGCCACGCCCACCTGTCGCTGCAAACGGCCGCCGTGCGCTACCTGCTGAGCTGGATGTGGGTGCTGCCGGCGCTGCTGCTGTCGCTGGTGCTGGACCTGCACCGCTGGCAAGCGCTGGGCGCGGTCGGCGCCGGCATCCTGCTGTGGTCGCTGACGGCCTTCCTCGACAAGGACCGCCAGTTCCTGCACGACAAACTGACCGGCACCCGCCTGGTTCAGCTGCCGCCGCCGGAAAAGAAAAAGAAGGCAGTACCCGCAGTGTAATTCTTGCAATCTTCTGTGGCAGAATAGGACTTTCGCCACAGGGGGTAGCACATGACCACAGCTGTTCGCTTGATGTACGGGGCAGTCCTTGCCCTGTCAGTCTCCGCCGCGTTCGCGGCCGACATTCCCTCCGCGCCCGTTGCGCGGGTTGAACCCGTCACCGATACCTACTTCGGCGAAGCCGTGGTCGACCGCTATCGCTGGATGGAAAACGACAAAGATCCCGACTGGCTGCCCTACCTCAAGCAACAGAACGCCCACGCGCGCGGCCTGCTGGACGCGCTGCCGAAACGCGATGCGCTGCTGACCCGCATCCAGCAACTGTCCGGCGACGTCGCCACGCCGTCGCGCATACAGAAAGCCGGCACGCGCCTGTTCTACCAGCAGCGCCCGGCCGGCGCCAACAACTTCAAGCTGTTCGTCCGCGAGGTTGGCAAAAACAGCGGCAAGGACCGCGTACTGGTCGACCCAACCAAGCTCGACACCAAGACCAGCCACGTCTCGCTGGACTGGTGGCAAGCCTCGCCGGACGGCAGCAAGCTGGCCTACGGCCTGTCCAAGGACGGCAGCGAAGACTCGGTGCTGCACATCATGGACGTGCGCACCGGCGCCATCCTCAAGGAGCGCATCGCCGACACGCAGGCGGCCGACCCGAACTGGCTGGACGACAGCTCCGGCTTCTTCTACAACCAGCTGACCGGCAAGAACAACACACCGGAGCGCTACCTCGATGCGGTGGCCCGCTTCCACAAGCTGGGCACCGATCCCGCCAAGGACCCGCTGCTGATGAAGCGTGGCCTCGACCCTGCGGTGAAGTATGAAAAAATCCAGGCGCCCTACATCGCCACCGCGCTGCACTCCAACACCGCGCTGCTGATCCTGAGCGACGTGCGTCCCGAGAAGCGCATCTACGCCGCGCCGCTGCGTGACGTCATCAAGGGCAAAGCCAAGTGGCAGGTGGTGGCCGACTTCGCCGACGAGATCACAGGGCTGGACCTGGACAGCGACAATCTGTACCTGCTGTCGACCAAGGACCATCCGCGCGGACGCCTGCTGAAAACCTCGGCCAGCGCACCGTCGCTGGCCAAGGCCACCGAAGTGGTGGCGGAATCGAAGCTGGTCCTGCAAGGGATGACGCGTGCCAAGGACGGCCTGTACCTGCGGGCGATGGACGGCGGCCCAAGCACGCTGCAACGCCTGGGCAACGACGGCAAGCTGACCACCATCGCCCTGCCCTTCGAAGGCACGCTGCGCGCCGTGGAAGCCGATCCGGCTGCGGCAGGCGTGCTGACCGTGCTGACCGGCTGGCTGGAACCGGCCGGCATCTGGAGCGTGGGCGCCGACGGCAAGGTAGTCGACACCGGCATCACGCCGAAGCCGGCCATCGACACCAGCGCCTACACCACCGAGCGCCGCTACGCCACCGCCAAGGATGGCACGCAGATTCCGTATAGCCTGATCTACAAAAAAGGCCTGAAGATGGACGGCAAGAACCCGGCCTTCATCTCAGCCTACGGCAGCTACGGCTCGGCCGCATACACGCCGTCGTTCGCCGGCCGCACGCTGGCACTGGCCGACCAGGGCGCCATCGTCGGCTACGCCAATGTGCGCGGCGGCGGCGAGTTCGGACGCCAGTGGCACCGCGCCGGCCAGCTGGAAAACAAACCGAACACCTGGCGCGACCTGATCGCCGTGTGCGAGGACATGAACGCCAAGGGCTACACCGCGCCGCAGCATCTGGCGATAGGCGGCCGTTCGGCCGGCGGCATCACCATGGGCCGCGCGCTGGAAGAGCGTCCGGACCTGTTCGCGGCGGTGGTGTCGGGAGTGGGTTGGCACAATCCGCTGCGCTACGTGGCGGAGCAGAACGGCTACGGCGAAGAACCTGAATGGGGTGCGATTGCCGATCCGGCCGGCTTCAAGGCGCTGAAGAGCATCGACAGCTACCAGCTGGTGGCAGACGGCACCAAGTACCCGGCCATCATGCTGACCACCGGCGTGACCGATCCGCGTGTGGCGCCGTTCCATCCTGCGAAGATGGCGGCCCGCCTGCAAACCGCAACGACCAGCGGCAAGCCGGTGATACTGCGGGTGGACTTCGACGCCGGCCACGGCATGGGTTCGACCCGCGCACAGCAGGATGTCGAAGCGGCCGATACCTACGCCTTCATCCTGTCGCAGACGACAGGGAAGTAATCAGAAGCGCTCGTGAGCCTGCAGGTAGCGCCACTCGCCTACCGGCAGGCTGGACATCGCGATGCGGCCGACGCGGATGCGCTTCATCGACACCACGGTCAGGCCGACCAGCTTGCACATATGTTCGATCTGGCCCGGCTTGGGGTTCTTCGGCGCGAAGCGCAGGCGGTTCTCGTTCTGCCAGCTGACCTTCATCGGCGGCAGCGGCTTGCCGTTGAACGGCAGGCCATGGTTCAGCAGCGCCAGGCCGTTTTCCATGATATCGCCCGTCACTTCGGCGATGATCTCGTGCTCGATCTTGGCCGCTTCGTCGACCAGCTTGCGGCTGACGCGGAAGTCCTGCGTGAACACCAACAGGCCGCTGACATGCGTCTCCAGCGGCGTGGTCAGGGTCAGGTTGACCAGGTGGCGCTTGAGGAAGCGCTGGCCCGGCGCGGAGCGCGTCAGCGAGGCTGGGTTCAGCAAATGCACGGCCGGCGAGCCGTCCTTGCCGATGCCGCCGTTGGCGCCCACCGGTTTATGCAGCAGTATCGTCACCGGCAGGATTTCGAACAAGGTCGCATCCGGCGCGACCACGATCTGCTGCTCCATCGTCACGCGGGCGCCCGCCTCTTCCACCACAACGCCATCGACGCTGACGAAACCGCCCTCGATATAGAGTTCGGCTTCGCGGCGCGAGCAAGGGCGCATCTCCGACAGGCGCTTGGCCAGGCGGACGGTGTTGTCGGTGCTGTTGTCAGCGGTGGTATCGGTCATCCGAAAAAATCTCCAAAAACGGTAATGGCGCGGTCGATGTCCGCGCGCGATGCATCCATGTGCGTGACGATGCGCAGGTGCGGCGACATCGATACGCGGATGCGAGTCAGTTGCAGCACGTCGTTCAAAGCACGGCAGGTATCGGCCGGGATATCGACGTAGAAAATATTGGTTTGCGGCGTGCTGACCTTGATGCCTTTCAGCTTGGCCAGCTCGCCCGCGAAATAGGCGGCGTTGTCGTGGTCTTCCGCCAGCCGCTCGAAGTTGTGCTGCAAGGCGTACATGCCGCCCGCCGCGATCATGCCGGCCTGGCGCATGCCGCCGCCCAGCATCTTGCGCCAGCGCCGCGCCTCGGCGATCAAAGGCTTGCTGCCGCACAGGACGGAACCGATAGGCGCGCCCAAGCCTTTGGACAGGCACACGGAAACCGAATCAAAGCCGGCGACAGCGGCACGCGGGCTCACACCCAACTTGACGGCGGCATTGCAGATACGGGCACCGTCGAGGTGCGTGGCCAGGCCGCGCTCATGCGCCAGCGTGGTCGCCTGCTTCAGGTAGTCGAGACCCAGCACGCGGCCGCCAATGGTGTTCTCCAACGCCAGCAGCTTGGTACGGGCGAAGTGGAAATCGTCAGGCTTGATATAGGCTTCGATATCGGCCAGCGCGATGCTTCCGTCGGGCTGGTTGATGATGGGCTGCGGCTGGATACTGCCCAGCACCGCAGCGCCACCGCCTTCGTAGCGATAGGTATGGGCTTCCTGCCCGACCAGGTATTCGTCGCCGCGGCCGCAGTGGGCCAGCAACGCCAGCAGATTGCTCTGGGTGCCGGACGGCGCGAACAGCGCATCCTCGTAACCGAACAAATCGGCCGTATATTCCTGCAGGCGATTGACGGTTGGGTCATCGCCGTAGACATCATCGCCGACGTCCGCTGCGTTCATCGCGGCGCGCATCGCCGCGCTGGGGCGGGTGATGGTGTCGCTGCGGAGGTCCAACCATTTTTCGTTCAGCTCACTCATCGATCCCAGCCCTTTCTGATTTACTGTTTAGCTACCTGCTCGGTGAAGAAGCGGTTGCCCATCTCCTCCAGCCCCAATGTCTCCAGCACTTCCTGCAAACGCTCCGATGGTCGCTGGCGCGGCAGGTTCTTGTACGTGGCGATGATCAGCTCATTCTTCATCGAGTGCTCCCAGCCTACCAGCTCGGTGACGTTGACGTGGTAGCCGTGCGCTTCCAGTTGCAGGCAGCGCAGCACGTTGGTGATCTGGCTGCCGAATTCGCGGGTGTGGATAGGGTGACGCCAGATCTCGGTCAGCGCGGACTTGGCCAGCGACTTGCCCTTGTTCTTCTTCAGCACCGACGCCACTTCCGCCTGGCAGCACGGCACCAGCACCATGTACTTGGCCTTCTTCTTCAGCGCGAAGTGGATGGCGTCGTCGGTCGCCGTGTTGCAGGCGTGGAGCGCGGTGACGACGTCGATCTGCTCCGGCAGCAGCTTCGATTCGGTGGACTCGGCCACCGACAGCGGCAGGAAGGACATGCCGGGGAAGTTAAACTGCTTGGCCAATTCCTGCGAACGGGCCACCAGCTCTTCGCGGGTCTCGATGCCGTAGATGTGCGAGTTATCGCCCAGGGCCTTGAAGAACAGGTCGTAGATGATGAAGCCCAGGTAGGACTTGCCGGCGCCGTGGTCGACCAGCGATACGCTGTCCTTCCCGGCCAGCACTTCCTTCAGCAGCGGCTCGATGAACTGGTACAGGTGGTAGACCTGCTTCAGCTTGCGGCGGCTATCCTGGTTCATCTTGCCGTCGCGGGTCAGGATGTGCAGCTCTTGCAGCAGCGCGACGGTCTGGCCTTCGCGGATTTCCGGCATGTTGTCCGCACCGGTGACGGTGGCGCCGATCTTGGTGGCTTGCTTACTTGGCTTCATCGATCCACGCCTGCTGTACCGCTTCAAGAACCTTTTCACCACCGCGCGTATGGTCGTCGTCGAACTCTTCGAGGTCGACGATCCAGTTGTGCAGATCAGTGAAGCGGATAGTCAGCGGATCGATGTCCGGGTGCTTATCGTAGAGCGCTTCCGCAATCGCGGTGATGTCGGTCCATTTCATATCAGTGCCCGCCTTCGCTTGCGTGATTGATGGTGTATTTCGGGATCTCGACGACCAGGTCTTCGTTCGCCACCACGGCCTGGCACGACAGGCGCGACACGGCTTCCAGGCCCCAGGCTTTGTCCAGCAGGTCTTCTTCGGTTTCGCTGGCTTCGCTCAGCGAGTTAAAGCCTTCGCGCACCAGCACGTGGCAGGTGGTGCAGGCGCAGGACTTCTCGCAGGCGTGCTCGATGTGGATGTCATTTTCGAGCATGATGTCGCACAGGGTCTTGCCGACTTCGGCTTCAACGACGGCGCCGTCCGGGCACAGTTTTGCGTGGGGCAGGAATACGATTTGTGGCACTTGTAACCTCTAGGTTTTGTTTAAACTACCTGGTCCAGCGTCTTGCCGGCCAGTGCGCTGCGCACGCTGCGATCCATGCGGCGCGATGCGAATTCTTCGGTGCCGTGCGCCAGCGCTTCGACGGCCGACTTCACCGCCGCGTGATCGGCGGCGCCGGTCTGCGATTGCGCGACCACGTCGCGCACCTTGTTCATCAAGGCGTCGACTGCAACGCGCTCTTCGTCCGACAGCAAGCCCGCGTCTTCATCCAGCGCCGACTGCGTGGCCAGGATGATGCGCTCGGCCTCGACCTGCTCTTCGCGCAGTGCGCGGGCGACCATGTCGGTGTCGGCCGACTTGTACGAATCCTGCAGCATGCGCGCCACGTCGTCGTCGCCCAGGCCGTAGGCCGGCTTGACGGTGATCGACGCTTCCACACCGGAGCGCAGCTCGCGTGCGGACACCGACAGCAAGCCGTCCGCATCCACCTGATACGTAATGCGGATGCGCGCCGCGCCGGCCACCATCGGCGGAATGCCGCGCAGTTCGAAGCGCGCCAGCGAACGGCAATCGGATACCAGTTCACGCTCGCCCTGGAGCACATGCACCGCCAATGCGGTCTGGCCGTCTTTAAACGTGGTGAACTCCTGCGCGCGGGCGCAAGGGATGGTGGAGTTGCGCGGAATGATCTTCTCGACCAGGCCGCCCATGGTTTCGATACCCAGCGACAGCGGGATCACGTCCAGCAGCAGCCAGTCGTCGCCCGGCGCGCGGTTGCCGGCCAGCAGATTGGCCTGCACGGCAGCGCCCAGCGCCACGACCTTGTCCGGATCGATGTTCGCATGCGGGATGGTGTGGAAGTATTCGCTGACCGCGCGCTGCACGTGCGGCATGCGCGTCGCGCCGCCGACCATGACCACGCCATCGACATCGTCCGCATCGACGTTCGCGTCGCGCAGGGCCTTCTTGATGGCCTTCATGGTCTTGTCGATCAGGTGCTTGGTGATCTCCTGGAAGGTCTCGGCGGTGATCTTCAGATGCACTTCTTCGCCGGAGCCGAGGATGGCGTCGACGGTCACATCGTTTTTGGTCGACAGCTGTTCCTTGGCTTCGCGCGCTTTGACCATCAGCACGGCGGTGTCTTCGTCCGACAACGGCGCCAGTTTTTCCTGCTGGTGGATGTAGCAGAACAGGCGGTGGTCGAAGTCGTCGCCGCCCAGCGCGGAATCGCCGCCGGTGGACAGTACTTCAAACACGCCCTTGCTCAGTTTGAGGATGGAGATGTCGAAGGTGCCGCCGCCCAGATCGTAGACGGCGTACAGGCCTTCCGAACCGTTATCCAGGCCGTAGGCGATGGCAGCGGCGGTCGGCTCGCTCAGCAGGCGCAGCACGTTGATGCCAGCCAGTTGCGCCGCATCCTTGGTGGCCTGGCGCTGCGCGTCGTCGAAGTAAGCCGGCACAGTGATGACAGCGCCCACCAGATCGTCGCCCAGCGAATCTTCAGCGCGCTGGCGCAGCGTGGCCAGGATCTGCGCCGATATCTCGACCGGGCTCTTGACGCCGGCGATGGTCTTCAGCTGCACCATGCCAGGGGTGTCCTGGAAATCGTAGGGCATGTTTTCCGCGTAGGCGATATCGGCCAGGCCGCGGCCCATGAAGCGCTTGACGGAGACAATCGTGTTCTTCGGATCGGTGGTCTGCGCGGCCTGCGCCTTGTAGCCGATGTTGGCGTGGCCGTTCGGCAGGTAGCGCACCACGGATGGCAGCAGTGGGCGGCCATCTTCATCGTTCAGCACTTCTGGAATGCTGTTGCGCACCGTGGCGACCAGCGAATTGGTAGTGCCCAGGTCGATACCGACCGCCAGCCGATGCTGGTGCGGTGCGGTGGACATGCCTGGTTCGGAAATTTGCAGAAGTGCCATGGATGGACCTGTATTCTTATCTTGTCTGCTGAGGGTGCGCGCACGAGGCGCGGCGCTCAGGCTTCGATTGCTTCGAAGGCGAAGCGGACTTCTTCGCCGAATTTTTCAAGGAACATCAGCGCGCGCACGCCTTGCGCCGCCGCGTGGAAATCGCCGGCGCCGATCTGCGTCTCGATCTCCGCCAGGCGCGCCTTGCGTTCATTGCGCAGCTGCTTGTCCAACGCGTCCAGCGCGTCGCTGTCCTTGGCGGCGCGGGCGTCGCCCAGTTCTTCGCGCCACTCCATCTGCTGCATCAGGAAGGCCATCGGCATCGCCGTATTCGACTCGGTCTGCAAATCGACGCCATTCAACTCGCACAGGTACTGCGCGCGCTTCTGCGGATTCTTCAGGGTCTGGTAGGCTTCGTTGGCGCGGGTGGCCCACTGCATCGCGACGCGCTTTTCGGCGTCGGTGGCATTGACGAATTTGTCGGGATGGACGCGGCTCTGCACGTCGCGGTAGGCGCTGTCCAGCGCCCCCGCGTCTACGGCAAACTGCTGCGCCAGATTGAACAGCTCAAAGTGATTTTGCATGGCTTATCAGATGCGGAAGCTTTCGCCGCAACCGCAAGCGTCTTTCTCGTTCGGGTTATGGAACTTGAAGCCTTCGTTCAAGCCTTCGCGCGCGAAATCGAGCTCGGTGCCGTCGATGTACGGCAGGCTTTTCGGATCGACGAATACCTTCACGCCATGCGATTCGAAGACGCTGTCTTCTTCCGCGATTTCGTCCACGTATTCCAGCTTGTAGGCCAGGCCCGAGCAGCCGGTGGTACGCACGCCAAAACGCAAACCGACGCCTTTACCACGGCGTTCGATGTAGCGGTTGATATGCTTGGCTGCTTTTTCGGTCAGGGTGATTGCCATTTGATTCTCCGTACCGGCGGCGACATGCGCCGCCGGTGTAAAACAGACTTAGGCCGCGACTGGGTGCTTGGTCTGGTAGTCCAGTACCGCTGCCTTGATGGCGTCTTCCGCCAGGATCGAGCAGTGGATTTTCACTGGCGGCAGCGCCAGTTCTTCAGCGATCTGGGTGTTCTTGATGGCCAGCGCCTGATCCAGCGTCTTGCCCTTGACCCATTCGGTCACGAGCGAGCTGGAAGCGATGGCCGAACCGCAACCGTAGGTCTTGAACTTCGCATCTTCGATCAGGCCATCGGCGCCGACTTTGATTTGCAGCTTCATCACGTCGCCGCAAGCCGGCGCGCCGACCATGCCGGTACCGACGGTTTCATCGCCCTTTTCGAATGCGCCCACGTTGCGTGGATTTTCGTAGTGGTCCAACACTTTTTCCGAGTAAGCCATTTTGATGCTCCTGTAATCTTAAAAATTAGTGGGCTGCCCATTGGATCGAGCTGATGTCGATGCCTTCTTTGAACATGTCCCACAGTGGCGACAGCTCACGCAGTTTGTGTACCTTGGACTTCATCAGGTTGATGGCGAAGTCGATGTCCTCTTCGGTGGTGAAGCGGCCGATGGTGAAACGGATCGAGCTGTGTGCGAGCTCGTCGCTGCGGCCCAGCGCGCGCAGCACATACGATGGTTCCAGCGAGGCCGAGGTGCAGGCCGAACCGGACGACACGGCCAGGTCTTTCACGGCCATGATCAGCGACTCGCCTTCAACGTAGTTGAAGCTGACGTTCAGGTTGTGCGGCACGCGGTGTTCCATGTCGCCGTTGATGTAGGTTTCTTCGATCTCCTGCAGACCCTTGGCCAGACGGTCGCGCAGGCCCTTGATGCGGGCGATCTCGCTGTCCATTTCCACCTTCGCCAGGCGGAAGGCTTCGCCCATGCCGACGATCTGGTGGGTAGGCAGGGTGCCGGAGCGCAGGCCGCGCTCGTGGCCGCCGCCGTGCATTTGCGCTTCGATGCGCACGCGTGGCTTGCGGCAGACGTACAGCGCGCCGATGCCTTTAGGACCGTAGGTCTTGTGCGCGGTGAAGGTCATCAGGTCGACCTTGGTTTTTTGCAGATCGATCACCACTTTGCCGGTCGCTTGCGCGGCGTCGCAGTGGAAGATGATGCCCTTCGAACGGCACAGCGCGCCGATTTCGTCGATAGGCTGGATCACGCCGATCTCGTTGTTGACCAGCATGACGGAGACCAGGATGGTGTCCGGACGGATGGCGGCGGTCAGTTGCTCGATGGTGATCAGGCCGTTGTCCTGCGGTTCCAGGTAGGTCGCTTCGAAGCCGACGCGCTCCAGTTCACGCACCGTGTCCAGCACAGCTTTGTGCTCGGTCTTGACGGTGATGATGTGCTTGCCCTTGGTTTTGTAGAACTGCGCCGCGCCCTTGATCGCCAGATTGTTCGATTCGGTGGCGCCGGAGGTCCAGATGATTTCGCGCGGGTCGGCATTGACCAGGGCCGCGACGTGCGCACGCGCCTCTTCCACGGCCTTTTCCGCGGTCCAGCCGTACATGTGGCTGCGCGACGCAGGATTGCCGAACTGCTCGCGCAGGTAAGGAATCATCATATCGGCAACGCGCGGATCGATCGGCGTGGTGGCCGAGTAGTCCATGTAGATCGGGAAATGCGGGGCGGTCTGGAACTTCACTGGCGCGATGTTTTTTTCTGGGGCATTCATCTGGTAACTCCGGGTTTTCTGTGTAATCTCTTAACCAAGCGCGGCGTGGTTACGGTGCATCACGACCACGTTTTGTTCAGCATTCTTTTGCTTCTGTTGATCGACCAGATCCTGCAACGAGACGGAATCCAGGTAATCCACCATTTTTTCGTTCAGCGTGGCCCACAGCTCGTGGGTCATGCAGCGCGCGCCGCTGGCGGCGTCCGCGCCGTGGCAATTTTCCTTGCCGCCGCACTGGGTCGCATCGAGCGGCTCGTCCACGGCGATGATGATGTCGGCCACCGTGACCTTGTCGGCACGGCGCGCCAGGCTGTAACCGCCGCCCGGGCCGCGGATCGATTCGACGATCTCATGGCGGCGCAGCTTGCCGAACAACTGTTCCAGGTAGGACAGCGAAATGGCCTGGCGCTGGCTGATGCCGGAGAGCGTGACCGGGCCTTTGCCTTGGCGCAAAGCCAGATCGATCATCGCAGTCACAGCAAAACGGCCTTTGGTGGTCAGACGCATCACTACCTCGGTTCAACTGGGTTAAAATATCGACCTTATCGCTAATCACAAAGGCTGATTAGTTGATCGATTTAGTCAAGTATACCAAACTTTAACAAAGTTTGCCCGGAGGCCCTTGTGCCCAAAGGGTTGCTTAGCGTTTCAACAACTCCATCGGCTTAAACAGCTGATGCATGTCCCGGTTGCCGATGAAGCTCAGGTTGTAGGGGTGTTCGGCAGTGATCTGCGGGAATTCCTTCATTACCGGCAGCTTGCTCAGCAACTCAGCGATCTTCCCCCACAGAATCATCGTCGGCGTCTTCGACGCTTGCGCGGCCAGGCCGGCCATCACGGTTTCGAAGAACGGCAGCCAGGCCTTGGCATCCTTGGCCGGGGCCACGTGGCTGCGGAACACCAGCGAGGCGTTCAGCAGCAAAAATCCCTGTTCGGTCAGTTTCTGCTGCATGTCGGCCAGGGTCTGGATATGGCTGCCGGCGCCGCTGCGGGCGCGGGCGGAGACGGCGGCCATGGCTTCGCCTGCGGTATCTCCCAGACTCAGCTGGCCGTCGGCCACCAGCAGCATCTTCATGAAGTTGCGCAGCGAGGTGGCCTTGTTGACCGGCTTGGACAGGCCGCCGCCCTCCTCGTTCGACCACAGGCTGCCGACGGCGCCGTCCATGAAGCAGACGCCGGTGGCGCTTTCCGCGCGCGGATACGGACCTTCGCCAACCAGCACGTAACGCACCTGCTGCAGCGGCAATGCGAAGGCGGCAAACAGGCGCTGCTCGGTCGGCAGGTATTGGTCGTTGGCCAGTTGCGGCAGGTAGTCGGGCGTGGCGGCCATCATCGCCTCCAGTCCCTGCACCAGCAAAGGACGCCAGGAAGCATCTGCGCGCGCCAGCGCATCGAGGATCGAAGTCGGGATCGTCATGAGAGAAAAGCTTTTGGGGAAAGGCGAGATTGTAGCGCCGAACGGCATCGCTGCCCAACATCTAAATGCGACGGTTCATGCCCCCTTCTGCGCCGCCCCCTGCGCGCGCAGCCAGTGGAAGACTTGCCCGACGATCTCAGAACGGGGCTGCTCCGCCACGCCCGACAACCACCAGGTTGTACCGGGCACGCGCGGGTAGTCGGGCAGGACGTGCAGCCGGCCGGACGTCAGGCCGGCATCCACCAGCAGGCGTGGCAGGCAGGCAATTCCGCGCCCGTCCAGTGTGGCGTCGAGCAGCAGACGCGCATCGTCATAAATCGCCCGCTTGCGAAAGTGCGCCAACGGCCCCAGAAATAGCGGCGCGGTGGCGTCGCCGGTCAGGCTTTCCTCCAGGCAGACCAGATCCACGTGCAGATGGTGCTGCGCCTGCGGTACGCCGTCCAGCCGCGCCGCCAGCTCACTGTTCGCCACCAGCAACCATTCATCCTGCAACAGCGGGATTTCCTGCAAGCCCGGCTGCATGATGGGCCGGTCGCTGATGGATATGTCGACATCGATTTCATCGACAAACCGTGCGCTCTCATCCACCGACAGCAGCAGGCACAGCTCGGGCAACTGCGCTTCCAGCGCGCGCAGCCGCGGCTGCAGCCAGCCATGCAACAAGGGCGCCGGACACACCAGCACGACCAGCCCCGGATCGAGGTAAGTGGCGATGCGCCCCAGGCCGCTGCGGAGGACGGTCAGCGAGCGCTGCACGCTGCGCAGCAGCACCTCGCCGGCCACCGTCAGCTCGACGCCCCGTCCCGCTCGGCGAAACAATGGCTGCTTGATTTGCTCTTCCAGCAGTTGCACCTGATGGCTGATGGCCGACTGCGTCACATGCAATTCATCGGCCGCACGCGAGAAATTGCCGTGGCGCGCCGCTGCCTCGAAGCCCATCAACAGTTTCAGCGAAGGAATACGATGTTCTGACATATGAGAAAACTTAATAGATTAAAGCAAATCATATCATTTGTTCTCATGCCTCTATCCATCCACAATGCCGTTCTTATTACTCACTAAAGGGATGGATGATGAATACACGTCGATACTTCTTGCGTCATTGCATGGCCGGCGGCGGCGCCGTGGCTCTGGGCGGCCTGCTGGCCGCCTGCGGCGGTGGCGGCGACGGCGCCAGCGGCACCGTTCCTGTCACGCCACCGGCAACCAGCGGAGGCGGCAACAACACTGACACCTGGCGCATGCCCGACGAGGCTGAAGCCCACAAGGCGACGTGGATGGCCTACGGCGCCTCCAGCGCCATCTGGACGCGGGCCCAGGTACCGCAGGTGCAACTGGCGGTGGCGCGCATCGCCAACGCGATTGCCGCCTACGAACCCGTCAACATGCTGGTGCGCCAGGGCGAAGTGGCTAGCGCGCGGCAGCAGCTCGACGCGCGCGTCACACTGATTCCCGCCGAGCTGGACGACCTGTGGATGCGCGATACCGGCCCGGTCTTCGTACGCAAGCCTGGCGGCGAGCGGGCCGGCGTCAAGTTCAACTTCAATGGCTGGGGCAACAAACAGCAATTCGGCAAGGACGGCCAGGTGGCCGACCTGGTCTGCGCCCGCGCTCAGGTGCCCCTGCTAACCACGCGCCTGGTGCTCGAAGGCGGCGGGCTGGAAGTCGACGGCAAAGGCACAGCCATCATCACGGAGAGCTGCGTATTGAACAGCAACCGCAACCCGGGCTTGAGCAGGGCCGAATGCGAAGCGGAGCTGCGCCGCCTGCTGGGCATCCGTAAGGTGATCTGGCTGCCCGGCATCATGAACAAGGACATCACGGACGGCCACACCGACTTCTACGCGCGCTTCGTGCGCCCCGGTGTAGTGGCGGCACACCGCGACATGGACCCGGACTCGTACGACTACGCGCTGACCCGCCGCCACCTGGACATCCTGCGCGCCGCCACCGATGCCGACAACCAACCATTGCAGATCGTCGCTGTCGATGGTCCCGGCCGGATCCGGTCGGGCAACAATCCAAATACCTTCGCTGCCGGCTATATCAATTACTATGCGACCAGAAGCGCCATTTTCATACCCGAGTTCGGCGATGCGCAGGCAGATGCCAGGGCCAAGGCGCAATATGCTGAGCTGTACCCGGGGCGCGCGATCGTCCAGATCAATATCGATCCCATCGCAGCCGGTGGCGGCGGCATCCATTGCACCACGCAGCAGGAAATTGCATAAGCCAGGAGAAGACCATGCTACGTCGACATTTCCTCACCCGTACGATGCGCCTGGCGGCCGGCGCCACCATCGGCATGCCCGCGCTGCCGGCCCTGGCCGCAGGCGAAGGCTGGCGCATGCCCGACGAAGGCGAACGCCATGCCGCCACCTGGATGGCCTTCGGCGCCAACGACGAGGTGTGGGGCAAGCGTCTGAAGGCCGGCGCCCAGGCGAACCTGGCGCGCATCGCGCAAACCATCGCCAACTATGAACCGGTGCACATGCTGGTCAACGAGGAAGATTACGACCTGGCAGCCCGCCTGTGCGGCAACAAGGTCAAGCTGCTGGTGCAGCCGATAGACGACCTGTGGATGCGCGACACCGGCGCCGTCTTCGTCAGGAAGACCGGTGGCGCGCTGGCCGGCGTGAACTTCAACTTCAATGGCTGGGGCGAAAAGCAGGACTACCATGACGATGCGCGGGTGGCCGCTTTCGTGGCCGCACGCGCCGGCGCTGTCGCGCTGGAAAGCAGTCTGGTGCTAGAAGGCGGCGGCATCGAAGTCGACGGCCGTGGCACGGCCATCATCACGGAAAGCTGCGTGCTGAACGCCAACCGCAATCCCGGGGTCAGCAAGGCGGCATGTGAGCGGGAACTGCGCCGGGTGCTGGGCATCGACAAAGTCATCTGGCTGCCAGGCATCGCCGGCCAGGACATCACCGATGGTCACACCGATTTCTATGCGCGCTTTTGCGCGCCTAGCGTGGTCGTGGCGGGTTTCGAAAGCGATCCCTCCTCGGCCGAACATGCCGTCACCCAGCGCCACCTCGCCATCCTGCGCAAGGCCACGGATGCTCGCGGACATCCGCTGCAGGTGGTGGTCTTGCCGGGACCGGCCGACATCCGCCCGCAATACAGCAACAAGGAGTTCGCCGCAGGCTATATCAATTTCTACGTCTGCAACGGCGCCGTGCTGTGCCCGGAATTCGGCGACGCCAAAGCCGACCGCAACACCAAAGCCATCCTGCGCGAGCAATTTCCCGGGCGCGACATCGTGCAGTTGAATATCGACGCCATCGCGGCCGGTGGCGGCGGCATCCATTGCACCACGCAGCAGCAGCCGACATAAGTCCGCTTGCCGCCAACATTCCGCGAATACTCTTGGCCGACAGCTGACGATAAAGACGCTAGCGTCACGCCGGCAAAACCACCAGCCGCACCCCCAATGCCACGCATACACGGCTGATGGTGTCGAACCTTGGTGCACTGCCGGGACGTAAGGCCTTGTACAAAGCCTCTCTGGTGATGCCTGCCGCTTCGGCAATTTCAGCCATGCCATGGGCGCGGGCTACGTCACCTAATGCCGCCGCCAGCAAACCAGCATCGTTAGCTTCCAACACATCCGTAAGGTAGGCCGCAATCGTTACTGCGTTGTTCAGATGAGGTGCAACATCGAACGCCGGCAGCTCAGCGACATTAATACTTTTTTTCACTTGACCTCCTTCAGCTACTGCAACAGCTTGGCCAGTTTTTTCGCCCGGCTGATGTCGCCTTTCTGAGTAGATTTATCACCACCAGCCAACAGAACAACGATATTTCGCCCACGCTGCGTAAAGTAGATCCGCCAGCCTGCACCGAGATGAATACGCAGTTCGGAAACGCCACTGCCAACCGACGCCACATCTCCAACCAGCCCCAACTCCAGTCGTCGAATCCGCGCCAAAATTACGCCTCGGACCAAATCGTCGGTCACGGTAGCGAACCAGGCATCATATTCCGGCAGGCGCTTGACAATATTCATAGCTTATATGTAATCGGTCGACTACACAATATCAGCTACGGTGGGCGCGCTATAGACGCATCTCAAAACGAATAAGGTTGGCCTCGCCGGAGAAATCAAGCATCCAGCTCGGCGCGATTACGCCCCAGTTGCTTGGCGCGGTAGAGCGCGGCGTCGGCGGCGCGCAGCAGCTGTTCGGCAGACTCGCCGGCCTTGGGCGTCCAGGCGGCCACGCCGATGCTGACCGTCAGCGTGCCGCCCGGCGCCTGCGCGTGCGGCAGGGCCAGCGCTTCCAACGCCTCGCACACGCGGCGGGCGATGGTCAACGCGCTGTCGGCGTCGGTGGCTGGGGCGATGAACGCAAACTCTTCGCCACCGTAACGCGCCACCATGTCGCCGGTGCGCTGCAACTGGGCCGCGAATTCGGCGGCCACGCGGCGCAGGCATTCGTCGCCGTCCTGATGGCCGTAGTGGTCGTTGTAGCGCTTGAAGAAATCGATGTCCAGCAAGCCCACCGCCAACGGCTTCCCCAACCGAGCCGCACGCGACCATTCCGTCGCCAGCACGGCATCGAAGCGGCGGCGGTTGGCGATGCCGGTCAGGCTGTCGGTCAGGCTCAGCTCCGCCAGGCGCGCATTGGCTTCGTTCAATTCCGAGGTGCGCTGCGCCACCCGCTCCTCCAGCAGCCGCTCAGACGATTGCAGGCTGGCGACCAGGCTGGACTGGGCTTCGTAGGCTGCGCGCTGTGCTTCGGCCTTCTCGCGCCGCATCACGTGGACGCGGTCAGCCAGCGCGAAGGCCAGCAACATCATCTCGCAAGCCGAGCCGATCTGGCTGCCGTGGTTGGTCAGCAGATTGTGCGGCAGCAGCGCCATCGCCGCCAGCGAGCTGCTCATATTGCCGATGAAGAGTACGAAGAACGCACCGCTGAAATAGTAAGCGCTGCGCGAACGCTTGTAAGCACAGGCCAAGCTGACGATCATGATCAGCGGCGATGCCACGCTCCAGATGGTGGTGATCGGCCGGGCGACGTGCGTGTAGAACACCACCATGGCCACCGGTGACAGCACGAAGAAAGCCAGCAAAGCCAGCAGCACCTTGTCCAGCCGTGGCACCAGCGTGCGCGTGCCCAGCATGCTGCGCATGAACACCAGCAGCAGCGCGGCCGACAGCGAGAACAGAATCGATGCCGACAGATTCGGCCAAGCCCCTTGCGCCGCCGGCCACAACCACTCATGCGCCAGGCCGTTCTGCCCCGCCAAACCCAGCGCGACGCAACCGACAAAAGCGACATACATCAAGTAGAGCCGGTCGCCCAGCGTGGCGAACAGCACCAGGTTGAACATCATCATGGCCAGCGCCATGCCGAAGTACACGCCTTGCAGCAGATAGTCCTGGCCTTCGTAGGCCAGGTAAGCCTCGGTCGACCACAAGCGCGCAGGGATCAGCTTGGCGCCATTGGAAGCGATGCGCAGATAGACCACCTGCTGCGTATGCGGCGCCAGCTCCAGCGGGAAGACGAAATACCGGTTGTGATAAGGCCGCGTCGCATACGGCTGCGCGCTGCCGGTGTGCAGCGCCTGGTAGCGGCCGTCGGCCCCGACGGTGTACAAGGTGATCGAACTCAGGCGGGCATTGCTGATCTCCAGCATGCGCTGCAACGGCGCCGCGCCGGGATTGCGCAAGTCCAGCCGCAGCCAGTAGGCAGAACGCGTGTAGCCGAAACTGAGCGCCTCGTCGGCCTGGCCGCTGGCCTGGAAGCGCGCGCCGGCGGCCAACACGTCATCGATGGTGAGCTGCTGCGCCGGATCTTCAAGCACATCCAGGTGCGAGGTCAGCACCAGCGTGCCACGCGGGAGCGCGCTGGCGTCAACGATATCGTTGGCCCGCACCGCGCCATGCAGCGACAAAACCAGAAGCAAAAACAGGGACCGCAAGAGAATCAAAGTATTCCAAGTCATGCACGATATGTTACTGCAATTCAACTTGCAGCGATTGAAATTTTCTAGCACTATTTGCTAACTTTCCTGTCAACTTATGTGCAACCCAAACCCTGCGAGGCTTTTGTGGCGACTCCCGACATCTCCCGGCTGAAAATCGAGCGCGGCGCGACTACCCAGGTACCGGGCCAGCGCTCCAAGCGCCGTCGCTGGATCAAGATCGCGCTGGCGGTGATCGTGGTCGGCATCGGCAGCAAGGTCGCCATGGGCCAGTTCGGCGGCAAGGCCAGCGTGGACACCGTCACCGTCGCGCAGACCTGGCCGTCGCAAAGCTACACCCTGCTCAACGCCACCGGCTACGTGGTAGCGCAGCGCAAGGCGGCGTTGTCGTCCAAGGCCACCGGGCGGCTGGAGTGGCTGGGTGTACTCGAAGGCAGCAAGGTCAAAAAGGACGAAGTGATCGCGCGGCTGGAGAACCGCGATGTCAGCGCCACGCTGGGCCAGGCGCAGGCCAACGTCAAGGTCGCGCAAGCCAATCTGGAACAGGGCCAGGCCGAACTGCTCGACGCCCAGGCCAACTTCAAGCGCACGGCTGAACTGCTGAACCAGAAATTCATCACCGCCTCCGCCTACGATACCGCGCAGGCGCGGCTGACCAAGGCCAAGGCCAACATCTCCGGCTACAACGCCGCCATCGCCGCCGCCAAGGCCAACGCGCAGGCGGCCCAGGTGGCGCTGGACCAGACCGTGATCCGCGCCCCGTTCGACGGCGTTATCCTGACCAAGAATGCCAACGTCGGCGACAACATCACGCCCTTCTCTTCCGCCGCCGACAGCAAGGGCGCTGTCGTCACCATCGCCGACATGGATACGCTTGAAGTGGAGGCCGATGTCTCCGAGTCCAACCTGAGCAAAATCCGCGTGGACCAGCCGACCGAAATCCTGCTCGACGCCTTCCCCGAGCTGCACCTGGCCGGCACAGTCTCGCGCATGGTGCCGACCATGGACCGCAGCAAGGCGACCTTGCTGGTGAAGGTGCGCTTTGTCGACCACGATCCACGCGTGCTGCCGGACATGAGCGCCAAGGTGGCTTTCCTGTCCAAGGCCGTGCCGCCGGAGGACAAGCAGGCCGTCACCGCCGTGCAGGCGACAGCTCTCGCCACTCGCGACGGCAAGACCGTGGTGTTCATGGTCGAAGGCGACAAGGTCAAACAGGTCGCTGTCACGCAGGGCCGCAAGATCGGCGAACTGGTCGAAGTCAAAGGCGTCAAACCCGGCGACAAGCTGGTGATGACACCGGACGCCAAGCTGCACGACGGCGCCCCGGTCAGCCTGGCGAAAAAATAATGAACGAACCGCTGGTACTGATAGAACACCTGGTCAAGTCCTACCGCCGTGGCGACCAGGTGGTGGAGGTGCTGCGCGATATCAGCCTGGCGATACCGGCCGGCGACTTCACCGCGTTGATGGGGCCTTCCGGCTCCGGCAAGAGCACGCTGCTCAACCTGATCGCCGGCATCGACAAGCCGGACCGCGGCGTGCTGCGCATCGCCGGCCTCGATATCGCCGGCATGGGCGAGACCGATCTGGCGCACTGGCGCGCATCCAACGTCGGCTTCATCTTCCAGTTCTACAACCTGATGCCGGTGCTGTCGGCGTTCGAAAATGTCGAACTGCCGCTGCTGCTCACGCCCCTGTCGCGGCGCGAACGGCGCGAGCGCGTCGAACTGACGCTGGAGATGGTCAACCTGGCCGACCGCATGGACCACACGCCGAACGAACTGTCCGGCGGCCAGCAGCAGCGCGTGGCCATCGCCCGCGCCATCGTCACCGATCCAACCATCATCGTGGCCGACGAACCCACCGGCGACCTGGATCGCAACTCAGCCTCCGAGATCCTGGCCCTGCTGCAGCAGCTGAACCAGCAGCTGGGCAAGACCATCATCATGGTGACGCACGACGCCCAGGCGGCGGCGCAGGCGCGCACCATGATCCATCTCGAAAAGGGCGAACTGATCGCCGGCGAGCCTGCGGTGCAAGCCTGAAGCCATGTACACGCTACGGCTGATCTTCAAGAACACCATGCGCCACAAGCTGCGCACCTCGCTGACCATCCTCGGCCTGGTGGTGGCGATCTTTTCCTTCGGCCTGCTGCAAACCGTGGTGGACGCGTGGTATGCCGGCGCCGAGGGCGCATCCAACACCACGCTGGTCACGCGCAACAAGACCTCGCTGGTGTTCCCGCTGCCGCTGTCCTACCAGGCGCGCATTCGCGCGGTGCCGGGCGTATCCGGCGTCGGCTTCGCCAACTGGTTCCAGGGCACGTACAAGGATCCGAAAAACTTCTTCGCGCAGTTCGCCATCTCCGGCGAGTCCTACCTGAACATCTACCCCGACTACCTGCTGCCGCCCGACGAACGCGCCGCCTTCCTGCGCGACCGCAAGGGCTGCATCGTCGGCCGCAAGCTGGCCGACCAATACGGCTTCAAGGTGGGCGACATCATTCCACTCAAGGGCACCATCTATCCCGGCAACTGGGAGCTGGTGGTGCGCGGCATCTACGACGGCAAGCAAAGCACCACCAACACCGCCACCCTGTTCTTCCACTGGGACTACGTCAACGAGACGGTCAAGAAGACAGTGCCACGCCGCGCCAACCAGATCGGCGTGTACGTGGTGCAGATCGACCAGCCCGAGAACGCCGCCGCCATCTCGGCCGCCGTCGACAGGGAGTTCGCCAACTCGCTGGCCGAGACGCTGACCGAAACCGAGAAGGCCTTCCAGCTGGGCTTTGTGTCGATGTCGGAGGCCATCGTGGTGGCGATCCGCGTGGTGTCCTTCGTGGTCATCATCATTATCGCGGCGGTGATGGCCAACACCATGGCCATGAGCGCGCGCGAGCGGCTCGGCGAGTACGCCACGCTGAAGGCGCTGGGCTTCGGCCCCGGCTTCCTGGCGCTGATGATCTTCGGCGAATCGCTGCTGCTGTCGGCCTTCGGCGCGGCGATAGGCATCGTCATCCTGTTCCCCTTCGCCGCCTTCCTCGGCAAGGTGATGGGCACCATGTTCCCGGTGTTCGAGGTGTCGCAGCTGACGGTCATCCAGCAGGTGCTGGCGGCGCTGGCCATCGGCGCCGTGGCCGCCATCGCGCCGACCGTGCGCGCGGTACGCATCAACATCGTCGACGGCTTGAGGAGCATAGGTTGAAGATTCCCCTCTCCTACGTCGCCCGCAACCTGTGGGCCCGCCGCCTGACCACCGCGCTGACCGCCGCCGGCCTGGCGCTGGTGGTGTTCGTGTTCGCCACGGTGCTGATGCTGGACGAGGGCCTGCGCAACACCATGGTGACGACCGGCGAATACGACAACGTGATCCTGATACGCCGCTCGGCCGACACCGAAGTACAGAGCGGCATCGACCGCACCCAGGCCAGCGTGGCCTCCAGCCATCCGGCCATCGCACGCGGCGCCGACGGCCAGCCGCTGCTGTCGAAGGAGACAGTGGTGCTCATCTCGCTCAACAAGCGCGGCTCGGCCAAGCCGTCCAACGTCATCATCCGCGGCATCTCGCAGCGCGGCATGACGCTGCGGCCGCAGGTCAAGCTGACGGCCGGCCGCATGTTCCAGCCCGGCGCATCCGAGATCATCGCCGGCGCCAGCATCGCGCGCCGCTTCGAGGGCGCAGGCATCGGCGAGAAGCTGCGCTTCGGCCAGCGCGAATGGACCGTGGTGGGCCTGTTCGACGCCGGCAACAGCGGCTTCGATTCCGAGATCTGGGGCGACGCCGACCAGCTGATGCCGGCCTTCCGCCGCAACGCCTATTCGGCCATGGTGCTGCGGCTGGCCGACACTTCGCTGTTCGACGGTTTCAAGAAGGACATCGAAAGCGATCAGCGCCTGACGCTGGACGCCAAGCGCGAACAGACCTTCTACTCCGACCAGTCGAAGGCGCTGTCCACCTTCATCAGCGTACTGGGGCTGATCCTGTCGGTGATCTTCTCGATCGGCGCGATGATAGGCGCCACCATCACCATGTACGCCTCGGTCGCCAACCGCGTCGGCGAGATCGGCACCTTGCGCGCATTGGGCTTCCAGCGCCGCAGCATCCTGGCCGCCTTCCTGGCAGAGTCCATGCTGCTGGCGGTGGTGGGCGGCGCGCTGGGCCTGGCCTGCGCCTCGCTGATGCAGTTCCTGTCCTTCTCGACCACCAATTTCCAGTCCTTCTCCGAGCTGGCCTTCGGCTTCCGGCTGACGCCCGCCATCGTGGTCAAAACGCTCATGTTTTCGCTGGCGATGGGCGTGGTCGGCGGCTTCCTGCCGGCGCTGCGCGCGGCGCGCATGAAAATCGTCGATGCACTGCGGGCCGCATGAAAAAAAGGCGGGACGATATGTACCGGCCAAGCAACAGTAGTGAAAAGAAAGCATGCTAGACTTGCCTGAATGCAAATTTCGCTGCCCATGCTTTTTTGCCTTCGGATACACCGCCGATCATGCCGCCCCGGGACCGCCCACCTGCCCCGTTAGCCGCGATGCCGCGCCAACTCTGGCAACGGCTGCTGCTGTGCTGCGCGCTGCTGATCCTGGCGCTGCCGGCGCCGTCCTGGGCGGCCAGGGAGCGCAAGGTGCTGGTGCTGTACTCGCTGGGCGCCGATTCGGCGTCGGCCTGGCAGCGCCTGATCCACAAGGGCCTGTCCGCAGAACTGGCCGACAAGAACCTGACCTCGGCGCTGGGCATCTTCGAGGAGCGCTTCGACGCCGTGCGCGTCGGCGACGAGCAGGCGCAGGCCGGCATGGAGCAGTACCTGCGCACCAAGTACGCGCACATCCAGTTCGACGCCATCATCACCGAAAACTATGTGGCGGCCCGCTTCCTCAGCGAGCGCCCCGGCTTGTTCCGCGGCGTGCCGCGCCATTACATCAACCATGGACGCATCAACTGGCAGCCGTCCGACGGCACCGCCTACCAGGTGCAGGCCGACTTCGGCCGCACCATCGGCATCATCCCGCAGGTGGCGCCGGATGTGCGGCATGTGGTGGTGATCGGCGACAGCACCGAGCGCATACAGGAATCGGTGAACGGCGTGCGCCAGGTGGCCGGCAACTACGCCAGGCAGATGAGCTTTGAATACTGGGACCAGCTGAGCTACGCCGAGATCTTCCGCCAGGCTGCGCTGCTGCGGCCGGGCAGCGCCATCTTCCTGCTGCCGACCTATCACGACAGCACCGGCGCGCGGCGCCGGCCGGTGGACATCGCACGCCAGCTGGCGGCCACCACGCAGGTGCCGATCTTCACCAACTGGGAGGCCATCGTGGTGCCCGGCGTGGCCGGCGGCTATGTGGTCAGCGCAGAGCGCATCGGCCGCGCCATCGCCAAGATCCTGATGCAGCAGCCGCCCGACATCGCCGGCATCCCCGGCTACCTGTTCGACTACGGCGCGGTGCAGCGCTTCCACCTGCAGAATATTCCGCCGACGGCGCAGTGGGTCAACCGGCCGCAGAGCGTGTTCGAACAATACCTGTGGCAGATCCTGGCCGGCGCCACGCTGATCGTGCTGGAGGGGATATTGATCTCGGCGCTGATCGTGGCGCTGCGCAGCCGCCGCCAGACGCTGTGCGCGCTGCACGATGAACGCAACCAGCTGGAAGCACGCGTACTTCAGCGCACGCTGGAACTGATGGTGGCCAACACCAAGCTCGAACAGCTGGCCACCACCGACCCGCTGACCGGCATCGGCAACCGCCGCCGCATGACGGAGCAGATCAACAAGGAGCTGGAACGCAGCCGCCGCTTCAAGCATCCGCTGTCGCTGCTGATGGTCGACATCGACCACTTCAAGAACGTCAACGACGTCTACGGCCACGAGGCGGGCGACCGCGCCATCGTGGCGGTGGCCCGTGCGCTGGCGGGCGGCATGCGCAATATCGACATGGCGTCGCGCTTCGGCGGCGAGGAGTTCGTGCTGCTGATGCCGGAGACCGATGTCGACGTCGCCAGCGGCGCCGCCGAGCGCCTGCGCAGCGATGTGGCGATGCTGCGCATCGAAGGCGACAACGGCGAGCAGATCGCGCTCACCGTCAGCATCGGCGTGGCGGCGTCGCTGCCGGAGGGGCCGCCGGACAGCGCCTCCTCGCTGATCTCGCGGGCCGACAAGGCGCTGTACCAGGCCAAGCACGAAGGGCGAGACCGGGTGGTCAGCGCCTGATCCGGCGATCCGCACGGTATTCGCGGGCCACTTAACTTAAATACGAATCATTATCATTTGTATTGACTTTACTCTTTATGAAAGATAAGCTGGCGGCATAGCATTTAAGACAAGCTTTCAATTTTAAGACGCCGCCATGCCCCACACCCTTGCGTTCCTGCCCCACTACGCCGCCGCCCACGCCCGCACGCTGCGCCAATTCATCGAAGCGTTCTGGAACGAGGGCTGCCTGGTCGGCGCCGTCGAGCCGGAGCAGAACCGGCTGCGGCTTGAAGGCCGGGACGAGCACGATGCGCCGCTGGTCTACCACATCGATATCGCCGGCCGCAGCGCATTCGACCGCCTGCGGCTAAGCGGCGAGGTGCGCGCCGCCGGCCCCTCCATGCCGGACATCGCCGCCACGGTGTCGGCGCTGGTGCGGCACCTGCAACCGCAAGCGGAAGCGCTGCGCCGCTTCGTCGCCGAGTTGCAGCAGACGGCGCTCAAGCAAGCCTGGTCGATGACCACGGCGCCACAAGCCACGCTGCAATCGCCCTACGCCTTGCAGGAAGCGGAACTGGGCGACGGCCACCCTTACCATCCGTGCTTCCGCTCGCGCATCGGCTTCAGCATCGACGAGCACCGGCGCTACGGACCGGAATTCGCGCAAGCCATCACGCTGACCTGGCTGGCGATCGACCGCGAAGCCAGCGAAACGCACCTGCTGCCGGAACTCGACTACGACACCTTCATGCGCTCGCAATTGGGAACGGAGGAGTATCACCGCCTGCTGGGCCGGATCGAAGCACAGGGCCAAGCGCCTGCGCGTTACCGCCTGCTGCCGGTGCATCCGTGGCAATGGGAACACGCCATCGCGCCGCACTTCGCCGACTGGCTGGCCGACGGCACCTTGCTGCATCTGGGCGCAGGCCGCGCCGAATGGATGGCGCAGCAATCGATACGCTCGCTGAGCAGCGTGGCGGCCGACGGCCGCTGCAACCTGAAGCTGCCGCTGGCCATTGCCAACAGCTCGGCCGACCGCATCCTCTCCGACCATCACGTGCACAACGCGCCCCTGATCTCGCGCTGGCTGGACGCAATCTGCCGCGACGATGCTTTTCTGGCCGACGGCCAGCGGCTGGCGATACTGGCCGAACCGGCCGGCATCACGGTCGCGGCGCAGCGCCAGCGCAACGGCGCCTACGGCATGCTGGGCGCGATCTGGCGCAGCGCGCCGGAGTCGGTGCTGATGCAGGGCGAACAGGTGTTCCCGATGACCGCCCTGACCACGCTGACCGGCGCGGGCGAACTGACCATCGGCCCATGGCTGGCGCAGCACGGCGTGGAACGCTGGGTGGCCGCATTACTGGAGGCGAGCGTTCCGCCGCTTCTGCACCTGATGATGGAGCACGGCGTACTGCTTGAATGCCATGCGCAAAACACCTTGCTGATCTTGCGCGACGGTCTGCCGCGCCGCATCGCCATCCGCGACCTGCCCGGCGGCCTGCACTATCTGCAAGGCGCCACCAACGAAGCGCAGCTGGCCGGACTGCGCACCGCGCCGGCTTACCGCAACGCGCTCAATGCCAGCGCGGGCTTCATGTTCGACTCGACCACGGAGGCACGCGACTACCTGCTGGAGGTGCTGTTCTTCATCAACCTGGGCGAACTGGCGTGGCGGCTGGAGCGCCATCACGGCCATGCGGAGACGCTGTTCTGGTCCCAGGCCAGGCACACCATCCGGGCCTATCAGTCGCGCTTCCCGGCTAGCGCCGCGCGCCATCGCGAGTTCGACCTGCTCGGTGCGACGCTGCGGATCGAATGCCTGGCGGCGCGCCGCCTGCTCGCGTGGAGCACACAGCGCCTGCGCACGGTCGGCAACCCGCTGGCAGGCGCACAGGCGGTGCCCGTCGTCAGCGGCGGCAACGCATGAGTGTCGCGCAAGCCGCATCGCGGCAGGCTGGCCTGACGCGCGCGGTGCTGGTCACGGTCGCCGGCCATTTCGGCGCGGCGTTCGCAGCCTTGTGCATGCCGCCGTTCTATGCACAGATATTGGAATCGAGCTTCCCGGCCAGCGCCCCGTCGGCGGCGCTGGCCGGCTGGTACTTCACGCTGCCGACACTGGCTGCGGCCATCGCCAATCCGGCCTGGGGACGGCTGGCCGACCGCATCGGCCGCCGCGCGTCGCTGATGCGAGCGCACGCCGGCTTGTGCCTCAGCTTTATCCTCACCGGCCTGGCACGCACGCCGACGGAATTCGCACTGGGCCTGATGCTGCAAGGGCTGCTGGGCGGAACCTTCTCCGCGTCCAACGCCTATCTGGCGGAACAGCTGCCGCCGGCGCGGCTGGCGACACTGCTCGGCGTGATGCAGGCGTCGGCGCGAACCGCCTTGTTCGCCGGGCCGGCGCTGATCGGCATGATGAGCGGGCACGCCAACATGCTGCAACTGTTCCTGTACCTGGCCTTGTTCCCCGGCGTCGCTTGCGTGGTGCTGTTCCTGCTGCCGGACGCCGCTGAGCCGCGCCGGCATGTCCACGCGCCGGCCGCGTCGAACGCCAACGCGCTATCGGACGTGCAAGCCATCGCCGCCGCCGGCTGCGGCGTCAGCGCGGCGAACCTGTACCGGCTGCAGGCGCTGTTCGCCATCGGCACCGTCCTGTCCTACCCCTATTTTGTCAGCGATCTCGCACAGCGGTTGCAGATCGGCGCCGCCACCGCCGGCATGATGTTCGGCCTGCCGCACGCCCTGTTCCTGCTGCTGGCATGGCCGTTGGGACGCAAGCTCGGTTACGCCAATGCCCGCGCAGCCCTCGGATGGTACGCCGCGCTGACCAGCGCCGGCCTGCTGGCGCAGGCATTAGCTGACGCGCTGCCGATGCTGCTGGCCGGCCGCATCCTGATGGGCATAGGCATGACCGGCGCCTACCTTGCCATCAATACGCTGGCCGCCGCCACCTCCACCGTCGCCCGCGCCGGCCACCACTTCGGCAGCCTGGAAGGGGCCAACAAATGGGGCGCCGTCAGCGCCGGCCTGCTGGCCAGCCTGCTGGCGCCATCGCTCGGTTATGCCGCACCGCTCTGGCTGGGGACAGCCGTCGTCGCCGCGCTGTTTATTTCACTGAAATGGAGACTGCTATGAACTCACCGCTGTTACCCAAGCATCTGCAGCCCGCCCCTTCCGATACCGAGAGCTTCGCCGAACGGCAGCACGGCCGCCTGCTGATCAACTGCTATGCGCGCGAGGTGGCGATGCAGGAGCACACGCTCGCCGTGCTGCCGGCCGGCCGCAACGCGCATCCGGCGATGCCTGCCGCTTATCATGGACAGGTGCTGGAAATCGCCTTGCCCCGCGTGGACAGCCAGTTGTGCGTCGGCGTACTGCACGTCTCCGCCACCGCCAATTTTGACTACACCACCAGCGTCTACCTGCGCCAGGGGCAGGAAGCCTGGCGCGAAGCGGGCTGGCGGGAACTGGCGCGCCTCATCATTGAAGACCTGTCGCTCCGCGCCGCGACGCCGTTCAACGACGAGCTGCTGCAGCAGATCGGCGACAGCATCGCCACCATGCAGGACGTGATGGACCGCCGTCCGGCATCGGCGCTGCCGCTGGCTGTCGCAGTCGTCACGCCGCTGCAAGCCTACATCGAGAGCGAGCAAGGGCTGCTGACCGGACATCCCTTCCATCCGGCGCCGAAAAGCCGTGCCGACTGGTCGCCCGCCGAGCAGCGCGACTACTCGCCGGAGCACAAGGCCAGCATGCGCCTGCACTACTTCCAGCTTCCGCAACAGTGGCTGCTGAGCGACAGCATCGACGCCGGCGCGCTGCAGGGCCTCGCTGCGCTGGGACTCGAGCCAGGCGACGGCGGCGCGATCCTGCCGCTGCACCCATGGCAGGCTGGCTGGATGCGCCGCCAGCCGCGCATCGCCAGCGCCTTGCGCAGCGGCGAGATTCTCGACCTCGGCCCCCATGGCCGCCCCTTCCGTCCAACAGCGTCGGTACGCACGCTGCTGGCCGAGGACGCGGGGTCTTTCGTCAAGCTGTCGCTGAATATGCGCATCACCAACTGCATCCGCAACAACGCCCGCCACGAACTGCAAGGCGCGCTGACCGGCTCTCGGCTGTACCGCACCATGCAGGCCGATATGCAGAGCCGCTTCCCCGGTTTCCGCGTGCTGGAGGAACAGGCCTACGTCACCGTCGATCTGCCCGGTGCCGACCCGGCACTGGTCGACGGTTTCGGCGTGCTGCTGCGCGAGGGCGTGGCCGGCCTGCTGCAACAGGGCGTGCAGCCTATCGTGTGCGCAGCCTTGTTCGGCAACGGCGAACAAGGGCGCAAGCGCGTCTTCGCCCAGATCGAGCGCTATGCGCTGCATCGAGGCTACACGCTGGAGCATGCGGCGCGCAGCTGGTTTGCGCGCTACGCGGAAACCGCGGTGCATCCCATCCTGTACCTGTTGTTCGAGCATGGCGTGGCGTTCGAGCCGCACATGCAGAACACGGTCGTAGGCCTTGACGGCGAAGGTGCGCCCAGCCACTTTATCTTGCGCGACCTGGAGCTCATGCGGCTCGCGCCGCAGGCACACGCACTGGCCCGCGCCATGCAGCTGGAACCGGACACGCTGTCGGCCTTGTGCTGCACCGATGAACGCGCCTGGACACGCATCGGATACTGCCTGTTCGTCAACAACCTGTGCGAGGTAATCGCCTGCATCGCCAACGGCAACCATAGCCTGAACCTGGCCCTGTGGGGAGTGCTGCGCAATTCACTACAGGACTACCTGGCGAAATTCCCCAATCCGTCCGCCAGCCGCCGCATCCGGGGTCTGCTGGCAGGCGAGCCTCTGCCGGCCAAAGGCAATCTGCTGACGCGCTTCCTGCGCCAGGCAGACCGCCAGGCCAGCTACCTTCCCTTGTATCACCCGCTTGGCGTCGTCAACGGCGCGGCGGCATCCTTATAACAACCGCTCTCCAAAACAATGAAAACAGTTCTGAAACCTTTACCCCTACTGCTGGCAGGCTTCGTTTTCTCCGCCCACGCGGACGATATCCAAACCATGCAGCAAGTGACCGTGACCGGCTCCAGTGACGGCCTGGCCGCCAGCGCAGGCGGCACCAAGACCCAGGGCAGCCTGCTCGATGCGCCGCAATCGGTCAGCATCGTCAGCCAGGAAAATCTGCGCAACCGCGCCGCGTTGACCAGCAAGGACGCGCTGGATTACGTCAGCAGCGTGGTGGCCGGCCAGGGCGAAGGCCGACGCGATGAGTTCTACATCCGCGGCTTCTATTCGCTGCGCGACACCAGCCTCGATGGCGTGCGCGACGACACGCTGTATTCGCGCGACCTGGCGACGGTCGAGAAGATCGAAGTGATCAAGGGCGCCGCTGCCGCGCTGTATGGACGCGGCTCGGCCGGTGGCCTGATCAACCGCGTCAGCAAGCAACCGCGCGCCAAGCAGGAAACCGAAGTCTCCGCCACGCTGGCGTCGGACAACGAGCGGCGCATCAGCGTCGACGCCGGCGGCGCCCTGGGCGGCGGCATCGACGGCCGCCTGATCGCCGTCTACGATACCGGCGACAGCTATCGCGATGTGGTCGAACACACGCGCAAGCTGCTGGCGCCTTCGCTGAAGTTTGCACTGTCGCCTGCCACCTCGCTGCTGCTGCAAGCCGAGGTGCAACGCGAGGACCGCACGCCGGATCGCGGCGTGCCGTCGCTGAAGGGCCGGCCGGTCGATGTCTCGCCGTCGACCTACTACGGCGAACGCTACGACTACACCCGCACCGACAGCGATATGGCGAAAGCCAAGCTGGAACACCGCTTCAACGATCGCCTGAAGCTGGAAAACACCTTCCAGTACAGCCGCACCGAACTTGAAGGCGTGAACACCCGCAACCGCCGCGTCAACGCGGACAACACCGTGTCGCGCCAGATCACCTACTTCCCGCAGACGCAGCGCAACCTGATCAACCAAACCGAGTTGGCGTACACGCTGGACCAGCATGCGCTGCTGGTCGGGCTGGAGCTGTCGGACCAGAAGCGCGATGTCGTCACCGCGCAGACCGGCATCGCCTATCCGGCGAGCCTGTACGCGCCGCAGCATGTGCTCCCTGCGCCTAATCTGAGCACCCTGCCGGTCTCGCTGAACAACGCGTTCACGGCCAAGACGCAGGCGCTGTACCTTCAGGACCAGATCAGCATCGCGCCGCAGTGGAAGGCGCTGGCTGGCGTGCGCTTCGACCGCTTCCAGCAGGAGCAGAACAATCGTCTGACCAAGGTGTTCAGCGAACGCACCGATAACGTTGTCTCGCCGCGCGCGGGCCTGGTGTACCAGCCGCTGGACGGACAGTCGTGGTATCTGAACCTGAGCCGCTCGTCGCAGCCGGGCGGCGGCGACCTGCTGTACACCGGCAGCACGCCGCTGTCGCAAGTCAAGCCGTTGCAGACGGATTTGCAGGAAGTGGGCTACAAGCAGGAATGGCTGGGCGGCCGATTCTCCACCACCGCCGCGCTGTTCCGCATCGAGCAGCGCAACCAGTTGACGCTGGACCCGAGCGATCCGGCCGGGCTGCGCCAGCTGCAAGTCGGCAAGCAACGCAACCAGGGCGTGGAGCTGGAGCTGCAAGGCACGCTGTGGCAAGGCGGACGATTGAATGCGTCCTATACCTACAACGATGCGCGCATCGTGGCGTCCAACGATATCCCTAGCGGCAACCGTGCGGAGATGACGCCGCGCCATCGCGCATCGCTGTGGGTGGACCAGGAATTGGGCGGCGCGTGGAATGCGGGCCTGGGTGTGCTGCTCAGCGGCGAGCAATTCGCGCTGTCGGACAACGCCGTGCGTCTGCCTGGCTACGGCCGCGTGGATGCGGCGATCGGCTATCGCGGCAAGCAGTATGAGGTGCGCTTCAAGTTGAACAACGTCGGCAATGCGCGCTTCTACGAATCGGCCATCAACAACGTGCAGATCCAGCCGGGCGCGTCGCGCAATGCGAGCGTGACGTTGACCAGCCGGTTCTGATCCGACGGGCGCTTATTCGGCGTCCGGCTGCTGCGACGGGTGCGCCTGCTGGAAGGCAGGCAGCTCGGCGCAAGCGTCGAAGATGCGCATCACCGTCGGGTACGGCGCCAGGTCCACGCCGAAGCGCTGGGCGCCGAATACCTGCGGCACCAGACAGCAATCGGCCAGCGTCGGCATATCGCCGTGGCAGTAGCGGCCCGTGCGCGGGTCGCCTGCCAGCAGGCGCTCCAGCGTCGCCATGCCGGCGCTGAGCCAGTGCCGCTGCCATTCCAGCTTGACTTCCTCGCTGAGGTTCAACTCCCCCTTCAAGTACTTCAGCACGCGCAGGTTGCCCAGCGGGTGCGTATCGGCGGCCACCGTCAGCGCCAGCGCGCGCACGCGGGCGCGGTCGGCGGCGGCAGTCGGCAGCAGCGGCACTTGCGGGCGCGTCTCTTCCAGATATTCGATGATGGCCAGCGACTGGCCGATCACGCTGCCGTCGTCGTCCAGCGCCGGCAGCAGCGCCGCAGGATTGACGGCGCGGTAGGCCTCGGTCAGCTGCTCGCCGCCATTGCGCAGCAGGTGCACCGGCAAGGCCTCGTAGGCCAGGCCTTTCAGGTTCAGCGCAATGCGCACACGGTAAGAGGCGGTGCTGCGGAAGTAGGTATAAAGCTTCATGCAAGTTCTCGTTCAAAAATTTGGGCCGGCTGCGGACGGTCCATCATCCACAGCATCACGGCCGACAGCAGCGCAGGCACGGCGGCGATGACGAAGATGGTGCTGTTCGGCCAGTTCATGCGTATCAGTTCACCGCCCAGCACCGGGCCGATGATGGAGCCGACGCGGCCCACGCCCAGGCTCCAGCCGATGCCGGTCGAGCGCAGCGTGGTCGGATAGTAATTGGCCGCCAGCGCGTTGACGGCCGGCTGGCCGCCGACGATGCAGAACCCCGCCACCAGGATCGCCAGGAACAGGAAGGCCAGCGACGCCTCCGGACGGCCGATCAGCACGATCGCCACGGACGCCACCAGGAAGCCCGGTATCAGCACGCGGCGGAAGCTGGAGCGGTCGATCAGTTGCCCCATCATCAGCGTGCCGATGGTGCCGCCGATAGGCAGGATGGTGCCGGCCAATACCGCCATGCTGGTCGACATGCCGGCGTCCTTGAGGATGGTCGGCAGCCAATTCGACAGGAAATACAGGTTAAGCAGGTTGAGGAAGTTGACCAGCCAAAGCAGCACGGTGGTGCGCGCGCGGCCTTCGCGGAACAGCTCCGCCACCGAGCCGCGCTTGCCGGTCTTCTCGTGCACCAGATAGCGGCTGCCCGCATGCACGGTGGACGTCGGATCGATGCGGCGCAGCCACTGCGCCACGCGCTCGACGCGCTTGCCGCTCAGGACCACGTACTGCATGGACTCCGGCAGCATGAAGATCATCAGCACGCCGATCGCCAGCGGCAGCACGCCGCCGACGTAGAACACCGACTGCCAGCCATACGAAGGAATCAGCGCGGCCGAGGCCAGGCCGCCCACCACGGCGCCCACGGTGAAGCCGCAGGACACCAGCATCATCAGCGTGACACGGCGGCGCAGCGGGCTGTATTCGCCGGCCAGCGCCATCACGTTGGGCATGATGGCGCCGAGGCCGACGCCGGTGACGAAGCGCAGCCATTGCAGCTGTTCCAGCGTGGTGCAGGAAGGAGTCAACAGCATGCAAACCGAGAAGAACATGGTCGCGCCGATCAGCACCGGACGACGGCCGATCTTGTCCGCCATCACGCTGAACACCAGCGAACCGACCAGCATGCCGAGCAGGCCCGCACCGAACACCGGCCCCAGGCTGGCTTTGCTGACATGCCACTCCTGGATGATGGCCGGCGCCACATAACCCATCGCCTGCACGTCGAAGCCGTCCATCAGGATGCACAGGCCGCACAGCAGATAGACGCCGATCTGGAAGGCGCTGATCTTGTTGTTGTCGATGAGTGCGGGGATATCTACTTGTTGTTCCATCTTGTCTCCTCCTGCCTCGCCGGCGCTTTAGCTGCGCTCTTGGTAGTGCGTGACGGTTTGTTCGATGGCGCCGAAGATGCTGGCGCCATGCTCATCGTGCATCTCGATGCGCACGCTGTCGCCGAACTTGAGGAAGCCGGTCTGCGGCTTGCCGCTCTCGATGGTTTCGTACATGCGCACCTCGGCCAGGCAGCAGTAGCCCACGCCGCCGTTGGCGATGCTCGATCCGTGCAGGCTGCCCTGCTTGTTCGACACCGTGCCGGAACCGATGATGGTGCCGGCCGCCAGCTCACGCGTGGCTGCGGCATGCGCCACCAGTTGTGCGAAGTTGAAGGTCATGTCCTCGCCGGCGTTCGGTTTGCCGAAAGGCTGCTTGTTCAGATCGACCAGCAGCGGCAGGTGCAGCTTGGTGTCGGCCCAGTGCGCGCCCAGTTCGTCCGGCGTGACAGCCACCGGCGAGAAGGCGCTGGCGGCCTTGGACTGGAAGAAGCCGAAGCCCTTGGCCAGTTCATTCGGGATCAGGTTGCGCAGCGAGACGTCGTTGACCAGCATGACCAGGCGGATCGCCTTGGCGCTGTCTTCAACGCTGGCGCCCATGCGCACGTCGCCGGTGATGACGGCCACTTCGGCCTCCAGGTCGATGCCCCACTCTTCCGACAGCGCGAAGATCGGATCTCGCGGGCCGATGAAACTGTCCGAACCGCCCTGGTACATCAGCGGGTCGGTGTAGAACGATGCCGGCACTTCGGCGTTGCGCGCCTTGCGCACCAGCTCAACGTGGTTGATGTAGGCGGAACCGTCGGCCCATTGATAGGCGCGCGGCAGCGGCGAGTGGCAGTACTGCTGGTCGAACGGATGGGTGTCGACGGCTTCGCCGGCGTTCAGCGTGGCATAGACCTGCTCCAAACGCGGCGACACCAGCTCCCAGTTGTCCAGCGCATGCTGCAGCGTGGCGGAGATTTTCGGTACGTGCTGGTAGCGCGACAGATCGCGGCTGACCACCACCAGGCGGCCATCGCGGCTGCCGTCTTTCAGGGTTGCGAGCTTCATGCCTTCACCTCCGGTGCGTGCATCCAGGCGGCGTGCTTGGGCGCCTTGCGGGTCTGCGACCACTCTTCCAGCATCTCCCATTTGACGGCGTCGAGCTTCTGCATCATCTCCGGCGTGCCGGTGTTGACCGCCAGTTCGAGGCGATGGCCGTTCGGGTCGAAGAAGTAGATCGATTTGAAGATGGTGTGGTTGATCGGGCCGATCACGCTGATGCCGGCGGCGACCAGGCGCTCCTTGGCGGCCAGCAGTTCGTCCATGGTCTCGACTTCCATCGCCAGGTGCTGTACCCAGGCCGGGGTGTTGTGGTCGCGGTCCATCGGCGCCTGCGTCGGCAGTTCGAAGAAGGCCAGCACGTTGCCGTGGCCGGCGTCCAGGAACACGTGCATATACGGGTCCGGCGCTTTGGTGGACGGCACTTCGTCTTCGGCGATCGCCAGCACGAAGTCCATGTTCAGGTGTTTGACATACCACTCGACGGTCTGCTTGGCGTCGATGCAGCGGTAGGCCACGTGATGTATTTGCTTGATTTTCATGCTTGTCTCCAACTGGGTCATTCCGCATTAAATGCGAATTTCAGATATCATACAAACGATATTTTTCAGCTCACTTATCAGGTTTTCCGATGAATCCTAGTTTGCGCCAGATGCGCGCCCTGGTGGCGCTCGCCAAAACCGGCAGCTTTACGCTGGCCGCCGAGCATCTCAATGTGACGCAATCCGCGCTCAGCGGGCAGATCAAGGAGCTGGAACAGATGCTGGGCGTGCGCGTCGTCGAGCGTACCACGCGCAAAGCGCAGCTGTCGGAGATCGGCCGCGAGCTGACGCCGCTGTTCGAAAAGATGCTGCAAGACCTGGACCGCGCCATGGCCGATATCGCCAGCCGCAAGGCGCTCAAGCAGGGTTCGGTGCGGGTGGCGGCGCCGCAGATGCTGTCCTGCACGCTGATACCCGAGGTGATCGCCGCCTACAAGGCGCGCTATCCGGACGTGCAGGTGTGGCTGGCCGACAGCCCGGTGGAGATGGTGTCGGCGCGGGTGTTCAGCGGCGAGGCCGACTTCGGCATCGGCCCGGACCGCGACACCACGGCCGAGATCGAAGCGCAACCCTTGTTCGAGATGCCGTTCGTGGTGGTGTATCCGCCCGGCCATCCTCTGGAGCAGCGCAAGCGCATCACCTGGGCCGACGTCAACGAGTTCCCGCTGATTTCGCTGCAGGGGCAGTTCACCGAGCGGCTGTTGCGCGACATGCACGCGTCCTTCCGCGAGCAATCGCTGAGCCCGTACAACGAAGTGACCTTCATGACCACCGCGCTGGCCATGGTGCATGCGCGGTTGGGCATCACGGTCTGCCTGCCGTACGCGGAGAAGATGGTGCAGCTGTACGGCTTGCAGATGCGGCCGCTGGAATCGCCGGCGCTGACGCGGCGCTTCTTTGTCTACACTCGCAATGCGCGGGCGCTGTCGCCGGCGGCCGAGAGCTTCGTCGCCTTCCTGCAAGAGTTTGCGGCGGCCCATCACTGGAATGTGCCGCAGGGCTGATCGTTTTATAATTGATCCATGACAGCAGATACCATCGCCATCAATCAACAGATGGACCAGTTCGACGGCCACCACAGCGTTTGGCTGTTCGGCTACGGTTCCTTGATTTACAAGGCCGACTTTCCCTACCTTGAACGCCGCCCGGCCAGCATCGCCAACTGGACGCGGCGCTTCTGGCAAGGTTCGCACGACCATCGCGGCACGCCGGACGCGCCGGGGCGGGTCGTGACCATCATCGAAGAGGCCGGCGCCATCTGCCACGGCATGGCCTACCTGATCACGCCGGAAGTGTTCGCCCACCTGGACCATCGCGAAAAGAACGGTTATCTGCGGCTGGCGATCGCCATCGCGTTCGAAGAAGGCGACAGCGTGGAAGGCCTGGTCTACATCGCCACGCCGGACAATACGGCCTTCCTGGGCGCGGCCTCCGAGCAGGAGATTGCGCGCCACATCGCCCGTTCAGCCGGGCCGAGCGGGCCGAACAGCGATTACCTCAACCACCTGGCCAGCGCCTTGCGCGAGCTGGGCCGCCACGATCAACACGTGTTCGAGATCGAGCGCCACCTGGCTGCGCTGAAGGACTAGTTGAGGCTGGCCAGGTAGGCGCACAGCATGTCGGCCAGCGCTTCCGAGTAGGCGTGGGTTTCTTCCGCCGTGCGGGGCGTTTCCGAAAACTGTTTGCCGACCGCGCCGAAAGTCGTCATAACGAGATCGCTCGCCAGGGCCCGCACGCTGTCCGTGACCGATGGCAGGACTTCCAGCATGAAGGCGTTCATGATGTCATCGACCGCCGACCGTGCATCGTGGGCTTCGGGACTGTCGCGATAGTATGGCGCGGCGTCGTTGAGCGCGGTGCGGATGTCAGCCTCTTCCACTTCCGAGCGCAGGAAGGCGTGCACCAGCGCACGCAGCCGTTCCAGCGGCGGCTTCTGCTTGTCTTGCAGGATGTTGACCAGCATTTCCGTGGTCTGCCGCCACTCGTCCGCTTGCAGCCTGAACAGGATAGACGCCTTGTTCGGAAAGTACTGGTACACCGATCCCACGCTCACGCCCGCCCGCTCCGCCACCCGCGTGGTGGTGAAGCGGCGCACACCCTCTTTCGCCAAAACCTGAATAGCTGCCTCCAAAATTGCGGAAACCAGGTCGGCGGAGCGGGCCTGTTTCGGCTTCCTGCGCGAGGAGATTGAGGCTTGGGGGCTGTCTGTCATGGGGAGGATCAGGAACGCGAATTGGAAACATGAAGGATTCTTCATATTATATCCGTTCTTACTTCTAAAGGAATCCAGCATGACCACCCTGACCTCCCAACCTGTTGCCTCCCTGCTCGACCGCTTGTTCGAAGAGACCGCAGCCGTGCGTATCGCCGACATCCCGGCCGTCGCCGAGCTATCCAAGGACGAGCGCGAACGCCTGATGCGCAGCAAGACCGAGTACCTCAATCTCTATCATCGCCTTAAGGATGCGCCGTTGCCGGTGTCACGCGAGACCGGTACTCTGCTGTACATGCTGGCGCGCAGCAGCGGCGCGCGCAACATCATCGAGTTCGGCACATCGTTCGGCCTCTCGACTTTGTACCTGGCGTCCGCCCTGCGCGACAACGGCGGCGGCCACTTGATCACCACCGAGTTCGAGCTGTCCAAGGTGGAGCGGGCGCGTGACAACCTGATGGCCGGCGGCCTGCTCGACCTGGTGGAAATCCGCGCCGGCGACGCGCTGGAAACGCTGGCCTCCGACCTGCCCGAGCGCATCGACCTGCTGCTGCTCGACGGCGCCAAGGCGCTCTACCCCGAGATCCTGGCGCTGGTGCAAAGCAGGCTGCGGCCGGGCGCGATCATCGTCGCCGACAACGCCGACTACAACCCGGACTATGTGGCGATGGTGCGCTCGCCAGCGTCGGGCTTCATGTCGATGCCGTTTGCGGATGACGTCGAACTCTCCGTCTACACCGGTGCCATGGGCGCGTCAGAATAAATCCATCTGCCCCGCTGCGGCCGCCGCCTTGGCGCGCGCGCCCAGCGGCGGCACCACCAGCGGCCGCGTGAACTGCGACGCGTCCATATTGTGGAAGCGGCTGCCGCGCCCGGTCAGGTCGAGACGCTCGGTGGCGATCTTGAAGCGCTGGCGTATCAGCTCGGCCCATACGCCCTCGCCCTTCATGCGGGCGCCGAAATCGCTGTCGTAGTCTTTGCCGCCGCGCATTTCACGCACGCGGTTCATCACCCGCTTGGCGCGATCGGGAAAGTGCGCCTGCAACCACTGGTGGAACAAGGGCGCTACTTCCCACGGCAGACGCAGCACGGTGTAGTGGGCGCTGACGGCGCCGGCTTCCTTGACCGCTTCCAGGATGCGCTCCAGATCGGGCTCCGTGATGAAGGGGATAATCGGCGCGATGCTGACCGCGACCGGAATGCCGGCGTCGGTCAGCGTGCGTATCGTGCGCAGTCGGCGGGACGGTGCGGCGGCGCGCGGCTCCAGCGTGCGCGAGATGGCCGGGTCCAGTGTGGTCAGCGTAATGGCGACGCCGGCCTGCTGCCGGGCCGCCATCGCCGACAGGATGTCGATATCGCGCTCGATCAGCGAGGACTTGGTGATCAGCCCTACCGGGTGCTGGCATTCCTGCAGCACCTCCAGCACGCGGCGCGTAAGTTTGCGTTCGCGTTCGCAGGGCTGGTAGGCGTCCGTGTTGACGCCGAGGGCGATTGCGGACGGCTCGTAGGCCGCCTTGGCCAGCTCGCGCCGCAGCACTTCCGGCGCGTTGACCTTGGCGAAGATCTTGCTCTCGAAGTCCATGCCCGGCGACAGGCCGAGGTAGCTGTGCGTAGGCCGAGCAAAGCAGTATATGCAGCCGTGTTCGCAGCCCCGGTACGGATTCAGCGATACGCTGAACGGCAAGTCCGGCGAGGCGTTGCGGCTGAGGATGGATTTGCAGTATTCGTCCGTGACCACGGTCTTCAATGCGGAGGCTTCTTCCTCTTCGCGCTCCCAGCCGTCGTCGTAGGCGACGCGGGCGTTGACCTCGAACCTGCCCTGTAGGTTCGACACCGCGCCACGGCCTTTTTGCGCCTTCAGCGAAGGCGGCGGCAGCATCACTTGTTCATGGTTGTTTTCATCGTGGGACATGGCGGCACCAAACTACTGTATACACATACAGTATTCTAGGCGCTAAAAATGGCGATATCAAGCGAAATATCAATCTCGCGGGCTTGCTGTCTTGGGGACAACGTGGTCAAGCTGGTATCATGCGGGCTTCCGGGGGAAGGACTTTCCCCGCGCCACGCGCGCCCCCACCCACGCATCGCCAGGATGCCGCCGATGCGGTATCCCGGCTCACCCAATACGAGCACACACATGAACAACTCGACTCAACCATTGCCGTCTTTTTTTAGCCGGATCTCCATCGCGATCGGCGCGTTCTTCCGCGCCCTGTCCGACGCCGAATACGCAGCGCGCCTGACGCGCATCGACGACGCGCCGCAACCAGCCGCCGCACCCGTCGCCGCGCCGGCGCCGGCTCCAGCACCTGCTCCAGCGCCTGCGCCGACGCCACTGCGCGTCGCCACGCCGGATGCCGCCTTGCAGCTGCTTGGCCTGTTCCAGCGCGAAGCGCGCCTGATCGACTTCACGCAGGAAAACCTGAGCGCCTATTCCGACGCCGACATCGGCGCCGCCGCGCGCGTAGTGCATGAAGGCTGCAGCAAAGTGCTGCGCGAGCACTTCACCATCGAAGCGGTGCGCAGCGAGGCCGAAGGCAGCCGCATCGTGCTGGAAGAAGGCTTCGACGCCAGCGCCGTGCGCCTGACCGGCAACGTGGTCGGCAGCGCGCCGTTCCGCGGCGCCTTGAGCCATCGCGGCTGGCGTGCTTCCAACGTGCGCCTGCCGAAACTGGCCGAAGCACACGACGCAGCCATCCTGGCGCCGGCGGAGGTGGAATTATGAGCGACCCACGCTACGCCATCGGCATCGACCTTGGCACCACGCACAGCGCACTGTCCTATGTGGACCTGGGCGCCAGCGACGGCGAGAAAACCCAGCACGGCGTGCTGGCCATTCCGCAGCTGACCGCACCGGGCACCGTGGAAGACCTGCCGCTACTGCCGTCCTTCCTCTACCTGCCGCACGCGGACGAACTGGCGCCGGGCGAATTGAGCCTGCCGTGGCCGCAATCCGAACAAGAACAAACCGGCGTCGCCGGCGAAATGGCGCGCAGCCGTGGCGCCACCACGCCTATCCGCCTGGTCTCCAGCGCCAAGAGCTGGTTGAGCCATCCGGGCGTCGACCGCCGCTCCGCCCTGCTGCCGAACGACGCGCCGGAAGAAGTGACGCGCGTCTCGCCGCTGGAAGCATCGACCCGCTACCTGACGCATCTGCGCCAGGCATGGGAGCAAGCCTACCCGGACGCGCCGTTCGGCGAGCAGGCGGTGACGGTGACGATTCCCGCATCGTTCGACCCAGGCGCGCGCGAACTGACGGCCGAAGCGGCACGCGCCGCCGGCTACACCAACCTCACCTTGCTGGAAGAGCCGCAAGCGGCCCTGTACAGCTGGATCCAAGGCAGCGAAGGCCGCTGGCGCAAGGAAGTCAAGCCGGGCGACATCATCCTCGTGGTGGACGTCGGCGGCGGCACCAGCGACTTCTCGCTGATCGCCGTGCTGGAACGCGACGGCGTGCTGGAACCGCACCGCATCGCAGTGGGCGACCACATTCTGCTCGGTGGCGACAATATGGACCTGGCGCTGGCGCATCTGGTGGCGCGCAAGCTGGCCGCCAGCGGCACGCAGCTCGACGCATGGCAAATGCGCGCACTGACCTACGGCTGCCGCAGCGCCAAGGAAAAACTGCTGGCCGACGCCAGCGTCGATACCTGGCCTATCGTGGTGCCGAGCCGTGGCTCGAAACTGATCGGCGGTTCGATCCGCACCGAACTGACCCGCGACGAAGTCACCACCTTCATCCTCGACGGCTTCTTCCCGCAGGTGGATGCGTCGGCACGTCCGGCGGTGCGCACGCGCGCAGGCCTGACGCAGCTTGGCCTGCCGTATGCGCAGGACGCGGGCATCACGCGCCATCTGGCAGCCTTCCTGGCACGCCAGGTCGGCGCAACCAGCGAACTGGAAGGCTACGCCGGCAAGCAAAACGCCGACGCAACCTTCCTGCATCCGACTGCGGTGCTGTTCAACGGCGGCGTGTTCAAGTCGGAGCTGCTGGCGCAGCGCGTCATGGGCGCCCTCAACGACTGGCTGTACATGGAAGGCTCCGAACCTGCGCGCATGCTGGGCGGCGCGGACCTGGACCTGGCCGTGGCGCGCGGCGCGGCTTACTACTCGTATGTACGTCGCGGCAGCGGCGTGCGCATTCGCGGCGGCACGGCGCGTGCCTACTACGTGGCGATCGAATCATCGATGCCGGCGATTCCAGGCATGGAGCCGCCTATCCAGGCGCTGTGCGTGGCGCCGTTCGGCATGGAAGAAGGCAGCGAGATCGAATTGCCGAATCAGGAATTCGGCCTGGTGGTCGGCGAGCCGGTGCAGTTCCGCTTCTTCGGTTCGTCGGTACGACGCCAGGACCAGATCGGCGACCTGCTGGACTTCTGGGGCCCCGATGAGCTGATCGAGATGAACGAGATCCAGGCGACGCTGTCGCCGGAAGGCCGCCTGGCCGGCGACGTCGCGCAGGTTCGCCTGCATGCGATGGCGACCGAATCGGGCACGCTGGAACTGCTGGCGGTGGCCAACGACGGCCAGCGCTGGAAGGTGGAGTTCGACGTGCGCACCGGCGCAGCGTAAGCATCGCTGCCTGAGCATGAGTCAATACGTCGTCAGCATCGACCTGGGCACCACCAATACGGTGCTCGCTTACGCGGAGCCGGGCAGCGCGCAGATACAGCTGTTCGAGATCGATCAGCTGGTGGCGCCCGGCGAGGTTGCTGCGGGCGCGCTGTTGCCGTCCCTGCGCTATCACCCGGCGCAGGGCGAGCTGGCGGACGGCGATCTGCAACTACCTTGGCCTGCTGCGGATGTGGCGGGCCTGTCGCAGGTGGTCGTCGGCAGCCTGGCGCGCAAGCTGGGAGCGCAGGTGCCGGGGCGCCTGGTTTCCAGCGCAAAGAGCTGGTTGTCGCATCCACATGTGGACCGCACAGCGCCGATACTGCCGTGGGGCGCGGAGGCCGATGTGGCCAAGGTGTCGCCGGTGGCGGCCAGCGCTTCCTATCTGGCGCATGTGCGCGCCGCGTGGAACGCGCGCTTCCCTAAGCATCCGTTGGAACGCCAGCAGCTGGTGCTGACGATACCCGCGTCATTTGACGAAGGCGCGCGCGCGCTGACGCTGGAGGCTGCGCGCATGGCCGGCCTGGCCAGCCTGCGCTTGCTGGAGGAACCGCAGGCGGCGTTCTACGACTGGCTGTACCGTCAACGCTCAACGCTGGCTGCCGATCTGACGGATACGCGCCTGGTGCTGATCTGCGATGTCGGCGGCGGCACTACCGATTTCAGTTTAATCAAAGTCGACATGGCCGATGGCCAGCCGCAGATCAGCCGCATCGGCGTGGGCAACCACCTGATCCTCGGTGGCGACAATATGGACCTGACGTTGGCGCATCTGGTCGAGGCGCGCATGGCTTCTGCGGCTGATGGCGCGACGCCGGCGCGCTTGTCCGCCAGCCGTTTGTCGCAACTGGCGGAGCGCTGCCGGGCCGCCAAGGAACTGCTGCTGGCGGCCGACGCGCCGGAACGCACCACCGTTACGCTGCTCGGCTCCGGCTCGCGCCTGATCGGCGGCTCACGCTCCGCCGACCTGACGCGCGATGAAGTCGCGGAACTGGTGGTGGACGGCTTCTTCCCCTTGAATGAAACGCAGGAGGCCGCACGACGCGGCCGTGGCGCGATCGTGGAGTTCGGCCTGCCCTACGCCAGCGATGCGGCGATCACGCGCCACCTTGCCAGCTTCCTGCGCCAGCACGCGGCAGCCGCACGCGAGGCGCTGGGCATGACGGCCGATGACAGCACCACCATCCCCATTCCCGACACGCTGCTGCTCAACGGCGGCGTGTTCCGCGCAGACGCGCTGGCGAGCCGGCTGGAAGCCACGCTGGCCAACTGGCGCGGACAAGCCTTGCATGTTCTGCACAACGATAATCCCGACGTCGCGGTGGCGCGTGGCGGCGTCGCCTACGCGCTCGGCCAAGCAGGTCAAGCACCGGTGATCGGCGGCGGCTCTCCGCGCAGCTACTTCCTGCTGCTCGACGACGAAGCACGCCCGGACAAACCGCGCCGCGCCATCTGCATCCTGCCACGCGGCAGCGTGGAGAACCGAGAGATCCTGCTGGCCGACCGCACCTTCGCGCTGCGCGTCGGGCGACCGGTGCGCTTCCACCTGGCCTCCTCGATCGCCGAAGCGGCAACGCCACAAGCCGGTGAGCTGGTCGAGCTGCATCCGGACGAATACATCCAGCTGCCGCCTATCGCCACCGTCCTGCGCGACAGCAGCGCCACCGATGCGCGCAAAGAGATCCCTGTACAACTGGCCGCCACGCTGAGCGAAGTCGGCACGCTGGATGTGCACTGCGTCGCCATCGAAGGCGCGCAGCGCTGGCTGCTGGAGTTCCAGCTGCGCGGCGATGCCGCCTCCATCGACGGCGACGCCGACACCGCAGCTCCACAGGAAGCACCGATGCCCGCAGGCTTCGACGCCGCCATCGAAAAGATAGACCGCATCTTCGGCAGCCGCGCGCAGCAGGTCGACGTGAAGGAAGTGAAGCAGTTGCGCACGCAGCTCGAACACCTGCTGGGCAGCCGCGAGAGCTGGGCCACGCCGCTGCTGCGCCGCCTGTTCGACGCGTTGATGCAGCGCGCCAAAGGCCGCCGTCGTTCGTCCGAGCATGAACGCGCGTGGCTGAACCTGAGCGGCTACTGCCTGCGCCCCGGCTTCGGCTACACGCTGGACGAGTGGCGCATCGAGCAGCTGTGGGCGCTGTTCGACGCGGGCGCGCAACACCACAAGGACAGCCAGGTCTGCGCCGAATGGTGGACGCTGTGGCGCCGCGTGGCCGGCGGCCTGAGTGTGGATGCGCAGCTGCGCGTGCTGGACGATTTCGCCTTCAACGTGCAGGCCGACGACCAGGAACGCGGACGCCGTCCGCACACGCTGGTCAACGGCAGCGAGGAAGACATGCTGCGCCTGGGCGCATCACTGGAGCGCATCCCCGGCAACTACAAAGCCGAAATCGGCGCGTGGATGCTGGGCCAATTGCAGGCCGCGACCAAGGCAGCAGCGAAAGCCGCCGTCAATAAAACACGCAGCGGTGCCGACGCCGCCGGCAAGGCCGAAGCGGCACAGGCGCGTTTCCTGTGGGGTCTGAGCCGGGTCGGTGCGCGCCAGCCTTTCCACGGAAGCGCGCATGACGTGGTGGAGACGGCCGTCGTCGAGCAATGGCAGGAGGTTATCCTGTCGCTGGATTGGAAGAAGGTGGAACCGGCCGGTTTCGCCGCCGCCCATCTGGCGCGCATGACGGGGGACCGCTCGCGCGACATCGGCGAAGCGCTGCGGGCCAATATCCTGCGCCGCCTTGCCGCCGTTGGCGCTCCCGCCAACTGGAGCGCGATGGTCCGCGAGGTAGTGCAGCTCGATCAGGCCGACGAGAAACGCATGCTGGGCGAAGCCCTGCCGCCGGGTCTAAAACTGATCGCCTGACGGCGGGCGGGCCACGTAGCCCGCCTGCTGCGCGACGAAGCCGTCGAAGGCGTCGATCAGCGGATTGAATTTATTTATATCGTTTTCCAGCTGGGCCAGCGCATAGACGGTGGCCTCCAGCGTGGACAACTGGTCCGGCAGGTGCGCCTTGCGGATCAGGTAGTGCGATGGCGGCGTATCGCGCAAGGGCAGGCGCGGCAGGCTTTGCAGCGCCGGATTCAGATACAACATCTTGCGGCTTTTGCGCCAGGTTCCATCCAACACCACCAGCCGCAGAAGCTGCGGCTGGTGCAACCATGCCGCATCGAAGGGCTGCGCTGCGGCCAGACCCAGCGACTTGTCTTCCACCGTATCGGGATACAACAGCACGTTGCGCCGCTCCGGCGACAGCAGCTCCTGCAGACGCTCCGGCGCGAACGCTTCCCCTACTTCCAATCGGCTGCTGGACAGACTCAGATACAGCAAGCGCGCGCTGCCCTTGGCGTTGTTGACTTCCATCGGGTGTTGAAGGATCAGCACTTCCACCTGGTTCGGCAGCGTCGCGACCCAATGGCAGATACAGGTCTGCTGCGGACGCAGGCACGCGGCGCAATGCGCACGCGTGGAACGTGGAGTGAGTGAAGCGGCGGTCGTCATAGACCGCCATTGTACCGAAGCTTAGAACTCTTCCCAGCCGTCCGCTTCGCTGGACGCGACCACCGCGCGCTTGGGCGCGGCCGCCAATGCTTTCCTGGCCGGTGCCGCCACCGTCGGCGCGGGACGCGTCTTCGGTGCTGCGGCGCGTGGCCGCGCAGGCGGCAAGGCCGGCGTCTTCGTCGCCATCTGCACCGCATCCAGCTTGAACACGCTGACCACGTCGGCCAGCTTGGCCGACTGCTCCTGCATCGATTCGGCCGCCGCTGCGGCCTGCTCCACCAGCGCCGCGTTCTGCTGCGTCACCTGGTCCATCTGGGTGATCGCATCGTTCACCTGGGCGATGCCGATGCTCTGTTCTTCGCTGGCGTTGCTGATCTGGTTCATGATCTGCGTCACGCGGCCGATGCTGTCGACGATCTCGCTCATGGTCTGACCGGCCTTGTCGACCAGGTCCGAGCCCAGCGCCACCTTCTGTACCGAATCGTCGATCAAGCCTTTGATGTCCTTGGCGGCGGCGGCCGAGCGCTGCGCCAGGTTGCGTACTTCGGATGCGACCACCGCAAAGCCCCGTCCCTGTTCCCCTGCGCGTGCGGCTTCCACCGCCGCATTCAGTGCCAGGATGTTGGTCTGGAAGGCGATGCCGTCGATGACCGAGATGATGTCGACGATCTTGCGCGACGAGTCGTTGATCGAACCCATGGTGTGGACTACCTCGCCCACCACTGCGCCGCCACGGCTGGCGATCTCCGAGGCATTGACGGCCAGCTTGTTGGCCTCGCGCGCATTCTCGGCGTTGAAGCGCACGGTGGACGTCAGCTGCTCCATCGAGGACGCGGTCTCCTGCAGCGAACTGGCTTGCTCCTCGGTGCGCGAGGACAGGTCGTGGTTGCCGGCGGCGATTTCGGTCGATGCGTGGGCCATCAGATCCGTCCCGCTGCGCACCTGGCCGACGATGTTGACCAGGTTCGTGTTCATGTTCTTCAGTGCGGTCATCAGCTGACCGGTTTCATCGTTGCTGCCGACCGGGATGTCGCTGGTCAGGTCGCCCGACGATACCGTCTCCGCCACCTTCACCGCCTCGTTGATCGGCTGCGTGATGGTGCGCGTGATCCACCATGCGGCGGTAATACCCAGGATAATCGCCGCCACGCCCAGCAGCATGAGCAGCGTGCGGCCGCTGGTGTACTGGTGCTGGATATCGACCGCCGCCTGATCGAGCAAGGCGCCCTGGCGGTCGGCGAATTTTTTCAGCGCGTCGAGGTAGAGGGTGCGGCTCTGGGCCATGTCGGTCTCATAGAGCTTCTTGCCCTTTTCCAGATCGCCGGCGTTCTTGGCGGCGAAGACGGACTTGCGGATCTCGGTGTAGGCCTTGCGGGTCTCCAGCACCTTCTGGAACAGGGGCTTGAGTTCCTCGTCCTCGATGTCGGCGCCGATCTGGTCCTGGATCTTGGTTGCGCGGCCGGAGGATTCGGCCATCATGCCTTCGAGCGTCTTCTGGTCGGCGGGATCGGCCACCATCCATGCGCCGGTGGTGCGGGCGGCGTTCACTTCGATGATCTTGCCCCACTCCGCGATCAGCCGCTCGTCGCGGATCTTCACGTTGATCATGTGATCGGTCATCGAGCTGGCACTGCTCAACCGCAGGATGCCGATAATCGTCATCGCGGTCAGCAGCAACAGGATGAGCGAGAAACCGAAGCCGAGGCGTGTGCCAATTTTCAGGTTGTTCATAGCTGTCCTCAAAGCAGATGTGAAGAAACTCTCTAATCCATCCTAGCACCATTTGAGGCGAAACTGTAGCTCTAAAGGAAATATTTTTTTTAGGCAATACACCTGCTATTCGCTCCTGGTTTGGGCTCCCAGCAGCTCCTCCACGCCGGCAATGGCGGCGGGATCCTTGATGACGGCGCGCAGCCAGATATGCAGCGGCATGTCGCCCCAGCTGGCGGCGCGGTCGGCCAGGTAGGCCACGGGGCTATGCGGCTCCGTGCGGCGGAAGAAATCGGCGACGGCGCGCAACTGCGCCAACGCCTGATGGCGGTCCTGAAGCGGCCCAGCTGCCCTGGCGGGCGCCGCGCCGTTTGTGGTGTCCTGCACTGCCGCCAGCGCTGCCGTGCTGCCCACCGGCGCGATGCTGCGGATGATAGCCAGCACGGCGTCCCTGGCGACGCTGAAGCCCGGGCCGTCCGCGCCCAGCCGCTGATCGACGATGCGTTCCAGGTCGGCCAGCATGGCGAGGCAGTATTCGGCGTCCGGCAGCAGCACCGATCCTTCCGTCAACGGCATCTCCTTCAACAGCGCTGGCGTGCGGGCCAGAAGCCAGAACAGGTTGCCGACGCGCTGATCGTAGTCGCCGTCGTCGGCTTCCGGGTACATGCCGTGCCAATAGCGTTCGCACAATCCGGCCAGTACCGCGTAGCCGTCACCCAGGCCGCGCAGGCCGCGCGTCTTGGCGTGGGCTTCTGCCAGCCAGACCGCCAGCCGCATGTCCTTGCTGCGACGGGCGAGCATGTCAGCGCAGCGCGCGCCGACGAACTCCCAGTCGGCTTCCTTCAAGGCCGACACCCATTCGCCCTGGTCGAGCGTGGGATCGTCGTGCAGGCGCGCTTGCGCAATCTGGTCCACCTCCGCGCTGAAGGCGACATCCTCTCCACAGGGATACATAGAGCTGATCGGCTCCAGCAGTTGGGCGACGTTGAACATGGAGGCCTCCGCACTATTTGATGGTGTATTTGAACTGGCCCTGTTTGCTGGCGCCAACCTTGATCCGGGTGATGGCCACGCCTTCCGACATCCGCTGCAGCACCGCCTCGGCGATCTCCGGCAGCAGGCTGCCGTTGAGGATGTGGTCGACGTTGCGGGCGCCGGAATCGACTTCGGTGCAGCGCGCCAGCACCGCGTCAACCAGGGACTGGTCGTAGCCGAATTCCGCGTGGTGGTGATCGCGAATGCGCAGGCCGATGCGGTCCAGCTTCAGCGCGACGATCCGCGCCAGCACCGCATCCGGAATCGGATAGTACGGCACCACTTTCAGGCGGCCGAGGAAGGCCGGTTTGAAATGTTTGAACAGGTGTGGGCGCAGCAGCGCCTCCAGATCGTCCCCGGCCGGCAGCGTCTCCTTGTTCAGGCATGCCTGCATGATGGCGGCCGAGCCGGCGTTGGAGGTGGCGATGATGATGGTGTTGCGGAAGTCGATCTCGCGGCCTTCGGCGTCGTCCATCACGCCCTTGTCGAAGACCTGGAAAAACAGTTCGGTCACGTCGGGGTGGGCTTTCTCGATTTCGTCCAGCAGCACCACGCTGTAGGGGTTGCGGCGCACCGCTTCGGTCAGCACGCCGCCCTGCCCGTAACCCACGTAGCCCGGCGGCGAACCTTTCAGGCCGGAGACGCTATGGGATTCCTGATACTCGCTCATGTTAATGGTGATGAGTTTTCGTTCGCCGCCGTACAGCAGGTCAGCCAGGGCCAGCGCGGTTTCGGTCTTGCCGACGCCGGAAGGGCCGACGAACAGAAACACGCCCTTAGGCTTATTGGGATCATCCAGGTTGGCGCGCGCGGTACGCACGCGCTGGGCGACGGCGGCGATGGCGTGGTCCTGGCCGAGGATGCGCGCCTGCAGCGTCTCCTGCAGTTTGAGCACGGTGCGGATCTCGTCCTTGACCATCTTCCCCAGTGGGATGCCGGTCCAGCCGGAGACGATGGCGGCGACGGTGGCGGCATCCACGTCCACCGGCACCAACGGTGCTTCGCCTTGCAGTGCCGCCAGTTCCTCGCGCAGCGCGCGGATCTCCGCGGCGTCTTCCGCCGAGGCACGCAGCCGCGCGATTGCGGCGACGATGGATTGCTCGCGTTGCCAGCGCTCGTTGTGCTGCGCGTGCTCCGCTTGCAGCAGGTCACGCGCCTCCCGCAGTTGCGCCAGCCGTCTTGTGTGGGTGCGTCCGTCATCCTCGCGCTTCAGGGCGGCGATTTCAACGCATAAGCGCTCCATGGCCTTGGTCGCATTCTCCAGCAGTGCCGGGGTTCCGCTCTGCGCCAGCGCGACGCGGGCGCAGGCTGTATCGAGCACGCTGACCGCCTTGTCCGGCAATTGTCGGCCGCTAATGTAGCGATGCGACAGCCGCACAGCCTCGGTGACGGCTTCATCGCGGATGTGGATGCCGAAGTGGCGTTCCATCAGCGGCGTCATGGCGCGCAGCATCGCGCTGGCGATCTCCTCGCTCGGTTCCTCGACCTTGACGACCTGGAAGCGCCGCGCCAGCGCCGCGTCCTTCTCGAAGTACTTCTTGTACTCGCCCCAGGTGGTGGCGGCGATGGTGCGCAGTTCTCCGCGCGCCAGCGCAGGCTTGAGCAGGTTGGCGGCGTCGTTCTGGCCGGCCTGGCCGCCCGCGCCTATCATCGTATGAGCTTCGTCGATGAACAGGATGATGGCGTGCGGGCTTTGCTTGACTTCGTCGATCACGTTTTTCAGCCGGTTTTCGAACTCGCCCTTGACGCTGGCGCCAGCCTGCAGAAGGCCCATGTCCAGCGTGCGGATCTCGACGCCTTTCAGCACGTTCGGCACATCGCCCTGCGCGATGCGCAGGGCCAGGCCCTCCACCACGGCGGTCTTGCCGACGCCGGCCTCGCCGGTCAGGATGGGATTGTTCTGGCGGCGACGCATCAGGATGTCGATGGCCTGGCGTATTTCCGCCTCGCGGCCGATGACGGGATCGAGCTTGCCGTCGCGCGCGAGATGCGTCAGGCTGGTGGTGTACTGGTCCAGCGCCGACGTGCGCGGGCTGCTTTGCGGCGCCATGTCGGCAAGCGGGGTGGCGGAGCCTGCGTCGGTTGCGGGCGTTTCTTCCTGCGAGCCATGGGTGTATTTCTCCAGCTTATGCTTGACCTCATCGATGGGGATCTGTCCGAACAGCGGCGAGGCGCGCTGCGCCAATTGCGCCAGGTCCGGCGTCGTTAACAGCGCTACAAGCAGGTGCGCGCTGCGGATGCGGTCCGGCTGCGGCGTCGCCAGCGAAGCAATCAGCCACGCGTGCTCCAGCAACAGCGGAAGGTGGCGCGAGAAGACCGGCGTGCGGGTGCTGCCGGTCTTGAACTGGCCGACCTCGTGGTGCAGATCGGCTTCCAGCATCTCAGGGCTGACACCGCACTGCAAGGCGATCAGCACCACGTCGCAGCGTTCCTGCTCCAACAGGGCGAGGAACAGATGCTCCACTTCCACTTCGTACTGCCCCAGCGCCACGCAGATGCTGGCGGCGCGGGTGGCGGCCAGTCGGGTGGTGTCATTCAGTTTGCCGATCAGGGTTTTCAGATTGAGGTTCATGCTCACGCTCCGCGGGTGCTGCGGTTGATCGAATAGTGCAGCGACGAGGGCTGCAGGACGGCGTCGAAATTGACCGCCTCGCGCTTCGGCAGCCCGGCCAGCGTGGCGCTGATGGCAAAGCTGACCCGGTTGATCGATCCGGTCTCGCGCTCCAGGCGGGCCTGCACATTGCGCAGACGTGGTTCGTGGCGTTCGATTGCAACCTTCAGGCAGGCGCAGATGCGGGCCCGGTCCTCGCTGCTGCTCAAGCACATGCCGGCGAAGTCGATCAATCCGTAGTTGACGATGGAGCTGGCGCACTCTGGAAAGGCTTGCAGCATTTCCTCTGATAGCGCGCAGCGGGTGTTGAGCAAGTCCTCAAGATCGCGTGCCACGGCGTCTTTCAACTGCTCTGTTGACAATCCATGCGCAGCGCGGGCATGGTCACTCTGAGGGTCCAGCAAACGGTCGAACAGGCCGCGCGTAAAGCCATTCATCGCATGCTCTCAAAAAGAAGGCCAGGCCAGGCCGGCCTGGCCAGAAACGCACCGCGACGAATCGCCGCACACTTCGCAACGGGCGCAAGGGAACAAGGTTCAGACGATGCGGTTGCTGGCCAGATCCCAGCCGCCCGAAGTATTGCCGCCGGCGCCACCGCTGATTTTCTGTTGGGTGTACTTCCACTTGATCTTCGAGAATTTCAGTGCGACGTCCTCGCTGAGGATGTCGCCTTCCTCAACGGCCGGTGACACGGCGCCGATCAGGACATTTTCGATTTCGATCTCGAAGTACTTCACGCGCTCGCCCTGCGCATCGGCGCGCATGAACTCGAACTTTGCCTTGGGGATGGTGCGGCCCGCCGAGCAGGTTTGCAGCAGGATCGGCGTGGACAGGTCGGCCAGCTTGGAGAGCACGATGTCGCGATGCTCGCAGCGTTCCGCCGTGTGGCCGCCGCCGGTGGAAGCGGTGGCCGATTTGGGCTGCTCAACGCCGAAGCTGACCGATTTGCACTCGATCCAGTCCTTGTGGCGATCGTCGTTGGACTCGCCCTTGATACCATCAATGTACAGATAAACGTCGATTGCCATTGCATGCTCCTGTCTCAGGTTATAGTGAACATCAGTAGTTGGTCGACTGCGGCAGCTCCGCGACCAGTCGGAGGGAAACGGACAGTTCGTCCAGCTGGAAGTGCGGCCGCAGGAAGGACACGGCGCGGTACACGCCCGGCCGCCCCGCCACCTCATGTACCTGCACCGAAGCCTCGCGCAGCGGGAACTGCGCCTTCTGCTCCTGGCTGGCGTTGTCGTCCAGCAGAACGTATTTCATCAGCCAGCGGTTGAGGAAGTCCTCAACGTTGGAAGCCGCCGCAAAGCTGCCGATCTTGTCGCGCATCATGGCCTTCATGTAGTGAGCGACACGCGACACGGCGAAGATGTACTGCAGCTGCGACGACAGCACAGCGTTGGCGTTGGCCGCGTCCGAACTGTACTTCTTGGCCTTCTGCGCCGACTGCGCACCAAAGAAGGCAGCGTAGGCGGTGTTCTTGCAGTGGACCAGCGAGATGAAACCGAGATCGCTCAATTCCTTCTCGCGGCGGTCGGTGATGGCGACTTCGGTCGGGCACTTGAGCGCAACCTCGCCTTCATCGGTCTTGAAAGTGTGCGTGGGCAGATCGTCCACCAGGCCACCGCCTTCGACGCCGCGAATTGCCGCGCACCAGCCGAAATCGTCGAAGGCCTTAGTCAGCTTGGCGCCAAAGGCGTAGGCGGCGTTACACCACAGGTACTTCTGATGATCGGTGCCATCCACTTCCTCGACGAAGTTGAAGCCTTCGACCGTGGTGCCATCGACCGGGTTGAAAGGCAGGCGCCCCAGGAAGCGCGGCAGCGCCAGGCCGACATAGCGCGAGTCCTCCGATTCGCGGAAGGCCTTCCACTTGGCGTATTCCACCGTATCAAAGACTTTGGACAGGTCACGCGGCTTGCTCAAATCTCCGTAGCTTTCCAGGCCAAACAGCTCCGGTGCGGCCGAGGCGATGAAAGGCGCATGCGAAGCGGCGGCGACGTGCGACATCTGCTCGATGAAGTACATGTCTTCCGGCTGGCGCGAGATTTCAAAGTCGCCCAGCAGCGCCGCGTAGGGTGCGCCACCGAAGGTGCCGAATTCTTCTTCGTAGACTTTCTTGAACATCGAGCTCTGATCGAATTCCAGCGCAGACTGGAAGTCCTTCACCAGCTCCCGCTTGGTGGCGTTCAGCATACGGATCTTCAGGCCTTGGCCGGTGGCCGAGTTCCGCACCAGATAATGGAGGCCGGTCCAGCTTTGCTCCAGCTTCTGGAAGGCTGGCGCATGCATGATGGCGCTCAGCTGGCTGGAAATCAGCCGGTCCAGTTCCGCCACCCGCGCATCCAGCGTGGCTGACAGGTTATTCGACATCACCACCGTCCCTTCCAGCACTTGGCTGACCAACTCGGAGATGATGTCCTTGGCGCGCTCGTGCTCCACGCTGGACTTGGCGACCTTGCTTTGCTCGACGATCTGGTCGAGCAAGTTAAGACCTTCCACCGGCGCTGCGGCTTCCTGCATCAAGTTTGCTTGTGCGGACATCTCAGCCTCCCTTGGCGGACTTCAAACTGGCCAGCTTGTCGGTGTTACTCAGTACATCGCTCAGGATGTCTTCCAGCTTGTCGTTCCCCGCCAGCTTGTTGCGCAGGTCGGCGAGCTTGCTGCGCGCTTCCAGCAGCTTGCTGAGCGGTTCGACCTGCTGAACGATAGCCTCGGGACGAAAATCCGACATCGCCTTGAAACGCAGCTCCACGTTGAAACTGGTGTCGTCGCCGCTGAGCTGATTGGGCACCTGGAACCGCGCCACCGGTTCCACGCCGCCCAGCACTTCGTCGAAGTTGCCGCTGTCGATGTTGACGAACTTGCGGTCTTTGAGGCGCTTCTTTTCCACGTCCGAATTGCCGCCAAAATCGCCGACCACGCCGACGACAAACGGCAACTCCTTGTTCTCCATCGCGTCGCCGATCTCCACGTCATACGTCATCTGCACGCGAGGCGGACGTACTTTGGTCAGGCGCTTTTGAACACTGTCTCCGTTAGCCATACACACTCCATCAAAAGGAAAAATGCGGATAGCGGATTTACTTCAATCCGCCAAAGGGATCGCTGCCATTGGATTGCATTCCGGTCTTGGGCTGAGACGCCGGAGGAACGACCACGGTCTTCTTGGCTGCGGCGGCAGGGGCTGGCTTACGCGCGGCATTCGATGTGGGCACAAGAACATCTTCACCCAGGCTGTTACGCAGCAGCTTCGCCAAGTCCTGCGCCTCCGAACGCAGCGATCCGCTCAGATTGTTCTGCTGGCTCAGGTCCGACAGCGCCTTGGTCGACAACCGCAAGCCGCTGACTGCGACGATGCTGTTACCGAGTTTGTCGTTGGGGTCGCGCAGCAGCGCCTCCTGCGCATTGATGATCGCCTCGCCGTAGCTGGCGCGGTCGAACTTGATCTGCGCCATGTGCAGCCAGGGGGTCTTGTCGGCCGGGTAGCTGGTCGCCGCATTCTTCAGGATACTTTGTGCCTTGTCGGCGTGACCGGATGCCAGCGCGGTATCGGCTTCCGCCAGTGCGCTCTCCAATGTCGATGCATGAAGCTTGTCGGCGCGGACCGAGTCGCCATCTGTTGCGCAACCTGACAGCAGCATCAAACTCGCCATGCAGGGCAACCATGTTCTTGGCGTGATCATCACTTTCTCCTTTTGCATATGCGGACAAGAAGGGACCCATTATTCATGAATGCCCAAGCCCGCCATTGCGCTTACTCAATCGCCGTGGCGTTTCCGATTTGCTTGCGCCGCCTCAAATTTCTGCTGCATGGCTTTCGCTCTAATGGCTGAATCGCTTGGAGAAAACTATGAACGCGCAGAAGACTATCGTGATCGCGGGACTGCTGGCGTTACAAGGCTGCGCGGCAGGTTCTATCGCGGGTGCGGCGATGGAGATCGTCGGCATCCGGAAACCGCCCGAGCTGCCCGACGCACAGAAGCCGCCGCGCAGTGTGGCCATCCGTCTGCATGCAAGCCAGAATCTCAATGCCGGCAAGGGCTCCCAGCCTTTGGCGCTTGCGGCGCGCATCTACAAACTTCGGCAGACGGCGACGTTCCAGCAGATGACCTTCGACGGTTTCCTCAGCGCGCACGGGGAGCGCGAACTGCTTGGCAACGATCTGCTGGAGGTGAAGGAAGTGATGCTGATCCCCGGCCAGCGCTACGAAGTCGTAGAGAAGGTCGGGCGCGAAGCCTACTTTATCGGCGTGGTGGCGCTCTTCCGCTCCCCCGCGGAACAACGCTGGCGGCTGGCGTTCGCCGCCGGCGATGCAGAGAAGTCCGGCATCACCATCGGCCTGCATGCCTGCGCGATGAGCGTAGGCGCTGGTTCACCGGCTTACGGGGATACCGGCAAACCGCTGGCCACCGTTCATTGTCAATAAAATTGGAGACAGCATGAGTATTCCGTCCAAGGTCCTTTGGGGTGAGGGTTTGTTCCTGCGACCACAGCACTTCCAGCAGCAGGATCACTATCATGAGGCGCGGCTGCAGCAGACCGCGCATGCGCTGCATCCCTATCTATGGGGAGTGCGCAAGATCGAATGGGACCTGGATGCGCTGAAGACCGATCGCCTGCGCCTGCATTCGCTATCGGTGATGTTCCACGACGGGGAGATCGTCGACGCGCCTGCCAGCGATCCGCTGCCCACCGCCGTCGACCTCTCCACACTGCCCCCAACCTTGCAGGAACTGACCTTCTACGCGGCGCTGCCCACGCTGTCGCCAGCCGGAGGCAATGCTGCGACGGCGGATCAACAGAACGGCGCACGCTACCAACAGGCCACGCGCGAGACGGCGGACCTTTACACGCAGGCGGTCGGTACGGAGGTGAGCTATCTGAAAAAATCAGCACGGCTGGTATCGGACCAGGAACCACTGGGCGCCTTCGATTGCATACCGGTGATACGACTGCGGCGCGTGGTGACGGGCGGCTTCGAGCCGGACCCGCAGTTCATCGCCCCGAGCCTGTCGATCGCCGGCGCGCCGGGGTTGAAGGCGCTACTGGACCGGCTGATGGACGCCTTGCAGGCCAAGGTGCAGTCGCTGCAAGGACATATGCGCGAACCTAGCCGCAACGTGATCGAGTTCCGTTCCGGCGACGTATCGTCCTTCTGGCTGCTGCACACGGTCAGCACTTCCGCAGCCGCGCTGATGCACTACGTTCGCAATCCCGCGCTGCATCCAGAGCGGCTGTTCGAAGCACTGCTTTCGCTGGCTGGCGCGATGATGACCTACTCGAAGCAGTACTCATTGATACACCTGCCCTGCTACCAGCATGATGACCCGGCCCAATGCTTCTCCAGCCTGGATCTCATCATCCGCGACCTGCTCGACACCGTCATCTCGACCAAGTACTTTTCGATCGCCCTGTCGGAAGAGAAGCCCAGCTACCACCTGGGCAAACTCGATTCTGGCAAGATCGACCAGCGCACTACATTGTATCTGGCGGTCAGCGCATCGCTGTCCGCGCTGGAGCTGGTGGAAATCGTCCCGCTGCGCGTCAAGGTCGGCGCGCCGGACGACGTTGAAAAATGCGTGCTCTCCGCCATGCCCGGCGTGAAGATCACCCATGCACCGCAAGTGCCGGCTGCGATTCCCGTGCAACCGGATACCTACTACTTCGCTTTGGAGGGCAAAGGCATGTTGTATGAGCAGATGTTGAAAGCACAGTCGATTTCGATCTACGTCCCGGCAGGCATACGCGACCTGCGCCTTGGCCTAATAGCGGTGACAGCATGACGCCGCCCGTCGAACGCCGCGCCATCCCCACGCTGATGGGCGGTCAGCGCCGCCAGCAGCAGCCCGGCTACGGCCATGTACAGACGCTGGTGGATCTGCTGCAGGATGGCTTCTACCTGCTGTTCATGCTGAAGAACGGCAGCGTGCCGCCGGGCGAAGCATCCCTGCTCGATACAGTCACCGCCTACCTCGCAGAGTTCGATAGCGAGGCCCGCAAGCTGCGCGCACAGGGCGAGGACATCGACGCCGCCAAGTACGCCTTCTGCGCGGCGCTGGACGAGATCATCCTGTCTTCATCCTGCCCGATGCGCTTCGCCTGGGAACGCCGCCCGCTGCAACTGGTGATCTTCGGCGACCAGCTGGCCGGCGAGCACTTCTTCGATCGTCTCGAAGCGCTACGCAGCACCGGCGGCGCGCGCCTGGCGGCGCTACAGGTGTTCCATATGTGCCTGCTGATCGGCTTCCGTGGCAAGTACGCGCTGGACGCCGGCGACAAGCTGGCCTACATGACCGCCCGCGTGGGCGACGAGATCGCCCACATCCAGGGCAAGAGCAAGGGTTTCGCGCCGCAGGCCGAACGGCCCGACCAGATCGTCCACAAGCTACGCAGCAATACCCCGCTGTGGGCCATGTCCGCCGTGTTTGCGCTGATCGGCTTGGGCGCCTACCTTGGGCTGTCGTCGTCGCTGTCGCATTCGACGCAAAACACGCTGGCCGGCTACAGCGACCTGGTGAAACTGGCCCCGCGTCCGGCTTACGTGACGATCACCCTGCCCTGAGCCTGATTGCGCAACGCGGAACTCGATGCGACGGTTACGCGCACGACCTTCCGCGTTGTTGTTTTCAGCGACCGGCCGATCCGGCCCCTGTCCCGACACCATCACCATCTCCACCGGAATGCCTTTTCCGGCGAGGTAGGTGCGTACGGCTTCGGCGCGCGCCAGGCTCAGGGCGAGATTGCTCTCTCTCAGGCCTACGTTGTCCGTGTGGCCAATCACCTCGACCTTCTTGCCTTTGACCTTCTGCAGCGCGGCCGCCATTTCATCCAGGATGCCTTGGCCGGAGGCCGTCAATGTCGCCTTGCCGCTTTCGAACTCGATAATGCGCCTGGCCAGCGTTTCATCCAGAAGATTCTGCTCGGCTGCGCTGACGCGCAAGCCGTTGTTGACGGTGTAGCTGGGATTGAGGCTGGTGGCGATATCGCTGGCGATCTGTTGACGCTGCGCCTCGTTGGCCACCTCGCCGCGCAAGGCGACGTTGGTACCGTCGATCTTCAGCTCCCCTTTGCTGATCAGCTTCAGATTCGGTTGTATCAGCTTTTGCACGTAACCGTTCCAGTTGGGCGGCAGCGAGACCGGCGAAATCGCGACCTGGTCGACGACGCGGTCGGCGCCATACAACTCTCGCAGGCGCTGAAGCAAGGCCGCCTTGCTTGCCTCGTCGGGTACCGCACCGCTGACCAGGATCTGTCCCGGCTTGGGTGTGGCGGGTTGCGGCGCCTGCGCGCCGCAATGGAGTGATATAGACAGCAAAGCCGGCATCACCGCCGGCCAGATGGTCCGCTGGCGCATCGCAGGGCTCCTTGTCAAACAAAGGTTTCGTGAAACAGCGCGTGGGCCGAGCGCAGCGACAACTGCCCCTGCTCCAGGTATGCCGACAGCTTCTGTACACCGGCGTCGCCGACGATGAGTTCATCGACCCATCCCGCGTACTCGAAGGCGATCTGCTGTTCGGCCGCGCAACGTGGATCGATCAGCGCTTGCAAGACTTCCGGCGCAGCGCCGCCGAAACCGACCACCAGTGACGGCTGCCCGTGCTGCTCGCAGAAGAACAGGCTCAGTTCAAAATCCGCCTGCTGCAGAAAGGGCGCGATCAAATCCAGCCAAAACGACGCCACCAGGTAGCGTAGATGCGCCGCCGGCGGCAGCGGCAGCACCAGGCTTTTTTCCAGTCGCGCAGCGCCGCTGCGACGCACCGGCTGCAACAACAGGCCAATCGCCAGTATCATCTGGCGCACAGAGGCGCGGCCCAGCATCGCCTCCAGGCCCGCGACGCTGTGGCGATCGAGGAAATCCATAAACATCTGTTCGTGGCCCGAATCGCCCGGATCGATATCGACGGTGGTGGCGGCCATCTTGTGCAGGCTCACCTCGGGTTCCGCAGCATCGATCACCTCGTTCGCCAACGGCGCCAGCACGTCCCACAACGGCGCCAGCACCAGCGGGCTGCGCGCCACGAAACTGCGCGGCTCGTCGATCTCGATGGCGCTCATGCTTAGGAAGGGATAGCGCCGCTGCGACAGGTCGCTGCTGGCCCGCAGATGGCCCGCGATGGCGCGCTTGCTGCGCGTGCCGACGAAGGCGAAGTCCAGCGGCTGCATGGCGTCATAATTGAGCTTCCAGCGCGGATCGGCGCTGAGCAGGTTCATCACCTCTGCGAGCCAGCCGTCCAGCAGATTGGCCAGCGCCAGATTGTCTGCTGCCTTGATAAAGTCGCCGCGCGTGGGCAGCTTGCCAAAGTAGCCGAGGCGGACGGTTTGCGGCGGCCGCTTCATCGTGCCGCTCCGACTATCGTTTCCGGCAGCTTCAAGCCGCGGAAGCCTTGGTCCTGCGGCGAAGCGCCGCTGCTTTCCGGGCTGCTGATGATCTTCAATCCCATCGTGACCGTGATCGCGCCGCTGGTCCAGCGCAACTCGAACATGCCGCCCTCGCGCTTCTGTTTGGCCGCCGCGTCGATCATGCGCTTCAGGCCAAACTGGCCGGGCTCATTGAACACGTCCACGCTGCGGCCATCGAAGGCCACCGCCGTGATGCGCGCACCAGGCGCGCCTTGCGGACTCGGATGAACCATGCTCGCCCACTGCGCCGGCGTGTTGCGGTAGCGGAGCTGCTGGCCGTCGATATCGACCGTGTATTCCAGCGTGCCGGGCGCCGGCATCGGCTGGATCTGGAAGATGGTCTGCGCGGCGGCGGACGACGATGCGACGCCGCCGGCGGCTATGGGCGCTATCCATACGGGGAAGCGCGCCACGATCTGCGGCGACAGCGTGATACCCATGTCCGCCCAGGTGCGCGGCGCCAGCACGTCGCCGCGCCGCAGCACCAGCGGCCCCATGGCGCCGGTGGCGAACTTGGCGATCAATCCGTCCGGCCCGAAGAACTGGGCGATCTCCGCGCTGCCTGCCTCGATGCGGGCGTTGGGCGAGAACGGATATTTGTTCGCCAGCGATTGCTGGAACGGTTCGTAGACCTGCGCCACCCAGGTCTTGTTGATCTCCGCCTCGGCCGGGCCGACCAGCACGGCGAATGTCTGCATCAGCGGCCGCACCAGGATGGGACGGATGGACTGCTTCTGCGCGTCGCTCATCCCGGTCAGCATTTGCTCATCGACGTAGCGCAGCGCATCGGCCAGCTCGGAGCCGCTGCCCTCCAGCGTTTGCTGCATGAACTGGCGCGCGCCGGGGCCGGGATCGCCCTGGTTCTTCAACTGGTTCAGGCGGCTGCGCAGTTTCGACAGCGTCTCCATGTAGGAGCGCATCAGCGATGCATCCTTGTCCTTGGCCGCCACCAGCTTGCCGACGCCGGCGAACTCGCGGCCGATGGGGCCCATCGGCTTGTCGGCCCTGGCCTGGTCCAGCTGAACGTTGACGTTGACCTGCGAAGGCCCGCGCCGCAGCACGCTGTTTTTGACCCAGTTGACGAAGCCCGTTTGCGCCTCCTTCAATTCGGCGCTCATGATGGCCGGATTGTCCCAGGAGGTTTGCTGGTGGATGGTGGTCAGCAGCTTGGAGATGGGCGAGGACTGCGGATCGCCCAGGCGGTTCATCGCCGTCACCGCAGCGTCGAAGCCATTCAGATTGGCGATGGTGACGCCCTGGACGAACTTCTGCCACTCGCGCGCGTAGTCGGCCTTGTACAAATCGGTCAGCCCTTTCTGGATTTGTTCGGGACTGCCTTCCAGCGTCAGATCGTCGCGGGCCGCCGTCTTCAAGACCCAGTCGGCACTTTGCAGTTCGTGCGTGGCGGCTTCGCGGAAGGCGTCCTGCACAAACTTCTCCCATGCCTCGCGGGTGTAGGCGCCGGGGATGGCGTAGCTGCCAGTCATCAGCACCTGATCCTGCTCGCCCACCATGCGCGCCACTGTCATCGCCGGGTAGCGCGTATTGGCGCGGGCGCGGATGTCGGCGTAGACGCGCTCCCGGGCCGGCATGCCGCGCACCACGCGGCGCAGGTTCTCGCGTGCCTGGTCCACCAGCGCCAGCTTCTGCTCGATGCGCGGCCAGGAGGGATCGGTTATCTGGGCGAGGTAGAACGTCATCAGCCGTTCGGCGCTGTGTATCATCTGCTCGCGCGGCATGGCGCCTCGGTTGTTCTCCAGCCAGCCGCGCCAGTAGCGGGTCAGCTGGTCGTTCAGGTGGCTGGGTTCTGCATGCGAGGTATCGGCCAGCATCAGGTAGCTCTTCAAGGCGTTGTAGGCATCTTCGACGTTGACGGCGGAGGCTTCCTGGAACTGGCGGCCCGGCGTGGCTGGTGCCGTGGCAGCCTGCGCACCCGGCGCCTGCAGTTGATCGGCATGCGCGTTCATCTCCGACAGCAGCGTCTCCAGGTTGGCGACGACAGGCTTGAGCATCACCTCGCGCACGCCGCTGAAATACTCCTCGCGCAGCTTACGCTCCAACAGTTCGCCCTGATACAGGCCCATACGCAGCGACCATGGCCGGTCGGTGCGATATCTGTCCAGCTGCTCGATACGATCCTGCAGGATCTCCAGCGCCTCAAGGCGCGATTGCAAATCCAGGCGCTTGGCCTGCAATTTGATTACCTTGTCGAGATCCGCCTGCACGTTGCTGACCAGCTGGCGATTGCCGAGATACGACCAGCTCCAGCCGCCCAGCGATACACCCAGTAAAACCGCCGCCGCGAAGAAGGCCGCATACGTCAGGCGCACCTTGTTCTTGCTGGCGTACTGCGAAACCAGGTCCTTGTCAGCGAAGATCACATCGCGGAACAGCTTAAGCAGGAAGAACCCCGACTGCCCGCTGCCCGCTACCGGCGGCGCGTCCGGCACCGTCAGGTCGAAGCGCTTCGCCAGCCGGCGCGATTGCTCGCTGACCGCCACTCCTTCCTGCAAGGCGCTGGTGAAGTAATAGCCGCGAAACACCGGCTTGAATTGAAACGGGTTTTCCTCGAACAGCGTGACCAGGAAGCTGCGCAGCGGCGCGCGTATCGTTGCGAACTCCAACGGGAAGGTGAACACGCCGGGCTCCATGCGCTCGCGCCGCTGCTGGCTCATATTGGCCACGCTCAGTTCCTTCAGGCCGGCGCACAGCTCATCGAAGCTGTGGTCGAAGAAGGCCATCATCTTCTGGCTGCTGGCCTTGCGCGTGTACGGCATCGTCGCGCCCCACACGCGTTCGCGCTCGCCGCGTTCGGCGCGGGCGAAGAACTCGCCGAAGCCCGCGATCAGATCTGCCTTCGTGAACACCACGTACACCGGCGCGAATACTTCCAGCCGTTCGATCAGATCCTGCACGCGCTTGCGCAGGCTGCGCGCCAGCTTGATGCCGACTTCGGGGTCGTCGCCGCGCAGCTCGGCGATGCTGACCGCAATCAGGATGCCGTTGATGGGCGCACGGCTGCGGTACTTTTTCAGCAGGTCGAGAAAGCCGTGCCATTCGGCGCGGTGTTCATCCAGCACCGCGTAGCGCCCCGCCGTGTCGAGCAGGATGCCGTCGGTGGTGAAGAACCAGTCGCAGTTGCGGGTGCCGCCCACGCCGTGCACGATCTTGCCGTCGGCGAAGGGGAACTGCAAACCCGAGTTGGTGATGGCCGTGCTCTTTCCCGCTGCGGGATTCCCAATGATCATGTACCACGGCAGTTCGTACAGCGCGCGCGTGCCGGACACAATGCCCATCTTCGAACCGCGAATGGTCTCGATCGCCTTGAGCATGCTGTCGCGGATGGCCTTGACTTCGGCGTCCGACTGGTCGCGCGCGTGCAGTTCCGCCTGCGCGCTGCTAGCGGCTTGCGCGCCGATGGCCGCGCCCAGTTCCTCGGACTCTCGCGTGGCACGTCGGCGCCGCCACAGCCAGACCAGACCGGCCAGCAACAGCATCAAGCCGGTCGCCGCCAGCGCCCAGATCAGGGCCAGTTCCAGCACTTGCGCGCCGAGATAAAAAAACGCCGCCATCGCAGTCAGGCCGATGATGGTCAGGTGGCGGGTATCGGTAAGGAAGTACCAGATTCTTCGCATCATGGGACGAGGCCGGCGTGGTCGATAGCGCCTGAGCAGCAAGCGGACCAAACCATGGTGCCATCAACAATGCGGCAATTTCTTGACGCAAAACAACGATGCCCGCGCGCCGTCTTATTTCCGCACCGTGCCCGCCACGCGCAGCTCGGTGTGGCCGAAGTCCATCATGGTCCAGCGCCCGCCCCAGCGCAGGCCGACCGACTCGGCGGCCTCGCCATACAAACGGTAGCCGCGCATCGCCCACGGATCGCGCTCCGAGATCAGCAGCTTGCCGTCGCGCAGGAAGGCGCAGTCCGCCGCCAGGCCGAACTGGTGATAGCTCTGGAAGGCCTTGGCGTTGGTGACGGCTGGGCCGGCTGCGGCCAGCGCATTCTGCCGCTCCGGGCTGCGGTAGCCCTCCAGGATCGCCATGTCGTAGCCGTGGTTCTCTTTCATGATCTTGAACACCAGCAGCAGGCGCTGCGCAAAGTCGGGATCGAGCAATTGCCAATTGCGATTAGCGCTGTCGAGCATGGGCCGCACCAGCGTCACCTCCGCCGTGGTGAACACCAGCGGCGGCAACGGCGCCGGCGCCGCCAGTTGCTCGCCCTTCAGCAGATCGGCGATTTGGTCATTGACGGCGTGGCTGTCGCTGTCGAAGCCGCCCAGCATATTGCGCCCGCTGAGCACCAGCGCCAGCATCGGCGGCACCGTCAGCAGCACGGCAGCCGACAGCACCAATAGATAACGGCGCTGCAAAAAATGCAGCGCGCGCATCAGCCCGCCGCCGGCGTTGCGTCCGGCCTGCGCCGCCTGTTGCGTGCCCTGCCGGTAACCGCCGCGCAGTCCCTGTCCGATGCGGCGGCCGATGGCCGACATCGACTGCGTCACCACGTCGCGTCCGACGGGAAACAGGGCCAGCCACGCGGCCAGGCATGCCAGCACAAAGAACAGCAGTACCGAAAAGAGAAACATGATGCGCTCCGTCAAAGCAAGGTCGCACCGCAGATCGGACACTGAAGGGCGAGCACGCTTCATCGTAGGCGCTTGCGCCGGCGGCGTGAAAGACCAGATCAAATTCGGAGGAAATACCGTGGATACGTCGAAGCAAAAACCCGATCTGATGCGTTCGAATCGCCCGGCGGCGGACAGCGGCAAGCGCATCCTGGCAAACCTGGAGCATGGTCCCCGCCCCGCCGCCAAGGCGCCGCGCACAACCGGCTGGACCATCGACGGCTGGACCATTGGCCTGGGGCTGCTGCTGGCGACCATGTGCGCGGTCGCATGGTTGATGCACGAAAGGACGCTCACGCCAAGCTCGTTCACGCGCAGCCGCGACAGCGCCAGCACCCGTATCAGCACAGAGCGGCGGCAGACCGAACCGGATGCCGCGGCCATTGTGCAAGCAGAACAGCCGGCGGCCATCATCAACGAGGTCGCGGCAAGGCCGCCGGCAGCAGTTCAACCCTCGCCCATACTGAAGCCTGCCATCGTCGCGCAGGTCAAGCCGGAGGCGCCGCACGTAACATCGTCGTCGCACAAACCAGCCACAGCAACCAGCGTCATCGTGGCTGGCGCCACGAACCCGCGTCCGACGGCGGCGCGCACCGGCGCCGCCGCTCCGGCGGCAAGCGGCGACACCGACGTCGCCCTGCTCGCCGCGCTGGTCGCCCACTCGGCCAAGCCCGTCGCCGTGCTGCCAGAGCACAGCCGCGACGTCGTCGAGCGTCAGGAAGGCGACAGCACCGCGCAACTGCTGGCGCGCTGCAAGCAGCTGGGGCTGATCGAGGGCATGTTGTGCCGTTCACGCATCTGCTCAGGCCGCTGGGATGCCGACCCCGCCTGCAACGCCCCCTCGCACTGATTACTGGATGGCCAGTTGCTTGCCGCCCGTGCCGACCTTCTTCGGCAGCGTCAGGTGCAGCACACCGTTTTCGTAGCGCGCCTCGGAATGGTCGTCGTCCACCTCCTGCGGCAGCGTGAAGCTGCGCTGCACCTGGCCGTAGTAACGTTCGGTGCGCAGGGCGCCGCTCTTGCCGGCGCTGGCCGGTTGCTCATCCTTGATCTCCGCGCTCAGCGACACCTGGTTGCCGTTGATGGCGACCTTGATGTCTTCCTTCTGCACGCCCGGGATTTCGGCTTTGACGAGATACTCTTTTTCAGTTTCGCTCACGTCCATGCGCATGCGCGGCGCCACATCGGCATTGCGCCAGACCGAGGGCGCAAAGTCGCGGAACATTTCATCCATGTCGCGGAAGGGATCGAAGCGGGCAATGTCGCGGAAGGGATCGAGACGCATCAAACTGTTGGCCATGGCAGCCTCCATTCAAAGGGTGGACTACCATGATAAGAAGCGCCCCGCCCCCTCCTTTGAGGCACATCAAGGTGCGGCCTTGCCTCCGCGCGCGACCAGCGCATCGATCATGGCTTCGCTGTAGATTTCACCCTTGCTGTCGGCGGCGGCGATCATGTCGCGCCACAGCGGCACGATGCCGACCTTGAGCTTGCTGTAGCGCTCGAAGCCGCAGGCATAAATGCCGCGGTAGGTGGCGAAGCTGTGTTCCAGCTTTTCGCATTCGCCCAGGGTGGCGTCGGTGTAGGCCTTGCCCTGCTCGGCGCTCCAGATGCCGGTGCGCAGCAGGCCATCGAGCGCCATTGCCTCCGCGCCGCCTTCATGCACCCAAGGCGGCGACTGGCCGCTGATGCCGCCGCGGCGCACATTGTTCTGCCACAGGTGCGCCATTTCATGCGCCACTATCTGGGTGAGCAGCTCCCGCTTCTTCGGGCTTTCGGCGGTCAGCAAGGCCGTGCCGCCGAAGCGGTAGGCGATCTGCGCACCGACCACGCCGCCCTTGAACGACAGGCCCGGCGTGGCGGTATCGTTGACTGCCACCATCAGCAGCATGGGTTTCCGCAGCTTCTGGCCGTACGCCGCGCTGTAGTACACAGACATCTTGGCGGTCGTGTCGAGCAGCAGGCTTTTGGCCCAGGCTGACAGCTGAGGATCGAGCAGTACCTGCCCTTCGCCAGCGGCCATCGGCGACTGCGGACCGAAGTAGGCATACGGTGTCGCGCTGCTGGACGGCGCGTCGTCGGTGGCTGGCATCAGCACGTTTTCCTTGCCGAGTCCTTCCAGCGTGAAATTGGCGGCGATATCGCGCACCGCCTTGTCCTGCAAAGCCTCGCCTTGCAGGAAGCCCAGATAGATGAGGCGGCCGCCATCGGAAAACCGGTCGGTCGCCAGGTAGTACTTGCCCAGGGGCTGTTCGATGGCAGAGATTTCCACGCTGAGCTGTCGCAGCGGCTTGCCGTCGGCGGCGGCCAGTGCGTCGTGGTTGGCGTCGGTGCTCAGGGTGACGCCCGGTGTCAACACCTTCCATGCGGACTTGCGCAAGTCGCCCACCGGTTCGAACCGCATCGCCGTCACCGGCTGCGAAAACAGATAATCCGCGCGCCAGGTATCGGGCGCCACGTGCGTCAGGCGCACCTGCACCGGCAAGGGTTCCGCACACAGGCCGGCCGCCATGGGCAAGGCCAGTGCAACCGCGACAAACAATCTCTTCAGCATTTGCGCTATCCCGTCAAAGTGGTGAGCCTCAAAATATAGCATAAAAGACATGCCCGGCTCACGTACGCAGGGGGTGATTTTCCGTCAGTTATCTGCCTATAATAAAGGTAGGAAACTGGTCCGATGGGGAGCGCCGATGTGGTTAACCGCCGTGGTTTTTACAGTAGCCGCCGTCAGCTCCAGCCCAGCCTCGGTCAAGATCGGCCTGCAAAGCGTGATTGCGCCCTTCGTGCTGTCGGATCGCGCATCCGGCTTATATGCGGACGTGCTGCGCGCCGCGTTCGCATCGCAGCAAATCGCCGTCGAATTTCTCTATTTGCCCAACGTGCGTTTCGAAGAGCAATTTCGTCTAGGCGTGTTCGACATCACGACGGCATCCTCTCCACAAGAAGTGCAGGATGGCTATCTGAGCCGGTGGCCGGTTTCGTATTTTCACAACATGGCGATTACCTTGCGCAGTCGGATTCCCGTGCTATCCAGCGTGGAGGACTTGAAAAAGTATCGGGTGACCGCGTTCCGCAACGCGCATAAGGTGCTGGGGCCAGCCTACGCCGCAGCGATGGCGGATCATCCGAATTACAGGGAAGCGGTAACCATGCCCTCCGGCACCCTCTTCCTCGATCGCACCGACGTCATTATTTCGCAGCCCGATGTGTTTCGGTATTACCTCAAACTGCAATTGCCGCAGAAGCGCAATGCCGATGCAGAGCTGGCATTCCACGATGTGTTGGGGCCGGGCAGGTTTTACTGGATGCGGTTCCGCACAGAAGCCCAGCGCGATGCATTCGAGCGCGGCATCGCGCAGCTTTACACTTCGGGGGAGATCGACCGCATTCTGGAGCGCTACCAGCGCGACTACAACGTCACGCGCGACTTCTTCATCGCTCTGGATTGCCACTTCCGGCCGCAACTGGCCCCGCAGAAATGCAAGAAGCTCAGCAAGGCCTGGGGCGACACCTCCAACTGAACGGCGGTGTCATGTGCATCAAACGGCCAGACGCAAAAAAGGCTGCATGTAACATGCAGCCTTTCGTATTCTGGCTCCCCGACCTGGACTCGAACCAGGGACCTGCGGATTAACAGTCCGTCGCTCTACCAACTGAGCTATCAGGGAAAAGAGGCCGCATTATATACGGCCAATTTCTAGCTGTCTAGGCTAGCAGGCAAAATTCCAAAAATCAGAAGCTGCCCTTGAACTGCACACCGAACTGACGCGGTTCGTTGACGAAGCCGGTCAGGTTGTTGAAGTCGATCGCGCCGGTGATGCGCTCGGTGTTGGTGATGTTGCGACCGAAGGCCGCCACTTCGTACTTGCCGCCCTGCCAGTTGTAACCCACGCGCAGGCCGCCTTCAAGCATAGGCTTGCCGGTGAATTCCTTGGCTTCGTACAGGAAGAAGTTGATCTTGCTGCGATACGCCCAGTCGGTCAGCACGAACAGGTTGCCGTCGGCCAGCGCCCAGTTGTAGCGCGCGGTGGCGTTGACGATGTACTTCGGCGCCTGTGGCAGCGGGTTGCCGTCGATGACGACACGGCCGGCCGCGTTCAGCGGATCGGTCACGGTGCACGAACCGCACTTGGCCACGGACAGCGATGGATCCTTGATCTCGGTGAAGTTGTACGAACCGCCAGCCGTGACTTTGAAGTCAGGCGTGATGAAGGCTTCGAAGTCCGCTTCCACGCCACGGCCTACGGTCTTGGCTGCGTTGATCAGCTTGGTGACGTTGGAGTTACCGCCAACCACGGTCAGCTGCTGGTTCTTCACATCGTAGTTGTAGACGCTGACCGATGCGCGGGCGCGACGGTTGAACAGGTCGGCCTTGATACCGGCTTCGTACGAGGTGATGGTTTCGGCATCGGCCACGGTGATCGGCACCGATGCCGAAGCGGCAGCGATACTCGGCGCGCGGAAGCCGGTCGCTACGCGGGCGTAGGCGTTGACGTCCTTGTTGATCTTGTAGGTCGCGCTCATGTCCCAGTTGGCCTTGTGCTTGCTCTCGTCGACCGAGTCAGGACCGGTCTGCGTGACGTTCATGCGCGCGGTGGTGGCGAAGTCCTTCTTGTCGTTGGTGTAGCGCACACCGCCGCGCAGCACCAGCTGGTCCGACACGTCATAAGTCACCGAACCGAACACTGCCGCAGCGGTGTTGTTCTGATGGCTGGCCAGGTGCGAGGTCTGCAGCTGGGTGTTGCTGTCGAAGTTGTTGGTGTAGCCGCTGGCGCTTTCCTTGAAGTAGTAGACGCCGGTCTGCCAGTTCAGCGGACCCGCGTTCTTCGACTCGACACGGAATTCCTGGGTGTACTGGTGCAGGCCGCTCAAGCCCCCGCCGGTCTGCACCTGGAAGGGAATGAAGCCAGGGCCGGCCGGGCTGCCGCCGTCGATGTCGCCGCGGCTGTAGTAGTCGTCCACGGCTTCGTAGCCGGTGATCGAGAACAGCTTGACCGTGCCCAGGTCCCAGGTCAGGCGGGCGTTGGCGCCGTTGGTGCTCAGGCTCTGCGTGTTCTGGCCGTTGGTGGCGATCTTGGTGAAGCTGTAACCGTCGGCGAAGTCGTTGGTGCCCTTCTTGATCAGGTTGGCGCGGAACAGACGGGCGCTGCCGTCGGTGGTGCGCGAGTGCACGTTGAACAAGGCGCTGAAGGTGGTGCTTGGGGTGTACAGGAACTGCACGCGCTCGGCGTGTTCGTTGTAGCCTTCCAGCACATCGTTCTGCTTGGTGAAGGTGTTGTCGACGAAGTTGTCGCGGTGCTGGCGCAGCGTCGATACGCGCATCGCCCACTCGCTCGACAGCGGCACGTTGACGGCGCCTTCGGCGTTGATGGTGTTGTGGGTCGCCCACGACAGGTTGTAGTAACCCTCGATTTTCTTGGTGTTCGGTTTTTCCGATTCAAACTTGACCACGCCGGCCGGGGTGTTGCGGCCGAAGAGCGTGCCCTGCGGGCCGCGCAGCACTTCCACGCCGGCCACGTCGAACATCGGGTAGCCTTTCAGGATGCCGTTTTCCTGCACCACGTCGTCATACACCAGCGATACCGGCTGCGAAGCGAAGGTGCTGAAGTCGGTGTTGCCGTAGCCGCGGATGTAGAAGCGCGGGAAGGTACGGCCGTTCGACGATTCCACGTTCAGCGACGGCACTTTGCCGGCCAGCACGCGGATATCCTGGCCGCCGGACAGCAGCACGTCCAGCTTCTCATCCTTGAGCAGGGTAACGGAGACCGGCACGTCCTTGATGTTCTCGGCACGGCGCTGGGCGGTGACGGTCACGGTTTCCAGCTGTGGCTGGACGGCGGTCTGCGCGATGGCGGAACCGATAGGCATAACAGCGCTCAGCGCCAGCAAGCGCTTGTGCATCTTCGACAGTTTGATCATTCAATATCCCGATTTGAGGTAACGCAAAGAGTAAAAAACAGTGTGTCTCCTGTTCTCTCTTTCTTTTGATACTGTCCGATCATCTGACGTGACCGTGGCAGCGCAAGCGGAGTTGAGGCCGTTTTCGATGCCTAGAATGCACCGACTTGCAAAAAGGCGGTATTTTCTTTCATTGATAGCAGGTATTGCAAGCGCAATATAAGCTTATGCGAATTTACTGTTAGAAATTTGGCGCGCCAGCCGGGAGGACTGAATAATAAAAGGCTAAACAGTCCGCCCCGGCTGGGCTGGTGATGGATAACTCAAGCTTGCCATTCAGGCATGGCGGATCGCTAAACGTTGTTGTTTCGCCACAGGCCGGGCGGCCGGACGCGGCGCCGGGGCGCCACTGCGCTCCTCGGTGCCCAGTACGAAGCGGCTCATCGCCCCCACCAACTGCTGGGTCTGTTCTTCCAGGCTGGCCGAGGCCGCCGCCGTCTGTTCGACCAGGGCGGCATTCTGCTGGGTCATGTCGTCCATCTGCGTGACGGCCTCGTTGACCTGCTCGATGCCCGTGCCCTGCTCGGCCGACGCGGTGGCGATGTCCGACATGATGATGGTGATGCGCTGCACGCTGCTGACGATCTCGCCCATCGCCTCGCCGGCCTGGTCGGCCAGGCGGTTGCCGATCTCGACCTTCTCGACGCTGCGGCCGATCAGCTCCTTGATTTCCTTGGCGGCGGCGGCCGAGCGCTGCGCCAGGTTGCGCACCTCGCTGGCGACCACCGCGAAACCGCGGCCCTGCTCGCCCGCACGCGCCGCTTCCACGGCCGCGTTCAGCGCCAGGATATTGGTCTGGAAGGCGATGCCGTCGATCACGCTGATGATGTCGACGATCTTGTGCGAGCTCTCGTTGATCTCGCCCATCGTCTGCACCACCTGCGACACCACCTCGCCGCCGTGGGTGGCGACATCGGCCGCGCTGATCACCAGTTGGTTGGCCTGGCGCGCGTTGTCGGCGTTCTGGCGCACGGTCGAGGTCAGCTCCTCCATCGACGAGGCGGTCTCCTCCAGATTGGAGGCCTGCGATTCCAGCCGCGCCGACACATCGGCATTGCCGCTGGCGATGTCGCGCGTGGCCGCGCTGATATGGTCGATGCTGCCGCGCACCTCGCCGACGATGCCGCGCAGGCTGTCGTTCATGTCGCGCAGCGCGCGCAGCATCTGCCCCACTTCGTTGGGGGCGCCGACGTCGAAGTCGTTAACCAGGTTGCCGCGCGCCACGCTCTGCGCCACGGCGATGGCATTGTTCAGCGGCCGCGTCACCGAACGCGCGATCAGCAGCGCCACATAGCCGGCCAGCGCCAGCAGGCCCAGCATGGCGCCCAGCATGGTCCAGCGGGTCACGTAGAAGGCGCGGATCTTGTCTTCGAGGATGGTGTCGAGCTGCTTGCTGGCCGCGGCGTTGAGCGCGAACTGCAGGTCGATGGCCTTGGTCGACAGCGCCACGTAATTTTCCGCCGAATAGGTCAGCGCCTCCGGCTGCACGATCTCGTGGTTGGCCAGCTCGATGATCTGGCGCGCGGCCTGGTCGGCGTCGCGCATGGCGGGGGCCAGCGTGGTTTCAAACTCGCCGTTGTAGCGGGTGGCCTTGTTGAACGCGGTAAGGGTCTGGTCCAGCCGGTCCGTCACGCGCGCCACGATGGACGACAGCTGCTGGCGGTCGGCCGTGGTCGCCTCCTTCTTCGCCAGCAAGCCGGCGCCGCGTGCGCGCGTCTTGCCCAGCTCCTCGGCAAGGTAGGGCAGCTGGTAGAACATGGCCTGGATCAGTTGGTAGGTGTCGCGGTCGGGGTCGAGGCTGAGGCCGTAGAAATCGCCGATCAGGTCGTTCACCTTGAGCAGCTTGGGCACCAGCGCCGTATGCGCGGCATAGCTTTGCGGGACCGAGATGCTTTTGTTGGAGACCTGGCCGCGCAAGGTTTCCCAATCGCCGCGCGCCTGCGACCAGGCGGCGTCCAGGGTGCTGTCATGCAGGCTCTTCACCAGTGCGTCGGTGGCCGCGTAGGCGCTGTCGGCCTCTTTCTGCTTGGCCGCGCGCTTCTCATCGATACCGGCCACGCCGCCCAGCACCAGCGCCGACAAGCCCCGGTGCTGCTGGGTCAGCTGCACCACGCGCAGCCCGTCGAGCACGGCGGGGACGCCGGTGCGCTCGTCCAGGTAGGCATCCAGCGACTTGCCCGCTTCCCGCATGTACAGCCAGGTCGGTATGCTCGCCAGTATCACGGCAATCAGGCTCAGGATCAGGAATTTGTGCCCCAGCCGGAGGCCGCCAAGAGAGGTATGCTTGTCCATGTCGCGCTTTCGTGAGTGCCGATCACTGGACCGCCCCGCGTCAGGCCCCGGCAGCGGTCCCCCTGCTTTCGATCATAGTCCGATACAACTCGGCTGTGGTGGCTTTAAAGGCACAAGCCGCCTGATCGCCCCGCCTCTACATGCCCAGGGACTTCAGCAGCTCGTCATTGGCCTCGTCCTCGGCCGAGATGTCGGACGCCATCGATGACCCACCCTGATTGCTGCGCTCCTGGTCCATGAGCGCATCGGGATCTTCCACCTCGCTGGAATCGAAGTCGTGCAGACGGATGAACTCGGTTCGGTCGATCGCCAATTCCAGATAAAAGATATTACTCTTTTCTGTGTAAAACGTGACGCGCCGCATCTCAGGGCGATCCAACGGTGTGTCGACGCTGAGCATGACCTGCTTGGTCAGCACCAGCATCTTCGGCTGGTTCTGCGTGATATTGGTTTGCAGTTCGCGCCGCACCTTGCCGGTGAAGTCGCCGACGATCTGGTTCATCAGCTCGCCCATGATGTTGGACACCTCGTCCGACGTGTGGGAGCTGGCCAGTTCCGACTTCGGCATGCCCATGTGCAGCATATAGCGTTCGTAGATTTCCATGGCCGTGTCGGCCGCGAAGTTCAGCACCACCAGGCCGGTGAAGCCGCCGTCGAACAACACGAAACAGCCGATGTCCGGCTTCAGGCCGGTCTTGGTGATGCGCTGCACCATGCCGGAATAATTGACCTTGCTTTGGGTGGCGACGTTCAAGACACGGGTGACTGAATTGCACAGACTCATCAGCAAGTCCTCGGTCCCGTACACGACTTCCTTGTTTTCCTCGCTCATATCTACCTCTATTTATTTTTAAAAGATGAAAGCACAGTTTCCTGGTCCAGCGAGAGACGGAACAAGACCACTTCGCTCAGCAAGCGGACGACCTCATCTTTCCATTCCTGGTTACTGCCTGCGGCCGGCATGGCGGCCAGGGTATTGCGCAAGAGCGCGACTTCGCGCTCCAAGGCATGCACCCGCTGCACCGGATCGACCGCTTCGGCTGAGATGACCATCGCTTTCCCTTCTGGCCAGAAATAAGATTCAGAATACCGAGGTGCAAGATTTCCGTCCACCGGAATCGCGCATTTCCGTGAGAATTGCGTGCCAAAATGCAAAAACCCCAACGGCTGAAAAAAAACGCCGCGCAGCCCGTGATTTCCGACTGGACAGTAGCGATAATGGCATGACACCGTTCAGGGGCAGAGGGCAAAACCATGCGCATACTTCTTGCTGCGATGCTAGCCATCATGTGCGGCTGCGTCCGCGCCGAAGAACTGCTTGTCCCCAACATCAACCAGCGCGAGCCCTGGACGATCTACATAATGGAGTTGCTCACCACGGCGCTGGCCAAGGCGCCGGCCGCCGAGCCCGATCAGTGGCACTGGGTGGACACGCGCATGAACCAGGATCGGGCATTTGCAGTGCTGCGCGCCGGACGGGAATTGGATATCTACTGGAGCATGACGTCGACCGCGCGCGAACAGGGCGTGCTTCCCGTGCGCATCCCCCTGATGAAAGGCTTGCTGGGCTGCCGGCTGATGATCATCCGCAAGGATTCGGTCGAGCACTTTGCCCAGGTCAAGACCATGGCCGATCTGAAGCGCATCAGCATCGGCCAAGGCCTGGATTGGCCGGACACGGCCATCAACCAGGCGGCCGGACTGCACGTGGTGACGTCGTCCTCGTACGAAACGCTGGTGCAGATGCTGAAGGCGAAGCGCTTCGATGGCATCGCCCTGGGGGCGAACGAGATCGACGAAGAGCTGGCCAAAAAACGGGATGCCGATCTCACCATCGAAAAAACCTTCGCGATCGTCTATCCCGCGCCGGTGTTTTTCTTTGTCTCGCCGAAGAAGCCGGCGCTGGCCGAGCGCATCGAAAGAGGCCTGCGCATCATGATCGAGGACGGCACGTTCAACGCCATATTCGACCGGCGCTGGAGCAAATCGCTGATCGCCAACAATATGAAACACCGGCTGGTGTTTCAACTTCCCAATCCCCTGCTATCGCCGCAGACGGCGGAGATGATACGGCGCCATCCCGAATATTTCCTGTTCCCGCCCGCGCTGCCGGAAAAATAAGCGCTGGTATCGCCGCCCAATGTAACATTAAGTAACGCACCGTATCTGGAATTGCCAAAATTGATACATTTCATGTTTCCCAACAAAAAAGGGTATTCATGAAATCAATTTTAGGCCGTAGCATGCTGTGCTTGCTGACCGCCGGCCTGTTGGCCAGCCCGCAGGCGGGCGCTGGCGACGTGGCGGCAGACAAAAAACCGGTCGTCAACATCCGCAGAATGAGCGACCTGGTCAAAGAACTGGCCAGCCCGAAATACGCCGGCCGCCTGCCCGGCACGGCGGGGGACCGCCTGTCGCTCAACGTCATCGTCAACGAGTTCAAGGCCATCGGGCTGGTTCCCGCCGGTACGGACGGCTATCTCCAGCCCTTCACCACGACCATCGTCGAGCCGGACGGCACCAGCCACGGCAACCCGGAGAATCCCCTGCTGGGCGAGCGCATGGCGACCAGCAATGTGATCGGCATCATCCCCGGCAACGATCCGGACTTGTCCGATGAAGTCATCATCATCAGCGCCCACCGGGACCATCTGGGACAAACGCCCGACGACCTCCACTATCCCGGCGCCAACGACGACCTGTCCGGGCTGGCCGCGACGCTGGAACTGGCGCGCATGTTCATGCAGCACAAGGGGGAAAACAAGCGCACGCTGATGTTTGTCGCCTATGGCGCGGAAGAGCAGCATGAAATGGGTTCGATGTACCACGTCGCCCACCCGCTGCCGAACTTCCCGAATGAAAACATCGTGCTGATGATTTCGATCGACATGATAGGCCTGGGGTACGACAAGTGGAGCAGCTTCACGCCGGCGCAGCTGAACCGCTACGCCAACACGTGGTTTGAGGAGGTGTACAACGGAGTCAATGACGACGGCGACGACTATTCACACGAATACCCACCCGAGAAGAGCGGAACATTTTCCTACGATGCCGGCCCCTTCGGCAAGATCGGCATCAACAACCGGGTATTCGGCAAGGCGGAGGGCATCCCCCACTACCACAAGACCACCGACAGCTGGGAGAACGTGCACTTCGGCCCCGCCGCCATTGTCACCAGGACGATTTTTGATTTTCTGTGGAAGGTCGACCAGGATCCGAGAGCGCACGCCAAGCCTTGACGGGCGTGTCATCGATAGCGCGGCCACGACAGGCCGCGATCAATGCATTTCCAGCCACGCATGTCTCTTGCCGGGTATGGGACAGGAACGAAAAAAGGGGCTACACGCCGAAACATGTAACCCCTTGATTCTGTACAACTAAAATTCTGGCTCCCCGACCTGGACTCGAACCAGGGACCTGCGGATTAACAGTCCGTCGCTCTACCAACTGAGCTATCAGGGAATTGAGGCCCGAATTATATCTGCTCAAAACGAATTTGGCGACCCCGTCGTGAAATTTTTTATGCCGATTTGCAAGATCGCCAACTTCGCACCGCTAAGCGGCATGTTCCGCCGGCGCCACCCGCGGCACACGCAGCGTGAAACAGGCGCCGCTGCCCGGCTCGCTCTCCACGCGCACGCTGCCGCGCAAGGCGGCGGTCACCTGGTTGTACACCACGTGCAAGCCCAGCCCGCTGCCGCCCTGCCCCAAGCGGGTGGTGAAGAAAGGATCGAACACCCGCGCCAGATTGAGCGCAGGAATGCCGACGCCATCGTCGGCCACGCTCACCTCAATCCAGTCATCGGCCTGCCTGTGCGCCGCGATCCGGATCTGGCCTTGCGCACCGCTGGGGAAAGCATGTATCAATGCATTGTTGACCAGATTGACCAGCGACTGTTCCAGCGGGTCCGGGTAACTGTCCATGACGATGCCATCGGCCACCTCGCACAGCACGCTGTGGCCGCTCTGGCGGATGGCCGGCGCCAGCGTTGCGAGGATCTCGCCAAACGTCTTTTTCAAATCGAACTCGCGCCGCCCCGTGCCGGACTGATCCACTGCAACCTGCTTGAAGCTGCCGACCAGCTCAGCCGCCCGCCCCAGGCTGTGCAGCAGGATACCCGCCCCCTGGTCGATGCTGCCGATGAAGTCATCCATACGCTTGCGCGTCACGCCCACTTCAAGCTCCCCGACCATGGCCTCGGCATTGCTCTTGAGCGTGCTGGCCACCATCAAGCCATTGCCGATCGGCGTGTTCAGCTCGTGCGCGACGCCCGCCACCAGCTTGCCCAGGGCCGACATTTTTTCAGCCCGCAGCAGTTCCGCCTGCATGGTGCTGATCCGGTCCAGCGCCGCCTTCAGCTCGCCATTGCTGCGCAACAGCGCCCGGTTGACCTTGAGCAGGTCGGCATTGCTGGCGATGAGCTTCTGCTGCTGGTCCATGACCTGAAAGTCGGCCTCGATCGCCCGCTTGATCTCCCACAGCAGATCGACGTAACGCTGCTGATACACCCGCTTCTTGCTGTCGAGCACACAGATCGTGCCGAACACCTCATCATCGGGCCACAACAGCGGCACGCCAAGGTAGGAAACCATGTTCAGCGCGACGTCGGGATTGTTTTTCCAGTGCTCGTCCTCCAGCGCGTGAGGCACGTGCAGCATGGCGCGGGTGGCCATCACCGTTTCGCAGTACAGGCCGGTGTTCAGATTGGCTTTTTCATCCGCCTCGTAGGGATTGCCGGATGTGTGGCTGGAGACCAGCACTTCGATCTGCTGCGGCAGCACGCGCATGATCAGGCCGGCCGGCACGTCGAACACCTCGGCCATCACATTCGTGGTCTTCTGCCACTTCCCCAGGAAATCATCGGAAACAACATGCTCTTGAACCATCACGGCAGGCTCCTTGATCAGTCGAAAACTGTGCAGTGATCCAGATGGTAGGCCGATTCGGCGAATAGTTGTAAAAAAAATTCTCCCCGCAATGCAAAAAGCCCAACCGCTTAAGGCTGGGCTTTTCTGTGTTCTGGCTCCCCGGCCTGGACTCGAACCAGGGACCTGCAGACCAAGCGTTCAGGCGCAAGCGACAGCAAGCATCTCACTTTTGAATTCAATTCCTGAAAATCCTGCCGTTCGCAGCATCCGGTCGACCTCGGTGCGTCGATACGTTCTCCCCTCTGGGGTTTCAACCATTAGCGTCAATCCAAATACCGCGCCACCTATGTTGTTGATTCCATTCTCGTCCAGGAAAGAGTCTCGAATGATAAGGATTCCGCCAGGGCGAAGCGCCTTTTTTATTTTGATCAACAGCTTCTCCGCGTTTCCCGGATTCTCACCATGCAAAACATTGCTGAGCAGGGCTGCGTCAAATGGCCCGCCGAGTTCGTCGTGCAAAAAATCACCGGCGCGCATCTGGAGCCTTTCGCACCTGAAAGGCGATGTAAGTTCGCGAGCGATTTCGATGGCGGCAGGCAGATCGAAAACCATGCAGCGTAGTTCAGGATATGCTTCGCACAACCCTAGCGAATAAGTGCCAACGCCGCCGCCAATATCGATCAAGGTCTTCACGCCAGTGAGGTCGATCACCGCAAGTAGAGGTGCCAAATGGAAAATTCGCGCCCGCTCATGTGCTGCATTCAATAGCACGCGCAGGCGCGCAGGGTCGTGAAAAATACTTCCGGTAATTGGTTGATCGCCGCCGCGAATGACATTGCTAAGTTGTCCCCATGCCGGCCAATCCATTGCTTGAAGATTGAGCCATGATCCTAGGTAATAGGAGGAATTCTTAGCCAAGAATGTCGCCGTGACAGGCGTATTCCGGAATTCAGCTCCATCTGACTTTAGATAGCCCAACTCAGACAGTGCGCGCAGCAGGCGATGCGTTGCTTCGCGTTCGGTTCCGGCCCGTGTCGACACTGCATCCACATCATTTCCACCGTCTTCCAATATGGAAAAAATATCAAGTTCAACGGCGCTTATAAGTGTTCTTGCTCGCCAAATATCGACGTCGGAGAGAAGTTGTTGCAAATCGAAAGACAAATCACCAGAATCCGGCATCATCAGCTCCTCAGGATGCATCAATCAGATAATCGTTGCGCTGACGCGGGTCGTTTGACCGGTAGCAGATGATCTCAACTTCGTTCTTATCTGGATCCACGATGTAAATTCGATCACGATAGGGGTGCGCTCCCTTGCGAACGTGTTCCACTTTCAATGCATCCAGACGCAGAATTACCTGATCCATATCATCGACCACTATCCCCACATGATCTTTCTCTGTACGCATGGCTTTTTCATATGCGGCGCCGTTATATGGAGTACGAAACGCGACATAGGAGTCGTCATCGCCAACATGAATCCAATCATAATTGAGGCGAGATCCAAGCTCTGTTCCGCGGCCGCGCACCTTCCATTGAAATACCGTACAGTAAAACTCAGCCATTTTTTCGAGGTCACTACAAACATATTGAATGTGTTCTACGTAACTGGCCATAATAGTTTCCTATAAGACGAAGTAGTCGGCGTGCAAACGGCTATTATTTGCCGTTCAAGGTCTGTGGTGTATTTGACCATCATAGCTGCAGGAAATTCCGTTGAAGAAGGGTGACTCATGGAAAATTGCGGGTACCATTGGTATGAACAGGGAAGTCAGTCAGGAGCAGCGTGTGACTGGTTTGATTTGCCTTGGCACGCAGATAATCTTTGTTATGCTGATTAACGTAAGTGCCGGTTTGCAGAGTTTCGACGATCTCGATTCCAAGCGACGCCAGTTGCTTGGATTTGCTTGGGTTGTTGGACAGTAAGCGGATGCGCCGCACACCCAGTGCATTGAGCATATCGACAGCACAAGCGTAGTCACGCCCGTCCTCCGGCAGATTCAGGTATCGGTTGGCTTCATAGGTATCCAGCCCCTGCGTCTGCAAATGATAGGCATCGAGCTTGTTATACAGACCGATTCCGCGCCCCTCCTGCCGCAGATACAGCAAATACCCACCCGCCCCCGCTATTAATTGCATTGCTTCGTTGAGTTGTTCGCCGCAATCGCAACGAAGAGAGCCAAACAAATCGCCTGTAATGCATTCGGAATGTACTCGTACCAGGGGCGGCACACTCGGATCTTTCCTGGTAAAACAGATGGCAAAATGTTCGCAATTGGCCGCGAAACCGTTAAATGTCACGAAATCCGGCGTGCCGCAATTACCCAAGGGAATGGACACAACGGTACGGATGGAAACACCATGCGCTGGTATGGCGTTCATGACAAATCTTCCGCCAACCGAAAACCCATGAAATAAACCGAAGAACCATGGTTAGCGCCATGGCAGCGTCGAGTGCGGGCCAAGTCCGGATAGCGCGCAAAGCGTGCGGCGGTAAATCCGCTGCTACCTTGCAATGCCTGCCAGCGCATGCCTGAATGCACCAATGTCGAAAAAACCGGGTCCCGAAACGCCATTGCGTCGACCGCTGGTTCCACTGCCGCCGACGCCACCAATTTTTCACGTGACATAATTAGTATCACCCCAAGTTAATCACTGAATCAACGCGCCCATTGGTCCATCTACATCGTGCCGAGCATATGTTGGAAATCGAGATTCATGGCCTTCAAGGCAAATAACGCGGTGCATGCCGGCTAAGCAGATGGCGTCAGTCTTGGCACTTCGACCAAGGGCCTGATTTGACGTATCCGACATCCACGCCAATATGCGAATAGACTTCAATGATGTGCCCGTCAGGATCAGAAAAATAAAATACGGTCCTCAATTGATCGGGCGTGACGTAAATTTCAGCTTTACCTGTGGGCTGGGGGCCAATTACCATTCCAATACCTGCCCTCTCCAAACGCACCGAAAAATCATAAACGCCTTGAGTGGTGGTTTTGATTCCGAAGTGAAATCTTGGATTGGCCACATTGCTTGCAAACTGTTCCAGGAAAAAATCAAATCCCCAGATCGACAGAATTACTTTGGTTTCATGCAAGTGCCGAACATAGTCAAAGCCGAGCTTGGTCACATAAAAATCCAGCGAGCGGTCGATATCCAGAACTGGAAGATTCAAGTGCATTAATTGATATGGTTGAGTACTCATGCTTAACCGTCGCCACGAAATTGGATAAAACTAAAAAGACCAGAAATTTCCGCGAAATACCAAGGCAAGCCGAGGAAAATCAAACAGAAAGTCCGCCCTCCGTCGTCTAAAAGCAGGCGCGCGCACCCACGCAAAATCGCGTCAGCTTCGCGGCGGAGACCTCAACTTCCATGTGGCACATGACCTTTCACACCAAGAACCATCGATTTGGCGGCATCCAGCGACTCGATTCTGACGTCGTGCAAGCCCGCCTTCCGCAACAACTCCGCCGTTCGCACATCCGGCTCTAAATAGGCATCGGCACGCTTCAAATGGACCTTCAAGGAGAAAAGCGCTCCCGAAGCCGGGGCGCTGCCGCTCGGGTCGAGTGCAAATTTGCTGACTACGAGCAGGCCGCCCGGCAGCAGGACACGTCCTACCTCCGCAAGAATGCGCAATTTGTCCTCATCGCCAAAGTAATGCAAGAGATCGCTGATCAGAACCAGGTCGTACATGGCATCCAGCCGCAAGTTCAGCGCGTCGCCGACGACCAGCGAGAGCCTGCCTTCCGACACCAAATGCACCAAATGCTTGCGCGTCTCGGCGATCACCTCGGGCTGATCCAGCAACGTGACGGACAAAAGTGGGTTCGCTGCCAGAAGCGCTGCACTGTAGGTGCCGAGGCCGCCGCCGAGGTCCAGCGCCTGCCGCGCTTTGGCAATCGGGGCTGCAAGATGCTCAACCAGCTGAAGGGCTGAAAGACGATTCGAAAATTCAACCGAACTCAAGTACTCATGACGATGGAAAGTCTCGAGCAAGCGCCCGGCTTCTGCCCTGGCATCGACATCGCCGCGAAGAATATTCGCAAGATTCAACCACACCTGATTCTCACGCCGACAATGGCGTATATCATCGAGAATACAATACTTTCCCGGGGTCAACAGTGGCCGTAAATCGGCATGCAGCCAATAACGCCCATCCTCGTAATGCAAAAGGCCTAAGGCAGCAAGTGCTTGCGCCAAAAGTTTCACCCCGACATCGGGTATGCCGATGGAGTGGCTGATATCGTCGATGCTGCTGCCACTGGGTTCGACATGGCTAAAAATATCCAAGTCAACGGCGGCATATAGCACTGCCGCGCCACGAAACGAAGTGGCGACGGAAACAATATCTCTCCAAATCGAAACTTGCTGCTGACTAAGGCCATCATTGAGCATCGGTTTGCCTTCGTAAATGGTAAAGGGAGGTACGTCGGGCGAAACGGTATGGCTTTTACGAACCCTGCTTGCCTCAGGTGCGCTAGCCACAATAACTGCTTTCAAACCCGCAAATTTGTGTACTTCGATATCGAGACAGCCCAAGTCGGCCAACGCCCGAACAACTTCTTCATTGGTTTCCAGGTAACTTTGATCCGTCTTCAATCTCATCCGCAACGAAAACACCGCCGATGCAGCAGGCATCACGCCGTCGCGATCAAGATCGAATTTGGTGACATAGATTCTGCCGCCCGGCCTCAATGCTGCAACTGCGCGCACCAAAATCATCCGTTTTTCTTCGGCTGGGAAGAGTTCCAGCAACTCATTGATCATGACCAGGTCATGACCAGCGTTGAGCGCGAACGTTCTGGCGTCGCTGACAACCAACTGCAAACGTCCGTCATCGAGATGCTGCCGATGGCGTTCGCACATCCCGAAACCGCCATCCAGATCGACTATGCGAATTAATATCTTGGAATTGCGCTCCAAAATCAATCCCGCATACAGGCCATCACCGCCGCCTACATCGACCATCGAGTTGGCATCCGCGAAATCCTCGGCGAAAGCATCCAGAATTTCAACGGCGAGCATTTCATTCATCATTTGAATGCCGGAACACTCAGCAAGCCTGCTATCCAGAAGCTCCCTTCGATACGCGCTTGGCGCGGCTTCGCCACGAAAAATAGCTGCGGCGTGGAGCCAAACCGCATTCTCTCGTTGAAACATGCCGATTTCTTTGAGTACATTACCAAGTCCAGTCCGCAGAAAAGGAGCCTTCGCGGGAGACAAATAGTAAGAACCGTTATCGTGCAGAACAAACCCAAGCTCCACCAATATTCCAACGAGCAGCGATGCGGAACATGCCAGGATTTTGCAGTGTGCGGCAATGTCTTCAACCGTCGAGCCATTCGCATCCAGCGCATCAAATAAACTCAACGCGGCCGCGCCTTGAAGAACGCAGGAACTGCGAAAATCGGTGGCCAATTCCAGTATTTTTTCTTCAAGAGCAGGTTGAGTTTTGCAAGGGCTGTTCATTACATACCATAGGGAAAATACTCTAGATTCCTGGCCCCGCTGGCACGCACTTGCGCCAATGCCAAGCTGTATTGCACTAATAATCCCAGGCCATGATCAAGGCGTGCCCTGTCGTAAGCATCATGTTCCGACTGAGGAGTGGATTCATTCAACACTTCATTTATATTGCGAATTATTACTTGCTCGGGTATATAACAAAGTTGAGTATCCTTGCCGCTGCTTACGCGCAATTCCGAAGCGGAATAACATCCGCCTTGCCCGCTAGAGACCGCAACCAGATAAGCCGGCTTGTCCGTCAACTCGTTTTTATTACAATATAAAAAGAAATTCTTGAGCGCGGGCGTGGACATCCCATTCCATTCCGGGGTAATAATCACTATGCCATCAGCGGCATCCAACTCAGCTTTGATTGGCTGCCAAGCGAGGTCTTGAATTGAAGCCGAGACGTCTTCGTCTGTCCAGAAAGGCAATGGCGCGCCGGCCAATTCAAAAATGAAGTGTTCGGCGCCGTGTCTGCTGGACAATAAAGACGCAACAAAGTGGGCCACTTTGCTGGACTGCGAATCCCGGCGCTGGCTGCCTGAAACAATAAAAATTCTCATGGTTCAAATCCGAGTAGATTCTGAAAAATAGGGCCGAGCGCAACGCAGCGGTCATTATGGATACGGAACAAATGCGCAGTACCGGTTCTGCCGAATGAGACGAAATCGAGCGGGTAGGCACGCGCTACTCCCGACGGATTGACCCAGGCGAGTCCCTTGCTGAAATCGGATTGATCTGGCGCGACGCACAATTTCACACCACTCTTAAAATCGCAGAGCACCACCTCCGTGCGATAGCCCACGAGTACGAGGTAATTGCAAGCCGCGTCCCAAATGAAATCCTCAATCGTATTCTCGCAATCGGCGACGTGGTCGATGATGGTTCGCGTCCCCAGGTCAAAGCAGCGCAGCACGCCTGTTTGAACATAGAACAACTTGTCATCGCACCATTTCATCCGTTTTGGACGTGCCGTTCGATGGCCGCCCGCGAAAATCGGCTGCATGGACGCGCAATCGATGATCAATAAGGCCCCTCGCCGCGCAGCCGTAGCGAGGAGCCGGCGCTGGGGATTGTAGGCCAAAGACCAAAGAGGCTCCCCGCCTTCATATTCGTATGCGCCGAGAATTTGTCCATCGGTGGTATCGAATTTCACGACGCGGCCGCGTTCAGTGCACGCGTACGCTACGCTGCTATCAGGCTCGGCAGCTAGATCGCGAATTTCTTCCCGCAGATCGATGACCATTCGTGTCCGCTCGGGTGTCACTTCCCAGACTTCGCCCAGTCTTTGGCCAAGGAGGAGTCCGCCGGCGCCAGCGACCATGCGTTTGGTGAAGCTGTTAGCCTCACCTTTGAATATGGGTGCATCGAGTGCAAATATTGGCAGCCTGGAATTCGGATCGATCCCGGTCAAAGCGACCGTGCGTACATAGGGACCTTCGCCGGCAAAGTAAAGGAGGTTGTCATCGCGAACGCTGGTCCAAACCGCGTTGGGTGTCCGCTTGAGGGAAAGGACGATTTCCTTCCGCGCAAGATCAACCTTATAAATTCCACCGTTGAAGCAATACGCCAAAAGCGTATTAGTTTGCGTTTCCAGAACTTTTATCCAACGCAGTTTATAAGGGGCGCGCCAGGCGATGCCTTTCCGAAGGCATGTTTCAGGATCAATTTCATAGACGTCACCGTCGAATCCGGCGGCAAAGGCGCGATTGCTCGTCCGATTAAAGGTAACGTGTTCAAGATCATCCCGAGTGAGCCGCTCTTCCGGGATGTACGACGAAAAATCATGTAAATCAAGGCGAATCACATATAGCTCATCGCAAGCGATCAAATAGCATTCGCCGCCAACCGGCTCGAACCAGTGCAAATTGAAGTTGCCGAAATCCCAACGGTGCAATTCTTGCCCCCTCTTGGAGAGAACCACGTCGCCACCGGCGCCGCTCAGCAATGCATCGCCGCCCAACACGTAACGAAGCGTTATCAGATCCGTATCGCCATGAAAGCGCGTGCAATGAAGCAGCCTCATTGCTCCTTCGCTGAAATCCAGTTCCATTACCCCTGCATTACCGCTGCGCACCGCCAGCCGGCGCAATGTCGGATGAAATGTCAGCGCTTGGCTAAGGGAGAAAGCCGGAGGGACTGGCATCGTATCGTTCGCGCATTCAATGTCACGAAAAACGAAACGTTCAATTAAAAGCGGACGATGTGGATTACTGACATCAATCAGGCTGACGCTGCGGTCCATTGACATTGCAGCGACAAAACTCAAAGCCGGATGTGCCGCCATGACTTCAATCGCGCCAAAATGAACCGGAAGGGTGGAAACCACGTCCATCGTCTCGACGCTGACGACCAGGACTTCTCCGCATAAATTGCCGGCGTAAATAAGATTTTCGTCTGGACTCAACGCAAAGGCGCCGATTTTACTTGATGATTGCATAAGAACTCAAAAGTGAAATGGGTTTTGCAAGATGGGGCATCGGACGAACAAAGGCAGAACTCATTGCGCGCCAATCGCCACGGCAAAAAACCGCCGTGGCGGCGAATCCAGATCGATCAGATTACGGCCCTGACCGTAAACCCATGAGCCACAGTCACAGGTGGTACCTTGATCAGAGGCGAATCCTGGTTGACCGTAACGACCTGGTCATTAATCAGCGTTTGCATGACATATCGGAGTTCCGCCTTATTGAGATTGGGGCCGATTGCGGCGTGAAACTTGTCAATCGCGGACTGAAGCCCGTTCAAATTCTTCTCTTGCGACGGTTCTTTAAGAGAAGAAAGTACTTTCGACACTTCAGCAAGATTTATATTCATGATTGATCATCCTTAAATTAACAATGGAATTAGTGTGAATGAGACGTGCCGCGCGAAACCAAAAACTTCCTTTAAAAATTTGGAAGCGGGTATTACCCTAGGGATAACTCAATAACGCGACTACAACTACTCATAGTGACTATGACAGTGCCAGAATTTAAAATAGAAAAGCACCGGGGCAGTCTATCCAAAGAGTTAATCCAGTTCAAAAATTCTACTTGAACGCGCTTTAGCAATTCTCACCAAATGTTTTATTTACAATAAAACAACAACTTGCTCATCAAAAGCCGTGCGGCTCGAACTCACGGCAGCAGTGCGCGTAGTCAGGACCGTCAGCATTTATTTTCGCTAGTGATATTTGTTGAGAATTCGACTCGATGCTTGGTATTACTCTTAACGCGAGCAATGGTTGCCACGACAAGCCATTTTTTTTCGTCGGTGCCTCTGCAGCCATGCCGCAAAACCACGGAGCCCCAGCATGAACAAACCTAACGCATCGCGCATCACCGTCATACTTCTCCTCTCTGCGTTGCACGGCGCGGTGGCGGCAGAAGCGCCCTCGGCCAGTGCGACGGGCACCTGTGTTGTATTGCAGAATGTCGAAGGGACCTACCGATGCAGCGGAGAATGCGCGGTGCAAATCCCCAACTCGGCTAAGCTTCAGGTCATTCAGGTCCAGGGGGAAGAGGACCGCGTGCGGCGCGTACCCGGCTCGGCCGCAGAGCTATTCCAGATCGAGATCCGAGGCGGGAAAGACTTTCGCGAATTGGAGAGCGGGCCATTGGTGGGCAATGTGCTATACACTGCAACCGTCGAAGTATCCGATCAAAAGTATCCCGTCATCGAGGAATATATATTCCAGACACAAAATGCCTGCATCGCCACAGGGTTCACCAAGGTGGTGCGTGGGCTGCTGCCTGGCAGCTTCAAGTCCTGCGTGCTACGTTGCGTGAAATAAGGTCGCAGCATCTTAATGCAGGATGATCATGTGGGGAGTCGCGACAATATTACCCCAGTGGGTAATAGCCAGGGGAATACGCAAACGAAAACGCCCTCGCGATTTCTCGCGAGGGCGTTTGTATTCTGGCTCCCCGACCTGGACTCGAACCAGGGACCTGCGGATTAACAGTCCGTCGCTCTACCAACTGAGCTATCAGGGATTAGAGGCAACATTTTATACTGTTTAGATCATTCTATCAAGGTTTCTGACAGAGCAAGTTTTTCAGTATTTGTTGCATCCTTCCGGATTAAGCTTAGTCGCTCAACCCGAAGAAGCAAGAGTTTAAAGCACTTTGGCGATCGCGTCAATGACGATGTCGATATTGCGGGAATTCAGCGCCGCGACGCAGATGCGGCCGGTATCGACGGCGTAGATCGACTGTTCACGCAGCTTCTCCACTTGCGCCTTGCTCAGGCCCGAGTACGAGAACATGCCGACCTGGTCGCGCACGAAGGCGAAATCATGGGCTGGCGCCTTGGCCTTCAGCTTGGCCACGAAAGCTTCGCGCATTTCCTTGATGCGCACGCGCATGCCGGCCAGCTCGTCTTCCCACAGCTGACGCAGTTCCGGCGTGGTCAGCACGGTGGCCACCACTTTGCCGCCGTGGACCGGAGGATTCGAGTAGTTGGTGCGCACCACGCGCTTCAGCTGCGACATCACGCGGCCGGCCTCTTCGCCAGTGGCGGCGACCACGCTCAGCGCGCCCACGCGCTCGCCATACAGCGAGAACGACTTCGAGAACGAATTCGACACCAGCAGCGGACCGCCCGCAGCGGCGAAGCGGCGCACCACGGCGCCGTCTTCCGCGATGCCGGCGCCGAAGCCCTGGTAAGCCATGTCCAGGAACGGCACCAGGCCGCCATTGGTGACGGCGGCGATCACTTCATCCCACTGGGCCGAGGTCAGGTCGGCGCCGGTCGGGTTGTGGCAGCAGGCGTGCAGCAGCACGATGGAACCGCGCGGCATGGCCTTCAGGGCGGCCAGCATGCCGGCGAAGTTCACGCCGTGGGTCGCTGCATCGTAGTAGGCGTAGTTGTTGACGGTGAAGCCGGCGCTTTCGAACAGCGCGCGGTGGTTTTCCCAGCTTGGGTCGCTGATGTAGACCTGCGAATCCGGCGCGAAGCGCTTGAGGAAGTCGGCGCCGATCTTCAGCGCGCCGGTGCCGCCGATGGCCTGCACCGTCACTGCCCGCTTCTCTTGAATTACCGCGCTGTCGGCGCCAAATACCAGCTCCTGCACCGCCTTGTCGTAGGCAGCCAGGCCTTCGATCGGCAGGTAGGTGCGCGGGGCCGGCGCGGCGATCAGGATTGCTTCCGCTTTCTGCACGCACGACAGCAGCGGCACTTTGCCGTTGTCGTCATAATAGACGCCCACGCCCAGATTGATTTTGGCCGGATTCTGGTCGGCGTTAAATGCTTCGGTAATACCCAGGATAGGGTCGCGTGGCGCCATGTCGATGGCGCTGAACAAGCTAGGATTCGTCATGATAAGATTGGATTCGATTGGAAGCGGTACGCAGCGGTTGAAGGTAGACAGCGCCCCTCGAAAAAAACGCTCAGGCCGCTGGCAGGCCATTATTTTAACAAAGGTCGGACAAGATGGCTGATTTACCAGTAGTAGACACCCCAAGCGCAACGGTAGTCACCTTCCCCGACTCGCCGTTCAAGCTGCACCAACCCTTCCCGCCCGCCGGCGACCAGCCCACCGCGATCGACCAGCTGTGCGAGGGCATCGACGACGGCCTGTTCTTCCAGACGCTGCTCGGCGTGACCGGCTCCGGCAAGACCTACACGATGGCCAACGTGATCGCCCGCAAGGGACGCCCCGCCATCGTCTTCGCGCCGAACAAGACGCTGGCCGCGCAGCTGTATTCGGAGTTCCGCGAGTTCTTCCCGGAGAACGCGGTCGAGTACTTCGTCTCCTACTACGATTACTACCAGCCGGAAGCCTACGTGCCGCAGCGCGACCTGTTCATTGAAAAGGATTCGTCCATCAATGAGCACATCGAGCAGATGCGCCTGTCGTGCACCAAGTCGCTGATGGAGCGGCGCGACGTCATCATCGTCGCCACCGTGTCGGCGATCTACGGTATCGGTAATCCGACCGAATATCACCAGATGATTTTGACGCTGCGCGCCAAGGACCGCGTGTCGCAGCGCGACATCATCGCCCGCCTGATCCAGATGCAGTACACCCGCAACGAAGTGGACTTCGGCCGCGGCACCTTCCGCGTGCGCGGCGACACGCTCGACATCTTCCCGGCGGAGAATGCGGAACTGGCGGTGCGCCTGGACCTGTTCGACGACGAGCTGGAATCGATCCAGCTGTTCGATCCGCTGACCGGCCGCGTCAAGCAGAAGATCCCGCGCTTCACCGTCTACCCGGGTTCGCACTACGTCACGCCGCGTTCGACCGTGCTGCGCGCGATCGAGACCATCAAGGTGGAGCTGCGCGAGCGACTGGAGTTCTACCGCAAGGAGAACAAGCTGATCGAAGAGCAGCGCCTGGAACAGCGCACCCGCTTCGACCTGGAGATGATGACCGAGATCGGCTTCACGAAAGGCATCGAGAACTACTCGCGCCACCTGAGCGGCGCCCTGCCCGGCGAACCGCCGCCGACGCTGGTCGACTACCTGCCGAAGGATGCGCTGATGTTCCTCGACGAGTCGCACGTGCTGATCGGCCAGCTGAGCGCCATGTACAACGGCGACCGTTCGCGCAAGGCCAACCTGGTGGACTACGGCTTCCGCCTGCCGTCGGCGATGGACAACCGGCCACTGAAGTTCGAAGAGTTCGAGCAGAAGATGCGGCAGACGGTGTTCGTCTCCGCCACGCCGGCCGAATACGAGCGCACCCACGCCGACCAGGTGGTCGAGCAGGTGGTGCGCCCGACCGGCCTGGTGGACCCGATGATCATCGTGCGCCCGGCCAGCTCGCAGGTGGACGACCTGATGTCCGAGATCACGCTGCGCGTCGCCAAGAACGAGCGCGTGCTGGTGACCACGCTGACCAAGCGCATGTCCGAACAGCTGACCGAATACCTGAGCGACCATGGCATCAAGGTGCGCTACCTGCACAGCGATATCGAGACGGTGGAACGGGTCGAGCTGCTGCGCGACCTGCGCATCGGCACCTTCGACGTGCTGGTGGGGATCAACCTGCTGCGCGAGGGCCTGGACTTGCCCGAGGTATCGCTGGTGGCGATCCTGGACGCCGACAAGGAAGGCTTCCTGCGTTCCGAGCGTTCGCTGATCCAGACCATCGGCCGCGCCGCGCGTAACCTGAACGGCGTGGCGCTGCTGTACGCGGACCGCATGACCGATTCGATGGAGCGCGCCATCGGCGAGACGGAACGCCGCCGCGCCAAGCAGATCGCCTTCAACACCGCCAACGGCATCGTGCCGCGCGGCGTGCACAAGGTCATCAAGGACATGATCGACGGCGTCTACAGCCCGCAGGAGGCGCGCGAAGAGCTGCAAGTGGCGCAGGAGACGGCCAAGTACGAATCCATGAGCGAGAAGCAGATCAGCAAGGAGATCAAGCGCCTGGAGAAAGCCATGCTCGATCACGCCAAGAACCTGGAGTTCGAAAAAGCCGCGCAGGTGCGCGACCAGCTGCACCATCTCAAACAGCAGCTGTTCGGCGCACCGGGCGCGGACAATATCGCCTGATGCTTACTTGCCCGCTGTCGGCGCCTTGACGAATGTGCTCAAGGCGTCGATCAGTTGCGGCGCCACCGGCAGCTCCGGGCTGCCGTAGGATTTCATCTGCAAGGCTTCGTCGCTGCCGACGATCTTCAGCAGATGGTTCATGCCTTCCACCACCACCAGTTGGGCGCGCGGCGCTGCTGCCGCCAGCGCCTGCGCTTCCGAGGTCTGCACCTGGATGTCCGACGTGCCCTGCAGGATCAGCACCGGCATGGACAGCGCCGCAACCGCCGCACGCGGATCGTGCTTCAGCGACGAAATCAGATACGGCTGCACCGACGGATGGTAGAGCATCATCAGGCCCTGCGGCACATCGTCAACCGCCTTGCCCTGCTTGAGCGAGGCCAGTATGCGTTCGCTCTGATCGAAGACCGGCGGCGGCAACTTGGACTTGAGCTGGTCGCGCAGGATGTCGTCGAGCGGATGACCGGCGCCGGCGATCAGCACGCAGGCATCGGCCGGCGCTTGCCGGCATGCTTCGGCGGCGATCTGCGCGCCTTCGCTATGCCCGGCCATCACCACACGCGAAAAGCGCGGATCGGCGCGCAGCTTGCGCAGCCAGGCGGTGGCGTCGCCGATGTAGTCGTCCAGCCGCAGATCCTGCTCCTTCCACACCGGCAGCGCGCTGGCGGCTATGCCGCGCTTGTCGTAGCGCACCGAGGCGATGCCGCGCTTGGCCAGCGCCTCCGCCACCATGAGCAGCGAGTCGTTGGGGCCCGGCAGCAGCTTGCTGTTGCCGTCGCGGTCAGTGGGGCCGGAGCCTGCGTGCAGCAGCACCACCGGCACCTTGCCGCCGCCGTCCGGCAGCAGCTCGGTTCCATACAAGGTGCCGCCGCCCACATCCAGCGACACCGGCCGCTGCGCCGCATGGGACGACACAGCAACCATCAACAACGACAGCAAGAGTTTGCAGCGCATACCTATTCTCCGATGTGATGAGGAAGACGTTTATACAGCAGCAGCGAGTACGCCACCGCCAACGGCGCCCAGGCCAGCATCAGCGCCAGCAGGACCCATATCGGGGCGCCCAGCCACAGGACGAACAGCCCCAGCATCCCGCTGGCCACCATCAGCTGCGCCGCCAGGCGGTGCGTGGCGTACCAGACGCGTTCACTGGCCAGCGTCCACGGCGTGCGGATGCCCATGAAGAAGTTGCGGCGCACCTTGCCCATCGGGTTGCCGGCGAGGATGAGCAGCACGAACATGCCGGCCGGGATGGCCTGTCCCATCGGCACCGGCACGCGCAGGGAGGCGGCCAGCACCAGCGCATACACGTAGGCGAGCAGGCCGACGACAACGCCGCTCACGTAGTAGTAGGTCGGCTCGAAGCCGGCGATGTCGAAGCGGCGCGGCGAGATGGCGGGCATCGTCGCGCCCAACCATGCCACCATCGCCATCATGCCGGGGCCCAGCAGCCACAGTACCGCGCGCGGGCCGTAGCCGTCGACGGCGCCGCCGGCGTTCCAATGTACCGGCACCTGCACGGGCAGCCGCGGCCAGAAGTAGACGGTGGCCGCGCAGGCGGCGGCGATCAGTACGAAGCAAAACAGCAGATAGCGTGTTCTCATTTTTTCCTCGCTTTGGTTTCGGGGCCGGCCAGGTCCATCATCCACGACAGCACATCCTGAAGCACCGTAGTGTTCAAGCCATACCAGATGGTCTGCCCTTCGCGGCGGCGGGTAATCAGGTCGGCTTCCGCCAGCACCGCGAAGTGATGCGACATGGTGGGTTTGCTCATGTCGAAATGCCCCGCCAGGTCGCCGGCCGTCATCTCGCCGGGACGCAGCAGGCGCAATATCTCGCGCCTTGCCGGATCGGCGATCGCCTTGAACGCATTGTTGGAAGCCTTCATATTGAGACAAACATCTAATTAGATAACCATCTAAATATAGACCTGCAACGAAGCCCGGTCAAGCGATTTGACGCATGCCGCGGGCGTGGCTATGGCAGGACGCCTCCCCTGCCGCCTGCATGCAAGCCTGGACGGAACGTCAGGCCAAGGGCGCAATGAGCGACGCCGACATCAAACCGGTGAAGGACGCCGCCAGCGCGGCCTGGATGCGCACGCTGGCGGCACAATTGCAGCACTTCCGCGAGCAGAAGGTGGCGGCGGTGATGGTCGACGTAGGCGGCAACTCGGGCGGCAACGACAGCGGCGACTGGGCCACGCGCCTGTTCACCGCGCGCGACGTGCATTCGGCGCCCATGCTGATGGTGGCGGCGCCGGTGGCGGCACAATACTTCGATGAGCAACTGGGTCAACTGCGCGCAGCGCAAAAGGAAACGGATGCGACGCCGGAAGCGCAGACGATGCTGGAACAATCGATCGCCGCGTTCGAGGCGCGCAAGGCCGGCATCGCGGCGCGCGGCTGCGACCTGTCGTGGGCGTGGAGCGAGCAGCGGCCGTGGCAGCCGCATGGATGCAGCCGCCTGATCGAGGCCGGCTATGCCAGCGGCCAGGCCAGCTACCTGCCAGCCAAGGCCTTCGGCAACAAGAAGATCGCCTCCAGCATCTACTGGGCGGCCGAGGTGGATGAGTTGCGCGGCGCCTGGAGCGGGCCGGTGTACGTGCTGACCGACGGCGGCACGGCGTCGTCGGCGGAGATGTTTGCGTCGCTGATGCAGGATGCCGTCGGCGCCCGCATCGTCGGCCGCGCCAGCGCCGGCGACGGCTGCGGCTTCATGGCCGACGCGCCGCCGGTGGAGTTGCCGCATTCGCAACTGCGCTACCGCGTGCCGAACTGCACGCGCCTGCGGGCCGACGGCAGCAACGAGGTAACAGGCGTCAAGCCGGACCTGCCCATCCTGCCAGCCGATGGCGAAGGCGACCGCGCCCGCGCCTGGCGCCTGCTGGACACGGTGGCAACCGATCTGCGCGCGCGCGGCAACCAGCCTTAAAGGGTCTTGACGAACTCGCGTATGCCGCCGAGCAGCATTTCGATGGACATCGCGGTCAGGATCAGGCCCATCAACCGCTCGAAGGCGGTCATCACCTGCGGCCCGAGGACTTTCTGCAGCTTCTCGGCGCTCAGGAACACCGCCAGCCAGACCACGCCCACGGCCGCCAGCGCGGCCACGTGCACCAGCACCTCGCCGGTGCTCTCGCGCGAGAACAGCAGCACCGTGGCCAGCGCCGACGGCCCGGCCAGCGCCGGGATCGCCAGCGGCACGATGAACGGCTCGCCGCCCTCGGTGCGGCCCAGCACGCCGTCGGGATGCGGGAAGATCATGCGGATCGAGATCAGCAGCAGGATCACGCTGCCGCCGATGCGCAGCGACACTTCCGACAACTGCAGCGCGGTCAGGAAGTGGCGGCCGAAGAACATGAAGACCAGCAGCAGCACGAAGGCGATCGCGCATTCGCGGATGACGATGCGCGAGCGGCGCGCGACCGGCACGGGGTTGAGCACGCTGGCGAACAGCGGCACGTTGCCGAACGGGTCAGTCACCAGCAGCAGCAGGATGAAGGTCTGGAAGAAGTTCTGGGTCATGGCATCCCTGGGTCAAAAGAAAAACGGGAGCCGAAGCTCCCGTTTGCAGTGTACCACCAGATTCGACTTAAGCCGATTTGCGGCGGCGTGCAACCACACCCATCAGGCCCAGGCCAGCCAGCAGCATGGCGTAGGTTTCTGGTTCTGGTACTGGTGCGACGTCGTAGGTGTAGGTTACCTTGGCGTAGCCGTCCATCGTCACCAGCGCGTAGTACTGAGCATTGCCGCTGTCGCCGATCAGCGACTGGAACGACGAACCCAGCACAGCGCCGCTGTACTTGCCCGAACCGATGAAATCGCTCAGGCCGGTAGTGTAGATGCCGAAATTGCTTTGATCCCAATTAGCCAGCGCCACATGGCGGCCCGATGCGCCGTCGAAGTCGACGTTGCCATCGAAACTGGCCAGGTTATTGAAATCCTGGGAGGCGGTAGCATGGGTAACCAGCGATTGGGCGCCTACGGTCAGGGTCAGGTCGCCGGCCACGCCAACGGCGAAGTTGGCGGCAGGGCCGGTGTTTTCGATGTTCAGTTCAGCATCGTACAGGCTGCTGTACAGATCGATGCGCACCGATTTCAGGGAGCCCAGGGAGCCGTCGAATTTATCGAACAGCAGCGCGCCGCCGTTGGCTTCTACGTTAACAATGGTATTGCTCTTGGCGATAACTTCCGCTGCATTTGCGCTCAGGGAGGCACACAGGGCCGCCGATGCGAGCATCAATTGGGTCATTTTTTTCATGTCTGTTTTCCGCTTATTTTATCTTGATGAGCTCGTCTTATACCTTGGCTGCGCGCGATTTGCGCTTGGCAGCAAAGCCAACCACGCCCAGGCCCAGCAACAGCATGCCGTAGGTTTCTGGCTCCGGGACCGGTGCGGCGGTGTAGGTGTACACCACTTTGCCGTAGCCGGTAGCGGTCGAATTGAACGAAGTCAGAACGCCAGCGGCGCCTGCGCCGGTCACATTGACCTGGGCCGAGAACAACGACGTCAGGGAGCCGGTGCCGGTGAACAGCGCCAGATCGCTAGCGCCGTCCAGCAGGGCATAGATCGACAGGGTGTTCGAACCGGTGATGCCGGTGATGGTTTCCTTGCCATTCACCGTGAACGGCGCGGCGCTGATCAGCGTAGCGGTCGACACTGGAGCCACGAGGCTCGCGTCAGGGCGCTTCAGGCTGATGCTGCCGATGGCGTTAACGGTAACTTTCTTGTTCGGGACAGTGTTCACACCCTTCAGGGTCACGTCGGTCTTCAGCAGCGACGAATAGTCGATTTCGATGCCGGTCAGCGTGCCGAGGGTCGGGTCAAACTGCTGAATGCTCAGCAGCGAGGTCAGGTTCGTGGCGGATGCTGGCAGGGTTGCCAGATCGATGGTGAGAGTTTTTGCGTAAGCCGGAACAGCAACTGCAAAAGCGATGCACAGCGCGGAGGCGATCTTTTTCATATTCATATTTTTCCTGATTGATGTACTGAGAGCGACCGTCTTGAACAACCATGCCAATCGCTGAGTTCCTTACTTAATGCAATCTTAACACAAAATATCCTATATGCATTTGTTTTTACGCATCTAACAGATAATATTTGCAACTTTAATTGCCTTAAAGTATTTATTCGTTGTCCATGGCATACAAATAAGAAAAGCGGCCAGTGGCCGCTTTTCCGCAAGGCAACAGAGCAGCTTAGTTTGCGCTCTCGCCCTTCTTGATCCATGCCGCCAGCTGGTGGGGGCGGATGCCGTCGTAGTCTTCGAACGGCTGATGGATCCATGGGTTGTGCGGCAGTTCTTCCATCTGGTAGTCCGGCTTGAACACCGAGCTGCCCTTGGTCCAGATTACCGCCGAACGCACTTCGGTCACGCCTTCGAAGTTGTCCTTCAAATGCTTCATCACCTTGACCAGCGTGACGCCCGAATCCGCCAGGTCGTCGACCAGCAGGATGCGGCCGCTCAGCGGGCCCTTGGTCATCGTCATGTATTTGGCGATGTCCAGGTCGCCGCGCACGGTGCCGGCTTCTTCACGGTACGAGCTGGTCGACAGGATCGCCAGCGGCACGTCGAAGATGCGCGAGAACACGTCGCCAGGACGCACGCCGCCGCGCGCCAGGCACAGCACCTGGTCGAACTTCCAGCCCGACTCGTGCACCTTGAGCGCCAGGCGCTCGATCAGGCGGTGATACTCATCCCAGGAGACCCAGAGGTGTTTTTCGTTCGTTTGTGGGGTCGTCATTTGCAAAATCCTTTTATTACTCGAATGGATGACGCAGCACGATCGTTTCTTCGCGATCCGGGCCGGTCGAAACCATGTCAACCGGCACGCCGACCAACTCTTCGATACGTTTGATGTAAGCGCGGGCCGTGGCCGGCAGTGCCGCCAGCGACTTGGCGCCCACGGTGCTGTCGGTCCAACCCGGCATTTCTTCGTACACCGGCACGCAACGGGCGGCTTCTTCAGCGCCGGACGGGAAGATGTCCACGGCCACGCCGTCGATGGTGTAGCCGGTGCACAGCTTCAGCGTTTCCAGGCCGTCCAGGACGTCCAGCTTGGTCAGGCACATGCCCGTCACGCCGTTGATCTGCACCGAGCGGCGCAGCAGCGCAGCGTCGAACCAGCCGCAGCGGCGGGCGCGGCCCGTCACGGTGCCGAATTCGTGGCCCACTTGCGCCAGGTGATGGCCCACGCCTGCATCGGTAGGCAGTTCCGAAGGGAACGGGCCGGAGCCGACGCGGGTGGTGTAGGCCTTGGTGATGCCCATGATGTAGTGCAGCATGTTCGGACCGACGCCGGCACCGGCGGCGGCATTGCCGGCCACGCAGTTCGACGAGGTGACGAATGGATAGGTGCCGTGGTCCACGTCCAGCAGCGAACCTTGCGCGCCTTCGAACAGCAGGTTGGCGCCGGCCTTGTGCGCTGCGTACAGCGCGCTCGACACGTCGGTCACCATAGGACGCAGGCGCGGCACGTAGGCCAGCGCGTCTTCCAGGGTCTTCTGATAGTCGACCTTGGGCGCCTTCAGGTAGTGTTCCAGCACGAAGTTGTGGTAATCCAGGTTCTCGGCCAGTTTTTCCGCGAAGCGTTTTTCGTTCAGCAGGTCGGCGACGCGGATCGCGCGGCGCGCAACCTTGTCTTCGTAGGCTGGGCCGATGCCCTTGCCGGTGGTGCCGATCTTGGCTTCGCCACGCTTGGCTTCACGGGCCAGGTCCAGTGCCGAGTGGTAAGGCAGGATCACAGGCGCCGCGTCCGACACCTTCAGGCGCGACGCGACTTCGACGCCGACTTTTTCCAGCTTGTCGATTTCGCGCAGCACGTCCGGCACCGACACCACCACACCGTTACCGATGTAGCAGGCCACGCCCGGGCGCATGATGCCCGAAGGGATCAGTTGCAGCGCGGTCTTGACGCCGCCGATGACCAGCGTATGGCCAGCGTTGTGGCCGCCCTGGAAGCGGACCACACCTTGTGCATGATCGGTCAACCAGTCGACGATCTTGCCTTTACCTTCATCGCCCCATTGGGTACCGATGACGACGACGTTTTTTGCGTTTTTCTTTGACATCACACTAACCTAAGTTTTTAAGAATCCAGTTGCTACCATTATCGTCGAGAACCAGAGCGCGGTCGCACTCGAACTCGTCCAGTTCGTTGCTGTGACCCGGCAAACTTTGGATCACGACTTCGCCGGACTTGCGCAGTTCGGCGATTTTTTCCTTCAATTCCGGCGCATTGCCCCACGGCGCGCGGATCGAATGCTTGCGCTCCGCGGTCGGCAACAGTCGCGCCAGTTCGCGCAGATCGAGCGAGAAGCCGGTGGCGGGACGCGCCCGGCCGAAGGCCTCGCCTACGTGATCGTAACGGCCGCCGCGCGCCACGGCGTTCGGCAAGCCCGGCACGTACAGCGCAAACATCGCGCCGCTTTCGTACTGATAGCCGCGCAGGTCGGCCAGGTCGATCGCCACTTCGGCGCGGTTGATGGCCGAGGCCGCCAACGCCGCCAGTTCGGCCAGCGCCTTGGCGATGCCCGGCAGATCGGGCAGCACTTCGCGCGCCCGCTTCAGCACTTCGACATCGCCGTACAGATTCGGCAGGGCCAGCAGCGCATCGCGCACCACCGGCGAGTATTTTTCAGTCAGGGCCTGCAAGCCCGGCACGTCTTTGGCGCGCAGCAGCAGGTACAGGCTGGCTTCGTCCTTGGCAGCAGCGGCGTCGCCTTCGATGATGGCGCGCAGCACGCCCACATGCGTCAGGTCCAGCCGCACTTCGGTGAAGCCGGCCAGGGCCAGCGAGGCCAGCGCCAGTTCCTGGATCTCGGCGTCGGCTTCCAGGCCGGCGTGGCCGTAGATCTCGGCGCCGATCTGCAGCGGCTCGCGGGTCGAGTGCAGGCCCGACGGGCGGGTATGCAGCACGCTGCCGGCGTAGCACAGGCGGGTGACCGAGGCACGGTTCAGCAGGTGGGCGTCGATGCGCGCCACCTGGATGGTCATGTCGGCGCGCAGGCCCAGCATACGGCCAGACAACTGGTCCACCAGCTTGAAGGTGCGCAGGTCGGTATCCTCGCCGGCGCCGGTCAGCAGCGACTCCAGGTACTCCAGCAGCGGAGGCATCACCAGTTCATATCCGTACAGACGGAAATTATCCAGCATCAGGCGACGCAACTCTTCAATCTTGCGGGCTTCCGACGGCAAAACGTCGGCGATATTCTCGGGCAAAAGCCAATTCGGCATGGGGAGGCAATTTAAAAATGAACAATGTGACGCACGCGCCGTGGCCCGTGAAGCGGAAGGCCGAACCTGATATTTTACGCGAAAATGCGTTGCGGGAGGGGAAAAAGATACGAATGATGCCATTCCCGCGCAGGCGGGAATGGCTATACAACTTACTTCTTGGCAGGAGCCGGGGCCGAGCCGGCGGCGCCGGAGCCCTTGAAATACTTGAAGAAGTCCGAGCTCGAATCCATCACCATCACGTCGCCGTGATTCTTGAAGGTCGCGCGGTAGGCTTCCAGGCTGCGATAGAACTTGTAGAACTCCGGGTTCTTGCCGAATGCCTCAGCGTAGATCGCCGACGCCTTGGCATCGCCCTCGCCCCGCATCTGCTCAGCATCGCGATAGGCTTCCGCCAGGATCACGGCGCGCTGGCGATCGGCATCGGCACGGATCTTCTCCGAGTCGGCCGAACCGGTCGAACGCAGCTCGTTGGCCACGCGCAGGCGCTCCGCCTTCATGCGCTCGTACACCGAGTTGTTGATCTGCTCAACATACTCCACGCGCTTGAGGCGCACGTCGATGATCTCGACGCCGATCTGTGCCGATTCCGCCACCACCTTGGCGCGAATGCCCTCCATCACCTTGCCGCGCTGGCCGGAGATCACTTCGCCCACGGTGCGCTTGGTGATTTCCTCGTTCAGCGCCGCCTTGACGATCTGCGACATGCGATCACGGGCGCGATTCTCGTCGCCACCGAAGGTCACGTAGTACAGCTTGGGCTGGTTCTCGCTGCGGCCGATGCGCCATTTGACGAAGCTGTCGACCAGGATGTTCATCTTCTCGGCCGTGATGAAGCGTTCGGCGTCCGGCGTCTCGATGGTCATGATGCGGTTATCCAGATACACGACGTTCTGGAACGGCGGCGGCAGTTTGAAATGCAGCCCCGGCTCGCGTATCACTTCCTTGATCTGGCCCAGCGCGAACACGATCGCATACTTGCGCTGGTCGACCACGAACATGGTCGACGACAGCAGCAGGAAGGCGACGAAGGCCGCTATGAGGGTACTGGCTATGCGGTTCATTAACGACCCTCCCGTTCACGTAAGGCATCGCGGGCGCGTGAATCGCGCTGGCGACTGACTTCCACCTGCGGCATCACATCGGCCGGCAGCGTGGTGGTCGATGGCGGCGTGGCGGCTGCCTGCGCGGCGGCGCGGGCCGCTGCGGCTGCGCTGTCGGTGGCCGCAGCCTGGGCGATCAACTTGTCCAGCGGCAGATACAGCAGGTTGCTGCCGCTCTTGGCATCGACCATCACCTTGCTTGCGCTGGTGAAGATCTGCTGCATGGTTTCCAGGTACATGCGGTCGCGCGTGACGCCTGGAGCCTTCTGGTACTCGGTCAGCACCTGCTTGAAGCGCGCCGCGTTACCGGTGGCGTTTTCGGTGACCATCGAACGATAGCCCTCGGCTTCCTGCAACAGGCGCGAGGCGGCGCCGCGCGCTTTAGGAATCACGTCGTTGGCGTAGGCCTGGCCTTCGTTCTTCTGGCGCTCGCGATCCTGCCCTGCTTTGACTGCATCGTCGAAGGCGCCCTGCACCTGCTCCGGCGGTTGCACCGCTTGCAGGGTGACGTTCGAAATCAGCACGCCGGAAGCGTAGCGGTCGAGGATCTGCTGCATCAGCTGCTGGGTTTCGAGGGCGACCTTGTCGCGGCCCTCGTACAGCACGAAGTCCATCTTGTTCTTGCCGACGATTTCGCGGATCGAAGTTTCGGCCACCTGGCGTACGGTGTCCTCCTCGTCGCGGTTGTTCATCAGCCAGGCCACCGGATCTTTCAGCTTGAACTGGACGGCGAACTGGATGTCGATGATGTTCTCGTCGTCGGTCAGCATCAGCGATTCGCGCGCCTGCTTGTTCTTGACGTTGCCGCGATAGCCGATTTCCACCATGCGCATTTGCGAGACCTTGACGGTTTCGTCGCTCTGGAACGGATACGGCCAGCGCCAGTTGAAACCGGAGCCGGCGAGATGACTGACTTTGCCGAAGGTGTAGACCACGCCGGCCTGCCCTTCCTGCACGATGAAGGAGCCGCTGGCGAGCCAGATCAGCGCGATCACGGCGCCGATCGCGCCGGCGGTGGCGCGCATGCCGGCCAGGTCGGAACGACCGCCGTTGCCGCCGCCGCCATTGCCGCCGTTACCGTCGGGACGATTCTTCTGGCCGAAGAAGCTGTTCAGGCGCTGATTGAAATCGCGCCACAGCTGCTCCATATCCGGTGGACCTTCGCCGGGCTTCTTGCCTTCATTGGCTTGCGGCTTGCCTTCTTTCTGGTCCGAGCCCCAGCGGGGATCGTTCAGCGACAGCTTCAAGCCGAGACGTTTCATAAGTGACGAGACACGCATTAGTGTGATCCGACATGAGTAAGGGTGGGACTGCTATCCGGTTCCGCTTCGGGTTCAGCTGGTTCTTCGTCTGCTTCTTCATCGACGTGGTAGGCCTGATTGAGCCGGGCACCCGGCGCGTTCTTGGCCCATTCCACGATGGCGCCGCGCAAAAGGTCCAGTCCTTGACCGGTGCGGGCACTGAGGAAAACGCGGGAAATCTTATCATATTCATCCCGCTCGACCGACGGCTCCAGCCCTGCGGCGTCGATCTTGTTCCACACCAGAATCTGCGGGATATGATCGGCGCCGATTTCCTTGAGCACCAGGTTGACCTGCTCGATCTGCTCCATGCGCACCGGCGACGACGCGTCGACGACGTGCAGCAGCAGATCGGCATGGATGGTCTCCTCCAGCGTGGCGCGGAACGCCGCCACCAGCTGGTGCGGCAGCTCGCGCACGAAACCGACCGTATCGGAGATCACCACATTGCCCACCTCCTGCCCCATGTAGACACGGCGCGAGGTGGTATCCAGCGTGGCGAACAATTGATCTGCCACATACACGCCGGCCTTGGTGACGGCGTTGAACAGCGTCGACTTGCCGGCATTGGTGTAGCCGACCAGCGACACCGAGAAGGTCTGGCTGCGGCCGCGCGAACGGCGCTGGGTTTCGTGCTGCTTGCGCAGCTTGTCCAGACGCGCGCGCAAGGCCTTGACCCGCTCGCCGATCAGCCGGCGGTCGGTCTCGAGCTGGGTTTCGCCGGGACCGCGCAAACCGATACCGCCCTTTTGACGCTCAAGGTGGGTCCAGCCGCGTATCAGGCGCGTGGCCAGATGCTGCAGCTGAGCCAACTCCACCTGCAGCTTGCCCTCGTGGGAGGCGGCGCGCTGGGCGAAGATATCGAGAATCAGGCTGGTGCGGTCCAGCACCCGGATGTTCAGGCGCTTTTCCAGGTTACGCTGTTGAGCCGGCGACAGCGCGTGATTGAAGATGACGATTTCGATGCGGTGATCCAGCACGGCCAGACCGATTTCATCGGCCTTGCCGCTGCCGACGAAATAGGCTGCGTCCGGGGAGGAGCGCTTGGCCGTGATCGTCGTTACCGGTTCTGCACCTGCTGAGCGGGCCAGCAGTTGCAGTTCCTCGACGCTGGCGGCAAAGTCGCCCTGACCGAAATCGATACCGACTAGAGCTGCGCGCATACGACGGTCAGGCAGATTGGGAAGAAGCGGTGTTGCAAGCGCTTATTCCGCTTCGGATTCAATGTTGAGGTTGACGGCGCGTGCCGGTACCACGGTGGAGATGGCGTGCTTGTAGACCATCTGGGTCACGGTGTTACGCAGCAGTACGACGTACTGGTCGAACGATTCGATATGGCCTTGCAGCTTGATGCCGTTGACCAGGTAGATCGAGACAGGAACATGCTCTTTGCGCAAGGCATTGAGGAATGGGTCTTGTAACAGTTGCCCTTTGTTGCTCATAACAGCTCCATTTTATGTTGTTGTGTTGGAATTGGAGGCGAAACGCTTAATTTCAAGTACGTGGCCCAGCGAAAGTCAAACATTTTTCGCTGAAACACCGTTCGCCACGGGGAGAATGGTGCTTCTAAGCCACTGTAACCTGTTTTTGCCTTTTTTGCAGGGCGCACCTGCAAAAAAACCGCTTATTTCGACGGAGTTTTCGCGAATGGATTCTTACCGGTACGCAGTTCGATGCGCAGCGGCGTACCCACCAGGTTAAACGTATCGCGGAAATGCTTTTCCAGATAGCGCTTGTACGGCTCGCCGACCGCGTCCAGGGCATTGCCGTGGATGACGATCACCGGTGGATTCATGCCGCCCTGGTGCGCATAACGCAGCTTGGGACGGATCGAACCCTTGCGGCGCGGCTCCTGCTTCTCCACCGCTTCGATCAGCGCGCGGGTCAGCTTGGGCGTCGACAGGTCGGCGAACGCGGCCGCATAAGCCTGGTCCAGCGACTTCATCAACGGACCGATGCCCTGCGCCTTCAGCGCCGAGATGAAGTGCATCTTGGCGAAGCCGAGGAAGTCCAGCTTGCGGTCGATGTCGATCTTGATCTCATCGCGCTCGTCGGTGCGCAGGCCGTCCCACTTGTTGACGGCGATGACCAGCGCGCGGCCCGTCTCCAGCACGAAGCCGGCGATGTGGGCGTCCTGCTCGGAGATGTCCTGCTGGGCATCGAGCATCAGCACGACCACGTTGGCTTCGGAGATCGATTGCAGGGTTTTGACGACCGAGAATTTCTCGATCGCTTCGAACACCTTGCCGCGGCGGCGGATACCGGCCGTGTCGATCAGCGTGTATTGCTTGCCGTCGCGCTCGAACGGAATCTCGATCGAGTCGCGGGTGGTGCCCGGCATGTCGAAGGCGATCACGCGTTCTTCGCCCACCAGGGTGTTGATCAGCGTGGACTTGCCGACGTTGGGACGGCCGACCAGTGCGATCTTGATGCCGTGGTCGGTCTTCTCCAGCTCGGCCGCGTCTTCGGGACGCTGGGCGAAGGCCAGGTCGAGCGCCTCGTCGACCAGGTCGGCGACGCCGTCGCCGTGCGCCGACGAGATCGAGTAAGGCTCGCCCAGTCCCAGTTCGTAGAAGTCGGCGACGACTGCGGTGTAGCGCATGCCTTCCGACTTGTTCACGACCAGCATGACCGGACGGCCGCTTTTACGCAGGAAGTCGGTAATGGTTTTGTCATGCGGCGTCAGGCCCTGGCGACCGTCGACCAGGAAGACGACGATGTCGGCTTCGGCCACGGCCTGCTTGGTCTGCTTGGCCATCTCATGCATGATGCCTTCCTTGGCGACCGGCTCGAAGCCGCCCGTGTCGATGACGAGGAAGGGACGTTCGCCGACACGGCCCTCGCCATAGTGACGATCTCGCGTCAACCCAGGCAAGTCCGCCACCAGCGCATCGCGCGAGCGGGTCAGACGATTAAACAAGGTCGATTTCCCTACATTGGGTCGACCCACTAGTGCGATTACCGGCTTCATTTTATTACTCGACCGCGAGAGCGGTCACTGTCCCTGATTGGGTTTGGAAAATCAAATTCGTGCCGGCGATGACAGGGTCCGATTGGATCGGGCTGCCATCGGTCGCGGCGCGACCTAGCAAAGCGCCATCTTCCCGCGACAGGAGATGGATGTAACCCTGGTAGTCGCCGACGGCTACGGCACGGCCGTAGGACACAGGCGTCGACAGGCGGCGGTAAGCCAGCTTGTCGTTCTTCCAGGCGTTGCTGCCGTTTTCACGGCTATAGGCTGCAACCTCGCCTTTGTCGTCGGAGACGAATACAAAACGCTGGTCCACCGCCACGCCCACGTCGGACGAGGCAGGCTTGCTCCAGTGCGGTGCGCCGGTGATGGCGTCGTAGCAGGCCACGCGGCCCTGGTACGACACGGCGCACACATCTTTTTCCAGGATCACCGGGGTGCCGGCGATATCGGTAACGCGTTCCAGCTCGGTGGCGCCGCGCGGTTCGCCGACCACCACTTCAAAGCGGGTCAGGCCGCCGGCCAGGGCCAGCGCCAGCAGCTTGCCGCCCGGCTGGGCGACATACACATTCGAACCATTGATGACCATGCCCGGCGCGTTGCGCAGGGTCAGGGCCGGCGTGGTGCGGGCCACGCCCCAGCGTTTGACGCCGGTCTTGGCTTCATACGCGGTGATCTGGTTGTCGACGCTGCGCACGACCACGACGCCGCCGCCCACCACAGGCGAGGACAATACCTCGCTGCTGGCCTGGGCCTTCCACAGCTGCTTGCCGCTGGCGTCGTACGCAAGGATAACACCCTTGGCGCCGCCGACTACCGTTACCTCGCCATCGCTGCCGACGCCGGCCGTGAGGTCGGTGCCGGTTTTGACGCGCCATTGTTCCTTGCCGGTGGCCGCGTTCAGGCGCACCAGCGCGCCGCCGCCGTCGGCCACGTACAGGCTGTCGCCCACCAGCGCCGGGGTAAAGACGGCGGTGCCGGCTTTGCCCAGCGAGTATTTCCAGACCGTCTTGGGCGTGACGCCGCCCTTCAGTTCAACCAGCGGTGCAGGCAGGTTCTTGGTTTCTTTCGACGAGAACAAGGAACAACCGGCCAACATCGCAAACACGCTTGCAGCAATAACTTTTTCGGTAATACGCATTTTTTAACCTTGATCTGGAGGCGCCGGCGATGGCCGGCGCCGATGAATTACGCTGCGTCCTTGGCGGCAGGCACGGAGCCGCCGATGGCTTCGAATTTCAGCTGGATCAGCTGACGGCCAGGGTTCTTCTTGTCGGTGGCGTCCAGCGCGGCCTGGTAGGCGGCGCGGGCTTCCACCAGCTTGTTCTGCGCGACCAGGATGTCGCCCTTGCGGTCGGCCACGGAGCCGGCGAACTGCGGCGCCACTTCGCCGGACAGCACTTTCAGCGCTTCATCGTAGGCTTTCTCGTCAAGCAGCAGGCCGGCCAGGCGTACCTTGGCCACCGCCTTGAACTCGTCGCCGCCATGTTCGGCCGCCCATTGCAGCTGGGCCTTGGCCGATTTCAGGTCGTTCGCCTCGAAGCTGCTCTTGGCCGCCACCAGTGCGCTCATCGAGGCGTAGGCGGTGCTGCCGAACTTGCTTTCCATGTCGCCGGCGGCGCGCAGCACCTTGGCGTTGTCCTTGGTGCCCACGGCCGCTTGCAGCTCGTCGTACAGCGCCGACGCTTGTGCAGCCTGGGTGCGCTGGTAGTAGTTCCAGCCGGTGAAGCCCGAATACGCGGCCAGGCCGGCGATCAGCACCCACGAGGTCAGATTGCCGTACTTGTCCCACCATGCTTTGAGGGTCGCAATTTGTTCTTGTTCTTCGAGATCGTATGCCATGTCAGTTCGTCTACTAGTTATGGGTTATTGAAAGTAAGGCTTAGTGATTGCAATGCTCGTCGTGCACGTGGTGGTGATGGTCGCCGCTGTCGGTGATCTGGTCGACCACGAAATCGACCACGTCGTCGAACGGCACCGTCGATTGCTGCGCCGCGCCCTCTTCCGCGCGCATCGCCTTGACGCTGGCGGTGTGGTTGGCCACTTCGTCTTCACCGATGATGACGGCGAACGAGGCGCCGCTGCCATCGGCTTTTTTCATCTGGGTCTTGAAGCTGCCAGGGCCGTTGGCGGTCGAGGCATGCATGACCACATCCAGGCCGGCGTCGCGCAGGCGCTCGCCCAGCACGAAGGCTTGCAGCTGGGCCGCTTCGCCTTGATGCACCAGGTAGACGTCGCACTGGCCCGGCGCTTCCGGCTCGCCGGCTTCCTTCATCAGCTCCAGCAGGCGCTCGATGCCCATGGCGAAACCGACAGCGGGCGTCGGCTTGCCGCCGAACGAGGCGATCAGCGGATCGTAACGGCCACCGGCGCACACGGTGCCTTGCGAACCCAGTGCGTCCGTCACCCATTCGAACACGGTGCGGTTGTAGTAATCGAGGCCGCGCACCAGGCGCGGATTGATCACGTACGGGATGTTGTTGTGGTCGAGGATCTTGCGCACGCCGTTGAAGTGGGCCAGCGATTCTTCGCCCAGGTAGTCCAGCAGCTTCGGCGCGGCGTTGACGATTTCCTGCAGCGCCGGATTCTTGGTGTCCAGGATGCGCAGCGGATTGCTGTGCAGGCGGCGCTTGGCTTCGGCGTCGAGCAGGTCTTCGTGCTTTTCCAGATACGCGATCAGGTCGACGCGGTGGCGCGCGCGCTCTTCGGCGTCGCCGATCGAGTTCAGTTCGAGGCGGATGTTTTCCAGGCCCAGGTCATCCCACAGGCGGCGGCACAGCATGATCATTTCGGCGTCGACGTCCGGGCCGTTGAAGCCGACGGCTTCGCAACCGAACTGGTAGAACTGGCGATAGCGGCCGCGCTGCGGACGCTCGTGGCGGAACATCGGGCCGGTGTACCACAGGCGCTTGGGGCCTTCGTAGACCAGGTTATGCTCGATCACCGCGCGCACCGTGCCGGCCGTGCCTTCAGGACGCAGCGTCAGCTTGTCGCCGTTCATCGAGTCTTCGAACGAATACATTTCCTTTTCCACGATGTCGGTCACGGCGCCGATGGCGCGCGCGAACAGCGCGGTGTTTTCCACGATAGGCGTGCGGATCTGCTGGAAGCCATAGCTCTGCACCACCGATTGCGCGGTATTTTCAAACAGCTGCCACAGATGCGAATCGGTCGGCAGGATGTCGTTCATGCCTTTGACGGCGACAATTTTCTCAGTTTTGGACATAATTCTTTTTCACGTAATTCAGTACGATTTCCTGGAACTCTTCAACGATGCGCTCACCGCGCAGCGTGGCGAACTTGGCGCCGTCGACGAACACCGGCGCGGCCGGCGATTCGCCGGTGCCCGGCAGGCTGATGCCGATGTTGGCGTGCTTCGATTCGCCGGGGCCGTTGACGATGCAGCCCATCACGGCCACGTTCATCGCCTCCACGCCCGGATAGGTCTTTTTCCACTCCGGCATCTGGTCGCGCAGATAGGTCTGGATGTTGTCAGCCAGTTCCTGGAAGGTGGTCGAGGTGGTGCGGCCGCAACCCGGGCACGCGATCACCATCGGTGTAAATTTGCGCAGGCCCATGGTCTGCAGGATCTCCTGGCCGACCACAACTTCCTTGGTGCGGTCGCCGCCCGGTTCCGGCGTCAGCGAGATGCGGATGGTGTCGCCGATGCCCTCTTGCAGCAGCACCGACAGCGCGGCCGTCGACGCGACGATGCCCTTGCTGCCCATGCCCGCTTCGGTCAGGCCCAGGTGCAGCGGATAGTCGCAGCGCTTGGCCAGTTCGCGGTACACGGCGATCAGGTCCTGCACGCCCGAGACCTTGCACGACAGGATGATCTTGTCGCGGCCCAGGCCCAGCTCCTCGGCGCGCACGGCGTTCTCGATGGCCGAGGTGATCAGCGCCTCGTACATTACCGCCTGCGCGGACCACGGCTCGGCGCGGCCGGCGTTTTCGTCCATGATGCGGGCCAGCAGCGCCTGGTCCAGGCTGCCCCAGTTGACGCCGATGCGCACCGGCTTGTCGTAGCGCGCGGCCACTTCGATCATCTGCGCAAACTGCGTGTCGCGCTTGGCGCCCTTGCCGACGTTGCCCGGATTGATGCGGTACTTCGACAGCGCCTTGGCGCACTCCGGATAATCGTTGAGCAGCGTGTGGCCGTTGTAGTGGAAATCGCCGACCAGCGGCACGTCGATCTCCATCTTGTCCAGCTGTTCGCGGATGTAGGGCACGGCGGCAGCGGCTTCAGGACGGTCCACCGTCAGGCGCACCAGCTCCGAACCGGCACGCGCCAGTTCCTTGATCTGAATCGCGGTTTCGATCACGTTGGCGGTGTCGGTGTTGGTCATCGACTGCACCACCACGGGGGCGTCGCCGCCCACCCAGATCTTGCGCTGGCCGTGCATCACCAGCACGCGGCGGCTGGCGCGGCGATTCAATGGTCCCGAAGGAATAGCTGTTTGCGTTGAAGACATGATCGTTCTATTCGTACTTTAACTTGCTTATTTGATGTTTACGCGCGAAATCGTACCGCCCGCGACCGGCGGCAACGCCAGCGGCGCGCCGCCCAGCGTGGCTTCCACGCCGCCCGGTTTGCCGACGATCAGCAGCGCCGGATCCTTGATATCGAAGGTCTCGGTGCTGCCGGCTTTCACCAGCCGCGAAATCAGCGGCGTCGTGCCCGGGCGGCGGATTTCCACCCACGAATCCTGCGTCACTTTCAGCACCAGCTGGCTACCGCCGGCTGCCACCGGAGCAGGCGCCGGCGCTGGCGGCGACACTTGCGCAACCGGCGCGGCCGGTGCCGGCGCAGGCGCCGCAGCGGCAGGCGTCGTTGCCGGCGTGGTCGCTGGCGCCGCGTCCGCCGGAGCGCCTGGCGGCGGCACCGAAATCAGCGGCACGCTCGGCGACTGCAACGGCGCGGTTTCCTGGCCTGGCTTGGCGATCGTGGTCTCGATCGGCGCCACGGCCACGTCGGCAGGCTTGGCCGCCTCGGCGGTCGCGCTGGCCGATGCATCCTTGTCCAAGCGCTGGAACAGCGTGGCCGGGATCAAGCCGGCCTGGTAGGCATACGCGCCGGCGGCGGCAACCACCACCACGACGGCCACGCCGACCAGCCATGCGGCCGGACCGGGCGAACGCCCCGTCATCGACGGGAAGCGCGACTCGGTGAAGGTGGCGGCGATTTCCTTGCGCGGCGGCGCAGCCTCATGGCTGGTCGGCGAGATCACTTCAATCATCGCCACCAGCGGCGTAGCGTCTATCTTCACGACCTTGGCGTAGGCGCGCACGAAACCGCGCACCACGGCCATATTGGGCAGCGCGGCGTAGTCGCCCGCTTCCAGCGCCTTGACCTGGCGCGGGGCCAGCTTCAGCTGGTCGGCAATCTGTTCGACCGTCAGCCCCATCGCTTCGCGCTGGGCTGCCAGTTGTGCTCCGGGCGTGGCCAGGCTGCTGCCCTGGTCCTTTGGCGGTTCTGCCCACTCTGAATTCATTGGTATCCCTGTCTCACTCATCAAACGCCCCACGTTGATAAGCAGCATACTCGGTCGAGCCGGGGTGGTGGCGGCGCAATTGCGTCGCCCAGCTGGTTTCCGCACCCGTATCGCCCGCTTTATGCTGCACCTTAATCCCGAGCCACAGCACTTCGGCCGTCAGGCTCTCCATCTTTGCCACCTTGTTCAGACGGGTAATGAAGAAATTGGCGCGCACATAATCGCGCTTTTCAAAATATACCCGCGCCAGATTGGCGTTGGTGGCCGGCAGGTCGGGCGTCAACTGCAAGGCTTGCAGCAGATAACGCTCCGCGCTGGCGTAATCCTTGATCTTCAGTGCGCAGGAACCGGCGTTGTTCGCGGCGTTGGCCGGCGAACGGTAGGACCGGTTGCCCAGGGCCGCGTCGAACAACGGCAGCGCCTCGGCAACGCGGCCGGCCTGGCACAGGAAAGAGCCGTAATTGTTGGCCAGATCCGGGTTGGCCGGCGCCAGCTTGCGGGCCCGCACGAAGTTATCCTCGGCCAGGCCGTACTCGCCCATCGCCTGGTAGATCAGGCCGCGCATGCCATAACCGTCGGCATAGGCCGGATCGGCCGCCAGCGCCAGCTTGACTTCGTCCAGCGCGAACGGGTACTGGCCCTGTTCGTAGTAGCCGACCGCCAGCTGCATGCGGATCTCGACCTTGCGCTGGGCCGCGGTCTGGTCCGACACGGTGGCCAGTTCGGCCTGGCCGCTGTTGCCGCGTTCCGTCCCCGGCGATGCGCAGCCGGCCAACGCCCCTGCCGCGCACAAGGCGACGAGACTGAGCCGGCTCCGCTGCGCCAGGAAGGTCATCAGGAACGAATCTCCACGATCTTGCCGAAGTTGGCGCCGAATTTCTGCTGGTACTCGGCCATCTTTTCCATGCGCTGGGCGACCTTGGTGCGGTCCTGGACTTCGCCGGCCAGCTGGCCGCAGGCGGCGTCGATATCGTCGCCGCGCGTTTTGCGGATGGTGGTGACGATGCCGCCGTCGACCAGGATCTGCGCGAAGGCCTTGATGCGCGGGTTCTTCGAGCGCAGCAGGCCCGATTCCGGGAAGGGATTGAACGGAATCAGGTTGAATTTGCAGTTGACGCCGAACTCGCGGTCCTGGACCAGGGCCAGCAGTTCACGGGCGTTCTCGTCGGAGTCGTTGACGCCGTCGAGCATGCAGTACTCGAAGGTGATGAAGTCGCGCGGCGCAAATTCCAGGTAGCGCTTGCAGGCGGCCATCAGCTCTTTGAGCGGGTATTTTTTGTTCAGCGGGATCAGGCTGTCGCGCAGCTTGTCGTTGGACGCGTGCAGCGAGACGGCCAGCGCCACCGGCACTTCCTGCGACAGCTTGTCCATCATCGGCACCACGCCGGAGGTGGACAGGGTCACGCGGCGGCGCGACAGGCCGTAGGCGTTATCGTCCAGCATCAGCTTGAGGGCGGTGGCGGTCGGCTCGAAGTTCAGCAGCGGCTCGCCCATGCCCATCATGACCACGTTGGTGATCTGGCGTTCGCCTTTCGGGCCGGGCTCGATGCCCTTGGTGCGGCGCAGTTCGAATTCCGCCATCCACAGCTGGCCGATGATCTCGCCAACGCTGAGGTTACGCGAGAAGCCCTGCTTGCCGGTCGAGCAGAAGCGGCAGTTGACGGCGCAGCCGGCCTGGGTCGAGATGCACAGCGTGCCGCGGTTTTCTTCCGGGATGAACACGGTTTCGACCGCGTTGCCGTTGCCGACGTCGACCAGCCATTTGCGCGTGCCGTCGGTGGACGTGTGGTCGCTGATGATGGCCGGCGCCGTGACGTGGGCGCGGGTTTTCAGTTTGTCGCGCAGCGACTTGGCCAGATCGGTCATGCTGTCGAAATCCGACGCGCCGAATTGGTGGATCCAGCGCTGCAGTTGCTTGGCGCGGAACGGCTTCTCTCCCAACTCGGCGCAATAGGCGATGAGTTGCGCGGGATCGAAGTCCAGCAAGTTGGTCAGAGGTGCGTTCATATTCAGGTTCAAAACAGTACTAATCATTTATTCCGTTTCCGCACCGCGGCGCGGAAACGGATCTACTAAAAATTACTTACCGAAGAAGTAAGCGATTTCAACTGCGGCAGCTTCGACAGCGTCGGAACCGTGAACAGCGTTAGCGTCGATCGAATCGGCGAAGTCGGCGCGGATGGTGCCTTTGTCAGCCTTCTTAGGATCGGTAGCGCCCATCAGTTCGCGGTTTTTCAGGACTGCGTTTTCGCCTTCCAGAGCTTGGATCATGACTGGACCGGAGACCATGAAGTCAACCAGATCCTTGAAGAAACCGCGCTCTTTGTGTGCAGCGTAGAAGCCTTCGGCTTCTTCACGCGACAGTTGCTTCATTTGAGCAGCAACGATCTTCAGGCCAGCGCCTTCGAAGCGGCTGTAGATTTGGCCGATTACGTTTTTTGCAACTGCGTCTGGTTTGATGATCGACAGGGTGCGTTCGATTGCCATTTAAAAAACTCCAATAAAAAGAAAGGTTTAAAACAAAATTGATAACTCAATCAACCTTTGATTTTACCATAGAACACCCCATATACCGAGAAACGGCAGTAGATAAGCTTGCAAGATAGGCCATGACAGCCTGTTTGGCGAGGAAAAATCAGGAGTATGGCCGTATTAAGCCATCTTTAAGCAGGTTTTCGGGTCAATTTTGCGCATTTTTACCCCGGCGTGCTATGCTTTTGGCAAGCGGTATTCGAATCACTATGAAGGAGGTTCTTTATGAACAACATGCAAAACACCTACGACCTGGCGGGAAGCCGCCAGTCGGTGCAACACAAAGTGCTGCGCAACACCTACTGGCTGCTGGCGCTGTCGATGGTGCCGACCATTTTTGGCGCGGTGCTGGGCGTCTCGCTGCACCTGCCGCTGGGCGGCGGGCTGATGGCGCTGCTGTTCCTGGGGATCGCCTTCGGCTTCATCTGGGGCATTGAGAAGAACAAGGATTCCGGCTTGGGCGTGGCCCTGCTGCTGGGCTTCACCTTCTTCATGGGCTTGTGGCTGACGCCTCTGCTGTCGCGCATCCTGGGCTTCTCGAACGGCGGCTTCCTGATCATGGCCGCGTTTGGCGGCACGGCGTCGGTGTTCGCGGTACTGGCGACCATCGCCACGGTATCGAAGCGCGACTTCTCGGGCATGGCCAACTGGCTGTTCGCGGGCGTGGTGGTGATCCTGCTGGCATCGATCGCCAACATCTTCCTGCATATTCCAGCGCTGGCGATTGTGATTTCGGTGGTAGCGATTGCGATCTTCTCGGCTTACATCCTGTATGACGTACAGCAGATCATCAACGGCGGCGAGACCAACTACATCCGCGCCACGCTGAACATCTACCTGGACGTGTACAACATCTTCGTCAACCTGCTGTCGCTGCTGGGCATCTTCGGCGGCAACCGCGACTAAGCGACATCCGCAACACCCTCGAAAGCCGGCCCAGCGCCGGCTTTTTTTATGGTGGGGTCAAGTCTGACATTTGGACACGGCCTCTGCCGTAACTGTTGCTACGGCAGAGGCCGTGTCCAAATGTCAGACTTGACCCCAGGGTTAGCGGACGTGAAAGCGGGTGGTGGCGATGACTTGGGCGCTGGCGTCGATCAAGGCCAGCTGGTGCGGGCCGGGGACGGGGCGCCAGGCGTAGTCGGCGCTGGCCTGGCCGATGTCGGCCCCGTCCAGGCGCCACGACAGGCCCTTCCCTCCCTGGGCCTGGAAGAACACGCGCTGGATCGCATCCGGGATGTCGGGGTCGATGGCGATGATGCTCGCCTCGCCCGGGTACAGGATCTTCGGCGCGCGCTGCGTCTCCTGGACCAGCGCGATGACCGGGCTTTCGGTGCCGGCGATGAACCATTCGCCACGCGCCGATTCCAGTGCCGGCTGGTAGGCGATCTGCTGGCGCACCACACCAGCCGGCGGCTGTGGCGCCCTGCCGGGCTGGCCGCGATGCAGGTAGTCCATCACATCGCGCCACACCGGCGCCGCGCCGCTGACGCCGGAGACATCCCACATCGACTGTCCGTCGAAATTGCCAACCCAGACGCCCACCGTGTACCGGTCCGTGTAGCCCATGCACCAGTTGTCGCGCATGTCCTTGCTGGTGCCGGTCTTGACCGCGCTCCAGAAGGTCGTGGCCAGCTCGTTCTTCAGGCCGAAGGTCAGGCTGCGCGCCGCCCGGTCGGACAGGATGTCGCCGATGATGAAGGCGGCCCTGCCGTCCAGCACCCGGCGCGACACCGTCTGCGCGGCCGCGCGCGGCGCCAGCGTCACCGGGCCATACATGCCACCGTTGGCCAGCGTGCGATAAGCGTTACTCAGCTCCAGCAGCGTGACCTCGGCCGATCCCAGCGCCAGCGAATAGCCATAGTAGTCCGGCGATTCGGTCAGGCTGTTCAAGCCCACGTCGTGCAGGCGCTCGTAGAAGCGGTCCATGCCCGTCATCACCAGCGTGCGCACCGCCGGCACGTTGAGCGAGCTGGCAAGACTGGTGCGCACGCTGACGTGACCCTTGAATTCCTTGTCGTAGTTCTGCGGAATATACAGGCCGGTCGGCGTGGAGATATCGATCGCCGTATCGTCCATTACCGACGCTGCCGTGATCAGCCGGCGTTCCAGCGCCAGCTCGTACAGAAAGGGCTTGAGCGTGGACCCGGCCTGCCGCAGCGCCGCCACGCCATCGACCTCGCCGGTGCCAGCATTGCCGACGTAGGCCAGGATCTCGCCGCTGGCGTTATCCAGCACCACCACCGCGCCGTCGTTGACGTTGCGCGTCCGCAGCGATATCAGTTGCTGGCGCAAGGCCGTCTGCGCGTAGCGTTGCAGGTCGGCGTCGAGCGTGCTGCGCACCGACTGTCCGCCGCTGGTTAGCAGCTGCTGCGCCACCTGTGGCGCTGGCGGCAGATCGACCGCCAGCAGCGGGCGGCTCATCGCGATCATGGTCCGCAGTTCGATCTCGCTACAGGTGGCCGGCGCCTTGAGCTCGCGCGACAGCGCACACGCTCGCTGCCACACCACCTTGGGCGCCGCGCCCGGCCCGCGCAACAGGCTGGCCAGGATCATCGATTCGGTCAGGTTCAGTCCCGATGGCGCCTTGCCGAACAGGCCCCGCGCCGCCGCGCCCAAGCCTTGCAGCTCGCCGCGGAAGGACACCAGGTTCAGATACGCTTCCATGATCTGCGGCTTGGTCCAGCTGGCGTCGATCTGGCGGGCGGCCTTGATCTGGTCCCACTTCTGCCCCCAGCTGCGCCCCTTGGCCGAGGCTTGCAGATGCGGGTCCAGCTGCGCCGCCAGCTGCATGGTGATGGTGGACGCGCCACGCGGACGGCTACGGAACAGGTTATCCCAGGCGGCCTTGGTGGCCGCGCTCCAGTCCACGCCTCCGTGCTCGTAGAAGCGCTGGTCTTCGGCTTGCAGCACGGCGGCCGGCAGGCTGGGGGAGATGTCGGCCAGCGCCACCCATGGCAGGCGGCGTACCTTCATGTCGATGCGCAGCGACTGCACCGGCTGGCCGTTGCGGTCCAACAGTTCGGCCTCCGACGAGCGGTAGCCGGCGCGTACCTGCTCCGGCGTCGGCACGGTCAACGCATCGGCACTCGGCGCGGCGCCATGCGCGGCGCCGGCCAGCGCCAGCAAGCTTGCTGCTATCAGTTTCATTTCACGCTCATCGGTGCATTCGGCGCTTCGCCAAACATCTCCGGGCTGTACATCGCTTCGACACGCGTAGAAGGCAGGTTGAACTGGCCCGGATTATTCAAACGCACAGTGTACTCCACGCTCCACTTTCCTTTCGGGACGAACTGGTAGAACGCGTGATAGCCCTCGAAGGTGCGCTCCTCGAACACCGGCCAGGTCCAGCCGGTGCTCTTGTTGCCCGCGCTGAGCAGCTGCGAATCGCGCCCCAGCCCGGAACCAAGCACGGTGGCGCTGGCCGGAATCGGATCGTCCACCACCACCCAGGTCATGTCCGACTGTGCCTCCAGATCCAGATGCACGCGATAGACATCGCCACGCGACCAGACGCCTGCCTTCTTCTGCTCCACCGGCGTGATGGTCTTGGCAATCTTGTAGCCGCTCGATACCGGAGCCTTCAACGGCAACGCGGCCAGCGTCTGCACCGTCACCCATGGCTTGCCAGTGCCGGCGTGGTTCAGTTCCAGCTCGCCGGTACCACGCGGCCAAGGCAACATCGCACTGCCGCCCTGGGACGTGCCGCCGAAAGCGATGCTCTTGCTTGCCTGCGCCAGCGTGGCGCTGCTGGTGCCGGTGACGGCCACGCTCTCGAATTTCTGCGAGAAGCGGTCGATCGCCAGCGCGCCCCAGGCGTTGGCCACCGTCGTGCCCCAACGACCTTTCTTCTGGCGTCCCAATGCGCCGCGCGCCAGGCGGCCCATGTCGTCCTTCCAGGCCGGGTTGTCCGCCATCGCCAGCAGCAGGCGGTTGGCGTTGGTGTCGGCGGACGCCATCAGCCACCACCAGTCGTCGGTGCGCTCGGTCGAGAAGCCCATCGTCGTGCCTTGCAGGTTCAGGCGCGAACGCAAAATCTGGTCGGCCTGCGCCAGACGTTGCGCGCGCATAGGCAGCTTGGGCGAACGCTTGAGCACCAGATACCAGTCGATGACGGCGGACGTCGGCCAAAGGTTAGGCTCGGCGGTGAAGGACTCCAGCGCTTCAGGCAGGATGCCGTTGGAACGCGACAGCGCCTCCAGCGCAGCCACCTTGCGGATCGCCAGGTCGGCGGTCGGCAGCGACGAGTAGCGCACCACCTTGCCCTGCACGAAGCCAATCAGGCCCGTCTCCATGCGGCCCTTCAGTTCCGCCGGGATGTCGTAACCCGCTTCCTGCGAAGCCGACAGCACATAAGCGGTCAGCGAGTCGGAGCCCTGCTGCATGCTGGCGAAGTACTTGACCAGGCCATCGGCATCCAGGTGCGCCGGCAGCGTATCGACCGCCGACTGCCAAATCGCCTTGTCATGCAGAGCGATGGCACGCGAGCTGACTTGCTCGAAGCAGCGGTATGGATAGGCGCTCATGTAATCGCGCACGCCCGGCAGATCGCTGCCCAGGCGGGCGCTGAACTGCGCCTGCACGCCGCCGCGTCCCGGCAGCGCGTCATCCGGCAGGCGCACCTTCATCGTCTGCTTGCCGTCCAGTTGCAGCAGCGTGGCCTGCGTGGTGCGTACCGGCACGGCGGCCACCACTTTCTGCTTGACCTTCAAGCGGTCACGCGAGGCAGAACCGCCCTCGCCTTCGGCCACGATGCCGGCACTCACGTCCCACGCCAGCGAGCTGACATTCAGCGGCACCTGATAGTCCCAGCCGATATCCTGCGCCTGCCCCGCCTCCAGCGAGACCTGCTGCGGCGACAGCGCCTTGCCGCCCGCATTGGCGGTCAACGCGACCTTGACGGCGGCGTCGGTGGTGTTACGCAGCGTGAAGCCGGCGCGGAAGCGGTCGCCCTCGCGCACCAGCGCGGGCAGGCCTGACAGCAGTATCAAATCCTGCGAGCTGCGCACCTCGGTGCGGCCGGTGCCGAACAAGTCGGCGTTGGCGCTGGCGATGGCGACGATGCGGAAGGCCGTCAACGAATCGTTGATCGGCACCTGCACCGTGGCTTCGCCGTTGGCGTCCAGCGCGACGCGGCCTTTCCAGAACAGCAGCGTGTCGAACAGCTCACGTCCTCCGCCCTTGCCGCCGCCACCGCCGTGCGGAACGGCCTTGCGGCCGAAGTGGCGCTTGCCGACCACCTGCATCTGCGCGGTCGCCGTCTGCACTTGCAGGCTGCGCTGCTGCATCATCGCTTCCAGCAGATCCCAGCTGGTGTTGGGCATCAGCTCCAGCAGGCCGACATCGACCGCAGCCAGCGCCACCTCCGCGCCGGCGGGCGGTGGAGAGCCGTCCGCACGCGTGACCTTGACCGCCACCGTGGCCTTGTCGCGGATGTTGTAGACCGGCTTGTCCGCCGTCACCTGAACCTTCAGCTCATTGGCCGACCAGCCCACGCGCAGCGGCGTGATCCCCAGCTTGTAGGCGGGCTTGCCCAGGTCGACCAGCGCGGTCGGCTGCACGCTGGCCACGCGGCCGCGCACCACCAGCGCCGACACGTACACATTCGGCGCGTAGCTGTTCTTGACCGGGATGGTGAACACCGGCGCGCTGCCCGACAACGGCCGCACATAGGTATCGATGACGCCTTCGCGCTCCACCGTGATCAGCGCGGTCGCTTCGCGGAACGGCATGCGCACCTGGAAGCTGGCCGTGTCGCCCGGCTCGTAGCGCTTCTTCTCCGGCAGCAGGTCGATGCGGTCGTTGTCGGTGGCGTTGAACCACCAGTCGGCGCCGTCGGCAACCCAGGTTTCGCGGTTGGTCATGGCGACGCGCTGCTGCGCATCCTGCGTTTTGGCGCGCAGGATCAGGTTGCCCGATGCGGGCGCCTTGACCTGGCAGATCAGCAGGCCCTTGTTGTCGGTCTTGCCCGCGCACGCCGCGCCCAGGGCCTTGACCTCGCTGTTGTTCTCGTAGGCGTAGAAGCCGCCGATCAAGCGGCGCCGATGCGAGTACGACTGGCGTTGGAAGAAGTCCACAGACACCGGAGCATCCGCCACCGGCTTGCCTTGCAGGTCCAGCACCACCACCTGGAACTTCAGCGCGTCCTTGCTCAGCACCCAGCCGTCCGGCTGTATGCCGATCACATAACTGGACGGCCACAATGGTATGCGCGTGGAGACGGACAGCGTTTCGCCGTTGGCGTCCTGGTAGGACATCTCGGCCGTCAAATCACGTGGGGTTTGTACCACCGGCAGTTGATCGAGCGTGACGCGGGCGCCGCCGGCCTTGTCCAGCGTCAGGCTGCGGGTCTTGATGCCGGCGGGCCCGATGACCGCGCCAGCAACGGTCTCGCCCTCGTCGAACACGCCTTCGTCGTCATCGAAAGCGCCGTCGCTGCTACGCTCGACGCCGACCTTGACGTCGCCGGTGCTGAAGGTGAAGTCCGCATAGTCTTCAAAGCTGACCGCCTTGTCCTGCACCACGGTGCGCAGCTGCACCGGCGCTCCGCCCGCGCCGCCACCGGACAGGTAGCTGAGCTGCACATCCAGATCCACCGCCGGCGCCTGGATGGCAGGCGTCTTCGGTCCTTGCAGGACGGCTTTCATGGTCGGCACACGGAACTGCTCGACGCGGAAACGCCCCGCCGTGCGGCCGCCCAGCATGACCTGGTACCAGCCCTGCTTCGCATCGGCCGGAATCACCCACTGGTTTTCCGCGCTGCCGTTGGCGCTCCAGGCGATCGGCAGTTCGTATTTCTGCTCGCTGCCTTCGTGCATGACGAAGATGCTGCCCGGTTGCGCCTTGCGCAGCGCGTCGCCCGCGCCGACCAGCGCAATGCCCTGCTGCACATGGCGGCGCAGGAAGTGCTTCATGTGCACCGTCTCGCCTGCGCGCAGCAGCGTGCGGTCGAATACGGTGGCGGCGATGACGGTGTCTGCGCTGCTGTCTTCCGTCGGCAGGTTGAAGCGCCAGCTCTCGATGCCGCGCGTCCAACTGGACAGCGTGAAGGTCATGTCGGCGCCGCTGCGCGCGCTGATGAAGTAGCCGCTGGTGCTGTCGCAGCGGCCGTCCGCCAGCTCCTGCGCGATGCGGGCCACGCCCATGCCGTCGGTGACGCCCTGCCACAGCTGCTTGCCGGCGCAATCGCGCACCGTCACCTGCGCCTGCGGCACGGGCTTGCCCTTGTCCAGCGACGTGACCCACACCAGCGACGACTGCGCGCCGCGCTTGAAGTGCGCCACCATATTCGTCACCAGCGCCGCCGAACTGACGTAGGCGGTGGCAGGCTTGTCGTTCAGCGCCGCGCCCAGTTTGGGGCTGGCCAGTTCGACCACGTAGAAGCCCGGCTTGCGCAGCGGGATGCCGACCACTTCGAACGCCTGCTTCCCGCCCGGCTTGGGCATGGTGAAGCGCTCGACCGCGCCGGCTGGTGCGCGCTTGCTGTCGCCCAGCAGCGGCTTGTACAGCGCGTCGCCGTACAGCTCCTGCGGCTCCCAGCCGTAGCCGGACATGCGGCGCAGCCAGGCCATGATCTGCTTGTCCTGTTCATCCTGTGCGACCGCGCCATCGTTGACGCGCAAGGCGGCGCCGTCGACCCGCGACGTACGGCCTGCCAGGCTACCCTCGATATTGCGCACCGTGACCGGCAGCAGGCGGTCGCCCTTGGCCTCGATGATGCCGAAGCGCGCAGGGAATTTGACCAGCGGCGGCTGTGCGTCGGTCTGCACCGTCATCGGGAAGCGCGCCTGATTCAATAAGGCGCGGTTGGCGTCGTCCTTCAAGCCGGCCGGCAGCGACAGCGTCAGTTTGGACTTCTCGGGGAACGGTCCGTTGATGGTCAGCCAGCTGACATATTCGGCCTTGGCCTCCTCCTTGTCGACGCCGGCCTTGAAGGTTTTTCCGCCAGGGCCGGTCAGCTTGATGGCCAGCGCGTCGGCCATGCGGATCGGGGAGGTGAACTGCAAGCGCATCGGCAGGAAGGGAATGCAACCGCCATCAACCTTCAATCGGTCGCAGCTGAAACTGGCGGTGAATTCGCGGCGGGTCTTATACGACCAGGTCTGGTCCTGCGTGGTGACGATGCCGCTGTCGGAGGTGATACCCGCGCCCCAGACCAGCGACACGCCCGCATTCGCCGGCAGGCGGCGCTTGCATTGCAGGACCGCCAGCGGCAGCTGCTCCAGGCGCTTGCTGCGCACCTTCGTTGTGGCGCCCCACACCACGCCGCGCGCCTTGAAGTACAGCGTGAGATAGCGGTCGGTGAAGGATTTACGCTGCTCCAGTATTTGCTCGCGCTCCGCGCCTTTCAGCACGCGCACGCCGATCTTCTCGTTGACGCCTTCGGCGCGGCACCAGGCGTTGGCGGCGACGGTGTCGTCGCCGGCCGGCGCATCGAGGCCAAGGATGAAGATCTGTTGTTCGTCGATGTCCGACGCGCCTTCGCGCGGCACCGATTGAACAATCGCGGGACCGCCGGTGTTAAAGGCGAAACGGCGTTCGCCGGCGATCGGCTTGCCCGCCAGGTCTTGGGCCTCGCTCTTCAGCGTGAAGCTGCACGCCACGCCGGCCGGCAGGTCGCGGACGAAATCGTAGCTCCAGTTTTTGCCGTCTATCCAGCGGCCCTTGCCCTCTTCCGGACAATCGACCGTGAAGGGATCGCCCAGGCGCATGTCGCCCAGGGGGACCATCTGGCCACTGAAGCGCGCCGTGACCTGGCGCACGCCTTTGACAACGCCGCTGGGAGAAAAGGAGGTGACGGTGGTTTGGGCCAGAGCGGCCAGCGGCAGGCTGCACAGGGCAGCCATGCCGATAAAGCGGGACAGGAGGCGCATGCCAACTCCGGTGCTGATAAGGAATCAGACCAGTGTTGCAAACGCCCCGGGCAAAGTCAACAACATTACCGGAAATACATCAGGCGAGGTTGAACACACCCATCGACTCCACGTGCGAAGTGTGCGGGAACATATTGACCACGCCTGCCTTGTCGAGCACATAGCCGGCGTTGACCAGGATGCCGGCGTCGCGCGCCAGCGTGGACGGGCTGCACGACACGTAGACGATACGCTTGGGCAGCAGATCGGCGCGGGTCTGGCTCAACGCCACCAGCGCTTCGCTGAGCGCCATGGCGCCGTCGCGTGGCGGGTCGATCAGCATGCGGTCGAACTTGCCCAGCTCGACCAGGTGATCGGCCGTCACTTCAAACAGGTTGCGGGTGTAGAAGGTCGTCTTGTCGGACAGGCCGTTGGCCTTGGCGTTGTCCAGCGCGCGCTCGGTCAGCGAGGTCGCGCCTTCGATGCCGACCACTTCGCGCGCCTGCGTCGCCAGCGGCAGCGTGAAGTTGCCCAGGCCGCAGAACAAGTCGGCCACGCGGTCTTCGGGCTGCACTTCCAGCAGGCGCAAGGCCTTGGCCACCAGCACGCGGTTGATGTAGTGGTTCACCTGCGTGAAATCGACCGGCTTGAATGGCATCTTGATACCGAATTCCGGCAGCAGGTAGTACAGTTCCTGGTCCAGCGGATAGTACGGCGCGGCCGTCTCCGGGCCCTTGGTTTGCAGCCAGAACTGGATGTTGTGCAGGTCGGCGAATGCCTTCAGCTTGGCGTCGTCGCCGTTGCCCAGCGGCGCCATGATGCGCAGCACCAGCGCGGTCACGCCTTCGCCGATGGCCACTTCGATCTGCGGGATCTGGTCGAACAAGGTCATCGAGCCGATCAGCGCGCGCAGCGGCAGCAGCAGGTCCGACACATGTTTGGGCAGAATCTGGCAGCTCTGGATGTCGGCCACGAAGATGGTTTTCTTTTCCTTGAAGCCGACCAGCACCGTGTTCTTCTTGGCCACGTGGCGCACCGACAGGCGCGCGCGGTAGCGGTAGCCCCAGGTCGGGCCGTACATCGGGCGCATCACCGACAGCGGACGCACCTTGCCGATGTGTTGCAGGTTGTCTTCCAGCACGCGCTGCTTGATCGCCACCTGGGCGGTCGGTTCCAGATGCTGCATCGAGCAGCCGCCGCACATTTCGAAGTGCACGCACTGCGGTTTGACCCGCATGTGGGATTCGTGCAGCAGCTCGTCCATGCGCGCCATTTCCCAGTTTTTCTTCTTCTTGAACGTGGTGAATTTCACCGTCTCGCCAGGCAGTGCGCCTTCGACAAACACCACTTTACCTTGGGAGCCGTCTTCATTTTGCAGATGGCCGACGCCGCGGGCGTCCATGTCGAGCGACTTGATGAAGATTGTATTTTCTTGCATAACGTTCAATATTGGATAGGGAATGGCTAGCGCCGGCAAGCAGTTGCCGGGGCCGATATGATAGCAGAATGGGAAGGGACTACAGCAGGGAATCGCGCACCACGCCGCGCGCGGCCATGGCCCGTTTCAGCTTGACCAGCGCTTCCTGCTGGATCTGGCGCACGCGCTCGCGGGTGACGCCCATTTCCTCGGCCAGGGTTTCCAGCGTGGCCGGGTCGTCGTTGTCGAGGCCGAAGCGGCGCATGATGACGATGCGCTGCTTGTCCGGCAGCTTGGTCAGCCAGTCGCGCACCAGCAGGGTCATCTCGTGGTGCTCGGCGCGGGCGTCGGGGCTGTCTTCGGCGTCGCCGGGCAGCATGTCCATCAGCGACGATTGCGGATCGTTGTCCAGCGGCGCGTCCAGCGAGGTGGCGTGCTCGGACAGCGCCAGGATGTCCTGCACCTCCTCCACCGGGCGGCCGACCAGCTCGGCGATGTCCTCGGCGGTGGCGTCCTTGCCGTTGTGGTGCTGGGCTTCGAGGTGGTATTTGCCGCGCAGGATCTGGTTCAGCTCGCGCACCATGTGCACCGGCAGGCGCACCGTGCGGGCCTGGTTCATGATCGCGCGTTCTATGCTCTGGCGTATCCACCAGGTGGCGTAGGTGGAGAAGCGGAAGCCGCGCTCCGGCTCGAACTTGTCGATGGCGCGCATCAGGCCGATGTTGCCCTCCTCGATCATGTCGAGCAGGACCACTCCGCGGTTGATGTAGTGCTTGGCGATGGACACCACCAGACGCAGATTGTGCTCGATCATGGTCTGGCGGGCGCTGAAATCGCCGGCCTTGGCCAGCGTGGCGTAGTGCACTTCCTGCGGCGCCGTCAGCAGCGGCCGGGTGCCGATCTGGTTCAGGTAGTGCTGGGTGGTGTCGGTCGACAGCTCGGCCGCCAGCACTTTCTTCAGTTCGTCGACGCTTTCCAGCACCGCCGCGGGTTCGGCGACTTCGGCCTCGCCGTCCGCCGATTCGATGGCGACATCATCGCTGCTCTCGTCCGGGAATTCGTCCGGGGCCGAGTCGTCATCCATCGGGTCGTGCGGCGTCTGTGTCATGGCTAGTCTAGCGGTTAGGCAGGAATCTGGACGGGTCCACCGGTTTGCCCTGCTGCCTGATTTCAAAGTGCAGTTTGACGGAGTCGGCGTCGGAATCGCCCATTTCCGCAATCATTTGTCCCTTGGTCACGCTCTGGCCTTCCTTGACCACAATGGTGCGATTGTGGGCGTAGGCCGACAACAAGCTATTACTGTGCTTCACAATAACGAGATTACCATAACCACGGATGCCGCTGCCGGCATACATCACTTTTCCGGCCCCGGCAGCCACGACTTGCTGGCCCGCCTTGCCGGCGATATCGACACCCTTGTTCTTGCCTTCGTCGAAGGTGGCGATGACGCGGCCGTCGGACGGCCACATCCAGCTCAGTTTTTCATCTTCGGCGCTGGCGGCGGCCGATGCGGCGGCAGCGGCGACCGGCGGCGCGGCGACGACGGCCGGCGACGGCTTGATGCCGCCGCCGTTGCCTTCGCTCTTGCCGCTGCCCTCAGGGCGTTGCAGCTCGGCCAGCGCGCTTTCCGAATAGGCTTTCTTCTCGCCTTTCGGCTCGGTTTTCTTGACTACAGGCGGTGGCGGCGGCGTCTTCTCCGCCGGCGGCATGACGATGGCGCCGGTCTGCACGCCGTTGCCGGCCGCGCTGTCCGGCGGCAGCACGCGCAGCACCTGGTCGACCTTGATGTCGTTCGGGTTGGCGAGGTTATTCCACGTGACCAGATCGCGGTAGTTCTGGCCGTATTCCAGTGCGATGCGGATCAGCGTGTCGCCCTTCTTGACCGTGTACAGGCCGCGCTCGTCGCGGGCGATCTGCGCCGTTTCGCTGGGGGTGGCGGGTTTGACTGGCGGCGGCACGGTGCGGTCGACGACCGGTGCCTGATTCGGGGTGGTGCTACAGGCGCTCAAGAAAGCGAGCGCAAAGCTCAGTGCGAGCAGGTTGCTTTTATTTGTCATTCTCATCTTAATCTAATGGTACGGGCACATCATATCGTGCCCGGACGCAGCGGGACGAAATGGCAGTCTTCCAGCGTTAGGCTGGTCCACTCCGCCTTGCCGACGCGTGTAATTAATTCCAGGTGCTGCGCGCGCGCGCCCACCGGCGCCACCAGCCGGCCGCCTATGGTCAGCTGATCCAGCAGTGCTTGCGGCACTTCCAGACCGGCGGCGGCCAGGATGATACCGTCGAACGGGGCCGCTTGCGGCAGGCCTAGCATACCATCTCCGTAATGCAAACGCAGGTTCGGCACGCGCAGCGGCCGCAGATTGGCCTTGGCCAGCTCGTGCAGCGGCTTGATGCGTTCGATCGAATACACCTCCTGCGCCACGCAGGACAGCACCGCCGCCTGGTAGCCGCAACCGGTGCCGATCTCCAGCACGCGCTGCAAGGGACCGCCGTTGCGCATCACCTCGATCATGCGGGCGACGATGTAGGGCTGGGAGATGGTCTGGTGGTGGCCGATCGGCAGCGAAGCGTCGATATAGGCTTGCGAGGCCAGCGCCTCGTCCATGAACATATGGCGCGGCACGCTCTCCATCGCGCCCAGCACCACCGCATCCTTGACGCCCTGCCTGGCCACCCGCTGCACCATGGCGCGGCGCACCGCGTCGGACACCAGCGGATTGCCGCGCGGCGCCTGCGCCACCGCCGGCTGCGCCCGCTCCATCGCGTAGCTGTGCGACTTGGACGGCGCCGCCACCGGCCGCGCATTGGAATAACCATGCTGCGGCGGCACGTGGCGGGCCGCGTTCTGGGTCGCCGTCTGCGGCGTGGCCACCGGCGCGAACACCGTCGCCTTCTTGGCCCCCTTGTCGACTACCGAGGATAGCGGGAGGGGAAAGCTACGGTTCTTCTCGTTCATGCCAGGGCCTTTGCCAATGCATCGCGTTGAGTTTTGTGGGTCAAATCGATCTGCAGCGGCGTGATCGAGGTCAGTCCCTGGGCACAGGCATGGAAATCCGTGCCCTCGCCCGCATCCTTGGTCGCGCCCGGCGGGCCGATCCAGAAAATTTCCCTGCCGCGCGGATCCTTGGCCCGTATCACCGGCTCGGCCTGGTGGCGCCGCCCCAGCCGCGTGGCGACCGGGGTCGTCAGCTGCTCGTAGGGGCGGTTCGGGATGTTGACGTTCAACAGATACGGCGCCGGCAACGTTTCATAATAGCGCTGGATGATGTCGCGCGCATGACGGGCGGCGTCTTCGATGTGCTCCCAGCCGTAGGCGCCCTGCGAGAAGGCGATGGCGGGGATGCCGAACAGATAGCCCTCGGTGGCGGCGGCGACGGTGCCCGAGTACAGCGTGTCGTCGCCCATGTTCGGGCCGTTGTTGATGCCGGACACCACCAGGTCGGGCCGGTAGTCCAGCATGCCGGTCAACGCCACGTGGACGCAGTCGGTCGGGGTTCCGTTGACAAAATAAAAACCATTGGCGGCCCGCTGCACCGACAGCGGCCGGTCCAGCGACAGCGAATTGGAGGCGCCGGAGCGGTTGCTGTCGGGCGCCACGACCACGATGTCGGCGATGGGTGCAAGGGCCTCGGCCAGCGCGTTGATGCCCGGCGCCAGGTAGCCGTCGTCATTACTGATCAGGATTCTCATACAATGATTTTACCTGAAGCAATGGCCGGACTGCGCGTGCCGGCGGGCTCCGCACCAGATAAATTTGCGCTAGCGCGACGGCAGCCTGGAAGCGGACAAATGGCCGTCGAGCGCAAGCAATTCGTCACCCGCGCGGGTCCACAGCCCGCCCGGGCTGGGAACGCCACGCGGACGCAAGGGGCGCGACAAGGCGTCGCCGTAGTCGTCCATGGCGCCGTCCTGATGCAGCTCCGGCACCAGCGCCTGTTCGCCGATGCGCCCTCCGACCGGGCCGCCCAGTTGCATTTGCACATCGGCCAGTTGTTCGCGCACTTTGCGGGTTTCCGGGTGATCCGGTCCCAGGCGCCGGAGCTGTGCCTGGAGTACGGCATCGAACAGGCTGCCGGCGGCGTCCAGCTCCTGCATCCGCAACAAGGTGCAGGCCAGCGCGGCCTTGCTGCGCAGCGTATCGGCATGCTCGGCGCCCAGCAGCCGCTTGCGCGCAGCCAGCACCTGCTCCTGCGCGATGCGGGCGTGTTCGGTGTCGCCGCGCAGGAACAACATGTCGGCCCGGCCGGCCTTGCAGGCCAGCGTGAGCAGGTGTTCCGGGCCAAGCATGCGCGCATAGGCGTCCAGCACCGCATCCTGCATGGACAGCGCTTCAGCCAGCCGCCCCTGCCCCGCCAGCGTGGCGGCCAGACTGGCGCGCGCCGCCAGCGTATCGAGATGTTCCGATCCCAGCATGCGCTCGCGCGCTTCGACGACGCATTCCTCAAGGAACTGCGCCTCGTCCAGCTGGCCCAGTGAGCGCAGCACGCCGGCCAGATTGCCCTTGCTGACCAGCGTATCGGGGTGATCCTCGCCCAAGCCGCGCTGACGCAGCGTCATGCTCTCCTCGAAACAAGCTGAGGCCTGCCGCAGCCTGCCCTCGCCACGGTAGAGCTCGCCCAACTGATTGAGGCCGAGCGCCAGCGGCTGCGACACCGCCCGCGCGCCGCCTGCCGCCAGCACCCGGCGCGCATCGGCGATCGAGTCCATCAAGCGGATTTCGCGGCTGGATTGCCAGGGGAAATAGCCACCGGCCAGCCAGTCGAGGAAGGCTTCGAAGGTGCGCGTCAGCGAAAAACGGTCGCCGCCCCGGTCCATGCTCACCGCCAGTTGCTCGCCATAGGCGAAGGTGCGGGTCTGTTGCAACTGGACTTCGTCGAAATAGCTGTCCAGCGAGATGTGGGTCAGGCCGTAGCTGGTACTCAGCAACTGCTCGAAGATGGGCTGGTAGCCGGTGATGCGCCGTTGCGGATCGCCGCGCCGCCACTGGGCGCGCTGCACGCTGTCGCCCATTTCGATGCGCGATGGCAGAGGATAGACCAATAATGGCCGCTGTTCGTCTTCGTGGCTGCGGCGGTAAGCGGTCGCGCGCGTGACCATCGCCTGCACGCCTTCCAGGCTCTGGCGGTTGGGCGTGAACACCACGACCAGCTTGCGCGGCAGCAAGGTCGTGCAGATGCCGGCGCTGTCGGTGCGGCCGGTGCGGGAATCGACGAGCACGTGGCGGAAATGGCGCGCGAGCTTGTCGGCGAAGCAACGGAACAGCGCCGGGCAGCTGTCGAACAACTGGTCCCAGTGCATCGCCGCCAGGCGTTCGCCGTAGCTGTCGTCGAAGCGGCCGGCGCGCATCAGGTACAGCTGGCTGCTCTGGTCGACCCGGCTGACGTATTGTTCCCAGCCGACGGCGGCCAGCACCTCGCGCGCCAGTTCCTCCTCGTCCAGCAGGGCGGCGCCCTTGCCTCTGCGCATCAGCTGCTCGCGGCAAGCCTCGAACAGCTCAAGCACTCCGGGCCGTTCCTCGTGGTGGTCGAAATAATGGTGCAGGCCCGGCGCCTCCAGATCCCAATCGATCATCAACACGGGCGAGGTGGCGTTCTGCTGGCGGGCCAGCAATACCGCGATATTGGACAAGGCCATGGTGCGCCCCGTTCCGCCCTTGTAAGAATAGAAAGTGATAACTTCGCCGGTTCCGGTCAACGGCGGCAGCGACAAGGCAGTGGTGTCCATGGCAAACCTTTTAGCGTGGGAAATGTGGAGGAGGAATGGCACGCCATTCCGGCGGAATGTCCGGCATGACAAAACGACCACAGTCATGCTCCGGCGGCGTGCATCGTTTTAGGTAGTGGTAATGCTCGGCAATGCGCGCGACGATTTTCTTGATGTCAGGAATGAATTCGGGATTGGTTTTCAAATCGGCGCTAGCCAGCGTGTAGCGCGAGAAATCGACATACATGCCCGGCCCGGAAATTTGCGGCGGCAAACCGTCCGGATGCGGGGTCATGATGATGGGGATGATCAGGTGGCTGGGCAGCGGATACCAATGCTTGCGTTCATTTTCAATAAGTTGCATTGCTGCAAACTCGCGACGGGTGTAGGCATGGGCTTCGTACTTCGGTGTATAAATAACAATCATGCACGCGCTCTCACACATGGCGCGTGCCAGTTTCTGATCGATGTCGTCTCCGCCCCCGAGTTGCTCACTATCAACAAAGAGTTCGTTCTCGTTGTCGAAGTGCGGCTCCAGGTAGCATTTGAGTGCGTCCACCAGATCGTTTTTGAACTTGCTCATGTAAGCGTGCTGGCCGTGCGCGTAACTGAAAAAGCAGCCGTGACGGATAGTCATGACATCCTCCGATGCCGCTCCGACAGAGGGGCAGCGTTTAACCAACTCTAACAAGCCGTTCCGCAGACACTTTGCGCGAACGCAAACGTGCGGCAGGCCGAACTTTGCGCAAACGGGTGGCGGTTTCAGGTATCATAAAAATCTAACGACCGTTCTATTTTTAAAACAAGGAGACCATGATGAAAGCTGTCGTATGCCAAAACTGGGGATTGCCGGACACCCTGACCGTCCAGGATTTACCCGATCCGCAGGCCGGTCCGGGGCAGGTCGTGATCGATGTCAAAGCGGCCGGCGTCAATTTCCCGGACGTGCTCATCATTCAAGGCAAGTATCAATTCAAGCCGGAACTGCCCTTCGTTCCGGGCAGCGAAGTGGCCGGCGTGGTGCGCTCGGTTGCTGACGATGTGACAACTTTCAAACCCGGCGACCGGGTCATCGCCTTCACCTCCACCGGTGGTTTTGGGCAACAACTTTTAGCGCCTGTGCAAGCCCTGGCTCCCATGCCGCCAGGCATGGATTTCGAGACGGCGGCGGCCATCACCCTGACCTACGGCACCTCGCATCATGCGGTGGTGGACCGAGCCGCGCTAAAAGCTGGCGAAATCATGCTAGTACTTGGCGCGGCAGGCGGTGTTGGGCTGGCGGCGATCGAGATAGGCAAAGCCCTTGGAGCCCGCATTATTGCTTGCGCCTCGACCGACGAGAAGCTGGAAGTGTGCAAGGCGCATGGCGCCGACGTATTAATCAACTACAGCAAGGAAGATTTGCGCGAGGCGATCAAGGCGGCGACCGGCGGCAAGGGTCCGGATGTGATTTACGACCCGGTCGGCGGCGAGTATGCGGAGCCGGCTTTCCGTTCCATAGCCTGGCGCGGACGCTATCTGGTGGTGGGGTTCGCCAACGGCGAGATCCCGAAACTGCCGCTCAATTTGATGCTACTCAAAGGTGCATCGCTGGTCGGCGTGTTCTGGGGCGAGTTCGTCAAACGCGAGCCCAAGGCCAACCTGGCCGGCATGCGTCAGTTGATGGGATGGTTGCAGGAGGGGAAGATCAAGCCGCATATTTCGGGCCGGTACAAACTGGAAGAGACGGCCCAGGCGCTCAAGGACATGGCGGCCAGGAAGGTCACGGGCAAGGTGGTGATCTTACCCTGACCGCAGTCATCCCCGCGCAGGCGGGGATCCATACTCAGCATGGATTCCCGCTTGCGCGGGAATGACCGCAGCCATTTTTGATACTAAAAGTTACTGATCTGAATTCTTGTTTTTGAAGAATTCGATGACTTCGGCCTGCTCGCGGGTGCGTTTGAAGGACGGCAAACTCTGCCAAATCCGCTTGCCGTAGGGCTTGGAAATCACGCGCGGATCGCACAACATCAGCACGCCACGGTCGCCTTCGTCACGTATCAGACGGCCGGCACCTTGCTTCAGGTTAATAATCGCCTCCGGCAAAGTGTGGTGCATGAAGCCATTTTTCCCCTGTTTTTCCATCACTTCAATGCGCGCGGCCAGCACCGGATCGTCCGGCGGCGCGAATGGAAGCTTGTCGATAATCACTAAAGACAGCGCATCGCCGCGCACATCGACGCCTTCCCAGAAGCTTTGGGAGCCGATCAGCACGCCATTTCCCGCCTTGCGGAACTGATCCAGGAGCTCGGTACGGCCTTTATCGCCCTGGACAAACAGCGGATATGGCAGGCCACGCTTCTCGAATTCGTCGCGCAAACGCTCGGCGGCACGCTTCACGGCGCGCAAAGTCGTGCATAAAAGGAAGGTTTTTCCGCCCGCAGCTTCGATAATCGGCAGCGCGTGATCCAACACGGCGTCGGTATAACCCATGGAATTCGGGTCCGGCAAGCCTTGCGGGACGTACAAAATCCCCTGCTGCTCGTAGTTAAACGGGCTTGGCCAGGTCTTCGACGGCTCGCCTTCCAGCCCCATTTGTTCGGAAAAATGGGTGAAATCATTCTTCACCGCCAAGGTCGCGGAGGTGAAAATCCAGCTGCGCGGCACGCCTTCACGCTGGCCGTTGAAGATCGGCGCGATCGACAAAGGCGTCTTGTGCAGCTGCAAAGAGGACGCATAAGCCTCGACCCAGAACACCGCCTCGGCGCCCTTTTCCACTCGCGCCTTAGGGTCGAATTTCCAATCCGACAATTTTTGCGCCAGTTCCAGGCCGCGTTGACGGCATTGTTCCAGCGTTTCCGCGCGGGCCGCCTGGGTTTCCAGCACCGCCAGCATGCCGTCCAGCTCGTCTTTCAGCGTCTGCAAGGCAGGGAAAAAGTCGCTCGACGGCGCGATTTGCGGCAACGACAGGCGCACGATATCTTGCGGGAAAGTCAGGCGCAGGTCGCGCGCCGCTTTCTCCACCACCGTGACGACCTTGCCCCAGTCGGCGCCGTCGCGGGCGTTGGACAAGCCTTCGGCCAGCACATCGCGGCACAATTCCAGCACTTGCGAGGTCGAAAACGTGTCGCCGAAGAACAAGGTGGCGGTATCCGGCAACTGGTGGGCCTCATCGAAGATCACGGTATTGGCGGACGGCAGCAGCTCGGCGATGCCGGAATCCTTCAGCGCAACGTCGGCGAAGAACAGGTGGTGGTTGACCACCACCACATCGGCCTGCTGCGCCTCCTTGCGCGCCTTCATGACGAAGCAATCCTGGTAATACTGGCACTCGGCGCCCATGCAATTGTCGCGGGTCGACGTCACCAGGTTCCAGATCAGGGCGTTTTCCGGCACGCGGGCCAGCTCGGCCTTGTCGCCGGAACTGGTCATTTTCAGGAAACGCGAGATTTCGCGCAGGTGGCCGACGTCGTCGCGCGAGGTCATGCGGCCGTTCTGCAGCGTGCGTTCCAGGTGGTAATGGCAGACGTAGTTCGACCGCCCCTTCAATAGCGCCACCGACACCGGCGCCTGCAAGGCGGCGCGCACGGTGGGGATATCGCGCAGGAACAGTTGATCCTGCAAGTTCTTGGTACCGGTGGAAACGATGGTCTTGCCGCCCCACAGCAGCGCCGGCACCAGATAGGCGAAGGTCTTGCCCGTGCCCGTGCCGGCCTCGGCGATCAAGGTGGTCTGGTTGGCGATGGCGTCGGCCACGGCCTTGGCCATCTCCGTCTGCGAGCGGCGCGGACGGTACTCGCCCACAGCCGGACCCAACGGCCCGCCGGCGCCGAACAGGCGCTCGACCTCGGCATCGTGTTTTCCGGGGGGCTGCTCGGGCGTGGCGCCGACTACGGCGGGGGTGGTGTCGGCGGGCGTGGGAAGGTGTTCGGTCAAAATAAACTTAAATGGGGCGGCCGGACTCAGGCCGGAACGTCGGGCACTAGTTGCATTTTCAGCAGAGTGATGTGGTCTTTCAATTGCAGCTTGCGCTTTTTCAAGCGCCGCAATTGCAGCTGGTCGTGATGACCGTCCAGTGTGAGCATGTCGATGACCGCGTCCAAATCGCGGTGTTCGACGTCGAGTTCAATCAGACGACGCTGGATATCTTGTACATCAGTCATAATTCTCAGTCTTTACTCACACAGATAGTTTCACTGGAACAACAGGCGTATTGCAAACAAACTGCGACACGGTGCATAGTTTAATCTACGGCGGCCTGCGCCGCCAACATAATGATGGCCCGCCCGCCCAGTAGGATACAGTGTCAGATATATGAGCGCATACAAAATAGAAGCAGGCACGGCCCAGCACATCGGAAACAGGTCGCAGCAGAACGACCGGGTGGCCCTGTACACGGCCGCCCAGGCGCCAGGCTATGTGATGGCGGTGCTGGCGGACGGCAATCACAGCCCCATCGGTTCGGACCAGGTGCTGCTGACCAGCAAGCATTTATTCGATGAATTGCGTGTCGGCGACACGCCCAGCCTGCCCCGCCTGCAGGAATTGATGCGCGCCATAGCCGAAGAGGCGCACCAGGTCATCAAGATGAATCCGATCTCCAAGACCGTCGAGCCGCAAAGCGCGCTGGCGTTGATGGTGCTGACGCCGGCCGGCCAGGCGGTCTGGGCCCATGTCGGCGATGCGCGGGTGTACCGTTTTTCCGGCGAGGCCTGCGCCATGCGCAGCAACGACAGCGACTATGTCGAGCATCTGGTCAACGAGGACAAGCTGCCGCTGGATGCGGCAAAGAAGCATCGCAGCTCCAAGCTGCTCAGCAACGCGCTGGGTAACAGTTTCAAAGCGCCCTACGTCACGCTGGGCGTGCATGAAGGCCTGGTGGCGGGCGACGCGTTCCTGCTGTGCTCGGACGGTCTGTGGCAATTATTCAAGGATACGGAACTGGCGGCGGCGGTACAGCGCAACACGCCGCGCCAGGCCGCCGAACGGCTGATCGCCAAGGCTGGCGAACGCGCCCAAGGCAAGGGCGACAACTGCTCGATGGCGATCATCAAGCTGGTGGAGCCGCCCAAGGAGGCGGCCAACTACACCGTGCAGAAAATGCGGCGCGCGGTCTGAGAGCCCGCGCTCCCAGCGCTTACTGCTTCTTGGCAGCCGAGGCCGCAGCGGCGGCAGCGGCCGCTTCAGCAGCGGCGGCTTTCTTCTTCTCAGACTCTTCATGCGCGGCGCGCTTGGCGTCGCTTTCAGCCTTTTTCTTCGCCACTTTTTCCTGGCGTTTTTGCGCGTCCAACTGCTTCTTCTCGAACGCGGCAACAGCGGCGGCACGCTTGCCGGCATCGGCAGCATCCTGCGCTTCCTGACGCTGAACCTTGGCCGCATGCTCAGCCTCGCGGTCGACTATCTTGTCTCCCTTGGGCGCCGGACGCGGCGTGTCATCCACCACCTTGGGCTCCTTCGGCGGCAGGCTGGCACGGTATTTTTCTTCCTCCGCATCCTTGCGGGCGCGCTCGGCCAGATCGGCGTCGCGCTTCTCGACCGAGTCGGCACGCTTGAAGTGCTCGGCCTCCACCTCGGTGGCGCGCAGCCTGGACAGCGCCACGCGGCGCTTTTCCTTGGCCTGGTCCAGGCAGTGATTGACGAAGAATTTGGTGTAGCACACGCTCTCGCTGGCGGCGAACTCCTCATGCACCACGGCGCGGTCCTTGGCCACCTTGGCCAGCGTGGCATTGGCCTGCTCCACCGAACGCGTAGGCGGCACGGGCTGCACATTGCTCTCGGCCTGCACCGGCGCCGCCAGCGCCGCCAAAGCGGCCAGCGCAGCGATGGCGATCATATCGCCCAGCGGTTTCAAACTTGGTCTCATATTTTTATCCTGTTGCATCAAGCCAGCGCCCCGGCTGCGGCGCGCTGCTCCTTATCCATGTACTCGCGCGATTGCATCTCGACGATGCGCGACACCGTGCGGTGAAATTCGTTGGCCAGCGTGCCGTTGGTGTACAGCTCCTCCGGCTCGACCTCGGCCGACATCAGCAGCTTGACGCCCTGGTCGTAGAACACGTCGATCAGCCAGGTGAAGCGCCGTGCCTCCGACGACATCGATGCCGACATCATCGGGATCCCGGACAATATCACGGTATGGAAGCGGCTGGCGATTTCCAGGTAATCGTTCTGCGAACGGGGGCCGCCGCACAGGGTGTTGAAGTCGAACCAGATGATGGTGCCGGCGCGGCGCAGCGCGCGGATTTCGCGCGCCTCGATACGCACCACCGGATCTTCGTCGGCGCTCTCGGCGATGCTGGCGTAGGCCTCGCGCAGTTTGCGGTCGGTGTTGGCGTTGAGCGGCGTCAGGTAGGAATCGACCTGCTCCAGCGCGCGGCCGCGATAGTCGACGCCGGCATCGATGTTCATCACGTCCAGCTTATCGTACAGCAGCTGGATGGTCGGCAGGATGCGGTCGCGGTGCAGGCCGTCCGGGTACAGCAGTTTCGGATCGTAGTTCGAGGTCATGATGAAGGACACGCCGTTGTCGAACAATGCGCTCAACAGGTTGTACATGATCATGGCGTCGGCCACGTCGGAGATATGGAATTCGTCGAAGCAGATCAGACGGTATTTCTTGGCGATGCGCTTGGCCACTTCGTCCAGCGGATTGGCCACGCCGGTCAGCTCGTCGAGCTGGCGGTGCACGCCGCGCATGAACTCGTGGAAGTGCAGACGCGTCTTGCGCACCAGCGGCACCACCGAATAGAAGCTGTCCATCAGGAAGGACTTGCCGCGCCCCACCCCGCCCCACATGTACACGCCCTTCGGCACGTCGGGACGGTTGATCAGGCGCTTGAAGGTGCTGGAACGCTGGCCCTTGTAGGCCACCCACTCGTCGTAGCAGAGCTGCAGGCGGTCGACCGCGCGGCGCTGGGCGGCATCGGCCTTGAAATTGCGCTCTTGCAGCGCATGCTGGTAAAACTCTTCGACGTTCATGTGTTCGATTCTTTGTGGCGGCGCGCAAATAAAAACGGGCGGACCGCAGTCCGCCCGCAGTCCGCTTAGGGCTACTGCTTAGAAGTTCAGCGTGCGCTTGTCGATTGCCAGCGCAGCTTCTTTGGTTGCTTCAGACAGCGACGGGTGAGCGTGGCAGATGCGCGCGATGTCTTCAGCCGAAGCCTTGAACTCCATCGCTACAACAGCTTCGGCGATCAGCTCGGACGCCATAGGTCCGATGATGTGCACGCCCAGGATTTCGTCGGTGGTGGCATCGGCCAGGAACTTGACCATGCCCGAGGTGTCGCCCAGCGCGCGTGCGCGGCCGTTCGCCAGGAACGGGAAGGTGCCGGCTTTGTATGCAACGCCGTCAGCCTTCAGTTGCTGCTCGGTGCGGCCTACCCACGCGATTTCCGGCGAGGTGTAGATAACCCAAGGAATGGTGTTGAAGTTGGTGTGGCCGTGCTGGCCAGCCATGCGCTCTGCAACAGCAACGCCTTCTTCTTCCGCCTTGTGTGCCAGCATCGGGCCGCGTACCACGTCGCCCACTGCCCATACGCCTGGCAGGTTGGTTTTGCAGTCGTCGTCGACGGCCACGAAACCGCGCTCGTCCAGCTTCAGGCCCACTTTGTCGGCGGCCAGGCCGTCGGTGTTCGGGGTGCGGCCGATCGAGATGATCAGCTTGTCGAACACGGCGGTCTGCGCTTCGCCCTTGGCGTTCTCGTAGGCCACGGTGACGTTGTTGGCGCCCTTGGTGATGGTGCCGATCTTGCAGCCCAGGTTGATGCTCAGGCCTTGTTTGGCGAACAGCTTGCCGGCTTCCTTGGCGATCTGCTCATCGACCGCGCCCAGGAATACAGGCAGGCCTTCCAGCACGGTGACTTCGGAACCCAGGCGGCGCCATACGGAACCCATTTCCAGGCCGATCACGCCGGCGCCGATCACGCCCAGCTTCTTCGGCACGTCGCCGATAGCCAGCGCGCCGGTGTTCGACAGGATCAGTTTTTCATCGAACTCTGCGCCTGGCAGGGCGCGGGCGTTGGAGCCGGTGGCGATGATGACTTGCTTGGCGTTGATGGTCTCGTTGGCAGGCGCGGAGATCGTCAGCGGGTAGCCGTCAGCCGTGGCGGCGCCGGCGAAAGCTGCGCGGCCGTGGAAGAAGGTGACTTTGTTTTTCTTGAACAGGAACAGGATGCCGTCGTTGTTCTGTTTGACGACGGTGTCCTTGCGCTTGATCATTTGCGGCAGGTTCAGCGACAGGCCGGCGACATCGATGCCGTGGTCCTTGAACGCGTGGCCGGCGTGCTCGAAGTGCTCGGACGATTGCAGCAGCGCTTTCGACGGGATGCAACCAACGTTGGTGCAAGTGCCGCCTGGGGCCGGGCCGCCCTTTTCATTTTCCCATGCGTCGACGCAAGCGACCGAGAAACCCAGTTGCGCTGCGCGGATCGCCGCGATGTAACCGCCAGGACCGGCGCCGATGACTACTACGTCAAATTGTTTACTCATTTTCTTATTTTCCTATCAGTTCTCTTCTGGTACGAAAATCCATAGCAGAATGTAGATGGCGAGTCCGAAGCCAAAGGTCAGCACGAACAGTACGAACAGCAAACGCCAGATCCAGGCTTCGACGCCGGTGATCTGTCCCAGGCCGCCGCACACGCCACCCAGCCAGCGATCGCTTTGCGAGCGGCGTAATCGGGTGATGTCGTTGGAGAGGCCGGAAGATGCTTCCTTGTCCAGCAACCGGGCTTTGGCAGCGGCGAACTCTTCGTCCGACAGCGCGCCAGCCTGGTGCAATTCGTGCAAACGCTTGATTTCTTCAGATACGCTCATTGATGACCCTCTGAGAATTCCCCCGGCCCGGACGGGCCGGAGGATGTGGCAATGACAGCCCGGCGATTACAGGTCCAGCAGCAGACGTGCTGGATCTTCCAGCGCTTCTTTCATCGCGACCAGGCCCAGTACGGCTTCGCGGCCGTCGATGATGCGGTGGTCGTAGGACATAGCCAGGTAGTTCATCGGACGGATCACGATCTGGCCGTTTTCAACCACAGCGCGGTCCTTGGTCGCGTGCACGCCCAGGATGGCCGATTGTGGCGGGTTGATGATCGGGGTCGACAGCATGGAGCCGAAGGTGCCGCCGTTCGAGATCGAGAAGGTGCCGCCGGTCAGGTCGTCCAGGGTCAGCTTGCCGTCCTTGGCTTTGGCGCCGAACTCGCCGATTTTCTTCTCGATGTCGGCGATCGACATCTGGTCTGCATTGCGCAGGATAGGCACGACCAGGCCGCGTGGCGAACCGACAGCGATACCGATGTCGAAGTAGCCGTGGTAGACGATGTCGTTGCCATCGACCGATGCGTTGATGATCGGGTATTTCTTCAGCGCGGCAACAGCGGCCTTGACGAAGAAGGACATGAAGCCCAGCTTGACGCCGTGCTCTTTTTCGAACTTGTCTTTGTACTTGTTGCGCAGTTCCATGACCGGCGCCATGTTCACTTCGTTGAACGTGGTCAGGATGGCGTTGGTCGATTGCGACTGGATCAGACGCTCGGCGATACGTGCGCGCAGACGGCTCATCGGCACGCGCTCTTCCGGACGCTCGCCCAGGCTGGCGACCGATGGAGCGGCAACTTGTTGCAGCGCTGGCTTGGCAGCGGCTGGAGCCAGCGGGGCTACGGCTGGTGCTTTGGCGCCGGCGGCCAGGGCGTCGCCCTTGGTGACGCGGCCATCTTTGCCCGAACCGGCGACATCGCCAGCGCTCAGGCCTTTTTCTGACAGGATCTTGGCGGCGGCAGGCATGGCCACGTCGCCTTTCGAACCGCCGGTTGCTGCTGCGGCTGCTGCTGGAGCGGCTGCTGGTGCTGCGGCGGCTGGCGCGGCTGCGGCTACTGGAGCGGCTGCTGCTGCGGCGGCATCGGTGTCGATGATAGCGATCAGTTCGTCAGCAACCACGGTGCTGCCGTCGCCCTTGATGATCTTGACCAGAACGCCTGCGGCTGGGGCCGGCAGTTCCAGAACGACTTTATCGGTTTCGATGTCAATCAGGTTTTCGTCGCGAGCGACTGCGTCGCCGACTTTTTTATGCCAGGTCAGCATGGTTGCTTCTGCTACCGATTCCGACAGCTGGGGGACTTTGACTTCGATTTGTGCCATGTAAAACTCCGTATATTTTATTGTTGCGGCGCCCCGCCGCGTAGCAGCAGGGCGCTCCGTCATCAAGTGGTGATTATTTGGTCAGAATGAAACCTTTGAGCTTCGAGAACGCCGTCTCCAGCAGGTCTTTTTGCTGGGCGTAGTGCTTGTCGTAGTAGCCGACAGCCGGCGATGCCGACGCTGGGCGGCCGGCGTATGCCAGGCGCTGACCTGCGTCCATGCTCTCGAAGATGTTGTGCTGAATCTGGAACCATGGGCCCTGATTCTGCGGCTCGTCCTGCGCCCACACCACTTCCGCCAGGTTCGGGAACTTCTTCAGTTCGGCAGCGAACGATTTGTGCGGGAACGGATACAGCTGTTCGACGCGGATGATGGCGGTGTCGGTCTGGCCACGGGTCTTGCGTGCGTTGACCAGGTCGTAGTAGACCTTGCCCGAGCAGGCGACCACGCGCTTGACTTTCTTGGCGTCGATTTTCTCGTCGACTTCGCCGATCACGGTCTGGAACGCGCCTTTGGCCAGCTCGTTCAGCGAGGAACCCGCATCCTTGTTACGCAGCAGCGATTTAGGCGTCAGGATCACCAGCGGCTTACGGAACTGACGCACCATCTGGCGACGCAGCACGTGGAAGATCTGCGACGCGGTGGTCGGCTGAACCACTTGCATATTGTTGTCAGCGCACAGTTGCAGGAAGCGCTCCGGACGTGCCGACGAGTGCTCTGGACCCTGGCCTTCGTAACCGTGCGGCAGCATCATGACCAGGCCCGAAGCGCGGCCCCACTTCACTTCGCCGGAGCTGATGAATTGGTCGATAACCACTTGCGCGCCGTTGACGAAGTCGCCGAACTGGGCTTCCCAGATCGTCAGCGTGTTTGGTTCTGCGGTCGAGTAGCCGTATTCGAAGCCCAGTACCGCCTCTTCGGACAGCACGGAGTCGATCACGGTGAACGGCGCCTGGCCTTCGGCGATGTTTTGCAGCGGCACGTAGGTGCCTGCATCCCAACGCTCACGGTTCTGGTCATGCAGCACGGCGTGACGGTGTACGAAGGTGCCGCGGCCGGCATCCTGACCGGTCAGGCGCACTGCGTAGCCCGATGCGACCAGCGATGCGTAGGCCAGGTGTTCGCCCATGCCCCAGTCCAGGTTCAGTTCGCCCTTGCCCATGTTGGCGCGGTCGCCCAGCACTTTCTCGACCAGCGAGTGCACTTTGAAGCCTTCAGGCACGGTGGTGATACGGCCGGCCAGACGCTTCAGTTCGGTCATCGGCACGGCGGTGTCGGCCGAGTCGGTCCACTTGCGGTTCAGGAACGGCAGCCAGTCGACTGCGTACTTGTTCTTGAAGTTCGAGATCACTGGATCGACGGTGTGCTTGCCGGCGTCCATCGCATCGCGGAAGGCGGCTTGCATCTGTTCGCCGCCATCGGCTGCGATCACGGTCTGGGCAACCAGCTTGTCCGCGTACAGCTTGCGGGTGCCTAGGTGCTGGCCGATTTTCTTGTACATCAGCGGCTGGGTCAGCGCTGGCGTGTCTTGTTCGTTGTGGCCCAGTTTGCGGTAGCAGATGATGTCGACAACGATATCTTTCTGGAACTGCAGACGGTAGTCCATGGCGATCTGCGAAGCCAGTACCACGGCTTCTGGATCGTCGGCGTTCACGTGCAGCACCGGTGCTTCGATCATCTTGACGACGTCCGAGCAGTAGATGGTCGAACGTGCATCGCGCGGGTCGGACGTGGTGAAACCGATCTGGTTGTTGATGACGATGTGCACCGTACCGCCCGTGCCGTAGCCGCGGGTCTGGGCCAGGTTCAGGGTTTCCATCACAACGCCCTGGCCTGCGAATGCCGCATCGCCGTGCACCAGGATAGGCAGCACTTGCTTGCCCAGGGTGTCGCCGCGACGGTCCATGCGCGCCTTGACCGAACCTTCAACCACAGGGTTGACGATTTCCAGGTGCGACGGGTTGAACGCCAGCGACAGGTGGACAGGACCGCCAGCGGTCGAGATGTCCGACGAGAAGCCTTGGTGGTATTTGACGTCGCCGGCCGGCAGGTCGTCGCCGTGCTTGCCTTCGAATTCTTCGAACAGGTCTTTAGGCGATTTGCCCAGGGTGTTGACCAGCACGTTCAGGCGGCCGCGGTGGGCCATGCCGATAACGATCTCCTGCACGCCTTTTTCGCCGGCGCGCTGGATGATTTCGTCGATCGAGGCGATGAAGGTTTCGCCGCCTTCCAGCGAAAATCGTTTTTGACCCACATACTTGGTGTGGAGGTAGCGTTCCAGGCCTTCAGCTGCGGTCAGGCGCTCCAGGATGTGCTTTTTCTTCTCGGGCGTGAAGTTCGGCGTCGAGCGGATCGATTCCAGGCGCTCCTGCAACCAGCGCTTTTCAGCCGGGTCGGAGATGTACATGTACTCTGCGCCGATCGAACGGGTGTAGGTATCGCGCAGGTAGTTCAGCAGGTCGCGCAGGGTCGCGGTCTCTGGGCCGAAGTAGGTGTTGCTGATGTTGAATACGGTGTCCATGTCCGCATCGGTGAAGCCGTAGAAAGTCGGCTCCAGCTCAGGGATCGACGGACGCTCCTGGCGCTGCAATGGGTCCAGGTTGGCCCAACGGGAACCCAGATAGCGGTAAGCGGCGATCAGCTGGGTTGCGGCGACACGCTTGCGACCCATTTCGGCGTCGGCGGAGGCAACCACGGTGCGGATAGGGCCGGCTTTCGCGCGTTCGGCGAAGGAGGCGATGACGGAAGCGTGAGCGACGTCGGGCTTGTTGGTACCGTCGACGGCCGGCACGTGCTGCATGGCGTCGAAATAGGCACGCCAGTTGTCTGGCACGGAACCTGGGTTGTTGAGATACGCTTCGTACAGTTCTTCAACGTACGGGGCGTTCCCACCAAACAGGTAGGAGTTGGACGTATATTGTTGCATCATATTGCTCACCTTTCTTCGCGCTTCGCGAGGAATTAGCGGGTTAATCTAACCTTCCGCGACACGGCCTGACCGGTTAGCGGATTGCACATCAAGTTGTGGGGAAGGGCTATAGTTCTTCAGTACTACAAAAATCGGTCATTCAGGATAGCACCGGTATTGTATCCCAACAACCATTTGTGCGACAAAAAGCGTAACAAATGTTTCGATATTAATTTTCATTTAAGCCGCATGGCTGCGCGGTCGGCGGGCAATGTTTCCATATTTTTAACGGCTTTTGGGGCCGGCCATGGAGGTTGTAGAATAGCGCTTTCCGATCCCCTCCCCGTCTTCATGCACACCCTAGCGCAGTTACGCGCCGGACAACTGGCTGGCATCCAGCGCCTGCAATTGTCCTGCGGTCTTACCGAGTTCCCTCCTGAGATTTTCGACCTGGCCGACACGCTGGAGATTCTCGACCTGTCCGATAACGCGCTCTCCACGCTGCCGGACGACCTGCCGCGCCTTGGCAAACTGCGCGTGATCTTCTGCTCGGCCAACCGCTTCACGGTGCTGCCGGAGGTGCTGGGCGCCTGCCCCGGCCTGACGATGGTGGGCTTCAAGAGCAACCAGATCCGCGAGGTGCCGGCCGCGTCGCTGCCGCCGCAGCTGCGCTGGCTGATCCTGACCGATAACCAGGTCGAGGAACTGCCAGCCGCCATCGGCGCCTGCACGCAGTTGCAAAAGCTGATGTTGGCGGGGAACCGTCTGCGCGCCCTGCCGCCGCAGCTGGCCGCCTGCACGCGGCTGGAGCTGGTTCGCATCGCCGCCAATCGGCTGGAGGAATTGCCGGACTGGCTGCTCGACATGCCGCGCCTGTCGTGGCTGGCTTACGCGGGAAATCCCTTCAGCGAGGCCGATGAGCAGGCGGCCGACGCCGCCACCAGCATCGCCGGTATCGCGTGGGAGCGTTTGCAGATCGGGCAGAAGCTGGGCGAAGGCGCGTCGGGCGTGATCCACCAGGCCGAGCTGCAACAGGCGGATGGCGAGCAGGACGTGGCGGTCAAGCTATTCAAGGGCGCCGTCACCAGCGACGGCCTGCCGCGCTGCGAGATGACGGCCTTCGTCAACTGCGGCGACCATCCCAACCTGATCCCGGTGCTGGGCGAGGTGCTGGACCACCCGGATGGCGTGCACGGCTGCGTAATGCCGCTGATCGATCCCGGCTTCGGCAACCTGGCCGGCCCGCCCAGCCTGGAGAGCTGCACCCGCGATACCTACCCGGCAGGCAAGCGCTTCAGCGTTGATGAGTTGTTCGGCATCGCCGGCGGCATCGTCTCGGCGGCGCGGCATCTGCACCAGCGGGGCATCATGCACGGCGACCTGTACGGACACAACATCCTGCATTGCGGCCGGGGTCGCAGCCTGCTGGGCGACTTCGGCGCGGCCTCACTGTACGCGCCAGACGGGCCGCACGCGGCGGCGCTGCAAAGGCTGGAAGTGCGCGCCTTCGGCCTGCTGCTGGAGGAATTAATGGAGCGCTGCGACCTGCCGGCCGCCACGCAAGCGGCGCTGGCGGCCTTGCAGGCGCAATGCGTGCTGGCCGATGTCGGCGCCCGGCCATCGCTGGCGGAGGCGGAGCTGCTGATTAATTCGCTGCGTGCGTAAGCGTCAGCCAGGCCGGATCGCGGGCGAACCAGTCCAGTAGAAAGTCCAGCATCGCCCGCAGCGCCGGCGACATGTGCTGGCGCGAGGTGTAGATGCCGTAGATGCCCATCTGCTGCGGCGCGTAGTCCGGCAGCAGCGCCGCCAGCTTGCCCTCGGCGATCAGCGGCGCCGCGCTGTACAGCGGTTGCAGCGCGATGCCGGCGCCCTCCACCGCCGCCTTCAGCAAAATCAAATCCTCATTGGCAGACAGATTGCCGCTGACCGGTACCGAGACCGCCTCGCCGTCGCGGTCGGTGAACTGCCACAGGCTCTTGCCGAAATACGTGTACGTGAGGCAGTTGTGCGCGGCCAGGTCTTCGGCCCGCAGCGGCGTGCCACGTTCGGCCAGGTAGGACGGCGCGGCGCACACCACCGAATCGCACTGCGCCAGCTGGCGCGCGATCAGGTTCGGCTCCAGCGCGTTGGTGATGCGCAGCGCCAGGTCGATGCGCTGCTCGACCAGGTTGACGGCGCGGTTGTTCATTTGCAGGTCGACCGCCGTGCGCGGGTAGCGCCTCAGGAAAGCCGTGACCGCGACCGACAGCGCGGCCTGCGCCAGCGACTGCGAACAGGTGATGCGCAGCAGGCCTTGCGGCGAGTCGGCGTCGGCGCCGCCGGCCACTTCCATGGCGTCGGCCAGTTCCAGCATGCGGCGGCAACGCGCCAGCGTGAGGTCGCCGGCATCGGTCAGGCTCAGGCGGCGCGTGCTCCGGTGCAGCAGGCGGGCGCCGGCCCACTCCTCCATCTCGGCCAGATAGCGCGTGACCATGGCGCGCGACATGTCCAGCGCCTCGGCCGCCGCAATCATGCTGCCGCGCTCGGCAATGCTGACAAAAACCTGTGCCGCCGTGATCCTGTCCATCGATTCATCCGATTTATGCAATTAACAGGTGCAGATTACCCTATTTTTCTATCGGATAAAGAAATTTAAGATGACGTCATTCCAACTCCACACGAAAGACCATCATGATCAAGCAAACCCTGTTGTCCGCCGCCCTCGCCGCCACCGTTGCCGGCGCCACCGCCGCTCCGCTGAAGCTGGAAGTGTTCAATCCGGGCGAAGCGGCCATCTTCCCGGTTGCCTCGGTGATCGTCAGCGGCGCCAAGGATGCGGTGCTGATCGACGCCCAGTTCTCGCGCGGCGAAGCGCTCAAGCTGGTCGAGCAGATCCGCGCCGGCGGCAAGCACCTGACCACCGTGTACGTCAGCCACAGCGATCCGGACTTCTACTTCGGCCTGGACGTGATCCACGCCGCCTTCCCGGACGCGAAGATCGTCGCCACGCCGCAAACCATCGCCGGCATCGAGAAGAAGAAGGATGCCAAGGTCGCGTTCTGGGGCCCTATCCTGAAGGACAACGCACCGAAGAGCATCATCGTGCCGCAGCCGCTGCAAGGCGACACGATCAAGCTGGAAGGCCAGTCGCTGAAGATCGAAGGCTTGAAGGGCCCGACGCCTGAGCGCAGCTATGTGTGGATTCCGTCGATCAAGGCGGTGGTGGGTGGCGTGGTGCTGTTCAACGACCTGCACGTTTGGACTGCCGATACGCAGACCGCTGAATCGCGCAAGCAGTGGCTGGCGGCTCTGGACGGCGTCGCCGCGCTGAAACCGTCTACCATCGTGCCTGGCCACTTCAAGCAAGGCACGGCGCTGACGCCGGAAGCCATCGGCTTCACCCGCGACTACCTGGTGCGCTTCGAAGCTGAAACGGCCAAGGCGGCCAACTCGGCAGCCCTGATCGCCCGCATGAAGGAGCTGTATCCGAACGCCGGCCTGAACGGCGCACTGGAAACCAGCGCCAAGGTCGCCAAGGGCGAAATGAAGTGGTAACACGGTAGAACTAGACAAATGCATCTAGATATTTTATTCTAGATGCATTGTCCCGTAATCCATCATCGTCATGACCACTGCCCCACCGAAGCCCACCCCGTCCGAACTCGAAATGCTGCGCCTGTTATGGCAGAGCGGACCGGCGACCGCCAAGCAGGTACACCAGGCGGCGGTGGAAGCGCGTCCCGACATGAACTATGCGACGGTGCTGCGGCTGCTGCAAGTGATGCACACGAAGGGCCTGCTGACCCGCGACGAAAGCCAGCGCGCCCATGTCTACGCGCCGGCGCAGGAGCAGGACTCGTTGCAAACCAATCTGTTGAAAGAGCTGATCCAGAAAGCCTTCTCGGGCTCCGGCAAGGCGCTGGTGCTGGCCGCGCTGCGCGGCGGCCATGTCAGCAAGAAGGAACGCGAGGAAATCCAGGCGCTGCTGGATCAGGAAAAATAAGGCGGGGGTCATAAGGCGGGGGTCAAGTCTGACATTTGGACACAGGCTCGACCGGAATCACCGCGCTGAGGTTGAGGCCGTGTCCAAATGTCAGACTTGACCCCTCCTGATCTACAATGAGGCCCCATTCATCAGAGCCTTATCTATGATCAGCCGCCTCAATCACTGGCCCGAGCGCCCTCACCCCGTTATCGCTGTCATGCTTGCGCTGGCGATTTGCGCGGTGCCCATCCTGCTGCCGCATTTCCGCGCGCAGGATTTGATGGCCAATCTGTTTGCTTACTTTGCCTGCTGCATCCTAGTCTATCCGGTTGCGGCGGTGCTGCGGCGCCGCGTCACCGGCCTGCTGTCGATCTGGGCGATCGCCATGGTGCTGTTACTGGGCGTGTGCCTGTATCACACCAACATCATCGCGGAAACCGCCAACCTGCCTTGGCCGCAGCGCCAGCCTGTCGTCATCGGCAAGGTCCTGTTCAACCTGCCGCAAGCCACATTGGGCGTGATCGTCTGGTGGCTGCTGGTGGTGCGGCCCGACCGGCGCAATCCGCCAGCCGAATCGGACTGACGACGCGCCGCAGGCCGCACCTGCCACATTACTTCAAAGGCTGGCCGTTGGCATCGAGCTTGATGACTTCGCCCCAGCCCAGCTCGCGCACGCCCGCCTCGATCTTGCGCACATCGCCCACCACCAGCCACACCACCTGCTCCGGATAGATGTACTTCGGCGCGGCTTCAGACAACTGCGCCTGCGTCAGCGCGCTGATGCGGCTGGCGTAGTTGGTCCAGTAGTCATCCGCCAGACGCAGGTTCACGCTCTGCAAGGCCGCATTTTCCAGCGCATCGATGGACTCGAAGCGCGCCGGCAGGCGCGAGGTCATATTGCGCATGATGCTGGCGTATTCCTCGCCAGCCAGCGGACGCTCGCCCGCCACGCCCTTGATCTCCTTCGCCACTTCCAGCATCGCCTCCTTGGTCTTGTCGGTCTGCACCGGCGCCATCACCGTGAAGGCGCGCTGGCCGCGCACATTGGTCAGGCCCGCCGAGGCGCCATAGCTCCAGTGCTTGTCCAGCCGCAGATTGCGGTTCAGGCGCGAAGTGCTCATGCCGCCGAAGTTCTGCATCACCGGCTCCATCGCCAGGTCCTCCGGCTGGCCGCGCGACAGCGACAGGTGCGCCGCCACGATCATCGACTGCGGCGCGTCAGGACGGTCGATCAGGTACACGCGCTTGCCTTGCGTAGCCGGCGCAGCCACCGCCGACTTGGCCGGCGCGCTGCCGGCTGCCCATTTACCGAACGATGCTTCCAGCAGCGGCATCAGCTTGGCCATGGTGGTGTCGCCGGCGACGACCAGGGTCGCGCTGCCCGGCTTGAACCAGTCGCGATGCCAGTTCACCAGATCGTCGCGGGTCAGCGCCTCGACCGTCTTGTCGTCGCCGCTGGCTGGCTTGCCGTAGGCGTTATCGGCGCCGTACAACAGGCCGGCGATCGCGCGCTGCGCGCTGCCGGCCGGCGAGGATTTTTCCTGCGCGATCTGGGCGATGCGGCGCTGCTTCTGCAATGTGAACTGGTCGGCCGGGAAGCTGGCGTTGAGCACCGCATCCGCCATCAGGTCCAGCGAGGCGCCGAAGTTGGCGGCGGTCGATTGCAGGCGCACCAGCGACTGGTCGGCCTGCGTGCCGGTGCCGAGCTGCGCGCCCTGCATTTCCAGCGCGTTCGACAACTGGAAGGCGTCGCGGCTCCTGGTGCCCTTGTCCAGCAGCTCCAGCGCCAGCGAGGCCAGGCCGGACTTGGCGGCGCTATCGCTGGCCACACCGGCATCGACGGCCAGCGCGGCGTTGACGATGGGCGCGCCATGGCGTTCGATCAACACCACCTTCAAGCCATTGGCCAGGCGCGCGCGCTGCATGGCGGGGAAGCTGACGGTGGGCGCCTCGCCCAGCGGCGGCAGCACCTTGCGGTCGATGGAGGTCTTGCCCGCAGCCAGTTTGGGGAACGGCTTGACCACCATCGTGTAGTGGTGCGCGCCGCGCAGCCATTTGTTGGCGGTCGCCTTGACGTCGGCCGGCTGCGCTGCGGCCAGCACGCGCAGGTCGTTCAGGTAAGCGTCCGGCGAGCCGCCGAACATCATGTTCTCGGCCAGCAGGCCGCTGCGGCCACCACCGCCGCCCAGGCGTTCGATCTGCCGTGCGGCATCGGCAAAGAACTTGGTACGCACGCGCGCCAGTTCCTCGGCGGTCGGCCCCTGCGCCAGCAGTTCATCAACCACCGCGTCGATCTCGCGCTCGACCACGGCGACATCGACGCCCGGCTTCAGCGTGGCGCGGATGCCGAAGGTGCCAGCCAGTTCGTTGCCGTCGGCGTTAGCGCTGACGCTGGTGGCCAGGGCCTTGTCGTACACCAGGCGCTTGGTCAGGCGCGCGCTCTTAGAGCCGGTCAGCACCTCGGCCAGGATGGACAGGCGCAGTGTTTCGGGATCGCCCCACACCGGCGCGTGATAGCTGCGCTGGATGCGCACTTGCGCCACCTGGTCTTCCATCTCGTCGCGGATGTCGCGGTCCAGCGTGGGGATCCAGCTGTTGGTGCGCACCAGCGGCGGACCTGGCGGAATGCCGTCGAAGTACTTCTTCACCATCGCCAGCGCCTGCTCCGGCTTGATGTCGCCGGCCAGCACCAGTACCGCGTTGTTCGGGCCGTAGTAGGTGCGGTACCACTCCTTGATGTCGTCCAGGCTGGCGGCGTTCAGGTCTTCCATGTAGCCGATCACCGGCCAGGAATACGGATGCGACGCCGGATACATGCGCTGCGCTTCTTCGATGTGCACGCGGCCGTAGGGCTGGTTCTCGCCCTGGCGCTTCTCGTTCTGCACCACGCCGCGCTCGCGCTCCAGCATGTCCTTGCTGATGTAGTTGGCGAGGAAGCCCATGCGGTCGGCCTCCAGGTACAGCGTGCGGTCCAGCGCGGAGACCGGCACGTCTTCATAGAAGTTGGTGCGGTCGTTGCTGGTGGTGCCGTTGCGGCTGCTGGCGCCCAGGTCGTCCATCGCTTCGCGGAAGCCGTGCGGATAGTTTTCCGAGCCGTTGAAGAAGAAGTGCTCGAACAGGTGGGCGAAGCCGGTCTTGCCGCGCTTCTCGTTGCGCGATCCGACGTGGTACCACACGTTGACGCTGACCAGCGGCACGCTGTGGTCTTCGTGGACGATCAGCGTCAGGCCGTTTTGCAGCGTGAACTTCTGATACGGCACCGTGTACGGCTTGAGGTCGACCGCGGCGGATTTGGGAGCGGCCGGCGCAGCAACGGCCGGGCTGAAGGCGCCGGCCACCAGGGCGGCAACCAGGGTAAGTCGCATTACGCTGTTCATAGGATTTGACAGAGATGGATGAGGTGCCAATCCTACAATGTTTCCACAGCAACTCCAAGCGCAAAAAAAAAAACCCGCCGGCCTGAACGCGCTCAAGAGCGCATTCAATGCCGACGGGCTTTGTGTCTGCTGCGTGGGACCGGCGATTAACGCTTGTCCAGCGGCTTCACTTCACGCGTGGTCGAACCGACGAACAGCTGGCGCGGACGGCCGATTTTCTGTTCCGGATCGGCGATCATTTCGTTCCACTGGGCGATCCAGCCGATGGTGCGAGCCATGGCGAAGATACCGGTGAACAGCGACACAGGGATGCCCAGTGCGGACTGCACGATGCCCGAGTAGAAGTCGACGTTCGGGTACAGTTTGCGCGAAACGAAGTATTCGTCGTTCAGTGCAATCTTTTCCAGTTCCATCGCCAGCTTGAACAGTGGGTCGTCTTGCAGGCCCAGTTCGTTCAGCACTTCGTAGCAGGTTTCGCGCATCAGTTTTGCACGCGGGTCGAAGTTCTTGTACACGCGGTGACCGAAGCCCATCAGCTTGACGCCGGAGTTCTTGTCTTTCACCTGAGCGATGAAGGCAGGAATGTTCTCGACGGTGCCGATTTCTTTCAGCATGTTCAGTGCCGCTTCGTTGGCGCCGCCGTGGGCAGGGCCCCACAGGCAGGCGATACCGGCAGCGATACAGGCGAACGGATTCGCACCCGACGAACCGGCCAGACGCACGGTCGAGGTCGATGCATTCTGCTCGTGGTCCGCGTGCAGGATCAGGATACGGTCCAGGGCGCGCACCAGCACGTCGTTGACTTTGTATTCTTCGCACGGATTGCCGAACATCATGCGCATGAAGTTGGCGCTGTACGACAGGTCGTTGCGTGGGTACACGAACGGCTGGCCGATCGAGTATTTGTAAGCCATCGCCACCAGGGTAGGCATCTTGGCGATCAGGCGGATGGCCGATACTTCACGGTGCTTGGCATCGTTGATGTCCAGCGAATCGTGGTAGAACGAGGCCAGCGCGCCGACGGTGCCGACCAGCACCGACATCGGGTGCGCGTCGCGACGGAAGCCGCGGAAGAAGAATTGCATCTGCTCGTGGACCATGGTGTGCTTGGTCACCGTTTCGACGAACTTCTCTTTTTCGACCTTGTTCGGCAGTTCGCCGTTCAGCAGCAGGTAGCACGATTCCATGAAATCGGCGTTCACGGCCAGTTGCTCGATCGGGTAGCCGCGGTACAGCAGCTCGCCCTTGTCGCCGTCGATGTAGGTGATCGACGAGTTGCATGCCGCGGTCGACATGAAGCCTGGGTCGTAGGTGAACTTGCCGGTGCCGGCGTACAGTTTGCGGATGTCGATCACGTCAGGACCGACGGTGCCTTTGTAGATCGGGAATTCTACCGATGGGCTGCCATCGGAAAACGATAGGGTGGCTTTGTTATCAGAGGTGTTCATGGACTCTTCCTTCTTGGAGAGATGCGACAAATAAAAAAAACGAAACTTTTCTGGGTGTGTCTTTACGCGAGACGCAGCCGCTGCAGCAGTGCGTGCACATGCGGCAGATCGACCTCGCCTTCCGGCTCCTTGCGGGCCAGTACCAGATCCATCAGGGCATTGTCCGACAAATCGAGGAGCCGCGTGAATGCGTCCACTTCTTCGTCGGTCAATTCGGTTTCATGCGCATCGAGAAAACGGGTCAGGATAATGTCGTTTTCCAGCAGGCCCCGGCGGGAACGCCACCGCAGGCGCGCTCGGTTGGCGGGGTCGGCCTGATGCGCTGAGCTGTTCGGTTCAGTCATATGGATGTGCTACTTTATACGAAAACGGGCGACGAGATCGCCGCCCGTGAAATGCAGCTTAGATCGCGCGGCGTACCATCAATTCCTTGATCTTGCCGATCGCCTTGTTCGGGTTCAAACCCTTAGGGCAAACGTCGACGCAGTTCATGATCGAGTGGCAGCGGAACAGGCGGTACGGGTCTTCCAGGTTGTCCAGGCGCGCGCCGGTGGCTTCGTCGCGCGAGTCGGCGATGAAGCGGTAGGCTTGCAGCAGGCCGGCCGGGCCGACGAACTTGTCCGGATTCCACCAGAACGACGGGCACGACGTCGAGCAGCACGCGCACAGGATGCACTCGTACAGGCCGTCGAGCTCTTCGCGCTCGGTCGGGGTTTGCAGGCGTTCTTTTTCAGGACGGATCGAATCGTTGATCAGGTAAGGCTTGATCGAATCGTACTGCTTGAAGAACTGGGTCATGTCGACGATCAGGTCGCGGATCACCGGCAGGCCTGGCAGCGGACGCAGCACGATAGGCTCGGTCAGCTCGTTCAGGTTGGTGGTGCAGGCCAGGCCGTTTTTACCGTTGATGTTCATCGCGTCCGAACCGCACACGCCTTCGCGGCACGAGCGGCGCAGGGCCAGCGAATCGTCGACGTCGGACTTGATGCGCTGCAGTGCGTCCAGCAGCATCTTGTCGGTGTCTTTCAGCTCGACCGTCACGTCCTGCATGTACGGCTTGGCGTCCTGGTCCGGATCGTAACGATAAATTTTCAGTTTGAGAGTGCGTGCCATGTTCTAGCCCTTAGAAAGTACGTGGTTTCGGTTTGAAGGTATCAACCGTCAATGGCTTGGTAACGACCGCTTTGTATTCCAGTCGGTTGCCTTCCGAATACCACAGGGTGTGCTTCATCCAGTTGTCGTCGTCGCGGTTCGGGAAATCGCTGTGGGCGTGGGCGCCGCGCGATTCCTTGCGGGCGACAGCCGACGTGATCGTCGCTTTCGCGGTTTCGATCAGGTTGTCCAGTTCCAGCGCTTCGACGCGCGCGGTGTTGAACACCTTGGATTTGTCTTTGAACGACACGTGCTTGCGGCGCTCGTCGAGCACCATGATTTCCTTGGCGCCCTGGGTCAGCAGCTCGTCGGTACGGAACACGCCGCAGTACTTCTGCATCGTGGCGCGGATGTCGTTGGCGACGCCCTGCACTTTTTCCGAGCCGGTCGAGGTTTCCAGCTTGTTCAGGCGGCCCATGGCGAAGTCGGCGGCGTCCTTAGGCAGAGGCTTGTTCTCTTTCTGCTTCAGGTTTTGCGCGACCACGTGGTTGCCGGCCGCGCGGCCGAAGACCACCAGGTCCAGCAGCGAGTTGGTGCCCAGGCGGTTGGCGCCGTGCACCGATACGCAGGCGCATTCGCCGATCGCGTACAGGCCGTTGACCACGCGCTGCGTGCCGTCGCCGTTCGGCGTGACGACCTGGCCGTGGATGTTGGTTGGAATACCGCCCATCTGGTAGTGGATGGTTGGCACGACCGGGATCGGTTCCTTGGTCGCATCGACGTTGGCGAACTTGTGGCCGATTTCCAGAATCGACGGCAGACGCTTGGCGATGGTGTCGGCGCCGATGTGGCGCAGGTCCAGCATGACGTGATCCTTGTTGGGACCGCAGCCGCGGCCTTCCTTGATCTCCTGGTCCATCGAGCGCGACACGAAGTCGCGCGGCGCCAGATCCTTCAGCGTCGGAGCGTAACGCTCCATGAAGCGCTCGCCTTCGGAGTTGATCAGGATACCGCCCTCGCCACGCACACCCTCGGTGATGAGGACGCCCGCGCCGGCCACGCCGGTCGGGTGGAACTGCCAGAACTCCATGTCCTGCAGCGGCAGGCCGGCGCGTGCCGCCATGCCCATGCCGTCGCCGGTGTTGATGAAGGCGTTGGTCGATGCGGCGAAGATGCGGCCTGCGCCGCCGGTGGCGAAGATGGTGGTCTTCGCTTCCAGGATCATGCATTCGCCGGTTTCCATTTCCAGGGCCACTACGCCGACCACGTCGCCTTCGGCGTCGCGGATCACGTCCAGCGCCATCCACTCGACGAAGAAGTGGGTGCGGGCGCGCACGTTGCGCTGGTACAGGGTGTGCAGCAGTGCGTGGCCGGTACGGTCGGCCGCGGCGCAGGCGCGCTGCACGGCTTTCTCGCCGAAGTTGGCGGTGTGGCCGCCGAACGGACGCTGATAAATGGTGCCATCGGGATTGCGGTCGAACGGCATGCCGAAGTGTTCCAGCTCGTAGACGACCTTCGGTGCTTCGCGGCACATGAATTCGATCGCATCCTGGTCGCCCAGGTAGTCGCCACCCTTGACGGTGTCGAACATATGCCAGAACCAGTTGTCTTCGGCCATATTGCCCAGCGATGCGCCGATGCCGCCCTGTGCCGCCACGGTGTGCGAACGGGTTGGGAAGACTTTCGACAGCACCGCCACGTTCAGACCGGCTTCAGCCAGCTGCAGGGATGCGCGCATGCCGGAGCCGCCGGCGCCAACGATTACCGCGTCAAAGCGGCGGGTAGGGATTGCAGATTTAATAGCTGCCACGATTACACACTCCAGAGTATCTGTACCGACCAAACGGCACAAGCGACCAACCACAGGATGGTGGCGATTTGCAGGGTCAGGCGAAGGCCGACGGCTTTGACATAGTCCATCCAGATGTCGCGCACGCCGATCCAGGCGTGGAAGAACAGGCCGAACAGGGTTACGGCGCTGATCAGCTTGAACCACTGCTGGGCGAACATGCCAGCCCAGCCTTCATACGTGAAGTTCTGGCCAGTCAGGAAGGAAGTCAGCAGGATGACGGTGTACAGCACCATCATGATGGCGGTCACGCGTTGTGCCAGCCAGTCGCGCATGCCGTAGCCGGCGCCGACTACCAGGCGTTTAGGTCCAACATTGTTGTTTGCCATCTCAGAACACTCCAAACAGTTTGAGCGCGACCACGGCGGTCAGCGCCAGGCTGACGACCAGCACGGTAGCCGACGATTTGCGGGCGGAATCCTTGTCCAGGCCGATGTGGGCATCCATCACCAGGTGGCGTACGCCAGCGCAGAAGTGATGCATATAACCCCAGACCAGGGCCAGGATGATCAGTTTGACCAGTGGATAGGAAATAATCCCTTGGTAGTAAGCGAAGGAGATCTCGGAGCGCAAGCTCTGCTCCAGCAGATAAAGCACGAAAGGCAGCAGTGCAAACATCATGAAGCCGCTGATGCGGTGCAGGATGGAGACGATGGCTGCCAAAGGCATGCGGTAGTTGGACAATTCGGTAACGTGGATGTTACGGAACTCCGGCCGTTCTTTTTTTGGGGCTTCCCTTACGGCTTCTGACATAACAAGACCTCCTAAGCATAAACAAAAATATCGAGACTGCGATTTTCGCCGATTTTCGCACTCATAACCAATATCTATTGTTACATATAACCAAAATAGTGTTTGGCAACACTATGCGACGGCTACTTTCCGTAGCTCAACGTATTATCAGCGCAACAATGCTACCGGGGTGTGACGGCGCCCTGTTTTCGCTGCCTGAAGCGGTTTTTTCACGTGCTCCAGGGTCTCCTAAATTCAACTCACTCAGTTCAGTTCGTTGTGATAATGATGGCGCTCGGTGGAGTACAGGCCGCGGCGCAGCTCCACCGGCTTGTCGCCATAGGTGAACGACACGCGCTCGGACGCCAGCAGCGGCGTGGCGGCATCGATGTGCAGCAAGGCCGCATCATCGGCGCCGGCGCAGACGGCGCGGATCTTTTCGGTGGCGCGTATCATGCGGGTGCCGAACTCGGACTCGAACAGGCCGTACATCGGCCCCTTGTATTCGACCAGGCGCTCGGCGGTCAGTCCCTTGAAGGTGACGCCCGGCAGCCACAGCTCCTCTACGATAGTCGGCATGCCGTCGAACGACTGCACGCGCTTGATGAAGATGACGGCGTCGCCGGACTTCAGGTCCAGCAGGCGGGCCACGTCGGCCGGCGCGCGCATGCGCTTGACTTCGATGAACTTGCTTTCGGGGTAGTGCGGCACGCCCTCGTCGGGCATCAGGCGCAGGAAGCGGAAGTGGGCGCGCGCCTCGTGGTGGGTGGACACGAAGGTGCCCTTGCCCTGCTTGCGCATCACCAGGTTTTCCGCGGCGAGTTCGTCGATGGCCTTGCGTACGGTGCCCTGGCTGACCTTGAATCGGTTGGCCAGTTCCACTTCGCTGGGGATCAACTCGCCCGGTTTCCACTCGCCCGATTGCAGGCTTTGCGTGATCAGGGCCTTGATTTGCTGGTACAGTGGGGAGAAAGTCGGCGACGGATTCGTCGCGGCGCCCGCCGACGATCCGGCCGCTCCGCCGGCGTTGACGGCGGTGGAATTGCTGTTCGGATTGGGCGGGACGGAATTCATAGACCAAGATTTCACCACAAATGGCCCCTGCCGTCCAGAAAAACCGGCAATAACTTATCTGTCTTATATAAGACATAAGATAGGATTGACAGATGCCTGCCACAGGCCTACACTCCCCGGCGAGACGCTATAGCCGACGCTTCCGCATAGATTCTAAGCGCTCAATTTGCAGTATGATTACGGTTTCCCGGACCGGCTCCGGTCCAGCTTCGAGAACGTTTTAATTCCCACTTTGGAGATTCATCATGGCTAAAACCCCAATGCGTGTTGCTGTCACCGGCGCCGCCGGTCAAATCGGTTACGCTCTGCTGTTCCGCATCGCCAACGGCGACATGCTGGGCAAGGACCAACCAGTCATTCTGCAACTGCTGGAAATCGCCGACGAAAAAGCCCAGAAAGCGCTCAAAGGCGTGATGATGGAAATCGACGACTGCGCCTTCCCGCTGCTGACCGAGATGACCGCCCACTCCGACCCGATGACCGCCTTCAAGGATGTCGACTACGCCGTGCTGGTTGGCGCCCGTCCACGCGGCCCAGGCATGGAGCGTAAAGACCTGCTGGAAGCCAATGCCCAGATCTTCACCGTACAAGGCAAGGCGCTCGATGCCGTCGCATCGCGCAACGTTAAAGTACTGGTGGTCGGCAACCCAGCCAACACCAACGCCTACATCGCCATGAAATCGGCGCCATCGCTGCCGGCCAAGAACTTCACCGCCATGCTGCGCCTGGACCACAACCGCGCGCTGTCGCAAGTGGCCGCCAAGACCGGCACCGCCGTCAAGGACATCGAAAAGCTGTGCGTATGGGGCAACCACTCGCCAACCATGTACGCCGACTACCGTTTCGCTACCGTGAACGGCAAAAACGTCAAGGACCTGATCAACGACCAGGAATGGAACGCCAACACCTTCCTGCCTACCGTCGGCAAGCGCGGCGCAGCGATCATCGAAGCACGCGGCCTGTCGTCGGCGGCATCGGCAGCCAACGCCGCCATCGACCACATGCACGACTGGCACGTCGGCACCGGCGGCAAGTGGACCACCATGGGCGTTCCTTCGGATGGTTCGTACGGCATCCCTGAAGGCACCATGTTCGGCTTCCCAGTGACCACCGAAAACGGCGAATACAAAATCGTCCAGGGCCTGGAAATCGACGCCTTCTCGCAAGAGCGCATCAACATCACCCTGAAAGAACTGACCGAAGAGCGCGAAGGCGTCAAGCACCTGCTGCCGGCCTAAGTTCTGACACCACCCGCAAGTGGAACCGGTTAAACCACCGATCCGCCGCACCCGCCGCGCTGCCGAGAGCAGCGCGGCGTCTGTATCTACTGACCATACCCGCATGCACCCATCCGAGGTTTTATTCCAGGGCAATCGCCAGCCGCTGCTGCTGCCGGCCTGCGACCATTACGCCGGCTCCGAAAAGCTGATGCGCAAATCGATCGCCCTGCAACAAGAACTTGGCCCCCTGTTCGACATCACCCTCGATTGCGAAGACGGCGCCAGCGCCGGCAACGAGGAAGCCCACGCCCGCCTGGTGGCGGAGCTGCTGCTGTCGGACGAGAACAAATTCAAACGCATCGGCGCCCGCGTGCACGATGTCCACAGCCCGTTCTTCACGCAGGACGTGGAGCTCATCTGCGCCGCCGCCCAGCAGCTGGCCTACATCGTGCTGCCCAAGGTGCACAGCGCCAAGGAAGTGGCGGCCGCGATCAAGATCATCAACGCCCACGCCGCCAAGGCCGGCCGCAAGGACTTGCCGGTGCACGTGCTGATCGAAACCCACGGCGCGCTGCGCGAAGCCTACGACATCGCCGCCCTGCCCCAGGTGCAGTGCCTGTCGTTCGGCATCATGGATTTCGTCTCCTCGCACTACGGCGCGATACCGGCCGCCGCGATGCGCACGCCGGGCCAGTTCACGCACCCGCTGGTGGTGCGCGCCAAGCTGGAGATCGCCGCCGCCTGCCACGCGCACGGCAAGGTGCCGTCGCATAACGTGACCACCGAGATCAAGGACACGGCGGTCGCCGCCAACGATGCCCAGCGCGCCGCCGCCGAATTCGGCTACACGCGCATGTGGAGCATCCATCCGAACCAGATCAAACCGATTATCAAGACCTTCACGCCGCGCCTGTCCGAGGTCAGCGAGGCGGCCGCCATCCTGCTTGAAGCAGAGGCGAAGCAATGGGGGCCAATTTCCCAAAACGGGCGCTTGCATGACCGTGCGAGCTACAGATACTATTGGACCGTTTTGCAGCGCGCCAAGCTGGCCGGGCTGAGTTTGCCCGAGTCCGCCGCCGCGCTGATCAACGGCAGCCCCACCGAACCAACCCTGGAAGCACACTGATGTCCCTCTCCAAACTACTCCTGGCCTGCAGCTTTGCGCTGGCCTCCATGACCCTGGCCGCCGGCGCCCACGCGCAGACCAGCGCACCGGCAAAGAAAACCGTCAAGAAGGCAAGCAAGTCCAAAGCCGCCGCCAAGCCGGCCGAGACCAAGACCCCGGATGAAGACGCCGACGAACCGGCCGTGGTCGATTCCGCCGTCACCGAGTTCGACTGCGAACTGGGCAACAAGATCACCATCTACGAAAACGCCGGCGACGAAGCGCACATCGCGCTGCGCTGGAAGAAGCGCCTGCACCGCCTGACCCGCGTGGGCACCACGACCGGCGCGCAGCGCTTCGAAAACAAGTTGTACGGCCTGATCTGGATCGGCATCCCGGCCAAGGGCATGCTGCTGGACTCCAAGCAGAACCGCCAGCTGGCCAACGAATGCCGCAACGCCGAGCAATTGAAACCGGTCGCCGCCAATGCATCGGAGCCGACCAGCACCAAGATGACGTTCCACTGATTTAGTTCCAAAAGGGGCGCGCCGGCACGGGCGCCAGCACCACGGTTTTAACTTCAATAATAGACGATACCCACGAAGGAGAGGTCATGTCCCGCAACACTCTGAACACGCTTAAGGATTTCAACATTTCCGGCAAAAAGGGCAAGTTCTACTCCCTGCCAGCCCTGGAAAAGAGCCTGGGCGCCAAAATCTCCCGCCTGCCGGTATCGATCCGTGTTGTGCTGGAATCCGTCCTGCGTAACTGCGACGGCAAGAAAGTCACCGAAGAACACGTCAAGCAGCTGGCCAACTGGGGCGCAACCGCCGACCGTACCGACGAGATCCCGTTCGTCGTCGCCCGCGTCGTGCTGCAAGACTTCACCGGCGTGCCGCTGCTGGCCGACCTGGCCGCGATGCGCAACGTCGCCTACAAGATGGGCATCAACGCCAAGAAAATCGAACCGCTGGTGCCAGTGGATCTGGTGGTCGACCACTCCGTCACCATCGACCACTTCCGCGAAAAAGGCGCGCTGGACCTGAACATGAAACTGGAATTCTCGCGTAACAACGAGCGCTACCAGTTCATGAAATGGGGCATGCAAGCCTTCGACACCTTCGGCGTCGTGCCTCCGGGCTTCGGCATCGTCCACCAGGTCAACCTGGAATACCTGGCGCGCGGCGTGCACAAGACCGCTGACGGCGTCTACTACCCGGACACCCTGGTCGGCACCGACTCGCACACCACCATGATCAACGGCATCGGCGTAGTCGGCTGGGGCGTGGGCGGCATCGAGGCGGAAGCCGGCATGCTGGGCCAGCCAGTCTACTTCCTGACCCCGGACGTGATCGGCGTGAACCTGACCGGCGTGCTGCGCGAAGGCTGCACCGCGACCGACCTGGTGCTGACCATCACCGAACTGCTGCGCAAGGAAAAAGTCGTCGGCAAGTTCGTCGAATTCTTCGGCGAAGGCACCGAGACGCTGTCGCTGACCGACCGCGCCACCATCGCCAACATGGCGCCTGAATACGGCGCGACCATGGGCTTCTTCCCGGTTGACGACGCCACCGTCGAATACTTCGAAGGCACCGGCCGCACCAAGGACGAAATCGCTGCATTCGCCGCCTACTTCAAGGCCCAGGGCCTGTACGGCGTACCGAAAGCCGGCGACATCGACTACACCCGCGTGGTGGAACTGAACCTGACCAGCGTTACTCCTTCGCTGGCCGGTCCTAAGCGTCCACAGGACCGTATCGAAATCGGCAACGTGAAGAACAACTTCACCGAACTGTTCTCGAAACCGACCACCGACAACGGCTTCAACAAAAAAGCCGAAGACCTGAACAAGACCTACACCACCACCAACGGCGTGAACGTGAAAAACGGCGACGTGCTGATCGCTGCGATCACCTCGTGCACCAACACCTCGAACCCGAGCGTGCTGCTGGCTGCCGGCCTGCTGGCGAAGAAAGCCGTCGAAGCCGGCCTGACCGTCGCTCCGCACATCAAGACCTCGCTGGCCCCTGGCTCGCGCGTCGTCACCGAGTACCTGACCGCCGCCGGCCTGCTGCCATACCTGGAGCAACTGGGCTTCGGCGTGACCGCCTACGGTTGCACCACCTGCATCGGTAACGCCGGCGACCTGACCCCGGAACTGAACGCCGCCATCAGCAGCAACGACATCGTCGCTTCGGCTGTGCTGTCCGGCAACCGTAACTTCGAAGCGCGTATTCACCCGAACATCCGTTCGAACTTCCTGGCATCGCCACCGCTGGTCGTGGCCTACGCCATCGCCGGCAACATGACCGTCGACCTGATGACCCAGCCAGTTGGCAAGGGCAAGAACGGCAAGGACGTGTACCTGGGCGACATCTGGCCGACCTCGAAAGAGATCGCCAAGCTGATGAAGTTTGCGATGAACTCGAAAGTGTTCAAGTCGAACTACGCCGACGTCAAGGGCAACCCGGGCAAGCTGTGGGAACACGTGTCGTCGACCGAAGGCAACGTCTACAACTGGCCTGCATCGACCTACATCGCCGAGCCACCGTTCTTCGACGGCTTCGAGATGACCCCGAAAGCGGCCGCCACCGGCATCACCGGCGCGCGCGCACTGGGCGTGTTCGGCGATTCGATCACCACCGACCACATCTCCCCTGCCGGCTCCATCAAGGAAGACGGTCCAGCGGGCAAATGGCTGCTGGCCAACGGCGTGATGAAGGCGGACTTCAACTCCTACGGCTCGCGTCGCGGCAACCACGAGATCATGATGCGCGGCACCTTCGCCAACGTGCGTATCAAGAACAAGATGATCCCTGCCAAGGCGGACGGTTCGGCGGTTGAAGGCGGCATCACCATTCACCAGCCGACCGGCGAACAGCTGTCGATCTACGACGCAGCGATGAAGTATGTTGCCGAAGGCACGCCAACCATGGTGTTCGGCGGCGAAGAGTACGGCACCGGCTCGTCGCGCGACTGGGCAGCCAAGGGCACCCAGCTGCTGGGCGTGAAAGCTGTGATCGTGCGTTCGTTCGAACGTATCCACCGCTCGAACCTGGTCGGCATGGGCGTGCTGCCGCTGCAATTCATCGGCAACGACAGCGTTGAATCGCTGGGCATCACCGGCAAGGAAGTCTACGACCTGAAGGGTCTGGAAGGCGAGATCAAGCCACAGCAACTGGCTACCCTGGTCATCCACCGCGAAGGCAAGCCAGCACAGGAAGTGAAAGTGCTGCTGCGTATCGACACCCCGATCGAAGTCGACTACTACAAGCACGGCGGCATCCTGCCGTTCGTACTGCGCCAGCTGCTGGCCGCGTAAAAAGTTAGTTGCTTCACAGAAGACGCCGGCTAGTCCGGCGTTTTTTTATGCACGTTTGCCGAATCAACTACAATACGGTTCATAAGGGTTATCATCTGCATGACTGATCCGCTTTATCCACTTTTATGAGACTCTTATTGCGCTATGCGTCGTCCAAATAAAGATTCATCCCATAAGTTGTCTGCCGAGAGCCAGCGCCTCGTCACCTATGCCCTCGCAGTCGGGCAGGCGGCTAGCCGTATCGAAGAGCGGGCCTGGGAACATAGCCTCGATGCGCAGCTCCACAAACTCCTCAAGACCGGCCACCAGGACACCATCGATTCCACCTTGAACAGCCTGTTCAAGGAAGACCTGAACGCGTACGACGTGTTGATGGATGGCGTGGAGGCGGTCAGCGAGTCGAGCACCATCACCATCGAGACCGACGGCGTCGCCAAGCAGTACGACGTGCTGCTGGTGGCCGCGCCCATCCTGGCGTGGACCCGCTTCGCCATCGCTTCGGGCGCGATCCCGGCCGATATCCTGACCACGCTGTCGGCGCACTTCTCGGCCCACCTGCTGGCCGACGGCACGCACATGGCGATGTCGCCGACGCTGTTCTCGATCGACCAGCTGCCGCGCAGCCACGTCGAGACCTACGCCAAGGTGCACAAGCTGGCGCAGGCCGCGCTCAAGGGCACGGTGCTGAAGGCCGACACCAAGGTGCCGGAAACGGCGCCCTTCCTGGCCGACACGCGCTACCTGCTGGTGGCCGTGGTGGCGCCTGCGGGCGGCCCGCTGTTCCGCTGGCAGATGCCGGCCAACCAGGCCAACTTCGTCACCGAACGCACCACCGCGCTGGAACAGTGGCGCGCGCAGGTCACGCCGACCATCAACCGCCTGCTGCCGGGTTGCGGCGTCGAGCTGCTGCTGCCGGAGGCTTACTACATGGCCTGCCGCGAGGCGGACAAGCTGATACGTCCGGTATCGATCCGCGCCGCCGTGCACTATCTGACGCACACGCTGGCCATCGAACCGTCCGAACTGCGCGCGGTGATTGCCGGCTTCGGCGAGGAAAGCGCCGACGGCCAGATCGACGAGTACCGCGTGGCCTTCACCCAGCGTTCGACGCCGGACGTGATCTACGGTGTGGTGTGGCCGCTGTACGGGCAGGAAGACGAGGAAGGCACGCCGCCGGAAGGTCCGCTGCAAGGCGGCCCGGGCGGCATCCTGCAGAAGCCGATTACGCCGGTGGAAGAGATCGTCAGCCACCTGAACGATTCCGGCGTCACGCAGATCAAGAAGCACAGCGAGCGCTTCGTGGCGGAGTTCTGCGACGACTGCGGCGCGCCGCTGTTTGCCGACCCGGTCGGCGAACTGGCGCACGCGGAAATGCCCGAGGACGCGCCTACCGGCACCGAGCACTTCCACTAACAAAAAAGCCCCATCCGGGGCTTTTTTTTCACCAAGCTGAATAGGGATGCTTGATCAGGCTGGAGTTCAGGTAGCGCAGGTCGTCGGTGACTTCCTCCCCTACCCACTCCGGCTTGTCGAACGCCTGGTCTTCCGAGCTCAGTTCAATCTCGGCCACGACCAGCCCGGCGTTCGCGCCGAGGAACTCGTCGACTTCCCACACATTGCCGGCGTAATCGATGCGGCGGCGGTACTTCTCGATCAGCGGCTGTTCGCACAGGCGGTCCAGCAGCTCCACCGCATCGGCCATCGGTATCGGATACTCCCACTCGCCACGCGTGGCGCCGACGTTGCGGCCCTTGATCGTCATTACCGCCCGATCGCCCTCGATGCGCACGCGCACCACGCGATCCTTGTGCGAAGACAGATAGCCCTGGCGAAAAAACACCGGCTCGCCAAGGCTCATCCACGCATCGCCGCGCAAGAGGAACTTGCGCTCGATTTCAACGCCCATCTCAGGCGTCCAGCGACAGCAGGATAGGTTGCAGCATGGCCGCGCCCAGCGCCGCGCTGCGGGCGCCGTTCCAGCCCACATGCGGATCCGGCAGGTCGGCGTTGTCCTTGAACGGCATCTCCAGCGTCAGCGCCAGGCAGCCGAAGTGGTGGCCGACGTATTTCGACGCCAGGGTCAGCATGTCTTCCTTGTACTTGCTGGCGGCGTAGCCGTACTTGTCCTGGAAGTCCGGGCTGGCGTTCTTGTAGCGGTCGATGAAGGCCTGCTGCTTGACGCGGCGCTCTTCGCTGAAGTTCTCCAGCATCTCGTTACCGGCCACGAAGTTGTACGGCAGCGCTTCGTCGCCGTGGATGTCGAAGAACATGTCGATACCGGTTTCGTGCATCTTCTGCTTCACGTACAGCACTTCCGGGCTACGCTCGACGGATGGCGTCATCCACTCGCGATTCAGGTTGGCGCCCGAGGCGTTGGTGCGCAGGTTGCCGCGCACCGAGCCGTCCGGGTTCATATTCGGCACGATATAGAACACGCAGCGTTGCAGCAGCTTGCGGGCGATAGGATTGGCATCGTCCAGCAGCGAATCGATCAGGCCTTCGACAAACCATTCGGCCATCGACTCGCCCGGGTGCTGGCGCGCGATGATCCAGATTTTCTTTTCCGCTTCCGGCTGGCCGATGACGACCAGGTTCATGTCGCGGCCGTCGATGGTGTTGCCCAAGTCATGCACGCGGGCCAGCGGATGTTCGGCCACTTCGCCCAGCAGGCGCAGGTGGCGCTCGAACGAATACGGCTCGAAGTAGGCGTAGTAGACGCTGTCGGTTTCCGGCGTGTGCTTGATCGTCATGACTTCGCCGTCGAAGGCGGTCGGCACGCGGAACCAGGTTTCGGTGTCGTAGCTGGCGACGGCCTGGTAGTCCTCATAGCCCTTGGCGTAGGTGGCCTGGCCGGCGTTCAGGAAGCGCATGCGCACTTGCTGGCCGCGCGCGCCCTGAAGGCGGAAGTGGAACCACTGGTGGATGTCGGCGTGCGAGTCCTTGCGCAGATTCAGTTCGATCTCCGCCGCGCTGTCCGCGCGCAGCACCTCGATGGCGCCGGAGTCGAAGTTTTGGCTGATTTTGATGGTCATGTTGATCCAATATTAAGTGAATACCGATGACGCTATTTTACCAGCATGCTCCCTTCCCGCTTGTAGCGCGCATGCCATGACAAGGCCTGCTCCAGATCGTGCGGGGTCTGGCCGCCGCCTTTCAGCGCTTCGGCGAAGTAGGCGCGCAGCTGCGGGCGGTAGTCGGGGTGGGCGCAATGCTCGATGATCAGCGGCGCCCGCTCGCGCGGGGCCAGGCCGCGCAGGTCGGCCAGGCCCCATTCCGTCACCAGCACGTCGACGTCATGCTCGGTGTGGTCGACGTGGGCGGCGAACGGCACCACGCTCGATATCGCGCCGTCCTTGGCCACCGATTTGCTGACAAACAGCGACAGCTGGCCGTTGCGGGCGAAGTCGCCCGAACCGCCGATGCCGTTCATCATATGCGTACCGCCGACGTGGGTGGAGTTGACGTTGCCGTAGATGTCGAACTCCAGCGCCGTGTTCAGCGCGATGATGCCCAGCCGCCGCACCACCTCGGGATGATTGCTGATCTCCTGCGGGCGCAGCACGATGCGCTCGCGGTACTGCTCGATGTCGCGGACGAATTTTTCATGCACGGCCGCCGACAGCGTGATCGACGACGCCGACGCCATCGACAGCTGGCCCGAATCGAGCAGTTCGATGGCGCTGTCTTGCAGCACTTCCGAATACATGGTCAGGTTGCGGAACGGCGAATCGATCAGGCCATGCAGCACGGCGTTGGCGATGGTGCCTATGCCCGCTTGCAGCGGCCGCAGTTCCGGCCCCATGCGCCCTGCCTTCACTTCGCCTTCGAGGAAGGCGATGACGTGGCGGGCGATGGCGGCCGTTTCCGCGTCGGGCGGCAGCGCGTTCGACGGGCTGTCCGGGCTGTCGGTGATGACGATGGCGGCGATGCGGTCGGGATGCACCGGGATCGAGGTCCAGCCCATGCGCTGCCAAGGCGCCAGCAAAGGAATCGCACCACGGTGCGGGCGCGCGCCGGGCACGTAGATGTCATGGAAGCCTTCCAGCGCCAGCGGCGCGCTGAGGTTGATCTCGACGATCACCTTGTCCGCCTGCTGGACGAAGTTGGCCGAGTTCCCGACCGACATGGTGGGAATGATGCCGCCATCGGGCGTGATCGCCACCGCTTCGATGACGGCGATATCGACCCGTTTCAGGTCGCCGGAGCGCAGCTGCTCGGCCGTCTCCGACAGGTGCTGGTCGATGAACATCACCTCGCCGGCGTTGATCTTGCGGCGCAGCGCGGCGTCGGCCTGGAAGGGCATGCGGCGCGCGACCACGCCGGCGCCGGCCATCAGGCCGTCGCTGTCGTTGCCCAGCGAGGCACCGGTCAGCAGCGTCAGGTTCAGCGGCTCGCGGCGGGAGCGTTCCACCAGCGCCAGTGGCAGCGCCTTGGCGTCGCCGGCGCGGGTGAAACCGCTCATGCCGACGCTCATGCCGGTCTTGAACAGCTGCGCGGCCTGCGCGGCGCTCATTATCTTTTCCATCAGCGCCGGGCGGCGGATACGGTCTTCATGCATGGCGATCTCCTCATTCTTTGATTCAGTATAGAATTCGAAGATCAGTCGCTGTATGACTTAAATTCCTCATATCCAGTCGTTTTTCTCATGGACCTGCGATCGCTGCGCTACTTCGTCGAAACCGTCCGCCTGAACAGCTTCACGCAGGCGGCGGAGTCGCTGCACGTCACCCAGTCGACCATCAGCAAGATGGTGCGGCAGCTGGAGCAGGAAGTCGGCGCGCAGTTGCTGCTGCGCGAAGGCCGCACGCTGACGCTGACCGATACCGGCAACGTGGTCTACGCGCGCGGCGAGCAGATGCTGGCCGCCATGCAGCAGCTGACGGTGGAAGTGCGCGACACGCAGGAAGCCCGGCGCGGCCAGCTGACCATCGGCATACCGCCGATGATCAACCTGCTGTTCACGCCCGTTCTCAAGACCTTCCGCCAGCGCCACCCGGACATCGCGCTGACCCTGCGCGAGGATGCCGGCCAGGCGCTCGAACGCCAGGTGGCGACGGGCGAACTGGAAATCGGCATGACGGTGCTGCCGGCCGACCCGCAGCTGGCGTTGCAGACCTCCCCCATCGCCAGCTACCCGATCTGGGCGCTGGCCGCGCGCGGCACCTTCCAGAAGCACCGCACCACGCTCAAGCTGAAAGCCCTGGCGGGCATGCCGCTGGTGCTGCTGAAGGATGATTTCGCGCTGACCCGCAGCCTGCGCCACGCCTTCAGCGCGGCCGGCTTCGAACCGCAGATCGCCGCGCAGAGCGGCCAGTGGGATTGGCTGGTGGCGATGGCCTCGGCCGGCATGGGCGTGGCGCTGCTGCCGGAACCGTTCGTGCACCGGCTGGCGATAGGCCACCGCCTCGACGCGGTACGGCTGGTGGAGCCGGAGCTGCAATGGCAGGCCGCGCATGTATGGCGCGGCGGCTACCTGTCGCACGCCGCCCGCGCATGGCTGGCGGTATGCGAGGACGTGCTGCCCGCCTAGAGCGCCGGCAGCTCGTGGATGGCGATGCCTTCGATGGGATCGATCTCGCGGTCCCACGGCCGCATCGCGATGAAGCGCTTGGTGTCTTCGTAGCCCGCGTGCCAGCGGGCGCGGATGCCGGCGGCGCTGAAGTCGATGTCCTTGGTGTGGTCCTCGTTGCCGACGCGCGGCGCCTTCAGCGACAGCACGTGCATGGTGGTGCCGCAGCCCCATGCGGCCAGCTCGCGCACTTCCGGCGACATCGCCGCTTCGTCCGACAGGTGCAGCGTCAACTGGCGGATCACATGGCGCAGCCGGTGCAGCTTGCGCTGCTGCTCGATGTTGCTGGCGCGGCTGGCGTATTGGATTTCCTTGTACTTGTCCAGCACCTGCAACATGCTTTGCGGTTCGCTGCCGTCGGGGTTCCACACCTGCACCGAGAAGATCACCGAGTTGCGGCGCGGCTCATCGTCGAGCACCGCCTCGATCGGCGTGTTGGAATAGATGCCGCCGTCCCAGTAAGGCTGGCCGTCGATACGCACGGCGGGAAAGGCCGGCGGCAGCGCGCCGGAGGCCATCACGTTCGAAGCGTTCAGCGCTTCCTTGCGGCTGTCGAAATAACGCATGTCGCCATTGCGGGCGTTGACCGCGCCCACCGTCAGGCGCGTGTGGCGGTCGTTGATGTAGTCGAAATCGACCAGCGTATCGAGCGTGGTGCGCAGCGGCGTGGTTTGGTAGAAGGACGCGTGTTCGACGCCGACCCGCGCATCGGGATTCCACCATGAAGAGAGATTGGGTTCGAAGAAGGCCGGTATGCCCTGCCCCACGGTGACGGCGTTGGCCAACGCGCGCGGCATGGCGGAAAAGCCGAGCGCGTTCTGCTCCATGCGGTGCCAGAACTGGCGCAGCCGGTCCATGCGGTAGCGCGGCTCGTTGCCGGCGATGATGGCGCCGTTGATGGCGCCGATGGAAGTACCGATCACCCAGTCCGGCTCGACGCCGGCTTCGTGCATGGCCTGGTAGACGCCCACCTGGTAGGCGCCCAACGCGCCGCCGCCTTGCAGCGCCAGCACGACTTGTCCCGGCATCGAAGGCGACGCGAGCGGGGCGGGTTTGCGATTCAAGTGTGACCTCCGGAAGGATGCGGACTACGCTGCACTGCACCATCCGATTGTAGTGCAATTGCGCGTAGTCCGCAGCTTCTGTTTAGGCCACCACTCCGCGCGCGGCCAGCGCGGCGCGCACGCCGGCGCCGTAGGCCGGGTCGGCCTTGTCGAAGTGGCCCAGCTGGCGGGCGATGATTTCGGCGCTCACCTGGCTCAGCGGACCGGCGATGTTGTCGAACAGGTTCTGCTGCTCCTGCGCCGGCATCAGGCGGAACAGATTACCGGCTTGCGTGTAATCGTCTTCCTGGCCGCGGCCGTCGTAGCGGGCCGCGCCGCCTTGCAGCGCCAGCGCCGGTTCGCCGTGGCCCAGGCCTTGTGGGTTGCTGCCGCCCGCTTCGGTGGCCGCGTAGTTCTGCGCCGCGCCGCCGTTGGCGATGGCCATCGCGCCGTCGCGCTGCTGGTTGTGGAAGGGGCAGCGCGGCGCGTTCACCGGCAGGTGCTGGTGGTTGGTACCGACGCGGTACAGCTGGGCGTCGTGGTAGGCGAACAGGCGTGCTTGCAGCATCTTGTCCGGCGAGTAGCCCATGCCCGGCACCACGTTCGATGGCGACAGCGCGGCCTGCTCCACTTCGGCGTGGTAGTTGAGCGGGTTGCGGTTCAGCTCGAACACGCCGACCGGGATCAGCGGGAAGTCCTTGTGCGGCCAGACCTTGGTCAGGTCGAACGGATTCCAGCCGGTGCGCGCTTCCCACGCGGCCAGTTCAGCCTCGGTCGCCAATTGCAGCTTGACGTCCCACTGCGGGAAGTCGCCGGCGGCGATGGCGCCGAACAGGTCGCGCTGGGCGTAGTCCGGATCGGTGCCGGCAATGCGGGTGGCTTCGGCGGCGGGCAGGTTCTTGATGCCTTGCTTGGTCTTCAAATGCCATTTGACGTAGACGCGCTCGCCGGCGTCGTTGATCAGGCTGAAGGTGTGGCTGCCGAAACCGTCCATGTGGCGGTAGCCGTCCGGCGTGCCTCGGTCGGAGAACAGCATCGTCACCTGGTGCAGGCTTTCCGGGGTCTTGCTCCAGAAGTCGAACATCATGGTCGGCGACTTGAGGTTGGTCTGCGGGTCGCGTTTCTGGGTGTGGATGAAGTCGGGGAACTTGATGCCATCCTTGATGAAGAACATCGGCGTGTTGTTGCCGACCAGGTCCCAGTTGCCTTCTTCGGTGTAGAAGCGCATGGCGAAGCCGCGTGGATCGCGTTCGGTGTCGGCGCTGCCCTTCTCGCCGCCGACGGTGGAGAAGCGCACGAAGGTGTCGGTCTTCTTGCCGATCGCGGAGAACAGCTTGGCCTTGGTGTACTTGGTGATGTCGTGGGTGACGGTGAAGGTGCCGTAGGCGCCGGAACCCTTGGCGTGGACCACGCGCTCGGGGATGCGCTCGCGGTTGAAGTGCTGGAGTTTTTCGATCAGGTGGAAGTCTTGCAGCAGCAGCGGGCCGCGCGGGCCGGCGCTGGCGGAGTTCTGGTTGTCGGCGACCGGGATGCCCGAGGCGGTGGTGATCGGTGGCTGGCTCATTACTATGACTCCTTGAAAATTGATAGTGAAATCATTCTAAGGAGCGCAGCCATAAACGCAAAGCCAATTAATTTTATTGAATCAATAGCTATACACTATTAACAAGACTTACCTCCCAAGCCAGGCATCCCGCAAGGCGCCGGTTCAGGCGTAGGCCTTCGCCCTCTCCACGGTTGCGTCATCTGGATTATTGCTCGGCTCAAGCAAGGCCATCATGCCGTCGTCGAACCAGACTGCCTCATAAGCAACCACATCCTGCGGACGAACATTTACTGGGGCCTGTGCAGACGGTGGACGCATCAACTGTTCTTCATACTTGCTTCTGCGGAAGAAGAAGAAACCGACGTGCGGATAATAGCCTCGACGCATGAAATAGCCTCCGCCTTCACGCCGCGAGGACGTCTGCGTCAGGATCAGGGTATCGCGCATATCGGCCGAATCGGCGTCGGTCATGATTGGAAACGGCGTATCGAATTCGGCTTCTTTAGCCAGGCGCTCCTCTTCCGGGGTGAGCGGCTCGCCTTTATCCTTTTTCTTCACGGCCGCTTGGGTTTTTTCGGCTAAGTCGTAGACGCGCTTATTGAATCCTTTCGCACGCTCGGCGCCTGCCTTCATCACACTGGCGATCTTGACGCGCTTGTCGTACTCCGTCACTTCCCCAGCCAGATAGAAGCAGGCCAACGAGTCATGGACGTAGTCGTCGAAGAAGCGCATCACCTCATCGGACAGAGGCTTGGGATGTTCGAAGAAATCGAGCGCCCAGATTTCCCAGGCGTTCAACGCCGTCGGATTCTCCACGCGCATGCGCTGCCATTGGCTCATTTCGGCCGCCTCGGATGGCGACAGTTTGGGGACCTCATCAGCCGGGGTGCGGTTGGGGAGCGAACGCCGGAGTTGAAGCGCCTTGATATCTCCCGCGAGCATCTGATTAGAGTCGCGCAGATCCTGCTGCGCCTGCGCAGAGGCGGCCTTGAAGCTGGCGGTTGATTCAAGCGTCGTTAACCGAGCTGCGCGCCAGCGGTAGTACAGCTCCATGTGCTTCATGAGCAAGGCGCCGTCCTTACCCAGTGCTGCTGTGTAGGCTTCCCATGCGGAGGCAAGCTTGGCGTCGACCTGAAAGTCGTCTTGTCTGGTTTCAGCCAGTTCGCTAAACGGTGTCAGTGGCACTCCAGCGCTACAAGCTTCCTTGTACATGTATGCCAATGGTATTTGTGACAGCATCGCGGACTGGTCACCCCGGCCTTTGCCGGACTCTCCTGGCGCATAGCCACCACCGACATCTGAGTGAACGCCCGGGAAATAGACCTGTCTGAACTTACCACTGCTTTCAAGCCCCGTGACTGGGAAATTCATACGCTGCTCGTGCGCGGCGATGCAGTGCAGACCTCTTACTACGCTTGCTGGCAGCGGCTCAAGCAGGGTCTTCGCCCAGGCCCAATGACCATCGGCAACCGCGTCCGGTACGGGCAAAGTACGCGCGACAGAACCCGACACCCCAACAGACGCTACAGTGTCAAACACGCCGAGAAAATTAATTACCGCAGGAATTCCAGCAAGTTTTCCTCCAACCAGCAGATCATCGAACAGATGGCAAAAAGCCACCGCCTCCGCAGCACCGCGAGAGAAACCAAACACATCCAGCGTTAGCTTGGGTATATGGGGCTTGGGTGTCTTCGCAATTTTCTCTTTCAGCAGCGCGATATGCGTTTCAAACCACGTCTGATGCGTGATGATCGTCCGGCTGCCATAGGGATCATTGACCGTATGGCCAACTTCTTTGTCATAGTCTTGGGCAAGTTGGCCAACTTGGTCATCTGAATAAAGAGCGCTTGTCCCTGTTAATGTGAAATGCACGGAGTTCAGTACCTGTAGCAATGCCCAGGTGATGCGTGGCTGTCCGCCCTTTGCAAAAGCCTTCCCTTCCTGAGACTCAGTTAGCTCGCCAATTTTTTCAAAAGGCGTGCCCACGCCGGGCATATAAAAAGAAAAGTAACCATTTGCGGCTAGCTTATCGGGATAGGCCTCGAACAATCGAGCCACATTGCTATGACTAAACTCGATCGGCGCCAATGACCTACTTGCAATCGGCTCTGGTTTTTTTGTTTTCGAATTGGGTACACCTGTTCGCATGCCATTTCGGTCCCTCTCCAGATTGTTGTTTGTACCATCGAAGAAAAGTCCAACGTGCACGGGTATGCTGCACTGAGCTCCTTTATTTCCCTCAGATTTTTCAACCGCTGCCGCCAAGCAAGCGGGCAGGTTTACATTCGATAATTCAAGCGGGGACAACTGCAAAAATTTATCAATCGGAAAAGGAGCCTTTGATGGGCTGGCTTCGATCACCATATTATTTCCCCCCTAATTTTTCTTTCGGCTCTACCGGGGGAGCGATAGGGTGACTTCGACTGAAGCCAGCGATGTTCGATACAACTACCCGCACTTCATCATTGGGAAAGAAATGCAGGTAAATGCTTCCAGGCTCATCGTACTTCTCAATTTCCACAATTTTTTCCTTGGAAATGTGCTTATGCCCTTCGGGCATATCCCAGCGCACCAACACCTTCATTCCCGGATACCATACCCGAGGAATACTGGTGCAACATACATTAGCAACTGCGGCCCCCCAAGCTGACATTCCCGCCCCCCCTGAACCATCGACGCTCGCGGAGTAAATAAAATTCCCGGTATGATTAACAATGCCGACTTGCGCCGTCGCGGTCGCTGTCGTTCGCTCAGATACCTGCTCACGCGCTGCGCAAGCACCAAGTGACAAACACGCGATCAAACTAACCAACCATTTCATACCAACTCCTTTACACTAAATTCACTACCTATTCATTAGGCTAGGCGCTACTGCCTGCCAGTGCCCCTATCGAGCGCCATCATGCTACTCTTGCAAGCGGCCAGGGCAATGTCCGATTGCTGTGCCACGTTCAACTGTAAAAAATCATCGACAGGAAAGGGGGCTTTCGCTGGAGTGGCTGCGATCGTCATACTAAACTCCCCTTGCCTTATCCTTGGGTTTGACTGGAGGAGGAATCGGATGACTTTGGCTAGCTCCCATGAAAATCGAGACGACTACACGTACTTCATCGTTAGGAAAGAAATGCAAATAAATACTTCCTGGCTCATCGTATTTTTCGACTTCCACAATTTTCTCTTTTATAACGTCGGCAATACCTACGGGCATATTCCACCGCACCAGCACCTTCATGCCCGGGTACCAAACTTGCGGAATACTAGTGCAGCAAATATTTGCGATTCCAGCCCCCCAGGCGTTCATTGATCCTCCACCAGAACCATTTACGGTTGCGGAATAGATGAAGTTCCCGGTGTGGTTAACAATGCCGACTTGCGCCGTCGCGGTTGCCGTCGTTCGCTCAGGTACAGGCTCACGCGCTGCGCAAGCACCAAGTGACAAACACGCGATCAAACTAGCCAACCATTTCATACCAACTCCTTTACACTAAATTCACTACCTACTCATTAGGCTAGGCGCTACTTCCTGCCAGTGCCCCTATCGAGCGCCATCATATTTGATGCCGACGTTTGTCGTCGGCTCCAACGGCGGTGGAATAGGATGGCTGCGACTGAAGCCGGCGATGTTCGATACGATCACTCGCACTTCATCGTTAGGAAAAACGTGAACATAAATATCTCCAGGCTCATCGTATTTTTCAACCTCCACAATTTTTTCCTTGTATACGTCCGTATGTCCTACGGGCATATTCCAGCGCACCAATACCTTCATGCCGGGATACCATATTCGAGGAATGCTCGTACAACACATGTTTGCAACAGCCGCGCCCCAAGCTGACATGTGGCTGCCACCCGAGCCATCAACCGTCGCGGAATAAATGAAGTTTCTGGTATGGTTGACGATGCCGACTTGCGCCGTTGCCGTCGGCCGTTCAGGCGCAGCTTCACGCGCAGCGCACGCACCTAACGATAAGCACACAATCAAATAAGCCAGCCATTTCATAGGCATTCCTTCCCACTCCATACGCTACGTCCGCCGCTCCGACGCTTCCCAAAAATCGGGAGACAGCGCCATCACTTCCGCCGCATACTCATTCCCCTGCCGTGTACGCTGTAGCAAGCGCGCCATTTCTGGATGCTGCGCGAAATCGTCGGCGAGCATCAGCGCCAGTTGGCTGAAATGGCGACGCGCCTCGGCGGCTTCTATGCCATGGGCGTCGGCGATGCGCAAATGGCGCTGGACCCGCGCATGGCATGCGGCCGGATCCAGTCCGCGCAGCACATCCGGCTGCCGCTCCTCGATTTGCGTCAGCACGGCATCGGCTTCGGCCTCATCAACCACTTGGGAAAACGCCTCGTCACTGAGTGGCAGCTTGTCGAAATCAGCTGGCGTAGTCTCGGCCCTTGCCGTACCTTCCACGACGCTCAAGCCACCATCACGCGCAGCCATCCACCAGCAATGCATCGGCCCCAACAAGGCATCGTGCTGCGCCGGCGTCAGCGCGGACAGCAGATGCGGCAGCACGCGGGTATCGCCCCAACGCACCGGCCACTCCAGCGTATCTTCCGTCCTGGCGATCAGATAGGGCCGCAGGTGGCTGACCATCCCATTCAAATCCAATGTACTGGCAATGATGCTCAGCATAGGTTTGCCATCGCAAGCCGCGTACAAGCGGTCCAGCCACGACAATCGCTGGCTGCCGTCGGCGGGCTCCGCCACCAGATGCGGTGCAGCCATGCCCAGTCCAGCCAACGAGGTCCCCGCATACAGCGATATACGCTCCCTCATCGAAGCGTGTCGCGAGGAGAAGAACTGCTCATCAAAAGCGCAGTCCACCAGTGCGAACAAATTGAGTGTGGCATCGGGACCTGATGCCCGCAGATCTTCCAATCCCTGACATATCAAGCCAGGCAAATCCGGCAGCGGCGCATTGAGTGCGAAATACATCTATCGTCCTCAGGCTGCGCCCGGCGCGACGAACGGGCTGCCGCTGCGCAGTGCCGCCAGCAGGCACGGCTTGCATATACTTGTGGGCAGTGCCGGCAAGGAGTAGTTGATACGCTCCTGTCCCGAAAAATTCTTGGTCCCTGCATGAATGGTGATCTTGCCCGGACACTGCACCGTGATATTGCCGCCATCGATGGTGATGTTGGCCCCGCCCGCCGTGGACAGGCTGATATGCTTGGCCGCCGCCCAGTCCACATAGGCGTTGGCGCTGACCAGATTGATTTCATCGCGCGCCCGCACTTTCAACTCATCGGCCTGCGCCTGGATGTCGACGGCGTCCTTGGCCGCGATCAGCTGCACGCCGACGCCCTGCTCGCCCGCCTTGACCGCGCCGCCCAGCACGCCGATGGCCTGGCCGCTGTGCAAGCGGAACTGGCCGCCTGCGGCGTACTGGCTGTCGCCGCCGCTCATCAGCGTCAGCGTTTCTCCGTTGGCCAGTTGCAGGCCCTGTCCGGCCGTCAACCCCAGGCCGTTCCTGGCGGAGATGGCGATGATAGCCGAACTGCTGTGCGGCAGCTTGCCGTCGCCGGGGCTGCTGTCCTTGCCCGCCGCGTCGGCCTGCGCCGCATCCAGGCTGGCGTCGCCGACCATGCCGGACACCGCCGCCAGCATCGCCCTCAGCGGCGCCGACTTCTCATCGAGCACGCTGGCGTTGGCCTTGCCGCCGCCGAGGTGGCTGGCATAAGCCACCGTCTCGTGCGTCTTGGCCGCGTCGCTGAAGGTCTCGCCCAGCTTGACGGCTTGCTTCATCAGCGCGATGCCGGACGTGTTGTCGCCCATAGCTTCGCGCTCGCCGGCGTTGTGGCTGAGCTGGTAGCTCGTGACCAGCAAGCCCGCGCCGCCGCGCACCACGCCATAGGCATCGGTGCGCAGTTCGGCGCCCTGCCCGCGCAGGCTGCCGCGATAGTTGTCGGCGCTGTGAATCAGGTGGCCCAGCGTCAGTTCACTGGCGGCGTGCGTGGAGCGCAGCTGCACGCGTCCCTGCGCGTCGGTGTCGTCGAACAGCAGCTGGTTGTAGCCCGCACCGCCGAACTCCTTGCTGCGCATGCCCCACTGGGCCGCGCCGTTGCGGTGGCCTGCGCTGTCGCCCGAGGCGCCGTGCCATGGCGGGCTGTTGCCGCCGGCCAGATTGCCCTGCGCCGATACGCCATGGTCGTGCGCCGGATCGAACACGCCGGCGCTGTCTGCGCCCGGTTCGCCGCCCGGCGTGTGCGGCACGCCGCCCTCGCCCTGGCCGTTGTACAAGGCGCCGATGATGATGGGGCGGTCGATGTCGTTCTCGATAAACTGCACCAGCACTTCCTGGCCTATGCGCGGCAGGAACTGGCTGCCCATGCCGCCACCGGCCGAGCGCTGCGCCACGCGCACCCAGCAGGTGGCGTTGGCGTCGTCCTGCCAGTGGTAGCGGATGCGCACGCGGCCGAGCGCATCGCAATACAGTTCGTCCGCGCCGCTGGGCTGGTCGTTGCCGTCGGCGCCGACCACGATAGCGCTTTGGCTGCCGCGCGCGGTCGGCTTGGCGTGGTGGCGCGCGGAGCGCTCATCGGACATCGGCCGCCATGGCAGCTCGGCCGGCAACGCTTCGAAGCAGTTGGCGTAGCCGCTGTCGCGCGCCTGTTGCAACGCCAGCGCGAAATCGTCCGGCAGCTGCGCCGAGCGTTCGACTGCGACTTCCTCCAGCAATTCGGGAATCGGGCCAAACAGCTCGGCCAGGCCTTGCCGCGCCGGCGCAGGCAAGTTGTTGATGCCGACGCTGAGCACGCGCAGCACCACGTAGACCGGACTCTCGCCGCCTGCCAGCGGGCCTTGCGTCAGCGTGAAGCGGGTGCCGGCGCGCAGCGTGCGCACGGTCGAGCGGGCCTGCCACAGGCGGCCGTCTGCCTCATGCGCCTGCATCTGCAGGCTGGCGTAGCGTTCCGCCTGCGCGGCGTCGGTGTAGAAGTACTGGCCGGGATGGTCGTAGCTCTCGACCATCGGCGCCTTGCCGCCGCCGGCCGGCAGGCGGGTCGGCGCGCTGGCCGCAGTGGCTTTCTTGGCCTTGTAGTCGTAACTGAGCACCGACACCAGGCTGGCGTGCAGGCGGCGGTTGGCGCGCAGCGACTGGATGGTGTCCTGGCTTTCGCCGACGCGCGCGGCGTGATAGCGCAGGCCGCCGCCGGCCGCGCTGCTGGCGTCCTCCGGCACGGCGCTGTCCTGCGTGCTGTCGGCGAACAGCACCATGCACGCGCCGTCCGGCGTGTCCTCAAAGCGCCAGCCCAGGCCTTCCTCGCCGAGCAGGCGCAGGATGAAGTCATAATCGGATTCGCGGTACTGGCAGCAGTAGCTGCGCGGCGTCACCTGCTCCATGAAGGCTGCGACGTCGCCGCTCCAGCGCCACAGCGCGTCCGGCGCGTAGCCGCCCAACACGGCGTCGACGATGTCGGCGACGCTGCTGTCCTGCCATACGCGGCTGTTGCGCACGTGCCGAAGGCGCGACAGCCATGGCGTCAGGCGCAGGCGATAGCGGGCCAGGCCGCCTTCGCTGCCCAGCATGCCCGCTTGGCTGACATGGCCGCTGAAGCGCGCGCGGCTGCCGTCGGCCAGGCTCACTTCCAGTGCGGCGCGCTTGCCCAGCAGGCTCGCCAGGTCGAGGTGGGCGCTCGGCGAGAGCGCGATGATATCGCGCTCGCCCACGCCCTGCAGAGGGTCGTCGGCAAAGAAGGCTTCCACCATCAAGTCGTCGGGGTTGGCGCCGTCCACGGTCAGCGCGTACAGGCGGCGTTCGCTTGAGAAGCCCGCCAGCGATACGCGCAGCTGCTCCAGCACTTCGGTCATTTGCATGCTCAATCGGTATAAATAGAATTGCTGATTTGGCATTATCCCATTGTCCGCAGGAAGCTTGCGCCCGATTGCAATGTCACCAAATGTCACGGAGGCGGACGAAAAAAAACCGGCCAACAGGCCGGTTTTCACACTAGCGCCAGACCTCAGGCCTCGGCGATGCGCTTGGCGATGTGCGCCAGCGCCTCTTCCACCTGGTCGACCAGGATCAGGCACAGGTCGCCCTCTTTCAGGCGGCCCAGGGCGGTATCGATGGCGAGGAACTCGCCGTAGATCTCCTGGATGTGCGTGGTGCGCGGGGCGCCGTTCAGGCCCGAACGCAGCAAGGCCACCACTTCGCCGTCGACACGGCCGCGCTGGCACTGGTCTTCGTACAGGATCACGTCGTCGAAGGCGCGGCCGAGGATTTCGGTCTGCTGCGTGATGTCCTGGTCGCGACGGTCGCCGGCGCCGCTGATGACCACCGAGCGGCGCTTGGCCGGCATGGTCTCCACCGCCTGCACCAGCGCCAGGATGGCGTCCGGATTGTGGCCGTAGTCGGCGATCAGCGTCGCGCCCTTGTAGTCGAACACGTTGAAGCGGCCCGGCGCGTTGTCCGAATCGTTGGCGAAGGTTTTCAGGCCGAGGCGGATCGCGTCCCAGCTGATGCCCACGCCCCACGCGGCGGCCACCGAGGCCATCACGTTCTCGACCTGGAAGCCGATGGCGCCGTTGCGGGTGATCGGCACTTCCGACAGCGGAATGCGGTGGATCTCCTTGCCTTCCGCTGCGACCACGTGGCCGTCTTCCACGTACACGGTGCGGCAGCCTTGCGCCAGGTGGGTGGCGATCACGGGATGGCCACGCTCGGCGCCGAAGAAGATCACCTTGCCGCGGCAGGTCGCAGCCATGCCGGCGACGATAGGATCAACGGCGTTCAGCACGGCGAAGCCGCTTTCGGAGACGTTCTGCACGATCACGCGCTTCAGCACGGCCAGGTCTTCCACCGTGGTGATGTAGTTCAGGCCGAGGTGGTCGCCGCTGCCGATGTTGGTGACGACGGCAACCTGGCAGCGGTCGAAGGCCAGGCCTTCGCGCAGCACACCGCCACGCGCCGTTTCGAACACTGCGGCGTCGACGTCTGGATGCAGCAGCACGTTGCGCGCGCTGCGCGGGCCGCTGCAATCGCCGCTGTCGGTCTGGCGGCCTTCGATGTAGACGCCGTCGGTGTTGGTCATGCCGGTGCGCAGGCCGCTGGCGGTCAGCAGGTGGGCGATCAGGCGCACGGTGGTGGTCTTGCCATTGGTGCCGGTGACGGCGACCACGGGAATGCGGCCGTTCTCGCCCGGCGCGAACATGGTGTTGACGATGGCCTCGCCCACTGCGCGGCCTTTGCCGAACGATGGCGCGATGTGCATGCGCAGGCCTGGCGCGGCGTTGACTTCCACCACGCCGCCGCGCTGGTTCTCGATCGGTTGCAGCACGCCGTCGCAGACCACGTCGACGCCGCAGATATCGAGGCCGATCATCTGCGCCGCTTCAACAGCGCGTGCCGCCACTTCCGGGTGCACGTCGTCGGTGACGTCGGTGGCGGTGCCGCCGGTCGACAGGTTGGCGTTGTTGCGCAGAATGACGCGCTGGCCTTTGGCCGGAATCGAATCGGCTTCCAGGTCTTGCAGCGCCAGGCGCGCCAGGGCGATGTCGTCGAAGCGGATCTTGGTCAGCGAGGTCGAATGGCCGCTACCGCGGCGCGGGTCGGCGTTGACGATGCTGACCAGTTCGCGCACGGTGTGCACGCCATCACCCACCACTTGCGGCGGATCGCGGCGCGCAGCGGCGACCAGCTTGTTGCCGATGACGAGCAGGCGGTAATCGTGGCCCGGCAGGTAGCGCTCGACCATGATGTTGTCGCGGAATTCCTTGGCGGTGTTGAAGGCCTTCTCCAGATGCTCCTTCGACATCACGTTGACCGTGACGCCCTTGCCCTGGTTGCCGTCCTTAGGCTTGACCACCACCGGCAGGCCGATTTCCTGCGCTGCGGCCCAGGCGTCTTCCACGTCTTCGACCGAGCGGCCGATAGGCACGGGCACGCCGGCCGCGTGCAGCAGCTTCTTGGTCAGTTCCTTGTCCTGCGCGATCGATTCGCCGATGGCGCTGGTGCTGTCCATCTCGGCGGCCTGGATGCGGCGCTGGCGCGAGCCCCAGCCGAACATCACCATGCTGCCTTCGGTCAGGCGACGGATCGGGATGTCGCGCGCGATGGCGGCGCTGACGATGGCGCCGGTGCTTGGGCCCAGGCGCACGTCTTCATCGAGGTCGCGCAGTTCGTTCAAGGCGCCGGTCAGGTCGAACGGGGTGTCGGCCAGGGCGGCGTTGATCAGGTTGTGCGCCAGCGTCATCGCCAGGCGGCCGACGGCTTCCTCGGTGTACTCGACCACGGTTTGATAAATACCCTCTTCCAGCGTGGCCGTGGTGCGGCTGAAGGTGACGGGGCAGCCGGCCTGCGCTTGCAGGCTCAGTGCCGCCACTTCCAGCACGCGCGCCAGCGGCACGTCGTCGGTGTGGCCGCTGGTGTGCAGGGCGCCGATGGCGGGGAAGCGTGCGTGCAGGCGCTGCTCGAAGCCGGGCAGCGTGGCGATCGACTGCTCCTCGGGCGGGCACGATACGATCACTTCCACCGCCGTGTGGTGGCTCCAAAGATTCGGGCCGCGAAGGGCGCGGGTGCGGATGACTTCCATAAATCTGCTTGTTCTTTCAGTGATGTATCAGTGATGAGTTCGCTTTGGGTTCGCATCGAAGGTGCGCAGGCCGGCGCCGATCAGCTCCGGCGTCAGGCCCAGCGCCCAGCCGGCGGCAATCGCGGCCAGCACGGCTTCCGGCGGCACCAGCAGCGACAGCGGCAGGCTGGCGGCATCGTCGTAGCCCTGGGCCAGCACGATGCGGTCGGCGCGCTGGAACACCACGCGCTTGCCGTCCTGGCGGTGCTGGGCGATGGCGGCCAGGTGCTCGTCGACGCCGTAGAAAATCACTTCGCCATCGCACAGGTCGGCCATGTCAACTACTTGCGCGTCGGCGGCGTTGAGCACCGCCACGCCGCTCGGCAGGATGACATCGACCTGGGTGCGCAGCACGCCGTACAGCTTGTCGAGGCTGGCGATGTGGAACTCGGCCACGTCTTCGAAATCGCTGACGTCCGTCACCACGCCGACCGCGCACTTGTCGTAGGCCAGGCCTTCGGTCAGGATCATGCGGGCGCTGGCTTCGAACACGCCGGCTTCGACGTTTTTATTCAGCAGCAGGCGCTCGCCGGTTTCCCAGTCGGTGAAGCCGTCGCGCGGCAGCAGGCGGCCGTTGACGAACAAGCCGTCGGCGCAGCTCAGGCCAACCTTCTTGCCGCTGATTTGCAGCAGCCAGGCGATCAGGCGCGAGGCCATGGTGGCGCCGTGCTTGCCGGTGATGCCGACGATAGGCATGCGGCCGCTTTCATCCTGCGCGAACAGGTGGTCGACGATGGCTTCGCCGACGTTGCGCGGCTCGCCGCTGGCCGGCTTCAGGTGGGCCAGCAGGCCAGGGCTGGCGTTGACTTCGATGATGGCGCCGCCCTGCTCTTCCAGCGGACGCGAAATGTCGGCGGCCACCACGTCGATGCCGGCGATGTCCAGGCCGACCACGCGGGCGGCCAGCGTGGCCATCGCGGCCACTTGCGGGTGCACCTTGTCGGTGACGTCGAAGGCGACGTTGCCGTTAGGCTGGATCAGCACTTTCTGGCCGTCCTGCGGCACGGAATAGGCGGTCATGCCCTGGCGCTCCAGCTCCAGAATGATCTCGGCGCCGTGTTCAGGCGCCAGCGCGTTCAGCGGCGAGTCTTCCGTGGTGCCGCGGCGCGGATCGGTGTTGATCTGGTCGTCGACCAGTTCGATGATGTTGGATTTGCCGTTGCCGGTGACCCACAGCGATTCGCCGGCGGCGGCCGCGATCAGGCGCTTGCCCACCACCAGCAGGCGGTGTTCGTTGCCGGCGATGAAGCGCTCGACGATCACGCTCTTGCTGTCGCCCTTGCGCGCGGCCAGGGCGTAGGCGGCGGTGACGTCGGCTTCGGTCATCAGGTTGAGCGAGACGCCACGGCCATGGTTGCCGTCGTACGGCTTGACCACGACCGGCACGCCGATGTCCTGCGCCGCTTCCCAGGCCGCTTCGGCGCTGGTGACGAGTTCGCCTTCGGGCACGGGCACGCCGCAGGAAGCCAGCAGCGACTTGGTCAAGTCCTTGTCGCTGGCGATGCCTTCGGCGATGGCGCTGGTCTCTTCGGTTTCGGCGGTCCAGATGCGGCGCTGGCGGGCGCCATGGCCCAGCTGCACCAGGTTGCCGTCGGTCAGGCGGATCGACGGGATCTTGCGCACGGTGGCGGCGTCGACGATGTTGGCGGTGCTCGGGCCCAGGCATACCGATTCGACCAGATCGGTCAGGTCGATGACGGTGGCGGCCAGGTCGTAGGGACGGTCTTCGATCATCGCCATCAGCAGGTCGCGCCCGGCGGCCAGGGCGGCGCGGCCGACCTGTTCCTGGCGGGTGCGGAAGGCCATCTTGTACAGGCCAGTGTTCTCGCCGATCTGGCGCGTCTTGCCGAAGCCGGTTTTCATGCCGGCCAGGTTTTGCAGTTCCAGCACCACGTGTTCGAGGATGTGGCCGGCATAAGTGCCGTCGCGCAGGCGCTCCAGGAAGCCGCCGTGCTCGCCCACGCCGCAGCGATGGATGATCAAACCGGGCAGGATGGCGGTCAGGCGCTCATACAAGCCAGGCAACAAATTCGAGGGGAAATTCTCCAGCTCGCCAATGTCCAGCCATGCCTCGATCACCGGGCGATAGGTCCAGATATTGGGTCCGCGCAAATGGGTGACGCGGAGAACTTCTATGTCTTTCTTCTTGGTCATGTTTCTATTCTTGTATCTTTGTTATCAGCCGTGGCCAGCCCGCGCCGTATTTTAACCTCTGTACCACCGCTGGCCGCCAAATTGCATTTGGCCCACCCTGCGCGTGCGTTATACTTGCCGCCAACAAAACACTGATTTTTCTTGATTTCTGTCAAGGATGTATCACCTGACAGAATACCGTAAATACAGCGCTTTTATCAGCTACAACACCTACTAGTTCCACCTTTGTTCCACCTTTTCGCCACTGGAGTACGCTGCACGATGACAACAGAACAACTTTCCTCCGACTCCAGCCAGAGCGAGCTTCCCGAGCGCTGGCGTTCCGAGATACAGGCACAACTTTCCCAAGGGGAAAACGTTGCAAGTGCCTTGGAGGTTGACTTGGATGAACAACTTCGTTTTTCCAAGGGGATAATTCTGGTCACGGACCAGCGCGTACTGGCGCGCGCACCGGGCCGCAGCGACTGGCAAAGCTGGGCTTTCGCCAAGGATCTGGCGCTCAAGCACCACGACCACGCCGGCGTCGGCCATCTGGAACTGGTCAACCAGGGCGGCCGCCTGGGCGCCTGGCGCTTCACGCTGGGCCAAAACCTGCACGCGATCCGCCTGGTCGAGCAATTCGACGCCCACCGCGACAGCCACGCCACGGGCGTGCCGGTGGTGCGCGAGGAAAAAAGCGTGTGCCCGAGCTGCAAGGCGCCGCTGGAGCCGGAACAGGAAGAGTGCCCGATCTGCACCAAGGTGGTCTACACGCCGCCGTCGACCTGGACGCTGTTCCGCCTGTGGCGCTTCGCCGGGCCGTACAAGCTGCAGCTGGGCTTCGGCTTCGCGCTGATGCTGCTGTCGACCGGCGCGCACATGATCCCGCCCTACCTGACCATCCCGCTGATGGACAAGGTGCTGATCCCCTACCAGAACGGCCAGCCGGTCGATACCTCGCTGGTGGCGCTGTACATGTCGGGCCTGGTGGCGTCGGCGGTGCTGGCCTGGGTGCTGGGCTGGGGCAAGACCTATGTACTGGCGCTGGTGTCGGAGCGCATTGGCGCCGACCTGCGCACCGAGACTTATGATCACTTGCTGCGGCTGTCGCTGGAATACTTCGGCGGCAAGCGCACCGGCGATTTGATGTCGCGCATCGGCAGCGAGAGCGACCGCATTTGCGTGTTCCTGTCGCTGCACTTGCTGGATTTCGCGTCGGACTGCCTGATGATCATCATGACCGGCGTGATCCTGTTCTCCATCGATCCGTGGCTGGCCTTGTTCACGCTGCTGCCGCTGCCGTTCATCGCGTGGCTGATCCACGTGGTGCGCGACCGCCTGCGCACCGGCTTCGAGAAGATCGACCGCGTATGGGGCGAAGTGACCAACGTGCTGGCCGATACCATCCCCGGCATCCGCGTGGTGAAGGCGTTCGCGCAGGAGACGCGCGAAGCGTCGCGCTTCCGCACCGCCAACAAGCACAATCTGGCCGTCAACGACAAGCTCAATAAAATCTGGTCGCTGTTCTCGCCTACCGTGTCCTTCCTGACGGAGCTGGGACTGCTGGTGATCTGGGTGTTCGGCATCTATCAAGTGTCAAAGGGCCATATCACGGTCGGTGTGCTGTCGGCCTTCATCGCCTACTCCAGCCGCTTCTACGGCCGCCTGGACTCGATGAGCCGCATCGTCTCGGTGACGCAAAAATCCGCGTCGGCCGCCAAGCGCATCTTCGACATTCTCGACCACGTGTCGTCGGTGCCCGAACCCTCGAATCCGGTCAAGCTGGCCAAGGTGGACGGCAACATCACCTTGCGCGAAGTGGGCTTCCGCTACGGGAACCGCGCCGTCAACCGCGGCATCTCCATCGACATCAAGGCCGGCGAGATGATAGGCCTGGTGGGCCATTCGGGCTCGGGCAAGTCGACGCTGGTCAACCTGATCTGCCGCTTCTACGATGTGTCGGAAGGCGCGATCATGCTTGATGGCGTAGACATCCGCTCGTTCGCGGTGTCGGACTACCGCCGCAATATCGGCCTGGTGTTGCAGGAGCCCTTCCTGTTCTTCGGCACCATCGCCGAGAATCTGGCCTACGGCAAGCCTGAGGCGACACGTGCCGAGATCATCGCCGCCGCCCGCGCCGCGCACGCGCATGAGTTCATCCTGCGTCTGCCGCAGGGTTACGATTCGATGGTCGGCGAGCGCGGTCAAGGCCTGTCCGGCGGCGAGCGTCAGCGCATCTCGATTGCGCGCGCGCTGCTGATCGATCCGAAGATCCTGATCCTCGACGAGGCCACGTCCTCGGTCGACTCGGAGACGGAGAAGGAAATCCAGCGCGCGCTGGAGAACCTGGTGCAAGGCCGCACCACGATCGCCATCGCGCACCGCCTGTCCACGCTGCAGAAGGCGGACCGCCTGGTGGTGCTGGATCGCGGCGTGGTGGTGGAAGAAGGCGCGCACGACGATCTGATGTCACGCGAAGGCGCGTACTACCGCCTGTATCAGGCGCAAGCCCGCAACGTCGATACGGACCTCGATGACAGCGCCAGCAAAGAATAAGAGAACAAGAATATGACGACGAATTTTGATTTGACACGCAACGCCTTCGGCCGCCTGGTACTGACCACGGCCGATGGCGATGTACACGAGAGCGTGGCGCCGGTGCGCGCCTTCCCGGTGCAGGCGCCGGACGACGGCATCGCGCTGGTGAGCACCGACGGCAAGGAAGTGGGCTGGATCGACCGCATCGAGGATTTGCCGGCGGCCGTTGGGCAGCTGGTGCGCGAGGAGCTGGAGGGCCGCGAGTTCATGCCGGAGATCGCGCGCATCAACAGCGTGACCAGCTTCGCGACGCCGTGCACCTGGGCGGTGGCGACCGATCGCGGCGACACGGAGTTCGTGCTGCGCGGCGAGGAAGACATCCGCCGGTTGACGGTTGATACGCTGCTGATCTCCGATATCCACGGCATCCATTATCTGATCCGCGACGTGCGCGAACTGGATAAGCACAGCAAGAAAATCCTCGACCGCTTCCTGTAAGCGCGTATCTCAGTGCGGCCGGCGGCGGAACCAGCCGGCCAGCGACAGCCGGTCATGCGTGGCCGGCAGCACTTCATGCGGCATGTCGGCCGACAGGAACAGCACCAGCCGGCTGCCCATCGGCGCGATGTCGCTGCACGGCGCATCCAGTGGATGCAGGCGCAGCGCGCCGCCCTGCTCCAATTGCCAATCGGGATTCAAATAGATCACCACCGATACGGTGCGCAGATCGTCGTCGCGAAAGCGGTCCAGGTGCTTGCTGTAGGCGGCGCCGGGCGTGTAGAGCGCGTAGTGGCTTTCGTAGCTATCCAAGCCCAGGAAAAATTCGCGGTTCAGCGCCAGGCGCAAGGCTTCCATCACGACCAGATAGCGGTCGCAGGCGGCGGACTGGCCGGCTTCCAGCCACAATATGCGATCACCACGTATGTCGCCGCGCACCGCCTGCGCCGTGCCGCGCCCAACGGCGGCCAAGGCCAGCGCACCAGCAGCCGCGCCGGCGCGGCATTCGGCGGCCAGGGCCTGCGTCAATTCATCGGATAGAAAAAGATTCTGCTGCGACCAGCCATGCAGGGCCAGTCCATCGAGCGTCGGTTGCTGCAGGCCATAGTCGCTGGCGCGGAGTTCGGTAGGCATAGGACTCCTAGTGAGCGGCCATGGTAACACTCATACGCCGCCCAGCCCGGCGCACCGCTGATTTCGCGCAAAGCGATCTCGAAAAGCAGTCGCAAGATGGATTCGTGCGCCCGTCAGTCCGGGCCTGAAAGGCCTACAATAAAGCGCAGGGACCTTTGAAGAGAGGGAAATAACCATGGATGAGACAAAGGAAGAATTGCAGTTCAACTTACGCTACGCGCAACGGCTGTGCCAGCGTACGGCTCGCTTTTATCGTCGGATACAAACCATGCTAACTTTCATCAGTCTGCTGGCAGGCAGCAGTGCGGTCGCGGCGCTGGCTGCCCAAATGCTGATACCGTCCGCTTGGCTGCTTGGCGTGTTTGCGCTGTTCAGCAGCCTCAATCTGGCGCTACGGCCGGCCGACAAAATCGCGGCCAACGATGCCGACGTGCGCAAGTATGGCGCCCTGCTGGCAAAGCTCAACGTGCTGGATGCGCCAGCGCTGCAACAGATGCTGGACGAAGCGCGCCTTTCCGATACCATCGAAGTGGAGCCGCTGCGCGCCGTGGCATATAACGATGTCGTCATGGAAATCGATGAACCTGATTCGCTGATAGCGCTAAGCCCGATGCAGAAGCTGATGGGCGTGCTAGCCTGACGCCGCCAGCCGCGCTCGCACGGCGTCGATGAAGGCGTCGGGCTTGTCGAGGCCGATGCAGATGCGCGAGACGGCTTGCGCGCGGCCGAAGCCGCTCATCAATTTGCTGCCGGCCTTCAGGCGGATTTCCACGTTCATGCCGCCGAACTGCCGATAGCGCAGCAGGCCGCGCTGGCGGCGGATGTCGCCGCCGCAGCGGGCCACCGATTCGATCATGTCGTAGGAGACGGTGCGGTCGGCCGCGAACACGCCATAGCGTATCAAGAGCGCCTCCGCGTCCAGCGACACCGGCCGCCACTGGCTGGCGCGGTACTCCGCCACCAGATACAGCACCGACCACACGCTGAGCACATCGACGATCCACGCGTACACCGGCTTCACCGCCACCAGATGCAGCATGAAGTGCGACAGCGGCATCTCGAACAGCATCACCATGATCAGCGCGAACTGGTTGGAGACGTTGCCGTCGTTCTTGTCGTAGCTGAAGTGCTGCTGGCCGGTGTAGCGCAAGCGCTCGCCGTGCCGCATGAACAAACCGTAGTACCAGATGCGCGCCTCGAACAAGGCGAACGGTGCAAACCCGCTGCCGCCGAAGCGGCCTTTGATGGCGGTCGCCATCGCCTCGTCGGCGTTGCCGTCAAGGCGCATCAGGGCTGCGATACGGCGCACCATGTACACCAGCAGGTACAGTTCCAGCGCGCCCTGCACCAGCGCCATCAAAGGCCAAAACCGCTCGATGCCGCGCCACAGATCCTTGCTGCCGTCGGGGATGATCGCGCTGCCGAAGGCGCACCCGGCCATCGCGAACACCAGCCACTTGAGCAGAAACTCCTTCAACGACGGGCGAAACATGAAGTAGTACAGCAGCGGGAACGTCACCAGCAGGTCGCCGAGCAAAGGCCAATCAGCCATGTTGCGGCCGTAATCGTTGGCGATGAACGGCACACGGAAGTAGAAATAATGCGCAGTCATCGTCGCCAGGACGATCAATCCAAACCACTGCTTCCTTCCGACGCCGACTGCCATGCACACCTCCACGTAGCGAATATGGCAAGTATAGCGAAGGTCAGCAAATCACGCAGGTGGCGCCTTTATCTGTGCGCGTAGGCGCTGCGCGCCGGCATGCGCAGGCATACCCGCGTGCCCGATGACGGCGCGCTCTCCAACGTCAGCGTGCCGCCGATGCGCTCCGCGCGTTCACGCATGCCGACCAGGCCCCAGTGGCCGGGACGCTGCCCAGCCGCCAGTACTTCCCGGTCAACACCCTTGCCGTTGTCGCGCACCGTCATACCGAAGGCACGGGATGAGTAGTCCAGATCGACCGCGACTTCGCTGCCGCCCGCATGGCGGAAGGCGTTGAACAGGGCTTCGCGGCCGATGGCGAATACTTCGTCCTGCACCATCGCCGCCAGCCGGCGCGGCGCACCCGAGGTGTTGAGCGAGAACGCCACACCATGCTGCTGCGCCATCTCGCGGCCGAAGTCTGCCAGCGCCGCACCAAGGTCGCCCCGGTAGTCGTTGGTCACGCGCAGATCCAGCACCTGCCTGCGGCCCTCGTTGATCACGTCGTCGGCGGCCTGCAGCGCCTTGTCGATCTGCTGCTGCGCAGGGTCGGCGGCGGGCAGCGCTTTCTTGATCAGGTCAAAGCGCAGTATCAGCCCCTGCAGGCTTTGCAGGAAGGTGTCGTGCAAGGTGCGCGCGATGCGTTCGCGCTCCAGCGCCCGTTCGCGCAGGCGCTCGCCGATGCGCGCCGTCGCCGCGGCCATGCGCCAGCGATACAGCAGGAACAGGGCCGCCAGCGCGGCGGCGCCGCACGCCAGCTTGAACCAGATCGTCTGCGTCAGCGACGGTGCGATGCTGAACGCCACGCTGCCGGCGGTGCTGCTCCACACGCCGTCTTCGTTGGCGGCGACCACCTCGAAACGATAGTCGCCGGGACCGAGATTGGTGTAGAAGGCCTGGCGCGCGCTGCCGGCGTTGCGCCAGGCTGTCTCCAGGCCGGTCAGGCGGAAGCGGAAGCGCGTGCGCTCGGGGATGGACAGCGCGGCGGCGGTGAAGTCCACCTCCAGGCTGTCGGTGTGCGGCGGCAAGGAGATGCCCTGCCCCGGCAGGTAGCTGCCCTGCGCGGTCTTGAGCGCCGTCACCCATGCCAGTGGCGCGCGCGGGTTGCGGCCGATGTGTGCCGGATCGATCCAGCCCACGCTGCTGTCGGTGGCGTACCACAGGCGGCCGTCGGTGGCCTGCACCAGCGTGGGCACCGGACGCAATTGGGATGGCGTGCCGTCATGGCCGTCAAGATAGTTGAAGCGCTCGGCCGGCAAGTCGGTGGCGCCGCTACCCACGCCCGCCAGCGCCTTGGCGTCGATACGCACCAGGCCATCGGCATCGTGCAGCCACAACTCGCCGGCCGCCGTCTCGACGATGCCGGAGACGCCGCGGAAGCCCTTGCCGCCGGCGTCGTGCAGGGTGGCGAAGCGCTTGCCGTCGAACCAGGCCAGCCCGCGTTCGCCGCCAACCCACAAGCGTTGGCCGCGCCGCGACATGACCAGGATGTTGCCCACCTCAAGACCGTCGGCGGCGCCGAACTGGCGGATCTTGTCGTGATCCAGCAGCGCCAGATTGTTCTCGGTGTAGCCGAACCACACGCCGCCGCCGGCATCCGTCATCAACGAAACGGCGGTGCGCTTGGGCAGGTCGCTGCGGCCGTTGCGCGCCAGCCAGGCGCCGTCACGGAAGCCGTACACGCCCTTGCCGATGATCGACAGCCACAGCGTGCCCTGCGCGTCCATCGTCATCGCCTGCGTATCCATCTCGCCCAGTTCGGCGGGCCGCTGCCAGGACTGCAGCTGCGCACCCTGGCGGCGCCACAATGCCTTGTCGGTGGCGAACCAGATCGTGCCGTCGGCGTGGCGGTAGGTCGCGGAGACTTTCTTGATCGCCGTGGGGATGCGCGTGCCGTCGGCGGCCAGGCCGAAGGTCGGCAGGTCGAAGGCCCCTTGCGTCTTGAGGTTGTTAATCCAGACCATGCCGTCGCTGCCGGCCACCACGCTGGGCGCGTCCATGCCGACCGGCAGATCGATCGCCGTCAGCCGGGTTTCCCGTATGCGGTTGATGCCGGCCGCAGTGGCCAGCCACATATTGCCCTCGCGGTCGTCGAGCATGGAGTTGAAGCCCTTGCCCACCAATCCCTGCGCCGGCGTGAAGGTCTTTTGCGGACGCTGGTCGCGGTCGAGCAGTTGCACGCCGTTGCCGATGCTGACCCACAGCGCGCCGCGCCGGTCGATGGCGTAACCCTGCATCGGCAGCTGGCCGTTGTGCAGCGCGAACGGCGTTACCGTGCCCTTGGCCGGATCGAACAGCTGCATGCCGTGCGGCTGACTGTTGATCACCAGCGTGCCGTCCGGCCGCAACTCGCCGCCTTCGACGCCGGGCTGCTCCAGCACGCGCCGGAAGCGGTGCGACTCCGCCTCGCTGCGGTATATCCCGTCGGGGAAGTAGACCAGCAGGCTACCATCGGGCAGCACATTGAAGGCATTGGTTTGGCCTTCCGGCAGGCCGTCCTGCGGACCGGCGTGGCGCCAGCGCTCGCCGTCGAGCCAGTGCATGCCCTGGCTGCTGGAGAACCACATCGCGCCCTTCGGCGTTCTGCCGAAATGATAGATGGAGCCGGCCGGCACGCCCTGCGCTTTCTGATAGTGGCGCACCTTGCCGTGTTCGAAGACGCTGACGCCGCCGAACTGGTAGCCCACCCACAGCGCGTCGCCGTAGGCATCCACGCACAAAGTCACCGGCGACAGCAACGGATTGCCGTCGACGCGGTCGGCGCGCTCGAAGCGGGCGCCGTCGAAGTGATACAGGCCGTCGCGGGCGGCGAACCACAGCATGCCGGCGCTATCCTGCGTCATCGAGAAGACCGAGGACGGTGCGCCGTCCTTCTTGCCCCATCCGGTTTGCAGCAGACCTGTGCGCCAGTAAGGAAAATCGGCGGCGATGGCTTGGGTGCCGGCGGCCAAGGACAGCAAGGCGATCACGCCGGCGCGGGCGATACCGAGGAGTTGAACGGGCATGGGGAGATTTCTATTCGGGCAAACGCCGAATTTACCACACGCCCGCTCAGTTGTGGCTTACCTGAAGGCCTTGACCAGCGCGTCGAGCTTCACCTTGAGCGACTGGTCGTGGTGGCTGACCGGCGGTATCTCGCGCTTGACGTCAAGCAGCTGGTACACAGCCATCTGCGCCGCGCGCACCGAGTATTCGACGGTGAACACGACGTCCTCCGGCACCTCGACGAACTGGCTGACGAAGGCCAGGTTGCGCGAGTTGGCCGGCACCGGCAGCGGACGGTCGCTCTTAAAGCGCGGCATGAACATGCTGGTGATGTAGGGCATGCGGCAAGGGATGCAGTTGGCCTTGGCCATGATCTCCATGTCGAAGTTCAGGTGGCCGCACAACTCGCGCAGGATCTCCTCGCCGCTGCAATCGGCCATGGGCTTGGCGACGAAGTTGCCGATGCGGTCCGGGTGCAGCGCATAGCCCCAGAATACCTGCACGCCTTCCGGCTGGCCGGCGAAGTGCGGCTGGTGCGCCAGCACGATGGACATCAGCCAGTTCGAATCCTTGAACGTGACCAGGCCGCCGGTGCCGGCGACGTTGCCGCTGAACTGCTCCATCTTGTCGAAGAACGCAGGGTCTTTCAGCGTGACGGTGAAGGACTCCCACCACGATTCCGGGATGCTGGAATTGAAGGCGGCCGGGTTGCCGAATTGCGGACGGTCCACCGCCAGCTTTTCCCACAAGGCCCAGCCCTGGCTGTCGCGCTTGTCCAACTTGGGCGGAGCGCTGTGCATGCTGCCGTGGCTGGAGGCGTCGGTCATCGAGCCGTTCTGGAAGAACACCAGGTCCTGCGGGCCGACGGCGACGGTCGTGGCCTCGCCGTTGCGGGTGCAGCGCAGCGCGGTCACGGTCAGCACGCCACCCTCTTCCATCAGGTCGATGTCGTCGACCTTGCAGTTGTGGATGACCTGTACGCCCTGCTGTTGCAGCCAGTGCTGCAACGGACGCACCAGCGAGTCGTACTGGTTGTAGACGGTGCGCTTGACGCCGGCCAGCGTTTCGATGCGCGAGAACTCCATCATGAAGCGATGCAGGTAGCGCTTGAATTCCACCGCGCTGTGCCACGGCTGGAAGGCGAAGGTGGTGGCCCACATGTACCAGAATTTGGTGTCGAAGAATTCGGGCGACAGCCAGTCGGTGATGGCGCTATTGCCCAGTTTTTCCTCGTCGGCTTCGGCCAGGGCCAGCAGCTCGGTGCGGTCCTGCATGGTGAAGCCCATCGACGTGACGTTGACGCGGAAGCGGTTGCGGTCGACCAGGCGGGCCTGCGAGTGCGACTTGTGCATCTCGTTGAAGGCGGCGGTTTCGTCGTAGACGCTCTGGCCTTCATGCTCCAGCGAGGGGATGGACTTGAACAGGTCCCAGGTGCATTCGTAGTTGTCGGTGGTGAGCATGCGGCCGCCACGCAGGGTGTAGCCGTTGTCGGCGTCGCCGCCGCCATCGAGGCTGCCGCCGGCCAGCGGCATGGCTTCGAAGATGGTGATGTTGCGGCCGTCGACGCCGGCGTCGCGGATCATGAAGGCCGCTGCCGACAGCGAACCGATGCCGCTGCCGACCAGATATGCTTTGATGGAGTTGCTCATGGCATTGCCCTTTTCTTGGTGGTAAGTTGCCATGATAGTGCGGCATTTGTTGCCAAAAATGCCGTACGTTACGCTAAAGCACTACTTCCATGCGCTAGATCAAAAATCCAAAAAATATAACTGCTAAGCGGGCTGGTACGGCGGCCATCAGTCGAAGGCGACGTCTTCAAGGCGGAAGCGGAATTTTCGGCGCTCCGGCTCCGTCCAGCCGGGGCCGGGAGTGACATTGCGAGGCAAGGATGGCGCGGGAGCGGCCAAAGGGGCCGGGGGCATGGCAACAGCAGCGGGCAGTGGCGAAGATGGCGGAGGTGGCGCACCGGGCAAACTCGCCGTGGCCGCCATGACAGGGACAGCGGCTGCGGCGCGGGCCAATTCGCGGCGTCGCAGCAGGTCGTGGCAAGCCAGAGTTGGATCGCGGCGTCGACGGCCTCCGCTGGGTCGTTGGGGGCGCCGGTTTCACGTAGCCGCTCTATCAGCGCGAACAGGGTGGATGGGGAGACGCTCACGCTCATTGTGGCAACCATACTGTTCTCCTTACTGAAACCTACTGGATTCTGCTTGCGGGTACTGAGTTAGACACGCAGAGTACAGCGAAGTTCAATTCAGTAGAATTCAGTAAAAAATTCAGTAGGTTTGCCAGAAGGAGGCTGCGGGTACACCCATGGTGGGTATACCCGCGGCAAGTTACTTGTCCGAATACATACCGGCGTATTTCACGCCGAAGTACAGGATGAAGGTGTAGCAGACCGCCGGCACCAGGAAGGACATTTGCAGGCTGACGGTGTCGGCCAGCAGGCCTTGTGCGAACGGCACCAGCGCGCCGCCGACGATGGCCATGCACAGTACGCCCGAACCCTGGCCGGTCAATGGACCCAGCTTGTTGAGCGCCATCGAGAAGATGGTCGGGAACATGATGGAGTTGAACAGGCCGACGGCCAGCATCGCCCACATCGCCACGTGGCCGCCGCTGAAGATGGCGGTCAGCACCAGCACGATCACGGCCGCCGAGTTGAAGGCCAAGGCCTTGCCCGGGCTGACGTAGCGCATCGCGGCGAAGCCGATGAAGCGGCCCACCATCGCGCCGCCCCAGTAGTAGCTGACGAACGGCGCCGCATCGGCGGCCGACAGGCCCGCCACTTTCGGATCGCCCATGAAGTTGATCAGGAAGCTGCCGATACTGACTTCGCCGCCCACGTACAGGAAGATCGCCAGCGCGCCCAGCACCAGATGGCGGTGTTGAAGCACGGCCGACCAGCCGGCGCTCTCGCCGTCGGCCTGTTCGGCGTCGACGATCTTCGGCAGACGGGCCAGCGCGAACAAGACCGCCAGCGCCAGCAAGGCCGCCGCCAGCACCAGGTACGGGCCCTGCACGCTGGCCGCCTGGGTCGCGTGGTAGGCCGACAGCTGCTCGGTGGTCAGCTTGGCCAGGTCGGCGGAGCTCATCACGCCGCCGGCCAGGATCAGCATGCCGCCCAGCGCAGGCGCCACGGTGGTGCCCAGCGAGTTGAAGGCCTGGGTCAGGGTCAGGCGGCTGGAGGCCGTCTGCGGATCGCCCAGCACCGTCACGTAAGGATTGGCCGCCACCTGAAGAATGGTGATGCCGCCCGCCAGCACGAAGAAGGCGATCAGGAACAGCGTGTAGCCGCTGGTGGCCGCCGGGTAGAACAGCGCGCAGCCGGCGGCCGCGATGGTCAGGCCGGCGACGGCGCCGTTCTGGTAGCCGATCTTCCTGATCAGCATACCGGCCGGCAGCGAGACGATGAAGTAGGCGCCGAAGAAGCAGAACTGCACCAGCATCGCCTGCACATAGGTCAGCGTGTACACCGCCTTCAGGTGCGGGATCAGCACGTCGTTCAGGGAGGTCAGCAGACCCCACATGAAGAACAGGATGGTGACGATAATCAGCGGGCCGGTATTGCCGCCGGTCTGCGTCTGGCCGCCCTGCATCGGGACGGCTTGCGAATAGTGTTCCATGCTTTAAGAGTCTCCTGATGTTTTATTTAAAGTCGCCGCATGCCAGCGCATCCTTGTCCTTGGCGGCGCCGCCAACGATCTGGATGTTGGCGAACGTCGCCGCGAACGGCGCATCGGCGGACACGCTGAACGGCGTGCTCAGTGCCGCCATCGACAAGCCCTTGGCGCTGAAGCAGGCCAGCGGGATTTTAACCGTCTGCTTGCCCTTGCCCGCCAAACGCTGGAACACGGCGCTGGCGTCCAGCTCCACGGTTTCGATGCCGACGCCGACCTTGCCCTGCGGCGCAGCCGACACGATAGCATCAAATTGCAGCGCGCCGTCAGCCGATGCGAACGCCGGCAGCTTCTGCGCCTGGGACGCTTGCGCTTCCAGTTTGGCCGGGCCGCTCCAGGTCAGGCGCTTGGCGTCCTGCTGGGTGTTGATTTGCGCAGTTTCGACTTTGACGGTCGGCAGGTTGAAGACGGCATTCAGGTCCGCGCCCAGCGCCACGCGCTTGCCGCCGCTGTGGACGTACAGCGCGTAGGTCGAGCGGTCCGCCGGCGCGTACACCGGCACCGAGGTGGCCTTGCCGCAGCCGCCGGCCGGATAGCTTGCGTCCAGCAGCGGCAAGGCGCCCTTGCTGGCATACGTCAAGCCGTAGCCGTATTTGAACAGCGGATCGTAAGCCGCATCACCGACGTTGAGCGGCGACTGGCAGGCCGACTTCGGCCACGAGAACGACAGCTTGCCGTGGAAGTCCACATTGACCTTGCCGTCCGCCTTGCGGAACAAGACATCGGATACGCCCTTGCCTTCGGTGCCCGGCAGCCAGGCCGAGACGAAGCTGTCCGACAAATTCAGCAGATCGTTGACGAACAGGGGACGGCCGGTCATCAGCACCGTCACCACCGGCTTGCCCTTGCCCGATACGGCCTGCAGCACCGCCAGATCCTCGGGATGGCGGCCGGACAGGCGCAGCGTGCCCGATGGGCCGATGTCGCCGTCGCCTTCCGCATACGGCGTCTCGCCGATGACGGCGATGACGGCGTCGAACTTGCTGACGTCAACGCCGGCGGCGTTTTCGCTGAAGGTGACGTTGTCCTTGCCGGCGGCCTCCTGGATGCCCGCCAGGATGGTGTCGCTGACCGGGTAGTCGCTGTTCTTGTTGTCGGTGCCCTGCCAGGTCAGCGACCAGCCGCCCGACTGGTTGGCCATGTTGTCGGCGCTCTTGCCGACCACCAGAATCTTTTTGCCGCGCGCCAGCGGCAGCACGCCGCCGTTATTCTTCAGCAGCACCAGCGATTCGCGCACCGCCTGGCGCGCCAACGTGCGCGCCTGCAGCAGCTCCTGCTTGCCGGCGTAGATGTTCTGCGACGGCTTCTTGCCGTCGAACAGACCGGCGCGCAGCTTCACGCGCAGGATGCGGGTGACGGCGTCGTCGATGCGCGACATCGGGATCTCGCCCTTCTCCACCTGCGCGATGGTGTTGGCGATGAAGGCCTTCCAGTGTTCCGGCACCATCACCATGTCGACGCCGGCGTTGATCGAGGCGGCGCAGCTGTCGTTGGCGCAGCCGGGTACTTCGGCGATGGCGTTCCAGTCGCTGACCACCAGGCCGTCGAAGCCCATCTTGGTTTTCAGCGCGTCGGTCAGCAGCTCTTTACTGCCGTGCATCTTGCCGTGGTCCGAACCGCCCTTGACGTCGTTCCAGCTGTTGAAGGAGGCCATCACCGTCTGCACGCCCGCTTGCAGCGCCGGGTAGTAGCCCTGGGCGTGGATGTTGATCATCTCGGACATGGTGGACTGGTTCTCGCCACGGTCCTTGCCCTCGGCCGTGCCGCCGTCGCCGATGAAGTGCTTGGCGGTGGCGACCACGGTGTTGTCGGATTTCAGATCGCCTTGCAGGCCCTTGACGTAGGCGCCGGCGTAGTCGCGCACGATGGCCGGATCTTCGGAGAAGGACTCGTAGGTGCGTCCCCAGCGGTCGTCGCGCACCACGGCCAGCGTCGGCGCGAACACCCAGTCGATGCCGGTGGCGCGCACCGCCTTGGCGACCGACTTTGCCATCTCGCCGACCAGCTTGGCGTCGCGCGCGGCGCCCAGGCCTATGTTGTGCGGGAACAGCGTGGCGCCGTACATATTGCTGTTGCCGTGCATGGCGTCGATGCCCCAGATGACCGGCACCTGCACCTTCATGTCGGTGCTCATCGACGCATCATAGTAGGCGTCGGCCAGCTTGATCCAGTCGGCAGCGCTGGCGTGCTTGTTCCCGTCCGGCCAGCTGCCGCCGCCGTTCAGCACGGAGCCGATGTAGTACTTGCGGATGTCTTCCGGTGTGCTGAATTTGATCTCCGGCTGCGTCATCTGGCCGACCTTCTGCGCCAGCGTCATGCCGGCGACGATCCTGGCGATGCGCGCTTCCATGGCCTTGTCCTGCTTGACGGCGCTGGTGATGTGCGGCCAGTCGGTCAATGGTGCGGCGGTGGTTGCAGCGGCGCCGCCCAGCGCCAGCGCGGCGGCCAATACGGCACGGCGCAGGGTGTGGTTATTGGTCTTCATTCGTGTACTTGTCTCCGTTGTTGAATTTGTTTTTCATGCCTGGCGCAGGAAGGCGCTGTACCACTGGCCGCTCTGCTTGAGGATGCGGCGCTGCGTTGGATAATCGATGTAGGTCAGGCCGAAGCGGCGCAGATAGCCTTCCGCCCATTCGAAGTTATCCAGCAGGCTCCAGGCGAAATAGCCCTTGATGTTGCCGCCGGCGCCGATGGCGTCGCGCATGGCGGCCAGGTGGCGGATCAGGTAGTCGCGGCGCGCTGTGTCGTTCACGGCGCCGTCGGCGGTGAGGTGATCGTCGTACGAGGAACCGTTTTCGGTCACGTACAAATCGCCGGTGGGGTAGTCGCGGGCCACGCGTTCCAGCAGATCGATCAAGCCTTGCGGCGAAACTTCCCAACCGAAGTCGGTGCGCTGGCGGTCCTGCGGATAGACGATGGAGGTCCGCAGCGGATGCTGGTCCGGCGCATGCCGCACCACCTCGGGGAAGTAGTAGTTCACACCGAGGAAATCCATGGGCGCGGCGATGGCTTGCATGTCGCCCGGCAGCACCGTCGGCGCATCCTGGCCAATCAGTTGCAACGCCAGCTCGGGATAGCCACGGCCATACAGCGCGTCCAGGAACCAGCGGTTGCGCAGCACGTCGTGGCGCACCACGGCCTGCTGGTCGGCGAGGCTGTCGCTGGCCGCCTGCACGGGATGCAGGCTGAGGGCGATGCCCACCTTCGCGCCCGGCACGTTGGCGCGTATCAGCGGCACGGCCAAGCCGTGCGACACCAGCACGTTGTGGCATACCTGTAGCGCCAGCGGCAGGCTCTTGTTGCCCGGCGCGTGCATGCCGTCCCAGTTGCCGTGCATGGCCGTGCACCATGGCTCGTTGTGCGTGATCCAGTGCTGCACGCGGCCGCCCAGGTGCTTGCTCATCACGTCGACGTAGTGCAGATAGGCGTCGACGGTGGCGCGGTCGGCCCAGCCGCCGCGGTCTTCCAGATACTGCGGCAGATCCCAGTGGTACAGCGTGCACCACGGTTGCAGGCCGCGCGCCAGCATGCCGTCCACCAGCTTCGAATAGAACTCCAGGCCCTTGGCGTTCGGCTCGGCGTCCACGCCGTTGAAGATGCGCGGCCAGGAGATCGAGAAGCGGTAGGCGTTCAGGCCCATCGACTGCGCCAGGTCCAGGTCTTCCTCCCAGCGGTGGTAGTGGTCGCAGGCCACGGCGCCGGTGGCGCCGTCGCGGATCTTGCCCGGCGTCTCGCTGAAGGTGTCCCAGATCGACGGCACGCGGCCGTCTTCGGCGGCGGCGCCCTCGATCTGGTAGGCCGAGGTCGAAACGCCCCACAGGAAGTCGCTGGCAAAGTCGGAACGCTGGATCGCCGTAGGCAGGTCGGTAAGAATCATGGTCATGGTTTTTTTATTGATGGGGCGAAGGGAGTAGGCGGAACGCTGGCGTTCATCCATTTGATGACGGTTTGCTGCGGCTCGTACGGCACGCTGCCGAACAGGCGGAACAGGTTTTCGATCTCGGCCAGCGAGGCGGTGTTGAAATCGAGCTTGGGTATCTTCGCGCCGGGGGCGTTCGTCACCAGGCCCCAGGTGCCTTTGCCCTGGCCGCCCTGGTTGCTCACCAGCTTGTAGGACCAGGCGGTCGAGGCCCAGCCGTTGGCGACGTAGCTGTCGTAGGTGGCGCGCGTGACCTGGCCGCCCAGCTCCGGCCCCAGGAAGGCCCAGGGCTGGAACTCGCCGATGAAGTAGGCGGTGTTCAGTTGCCGCTGCTGCGCTTTCCACGCGCAGACGCCGCCCTTGCCTGCGCCGCATTGCAGCCAGTCGCGGTGGACCTCCAGGCCCGGCTTGCCCCAGCCGAAGTGGCCGGGATACGGATGCATCTCGAAGGCGACATTGGTCTGCCCGTGCTCGGACGGCTTGCCGTAGGCGTCTATGCCCTTGCTGTGGCCAGGCAGGATGATGACGTGGTTGGGATCGACCTTGCGGATCTCGCGGTACAGCGTGCCCATGACCACGGCCAGGTTTTCCGGCGTCGTGCCCCACGGTTCATTGAGGATGCTGTAGCCGGCCACCGCGCCGCGGTCCTTGTAGCGCGTGGCGATCTGCTGCCACAGCCAGATGGTGCGGGCCTGGTAGTCCGGCGTATCCCAGTACTTGTTCTTGCCGGCGCAGCCGCTGTGGTGCTCCCAGCCCTGCGAGCCGACCGCGCCGTGCAGGTCGAGGATCACGTAGATGCCGCGCCGCTCGGCTTCATCGATCGCGTTGTCCAGATAGCGCCAGGCGTCGGCGCGCAGGTGGCGCGGGTTCTTTTCATCTTCCACCACGCTGTAGAGGAAGGGCAGGCGCACCAGGTTCAGCTTCATCTTCGGCAGCATGTCCCAGTCGCGCGGCGTGATCCAGTTGTCGCGGTACAGCGCGTACAGGCGTTCGCGCTCGGCGTAGCCGAAGCGGCGGTCCAGAACCGCCTCCAGCTTGCACTGGTCGTCGATGCCAGCGCTGCCCTGCCCCATCATCCAGAACTCCTGGATCAGGTAGTTGCCCAGGTTGACGCCGCGCAGCGCCGGCTGGCTGCCGTCGGCCGCCAGCCACTGCGTGCCTTCGGTGTGCAGCATAGGCAGAGCGGGGGCTTGCGCCCAGGCCGGCGCGCCGCCCAGCAAGGCTGCCGCCAGCCAGACAGTACCCAGCAATCTTGTAGTGACCATCCCCGCGCCTCCGTATGTGGAATCGTTTCCAATATACACCAAAAAAAGAGCGTGCGACCAGCGCACACCCTCATTCTTTACGCCTTTTTACCGCCGTCCGGCGCCGGCCCCAGCGAGGCCCGCTGCGTCACATGCAGCGCATACTCGCGCTGCACCGGACGCTCCAGCTCGTAGCAGTGGTTGAGCAGGTAATTCAAGCCGTTCAAGGTCATCTCGCTCCACGGGATATGCACGCTGGTCAGGCGCGGCGCGGTGAATTCCGCGCTGTGCGTATCGTCGTAGCCGAGCACCGACACCTGCTCCGGCACCGCCACCCCGGCCTGCTGGAAGCAGGACAAGGCGCCCACCGCCATCTCGTCATTGGCGCAGAACACCGCCGTGTACTCATAGCCCGACGCCATCAGCTGCTCGGCGCAAGCCCAGCCGCCCTCCGGCGAAAACTGCCCATCTTCCATCCACACCGAGGCAGGGTCTACGCCCGCCGCCGCCAGCTCCGCCATGAAACCGGCGATGCGCTGCTGGTTGTCCGGCGCGCTGGCGCGGCCGGCGATCACCGCGATGCGGCGATGGCCCTGCTCCAGCAAGGTGCGCGCCGCCAGCCGGCCGCCGGCCTCGTGGTCGACGGTGAAGCACTGCCCGGCGATGCTGGCGAAGGCGTGGTTGATCACCACCACCCGCTGCTGGAACGGTCCCAGCGCGACAAAATCCTCGTCCTCCAGCGCATTGCTCATCACGATCAGGCCGTCGCTGCCGCGTTCGATCAGGAAGTTCACGCCCTCGATCGCCTGCTGCCGCGCATCGCCTTCGCCGACGCCGAAGGCCACCACCATGTTCAGGCCGGCGGCCCGCAGCGCGGTGTAGATCGACTGCAGGATAGGCGTGTAGAACGTCCCGCTCAGATAGGGGATGTAGACCCCTATCATCTGCGAACTGCCCGACAGCAGCGTGCGCGCCGCGTGCGAGGGGCGGAACTCCAGCTCGTCGATCGCCGCGCGCACTTTTTCCAGCGTCGCCTGCGAGACCGAACCCTTGCCGCTAATCACGCGCGACGCGGTGCCCAGCCCTACTCCCGCCAGGCGGGCCACATCTTTGATGGTTGCCACAAGTTCCCTTATCCGTTCAGTCTATGCGGCGGCAAGCATACCCCATGGCATACGGCGGTGACAAGCGTGGCGGCATCAGTCGCGCAGCGCGGCGGCGATGCTTTTCTGCGCCTTCTCGACCGGCATCCTGGTGTTCCAGAACGCCGTCAGCACATCTTGCAGCGCGCCGTTCTGGTCCGGCGTCAGGAACACCTCGATCATGCCGACCTGGCGCGACTTGTCCTTCATGATCGCCATGCCGGCCTGGGCGCAGGCGTCCATCGACGCCACGTCGATATCGCTGCGCACCGGCAGCGAGCCTTTGAGCTTGCTGAACTCCAGCTGCGCGGCCGGCGCCAGCATGGACGTGGCCAGCAGCTTCTGCGCCTTGACGGCGTCGGCGTTGGTGGTTTTGGGGAAGACGAAGGCGTCGCCCTGGATCAGGTAGGGCACGGCCGGGCCGAGGCCGGCGATGCAGCCGTAATCCTTGCCGGCGGTCTGCCTGGCGGCGGCGAATTCGCCCTTGGCCCAGTCGCCCATGATCTGCACGCCAGCCTTGCCGCTGATCAGCATGGCGGTGGCGTCGTTCCAGTTGCGGTTGGGCGAGCCGGCGTCGACATAGCTTTGCAGGCGCTTGAAGGCCACCAGCACTTTCTTGAACGCTTCCGAGTTCAGCGCCTTGGGATCGCGGTCGCGCAGCACCTGCAGGTACAGCTGCTTGCCGCCGACATTGGCCAGCATGGCCTGGAACAGGATGTTTTCCTGCCACGGCTGGCCGCCGTGGGCCAGGCCGACCACGCCGGCCGCCTTCAGCTGGTCCAGCGCGGCGAACAGCTCGTCGGGCGTGGCCGGCTCCTTGGCGATGCCGGCCTTCTTGAACGCCGCCTTCGAATACCAGATCCAGGTCGACATGTGGATGTCCACCGGCAGCGCATAGTAATGGCCGTTGACGCGGATGACGTCGAGCATGGGGCCGGGCATCAGCTGGTCCCAGTGGTCGCGCGCGGCGATGTCGTCGACGTTGTTGAGCGAGCCCTGGTCGATCAGGTCGCGGAACTGCTTGGTGGTGTTGAACTGGGCGGCGGTGGGCGGATTGCCGCCGACGATGCGGTTGATCGCCACGGCCTTGGCCTGGTCGGCGCCGGCCACGGCCGTGTCGACCCAGACGCCGCCGGCGGCGCGGTAGGCCTCGGCGAACTTGCGCACGGCGGCCGACTCGCTGCTGGACGTCCACCAGTGCATCACCTCGGCCCTGGGGCCGGCCGGCGCGGCCGCCTGGGCGGCGCCCGCCGTCAGCGCCAGCGTTGCCAGCCATGCGGCGGCCAGGCCGCCCCTACCCTGCTTCGTCATCCTGTCTCCTTGAACGCCGATGTCTCCCGGCGCTAGATTATGCACGAGCGCAGCCCGCCCCGTCCCGGTAAAAAATCCGGCGCCGCCCAGGGCGCCGGCAACTTCGATACGAAGAGACGAGGGGTGCGCGTCATGAAGAAACGCTGGATTGGAAACGTTCCCAATCCATGTGGACGAATATAGCATTCATTGTTTTTGAGTGTCAACCGCAAATGCTGGCGAAACCCAGGGCAGAGCCTGGCCGGCCGGCCAGGCTCTGCCCATTACGCTTACTCGCCTTCGCGCACGAACACGCGCAGGCGGTGGCCGTCGCGGTCGACGGCGACGAAGGTGTAGCCGAAGTCCATCGCCAGCGGACGCTGGGCGATGGCGACGCCGCGCGCCGACCAGTCGGCATACATGTCGTTGACCACCGTGCGGTCGGCCACGCTGATGCACAACTCGCTGCCGCCGCCGGAAGCCAGCGCCTTCGGCTCCACCGTATGGCGCGACCACAGGCCCAGCTTCAGGCCGTTCTCCAGCACGAACAGCGAGAAGGTCGGCGCCGTGTCCACCGGCTGCTGGCCCAGCAGGTCGGCGTAGAAGGCGGCGCTGGCGACCGGATCGTCGACGTACAGCAAGACATAGTTAGGGCTGATCATGAATGTTCTCCTGGTGGGTTAGCGCGGCGCTCATTTCCGGCACCGCATGAACGCCATGGTAAGACCAGGCAGTGACAGTTTCTGTCAGGAGCGTGGCGCTTGCCTTCGATCAAATTCGAATATTTCCATGTGGATAGAATCAAGCGGTATTCACCCTCTGGAGGCCGCGCATGGACACCCACCGCCGCAGGCCGCGCCGGCAGCGCGGCGCGTTTGCCATGATGTTCGGCATCGCCCTGCTCGGCCTGCTGCTATTTGTCGGCATGGCGCTCGACCTCGGCCAGCTGTACAACCGCAAGGCCGAGCTGCAACTGCTGGCCGACGCCACCGCGCTGGCCGCCGCGCGCGAGCTCAACGGAACCGCGGCCGGCGTCAGCAGCGCGCTGGCCAAGGCGGCGACGGCGGCCAGCGTGCTGCACTACCAGCACGGCCAGCTTGGCTTCGCCTGGTCCAGCGCGGCCCTGCGCTTCGGCGCGACGCCGGACGCGGCCGGGACATGGGTGGACGCCGCCAGCGCCCAGGCCGCACCGGACGGCCTGCTGTACGCGCGCGCCGACACCGGCGCGCTGAATGCCGCCTACGGCCAGGTGGCGACCGTGTTCATGCGCGCGCTATCGGGCACGCTGGCCAGCGTCTCCACCTCGGCCCGCGCCACGGCCGGACGGCTGACCGTCGCCGCCACCCCGCTGGCCGTGTGCGCGCTGTCGGCCACGCCGGCCGCCGCGCGCCTCAACCCCGGCCCGCCGGCGCAGAACGAACTGGTGGAATACGGCTTCCGGCGCGGCGTCGCCTACGACCTGATGCGGCTCAACGACAGCGGCCTGACGGCGGAGCACTTCGTCATCGACCCGCTGTCGCCGCCCGGCGCCGCCGGCAGCGCCGCCAACACCATCGACAGCGTGACCAGCAGCTACGTGTGCGCCGGCACGCTGCAGATCCCGCGCCTGCAGGGCGGCGCCATCACGGTAACGCGCGGCTTCCCGCTCGCCACGCTGTACCAGCAGCTCAACTCCCGCTTCGACCAGTACGCCGGCGGCGCCTGCAGCCCCAACGGCGCCCCGCCCGACACCAACATCAAGCCCTATGCCTATGCGACGATCACCTGGATGAGCACGCCGCGCACCATGCAGTCGGCGAAATCGTACAGCGACGCCGCCCACAACAAACTGTGGACCGTGGCCGATCCGCTGCCCTCGCCGGCCGGCACCGTGAACGCCGACTACGGCCCCTTGTGGTCCTATGCCAAGGCCGTGCCTTACAGCGCCTACACGCCCGGCGCGGCCGAGCCGGCGGGCGGCTACACCCCGACCTTCAGCGCCGCCACATGGGCCCAGCTGTACTCGCCCGGCGCGCCGGCGGCGCCCGGCTATCCGGCGCTGCCGCCCTACCAGGCGCTGAGCGGCGCCAACTACCAGGCGCCGTCCAGCGCCAACCTGCCGGGGCAGCGCCAGCGCCGCGTGCTCAACGTGGCCTTGCTGGCCTGCCCGGTGGCGGGCGGCGGCACCGTCAGCGCCAACGTGCTGGCGGTCGGCAAGTTCTTCATGACCGTGCCCGCCACCGCCACCACCCTGTACGCCGAATTCGGCGGCGCCGTGCAAGACCAGGCGCTGGGCGGCGCCATCGAGCTGCTGCCATGAAGACGCGCGGCGCCGTCACGGTGGAGTTCAGCCTGATCTCCCTGGTGTTTTTTTCGCTGGTGTACGCGGTGATGGAAGTGGCGCGCGCGATGTACCTGCTCAACACGCTGCAAGAGGTGACGCGCCGCGCCGCCGCGATGGCCGCCGTGAGCGACTTCAGCAGCGTGAGCGTGATGGACCAGGTGCGCCAGAAGGCGCTGTTGCGCACCGGGCCCGGCACGCTGACGATGGGGCAGCCGGTGAGCGACGCCCATGTGCACATCGACTATCTGGCGCTGACGCGCGCCGGCAACGGCGCCCTGACGCTGACGCCCATCCCCACGGCCAGCCTGCCGGCCTGCGTGGCGCGCGCGCGCCTGAACTGCATCGCCGATCCGAATGGCGCCAGCTGCATCCGCTTCGTGCGCGCCCGGGTGTGCACGGCCAACGGCAACGGCGGCTGCGACGCCGTGGCCTACCAGACCATGGTGCCGCTGTTCAGCATCAGCGGCGCGCTGCCGCTGGCGACCACGATCGTCAAGGCCGAGTCGCTGGGCTTGCAGCCGGGCAGCCCGCTATGTCCCTGAACGCTTACTCCAGTTTCCACACATATTCCATGGTCTGCCACTGCTCGCCGCCGGGCGCCTGGAATTTGCACTTGGTGATACTGGTGGAAGCGGCCTTGTCCAGGTTCTTGAAGCCGCTCGACTTGCTCACTTTGGACTCCAGCACCTTGCCGTCGGCCGCCAGCTTCAGGCTCAGCACCACAGTCCCTTTTTCTTCATTCATCAGCGAGGCCTTGGGGTACTCGATCACGCAGGGCACCTTGGGATCGAGCGTAGCCATCTTGTCGGCGGCGAAGGCCGGCAGCGATGCCGACAGCAAACTGAGCGCAGCAATGGCGAGACGTTTCATGGGCGTTCCTTATGGTGGGGTAAATGGAATGGACTCTGCCTGCCGCAGCGACGGCATCGCCGCCGCTGTAAGCACTTCGATCCTACGCCTGGCCGCCCGCGCCTGTCGATGCCGGCAAGCTACAGTGTTGCTTTCCTGCAAAAATCTGCGGCGCCTGGCGAGGCCGTCGCTGGCGCTGTCCAGAATCCCATGGCGCATCCGGCGGGCAGCGTATATGCTGGTGCTGAGCACCGTGACCCTCCACGCACAAAGTACCTGACCATGCGGCGCAGCACCTTCCTACGGCTGGCATTACTGCCCTGGTTTCCCGCCGCCTACGCAGCGCCCGGGAAGCCGGTCATCAACATCTCCACCCTGCTGGGCGTCGACCCCGCCACCGAAATCGCCGAACAAGTGCTGCGCGAAGCCTACGACAGGCTAGGCTATCAGCTGATGGTGCACCGCATGCCGGGCGAACGCACGCTGATCTACGCCAACGAAGGCCGCATGGACGGCGAGCTGTATCGCAAGCTGGGCATGGACCAGACCTACGGCAATCTGCTGATCGTGCCGGTGCCCTTGCTGACCTATGAAATCGTCGTCTTCACCCATGGCACCAGCTTCGCCGTCAACGGCTGGGAAAGCCTGCGGCCGTTCACCATCGGCCACGTGCGCGGGATCAAGATCGTGCAGGAGAACACCGCCGGCATGAGGACCGAGGCGGTGCCGACGATGGCGCAGGCCTTCCAGAAAATGATGGTGGGACGGACCGACATCGTGGTCGGCAACCGCCTGTCCGGCATGGCGGTCGTCAAGAGCCTGAAGCTGGACGAGGTGCATGTGCTCAGCCCGCCGTTGGCTTCCTTCCCGGTATATCACTACCTGCACAAGAAGCACGAGGACCTGGTGCCCCGGCTGTCCAGCGTACTGCGCCAGATGCGGGCTGAAAAAGTCATCGAAGCCATACAACAGCGCGTCGCGCCCGGCACCTAGCCGGCGCCGCTCTCGCCCTGCGCCGACAGCAACTGCTCGCCGCCATGCTCCTTCAGCGCCGCATCGAGCGCGCTGTCGTAATCGGGCTGCGCGCGTTCGAGGCGCGCGCGCCCTTCCCTGGTCAGCACCGTGTAGACCCCGCGCTTGTCGGCGGGGCAGAGATCGCGGATCGTCAGACCGTCGCGCTCCAGACGCTCGACCAGGCGCGAAACCGAGCTCTGGTTCAGACGCAGATGCGTAGCCAGCTCCTGCATGCGCAGCTCGCTTTTCGGCGAACGGGCCAGCACTTCCAGCGCGCGATATTCCGACAGGCCGATGCCATGGCGAGCTTGAAGAACCGACGCAAGGGCGGACTCAACATTGGCGACCACTTGAGTCAGATCGAGCCATGTATCGCTTCTCTTTAACATAAACCAGTCCGTAGTTTCCAATAAGAAATTGCCGGACTATTTTACATCAGGGGCTGCTGCGCGCCTGGAGTTTCTCGCTGTCCGCCAGCTTCAGCCAGACCACGCCGGCGATGATCAGCGCCAGCCAAAACATCTGGCTCGGCGCAAGCGATTGGCCGAACAGAGCGCTGCCAAACACCGCCGCGCCGACCGCGCCTATGCCCGCCCACACCGCGTAGCCGATGCCGACATCGATGGTCTTCAGGGCCACGCTGAGCGCATACAGCGTCAGCAGGAAAAACACGACGGCGGAGACCGACCAGCTCCACAAGGTGAAGGCCTTGCTGCCACCCACGCTGAGGGCGTAGCCGATCTCGAAGACGCCGGCCAGCAGTAGCATGATCCATGCGCGTTGATTGTCAGTTGTAGTCATGATGGTTCCTTTCCTTATACGCCACTGAGTTGAAGGCCGACCACGCCCCCGATCACCATCGCGATGCCGATGATTTTTTTCACATTGAGCCGCTGCCCGAAGAACAGCGTGCCGAGGACCACGATCCCGACCCCGGCGACGGATGTCCAGATCGCGTAGCCGACGCCGACCGGGAAGGTGAGCAAGGCGAGACTGAGGAAGTAGGTGCCGATCGCTCCGGTGACGAGGGTGGACACGCTCCACCAGAAGTGGGTGAAGCCCTTCGCGTTTCCCGCAGAGATAGCGACCGCAATTTCAAAGATTACGGCGATTCCAAGATAGATCCAGTTCATACAGGTCCTTAGGTGAAGTTGGAAGATAATTACATGCATGTGCATGCATTATATTCGCTTTAACTGAGATGTCAACAAACGATGGCGGCGAGACCATCTCCTTGTTCCTTACTCACCATTTCCCAGCTCGCAAAATAAATTGCCTTTCGGCAATCCGTGGTCTATGATGAGTTTATAAACAGACCCAAACCGCGTCTGTAGTTGCACTTATCAGGCAAACGATATGATGCTCAACGAACCCCTTGCCGTCCCGATCCGTAAAGGACCGCCACGGCCACAAGACGCCATAACGCCCATCCCGGCCTCGGCCAGCTTCCATGAAATGGCGAGCGAAGACGAGATCGGCGACACGCTAACCCTCCTGGCTACGCACGGCGACGCGATCTCGATGTACGTGCCCGGCAGCCGCGAAGCGGTGCTCGGACGCATACTGTCCGTCGACCCCGAGCAGCCGCATTTCGTGATGGAGTTAAACGAAGGTGCGAGCCTGCCGCCAGGCAAAATCACCTTTGTCGCTGTGCTGCGCACCGCGAAACTGCAATTCCGCCTGTCCAAGCCGGATTGGGATTCGCTCCCCGGCCAGCCGCAGCTGATTCCGATGACCTTCCCGGAAACCTGCTCGGTGCTGGACCGGCGCTCGTCGGAACGCGTGGAAACGCCACTGGGCACCAGTTTCACGGCCGCGCTGGAGTTGCATGGCATCGATCAAGAGTGGTCTATCTATGATTTTTCACTGGGCGGGGTCGGCCTGCACTGCTCGAAGAGCCAGGCAAAGGGCTTGCTCAAAGGGCGCAAACTGGTGGATGTGCAACTGGTATTGGACGAGGAAACCGTCATCGTCGCAGAACTGGAAATCCGCTACACGCGCGCCTTCCGGTCCTTCCTGGCGGGCGAGCAGATCCATCTCGGCTGCATGTTCGTCAATATGACGCCGGAGACCGAAACCCAGATCAAGGACGTTATGGCGTTGTTCAACAATGCACCGCGACAGCGATAGAGAGCGTCGCACGGATTGACTTAAACGATAAGCCGTTGAGCATTCCCAACTAGCCGCCTCGTGAGCTGGATCACTATCGATCAAGTGATCCTGTTCATCGAGGAGGCCATATGGAATATAGATACGCAGGCGATACCAACAAACTCCAAGGACACGCGCCGGTCGGCAGCGGTGAATGCGTCGCCCTGGTACAGATTTATGCGAACGCACCTCGTACCCTGCACTGGCGGGCCGGCAAGCACGTTCTCGACGCGGCACGGATCGCAGAGGGAACAGCCATCGCAACGTTCTCCAGTCCAGTCGCCAGCTTCATCGGAAAGCACGGCAATCACGCTGCTCTTTTCATGTACTCTGGCCCAAAGGACACGGCCACCGGAAAACCAAAATTCATCGTCGTCATGGACCAGTGGAAAGGTCGCAGGATCAAGTCACGACGCATCGATTACTACAGCCCAGAAGAAGCCAAGGCCAAGCGCATCATGGACTGCGATAATGCCGATGCCTTCTACATCATTCGATAACCATGCATACAGCAGCCTCTCTTTTGATCGCGGCCCTTAGCGGACTAGCTTCCGCAGAAGTTCCGCAATGCCCGACTGAGATCAGTGCCTCTGCGGTGCAGATCAAATCCGCGCCAGGCTGGAGAGGACTGGTTCCAACTCGCCTGCTGCTTACGAATGCCAGCCTTGTTATGGGATCGCCTGACATCGAGCCAAGAGCCGAGCTCAGAGGAGACTACTCGCGAATCAACACAAGGATTGAGAAGACTACATACAGTGGTTTGGCGTCGCGCGAAAAATGGCTGATTTGCTCCTACGGACAAGGAAGCGAAATAGAACAAGTCTACCGCCTTCCCGAATTAATCGACCGTTGCATCGTTCACCGCTCCAAGAATCAGTACAACGAAGTTGGTGTAGAGGTCTCTTGCACCACAAAGCGCTAAGCTAAGACAAGTCTACCGAATCACTTTTTTCCTGGAATTATGGCTCAAGCATGTCTATCAGACTCGTTGCGATTCAGGCGGTGCACCACACCGGAAAAGAAAAAAGACCTACGATCCTGACGAATCGTAAGTCCCTGTTCTTACTACGTTTTCTTTGGTCGGGGCGAGAAGATTCGAACTTCCGACCCCTTGCACCCCATGGCCGAGTTAACTCTTCCTTTAGCATCCAGGAACGTCCATCCATTGAGCAACATCATTAATAATCAATGGCTTGGCGCTACCATCCGTCTATACCCATCCGTACTCATCCAGTCCTAGCCGAGCGTCTTGTTGGGGTATTTGTTGGGGTATTTTTTGCTCCTCCTGCGACCCCTTGTAAAAACCTCCGGCCCATTGCAGGGCTGACGTTCTGGAATACAAGATGCCTAGGATCACACACAAGGAATTGTTGGCGATTACGACGAAACAAGTCGGACTCGTCGTCCGGGATGATGGCGGACTGTTCGGGCGCGTGCGCGTGAAGGCCGACAACAAACTCACGATTCCGTTTTACTACCGCTACCGGCATGGCGACAAGCTGCACGACATTTCATGCGGCTCCTGGCCGCATGACAGCCTGGCGCAGATCAGGGAAGCCCGCGATGCCGCGCGCGACCGCGCGGCCACTGGAGCCGATCCTGCCACGGTAAAAAAGGTGCAGAAGATCGAGGTTCAGGAGGCGCTGGAAGCGAAGCTGGCCCAGGTCGAGGCGCAACGCGAAGCAGGCCTGACGGTGCGCGATATGTTCGACGTCTGGCTGCTGGACGGCGTGCGGCGCAGGAACGACAACGCAGAATTGAAACGGCAGTTCAATGCCGACGTCTTGCCCAAGATTGGCGGCGTCGCCGTCCGCGCACTGACGGAGCACGATCTGCGTCACGTGCTGCGTACCATGGTGGCGCGTGGCGCCAACCGCAGCGCCGTTTCGCTGAGAAACAACCTGAAGCAGATGCTGAACTGGGCACAGAAACGTCAGCCGTGGCGCCGCCTGCTCGTCGAGGGCAACCCGATGGATCTGATCGAGATCGGCCGCATCGTCAGCCCGGACTTCGATCCGCGCGGCGTGCGCGAGCGGGTGCTCTCCCCTGCCGAGATTCACGAATTGCACAGCGTCCTCGACCGCGCGCGGAAGGAGTATGCGCAAGCGGCAAACAGGCGCATCGCCGTGCAGCCCATCGAAATCACCACCGAATGCGCGATCTGGATCATGCTGTCGACCCTGTGCCGGGTCGGCGAATTGACCATGGCGCGCTGGGAACACGTCAGCTTCGAGCGGGCGGAATGGTTTATACCAAAGGAGAACGTGAAGGACCGCATCAGCAGTCTGACGATCTCGCTATCCGATTTAGCGCTGCGATATTTTCGTCGCTTGTACGATTGCAGCGGTGACACCGACTGGTGCTTCCCGAACTACATGGGCACGCTCCACATCTCGCCGCGAGCGATCACCAAACAAATCAGCGACCGGCAAACCATGTTCAAGCACGGCCGCGACGGCGGGCCTCGCGCCAAGATGCCGCATCGCCGCCAGGATGATCGTCTTGTGCTGCAAAGTGGGAAACACGGCGCGTGGACCGCGCATGACTTGCGCAGGACGGGTGCCACACTGATGCAAAGTCTCGGCGTCACGCTGGACGTCATCGACCGTTGTCAGAACCACGTACTGGCAGGAAGCAAGGTGCGCCGCCACTACCTGCACTACGACTATGCCCGCGAAAAACGGGACGCATGGAACAAGCTAGGACGACAGTTAGAAGCAATCGTTAATGCAGAAACTGTCGCAGCTTTGCCCGATAAATAGCGAGCCGTTGAGCATCCCCAATTTGCCGCCTCGTGAGCTGGACCACTATCGATCAAGTGATCCTATTCATCGAGGAGGCAACATGGAATACAGATACACAGGCGATGTCAACAAACTCCAAGGCCACATGCCGGTCGGTAGCGGCGAATGCGTCGCCTTGGTACAGATGTATGCGAACGCACCTCGCACACTGCACTGGAGGGCCGGGAAACACGTTCTGGACGCGGCGCAGATCGCACCTGGAACCGCCGTCGCGACCTTCTCCAGCCCGGTCGCCAGCTTCATCGGAAAACACGGCAATCACGCAGCCCTTTTCATGTACTCTGGCCCGAAAGACGTGGTTACTGGCAAGCCAAAATTCATCGTCGTCATGGACCAATGGAAAGGTCGCAGGATCAAATCACGCCGCATCGACTACTATAGTCCGGAAGAAGCCAAGACCAGGCGCATCATGGACTGCGATAATGCTGATGCCTTCTACATCATTCGCTAATCATGCACACAGCTACCTCATTTTTGATCGCGGCTCTTAGCGGAACAACTACCGCCGAAGTTCCGCAATGTCCGACTGAGATCAGCGCCTCGGCGGTCCAGATCAAACCCGCGCCCGGCTGGAAAGGAATCGTTCCAACTCATCTGTTGCTCACGAATGCCAGCCTTGTTATTGGATCGCCTGACATAGAGCCAAGAGCCGAGTTACGGGGGGAGCACACGCAGATCAACGCCAAGCTTGAGAAGACCACCTACCGTGGTTTGGCGGCGCGCGAAAAATGGTTGATCTGCTCTTACGGACTAGGAAGCGAAATAGAGCAGGCCTACCGTCTTCCCGAATCAATAGACAATTGTAACGTTCGACGTTCTCGGAGTAAGGATAACGAAGTCGGTGTAGAAGTGTATTGCACAGTGAAGCATTCAGACTAGTCTGCCGGATTGGGGACAGTGACTGCTCGGTCCTGCGCCCACTCCCTCGCCACTCGATATGCTATTGAAAATCAAGGTCGGTTACCGCCCGAGGCTGTGTGAAAACGCGATTGCGGTGTAAACGAGATTCCTGCTGATGCGTTATGGATTCAACGCATGCACTCAGGAGGCCGGAATGAAGCGGTATGTCGAGGGAACTGATCGGAGTCAGG